>Ga0078972_1000201_pt1 | contig 244083 bp, 183 predicted proteins | sample YelNatPaOPGAMG01_FD_67568 | JGI IMG/M metagenome (GOLD analysis project Ga0078972, IMG submission 67568) | Hot spring thermophilic microbial communities from Obsidian Pool, Yellowstone National Park, USA - OP-RAMG-01 (SPADES assembly) (version 2) | ecosystem: Environmental > Aquatic > Thermal... | reverse complement strand
CTTACAACATACGAAATCAAGACAAATCGACTTTACCGACAAAGAATTACCCCATGGGAAGGCATGTCACTTTTAAAGCAAATACTTTTTAAGTCGGACTATTTCATTTACCAACCTAATGCTAATGACGGATTTGGGTTAAAATCTGCAAAATATTTGATGCATGATGCAATAAAATCATATCAGCACAGCTTCATTTCTTGAAATGCACAAAATTTCTTTCGGAGGTCACATGGTTGCAGTGATATCCCTAATGGAGTCATCTGCCATAATTATGGGTATAATTTTGATGATGATATACGATGCAGATGTGCGAAGCAAGATAAAATTTGCCGAAACAATCAAACATTCTTTCCCTATTTGATAAAGTTTTACACACAGATCAGGCACAAAATGTCATATCAAACGTTTTATAAAAGCTAGATGGTGGGTGTATGTTTGTCTGTCGGCATGAAGAATGCCATACTCATCAAAAGTGCTGATTTGGACAAAGTTAGAAGCATGGATGATGAGCGATGGCGAGATCAGCAAACCCACATGGACAATTCTGCCTTCGGCATTCTGAAAAAAAGCGAGATCGGCTGGACGGATGTCAGCAAAAGAATCGACAGTAATACCCTTTTGTGCTTGCTGCGAAGCATCGCGGGGCAAGGCTATTCCGCCCACCTTAAAGCAGGTTTGTATGAGTCCCGAACAATCGATTCCAAAGGTCGAACGTCCCCCCCACAAATAGGGTACATACACCAATTGTTTGGCCATGCCAATAATCCTCTCTTCGACCGACAAAGATGATAATACAGGCACATTACCGGCACAGATGTAGTTCCGATCAAGTAGACTAAACTTACCTGTGGCAGTATCGAGATTGTATATGGTACTACCGACAGTAAGATACCGGATTTGTTGGTCCTTATCGTCACGGACCGGCAAAATGGGAACATTTACCACACTTCTGGGCAAATGCATCAGATATTCATATTGCTGATCGGTCAATACATAGAGCGAAGGTCTATAAACCCAGCCTTCGTATTCATCGAAATCACAGCGAACCCTGACCCATTTCCCCTCCTCTCGGGTAATTTGACAGGTTTCGCCAAACAACAACTGGCTGACCATTTCAGACCTGTCTGTAGCCTCTGCACGAACAGGTATATATGTTTGAGTACAAAGTGCCGGCATTTATTCTCCTTTTACTTTTATTTACCAACAAAATAATATAATTTTAAGCCAAAATAAAAGAGCAGGACTTGAAAAAAAATTTTTACATAAAATTCATAGAAAAACATTGGTTGGTTATCTCCTTTATTGCAGCTGGACTTTTGTTGTTTTCATTCTTCCCCCGAGGAGGAAAATTCAAGTACGAATATCAGAAAGGTAAACCATGGCTGCATGAAGTACTCATTGCCCCTTTTGATTTTCCCATATATAAAACAGATGAGGATCTGGCCAAAGAAAAAGATAGCATAGTCCGGAATTTCCCGGCTTATTTCAATTATAACCCCAGAATATGGCCTGAGAAACGCGAACTTTTGGCCAAAAAATTGCCAACCCTGTGGAATGATTTTGCCAATAATTATCCATCACAAATTCCTGCTGGTATCCGTGAAAAAACGGAACAAAAGGTTTTGGATCTTCTGGAAATGGTGTACCAGCATGGTATTCTGGAGTTACCAGACGAAAACTCTGCTTTTTCAAAGGAATCACCCACGCTGAATATCGTTAAGGGGAATATTGCTCAGGAAGTCGACCGTTCGAACGTTTTTACCCCCAAACAAGCCTACGAGTACATACAGCACGAACTTGAAAATTTTAATGATGAGATTGTTTTTTCGTCGGGTGTAAATCTGATGCCCTATTTTCAGACCCTTCGGTTAAACCAATACCTTGTGCCCAACCTGTTTTACGATGCTTCGACTACCGAAAAAACCAGACAAAGCGCGCTGGACAATATTTCCCTCACCGAAGGAATGGTGATGGCCGGCGAACGAATCATTTTTACCGGAGATATTGTCAATAACCGAAGTTATAAAATTCTGGAATCGTTAAAAAAGGAGTATGAAGAACGGATGGGATTTTCTCCCAGTTATTTGACCGTCATGTTGGGTCAATTGATTATAGTGACATTTTGCCTTATACTCCTATACGTTTACTTCCGTAAAAATTTTCCCCATCTTCTCTACTCGCCCAATGCTACTGTTTTCATCCTGCTAATCATTGTCCTGTTTGCATTAATTACCTTTTTCATGGTACGCTACCGTGCGGTAGGGCTATATATGATTCCCTATGCTATTATGCCGATTTTGTTAAAGACATTCTTTGAAGCAAGAATAGCCCTGTTTGTATACCTCATTGCCATGATGCTGATAGGATTTATTGTACCCAATAGTTTTGAATTTCTTTTCTTGCACATGACCGCAGGTATAGTTGCCATAATGAGTTTGAGCAATGTCTATAGAAGGAACAAAATGTTTCTGACCTCGGTATGGGTAATTGCTGCATATTTCTCGGTATACACGGGCATATCGCTTTATCAGGAAGGAAACGTAAGTAACCTCAACATCGACAATCTTTTTTATTTTGCTGGCAACGGACTGTTAATTATGTCGGCCCTTCCCCTGATTTATATTTTTGAACGTTTATTTGGTTTTTTGTCCGATGCTACGTTGCTCGAACTATCGGATACCAACCAGCCCCTATTACGAATGTTGGCCGAAAAGGCACCCGGAACCTTTCAACATTCACTACAGGTAGCTAATCTTGCCGAAGAGGCCGTATACAGGATTGGTGGCAATCCTCTGCTGGTAAGAGCTGGTGCGCTATACCACGATATCGGGAAAATGGAAAATCCCGCCTACTTTATTGAAAATCTTTCGGACCAGTCTAACCCACACGAGAAGCTTAGCTTTGAGGAAAGCGCAAAAATCATCATTGCACATGTGGAGAAAGGAGTTGAACTGGCATTGAAATATCATCTGCCCGAAGCCATCATCCATTTTATCCGTACCCATCATGGCACTACCATGGCCCACTACTTTTATCATGCTTATATCCGGATGCACCCCGATGCAGAGATTAACCCCGAAAAATTCACCTATCCCGGACCCAAGCCTTTCTCACGCGAAATGGCCGTAATAATGCTGGCCGACAGCATTGAAGCCGCCTCGAGAAGCCTGAAAAAATATAGCGAAAAAGATATTCATTCGCTGGTTGATACCATTGTCGACAATCTGATGAAAGACAAGCAGCTCAATGATACAAACCTGACGCTCAAAGACATAGAAACAATAAGAAATACCTTCAAGCGCCGTTTGATGAACATTTACCACACGCGAATCGAATATCCGGGCGTCGGGATTCGTGCTACCTGATCATCCCTGCCCCTACCGTTTCGTTAGTACCTTCATCAATAAGAATAAGGCTTCCGGTGGTACGGTTTTTTTCATAGGAGTCGTACACCAAAGGCTGAGAGGTCCGGATACGTATTTTAGCAATTTCATTCATCTGTAAGTTGTTTCCTCCCGGCAACTCCTCAAGCGTATTAATATCAACCTTATACACTATTTCTTTAACGATACAGCGCATACCGGTAGTAGTATGCCGCAGATAATACTTGTTACCCACCTGCATGGGCTTTTCGTTGAGCCAACACATCATCAGCTCAATATCCTGACCCACAGTAGGCAAATTATCGGATCGGACGAGCATATCCCCACGTGAAATATCAATATCATCTTCAATTTGGATGGTCACCGACTGGGGAGCGAAGGCCTCCTGAAGAGTTTCGCCATAAAAGTCGATCGAACGGATACGCGAGGTAAAGCCCGAAGGTAGTACCGTAACCGGATCCCCTACGCGGAATACACCGCTGGCAACCCGACCAGCATAACCCCGATAGTCGTGATACTCGTCAGTATTGGGTCGTATAACATACTGAACCGGAAAACGCGGATCGTCGAAATTGATATCGCTGGCAATATGAATGGTCTCGAGCAGATGCATTAGGCTAGGACCATCGTACCATGGCATCCTGTCGGATTTATTAACTACATTGTCGCCTTTAAGCGCACTGATAGGGATAAAACGGATATCTTTTACCGATATTTTTGCCGATATACTTTCATAATCTTTGCAAATACCATTGAATACTGCCTCGCTGTAGTCGACCAGATCCATCTTATTGATACACACAATGATATGAGGTATGCGCAGCAACGATGCAATGTAAGAATGTCTGATGGTTTGCTCTACCACCCCATTGCGAGCATCGATGAGGATAATAGCCACATTGGCCGTAGAAGCACCGGTAACCATATTCCGGGTATATTGAATATGACCCGGGGTATCGGCAATGATGAATTTTCGCTTAGGAGTAGAAAAATAACGATAAGCCACATCTATGGTTATACCCTGTTCCCTTTCGGCTTTTAATCCATCCGTTAGCAATGCCAGGTTTATCTGTTCTTCTCCCCGACGCTTACTGGCCATTTCAATCGCTTCGAGCTGATCGGCAAATATAGCCTTACTGTCGTAAAGCAAACGACCGATAAGCGTACTCTTGCCATCATCCACACTACCGGCTGTAGTAAAACGAAGCAATTCCCTGTCGAGATATTCTTTTACCAATTCATTGATCGTTCCCATTTTTTATATGCTAATATTTATTGAAGTTAGACAATACCCAAACTTGATGTAACCAAAAACTATTTTCGGAATAAATTAAAAATACCCTTCTCTTTTGCGGTCCTCCATAGCCGACTCAGATCGCTTATCATCCCAGCGGGTACCCCGTTCCGTGGTCTGCGACACTGCCACCTCACGGATGATATCTTCGATCGTATTGGCGGGCGATTCAACACCTCCCGTACAGGTCATATCGCCAATGGTCCGGAAACGCACCTGTTTTTTTACAATTTTATCGGTACTCTTGAGCATGATATATGGGCAGTGGGGGAGCAATACGCCGTCGCGAAGAATCATTTCGCGCTCGTGGGTAAAATATAGGCTCGGAATTTCAATATTTTCGAGATAAATATACTGCCAAACATCGAGTTCGGTCCAGTTGCTGAGGGGAAACACGCGAAAATGTTCGCCGACATGCTTACGGCCGTTAAAAATATTCCAAAGTTCAGGCCGTTGGTTCTTGGGATCCCATTGCCCAAATTCGTCACGATGCGAAAAGAAACGCTCCTTAGCTCGGGCTTTTTCCTCGTCGCGACGACCGCCGCCCAGGGCAGCATCAAACTTGAATTCCTCAATGGCATCGAGTAGAGTAACGGTTTGCAAAACATTCCGGCTTGCATTGGGCCCCTTTTCTTCAACTACCTTACCGGCATCGATGGTATCCTGCACATAGCGAACAATACAGGTAGCCCCCGTCTTTTCCATCAGCCGGTCACGAAATTCGAGTGTTTCGGGAAAATTATGCCCCGTATCGATGTGCAACAAAGGAAATGGAACCTTTGCCGGCCAAAAAGCCTTGCGGGCTATATGAAACATCACAATAGAATCTTTACCGCCACTAAATAACAAAGTAGGCCGCTCAAATTGCGCTGCTACCTCACGTATAACGAAAATGGCCTCCGACTCTAATTCCCTTAAATGATTAATTCGCCAAATTTTTCTTTCCATAAACCTCAATACCTATTATATTATGTTACCTGTTATTCCTAAAAACGATTTGCGAAAATAATTAAAAGCATTTTAATCTATGTGATATTCTTTTTTGTATCTGCACAATTCCCTTATAATCAATAAAATAATAAAATAAATAAAAGTATTAAAATATTTTTTTACAAAATTAATCAAAAAATACTTAATACATATATGAATTGTATGATTTTTTTTATATTTTTGTCCTGTAATTGATATTTAACCTATATGGAAAATAGGAAAAGAAGTATTGCTAAAGCCATTTCCTGGCGTGCTTTAGGCACCATAGACACCATGCTTATTTCGTGGCTGATTACGGGAAAACTTGTACTGGCAGTTAGTATCGGCACCACCGAATTGCTCACCAAAACACTGCTGTATTATGTGCATGAAAGAATATGGAACCGAATCAAATTTGGCCGAAAAGCAGATGAAGATTATGTAATTTAAAAATAATCGAACATGAAAAAATCATTTATGCCAATCGCCATTGATGTACATAATAAAAAAATATTGCTGATTGGAGGAGGACGGGTTGCCTACCACAAAATTGTGAGTCTGCTCCCATACGCCAACCATATTCATGTAATTGCCAGAGAAGTCGACACACGAATTCGCAGTATCCAGCAAGTAAGTTGGCAAGAAAAAGAGTATGAACCCAAAGACTTGGAGGGGGCCTTTTTGGTTTATGCTTGTACAAACGATCATGAAACCAACATGCGCATTAAGAATGATGCTCACCAGAAAGGTATTCTGATTAACGTTGTGGACACACCAGCTGAATGCGATTTTGTGTCTCCTGCCATTTATCGCAAGGATTATTTAAGTATTGCGGTGAGTTCCAACGGACAGGACGTAATGCGGTCAATTTCAGTTCGCAACCTTATCCGACGTTTTTTTGAAACCCCCAATTAATTATAGAATACCATGATATATCACTACCAATATAATGTCCGTCATACCGACGTTACCCCTTGGGTTGAAAAGTTTCAGCACGAAGACAATACGGTAATAATAAAAACGTGCTGGAGACTTGAAATTTACAGGGGAAGTGGTCCGGTTAACGAAGAAACCGTACGGCACCTATACCGGGTTGTTGCCGGACTGGACTCGCCGGTTTTAGGCGATGGGGCTATTCAGCACCAGGTAAAAATAGCCTATCAACAGGCAAGTCAACAGAAGAAACTCGATAAATTCATGCACCGACTTTTCCAGAGTGCCTTGCGCACCGGGAAGTTGGTTCGCAATCAGACCAACATAGCGCAGGGTGCGGTAAGTTACGCAAATGCTATGTATCATATTGTTGCTCACCGAGAACATGTACCGCTATCTACCTGCATTGCTGTTGTAGGAGTTAATGAAATTACCCGCAATGTATGTAAGTTTCTGCTCAAAAAAGGGTATAAAAATATCTGTCTGTATAATCGAAGCATTACCCGTGCTGAAGCTCTTGCTCAGGAACTGCAGATAGCTTATGGTCCATTGAGTGAACTACCGGAAGCCCTCAAACAGGCCAATGTGTTGGTTGCCGCCGCTGCTGCCCCTGAAAGTATCATAGATGCAGCATACTTTGGTTCAACAAACTACCTGATTATTGACGTGGGCGTGCCCCCCAATGTCGAACAAACTATAGTCGAAAAATCCAATGTAACTTATTATGGCATCAATGCTATTGAGCAACAAATAAACCAAAACTTCTCTTTCAGGCAAAAAGAATCTGCTGAAGCCATGCGCATTGTCAATGCTCAGGTTGAAGAATTCATGCAATGGCAGCAATCAGAGATGAGTCGTCTGGAACGTCCGGTATTCCATTTGATAGCAAACAATTAATACCAAAGTCTATGAAAATCAGGGTAGTTGCACGGAACAGCCGTCTATCCCTTGCACAGGCGCAGGAGGTAATGGCAAAAATCAAGGGGGTTGAATGGAAACTAATTCCCATGGCCTCCTATGGTGACAAACATTTAGAAATACCGCTAACGGAAAACATAATGCCCGACTTCTTTACCAAAGAACTCGATGAAGCATTGCTCAACGACGAGGCCGACATCGCCATACATTCGGCAAAAGATGTACCCTATCCTCTGCCGCAGGGCCTCGAAGTTATTGCACTTACCGAATGCCTTGCCAATGCCGATGTACTGGTTTCGAGACGTAAAGAGAAACTATCACAGCTAAAATCAGGCGCTAAAATAGCTTGCAGTTCACCCTCGCGACAACAGCAAATACTAAAGTTACGCCCCGACCTCGAAATAGTCGACATACGTGGCAATATTGACCAACGACTTGCTAAAGTCTTCAATGGAGAAATCGATGCACTGGTGGTTGCCGAGTGTGCCCTCAAACGTCTCGAACTTGAAGAATTTATTGCAGAAACTCTACCCATTAAAACCCATCCTTTGCAAGGGCATCTGGCAGTTGTCGCCAAAGCAGGTAATGTTCAATTGAAAAGTTTATTTTATCCGCTGGATATCCGAAAAAATTATGGTAAGGTATCGCTGGTCGGTTTTGGTCCGGGCAACCCCGATTTGCTCACCGTACGTGCCTTGCATGCTATTGACGAAGCGGATATTATATTCTACGACGACCTACTCGATGCTTCGGTTTTAGTCAATGTCAATGCCGATCTGGTATATGTCGGAAAACGACGCGATAAACATGCCTATGAACAGGACGAGATCAATGAGATGATGTATAAGGCAGCCACTGCCGGTAAACAGGTGGTACGACTCAAGGGTGGTGATCCAATGATTTTCGGACGAGGAGGTGAGGAATACGATTTTCTGGCTTCGAAATTTATCCATGTCGAAATCATTCCCGGCATTACTTCGGCCCTGGCTGCAGCAGCTACTCAGGCAATCCCCCTTACACGCCGCGAACAGGCTCGCAGTGTTAGTCTCTGTACAGCCCACGATATCGAAAATCTGCCCATACCCAATACCGATACCATTGTATATTACATGGGAGCGCATCATGCAGTCGCCATCGCTCAAAAACTGATTGAATCGGGCAAAAAATCAACCACCCCAGTCGTCATCGTTGAGTCGGCCGGAAACGTTAACGAACGATCCATCCATACCAACTTGCAAGAATTAGCCTCCGGAAAACTTGTAGTTAACTCGCCCGCCCTGATTATTGTTGGCGAACACATTACCCACACAAGCTCTACCGTACAGGGCAAACAAAATAAAATTCTCGTCACCGGATCGTCTGCCAAACCATACGAACATCTGGGAAAGGTAATACACACCCCCTTGATCCAAATCAAGGAAGTAGAACCCTCAGAACAACTGCATCAGATTATTCAAAAAGCTCATCAATACCACTGGCTTATTTTCACCAGCCGGTGGGGTGTAGTACACTTCCTCTCGTTACTCAACAAGGTAAAAAAAGACATTCGCATTTTTACCAATGCCCAGATTATTGCCATCGGCAAGTACACGGCCAGCATTCTGTCAAAATATCACCTGCATGCCGACTGGATTACCAGCGATGAATCCTCATCGGGCATTATTGACCTTTTTATGACCCACTCGTTGGTAGGAAAAAATATTCTTATCCCATGCTCTAATCTTTCTCCGGCTACCATGCCAAATCTACTGAGAAAAATGGGCTATCATGTCGATTCCTTGATAGTATACGAGAATCATGTACCCGATAATATTCAGCCGGTCGACCTGTCCGAGATCGATATCATTACCTTTGGCTCACCCTCGGGAGTCAAAAACTTCAAAAGGATTTACAAAAGTATTCCCGATCACATCCAAGTCATTGCTAAAGGTGAAGTTACTAAGAATGCCCTGTATGCGCAGGGACTACTCCCATTTGAGGACTGGGTAATATAAATAAATGGGCATAATAATAAAATCTTTGATAACCATGAACTTTAAACGTCATCATCCCTACCGGTCAAACGAAGAGGTACGAAATAACCATGCAGAAGTACAGCTGCATACCAGTGATTTTATCTATCCCCTGTTTGTTTGTGAAGGAATCCGAGAAAAATTACCGGTAGAAAACTTTGAAGGGGTTTATCATCATACTACCGATAGTCTGATAAAAGAAACAGAGCATGCCATATCACTCGGTATCGACAAAATATTGCTTTTTGGCATTCCCGACGATGGAAAGAAGTCAGAAACGGCCAGCTACGCTTACGACGAGAAAAACATTGTGCCACAATCGGTTGCTTTGCTAAAACGACATTTTCCGGAACTTACAATTTTTACCGATGTTTGCCTTTGCTCATATACTACTCATGGACACTGCGGTATTATTGAGAATGGATTGATTGACAATGACAAGACAATAGAAATACTGGCAAGGGTAGCCGTATGCCACGCTTCGGCCGGTGCCGATTTTGTTGCTCCATCAGCTATGATGGATGGTCAAGTATGGGCTATACGGAATGCTTTGCGAAATAACGGCTACAATAAAACCAGGATCCTTGCCTATGCTGCCAAATATGCATCAGCATTTTATGGGCCATTTCGTACTGCCGCCTTATCGGCTCCTGCCTTTGGCGACCGTAAAACTTACCAGCTCGACTATCGCACTGTCCGACAGGGGATCTCGGAAATTGAAGCCGACATTGCCGAAGGAGCCGATTGGATTATGATAAAACCAGCCCATACCTACCTGGATATGATCCTTCGCACACGACAACTCTTTCCCGAGATTCCGGTTGTAGGATATCACGTTTCGGGTGAATACATGATGATCAATCTACTGGCCGAAAAAGGACTGGCCGACCCCATGTCGGTCCTGTGGGAAACCCACTATGCTATTAAACGTTCCGGTGCCGACTATGTTATTTCTTATGCAGCTCCTATACTGGCAAAACAACTAAAACAAAAATGAACATGACTGAAAACAACACAATGCAGTCGCAAAAGGCTTTTGCCGAAGCCAACCGGTATATACCCGGGGGAGTAAACAGCCCCGTTCGGGCTTGGAAACAGTTGGGTGTATCCCCTATTTTTATTCAAAAAGCTAAAGATGCCTTTCTCTGGGATATAGACGAAAATAAATATACCGATTATTGCCTATCGTGGGGCGTGTTTATTCTGGGACACCGGCATCCTTACGTTATCAAAAATGTTAAACAGGCGCTGAAAAAAGGAACCAGCTACGGGGCTCCTACCCTTCAGGAAACTGAACTTGCACGTCTGATCTGCAACCGGATACCCTCAATTGATAAAGTACGTCTGGTAAATTCGGGCACCGAAGCAGTAATGACAGCTGTGCGTCTGGCACGTGCCTACACGGGTCGAAATGTAATCGTAAAATTCGACGGATGCTACCACGGACATTCCGACGCTCTGCTGGTAAATGCCGGTTCGGGATTAAGCACGCTGCAGCAGGCCTCAAGCAAAGGAATACCGGAAGATACTGTTCGCCACACTATCAGCCTGCCCTTTAATGAAACCGAACCAATTACCCAATTCTTCGAAAAACACGGCCACACAGTTGCCGCCATCCTGTTGGAGATTGTACCCGGAAACATGGGGGTGATCCTTCCCAAACCCGAATTTATTGAACGTATTCAGCAATTAGCAGCACACTACAATTGCCTTATCATTGCCGATGAGGTAATCACCGGATTCCGACATCGATTGGTCACCGCCCAGCAGGAGTATGCCTTTAAAGCCCACCTGACTACGCTGGGAAAAATCATCGGTGGAGGTTTTCCCGTAGGAGCCGTCGGCGGAAGATCCGAAATCATGAACCTGCTGGCACCCATGGGACCAGTTTATCAGGCAGGCACGCTATCGGGAAACCCCATTGGTGTTGCAGCAGGAATAGCTACGCTATCGTTGCTGGCACAACCACACCAGCTTAAAAAAATTTTTGACCAAATGTCGTATTTCGAAAAAAACATGCAACTTCTGTCCCAAAAATACCAGTTCCGCTTTCACGCCTCAGGGACCATGTTCAGCATTTTCCTTACCCCTGAAGAAATTATTAACCTTCAGTCGGTATCCCGTATTCCCGATTCACTTTTTGCTGAGTTTCACCAGCAACTGAGACAACTCAATGTGTACTTTGCTCCCTCAAAATATGAGGCCAACTTTATTAGTCTTGCACACAATCATAAAATATTGGATGATACCTTGAATAAAATTGAATTCACCATCAAAAAAATTTATCCTTATGGACACCACAAGTAACAACAAGCCTGCATTAAAAATTATGGGCAATAACGAGTTCATTGAAGATGTCATAAAAAAAGCAAGTCTTGAGGAACTTTACTGGCTGCATGGTCTGCTTAGTGGTATTATTGGCACGCGCACACAGCAGATTTTTCAGGCAGGCAGTGCTACAGCTACAGCCTCATCGCCGTCAACCGCAGGAGCAACCGTGCTGGTTGAGGAAATGCATACAGTACCTGTAACTGAAACCTATACGGTACTTTTTGCAACGCAAAGCGGCAACAGCCGAAAGGTAGCTAAAATGCTCGAAGCTAAAGCCAATGAAAACAACATCCCTGTAAAAGTGCTGGATATTGCCGATTATCCACCCCACCAGATTAAAAAAGAGAAAAACCTTATCATCATCTGCAGTACCCAGGGCGAAGGCGACCCTCCCCTCTCTGCTGAGGAATTTTATGCCTATATTCACAGCAATAAAGTAGGTAAACTCGACGGGTTGCAATATGCAGTACTGGCACTGGGCGACAAAAGCTACGTAAATTTCTGCAAAACCGGTAAAGATATTGACGAACGCCTGCATGCACTGGGGGCTAAGCGTATCATTTCCCGAGCCGACTGTGATGTAAATTTTAAACCAACTGCCGAAAAATGGATTAACGAGTTAATTTCGGTACTTTTGGAAAAACAAAACCAAACCCGGTCATCAACTAACATTACCTTCCATACGACTACCGAAGCTGCCCCTGCAGCAGCCAGAAATTTGGATATCTTCACACGGGAAAAGCCTGGTACACTTACCGTCAACGAAATCATCCACCTCAACGGACGTGGTTCCATCAAAGATACTCTGCATGTTGAACTGGCCGACGAGAAACAGCAAATCTTCTATCAACCCGGCGATTCATTGGGCATATACTTCCGCAATAATTCCCTGCTGGTCGATGAGATATTAAAATATCTGAAATGCGATGGGAAAGAAATGGTCATTTACCAGAATGTCCAAATGTCGATTCGTGATTGCCTGGAACAAAAGGCCGAACTCACCCTGATCAACCGTGACTTTTTAACAAAACTGGCCGAAGTATCGGGTAAGACAGAAATTAATGATATTATCAACGATACTGGAAAACTCAGCGAATATATCTACGGACGCGATATACTGGATGTGCTGCAAGATTATAAGATAAAGTTTAAGGCGCAGCAACTGGCCGACACGCTCTACCCAATTCAACCCCGCCTGTACAGTATTGCCTCCAGTCCGCTGTATCAGGAAGGCGAGGTTCATCTGACCATTGGAAAACTTCAATACCAGTTCAATCAACGTCAAAAAACAGGCATGTGCTCAAACTTTGTTGCAACTGAATTAAAACCTGGCGATGCAGTCACCGCCTTCGTACATGAAAACGAAGGCTTCCGACTTCCTTCCGACAACGCCCCCATCATTATGATAGGACAAGGCACCGGCATTGCCCCATATCGAGCATTTATGCAGGAAATCGAGGCCAGAGGACTTTCAAATAAAACCTGGCTGTTTTTCGGAAATCCCCACTTTACAACCGATTTTCTGTACCAAACCGACTGGCAACAGTGGTACAAGAAAAAACTGCTAACACGCATTGACCTGGCATGGTCGCGTGACCAGGCTGAGAAAATTTATGTGCAACACCGACTTAAACAAAAAGCCCGAGAAGTATTCGAATGGATCGATGATGGAGCTCATATATACCTTTGTGGCGGTAAAAAAATGGGTAAAGACGTACAGGATACCATCCTAAGTATCATTCAGGATATCAAAAACATCAGCAACGATCAGGCCAAAGAATATCTGAAAAATATCAAACGCCAGCATCGTTACCACGAAGACCTCTATTAATTAACAATAAAAACAACAATACTATGGCAAACCATAACAATAATTTAAGCGAAGTGGAAAAAATCAAGGCTGCCAGCAACTATCTGCGCGGCACCCTCAAGGATAGCCTGAACGATGAGATAACGGGTGCAATTGCTCCCGATGATACCAATATTATCAAATTTCATGGCAGCTATCAACAAACCGACCGCGATCTTTCGAGCGAAAGAAAGAAACAAAAGCTTGAACCCCTGTACAGTTTTATGATTCGGGCTCGTCTCACAGCAGGTATCATTTCGAGCAGCCAGTGGCTTACAATTAACGAACTGGCCGACAAGTACGGTAATGGCACCATGAAACTTACCACCCGCCAGACTTTTCAATTGCATGGTATACTCAAACGCAACCTGAAAAAAACCATTCAGGAGATCAATCAGATCATGATTACCACCCTGGCCACCTGCGGCGATGTCAACCGAAACGTGATGAGCAGTCCTAACCCATACCTCTCGCGCATACATTTCGAAACATTCCTCGACGCCGTGCGCATCAGCAATCATCTGTTGCCTAAGACAAGTGCTTATTACGAAATATGGCTGGATAAGGAAAAAGTAGCAGGCAACGGATCCGACGAAGAACCCATCTACGGTCCTACCTACCTGCCGCGAAAATTTAAAATAGCCATTGCTGTACCCCCCTACAACGATACCGATGTATTCTCAAACGATATCGGCCTCGTAGCTATTGCCGAAAACAATCGCCTGACAGGCTACAATGTGCTGGCGGGCGGAGGAATGGGCATGAGCTTCGAAGACCCCGCAACCCACCCCCGTCTGGGCGACGTGCTCGGATACGTACCAAAAGAAAAAATGCTGAAAGTTGTGGAAGAAATCCTCAAAATCCAACGCGACCGAGGCAACCGCAGCGACCGTAAATTCGCCCGACTCAAGTATACCATCGAAACCATGGGGATTGAAGCTTTTAAAAAAGAACTTACCGAACGATCGGGGATTGAACTGGAGTCCCCTCGCCCCTTTGAATTCATCTCCAATAACGATCGCTTTGGATGGACACAAGGCGATGATAAACTATGGCATTATTGCCTCTTTGTCGAAACCGGAAGAATCAAAGATGCTGAAAACTATCCGCTAAAATCGACCCTTAAACTGATTGCCGAAAAATTTCAACCTACCTTCATCATTACGGGAAATCAAAATATCATTATAGCCAATGTCGACGAAAATGCCAAAAAAGAAATAGACACCCTGCTTCAGGATATTCTATCCCGTAAACCGCTAACCGGCTTACGGCAACATTCGCTGGCCTGCACTGCCCTGAACCAGTGTCCACTCGCATTTGCCGAAGCCGAACGATACCTGCCCTCGCTCATCGACAAGATTGACCAAATTCTCTTTGAACTCCACCTTGAAAATGTGCCCATCAACATCCGCATGACCGGATGCCCCAATGGTTGCGCCCGACCCTATTTGGGCGAAATTGGACTCGTAGGACGGACTATCGGCAAATACAATCTGTATCTTGGAGCAAATGCCCAGGGATCGAGGCTCAATGTACTATATCGCGAAATGGCCGACGAAGATACTATCCTGACCATTCTCAAAGATATCCTACAGCAATATGCTGCTCAACGCCTCGAAAATGAACGACTGGGCGACTTTATTGTACGCACAAAACTGGTACAGATTCCCTTTGTAGTTCAAAACCTGTAACTACAACATTTCTAAGACACCTCAACCGCTACCCATTCACTTCACTATAAAGCCAGCCGCCACTCAGACCCGTCGGGATAGAAGCCCAACGGGTCTTTTTTTGTGAATTGGAAAGAGAAAATACATTCCCTAATATCTGTTCTTTGAAATAAACCTATCAGCGAGGGCAATATCACCGAAATATCCAACAATAAGAATAAACTTAAAAAAAGATGGTCGCACTTATTACGACCATCTTACAACTAAACAACTAAACTTAAAACTTACAACCTACAATTAAGGCTTTGTAAGCAACTTAATCAATTCAATCTCCTCGGCCTTGTAGGGTGAGCCATCGGGACGGAAGATATCGTGAAACCATACTGGAGGTTCTGATCCATCGGGTATCGGAGTATCCCATGCGTATATGGTGTTTGTTTTTCCAGCTACAAGTCCCCAATTAATAGCACCAATATTTTCTTTTTTAAGCAGGGGGAGGATATTTGAAAACAGGCTTCCACGCGTACGTGCCATATATTCTGTGCAAATAAGGGGTCGCTGATAACGCTTAAGTGTATCAATTGCCTTTTGATGTAACGAATCCGTTTCATAATTATGATAAGTAATGATATCGGAATTATTTACCTGAAAATCATTCAAATCCTTAAGATTAAAATTCCACACCCCCGAAGTAACAGGTTGAGAAGGATTAACCTCTCGTGCCCAAACAAACACTTTACGCAATAAAGGCATACTAGCATTACCATAACCAGAATTACCCGGCTCATTATACAGGTCCCACATCAAAATTCGTTTATCATTTTTATAGTCGGACAGTATATCCTTAACGTATAGCTCGAGTGTATCTATAATTTCGGGTTTTAAAAACAGTAGGTCACCGGGATCACGTACCCATCCTGAATTATGAACACCAACTTTAGGCTCGGGCTGTTTTCCCGCATGATACTTCGGATTCCAGCAATCATCAAAAATTACGAAAATAGTTTTAATGCCATGTTTATCAGCAATAGACAAATATTTATTCACACGATTTTTAAACCCATCCCGATCGATCTGCCATGCCAAATGGTGTAAATACACACGAACTGTGTTAAATCCGATACTTTCGGCCCAGCCCAGTTCCCTATCGATAGTTGCTGTGTCAAAAGTCTCTGCCTGCCACATCTCGAGTTGGTTAATAGCAGTACTGGGAATAAAATCACACCCAACACGCCATCCCTGCTGCTGATACCATTGATGAGCTTTGTCAGAAGGCCAACGCTCATAATTGCGTGATTGTGACGTACAATTTGCCAATAATCCAGAAACAAGAATTCCTAAAATAAAAAAACTACGATTTACTCTCTTCATGGTATTAAAATTTTTTCATAAAAAAACAAACAATATAAGAACAGACCTAAATTTTCGTTGAAAAAAATAAATTAATGACACCAAACACGATTTTAACAAAAGAGTTCTTTACGTGCCCACCAATTGTAGGCACGTAAAGAAAAAACAGTTACCACATTCTCTCAACCCTAAATAACTGAGCATTACTTCCATTAGGATACCACATTTGGATTTTTTCGCCTGCATTTAAAGAACCATTGATTACATCAAGTGGAAGATTACTTCTTTTATTAATAATTTTATAACAAAAATACATATCTTCAATCCTCCACAGTTGAGCATCATTTCCATTATCAGGCCACTGATTCAAATGAGTCCCCGGATCAAGAGACCCTCCTGGGTTATCCAAACACCAACCACTGGCAATATTTGTAATTTTATAGTAGCCATCACCAACATAGTCAAATCTAAATCTTTGCGCATTATTGCCATTGTCGTACCATTGCTGAATATCCACCTGCTGTTGTAATCCACTAGGCACATCCATGCATAAATTACTGCAAACTGCAGTAATTTTATACACCCCACCAGAAACAAAAGGATCATAATTCCCATTTGTAGGACAAGCCATTGGAACGTTTGGTGATACAGGGAATCCAAAATATGGCACATTTCCATGCCATGTAAATTGCTGTATTCTAATATTCCTATGCCATGAAGAACCTTGTGACTTATTTGCATGATAGACTATCCACCACTGAATATTATCAGGAGACTTAACGAAGCATGCATGCCCAGGACCAAAAACATCACTTGTTTTAGAAAATACTGGTCCAACCTTTGTCCACGAACTCTTTGACATGGGATTTCCATTAGTACAAGTTAAGCGCCCAAGACAATAATCATCAGTCCAACTACCACTCGCTGAATAAATAATATTTATTGTTGAACCACTTACTAATACCTGAGGGCCTTCATTAACATCAGGATCCCCAACTGTTTCCCACGAAAATTCAGGTCTTGATATCTCTACCCGATCGGTTGACAAAGTATAAGGATTACTCATTTTTGCGATATAGAGATACTGAACCGTATTAGTAGTACCCGGCCAACCGCTCCATACAAAATATAATTGATTATTAAAAATAAAAGGTGTTCCATCGATTGCCCATCTATCAGTTACTGGCGTTATTTTAGCCTTATATACAAAAGGTACTGCTAATGGATCTGAACTATTTGTGCCTCCTGCCAAAACATGCATTCGATGATTAGCATTATTTCCATCATCAGCTGCAAAATAAACATACCAACGTCCCTGTAGGTAATGCATTTCAGGTGCCCAAAGATTTTGAGAATAGGATGTTCCCGCAGGGGGAGTAAATATGTATATCCTTTCTTTTGTAAGAATATCTTCAAGCCTTTCTGATTTATAAACATATAAACGTCCACCATCCGAACCTAAATAGTAATAATAATTTCCAGCTCGAATAACCCAAGGATCCTGATAATCTCCCCCATCCGATGGTAAAGGATTGGTAAAAGTACCATTAAACCATGCTCCTTTTGAGCAGGCTTTCGTTTTATCCGATAGCCGCAATTGGTCATCAATACCCTTCTGACAGCTATACATTGCTGCACATAGAAGTAAAATTAGCAAATTAGTTTTCATAGCATAAATTTTTGTTGGTTAGTAGTTTAAAAGCTTATATGGCGAAAAAGGGACACCAAAATCAGGTTCATCATTATTCCAAAAAAAAGGCTGAATACGTACATCTCGATTCCATCCCGCACCTTTATTTTTAGCAGCATGATAAATTATCCACCAATTATTAGGACTAACTTCAACAAAAGAAGCATGACCAGGGCCAAAAACATCATCAGTTTTAGAAAAAACAGGCCCGTATTTTATCCAAGAATCTTTTGACAATACATTACCATTGTAACAGGAAAGACGTCCTAAACAATAATCATCTGTCCAACTACCGCTAGCAGAATATATTATATGCACAATGTTATTTTTCACTAATACTTCTGGTCCCTCATTTACAGTGGGGTTACCTATTTTCTCCCATGCCTCTGTAGGGCAGGATATTTCAATTCTTTCACCCTCAATAGTCAAAGGGTCTTTCATTTTTGCTATGTAAATACATTGTTCAATATTTTCATCACCTGGCCATCCCGACCATACAAAATATAAATTATTTTGAAGTTCGAAAACAGTACCATCGATAGCCCATTTATTACTCTGGTCAGTTATTTGACCTTTAAACACAAATGGTGATTCAATTGGATTTTTAGGGTCACTACCGCCCTCCAAAACAAACATCCTATGGTTTTTATTATCACCATCATCAGCTGCAAAATATATATACCATTTACCTTTAAGATAATGTAATTCAGGCGCCCAGATATTTTTTGAATATGTTGTATCTTCTGGTGGGATAAATACAAAATATTTTTCTTGCTTTAAAATATTAGGCAAACTGTCCGAATTTGTTAAAAATATTTTATTTTCATATACTCCACAATACCAAAACCTGTCATTTGTTTTGATTACCCATGGATCGGCACCATCTCCTATTGGATTTTTAAAAGTATATTTATTTATTTCTGATGAATAAATATTTATAACCGTAATCATTAATAACAAACCTATCAAAGCTATAATCAAAATACGTTTCATAATTTTAAACATTTATGATTCTCAATTTTCACTTTGGAACTACGACCCCTTCAAGCCAATATATTGCAGCAGTTCCATCTTCAAACCTTCTACAAGAAATTGCAACTATAGTTGTTGAATCTTTTACAAATAATGAATTATTAATTGCACCTTGCCCCATTGGAAGCAAGTATGGAGTAGTTAACTGTTCAAAATTTTTTGCATTATTATCACCAATCATAACTTTCATATCATTATTTTGCTGCCAATCCCCCCCTCTGTATCGATGCACGGATAATACCGTTTCACCCGAATACAGCTGCACTATATAAGGGGCACCGCCATGACCATCAAAATAACCAGCCCACCATCTATGAGGACCATTATCAAAGTTATTTTGTGTCAGGGTCCACGATTCATTTAACCCTCTATGAATTATATATGGAGAATTATTGTTGTTAACAGTTTCAATGGCAAATACAACCCCTTTATTTCCCATTAAAACTAAAGGCACAGGCATTCCATCCCTTTTATAAGGGTAATATGCTACTGTCATTGGAAACGACCATGTTTTGCCATTATCGGTCGAATATATTCTCATAATTTCTTGTTGAATATAACTCCCATTTATAGATGGCCACCATTTAGCTTCAGACGAAAAAAACAATTCAATTTCACCGCCGGGCAGTTGTACCATAGCTGGTTCCCAACAGCGCCCAACTTTAATTATAGTGGGTTTAGACCATGTCTCGCCTTTATCTACACTAGAAATAATCTGAATTGAACTATTATTCTCATCACCCTTTGTGTTAGCTACATATGATATTAATATCGTCCCATCTGACAATACTAATATTTCAGGATTACAAAAACGCCAGTACTTGCCGGAATAATCCGATTGTTTCATTAAACATTGCTGAGGCTCCCACGTCACCCCATTATCAAAACTTCTTCTAAAATATATGTTCACCCAATCACCTATGTTTGGCCCTCCATGATATACTAACAGTAGAGTGTCCGAATTTTTATATCGCTTCACTCGACCATAATCGGCAAATATTCCATCGGAAGAGATTTTTTTAGCTGTACTCGGAGAATTCCAAACAATTTTATGTTTAATCTCAAACTTTGACGTATCAACTTTTACTGTATCATAATTTGAAAAAGTCTTAATAATTTGGATACTATCATAATAAAATTTATTTCCAACTTCTACAAAAGGCAGCACATAATAATAGGAGGCAGGTTTTAGACCTTTAATCAGACAGCAAAACAAACTATCCTGTTTACTACCCTCATACCTGAACGAGTTACTATTTACAGGATAAGTCTCACTCATAAAAAAACCCGATGACTTTATAGAATCAGAACTATATATCTTGTACCATAATTTCGCAGTTGTATCAGTAAATTCGCCTCTATTTATAAACTTAATTCTGATTGTGGTGAAACTTTTTATACCACCTAAAACATAGTTACCATCAATTAACTTCACATATGGGCATACTGAGTATTGTAATCCACTCCTTAAATCTGATAATCTTACTACAAGTGTATCACATTTTGAAGTGTCCCGAATATTTAAGGAGTTAATACCAACCTTTAATGTATCAACAAATAATCCACACTCACTTATGATTGATTTATTTTTTTCAATGTAATAATATATTATAGCACTATTATCAGTAACACTGTCAAATTTCAATACCCGCATATTTATTACGTCGACGAAAATTATTTTGGAATAATAAGGTTTACAGGTGCCTGAAATAACTTTTGCACGTAAATAGGTAGGTTTATTAATTAGATATCTATAAGTACGTTGATTATTAGTATCTATATTCGTCCAAGAATTGCCATCAAACGAGCTCTGCCAATAAATAGTCCCATAATTTTTTTCTGTCCATACTACATTAAAATTAACATAACTATCACAAGCCACTACCTGTCGAATCGTATCATCAGCTTGGCAAAATAAATTATTAGCAAATACCAAGAATTGAAAAATTATTATGCTTTGATGTATTTTCATTCGTTCAGATTATTTAAAGTTAATGATTAGCATTTGCCTGTTAACATAACACATGATGGAACTTATATTTCCATGTTGGCATAGTTTTTAAAAAAATACTAAACAGCATGTTTTATCAATTATTGTAAGATTACACCAATCGTCTCAGTCTGTGTTTTATTAAATGTTATTTTTAGAAAATAGGGACCTTTAGGGAACAACCTAACATCTATCTGACCAATATTTTCTTTTAACTTGCCACAATAAAGTCTATTACCATAAATACTAATCAATTCATAGTTTATCTCGCCCTCAAAGGATTTGAAAACATATAAATAATTTGAAGCTGGATTAGGAAAAACTGAAATCTGAATGTTTTTTAAAGAAACATTGTTATTTCTCCAAACAATTATTGTATCTGAGTCACTGCAAAAATTAGCATCTACAACTTTTAATGTATATTTCCCCGGATCTGTTATATTAATTGTTTTATTAGTAATAACTTCCCCATCCTCCTTGATCCAATAATACGTATAACCGGGGGTACCACCTTTGATAATAGTATTAATCCCTAATGTTGTATCACTTGACACAAGATTCACATCATCACCCGCCCACACAGATAATTTTTCCGGTTGTTTAATAATTAAATTTATTGTCAAAACTTGACAAAATAATAGAGTGTTACCGAACAACAGAATCAATATCAAACCTGTTTTTTTCATTTCTTTAAAAAAATAATTACTTGATTTAGTTAAAGAAAAGAAGAGGATGATATTCACAATTAACTTTCACATCCTCTTCCTTTTCCTTTATAGTCACTTTTTAATAATCAGTTTCTGTACTGATACTTTATTACCATCTTTAATTTCAACGATATAAATTCCTGTTGTAAAATCAGATACATTGATAAGTTTAGGATTTTTTAAAGTTTTAATAACTTTCCCATCTACCGACATAATACTGATGTATGCATTATCAGATGCTTCAACTTTAACATAATCACTAGCAGGGTTAGGATAAACCTTGATTGACAAATTTCTATTATTTTTCACCCCCGTCTTATTTATAACAAATTCTATCGTTGAGAATTTTGATCCATTATAGGATGCGTCTATTGCCTGAACTCCGAAAGTATAGGTATCGTCTGGTAATCCATAAAATTTTAACGACTTGTTAAGATATGCATTTCCCATACCTACGACCTTTCTTAATCCATCATTTTCGCCTCCGACAAAAGAATTAGGAGCTATAAGAAATCCCTTAGAATTTTTTAAATAATATTCATAGGTTAATGAATTTGATGGGGTTTTGTCGTCAGTAGCTGCATCCCAATTAATAGTAATAATATCATTAATATTGTCATATGAATAACTCAGATTAGAAGGTACAGAAGGAGGATTATTAATACCATTATTGTTTAAATAGATTCCTCCTGTACGCCCCTGATTCTCGGGATTGGGATAAAACATTTGATCCCATGAATGACCAGAAACTAAATAATCCTTGACACCGTCATTATTCCAATCTAATAAGAGTAGGACAGTTTCTGAAGCGCCAGGTACCCTAGTCTGATTTGTAAAATTGCCACTTCCATCCCCATAATACATTAAACCAGCCTGAGTCGCAGGACTTAATGTAGGTGCCCAACCTGTAATAATTAAATCAAACTTTCCATCATTATTCCAATCGGTTAGAACTCCACCAACACCAGTACTACCCAAAGGCCGAATATCGTTAATAAAAGAATTCGTTTTTTCCACAAATGAACCATCTCCCTGCCCTAAATACAAATGAGTAATGCATGCCCATACATCCCCTGAAACAGGTTCTCCAGTTCCTTCGCCACCTTCGCCATTCACTAGCATATCCATCTTTCCATCACTGTTAACATCGGCGAACAAAATAGCTCCATTAGCCTTCATAAAAACACCCTGGTCAGATAACATAGCTCTTGAAAAATTACCTGGCGCATCAGGATTGTTAATAAACAAATCCATAAAAACTCTGGCTCCACCAAATGGAGTTTTATCTTTATTATCGACATTTCCGCTAAGTAAAAAATCGGGTAAGCCATCATTATTAATATCAACAACTTTTACATAAGCTAAACCAAGTTGATATTTACCAAACAATGAAGCACTACCAGTAGAATCAAAAACACCATTTCCTGCATTGAAGAAAATAGCAGATTTTCCAGAATCTTTACTTACACAAATGTAATCCAACAAACCATCCATATTAAAATCAGCAAATGCAGCTGCAGTAGTATTTTTAGCAATAGGCCAATTTAGTTTTTCAAACTTTCCATCTCCTTTATTTTTAAATATTCCCCTTACAGGTAATCCAGTATATGTCAGTTCATCATCCGGTGTTCCTGAATGGTCACCAACTATTACGTCCAAATAGCCATCGCCATCTACATCTCGCCAATCAAGATTTACTCTGTCGACCGAATTTAAATTCGTAATGACTGGCTTATACATATTACTGCTTTTGTCCCAGAAATACATTCTACGCCAATTTTCAGTAGAGTCATTTTTACCATCATGATTTAAATCCAGAGGGTTGCCCGACATGTCAAGAACCGGATCCATTGGATTATTTTTCTTCCCTGCAATGTAAAAATCCAACTTCCCGTCATTGTTAATATCAACAACACTTCCGCCTCCCCATGCCTGACCAAACTCTGTATGTACCTCAAAATTTTGAGCAAATACACATGCACTAAAAAGTGCGGCCGGAATAAGAAATAATTTCCTTTTCATAGTTAATAGTTTTTAATTAGTATTAGTAAAATTGATTATATCAAAGTGCAATGCGAGGATATGTCCATCCTGTTATTACATCTAATTCATTTATAGGCCAACCATCCTCACCAAACTCAATTCGATTTAATATAGGATACTGCCTTTTTTCTCCAGATGGTAATAATTTTCGTTGAACATCAATAGCATTGTATAAAATCCAATAATTATTATTCTTGTCAAGGACTATTCCACCAACATTACCTGGACTCTGGAAACGATTAGTTTTTGATGAACTTATGATAATTGTACCATGGCTTTCTATTAAGGTATTGCCATTTTTATCAAAGTATGGTCCCTGAATACTATCACCTATCCCCAAAACTACTTTTGAACTATCAGGTTCGCCGATATTACCAAATAAGTAATATCTATTGTTTAATTTTGATATATACACCTTTCTAATTCCTTCTCCTGCAATTCTAAAAGGGATACCAACTTTCTGCACACTTGCAATTTTATTATTCGCAGTGACATTAATTTTCAATTCAATACCATAAATTCCCTTATCCTTACCGAAGAACAACAAATCCTTGCTAACAAGTACCCATCTTACCCCTACTTTTATTTTATATTGAATCTGAATAAAAAACGGATCAGCAGTGGATATCTGATTTACAGAATCTTTGTCCAAGACTTTTCCATAATCAGTAAAAGGCCCAAGAGCTGACTCTGAATATGCCAATCCTATACTTTCATCATCACTGGAATTATAAAACATTAAAAATAAGTTATAGGAAGATGAGTAATAAACTGAGACAGAAGTTATCTTTCCGCTAACCCAGCTTGGCTTAGCACTAAATGCAGATCCATACAAAGTCCAATTCACTAGATTTTTTGAAACAATTATAGGAACCTGAAAATTCAATCCTGTAGACCATTGATTTTCATTGCCATACGCATAAAAAGCACCGGTTCCTCTAATTAAAGAAGGACACGTAAAATCTGGTTCAAAAATTGGATTAATAAACATGGAATCTTCAGGCAAGGTGCTCCCATTCCATATAATGCTATCGATCCCATTTCCACCAAATTCTTCAGAACAGCCATAATTTATCAGGCCCAATATTAATAATATAAAACTATTCAATATTGTTAAATATGCTAACGAAATCTTTTTCATGGCAGTTTAATTTAAATTAAATTATTTAATACCCTTCATTCTGCGTCAAACCAGGATATAAACCAATTTCTCTATTGGGAATAGGAAATAAAGAACTAACACCTAATTTGAAATTGGCAAATTCTGCATCACGCTCGGTTGCTAGAAAATTAATTTTGTTCTGATCATGTAAATATCCCCACCTTTCAAGGTCAAACCAACGGGTTGCTTCACCACAAAGCTCTACAAGTCTTTCATGCTGTATTTGTTCAAACAGTTTCTGTTTATCATTAAAGTCTGAGGGATTCAAATCTGACATATTGGCTCTTCTTCTAACCTTATTAAGGTATTCCACAGCCAGATTTCTATCACCATCAAGTTCGTTTAATACTTCAGCATACATTAAATACACATCAGCGAGTCGCAAAAATCTAAAGTTAATTCCACAACTATAATCTTCTCCCGTTCTTCCTGGTTCATCGACCCTTGTATATTTCCGCCAATAACATGGCTGAGTAAGTTTATATTTCTCAGTTTGATTCCATTCTGCCCAAGTTTTACCATAATATTTAACTGTATCCCCTGGTTTTTCATAGAAAAGTGTAACATCTAACCGTGGATCCACATTACCATCTTTATCTTTTTCTTTTTTAAATTCATCAAGAAGCCACTTACGTGGATATGCATCAGCCCAGGCTGCACCTTCGACTACCAATCCTAAGAATTTAGGACGGTGCATACCCAATTCTTTACCGTTATAAAGTCCTTCATTAAATTGTATTTCGAAGATTGACTCCGGATTTAAATTATTTTCGTGATCCTGATCAAAATTCCACTTATAATTTGGCGCTAACGAATACCCAAGTGTCAAAAGTTCCTCGATTTTCTGCTTAGCATTTCTCCATTCTTCATTTGCTTTATCTTTATTATTTATATTGGGCCGCATATAATAACCAGCCAATTGCATGTAAACCCTTGCAGCCATTCCTTTAGCAGCACCTAATGTAATTCTTCCTTGATCATCACCCTGCCATGACTTTGGCAAACCTTTTTCAGCCTCGAGAAAGTCATTAAGTGCTTGTTGGTAGATTTCTAATTGACCAACAACTGGCCCATTATCAGTTGAATTAGTCAATAGTGGTCCTTTGCCAAATGTAACAGCTAAATACCAATACGCTGTACCTCTTATAGCAAATGCCTGTGCCAATATCTGGTTTTTAAGCTCAGAATTATTAATAAAAACCCTATCTCCTCTTAATTTTATGTTATCAATTATTTGATTTGCATAAAATATTTGCCTCCATATGGCTTGCCAAGGCCAAATTATACCTTCAGCATTATCATCATTATAACTAATAATGTTAAAATTTGAATACGCTTGGAAATAAGGATTTGGACTTTCACTCCAACCTTCATCGCTCCGTGAGATCATCAATACATGGTACCAACGACTAAAATATCCCGGCACCCTAAAAACAGAATATGCTGCATTTAATGCCTGTTGAAAATCATCTTCTTTTTCCCAATATGTGTCCGACGACTCTCGATTCGGATCTTTTTGATTAAAAAGATCATCTGAACATGAGATAGCCACTATTGTGAAAATCAAAACGATCAATATCTTTTTCATATGTATTAGTATTAAGTTATCAGAAATTAAAAGCTCATTTGCAAACCAACAATAAAGGATTTTACCGGTGGAAATTGTCCCCAATCACACCCCAATTCAAATATCCCATTACCTGCTAATTCGGGATCATATCCTTTGTATTTAGTAAATGTATACAGGTTTTGTCCGCTTACATAAAGTCTTATTTTTTCATATATTCTTTTGTTTTTTAGAGAAGGAAAAGTGTATCCGATTTGCAGATTCCTTATCCTCAAGTAACTACCATCTTCGAGCCATTTATCACTTTGCATTTTTGCATTATCTGAAGTCCCAAAAACAGGCCGAGGTATATCAGTGCTTTGATTATTATAAGTCCATGGTCTTCCATCTGCAGTAATATTATCTGGAGAATTCATGTTTTCAAGATTATTCCTTAATCCATTGAAAATTTTATTACCATAAACTCCTGTAATAAATAATGAAAAGTCAATGCCTTTATAACTAATGCCAGAATTAAAGCCAAATGTAAATTTAGGCAAAGGACTACCGCACCATTGTCTGTCATTCAAGTCAATCTTTCCATCATTATTATAATCAATATACTTAACATCTCCCGGCTTGGCATTAGGCTGAATTAACTTTGTTTCACCATTAACTACTGTAGTGTAACTATAGATTTCATCCCATGACTTAAATAATCCATCAGTTTTTATTAAATAAAAATCAGCAACCGATCTTCCTTCTTCAGTTCTGTTAACTTGATTATAGGCACCTTCCCGATATTTATCCCCCAATCTAAGTACCTTATTTTTTAAGGTTCCAAAATTGAACCCAATAGAATAATTTAAGTCATTAACACTTTCTTTCCATAGCAAGCTTAACTCTAAACCCTGATTTTGAAGCTTACCATAATTTGTCCATATTCTTGCATCTGAGGGCGATAGGCCTATACCTGTTACCATAGCAACAGGTAAATCCACCAGAATTCCTTCAGTTATTGCATTATACCAATCAACAGTGGCCAATAATCGATTATTAAAAAAAGCGAGATCTGCCCCTATACTAAGTGTAGTCTTCTTTTCCCATGATAAAGAAGTATTAACTGGTTTGCTTTGTATAGCCCCCTGAAAAACTTTACCATTAAAAATAGCATAATAACCTTCGTAAGGACCACTTCGCTCAATTGAAGCTCGAGTATCATAATATCCTATCCCTGACTGGTCCCCAATTGTTCCATAACCACCACGCAACTTTAAATCATTAACAATCTTTAATAAAGGTTCAAAAAAATCCTCCTTACTAATTCTATAACCCACAGAAAAAGAACTAAATACGCCTATTTGTCTTTTCTTATCATAATAATAGAATTTTGATGAACGATCCCTTCTGATGTTACCTTGCAAAAAATACTTATCATCATAATTATAATTTAAACGTCCAAAATATGACTCCATAATACCGTGCTGTTCTGAACCCCACATTTTGTTCATTGTACCAATTAGATCCATCTGCTCTAAACCTTTAACTTGCTGATTATACCCCTCATTTCCTGCGTTATATACCCTATTATCCTGTGCACTCCATCCACCTAACAATTCAACATTGTGTTTATTGAAAGATTTATTAAATGTTAAAGTCTGCTCCTGAATTAATGTAAGCCATTGATCAAATGCTGTAAACAGTTTATCATTCCATCTCGTCTCAACAGTTAAATATCGCTTTGTATAACCATAATCTATACTTTTAATTGTTTGATCCCGAAAATCGGCACTAAAATTTGATTTGAACTTTAGACTTTCCAATATTTGAATTTCGGTGTATATATTACCTACCATTCTATAGTTTCTGCGCTCATCTTTAACTGACTTTTGTATTGCAACAGGATTAGAGGCATAAGTTGGAAAACTAACAGAACCATATCCAAATCCTCCCCTGTGACTACTTTCGTTTGGATCATATACAGGTATAACAGGTGGCATAAATAAGGCATTTGAAAATGATCCCCCCTGAGTTACTCTTTGGTCAAACCGAATAATCGTTAAATTCTCTCCAAATGAAAAAATTCCACGTTTCCCGCTCGAGTTAACCCGCAACGAATACCTTTTGTACCACGGTTCAATAATAACTCCCGTTTGATCTAAATATCCCAATCCCACTAAATAATTTCCATTTTGATTACCACCAGATAATGAAAGATTGTAATCCTGAGTTATACCTGTTTGAAATATTGCATCCTGCCAATCGGTATTGGGTATGTACTGGCCAATTGCAGGACGACCCGGCCATTCGATACCAGCATTTAGATAACTCAGTTCATTGTAATACAAATATTCTCTTGAATCCATTACTTTCAATTTTTTCGGCATTTTATCAAAACTAAAACTGCCGCTAAAATCGATCTTAACAGGACCCTCTTTTCCCTTTTTTGTTGTTATTATTATCACACCATTCATCCCTCTTGATCCATATATCGCAGCCGATGAAGCATCTTTCAGAATTTGAACAGATTCAATATCTGTTGGATTAATATTATCAGCATTGTCGACGATAACACCGTCTATAACATATAAAGGTTGAGTATTATTTAATGAACTGATTCCTCTTATTTTCACTTCTGCCATTTTACCAGGCTCTCCACTTGAAGTAACAAGAATTCCCCCTGCTTGCCCTTGTAACGATTCTGCAATACTCGTAGAACGTACTTTTTTCATTTCATCTACATTCACCACAGCTACAGCACCGGTTAGATCTTTCTTTTTCTGAACACCATATCCAATTACCACTACCTCTTCCATTGAGGTTACTTCTTGCTCCAGCCGAACATCAAAATTTGTGAAACTTCCAATGGGAATCTCCTTTTTTGCATACCCGACCATCGAAACAACTAAACTTTCGTTCTGTGGATCAACAACTTCCAGAACAAACTTACCATCAACATCTGCCACTACAGCCTTCTTTGACTCCTTTAACATTACAACTGCTCCCACTACTGGCTCACCCGTACTACTATCAGTAATTCTTCCCTCAATTTTAACTTTTCCTTTTTCAGATTCGGATTGATTGGAAGTCTTCTGCGTTAACACTATCAAATCATTATCCAGTACCTGATAGGCAATACCTGTATTGACAAGTACCCGATCCAGCACATCCTCTACACGGCTTTCCTCTACACTAATATCAACGATCTTGTCGACATTAATAAAGTCCTCGTTATAAAAAAATTTAAATTTGCTATTTTGCTCAATAGTCTTGAGAACCTCGCGTATAGGTTTACCATGTAAATCGAGCGTAAACTTCTTGCTCTGCGAATACACAGATGCATGTACTTCTACTAACGAGAGTACAAGGAGGATAACAATTAGTTTCATGATTAGTAATTTTTTGCTGATCTTGTGGCAAGAAAAACAACTACAAAATCCTTTTTCCCAATTAATTTTCATAAATTTGCATTGGTTAAGTGGTTAAACATAAATTCTTTCCATGAGTTATGTGAGCCGCTTTCAAGGGTAACCCGGTGGCCGCCAGGTTACCCTTTCTTGCATTGAGTAGCTTTATGTCTTTGCTTTCATAACTTTTATACTTTTTAAATAAACCGTTTTATTTCCCTTATTATCAATTTTAATCGAATAATCTATATTGGCTGTGAGTTTTAAAATCTTAAGAAACTGCTCAACAGACATACTTTTTAGGATGGTTCCCGAAAATCGATAGTTTTTAATTTGTTCATCAAGCTCAATTTTAACATCATAAATACGTTCCAGCTTTGACACCATGTGACTAAGGGTATCCTTATGAAATCGGTACATGCCTTCCCGCCAAGAAATATATTCCGTGGTATCAACTCTGCCAATACGATAATAGGCTTTTCCTCTCCTATTAAACTGCATACCAGGGTCTAAAGTCGCTAACATTGCACCCGAAGAATCACACAATGCTACCTTTCCTTCTACTAACGTAACCTGCAAACTACTATCGTATGCACTCACGTTAAATGTCGTACCCAATACTTTCACCTCGTGTTCCTTTACACTAACCACAAAAGGTTTACGACTATCATGAGCTACTTTCAGATATGCTTCACCTTCAAGTAAAAATATTTTTCGTTCCTTTTTTGAAAATTCTACCGGATAACGCAACCTTGTATAAGAATTTAAATACAGTATAGTACCATCGCACAACGTTAACACTGACATCTGACCTTTAGGTACTATTATCTCATTATATGAAAGTTGCTCTTTGCCCGCCATTCGAATTTCAACAAACCTGCCTACAATAAAAGCAAGAATTATTATTGCAGCATATCTTAGAACGTACTTCACACCATAAAGTATCCCCTGTAACTTTTTTCGAGAGATTTCGTCAACATAATTACCAAGCTCATATTCCGAAACCTTTTGGGAGGACTTGGTACTACTAACAAGCGCTTGTAAATTCAATAATTCGTAGTAAGTATCTCGTAACTCTTTTGAATTGTAAATTTCATTCAAAACTTCCTCACGCTCTCTTTCATCGAGTTCGTTGGTTATTAACTTCAATATTTTTTCCTGTTCCATTGAATAAACATTCTTGGCTTTTCATATTAAGTACGATTATCCCCATAGTAACCCTATACGAGGCCGAAAAATATTTTTTATTTTATGGAGATGTTTAACAGGATCAGAATAGTTATATAATCCTTTAGAGCTTCACGAAGAATTTTTAAGGCGCGTGTAATATGAGCTTCAACAGTTTTAACTGAAATTTCCAATTTCTCCGCAATTTCCTGATTCGAAAGATCTTCAAAACGACTTAAACAAAATACTTCACAACACTGAGGTGGTAGCTGATTAAGTGTCTGCTGAATGATTTGTTCTATTTCCTGATAGGTCATAAAATCTATTTCAAGCCGTCGCAGAGCATGATAATTAAGCTCAAGTTCCTTGTACTTGTGCTGAACAGAATTTTCATACTTGTGAATAATTTGCTGATGTTTTAAATAGTCAAGACAATTGTTTCGTGCAATTACCAGCAAATACGACAGTAGAGAAGTATTGGTACGTAAGGACTTACGCTGTTCCCAAAGTTTCAGAAAGGTATCCTGGGTAATATTCTTTGAATTAGATACATCATTTAAATAAGTATTGACAAAATTCATCACCCGCTGAAAATACATGCGGTATATCTTTTCGAAGGCAGCCTCATTACCCTGAATCAACAAAGAAATTATATTTTCCTCTTCCGAATAACGCATCTTAGACCTTTACAGAAATATGTATTGTAATTTCAAAAATATAAAATTACTAATTACTATCTACAATTTTTGTCTAATTGCGTAAAATATACCATTAAATCAAAAAATGATTAAAAAAACAACTTTAGAAATAATATACTGCTCAGGAAATAAATAACTAAAAAATCAGATTAGGTAAAAATGAGGAATTCTTATTTTTATTATGTAGTATAACCATACAAACGAATGTAATAAACATTCAAGTTTCATCCGAAAATAAATTTAATTAATTAACTTACTATCAATTTGTTACATACATATTCCTATCTCTGACTCGGACCCCCCTGAAATTTTCATTGGTTTGTTGTGAGGCAACGCATCATGGGGGTTTCATCCGTAAATATTTTTTAAGTTACTGATTACCTTTTGGTTATACTTTAATTCTTTTATTCGCCAATCGGCCGGATAGAACTCGGATGTTTAAAATATTTCATCGGTTTGTTGTGTTTACTGCATCAACAGGGTCGTATCATTACGTCTGATTTCAAATCAATTGAAAAAAGCATTAAAAAGATAACATATCATTTATTAACCATTTATCTCTATCAAATTTACATCCAACCCCGACTCACGCTGAAAATCCTCTACTTCCTCCACCATATCGGGGTCGCTTTGATAGTAGTACCAGTTAATCTCAACCTGCCCGCCTTTTTCCTTAAATTTCATTAAAGTTTCAAAAATTTTCAGAATCATGCGCGACGATTGGGTGTTAAAATAGTACAATTTAAAATTAAAGACAATAGCATTTTTCTGCTCACAATAAGCATTAAGCCAATCAATGAGCGGATTGTAAAATTTGTAGCAGTCCTCCATGTACGATTCACCCGACAACGTACATTCTCCTTTTTCATAATCAAATTCAACAGCAGGGAAATACGGTGTTTCCTTGTTGGCCGGAATAACGATATTTTTTAGTTTTTCCATAATGGACAATAATATGGGTTAGTTGTATTTATTCTATATCCACCTTAGCTGTAATGGTAAAAAGCGAAAATCGTTCGCTCAACGGTTCTATGGTATACTCTACCTTATTTCGGGTAATGATGCCAATCTGAATTATTCCGATATATGCCCCGCTATCGGCAGGGCCAGGCTCGGGACGTCTCTTACGACTACGGTATTCACGCAAAGCATCAAGCGACATCGAATTAATCTCATTGCAGTAACTAACCAACACAGGTGCATCCTCAGCCCGTATCATGTTGGTAGTGCTTACCTGTATGGTATTATTTTTTTCTTCAATGGTAAAACTTCCTATTCCACCATATTTATAATGTTGATAAAGTTGACACATTTCGGCCGAATATTTGGCCACATTCTGAGTAAGTTCAAAGAATATCTTATAAAGCCGGTTGCACGTTACCGGTTTTCGTTTGTACATCTGGCGTAAATGCCCCGCCATACCCGAAAGTACATCGATGTAGAAAGGTCCTTTATAAGCCAGCTTAACACTCGAATCATTAATGCTCAATGCCATCGCCACTGCCAATTTTGCCGAAATTTATGAAAAAATTTAAAAATGCAGATAATTTTATGCAATCTTATTTTGCTTTCTGGATCAGCAGCGAATACCAATAATGGAAATATCATCTACCTGGTCGCGATAGCCCATCCATTCGTCAATTGTGCGCTCAAAAATTAACCTTTGTTCGACGGTAGGCAAATGATAGACGGTTCTGCACAATTCCTGAAAACGTTTAGTTCGGAATTTCTGGTCGTGGGGTCCGCCAAACTGATCGACATAGCCGTCGGAAAACAGGTAAAGCATGTCTCCTTTGTCAAACGCCAGCGTGTGGTTGGTAAAGGGTACCTCGCAATTATCATGAATGCCAATGGGCATGCGATCGGCAGGCAGAATAACAAGTTCGCCGGCGGTACGCACCAGATAGGCCGGATTATTGGCCCCGGCATACTGTAATTGCCGATCATTAAAGTCGATGATAGCCAAAGAAATATCCATACCATCAGCTGCCTCTCCCTCTAAACCCCGTTGATGAAGCAGGCGCATGATCCGGATTCGAAGTTGATTCAAAAATTCTGCAGCATTTAAAGGGGTATAGTTGATAATCTCGTTCAGAAAGGCCGTGCCAGCAATAGTCAAAAGTGCCCCCGACAAACCATGTCCCGTACAATCGGCAACTGCGACAATTGTCTTACCATCCTTCCCGGCTACCCAGTAAAAATCTCCACTGACAATGCGCTTGGGACGATAAAACAGAAAGTAATCATTAAAATGACAGGACAAAATCTCAGCCGAAGGCATAATAGCATTCTGTATTCTTCGTGAATAGGTAATATCATCGATCATATCCTTTCGCTGCTCTTCCAGCAGGCTATATTGCTTTTTTAGCTCTTCCGAAGTTTTATGTAACAGTTGGTTCTGATTTTTAATTGTCTTTAGGGTATCGCCCAATTGCAGAGCAACCTTCAGACGGTACCGCAAATCAATAAATGAGTATGGCCGAAACAAAAAATCATCAACACCGGCGGCAAAATACTCATCCACCGGTTCATCCCGATCACATAATATAACCACCGGAATATTTTTTACTTCCGATAATCGTTTTAAGATGCGCACTCCGCGCATAAAATCAGGTAAGGCTGAATCTATTATTACAACGTCGGGGTTGACCTTTACCCCCATCCGGCACATTTGTTTCCACTCGTCGGCAAGATATAACACAGAATCAGGCAAAATCTGCTTTATCCAGTTTTCCGTTGCAGATACATCGGTCGAAATGCTCCGGGCCAATAATATTTTCCTGACTCCTTCCAAATTCATCGCTCTGCCCTCATCCCTCTCACGACTCCATCACCTGCGAAATCAGATTGAATAATTCCTGCATTTTTACTGGTTTATTCAAAAAACCTTTTGCTCCCAGCTCCATGCATTTTTGAAAAGTATTGCCTTTTAGATAAGCCGTAATGACAATTACAGGTATGGTATTATTCTGTTTTTTCAGATATTCAAGCACCTCAAAACCGTCCATAATGGGCATAATCAAATCGAGCAAAATAATGTCGGGTTTCTCAGTATCAATAAGTTGCAGGGCTTGTTCCCCATCCTCTGCTTCAATGGTAATAATCTCCTTGTGTCTGAGGTACTCAACTATCACCTGTCTGTTCAAAGCAGAGTCATCAACCACCAACACCTTAAGTTGCTTATATTCAGCCATTTTTGTTAATTTTCGTTAATATTAAATTTCAATGACTATATTAGCACCGAATTTAAAAAAAAAATTAACTAATTTCGAAATTATAATAATATAAAAGTCAAAAAAAATGGAAGTTAAAATCAAAGAGGTAAGCAGCAAAAAAGAATTGAGGGAATTCATTTACCTTCCTGCCCGGATACACAAGGATCATAAAAACTGGGTTCCTCCTATTTACATGGACGAATGGGTATTTTTTGATCCGAAAAAAAACAAATCTTTTGATTTTTGTGACACCACCCTTGCTTTGGCCTACCGTGGTGAGGAAGTTGTCGGACGGATAATGGGTATAATCCACCACAAATATAATGAACTTCACGGGGAGAACGACGGTCGTTTCTGTTTTATGGAAACCTACGAGGATCCGGAAGTTTTCCATGCCCTGATTAGCTATGTCGAAAACTGGGCTAAAGAAAAAGGTAAGGACCGAATGGTAGGCCCCTTGGGATTTTCCGACAAAGACCCCCAGGGTTTTATGGTAGAGGGTTTTGAAAATCCTATTGTTCTGGCCACCAATGCTAATCTGCCCTATATGCCCCGGTTGCTTGAACAAGAAGGATATACCAAAAAAGTCGACTGCGTGGTTTACAAACTCGTCATCCCCGAAAAAATTCCTGAGTTCTATCAAAGAATTTACGAACGCGTATCAAAAAGAGACGATATACAGTTGCTTGAATTTAAGAGCAAACGTCAGTTGAAACCATACATCAAACCCCTACTGAAATTATTGAATGAAACCTTTAAGGATATCTATGCATTTGTTCCTTTTGAGGAATATGAGATGGAAGATTTTGCCAACCGCTACATTTTTCTTCTCGATCCTAACTTTATCAAAGCTATACTCGACAAAAACGGTGAAGTAATTGCCTTCATCGTTTCGCTTCCCGATATCAGCGAAGGCATCAAAGCCTCGAAAGGAAAAATTCTACCATGGGGTATTTTTAAAATCATTGCTGCGCGTAACCGTTCCAAACAGCTCGATTTGCTGCTAGGTGGTATAAAAAAAGAATACCGTGGGCAGGGTCTGGATGTGATGTTGGGAGTTAAACTGATGGAAACTGCCAAAAATAAAGGAATTGAATACATCGACACACACCTTATCCTCGAAACCAATACCCAGATGCGTATGGAGGTCGAAAAAATGGGCGGTGTCATTTACAAACGATTCCGTATTTTCCAGAAACCTCTTTAAACCATGGGATCATACGGTCGTTTGTTGGCATATGTAATGCTGATTACCACCCTTGGAGTTAATGCTCAGCCAACCCTCCAAAAGACAGGAAGCCGGTTTTCGTTTTCCTTTGGAGATCTTTACCTTTCGGTCGATACCGCCAGAGGAGGACGTATCGTTTCGCTGAAATATGGAGGCGAGGAACTGCTGTATCTGCAATCGACCCAGGACATGAATGGATCGACTTTCTGGCCCAGCCCACAGTCGCTGTGGGGCTGGCCTCCTCCCGCAAACATCGACAACAAAGCTTACCGGGTTAAAATTTCAGACAACAAATTATTGCTTACCGGCAAAGTTGATGCAACCCTTAATATTCGCATATATAAATCCTTTGCAATCGACACTACCGACACTAGCGTTGTGATCAATTATTTCATCAAGAACGAAGGCAGCCAACCCATCAGGCTTGCTCCATGGGAAGTTACCCGCGTACCCCTCAAAGGTCCAGTTGTTTTTATGATCGAAGAGGGGCAGGTATCGGGCGAACTTGCCTCCCAAACCCAAGCCGTAGATACGCACATATGGTACGATCAGGAAAATACCCATGTGGCTGGGAAAAAATTTTTTGCCAATGGCATGGGTTGGCTGGCTTACCTCAATATCAACAAAAGACTGATATTTATAAAAAAATTCCCCGATATAGCAGCCAATACCGCCGCCCCATCGGAAGCCGAAGTTGAGGTCTATACTGCCGGAGACCTTTCGTATAGCGAGTTGGAAAATCAGGGAAAATATACCGAAATAACAGGCAAGGATTCTATGGTATATGCCGTACGATGGGCTGTTCGAAAAATCCCTACAGATATTCCCATAGAGATCGGGAACGCACAGCTTACCCGGTTTATTGACTCTTTGGCTTCGCACCTACGCACGGCCGATACAATGATCATCAGCAGTACCTCACATAAATTCCTGCCACTAAGAGGCAATGTGCATTTTTCCAAAGGACAAATTCAATTGCTTGATTTTGCAGATGCTGACTTTCCTCTTTACCTAACCCTTTGCGATGCATCTGGAAAAACAGTCTTGCAAAAACAGGTGTTCCCACCGCATACAATCATTCCTCTTCGTACCCTACTCCCGGGTATTTACCTGATGAACATCATAAACTCCCAACAGCTGAAAATGACAGAAAAAATCATTGTCTTTGAATCATTCTGAAACTTTCAGACTAAAATCGAGGCTACGAATCTGGTGGGTTAATGCACCGATGGAAATATAATCAACCCCGCATTCGGCATATTCCCTAACGTTTTGTAAGGTAATATTCCCCGACGATTCGGTTTCGAATTTGCCATTAATCATAGCAACAGCTTCACGTGTTTGTTGCGGAGTAAAATTATCGAGCAAGACACAATGTACCCCTCCTTTTTTCAATATCCGCTGTACATCTTCCAACGAACGGGCTTCAATTTCAATTTTTAAACTGAGATTTTTCTGCTGCAGATACCGGTGTACTCTATCAATGGCTATTTCAATACCTCCTGCAAAATCGATATGATTATCCTTGATAAGTATCATATCATACAAGCCAATACGATGATTGGTTCCCCCTCCTACTTTTACGGCATATTTATCGAGCAAACGCATACCGGGGGTAGTTTTTCGGGTATCGAGAATTTTTGTAGGCAGCCCTTCGATCTTCTTTACGTATTCTCGGGTTTGTGTGGCAATACCACTCAAACGCTGAACGATATTAAGTGCCAGTCTTTCGGCCATGAGAATGGCAATAGCATTACCACGAACCTCAAATATCTTGTCACCATTATAAATGGCCTCGCCATCCTTTTTAAAAGTATGAAATTTAAGCTGGGAATTGATTTTATGAAATACTATCTCGGCTATTTTTACTCCTGCCAGTATACCATCCTGTTTGGCAATGAGTATAGCTTTCCCCTGTTGATCAGGTTCCAGGGTAGCCAGCGAGGTATGATCTCCTTCACCAATATCCTCGGCAATGGCAATATCAAGAAAATGCTCAATCTGAGCTCTGTCAACTTGCATAATCCGTATATTAAGTTTTTCCTACTCTTCTTTCCCAATCCGCAGCTGCGATATCCTGTTCGACCTGAGCAACATGGCCACCCGATAATCACCATTGGCAGTTTTTAAAATCCCAACAGCATACTGATTGGTATCTTTTCCCCCTTCAAACTGTATGGTAAAAGAACTGGGCTTATTGGCAAAAAAAAAGGCCGAAAGCTTTTTCTGTACCTCTGCCCTTGGATAAATATCATCGTCATCGGGTAAAGTAAGCGCCACCTTTTCTTCCATATATTGTGCCAGCACCTTGGCCGAACCCGATCGGAAGGCTTCCTTTACCTCATCGGGCACACGGGGTGAAGGTGGCAAATATATCGCCAGCAAAAGAAAGAACCCGCTTATTATCAGTTTCATGATTCACAGGGTTTAATTTTGAGGTTTTTATTGTTGCATGCAAAATAATAAAATTTATTGCTACCAATCGATAAAAATGCTGCAAAAATTTGGAAACAAAACATGGTATGAAATACCTCTATGGAAGCTACCCCCAATTGCCGGACAAAATTAAAAGATTAATTTTGCCAGGAAACGATGCCATTTTTTGTGGAGATAAAAAACGGGGTTTAACCATAGAGGCCCCCCAAAAATTTAACGCAGTGAGAACCAACTATAGTTCGTACAAATGAAGATTCTTCTCATCTTTACTGGTAAAACCTCGGAAAAATATCTTCACGATCCTGTAAATGACTATCTGGAGCGCATCCGCAATTACTTTCCGGTAGAATTAAAGGTCACCCGGGAACTGCGTGCCCACAACTTTTCCGACAGGGAAACGCTGAAAAAGGCGGAAGCCGATGAAATACTCAAAAATATTGAGACCTCCGACTATGTGATCCTGCTCGATGAAAAAGGCCAAACGCTCTCTTCTGTTGAGTTTGCCCGTTTCATTCAAGGACAGCAAAACAAGAATGTACGGAAAATAGTTTTTGTCGTTGGCGGCGCTTTTGGTTTCGCCGATGAGATGTACCAGCGTGCCAATATGTTGCTTTCCCTGTCAAAGATGACTTTCACGCATCAAATGGTCCGACTTATACTGGTTGAGCAATTATACCGGGCCTGCACCATCCTCCGGGGAGAACCTTATCATCACTAAAATTGGAATAAATGTAAAAAATACGCTTATATTTGCAAAAAAAATGATCTATAATTAAATCCATAAACGCAAAAAATAGGAAAAATGGGACAAGTACTTGTAACAGGAGGAGTGGGTTATATTGGCTCACACACGGTTGTTGAACTGATTGAGGCAGGGTTCGAAGTATGCATTATCGACAATTTGTCCAATTCACGCATCGAGGTACTCGATGGAATTGAAAAAATAACAGGGATTAGACCCGCATTTGAAAAAATCGACCTTACCGATCGTGAGGCTGTAGAACAGTTTTTTCAGAAATACCCCAAAATTGATTCCATCATCCACTTTGCAGCCTCCAAGGCAGTGGGTGAGTCGGTACAAAAACCTACCCTATATTACCGGAATAATCTGGTGTCACTGTTGAATCTGGTAGATTCAATGGTAAAATATGGCATACCCAACATAGTATTCTCATCGTCGTGCACGGTTTATGGTCAGCCCGATGAATTGCCGGTAACCGAACAGGCCCCGATCAAAAAAGCGCTTTCGCCCTACGGCAATACCAAGCAAATAAGCGAAGAAATATTGCAGGATTCGGTTCAGGCATTCCCCGGCATAAAGGTCATATCACTGCGGTACTTCAATCCTATAGGCGCTCATCCATCAGCCCTGATAGGAGAGCTACCGCTCGGCGTTCCGGCCAATCTGGTTCCTTTCATTACCCAGACGGCAATTGGTCTACGAAAAGAGCTACAGGTATTTGGCAATGACTACAACACGCCCGACGGCTCCTGCATCCGCGACTACATCAATGTGGTAGACCTTGCCCGGGCACATGTGGTTGCCATCCGACGCCTGCAGGAAAACAGAAACAAATCGGCCTTCGAGGTATTTAACATTGGTACAGGCAAAGGTTTATCGGTATTCGAAATAATCCACACCTTTGAAAAGGTCACCGGCGTAAAACTCAACTACCGTGTTGTTGGCCGCCGGCCCGGAGACGTGGAAAAAGTATGGGCAGATACCAGCTATGCCAATAAGGAATTGGGCTGGAAAGCCGAAAAAACCATCGAAGAAACACTGCTCTCGGCATGGAAATGGGAACAATACATTCGCCAGCAACAAGGGTTCAGGGAATAGTACAACAGTACCCTGCATTTCAATGTAAACCACCTGCCCGTCTGCTAACTTTATGCCATTTGGGCAAATGACTATTTTATCTTAACTTTGGCACTTTACTAAAAAATCAACCATGATTGTAGTTACTGGTGCAGCAGGATTTATAGGCAGTTATGTGGCCGGATATTTAAACCAACAGGGATACAACGACCTTGTACTTGTTGACGATTTTTCACAATCCCGCAAAGCTGCCAACATCGAACATAAAAAATACACTACCCGGGTCGATCGGGAAGATTTCTTCGACTGGCTGAACCATAATCATCGCTTTGTGCAATTTGTTATCCACCTGGGTGCCCGAACCGACACTACCGAATTCGACCGTTCTATTTTCGAACGTCTGAATGTAGAATATTCAAAACGTGTTTGGAGTTTATGCGTTGAATTCGGCTTACCCCTTATTTATGCATCATCGGCTGCCACTTACGGTAACGGTGAATGGGGATATTCCGATTCCCACGATCTGGTGCACAAACTCAAACCCCTTAATCCCTATGGCGAATCAAAGAACGAATTTGACAAGTGGGCACTGCAACAGGAACAACAACCCTTTTTCTGGGCAGGATTAAAATTTTTCAATGTATACGGTCCCAATGAATATCACAAGGGACGTATGGCCTCCGTAGTATTTCATGCCTTCCATCAAATCAAACAAACAGGCAAGATGAAACTTTTCCGTTCGCATCACCCCGATTTCCGGGATGGCGAACAAAAACGTGACTTCATCTACGTCAAAGATATTGCATCGGTAATTTTATTCCTGATGCAACATCGCAAAAACTCAGGACTCTATAATGTTGGTACTGGCCAGGCCCGCACATTCCTCGACCTGGCACGTGCCACCTTTCAATCGATGGGTATACCCGAAAATATAGAATTTATCGACACTCCGGCCGACATCCGCGACAAATACCAGTACTTCACCCAGGCCAAAATGGATAAGCTTCGGAGCATTGGATATACCCAACCCTTTACCCCACTCGAGGAGGGCATCAGGGAATATGTATGCCAATATCTGATGAACAACCAACACTTTTAAAAAAACTGTACGATGACCCACTACCTTTCACCTTCCATACTCAACAGCAATTTTCTCGACCTGCGGGCAACCATAGAGATGATCAACCAGAGCGAGGCTGAGTGGATTCATCTCGACATCATGGACGGACATTTCGTGCCCAATCTGACCTTTGGCCCTCCCATAGTGCAGATGATTTCGTCCGTTGCCCGTAAACCGCTCGACGTACATCTGATGATCAGCGACCCCGATAAATATGTGGACAATTTCATTGAGGCAGGCGCCTCGATACTCACCGTCCATTACGAAGCCTGTACCCACCTGCATCGAACCATAACCCACATAAAATCAAAAGGAATAAAAGCAGGAGTAGCCATAAATCCACATACTCCGGTAAGTGTTCTCGAAGAAATACTTCCCTATACCGATCTGGTACTCAATATGACAGTAAATCCGGGATTTGGAGGACAACAATTCATTGAATCTTCGCTAACTAAGATCCAGAAACTAAAGCAACTGATTGAAAAGACAGGTTCAACCACCCTCATCGAAGTGGATGGGGGAATCGATACCGACAATCTAGCCCTTCTCTTAAAAGCCGGCGTAAATGTTGCAGTAATCGGTAGCGCTATATTTCAAAGTGCAAATCCCATAGCCAAAATACATGAGCTGAAATCTATCATGCAGAATTTTTCAGCAGAAGCTAATAGTTAGTCCTGGTTTCATAGGGAATAGTAAAATAAAAAGTCGTTCCCTTCTGCAGTTCAGATTCTACCCATATCTTACCCCCATGCATGGTTATGATATCTCGGGCTATGGATAACCCAATACCCGACCCCCCATATGTCGCATTAATTTTTCGGTTGGCCTGAATATAACGATCAAATATGGTTTCCAAGGCCTCTTTCTCAATACCAATACCCGTGTCTTTTACATAAAATTCAAGAAAATTATCTTTAAGCGTGTAACCCACAGTAACACTGCCTTTCTCGGTAAACTTTATTGCATTGGAAATCAGGTTAACCAATACCTGACGAAGCCTTACCTCATCGGCTATAACCATATCTGCCCCATCGGCCAGACCATTATTAAACTGTAGAGCAATATGTTCCTTTTTTCTGATCTGCAGGTCGGTCAAAAATATCACTATCAGATCATAAATGAGCCTGTTGAGGCTGAAATAGTTCTTTCGCAACTTGAAATGCCCTGTTTCGATTTTAGCAAAATCGAGAATATCGCTAATCAGCTGCATCATAAAAATGCTATTCGAATAAATGATCTGGGCATAGTCGATCATTTTCTCCGGTGGCAGCTTTTTCTTCAACATAATTTCCGAAAAACCCACAATACCATTCAAGGGAGTACGAAGTTCGTGCGAAATATCCCCCAGAAATGTCAGCATACTCTCACTGTCCATCGCTCCTTTAGCCTGAAATTTCTGGCTGGTGTCGTATACAAAGTACAACACACTGTCCCCTACATCGTAACGAACAAATTTTATAGTCCCTTGTCTGTAACTCCCACTTTCCTTTGCTTGAGCTAAAAGTAGAGGACTTAAGGTATGGCCATCTACAAAAAGCTCACTGTTATGGGTTTGCCTGTATTGATCTGCAGCAATATTCTTCAGCAATATTTTTCCATCCTCAGCTACAACAAAAGCAGGAAAGGGAAAATCTTCAACAAGTTCCGCAATAAAATCCGGCACCCCTATTCCCATAATGCATTACATTTTTTTATAAAAATAAAAAAAAACTTTTATCCGAAAATAATTTTATGTGAATAGATTTAAAAATTTGATTTACCAACTGCAGCATTCCCAATAAAATCAAGCATATTGTAAAAAACGCTCTCTTCAATCGACCTTAATTGGATGTTAGATTATTGTATACATATGCACCTCCTATTCGGATTTTATCTGAAAATATAGTTCTGACCAATATTTTTTATAACCTCGCTGCTTATAAAAACACCAGCAGGTTAGATAAAAATTTTTATCCAACAAAACGTAACCCTATCGAAAAAAGCAAGTAAAAGCCAAGATGAGGCAGGGGATGTTTTTGTATTTTTATCTATTTTAGGCAAAAAATACCTCTGCGGTAGTTTTTTTGATGAAAAAATACTAAATTCGTAAAAATTAGTAGGTATGGTTATGTCTGCCGATCTGTGTCATACTTGTGATAATAACTGTCTTTTGAAAGTACTATCTGATTCCGACCGTAAAACATTATTGCAGCGTGCCACTTACGTTAACTACCGAAAAAAAGAAATGCTTTTCAAACAAGGAAGCTTTCAAACCAGTCTTTTCCTTCTTAAATCAGGACTGGTAAAAACATTTATGGAACGAAGAAACGATAAAAATATAATTCTTAAGATCATCGCACCAAACGAGATCATAAATTTACCATCATTTTTTCAACCCACCTACGAATTTTCGGCAATAACGCTGTGTAATTGCGAGGTATGTATTATCCCCCTCGAGGATGTGCGGCAGGTGATGGGGAAAAAACCCGAACTTGGGCAATTATTTTCTCAGGAGTATTCACGTATCAGCAGCTACCTACTTCAACGCATAAAAACATTGGGAACCAAGCAGATGCATGGCCGGCTGGCCGATGTAATTTTATACCTCTGTAGCCCAATCTTTGAAAATACCAATATCTTTGAATATCTTTCCCGTAAAGACATTGCCGAAATAGCCGGTATGTCGGTCGAAGGTTCCATACGACTATTGACAGAATTCAAAAACGACGGACTGATCAATATAGAGGGGAAACAGATAAGTATCAACAACATGGAACTGATGCAGCGGCTGAGCGAAATCGGATAAAATTCAAAGATTAACTTTTTTTTGCACAAATTACTATTAAATTGGCATACTTTTATAACCAAAAGTGTCTAAGCAAAAGTTAGTTTGTTTTTTGCATGGGATTGAAAAAACTTACGTGCACGCTTATCAGCTGGGTACTGATCCTTGTGGAGGCTCCGGTGTGGGGACAATATTTTAACGGCCCCAATAAGCCGGACTATAAAATTTTTGAATACAAAGTTTTCACAACGCCGCACTTCGAAATTTATCATTATTTCAACAACGACTCGGTGATCAAATCCTTAGCCCTTGCGGCCGAAAAATGGTACGAACGTCACCTGATGATTTTCAGGGACACTTTTAAGGAAAAAAATCCGATTATCATCTACGCAAACCATGCCGATTTTCAACAGACCAATGCTATTTCGGGGCTTATAGGCGTAGGTACGGGAGGGGTTACCGAGTCGTTGAAAAACAGGGTAGTAATGCCCGTGATGGAATCGGCTGCCCAGACAGATCATGTGCTAGGACATGAGCTGGTCCATGCTTTTCAGTATCACCTTTTGCTCAGTGAAGATTCCACGCAAATGCGCAGCGTTCGCAACATCCCCCTTTGGATGGTCGAAGGTATGGCTGAATATCTTTCCATCGGCAGCATGGATCCGCATACCGCCATGTGGATGCGCGACGCACTGATCAACAACGATTTTCCCACCCTCGAAGACATGACCCGTTCGTACAAATATTTTCCCTACCGTTACGGACAGGCTTTCTGGGCCTTTGTCACAGGCATTTATGGCGATTCTATTGTTCTCCCCTTATTCGATCTCACCACAAGAGTGGGCTATGAACGCGCACTCGACAGCCTTACCCGGCTAAACGAAAAAGCCTTTTCCAATGCATGGAAAATGCGCATGAAAGAATATTACTATAAACTTCTGCCCGACACCACTGAACGTCCCACAGGTACCAAAATACTATCCCGGAAAAATGCCGGAGCTATGAATATTGCTCCGTCCCTAAGTCCCGACGGACGATACGTCATTTTCCTCTCAGAAAAAGACCTGTTTACCTTCGACCTCTACATGGCCGATGTAGAAAAGGGTAAAATAGTAAAAAAAATCTCAAGTACCATACGCAATAATCAGATCGACGATTTCAACTACCTTGAATCGGGTGGCACATGGAGCCCCGACGGACGATATTTCGCCTTTGTAGCATTCAGCAAGGGACGTAACCGCCTGCTCATCATAGATGTCAAACATCCCCGGAAAACCCGCAAAATTGACATCCCGGGACTCGAAGCCTTCAGTAATCCAACCTGGAGCCCCGATGGCACTACCATTGTCGTTACAGGACTGAAAGAGGGAGTGACAGATCTATACGCATACAACATGGAAGATAAAAGTGTCACCAACCTGACCCATGATGTATTCTGCAACCTTATGCCTGCATGGAGCCCCGATGGAAAAAAGATAGTTTTTTCCACCGATAAGAATCCCTTTGACTCTATCCCCTCAACCGGTAAAAGAGGCTACTATTTATCGATACTCGATATTACTACTGGCGAAAAATGGGGGATTCCTGTTTTCCCCGACTGCAATAATCTCAATCCTCAGTTTAGCCCCGATGGTAGGAGCATCTTCTTTATTTCCGATGCCAACGGCATTCGCAACCTGTACGAATACCGACTCGACTCTGGAAAGGTTTACCGGCTTACCCAGTTAATTACCGGCCTTTCGGGTGTAACCGAGTTTACCCCTGCAATATCCATAGCCCGAAATACCGGCACAGTTCTTTACACCCACTATTTCAAGGGAGATTATAATATCTATTTTGCCCGGGACAATGATTTTAAGCGCATAGAGGTTAATCCGAAAGAGGTTAACTTTGATCTGGCCATGCTTCCACCTTTCCCCCGTCAACGTCGGGATATCGTTAACACAAACCTTCTGGCCGATGCTCCCAAACCAAATGTTCCTGAAGACTCCCTGAAAACTGTGCCCTATCGGTCGAAATTTCAGCTCGATTACATTGGAGGTTCCAACATGGGAGTAGCAGTAAGTTCGTACTATGGTACGGGCATGGCAGGGAGTGTCGACATGCTGTTTAGCGACATTGTCGGCAATTACCAGCTTTTTTCGAGTCTTTCCATCAACGGTCAGGTACAGGACTTTGGCGGATCGGTTGCATTTATCAACAACAAAAATAAGGTTGACTGGGGCGTTGCATTGTCGCACATCCCTTACAAATATGGCAGTTATGGCTACACCATTGACACCATTCAAGGTAATGCATACGATGTACTGAATGTAGACATCCAATGGATTTTCGAGGATGCTATGACCCTGTTTGCCATCCGTCCACTAAGTCAGACACAGCGAATCGAGGCTTCGACCTCGATAGCCTACTATAGCTATTACATCCAGCGCGAAAAATATTTGATTAACGACCTTGGTTATACCTCATATCTGGGCAGAATTAAAAACCTGCCCAAACCACCGGGCTTTTTTGTTTCGACCATAGGTGCAGCTTACACGCTCGACAACGCATACTATGGTATAGCCTCACCCTTGCGCGGACAGCGTTTTCATCTGGAGGTGGAACAGTACCTGGGACGATACAATTTTACGGGAATTATAGTCGACTTTAGAAAGTATTTCTTTATTAATCCCATGTCACTAGCCATGCGGCTCTATTTTCAAGGGCGTTACGGTAAAAGCAGTAACGATTACATTGTCCGGTCACTGTACATTGGCTGGCCATGGCTGGTACGCGGTTTTTACAATTTCGTCGGTTTAAGCAGTTCTCTGTCCGAACAATCAATGCTTTTCGGAAGTCGCATTGGGGTAGCCAATCTGGAACTCCGCATACCCTTTACCGGCCCCGAACGACTTTGTCTGATTCCCTTTAAATATTTTGTATCCGAATTATCATTCTTTACCGATGCCGGTATCGCATGGAATCCGGAAAACAAGCTCACCCTTAACATGCGTGCCAATGAAAGCCTCCCCCTTAACTACAAAAACCTCCCTACATCAACCCCAAAATCCATTTATAATATCGATTATGCCTACTACCGATATCCTCTGATTACCTATGGAATATCGCTTCGTATCAATCTGTTCGGTTACATGATACTCGAACCCTACTACGCTATCCCCTACCTGAAAGACGGCCATAAATATGCAGGGATCAATCTGAACATCTTACCCGGCTGGTAATTGCAAATATTTTTAAACTTTTAATCTTTTGTCACGGATAATTGACTACATTTGTAATCCTGTAAAAAAGAATAAATCGACGGACTATTCCGGCAGATTTGGATATTCGTATGTACCACAAAACGATCGATATTTTCAGAACAGGATGTTTATTTGAAAAGGCTTATGTTAAGTACATAAAACAAAAAAGATAAATATGACGTTAACCGCTAAGCGTGCAAAATATACACCGATGTCGCAAAGAATAATTTTTCGCTTTGCGGTCGTTGGATTATTTTTAAAGCCTCAGCGAATTGTAGTATCCAATAAAAATTAGTAACCTATAAAATTGTATCCGAATGAAATCAAAATTAATTCTCTTTTCCCTCGTGTGTTTAAGCACAGGAATTTTTGCCCAGAAAAACAAGCCCATCCAGCTAAAGAACGAACTCGATTCTGTATCCTATAGCCTCGGCAGCGTGATTGGTCAGTCGATGAAATCGGCGGGTATCACACAGCTGAATGAAACCCTTTTTCTTCAGGCGATGAAGGATGCTCTTTCGGGCAAAGAGGCACTGTTTAACCAGCAACAGGTTAATTCCATCATGCAAAACTACATGATGAAAGCCCAGCAGGCAAAAGCGCAGAAAAACATGGAAGAAGGGAAAAAATTCCTTGCCGAAAACAGCAAAAAGGAAGGAGTAGTTACCTTACCCAGCGGACTGCAGTATAAAATCCTCAAAGAAGGGGAAGGACAATCACCCACCATCAACGATCAGGTAACCTGTCACTACCGCGGAACTTTCATCGACGGAAAAGTTTTTGACAGCTCGTATGACAGAGGTGAACCCGCCCGATTCCCCGTTAATGGCGTAATCAAAGGCTGGACCGAAGCTCTCCAGCTAATGAAACCGGGAAGCAAATGGATGTTATACATCCCGGCTGAACTTGGTTATGGCGACCAAAATGTCCCCGGTATTGAGCCCAATAGTGTGCTTATTTTTGAAGTCGAACTCCTGTCCGTCGAAAAAGGCGATAATTCTGATGGCAATCCTGCCGCCAACTAATAAAAAATGTTTAACCCACAAAAGAACACTCAAAAATTATTGATGTGAACTTTTTATTAAATTTTAAGACAATGAATATTAAAAAATTATCCATCGTAGTAGTACTTCTTGGAGCTATTGTATTGACATCCTGCAACAAGAAATCAGCGTCAGTAAAACTGAAAAATGACATTGATAGCCTGAGCTATTGCATTGGGGTATCTATTGGCGAAAACCTCAAACAAGCCGAATTACCTTCGTTCAATACCGAAGTATTCCGCAAGGCTGTTGAAGATGTTCTATCCAAACGCGAAACAGCAATTAAACCCGAAAATGCTGGCATGTACATTCAGGAATATTTCACCAAATTGCAGATGGAACAAGGCCAAAAAAACAAGCAGAAAGGTGAAGAATTTCTGAAAAAGAATAAGGAAAGGAAAGGGGTAATTACTACCGCCAGCGGTTTGCAGTATGAAGTATTAAAAGAAGGCACTGGCCCACATCCTAGCAAAGACGATATGGTAAGCATTCACTACAAGGGTATGCTTATTGATAGCACCGTATTCGATAGTTCTTATGAACGAGGACAACCAGTAACCTTTGCTGTTAGTGGTGTAATACCGGGTTTCACCGAAGCTCTGCAGTTGATGACGGTAGGTTCGAAATATCGGGTGTGGATACCCTCTGAACTGGGTTATGGCCCTAACGGCAATCCTCGCGGCGGAATTAAACCCTACTCGGTACTGGTATTCGAAATCGAGCTTTTGTCGATTGACTCTTCCGCTAAAGCCAAAAAATAAGAGACTATCAATGTTACAAAAAAAGCTGCCCTAAGGCAGCTTTTTTTGTAATTGAACAACAATACAAAACTGCTGCAAGTATTTCGAAAAAAAGCTATCTTTATCATAAAAAAGGTGATTGATTATTATGCCATATTAGAAGTTCCCCGTGATGCTACAATCGATGAAGTAAAACGATCGTACCGTCGGTTGGCAAGGAAATATCATCCCGATGTTAACCCCAGCCCCGATGCTCAAGAACGTTTTATTGCCATTACCGAAGCGTATGAATTTATTCTCCGAAAACTTACGCAGGAATCAACCCCTCAATCCTCCCACACGACATACGAGAGCAACCTTGAAGCACAGGCCATCATTGACGAATGGTTGAAAGCTGAAAGGGAACGCATCCGTGCCCGAGCAAAGGCTCATGCACGCATGAAGTATAGCCAGTTTAAGCAAACCGAATATTTCAAATCTACCGACACTAAACAAAACCAGATTGTAGCCACGCTGGCCATCGCAGTGGGTATTTTTGTTGTCGTAGGATCGGTACGGGGAACGCTAAAAGTAATCGCCGAAAATGAAGAGCTAAGGAATGTCAATTATATCGGATCTTTTGTTATCATTTTTATAGTGGGCATAATTCTTATCGGCGTCGGTAGTGCCCGACTGCTAAGTCCTTTACATAAAAAATGGCAGAGAAAAAAACGCACTCATCCCACTGCATGACCCCATCCTTTCGTCGCACCGAATCAGCATGTCAGCGGATAAGATAGACATACCCCTTTCCGGATACTTTCCGGGGGCCGGTAGAAGCACTAGCCGGTTGACCCGAAGTATTCCCAGTCGAAGAAGTAAAAGGACCATAACCTTTGGCCTCGAAATAATAATAGTATATACCCGTTGGTGCATCGAGCCCCCATAAGGTTTTACCATCCCATCCTTTCCATCCATCGGCCATTTTCCCAATGTACTCGTATACCTTACTTCCTCTGCTGTTATATATGCGTAAACTTAAATATTCAATCGACTGAATCGTATCGGAATTATCGACCTTAATGTAAAAATAATCGTGTATGCCATCCTGATTAGGCGTAATTACCTTAGGAAAGGCATTTTTTCCCATTTCACCCATTTTGGAGGGTTTTATGACTATTTCCTTGGTGGTACTGTCGATACAGAAACGAGGGCTTTCCGAAATCAGGGTCACTTTGTAGGTACGAGGGAAAGAATATTGTACATCTTCAATTACAGCGGCAGAATCGGTAGTGGTTCGCAGGTAATAAGCCGAATCGGCTGCATTGATCATCAGGTCGGACAGTCGCCAGGTAAACTTCACCCCGTTTTTCGAGGTATTCTCAAAACGTGCCCATAACCGGGCTTCCCCTTCGGTTGTCTCTTTATATCTGCTTTTATAACTACCGGCAATGGTATCTTCGGCAAGAAAAATCTTAAAATCAGCCTTGGTGTTGATGGTCCGATATACAATCTGGTCGCTGGCGGAGTTTCCAAAAGCATCGGTAATCTGTACTCTGTAACGGGTATCCTGTGCTGGCGGCTGATAAATCCGCACCTGTGGCTTAGCGGTAATATAGGACGAACCATCGTTTCCCTCCCATGTACATTTGATATCATTCGACAAACGAAACAAATCACCGGTGTAGGGATGCGGACATAAAAAATAGTCGTTATGCACATAACGCAAACCCTCGTCATATTTCGTATCATTCCGAGGAATAGCCCGCAAATCCAGAAAATCGCATGTGTACTCGAATTCCTTTACATATCCATCGGCGGTTTTCACCAGATGAAAACGTAAAGGATTGATGATTACCCATGCTATAAACGAAGTATCTACAACACCTTTCTGCATGCGTACGCGATAACAGCCAAAGTTTAAATTATCCAGCGTAGCTTTTTCAACATCATTCACAGGGGATAGGGTATCGACAAACTGAAAATTGGTTTGATCGAGTACCGACCACTGAAAGGTCCACCCATCCGTCGAATCCACCGATACTGCCTCGATCTTCCCCCAACGGTTGCCCCAGTTGCTTTCATTCTGATTAAAAACAAAAAACCTTGCCCGTAAAGGATTGGAACCGGTATAATTTATCCAGCTCTGATAATCAGCTTCCGGCGCATACAGCTGCGCACGAAGAGTTACCTCCCCAATCGTCAGCACAAAAACACATATTATGACACCAATATAGGATCTCATGAAGATTTCACTTACAAAAATTTTGCAACAAATATAGGGATAAACCTACCATTGCCAATTAATTTTTATCCAATTAATAAACACAAAAATTGAGGTTGTATTGTTTATCAGTATAAATTTTATACGAAGAGAATATGTTTAATAAGTTCTGAAACTGGATTAACCAGATGGACCTCAAACCTGTATAAAAAATAAGACATTAAACGCAAAATAAGCAAGGATTACGCCAGGAATAGAAATATAGCCTCACGTCTTCCTGTCGGGAGGCAAATCATTTACCGCTGAAGCAAAAAAGCTGCTAAGCAGACAGTTTTGGCAGTAAATGATAGCATTGCAACCCAGTAAGAAATGGATTGAAACGATCATGTTTATTAATAAAATCATCTGCCGGTCGAGCAATTAATGTCGTCGGTCGGGTAACAATCATTTCGCTGTGTGAAGTCACAGACTTCGCCGATCAAAGGGCAATACCCCGGCCTACATGAAAAATTGTTTACCTGTTGAAAAATTGTAATTAATTTTTCTTTCTGGTCAGTTAATAACTCACAGGGGAGTTGTATTTTTGAAGGAAATTCGGAAGCGATGGAAGGGATATTAGAACAGCTTAATCCGGTGCAGCGAGAAGCCGTAATTTATGATCAAGGGCCGCAGATGGTTATTGCCGGAGCGGGATCGGGAAAGACACGGGTACTGACATATAAGATAGCTTATCTGATACACAAAGGCGTATCACCACAAAGGATTCTGGCACTCACATTTACCAACAAGGCAGCCAATGAAATGAAAGAACGCATTGGTCAGCTGGTGGGACAAGATTATGCACGAAAACTATGGATGGGAACGTTTCATTCCATTTTTTCTCGCATACTTCGATCCGAGGCCTCGTTGCTGGGATATACATCGAACTACTCCATTTACGATACTACCGATTCGCGCAGCGTCGTAAAATCGGTTATCAAAGAATTAAATCTTAATCCTGAACAATACAAGCCCAACGAAATTCAAGCACGCATTTCCAGAGCAAAAAACGACCTGATTACCGTAGCCAATTATCAGGCCAATCCTACTTTACTGGAAAATGACCGTAGATTCAATATTCCACAGTTTGTCGACATCTACCGTCTATATACCATCCGCTGCAAAAAGGCCGATGCAATGGATTTTGACGACCTGCTGCTCAACACCAACATTCTGTTTCGCGATTTTCCCGATGCACTCTCCAAATACCAACAGTGGTTCGAATTCATTCTGGTAGATGAGTATCAGGACACAAATTTTGCCCAGTATTACATAGTAAAAAAACTGGCTCAGCAACATCGCAACATTTGTGTAGTGGGCGACGATGCCCAAAGTATATACGCATTCCGAGGCGCCCGCATCGAAAATATCCTCAACTTTAAAGCCGACTATCCCCAACATGCTCTTTTTAAACTCGAAGAAAACTACCGATCGACCCAGACGATCGTTAACGCTGCCAATAGCGTTATTGCCAGAAATAAAGGTCAGATCCCCAAACAGGTGTTTTCGAACAAAGAAGTTGGCGACCCTGTAAAAATTCTTGAACTCAACACCGATCACGAAGAAGGCTACCATGTAGCCAACGAAATCATGAATATCTGCCTTTCCCAACAAGTACCCTATCATCGTTTTGCTGTACTGTACCGTACCAACGCTCAAAGTCGCGTTTTCGAAGAAGCTTTGCGAAAAAAGAATATTCCCTATCGGATATACGGTTCCACATCGTTTTTTCAGCGTAAGGAAATAAAAGATCTACTGGCTTACCTACGTTTAATAGAAAACCCCAAAGACGATGAAGCCCTTAAACGGGTCATCAATTATCCGATACGCGGTATCGGCGATACCACCGTGGAAAAAATCGAACTGGCTGCCTCGGAATATCAGGTGAGCATGTGGGAAGTAATACAGCAACCCGCCCAATATTCATTGCAGCTGGCCAATAATATCGCTACCAGAATTGCCGGATTCAACAAGCTGATCGAGGAATTCCGCAATTTTGCCAGCACCAACGATGCCTACGAAGTAGCCTCGGAGGTACTTAACAAAAGTGGGATGCTGGCCGATCTGAAATCAGAAACCAGCTTCGAGAACATTAGTCGCCTCGAAAATGTGGAAGAGTTGCTCAATAGCATCAAGAATTTTGTTGAACAGAGCAAGCAGGAAAACACTAATGCCACGTTGGCTGAATATCTGGGTACTGTCACATTGCTTACCGAGGCTGATACCGACGACGAAGATGACCACAACAAGGTGAGCCTGATGACTGTACATGCAGCCAAAGGGTTAGAGTTTGACTACATCTTTATTGCAGGAATGGAAGAGGGGCTTTTCCCCTCGGGAATGCTTACCGGACGAGAAGAAGAGATAGAGGAAGAACGCCGTTTGTTCTACGTAGCCCTGACCCGAGCAAAAAAACGGGTAACCATATCGTACGCCAAGAACCGCTATCGCTGGGGAAAACCCGTTAATTGCACTCCCAGCCGTTTTATCTTCGAAATCGACCCAAAATATGTTGATTTTAAAAGCACAGAAGTGAAAAGTGCCGGCAGCCTGTTTGACGATATTGAAACAGTAAGTACAAAAGACACACCTCGTCGCCCCGATCCGGTCGTTCAGTCGCAGGTCCGCAACGCCCTGATGATGCAAAAACGCCGTCTGCTCGACATGAATGCTGCCAGCCAACGAAACCATGCCCCCTCAGCAAATTCCGAACCCGGTATACAAGGACAACTAAAAACCGGCATGCGTGTTATCCATCACCAGTTTGGCGAAGGCACCATCATTACTATCGAAGGAACTGAACCTAATCAAAAGGCCACCGTTCATTTCGACTCCGAAGGCGAGAAAAAACTCCTGCTGAAATTTGCCCGGCTGCAAATCATTCAGTAACTTAAAATACTTATAATGAAAACACAAATTATGCTAATTCTGGGTACAAGCTTACTGTTCCAACTGATAAGCTGCAAAACCTCAGGCAAAGAGTCCTCGGATGAAATTAAGCCCCAAACCCGGCAATATATCCTATTGGTGGGCACCTATACCTCAGGGAGCGCGGCAAGCAAATCCGACGGCATTTATGTATATCGGGTCAATTTCGACTCCATGAAATTTGATCTGATGCACACGACAAAGGCCAGCAATCCCTCCTATCTTTGCCTGTCGCAGGATAAAAAATATCTTTACTGCGTCAATGAAAACAGCCCAGGACAGGTTAGTGCTTTCCGGATCGATTCAAGCTATCTTCCTGTACATATAAACACCGTATCATCGCAGGGCAGCTATCCCTGTTACATCAGTGACGACAATACCGGAAAATATCTGATGGTAGCCAATTACGGCAGTGGAAATTTTGTCCTGTTGGGCAAAAATGCCGATGGCAGTCTGACCCAGGCACTGTCGGTAATACAGGACAAAGGGAAAGGTCCCAATTCTTCACGGCAGGAAGGCCCTCACGCGCACATGATTATTCAGAATCCATTCAACAACATTGTCTACGCAACCGACCTGGGCACCGACAGGGTACATGCCTTCCTGATTGATACGCTGACAAAACGCTTAACAGGGCCGATGAGCAGCTACGTCACGGCACCAGGGGCAGGTCCACGACATTTAGCCATTCATCCCACAGGTCGCTGGATGTACATCCTATCTGAGCTAAATGGCACCATAGAGGTAACAAATATTAATCCCGACAACGGCAGCCTTGTTAAAGTCCAAACCCTATCTACCCTCGAAGAAGGCGAAACTCGATATCCCGGCTCGGCCGATATTCACATCGCCCCCAACGGAAAATACCTGTATGCTACCAACCGCGGCGATATCAACAACATTGCCTGCTTTACCATCGATGCGCAAACAGGACAATTATCCCCGCAAAGTCATGTACCCTCAGGCGGTCGAACCCCCAGAAATTTTTGCATCGACCCCACAGGACACTACTTGCTCGTTGCCAATCAGGACAGTAATAACATTGTGGTCTTTTCGATACAAGACGACGGAACACTGAAAGAAGTATATACCTTTACTGTGCCCATGCCGGTGTGCCTGAAGTTTTTGTAAACAAAAAAAAAGCCGCCCCATCGGCAATGCCAATTATTATTTTAGAACCTTTTCCCCATGCAACATTCATGGATTGTTTTTTTCAAATAAAATAATAAGACACGGATAACACGGATGATACGGAATTATTCACGGATAAAAACAGCGTAAATTCGTCGAATCGGTATCATCGCTGCGCTATTTCAAAACTTAGCTTCAGATCTTAAAAGCAGAATTGTGAGATTAATTCAAAGCTTGCTTTAATTTGTTAACCATGCAATGTCGAAACTTTTCTTAAAAGTTTTCGTTAACCAATCATCAATTGCGAAAAATTTATTAAATTTCATAAAAACAGGCGAGACCTTCGAAAGAACATAACAGATAAAATGCAGAGAGAAGCCCAGATGACTTGCATGTGAGTAACCACCGGCTGCAGCAGCAGTAATACTCTTACAAAAAAGTTAAAAAAGTATCATACAGCAACCATGAAAAAGGCATTAATACTTAAGGAGGCAAATATTTACACAGAGAGTGCAAAAATATTTCTTTTGTGGCCTTTTGGGGGTTTCTCAACGACCACGGTGAGAAGCAAACAATAAAATCAAAACTATATTATTCTCGAATAAAAATTTTATTTTCGGAATAATGGAAAAGGTAATTTCACTTATATCTGAACTTGAGGAGGCATGTTGTAACAACATACTATTTCTCCTTTTCGACAGAAAATATAAAATTATTTATGCCTCACCCCTTGCGGTTCAACAGCAATTGTATCATAAATCTGATAAACTCACAGGCAAAGAATTATTTACCCTTGTAGATCCTCTCGATGCCAAAGCCATTACTACGGAAATTTCGTTCGATACTTCGGAACCTCAAAAGATCGATTACCTTCAGCTGCTTTGTGCTGATGGAACCGTAGCCGGATATTCCGGTTATTTCCAGAAATTTCAGGATGAAAACAGCAAGGAAGATCTGATGCTGGCGGTTTTGAAAAACAAATTACAAAATACCCAGCAGGACAGCAAGCTGAACGAAATCATTACCAACATAATTACTCACAGCGAGGAGGCCATTGTCATCCTGCAGGCCAACGCTAAAGTCAGATATGCCAATAATACCTTTTTACGCTGGTATGGCCTAACCCAAAGCGAATTACAGGTTATTCCCTTTTATGAAATCGACAACGAGATTAACAACCTGCAAAAATGGGAAATTCTCAAAGCCGAGTTGCAGGAACATTTGTCCAGAAATTTTGAAACAAAATTTGTAACTGCAGCGGGCAGCACCATTGACCTTGAAAGACGATGGAGAATTTATCGGGAAGGTGCAGTTGAACTGTATGTCTGTTTTATGCTGCCTATTAAAGAACGTAAAGAAACCGAGAAAAAAATCCACAAAACGCTGGAGAGGCAGCATATCCTGTCGCAAATTGCTTTCATACTGAATGCACACGAAAATTTTGAGTACAAGGTCAATGAAGCCTTGCGAATTCTGGGAAACTATTTGCAGGTTCATCGGGTTTTGATCTTTCAGAATATCCTCAGCAATAAAGCCACCAGTTGCATTTTCGAATGGCATGCTGACGAATTTCTTCCCCGACGTTTCGACCTTCAGGCTATACCGTATTCGCTACTTCCGGAAATTTCCCGGCAACTCGACCATGAACCTTATGCCGTTTACGAAAGTATATCACAGGTTCCGCAGGAACTGATACCCTATTTCCGACCCTACGAAATCCATGCATTAATGGCCATTTCATTCCGGTTTGACGAAAAACATCCTTTTGGTTTTCTCAGTATCATCGACCACAAACAAAAACACAACTGGAAAGAAAGCGACAAACGCTTTATCCTGACTTTCTGCGAAATATTGATGAGTACTTTTCGCCAAAAACAAAATCTTGACCTATTGGTAAAAAGCGAAAAACGATTCCGGGAGCTTGCAGAACTCCTGCCTGAAATGGTATGCGAAGCTGCTATCAATGGAAAAATGACCTTTGCTAACAAATACGCCCAAGTACAATTTGGTTTTACCGAAAACGACCTTGCCAAAGGACTCATCTTTTTTAATTTCTTTCACCCCGATGACCGGCAGCGGGTAATCGACCATTTCGAAAAACTGCTGAGCAACGAACATATCAATAATAAAGAATACCTGATTATTAACAGAGAAAAACAGGTAATCCCCGTTCTTCTGTACATGAATATCATCATGCAGGATCATTTGCCCATTGGATTTAGGGCGGTGATTGTCGATATTTCCGAACGAAAAAAGCATGAAAAACATTTGGAAAATCTGGCTTCGGTGATTGAATCAACCCCATTTGCCATACTCGAAGCCGATAGTTCTGGTAATATTACGTATCTCAATGAAAAAGCCCAGGAACTAAATCCATTACCAGACGATCAACTACCCGTCATTAAACGACACATACAGACTGTATTTGAGACCCAAAACAAAGTATCGGACACAATCAAAATTCACCATCAAGAGTATCGCTGTTTTTTCAATTTCAATCCAGTTACCCACATGGTCAACCTTTATATTGTCGGATAACCTCTTCTTTTTCAATCATATTTATCTGCCTGATAGGAACAGATACCCACTTTAAAAAAGTTTGTATATCTTTGAGGCTACTGTGGTGTATGAATTTTAAAAAGGCGTTTACTTTTACAAATACTTTTGTAAATTTAAAGAAAAAAAATTCATGGAGCTGACATCAGTTCAAGTAAATCAGATACAGAAACTTGGCATCTCGCCCGAGGAAATCGAAAAACAAATCAAGGCTTTCAAGGAGGGTTTTCCGTATGCGCGGCTCGTTCGTCCTGCCACGGTTAATGATGGCATCATTAAGCCATCGGCTACCGATCTTGAGGAATGGATAAAAAACTACGACGAACACCATGGCCAACTCGACATCGTAAAGTTTGTGCCTGCTTCAGGTGCTGCCAGCAGAATGTTCAAGGGCTTATTTGAATACCTTAATACAAATCAGCCCAACAACGACACCGAACAATTGCTGCAACACATGGAGAAGTTCCCCTTCTATAACGATCTCTATCAGCAATTTACCCAAAACGAAAAAGATTTAACTGCTTATTTTAATCTTACCGGACTGAAAGAGATAGTCGAACAGCTACTCTCGGAAGAGGGCTTGGGTTATGGTTACAAACCCAAGGGGCTGCTGAAGTTTCATCATTATCCCGATGGGGATCGGACTGCAGTTGAGGAACATCTGGTAGAAGGCTTAATGCATGCCCGAGGACGGCAGGGAGTAAAAATACATTTTACTGTTTCACCCGAGCATGAAGCACTGTTCTTGGCCGAATTTGACCGACTAAAGAAAAAATACCCCAGCGAAAAATTTGAACTCAGCTATTCCTTCCAGAAACCATCAACCAACACCATTGCTGTCGACGAAAACAATATCCCTGTAACCGAACCAGATGGCACTTTTGTTTTCCGTCCGGGCGGCCATGGGGCACTGCTTGAGAACCTCAACAACATTACAGCCGATCTTATATTTATCAAAAATATCGACAACATCGCTCCCGATCGCCTTAAGTCGTTATCGGTACGCTACAAAAAGGCATTGGGGGGACTGGCCATTAAAATCAAGCATCAGATCACCGACTACCTTACCTATCTTGAATGGCACGACAGTTACACGCAGAAACGCAAGCATGAAATTGCGCAGTTTATGAAATTATACTTAGGAATATGCGTCCCTGAAGATCTCGACAATTCAATTTTTGCAGGCTATATTAAATCAAAACTCGATAAGCCCATCCGCATATGCGGAATGGTCAAAAATACCGGTGAACCCGGTGGAGGACCCTTCTGGGTACTTAACCGCAAAGGCGAGGCTACACTGCAAATCATTGAATCATCACAGGTCAACCTTAACGATACCCAACAAAAAGAAATTTTTGTCAAAGCTACCCACTTTAATCCCGTCGATATGGTTTGCCTCACCACCGATTTTGCAGGTAATAAATTCAATCTGCTCAAATATCGGGACGATAAGGCCGGATTTATTACCGAAAAAACCTACCGGGGCAAAAAAATAAAAGTGCAGGAACTACCCGGACTATGGAACGGAAGCATGGCACACTGGATAACCATTTTTGTAGAAATACCCGTTGAAACGTTTACCCCCGTTAAAACCTTTACCGACTGGCTCAGAAATGAACATCAAAACAAACTATAAAATTTTCAGGCATGATTAAACCAACGCATATCGAACACATTGGAATAGCCGTAAGCAATTTACAGGAAGCTATTCGCTACTACGAGGATGTATTAGGTCTCGAATGTTATGCAATTGAAGAAGTTGCCGACCAGAAAGTAAGAACCGCCTTCTTTAAAATTGGCGATACCAAAATCGAACTGCTCGAAAGTACCGATCCTGAAGGACCTATTGGAAAATTCATTGAAAAAAAAGGCCCAGGAATACATCACATTGCTTTTGCCGTTGAAAATGTTGACAATGCGCTACAGGAAGCTGAATCCAAAGGGGTACAATTGATCGATAAAAAGGGACGTAAGGGGGCCGAAAACCTTAATATCGGATTCCTACATCCCAAATCAACCTTTGGTGTACTAACAGAGCTTTGCAGCAAATAACCCCCTTAAAAGAAAAAAATTTCCCACATCCCTTGTAACAATTGTCTGTATTTGCAGACTAAATTGTTATATTTGTCCCATCATTTAAAAAAAATCGGGACTTAAAATTTTTATTTGATTCCCCGATGTGAAATAATTTTAAAAAAACAACTAAATTTGAATAATCAGAAAACAGCTCAAGATGAATTGCATTATCATAGACGATGATAAACTTTCAAGAAAGATTCTGGAAGAATACATAAGCAAAACTCCCGGAATTGGACTTGCAGGTTCTTTCTCCAATGCACCTGATGCGATTCGTTTTTTAAAGAAAAAAAGCGATATAGAAGTTGTTTTTCTGGATATCGAGATGCCCGAAATGACTGGAATCGACTTTTTAAAGTCGGTCGTTGATCCGCCTCAGGTAATCATGACCTCATCCAAGGGAAAATATGCGCTCGATGCCTTTGATTTCGATGTTGCCGATTTTTTACTTAAGCCTTTTACGTACAACAGGTTTTCGAAGGCCATCGAAAAGGTCATGAACCGAATACAACGACATAGTCTGAATCTGGCAAACAAAAAAAATGAACTTTTTATCAAAAAGAACAGTACACTGGTTAAACTCCGGTACGACGAAATACTGTATATCGAAGCGCTTGAAAATTATGTAGTATTCAATACTTTCAACGATAAATATACAGTCCACAGTACCATGAAAGCCTTGACAACAAAACTGCCGCCTATGTTTATCAGGGTACACCGATCGTTCATCATCAATCTCAATGCAATCAACGAAATTGATGACAATGTCATTCTGATACGTACCAATGAGGGGGATATCACTATTCCTATCGGCAAGGCTTATCGCGAGAATCTGCTCAATACCCTTCAGAAATTCTGACCCGTACCAACGTAAATAATTCAAAGGTCTGCTGTAATTTGTGTAAATAAAACACAGTTTTGGTAAACCCGGCAAAACAGGCAGTTGTTTTACATTGTGTCCCATTTCATGGTAGTTGGATACAAATTAGGTTAACTTTGCACAAATTCCTACAAGAAAGTAAATACAATGGAACAGCATACGGCATTTGTCCTGCTTTCGGGCGGACAGGACTCGTTTGTAAGCATGGTTTGGGCATTAAAAAACTTTCGTGCTGTAGAGGCTATTAGCATTGCCTACCGACAGCTGCACAGCAAAGAAATAGAATACGCCCGGAAATTGGCACAAAAGTATGGAGTCCAGCACTTTGTATACGATATCGACAATTTTTTCCGGCAACTTACGGTAAGTTCGCTACTCGAAGGGCACGACCATAATCGCACGCACGACATAGATGCATCGCTGCCTGCCAGTTTTGTACCCAATCGCAACGGGACATTTCTTACTATTGTTGCCACACACGCTTACCGATACCGTCTGCCTCAGATTCATCTGGTAACCGGAGTGTGCCAAACCGACTACTCGGGCTACCCCGACTGCCGCGACAACTATATCCGCACCAAGGCACTGGAACTTTCGTTAGGCCTCGATGTCCCCGTATACATTCACACCCCACTGATGTGGAAAAACAAGGCAGAAACTTTTCTGATGGCCGAGGAAATGGGGGTATTAAACGACCTGATCGAAAACACCCTCAGCTGTTACAATGGAATCGAAATTCAGCATGAGTGGGGAAAAGGCTGCGATAACTGCCCCGCCTGCCGGCTCAGAAAAAACGGATATGAAACTTTCCTAAAACTACGGCAAAAATGAATGTTGCCAACGGCGAATTTTATGTAAACGAGATATTCCGATCGATCCAAGGCGAAGGAAACTATGCAGGCGTTAATAGCCTCTTTATCCGCTTTCAGTTTTGTCAGCTTACCTGCAACTGGTGCGACAGTAAATATACCTGGTACGAAAAATCCGGGTCTTTCAAACAGTACAGCCGGGACGACCTGATACAAATAATCCGTCAAACTCCCTGTCACCATATCATTTTTACCGGTGGCGAGCCCAGTCTCTACCGCCTCGACTGGTTGTATGTCGAAGGTAAAAAAATGCACGTCGAAACCAACGGTAACATTATCCCTACCCTACCCCTCAACATTTCTCTAGCGGATAGAACTCATATCAGCCGCGATGCCATGGACGAGAGGATCATCGAACAATACAACTGGGTGGTATCGCCAAAGTTAAAAAATGCCTATCAGGAAATCGATAAGGAAGCTCTTAGCTTCTGGGGATCACGCCCCTATGCGGTTTTTAAATTCATCATCCGATCGGTCGACGACCTGGAAGAAATAGCCTATTGGCAAAAAACATGCAAGATCGACCCCAACAAAATATACGTGGGGATTGAAGGAATATCACTGCACTCACAACTTCAACCCGAGTTGGTTGATAGTATCATCGAAAACGGTTATCACTTTTCGCCCCGACTGCATATTATGTTATGGGGCAACCAACGAGGCAAGTAATTTGCCTGACATTTTTTTAACCGAAATGAGAAAAAGCATTACTTTTGTAGGTTGATATTCAGAATTATTGTAGTACATAAAATTTATTAGCCGTGGACATATTTGACAAAATTGAAAGAAATCGTGGCCCGCTGGGGCAATATCAGAACGATGCAGAGGGTTATTTCATGTTTCCCAAGCTGGAAGGGGAAATAGGGCCATACATGAAATTCCGTGGCCGGATGATGCTCAACTGGAGCTTAAATAACTATCTGGGATTAGCCAATCATCCCGAGGTTCGCAAGGCCGATGCCGAAGCAGCTGCGCAGTATGGTCTGGCTTATCCCATGGGAGCACGCATGATGTCGGGACAGACCGACAAGCACGAAGAGTTGGAGCGACGCCTGGCCAACTTTGTAAAACGAGAAGCCGCCTACGTGGTTAATTATGGTTACCAGGGCATGTTCTCCATCATCGATACCCTGCTCAACCGTAACGATGTGGTGGTATACGACTCCGAAGCACACGCCTGTATTATCGACGGTCTCCGCCTGCACATGGGGAAACGTTTCGTTTACCCACACAATAACATCGAAAAACTCGAAAAAGAACTTGAAAGAGCTACCAAGCTGGCAGCCGAAACCAAAGGAGGGGTACTGGTCATTACCGAAGGAGTATTTGGCATGTCAGGCGACCTGGGCAAACTCGACGAAATTGTTGCCCTGAAGAAAAAATATAATTTCCGTCTCATGATCGACGATGCCCATGGATTTGGCACCATGGGTCCCACCGGCGCCGGCACCGACGAACATTTTGGCGTACAAAACGAAGTTGACATCTACTTTGGGACCTTTGCCAAAAGTATGGCATTGATTGGCGGATTTGTGGCTTCGCGGAAAGACGTAGTCGATTACCTGCGCTACAACATGCGCTCGCAGATATTTGCCAAGTCATTACCTATGGCTTGTGTAATTGGTGCCCTCAAACGCCTCGATATTATTGAAAGCGATCCTTCTATCCGCAAAAAACTCTGGGATAATGTCAATGCCCTGCAAAAAGGTTTGAAAGCCAAAGGATTGAATCTTGGAAACAGCAACTCACCAGTTACGCCTGTTTTCCTCTCGGGTAATCCCTTTGAGGCTACAGCTGTGGTGTATGATCTGCGCGAAAATTATAATATTTTCTGTTCAATGGTTACCTATCCCGTAGTACCCAAAGGAGTCATCATGCTCCGACTTATCCCCACCGCAGCCCATAGCGCCGAGGACATTGAAAGAACCATCAATGCCTTTTCCGAAGTAGCAGAAAAACTCAAAGCTGGAAAATATCAGGCCGACAGAGTGGTCACCGCTAAGCAATAACACGTCGGACAATACACAAAACAAGAGGGGAGAAAATTTTTCTCCCCTCTTGTTTTTACCACCACGCCCCCAAGGACCTGATCTGTAATCAGGTAGTGGCTTTAGGATTGTACAAGGTTACTGGATCGTAAAAACAACAGGGATTACAAACTGCTGTTTTACAGCCTTACCGCCCTGTTTCCCGGGTACCCAGTGCGGGGAACTCAGGATACACCGTACAACCTCCCTATCGAGTTCGGGATGGACACCACGCAATACTTTTACATCCACCACTTCTCCCCGGGAATTAACGGCAAACTGAACGATGACCCTGCCACTAAGGCCTACTTCTATGGCTGCCGTGGGATAAACAACATTTTGCTGTACCCAGATACGAAACGAATTGACATCGCCGCCCTGAAAAGTTGCATTCTCTTCTACAACAACCATCCCCGGTCCATCATCGTCAATGATGGACACTTTTTCCGGCTGTGGTGCCGCCTCTATCTGTTCGGGAGGTGTTCCGTTTTCAACAAAACCTCTCTGTTCATCGATCGAGGCAATGATACCCTCATCCTCCTGTACCGAATCCACAACTACCGGCGCCCTGAACCTCACCTGACTTTCAAAAGCCACAGGAGGTGGCGGCGGTGGAGGCATCGGCATATCCGGTTCATCAAATGAGTCAAAAACAATTTCCCCACTCTGAGACACATGTCGCACAACCCGATATTTTAGGCTGTAAGCCTCAATGATAGGATACGCAATCGCTCCACCAAAAATGAGAAATGCTATCAGAAATCCCGAGAGAAGATGCCTTTTGTACTTTTTTCTCAACTGATATACTCCATAATCCTTATTCCTGTACTCGAATACAATATCATCGAGCGAATTAATGGAATTATCTTCCTGAAAAACTTTTTTTGCCATGACTGATCTGTTTTGCTTTTTCAGAATAATGCTTTATACTCCCCGATACAGGGAAAATACAGACATCGCACCTAAAGGCGATAGGTACAGACAGTCTTAATCTGATGGATGGGCACCAAGCGATCAGTAGCCTTTTTCAGGTAAACAGGACTTCTTGTCTATTGTAATCCCTTAACGTTAGTTTACCTAACCAAGCAACATGGTTTTCACCTCAGGGATCAACAATATTCAGATGTCAATTATCACGTCGACGTATAATGACTTGCAAATCATTTTACTTAGGATTGTTCCAAAAACGTGCCAAACCACTACTGCCAATATTTCTTTTTGCATGCAACGGATACAAAAATTTAAGCGTCCGACTATGACTACCTGTAAAGTCGGTTTCCACTAACCAGCCTACAACATGTAACAGGATGATGGCAGTTCTGTCTAATAAGTATTTTGGAAGAGTGTAATAACCGATAGAATGTATATTTCAGCTCGACCAATGCACAAAAAAGGACATAATCGCACATCGGGGCCTATAAGTTTATTTCTCTGGTTAATCAAGAGAAAATACTACTGGAATAACAAACTGTTGTTTTACCACTCTACCTGCCTGTTTGGCCGGAATCCAGCGGGGGGAACTCAGTAAGCACCTGACCACCTCCTTGTCAAGGTCGGGGTGAACCCCGCGCAGCACCTTTACATCAACCACCTGCCCCTTAGTGTTAACTGCAAACTGCACTATGACTTTTCCGCTAATACCTGCCTCGCGGGCCATTTCAGGATAAACAATATTCTGTTGAACCCAGATGCGAAATGAGTTGATATCGCCTCCCTGAAAAATGGCATTCTCCTCGACAATCATCACAGCTGGACCATCGTCTTCAATAACGGCTTCCTTTTCCTGTTTCTGATCCACAACTATCTGTTCAGGTGGAGCTTCATTGCCAATTATTTCTTTCTGATCATCGATAGTGGCCAGCATAACCTCTTCTTTCACAGTATCGACCACCACCGGAGCCCTGAATCTTACCTGCTGCTCAATAGCAGCCGGAGGCGGGGGTGGAGGCGGAGGTAATACCTCTTCCTTGTTCAAGTTTTCCAGCACAACTTCTACATTCCTTTCAAGATGTTTCTTTCCCTCCGATTTTAATTTATATGCCTCAATCAGAGGATATGCAACGGCTCCACAAAAAATCAGAAACGCAATACCAAAGCCGATGAGCAAATACTTCTTATATTGCTTCCGCAACTGATAAACTCCATAATCCTTATTCCTATGCTCGAATACGATATCATCAAGCGTACTGATGGACTTTTCTTTTTTCTTCATTCTGATATAAAGCATTTAAATTCTGTAACTTATACTTTCAGACCGATTCACGCCATAAAATCTATCCAAATAGCAATCGAAAAATGTGCCAAAAATGGCAAGGTAATGTTTTCTTAATATTGACCAACATAATAAACCGGTTCATCCGTAAATAAACTTTCCATAATGCCACAATTGCCCATGGCCATTGTATCCGGCCAATTTTGCCAATCATCAGAACTTCAATATTTGTCGTCGGATATTGAAGGTCATCTTACTGTGCGATGGTAAAAATCAGATCCCACATTTTTTTCAGTTTGCCATGGCTTTTATTAACTTTACCGCAATAAAGCCTTCTTGCCATGGAAAAAAACTTTACCTCCTTTTTTGAAATAGTGCAACAGCGATACAGTGTACGCTCGTTTAGCAACCAGCCCGTAGAAGATGAAAAGATACGGCAATGTCTTCAGGCAGCTCATCTGGCGCCATCGGCATGCAATGCACAACCCTGGAAATTTATCGTAGTCAACGATCCGACGCTGAAAAACCAGTTGGCCGATGCCACCTCGAAACATATCGTACCCATGAATCATTTTACCAAACAAGCGCCGGTGCATATTGTTGTCATTCTCGAAAAACCCAATGTTACCTCGGCTATTGGTTCGGTAATCCAGAATAAGCCTTATACCCTGATTGATATCGGTATTGCAACGTCCCATCTGTGCCTGCAGGCAACGGCTCTAGGTCTGGGTACCTGTATCATCGGATGGTTCAATGAAAAAAAAGTACGAAAGTTGTTAAACATCCCCATGCTAAGCCGACCGGTACTTATCGTTGCCATGGGATACCCCGATAAACCGGACATCCCCGCCAAACACCGAAAACCGTTTGAGGATATATATAACTACAATCGATATTAACCCTCTGGTGCTGCAAAATGAGCCACCGGAACACCGTTACAAATGCCCAGTATTTTTTGCAATCGGGAGGATATAATAAGATCAATTTTGGTGAAAAACAAATACAAAAGTGTTGACAAAAATTTGACAAACAGCTTAGAACAAACCGAAATAATCTTTACTTTTACTCTATCATCAACATGCAAAAGATGTTGAGACCAAAGTTTACTAAGCATGTTTAAAGAACTCATAGAAGCATCGAAGCTGAATATCAGCAAAGGAGCATACCAGCTTCGTTATAATGAAAAAAATCATGCCGTCGAGGTAATAGACAGGCGGCATGGTATTGTGAATTATGTGGTAGAAGGGGAAGACGACGAGATGCTATCCGCAACCTATATTTACTTTGGCATAAAAAATCTTGAGCGTCTTGCCACTACAGGATGACTACCCTTACAGCGAGGCCAGAATTTTTTTAACGGTTTCGGCAATATCCTTACCTTCGGCTTTACCGGCAAGTTCTTTTGTAGCCACACCCATTACTTTGCCCATATCGGCAGGGGATTTAGCTCCTACCCTTGCTATGATTTCGCGGATAGTCTTTTCCAGATCTTCGGCCGACATTCGCGCCGGCAGATACTGTTCAATAACCGAAGCCTCAAACAGTTCCTTTTCGGCCAGGTCGGGACGGTTTTGCGACTGATATATTTCGGCCGACTCTTTGCGTTGCTTCACCATCCGTTGCAATACCTTCATTTCGATATCGGGGGTAAGGTCGTGTGAAGCACCTTTTTCTGTTTTGGCCAACAGCAAGGCTGCCTTAATGGCCCGGAGAGCTTCAAGCTTTTCCTTTTCCTTGGCCAGCATGGCTGCCTTGATATCGTCGTTAATGGTTTCAAAGAGTCCCATGGTTGTTGGTTTTAGGATTGACTTAACTTTTTCAGAATTTATTTACCTGAAATTTACGGTCGCCGTTCCGGAAAAAGTCAACAATTTGTCGTGCAGCAGCCAGACCGGCGTTGTTGTTAGCCTCATGGGTCTGAGCCCCACACTTTTTAGGGGTAAAGAAATAGCGACCCGCATATTTTTCGGCAATTACCGGAGCATTGTCGGGAGCTACGTCGGCCAGATAGATGAAATCGTTTCTTTTTTCAAACATCTGAAGCAATCCTTCTTCATCAATAACTTCCTTGCGGGCAGTATTTACCAGACAAGCTCCCTGCGGCATCTGCGAGAGCAGTTCAAAGCCCACCGAACGTTTGGTCTGGTCAGTAGCAGGAATATGCAGGGTGATGTATTGGTTGCCAGCAAACAGGTCTTTAACTGTTCCCACCGCCTTAACTCCGTCGTTCTCCATCAAACTTTTATCCACAAAAGGATCGAAAGCAGATACCTGCATTCCAAAGCCGTGTGCAATCTGAGCCACTAACCGACCGATGTAGCCATAGCCATATATTCCCAGGGTTTTTCCGCGCAATTCGGTACCAGTAGATCCATCGAACTGGTTGCGGATCTTATAAATCAGCATACCAAAGACGAGTTCGGCTACGGCATTAGCATTCTGTCCCGGTGTATTCATGGCCACAATTTTCCTTTCGGAACAAGCGGCCAGATCAATGTTGTCGTAACCTGCACCCGCACGCACAACAATCTCGAGATGGGGAGCAGCAGCAATAACCTCTTTATCAACAATATCGCTGCGGATAATGAGAGCATTAGCTTCGGCCACAGCCTTAATCAAATCCGCCTTTGATGCATATTTTTCAAGCAGCTGAAACTGAAAACCCGCCTCCGTAACAATTTTTTTGATGCTTTCCACAGCCCCTTTGGCAAAAGGTTTTTCTGTGGCAACCAGTACTGTTTTCATCTGTAAATAATTTATAAGTTACTGATTTACATTTGGTTATGCTTACCTTCTTTTAATAGCCACTCGGCCGGATGGAACTCGCATGTTTAAAATATTTTCAGCCGGGATTTGATTCAAATAACCCACTTCCTTTTGGATTAACCTTTGAGCTTAAAATAACCCATCGGCCGGCTGGAACTCACAAGTTCGTTTCATCGGTTTGTTGTGTTTACTGCATCAACATGCTCGTTTCATACGGTTATTTTTTTAGTGTTTTGCTTCGAATTCCTTCATGGCTTCAACCAAAGTCACTACGCTTTCCCGGGGTAAGGCATTGTAAATGGATGCCCTGAATCCCCCAACCGATCTGTGTCCTTTGATTCCTACAATCCCCTTTGTTTTGGAGAATTCGAGGAATTCGGCTTCCAGTTCTTTGTATTCTTCATTCATCACAAAGCATACGTTCATCAGCGAACGATCCTCGACATCACGAACGGGGCAACGGAAAAGCTTGTTTCGATCAATTTCGTCGTACAATAACTGAGCCTTTTCGACATTTCTTTTGTAAATAGCCTCTACCCCCCCCAAAGACTTAAGCCACTTAAGCGTCTGCAGGCAAGCAAAAATGGCAAACACAGGTGGAGTATTGTAAAGTGAGTTATTTTCGACATGCGTGCGATAATCGAGCATAGCAGGAATGGAACGCTTGATATTACCCAGAAGGTCGTTTTTGATAATAACAAAAGCGACGCCGGCAGGTCCGAGATTTTTCTGCGCTCCACCATAGATGATGCCATATTTTGAGACATCCATGGGACGGCTAAGAATATCTGATGAGGCATCGGCAAACAGGGGAACCTTCACGTCCGGGTCTTTCTTTAGCTCGGTACCATAGATCGTATTGTTGGTAGTAACATGAAAGTAATCCACATCGTCGGGAACAACATAGTTCTTGGGGATGTAGGTATAATTATCGGCTTTAGAGGAAGCCACTTCAATAACCTCGCCAAAATATTTGGCTTCTTTCATAGCCTTGCTTGCCCATGCACCAGAGTTCAAATAAGCTGCTTTGGTATTCAAGAAATTATAAGGAATCATAGCAAATTGCAGACTTGCTCCGCCCCCCAGAAACAATATTGAATAGCCCTCGGGGATGTTCAGTAATTCTTTAAATAATTGCTGAGCCTCAGCCAAAATGGCTTCAAATTCTTTGCTGCGATGCGAAATTTCAAGGATAGACATTCCTATCCCGTTCAGATCGAGTACTGCCTTTGAAGTTTGTTCCAATGTGTATTCCGGTAAAACAGAAGGACCCGGATTAAAATTGTGCTTTCTCATAAAAATCTATTTTGTGTTCAGAATCTGGTTTTATCATTCATAATTTCGCCCCAAAAGTAATGATTAATTACGTATTTTTTTTTCATTTTGGGAAAAATTGTTAATATTTTCACAATATTTTTCAACTATCAGGGCACTTCCCGTAAATTCGGGTACGATCGGGGTTAAATCGGCAGTAAAGCAATATTCGATTACATCGTCGAGTCCGTTCTTCCTGAGTCGGTGACGTTGTGCGGCCTTTTCGATATAGGCCAGTATATCCGGGCGGGCAAGGGACCAAAGGTCGAATGAGGCTATTGCACTATCGCAGCTGGTTTCATAGTGGCCAGTCTGTAGCAATTTGTCGGTCAGTGCGCCGGCAAAGATAGTATCTTCGAGGCTGAAACGATCCTTCCATCCAGCACAAAAAATAACCACTGGTCGCTGATAATAGACAATATAATCGGTTAATGCACTAATGTTGAGAAAGGATCCTATCACCACCTTGTACGATTTTTCGGCCATATGGATAGCCTGTGTGCCATTGGTTGTGCTGTATACCACTGTTCGGTTGTTTACCACCTGAGGGGTAAAATTAAAGGGTGAATTACCCAGGTCGGCAAAATCGCATTTTATCCCATCGCGTTCTGCAGCAATAAGATAGCCTTTCTGCTTATATTGGCGAGCTTCGTCGAGCGTCTGTACGGGAATAATCTGAGTAGCCCCATTCATAAAGGCTGTACAGATGGCCGAGGTAGCCCGGAGGATATCCACAATCACTACAATAGCCTCATCGTTGTGAAAACGATGATACATAGCCGGTGAAAAACAAACCTCAATCGGTAATTTTGCAGGCATTAACTGAAGTTATTTAATCAACACACCAGATTTTACAAAGGGCATTTCAACTACCTGAGCTCTGAGCATTTTACCCCTGATTTCAACGAAAATCTCCTGACCAATACGGGCATTTGCAACAGTTACATAACCCATCCCAATCCCTTCCTTCAGAATGGGCGACTGGGTTCCGCTGGTTACTACGCCAATTTCTTCGCCCTGCCCATTTTTTATCACATATCCATGACGAGGGATACCTTTATCGATCATTTTAAACCCAACCCTTTTTCGCTTTATGCCATTCAACTTTTGGGTGAGCAGTAGTTCTTTGTCTATAAAGTTTTTGTACGGTTCAAACTTCACAATCCAACCCAGATCAGCCTCGATAGGAGATGTGTTATCGTCGATATCATTGCCATAAAGACAATACCCCATTTCGAGCCGCAGGGTATCGCGGGCACCCAGTCCCACGGGTTTGAGACCGTAAGGGTTTCCTGCTTCAAAAATGGCATTCCATACCGATGCTGCATATTTTTTATCGAAATAGATCTCAAAACCACCGGCGCCTGTGTAACCCGTTGCCGAGATAATGACATCGGACAGCCCTGCAAACATCCCCTGTACAAAAGTATAGTAACCTATTTTACTTAGATCCACAGGGGTAAGTTGTTGCAATATTTTAGCTGCCTGAGGCCCCTGAATGGCGAGCTGTGCAACAGACTCCGAAACGTTTTCAAGAATAGCCCCAGCATGGTTGTTTTGATTGAGCCACTGCCAGTCTTTTTCAATGTTCGAAGCATTAACTACCAACAAGTAATTTTCGGCTCCGAAACGGTACACCAGGATGTCATCCACAATCCCTCCCCTACCGTTGGGCAGGCAGGAATACTGAACCTTTCCGTCATATAACTTCGCCACATCGTTGCTTGTGACATACTGAAGAAAATCAAGTGCCCGCGGACCACGAACCCAGATTTCACCCATGTGGGAAACATCAAAAACCCCTGCATTCTGCCGTACCGTGAGGTGTTCATCGGTAATTCCGGAATATTCAACCGGCATGAGAAAACCTGCGAAAGGCACCATTTTCGCCCCTAATGCACGATGCATATCGACAAAAGGGGTAAATTTTAGATTTTGTTCGTCCATCGTTTTTGTATAATGCTGCAAATTTATACAATATTCCCTATTCCCAAATTACACTACGAAAATAATGACTGAATCGTACTTATACCGTAAACTGGCGAATATAGGAGAAATATGTATTTGCAATCCACTAAAAAAATAAATTGAATTAGGCACATGGTGAATGATACACATATGGTATAAGATATACCTTTCCGTTGATTCGAAAATAATTATAAGTTGGTGATTATATGTTGATTATATAACCGCAAAGGTCACTAAGAAAAGACGCAAAGAACGCAAAGGAAAAAAAGATAAAAACAATGATTGACAAGAATTAAGTATTGGAAAGTATCGGCAAAATTTATCTGCTACGCGGGTGGTTGGGAGGCCACGCATTTACATGCGGGATTTCGGTGGTAAACCCAAGGATAACCAACTCATAGCATTGAATAAAATCCAGATTTCTCAGTTAGTTTCACAAATAATTTTTTTCTTTACCTTTGATTCAAAAAGAATGGGCTTTTCGCAAAAGATTCTAATCCGATCCGAACAAATTACCCCAAGGTTGCGGTATGTAATCCGGCACATATTCGAAAATCTGCTGGGGGTTGAACCTGTTATCGTGCGGAGTGATGAAGTAACCGATGGTACCACCCTGCCTATCATCAGTTATACTTATCAACCCGGTAAAGGGGGTGGGATGCATATCGTACCGGCTGGCCTGCTGTTCCAGCAGGGAATAAATCCCGACCTACATCCCAACATCGATTATCGTGATCAAATACCGGTAATTTTCGGTTCTACGACTCAGGACAGTCTGGGATTTGACATTTTCTCGGCCATTTTTTATGTTCTTAGCCGTTACGAGGAATATATTTCAGTCCATTTTGACAGTCATCGACGTTTTCAGCCCGACAGCAGTCCATTTTTTGCCCATAAACTTTATGCCATACCGGTAGCCGACGAGTGGGTGCTCCTTCTGAAAAACAAACTTAGCGAACATTACCCGAACCTTAGCTTTAAAAAACAAAGTTATACTTACCTTCCGACCATCGATGTTGATATGCCATACGCCTACCGGTTCAAGAAGTTGCCCTACACTGTGGGAGGCATTGCCAAAAGCATACTACGAAAAGACTATTATTCTTTAAAGAAAAGACTACAGGCTTTAGTCAGCAAAAAAGAGGATCCCTATTTTACCTTCGATTATCTCAATTCGGTGACGGCCCAACATTCGATTCAACCCCTTTACTTTTACCTTTGCAGTGGGCAAAAGCCTTATGATCCGATAGCTGGTTACCGAAAACGGGCTGTACAAGAAACTGTAAAGTTCAATCAGCAACATGCTCTGGCAGGTTTGCACAACTCGTACCATACGCTTGATAAGCCGGAACTGATAACGAAAGAACTCGGCCAGTTACAGTCGATGATCGAAGAACCAATATTTCGTAGCCGTTTTCACTTCATTCGTTTTCAAATACCGCAGTCGTACCAGCAACTCCTGCAGGCTGGTATCCGTGAGGATTATTCCATGGGATTTCCCTCGATCAATGGATTTAGATCCGGCACATCGCATCCGTTTTATTTTTATGACCTTAGTAGGGAAGAGGAAACCGATCTGAAAATATTCCCCTTTCAAGCCATGGATGCCACCTATATTCATTACCTTAAATTTACTCCCGATGAGGCTTACGACGATCTTGTACAAATTCGCGAACAGGTACGCCGGCACAATGGAACCTTTATTATCATCTGGCACAACAACTACTTTGAACCTACCCCATTGGGACAACATTGGCGAAAAGTATTTGAAGCCATGCTGGCATAGTTGCTACCAAAGCATCATGCCGGCAATAAACCGACCGGTATTGCCTTTGCCATAACGCGACGAAAAAAAGTATCTGGGATTGCAACGAGTACAGTAGTCTGTAGTAGCAATATTACGGGCATCGACGCCAAGATTGAGTAACAGCAATTGATTAGCAGCCACAAGATCGAGCAGAAGTTGATGATTGCGGTACTGAAAAATTTTCTCCCGGGTATTATCCCAGCTTACAAAGGCTTGGTACACATCCTCTCCTACCTGATAGCAGCATCCCTGAATAGAAGGGCCGATAGCAGCCAAGATATCTGCCGGCCGAGAACCATAATGATGCTGCATGGCACGAACCGTCTCTGCAACGATTGCTGAGGCAGTACCCCGCCAACCGGCATGGACTACAGCAATGACCCGTTGTACAGGATCAAACAACAAGACTGGCACACAATCGGCCACCTGAACAACAATGCAGGTATGTCGTACATGCGTAACAAGGGCATCGGTATCGGGGATAGCCGTCTGCCGATCCATACTTCCCAAACCACGGTCGCCCTCAACCACACGGTAAACATGATTGCTGTGGGTTTGACGCGGGAAAACAAACCAATCGAGCGGAATACCCAAATCCTCGGCCAGCAGCAGCCGGTTACGCGTAACCGTATCTGCATCATCATCCGTTCCGTAGCCCAGATTTAATGATTCGTACGGTCCTCGGCTATATCCTCCTATACGTGTGCTGATAAAATGGGTCATCTCGTGATATGGTTCAAAAATACTGAACCGCCCAATGAGCGTATTTTTAAGCTGAACAAATTTCATGATGTATACATTCAACGGCAAAAATAGGAAAAATAGGAAAACATTGCCGGCATTGTACAGACTGTAACGGCATGCCATCCACAATTTACACTGCCCCCTTTACTTCTTCCCTCCGAAAACAGAGAAATGCAGATACCGACGAGGCTGAGTTTTAATATCTGTAAGCAGCGAGTCGAGTTGAAGGACAGCTTGTTGCAGGTTTTGGTACAGGCTATCGTTGTACAGAAGCTTTGAAAAAGTACCATTGCCGCTTTGCATGACAAGCAATAGATTTTGGGTTTGTGCAAGAACCGTATCGAGCTGATTGAGGGTTTGTTTCAGCTGCAACTGATTGAGCCCGGAGGAAAATGACTGAAGCTCGCTGATGGTAGTGTTGATACGGGCATTATTATCCTTTAGATTTTGGGTAAATGACCTGATATTTTCGATACTCTTTGAAGTATTATCGAGATTGTCGACCATACCCGAGGTCAGGACTTCGATATTTTTAACAGTCTGACGTATGCGTGCGGTTGTAACAGGATCAAAAATACTCATTACGGCACGGGTAAGTGAATCGAGCGAAGTAAGCAGGTTGTAAGCTTGTACCTTGTATGGCTCAAGCTGTTTGGCAAAAGTTATTTCTACTTCACCAATAATGGTATCATTGGGCTTATGCATTTCCCTTGATTTGGAAAAAATAAGCTCTACTGCCTTGGTGCCGATAAGATCGAGATTGTAGATACGTGCCCGGGTACCCACTGGAATATGAACATCCTTGTTTATGCTAAGAATAACCCGCAACTTTGTCAGCGTACTGTCGGCAAAATCAATGGAATATACATTTCCCACTTTATATCCTTTGACGTATACCCCATTGGACTCAAGCAGACCGCTTACATCATCGTAAATCACCACATAGTTGTAGGTACGACTGAAAAAATTCCTGCCTTTTAGAAAATTCACCCCCCAGATGAGGATTCCCAGCGTAAAAATCATGATCAGGCCTATCTTAACTTCCTTCTTCATTTTTTTGGGACTTTACCAATACAAACAAAATTTATGGGAATCGCAACATTATTTCTAAAACTAAAATTCAAGCAAATTATTAAACAAACTTACATGATTTTTTCCAATTAAACACCAAAGCCCGTTGTCGGTAAAACGAAATTTTGTACACCAGCGCAATCTCACAGATAAATAATTTCGGTATTTAGATGCGACAGAACAGACTATCAATAAAAAGGAGAGACTTGCCATAAAAATATCAGACCGGCGGCTTGATGGATAAATGTGAACCTGCTACTTTCTCAAGACAGCACTCAGCGGAACAATACTATCTCCTTTTAAGGCAATAATAAATGCATCGGGATAATGTTCCTTGACTTCTTTGGCTAACTTCTGAATCTCACTATAATTAGTGGTAGCACCAACCACATATTTATAATAATTGTTGTGGTGGAGTTCCTTAATTTTATTTATGCCCAAATTTTTTTTGCATTTTTTGAGTTGTTCGGCATTGGCCGGCAGACGTTTGGGCAATGAAAAAACCTGTACAGCAAATACTACCGAGTCGCCAGAAAGATCCTTCGCAGACGGATTGGCATTTTCACCAGTGTCCTGAGTGTTGACAGGAGCAATATCCAGTTTTGAATTTGATTCTATTTTTTTCTTATAGTTGCCAAAAGCTTTACAAATAGCAGCAGCAATTTGCATCTGCCCTTCTTCCGAGGACAGATATTTTTCTTCAGTAGGATTGGTTATATACCCTACCTCAATGAGCACACTGGGCATAGTCGTCTTCCAGAGTACCAAAAAACCTGCCTGTTTTACCCCCCGATCATTGCGGTTGGCCTCATTACGGGCAAAATGCTGCACCTGACCAGCAAATTCAAGACTTTGCGAAAGATAAGTATTCTGCATCAAGGAAAAAATAATATACGATTCCGGTGAATTAGGATCAAATCCTTCGTAATGCAATGTGTAGTCTTTCTCAAAGATAATTGCCGCATTCTCTTTTTTAGCCACTTCCAGATTCTTTTCATTGGTATGCAATCCCATGGCATAAGTTTCCATTCCATAGGCATCCGGATTTTTGGTAGCATTGACATGGATGGAAATAAACAGGTCGGCATGATTTTTATTAGCTATTTCGGCCCGTTCGTGTAAAGGAATAAACACGTCGGTTTTACGCGTAAATATCACCTTTACAGCAGGATAATTCTCTTCGATACATTTTCCCACCTTAAGAGCAATAGCAAGGGTTATATCTTTTTCCTTACATGTTTTACCCAAAGCGCCGGGGTCTTCGCCTCCATGTCCTGCATCGATAACCACAATGTTTACACTATTTTCAATATCTTTTCCGTTTACCTGTTTAAAAAAGAATAAAAAAAACATGCATAGGCCTAAGCTCAAGAAACCATTCGATACTCTGGCAATAGGCGCCATAGGTAATGATGAACTGTAAAGGAAGTGCTTTATTTTTGGAACCATGCGCAGACGAAAAAATTGCCCCCACCGATGCCATCCGAAAAAGGTTCCAATAAGAAGGCGATTGTTCAACCTAAATGAAGTCAATAATTTAAAAAATTTTACAGACCAAAAAATAAAAACCATAAGCCAAACCCCTGTTTTCCTGACCAATAGGGATATATCATTGTTTTGAAACATGAACCTATTTAAAAAATAATTAGTTTTGAGCGTTTTTTTCAGGACAAAAATAGCATATAAAGTTGAAAAAGTTGAAGTGCAAAAATATACGTATTCATCTTATTTTACCGGTATTATTTTTCAGCGTTTTCACCCTGAAAGGGCAGGTTTCGGACTCGATCAGTGCTGCCAACGATAGCCTGACAACAAGGGTCGACTCGGTTGCACTTCAGCAGGTACCGACTAAGGAAGAGCTCAACGATCCTGTAAAATACTCGGCCAAAGATTCCATTGTATTTGACATGGACATGAAAACCGTCCATCTGTACGGTGAGGCACAGGTGGAATATCAGAAGATCACCCTAAAAGCAGCATACATTGAATTTAACATAAACGACCAAACCGTATATGCTACGGGGATCACCGACAGTACAGGCAAGGAGATAGGCAAGCCGATATTTAAGGATGGAAATGATGAGTTTGAATCGAAGTGGATCCGATACAACTTTAAAACGCGCAAGGGCTTTGTTTACTTTGTAAAAACAGAACAAGGGGGGGGATATCTGATAGGCGATTCAACCAAACGGGATGCCAATGGTGAAATATTTCTGAAAGGGGCAAGTTTTTCGACCTGTAATCTTGACCATCCGCATTTTTATCTTAAATTAACGAAAGCCATCGCTGTACCCGAAGATAAAATCGTTACCGGACCAGCCTATCTGGTAGTAGCCGATATCCCATTCAAAATGATATTTGTACCCTTTGGATACGTTCCCAATACTAAAAAAAATGCGGCTTCGGGAATTCTCATGCCCTCTTATGGGGAAGATTATTCAAGGGGTTTGGCGTTACGCGACGGAGGTTATTACTTTGCCATCAGCGATTATGTCGACGCAAGGGTGACCGGCGAGGTGTATTCGAAAGGGTCGTGGGGTATAGCCGCCCAGTCAAACTACAAGGTTAGGTACCGTTTTTCGGGCAGCCTAAGCTTCAGATTCAACCAGTCGGTATACTCGGAAAAAGGACTCCCCGACTATGCGGTTAAAAATGATTATAAAATCAGCTGGCAACATTCGCAGGACGCCAAAGCCAACCCCAATACCCGATTTTCGGCCGACGTAAACATCAGTTCATCCAGCTACGACAAACGAAATTCCTATAACCTCAACGACTACATTACCAATACCCGGTCGTCGGGGATAACTTTTTCCCGCACATGGCCCAACTCTCCTTTTAACCTGAGCGGTAGCATCAGGCATACCCAAAACAATGAGACCAAACAGATCTTCATGAGCTTACCTCAGCTATCGTTCAATATGAACACCATCTATCCTTTTCGAAAGGAAGACGCAATAGGGCAACCCAAATGGTATGAGAATGTTCAACTCAGCTACCGAGCCAATATAGATAACGACGTATACACCACCGACTCGCTTTTCCTGACGCGACATATTATGGATAGCACCAATACTGGATTTTCGCACGAAATACCATTAAGTCTGAACATTAAAATCACACGATCCATTAACCTGACCCCCAGTCTCAACTACAAAGGGGTAGCTTACCCCCGATACTATACCTACCAGTGGGATTCGCTATACTACAACCCTGCTACAGGACGATATGGCAAGGTCGATACCTTAATTCACAACCGGTGGGTCTATGGGCATTCGCTGTATCCATCCATATCGACGGGGTATAGCCCTAAAATCTACGGTATGTTTGTCTTCCGAAATTCCCGGATTAAAGCCATTCGACACACCATGTCACCTTCGGCAACCCTGAGTTTTATCCCCGATATATCAAAGTATCTGCCCAATTACTACTACCAATATTACAATGGGGTTGGCATGCGTACGGTATCGCAGTTCGAAGGCACCAAATATGGGACTCCCTCACCACCTCCGGGCAAAAGCGCAAGCATTAGTTTCAGCCTGCGCAATAGCTTTGAGATGAAATATTTGCCCGCACAGGATACTGCAACAAAGGAGAAAAAAATAAGTCTGCTCGATAACCTCGATTTCTCGGGCAGCTATAACCTGATGGCCGACTCGTTTAATCTGTCGAACATCACAATGGCCTCAGGTACCAATCTGTTTGACAACAAACTTAATCTTCGCTTTGATGCAGTATTTGACCCCTACCAGATTGACACGTTGGGGCGCAGGAAAAATGTATTTGAAATCAAGTCGGGGCGACTGGCCCGAATGACCAGTGCTACCCTTTCGATGAGTACCAGCCTAACCTCATCGGAAACCAAAACCCCAGTCAAACGCCCGTCAACTGCGGGGAGCGACACCCTCAACACCTCTCAATCCACTGACTTTTCAGTACCATGGAACCTATCGCTCAACTATAACTTTAGCTATATACGGGCAACATCAACCCGTACCCGTTCGCAATATGTCCAGAGCCTAAGCATCAGAGGCGATGTATCTCTGACAAAAAAATGGAAAATATCTTTCTCGACAGGCTACGATATCACTAACAAAGAAATGACTATTACACAAATCAATATTCATCGTGACCTGCATTGCTGGGAAATGACGCTCTCGATAGTTCCCTTCGGACCGCGCCAAAGCTATTTCTTCACCATTAATGCATTGGGCTTGCTCAGAGACCTGAAGTATACGAAGAACAATGATGCATGGAGGAGTCGCTTCTAATGCAAAGATTTTAGATCGTTAAGTATACGACATAGGGAATAAATGTCGGCACATCTGGCCACATCTGCCGGTTTAGCATCGGCTTCAACCTCCCAGCAATATTCTTGATCCGATTTGTACAGCACAATTTTGATACTGGCATCAGCATCCGTAGCTTCAAAACCAATTCGTTCCAGAGCCTTTTGGGTAAGCCTCACCACCGTTCGGGGTACAGAGGCTTGAGGCAGAATAATAGCTTTATGCTGCAGGTGCCCGTGTCTTTTAATCATCCCCGAGACCGGATCAAACAAAAACTGATGTTTAAACAACAGGTTGATCTGGTTTTTCATCTGCAAATCCTCTGGGGCACCCATCAAAAACTGGTCATTTAGCATAACCAGCAGTTTATCAGCTTCAGCAATGGCAATGTTCAGATCGTGTGTGGTAAGAAGCACGGTCTTCTTTTGCTGATGTGCAATATCGTTAAGCAGGTGAATGATATTGTATTTATTCACAACATCGAGGAAGGCTGTAGGTTCATCGAGAAGAATCAGAGGAGTATCCTGAGCCAGAGCTCTTGCAATAAGCGCTTTTTGACGTTCGCCATCACTCACTTCCTGCAATGATTTATTTTTAAGATGACCAATCTGCATCTGATCAATAGCCTGATCCACTATTCTTCTGTCGGCAGCAGAAAGCCTTCCCATCCAGTTGAGGTAAGGTATACGCCCAAGTGATATCAGATCGTATATTGAAAGATAGAACGGAAAAGACGTCTCTGTCGAAACAAAAGCCAGATATCGTGCCATTTCGCTACGCGGGATATCTTCGATAGATGTTCCGTTAATAACGACATCGCCCGAGAGGGGACGGGTAATTTTCGCTAAGGTACGCAATAATGTACTTTTTCCAACACCATTGGGGCCAATGAGCATAGCCAGTTCACCCTGCCGGAGGGAGAAAAAGAAAGGCCCTGACCGAAAAGTCCTGTCGTGTCGGTCATATCCAATGTACAGATTGTGAACTTCCAGTGCACAACTCATATCAGCCCATTTTTCTTCGCAAAAGTAAGGCAATAATCAACGGTATTCCCATAAGCGAGGTAATTGCATTGATCGGCAATGCTATGTCCGAACCGGGCACCTGTGAAAAGACATCGCTCAGCAGCATCATAATGGCCCCTATCATCAACGAGGTCGGTATCAGCACAAAATGATCGTTGGTGCGAAAAATCATGCGACTTATATGAGGCACCGTAATAGCAACAAATGCTATTGGACCACAGAAAGCAGTGACAGTACCTGCCAGTAAAATTATGCTAATAAAAACAACTAACCGGGCACGTCCGACATGTATGCCGAGTGTCTGAGCATACCTTTCGCCAATGAGCAAGGCATTCAGACTTTTTACCGAAAAAAAAGCCAGTATTATCCCAATCAATATAAAGGGCAGCATCACTGCAAGGTGGGAGAAACTCAAATGACGTATGCTCCCAAACCCCCAGACAACAAATGATTTAAGTAATGACTCGTTGCTCAGATACTGCACAACCGTAATCACAGCCGAAAAAGCAGCCCCGACCATTAAACCCAGCACAAGCAGGGTCACATGGTCGCGCACCCAACCCGCAATAAGGGTAATGATCAACATCGTAATACCGGCCCCGATGCATGCGGCAACAATGACGGTCCAACTTCCTACGGTAGAAAAAACAAAATTGGGGAAAAACTGACCTACGGCAAGCAGCACAATGGCCACCCCCAAGCTGGATCCGGCACTTATACCCAACACATCAGGCCCTGCCAGAGGATTACGAAAATAGGTCTGTGTAAGCAAACCACTCACCCCCAGAGCTATCCCCGCCATAACAGCCGCAAATGCTTTTGGCAATCTGAAATTTATCAGAATAAGTTGAGCTGCTGAATGTTCCGAAGTATGCGTAAATATCCCGAATAATTGTCCTGGCGAAATTTCTGCCTCCCCCACAATTACGTCGATCAAAAATAAAATCACCAGCAACAGAAAAAACAGCAAAAATAAAAAACTCCTTTGTCGCAACATTTTTCCGATACTAATTCCCATGAGGCGAATATTTTTATGAATAAAACCCGTAAAAAGGTGGAGATATTTTAAACATGTTCGCCTCATTTACCTTCCGTATACTTATTTGTACAAAAATAAAAAACCACGCCCTTTAAACAAATGATGATCAAATCTAATTATCATTACTTAAAAAAAGTAAAATTACTAAGATTATCCAGATTTCAATTTCATTAAACAGGAAAGTCAATGTTTGCGAATATAAGGATGGGAGAAAAAGAGTCAACCTACTAATCTAAAAAATATTTAAACCATTTCATTTGAAAAAGATATTTCCAATTACAGAATGATGAGATTGTTGAAATTTGAATACTTCAATGATTAAAACCTTAGTGTGCCTAAACAGCTACTTGTACAGAAATTAATATCATACTTAGTCAGAAAAATACAATTCAAATAACCAAACAACCGGTTTCTGAACCAGATGAAACTTGAAAAAAGAAAGCAAGGGCAAGCATAATTTGAAAATTATTTCGGCATAAAGGAAAATACAAAAAGGGGTCGTTGGCGATAAACGACCCCTGATGTCTTTTATTCTCCCGGAATTATTTGCTTGCAAGCTTATCGAGCAATGCAATGCTTTTATCAAAATCGTTAATGATATTCCGGAAATACTCCTTTACCTTCTTTTTGTCACCTTTAACATTGCAGTGATGAATCCGGTAAATAAGGTCGTTGTGGTTTTCGATAATACCTGCGAGCACCTGCGCTACTTTTTCCTGATCAGCCTCTTTGTTAAAATACTGATAAACGAGGCATTCATTGATCAGTTCCTGAGTCAAATAGTTGAGGTTCTTTTTAAGTTTTCTGATGCTTGCCATAGTGAATAAGTTTTAAAGTTAGGCTAAATTTTGTCCGTGACAATTTTTATATTTTTTTCCGCTACCACAGGGGCAGGGGTCGTTACGACCGATTTTCTTTTCCACACGGATAGGCTGTGCTTTCTGTTGATCTCGATTGGTAGCCAGTTCAGATGGACGTGTGAGAGAAGGGGCTTCCTGCTTGTTCAGGCTTAGCCGGCTCATGTCCATTCGTCGTAATGTTTGTGCATTTTGCATGGCTTGGGGGTCGGTTCCCTGAATGTGCGCTTTGATGAGCAACGAAACAATCTGTCGGTTCATGTTTTCGACCATGTTCTTAAACAGCTGAAACGACTCAAACTTGTAAATGAGCAGAGGGTCTTTTTGTTCATATGCCGCATTCTGAACCGACTGCTTCAGGTCGTCCATTTCGCGTAAATGTTCACGCCACGCATCATCGATAGTGATGAGGATAGCAATTTTTTCGAAACTCCTTACAATTTCAAGTCCCTGATTTTCGTAAGCCTTTTTCAGATTGGAAATAATTTGGTATACGTGTGTGCCATCGGAAATAGGCACAACGATATTTTCGTACCGGTTGCCCTCATTTTCATACACTTGTTTCACAACGGGATAGGCTTGCTTTGCAAGCATAGCCGATTTACGCTGGTATGTTTCCCAAACGGTATTGTGCAATCGGTCGGTCAGTTCTTCTGCCGAGAGGTTAAAAAAGTCTTCCTCGGTAAATGGGGATTCGATGGAGAGATAACGTAAAATGTCCAGTTTGAAATTTTCAAAGTCATTAGCCTCGAGATGGGTTGTGATGAGGTTTTCACACACATCGTACATCATATTGGAAATATCGAGACTGAGGCGTTCGCCAAAGAGTGCATGGCGACGACGTTTGTAAATCACCTCGCGCTGGGCATTCATTACATCGTCGTATTCGAGCAGACGTTTTCGTATGCCAAAGTTGTTTTCTTCGACTTTTTTCTGAGCCCGCTCGATAGATTTAGAGATCATGGGGTGTTGTATCACCTCACCCTCTTTTAGTCCCATGCGGTCCATGATAGCGGCAATACGATCGGATCCGAACAGGCGCATGAGGTCGTCTTCGAGAGAAACGAAGAACTGGGATGACCCGGGGTCGCCCTGACGGCCGGCACGACCACGCAGCTGTCGGTCGACGCGGCGGGATTCGTGTCGCTCGGTACCGATAATTGCAAGCCCCCCTGCAGCCCGTACCTCTGGCGAAAGCTTGATGTCGGTACCACGACCGGCCATGTTGGTTGCAATAGTAACCGTCCGAGACTTACCGGCTTCGGCAATAATCTCAGCCTCTTTCTGATGCAGCTTGGCATTAAGCACATTGTGCTTGATACCCCTGATTTTTAGCATTCGGCTAAGCAATTCCGAAACTTCGACTGAAGTCGTACCCACCAATACCGGACGACCGGCCTCAATCAGGCTGACAATCTCTTCGATTACCGCATTATATTTTTCGCGTTTGGTTTTATATACTTTATCATCGTAGTCGATACGAATTACCGGCTTATTGGTAGGGATGACCACTACGTCGAGTTTATAGATATTCCAGAACTCTCCGGCTTCGGTTTCGGCAGTACCGGTCATACCCGCCAGCTTCTTGTACATTCGGAAGTAATTCTGCAGCGTAATGGTCGCAAACGTCTGGGTAGCTGCTTCAATCTGTACCCGTTCCTTTGCCTCAATAGCCTGATGTAAGCCGTCGGAGTAGCGACGTCCTTCGAGAATTCGGCCGGTTTGTTCGTCGACAATCTTAACCTTGTTGTCAATAACAACATATTCTACATCCTTTTCGAAGAGGGTATAGGCACGCAACAACTGGTTTACCGTATGTATACGCTCGGCCTTAATGGCATAGTCCTGCAAAAGTTGCTCTTTCTTTTCGAGCTTTTGCATGGGGTCTGTAATAGTTCGCTCAATCTCTGCCAGTTCGGAACCAATATCAGGCATTACAAAAAAGTTGGGGTCCTGCGACGATTCGGTAATCAGGTCTATTCCTTTTTCGGTAAGTTCTATGCTGTTTTGTTTTTCGTCGATAACAAAATATAGTTCATCCGTAACAATATGCATGTTTCGGTTGTTGTCCTGCATGTAAAAGTTTTCGGTTTTCAGCATCAGAGCTTTATTTCCCTCTTCGCTGAGGAGTTTGATCAGAGCTTTGTTTTTGGGCAATCCCTTGTATGCTCTTAGCAGGAGCAACCCCGCATTTTCCTTGTCACCACTGTCGAGCGCTTTTTTGGCATCGGCAAGAATCTGAGTAACCAATTTGCGCTGGGCATTCACCAGCATTTCAACCTTAGGACGATAGAGTTCAAATTCATGGTTTTCGCCTTTGGGTATAGGCCCGGAAATGATCAGAGGAGTACGGGCATCGTCAATCAACACCGAGTCGACCTCGTCGACAATAGCGTAATTGTGGATACGCTGTACCAGTTCCTCGGGCGAAGTAGCCATGTTGTCGCGAAGGTAGTCGAACCCAAATTCATTGTTTGTGCCATAGGTAATATCGGCCTGATAAGCCTTACGGCGAGCATGGGTACTGGGTTGATGCTTGTCGATACAATCGACTGAGAGGCCGTGAAACTGGTAAATAGGCCCCATCCACTCCGAGTCACGCTTAGCCAGATAATCATTTACCGTAACCACATGTACCCCACGTCCCGAAAGGGCATTGAGAAACACCGGCAAGGTAGCTACCAGTGTTTTACCTTCGCCGGTGGCCATTTCGGCAATTTTTCCCTGATGCAAAACAACACCGCCTATCAACTGGCAGTCGAAATGCACCATATCCCACTGAATTTCATTCCCTCCAGCCACCCAGCGATTTTTGTAAATTGCGTAATCGCCTTTGATTACAACATGATTGCATGTAGCTGCCAGCTCACGATCAAAGTCCGTAGCACGTACAACTATCTCCTCGTTTTCAACAAAACGTCGGGCAGTATCCTTCACAATGGCAAAAGCCACCGGCAGAACCTCATCCAACTTACGACTGACTATTTCATCTATCTCCTTCTCCAGATCTTCTACCTGTTTGAATAAATCTTCTTTTTCACGGATGTCAATCTGAGGATCATCAATCAGGGCCTTTAACCTTTCAATTTCCTTTTCTTTATCAGCGAACGAAGAACGCACTTCATCCTTTAACCGTGCACTTAAAGCACGAAGTTCATCGTGCGAGAGAACCTTAATCTGTTCGTATTCCTGATGTATCTTTTCGATAATCGGCATTATCTCCTTAATATCGCGTTCGGATTTCGAACCAAATATTTTTTGGACTATTTTATCAATTAACCCCATGGTTATACATTGTTTTTTGTTAACTTTACAAAGCGTCAAAGTTAATTAATTCCATGATTTCATCCGTAAATATTTTTTAAGTTACTGACTACCTTTTGGTTATACTTACCTTCTTTTATTAGCCTCTCGGCCGGCTGGTACTCACAAGTTCGTTTCATCGGTTTGTTGTGTTTACTGCGTCAACATACTCGTTTTTTCCGAAAATAAATTTAATTTATGGTCAAAAACCGCAAAGGACGCCGAGGAATAGCGCAAAGACCGCAAAGAAAAATTCGTTTGCGCCCTCTGCGTATATCTTTGCGTTCTCGTATGTTTGTATTCGGAAAAAATATTATTTTTAGTTGTTACAGAGGACAAGCGAAATGAGAGCAGCGTCTGCGTCTAAACAAGCCATGAGCTATGTTCTCGCTAAGATATTCCTCATTTCGCTTTTACCTTTTAAGCCTGAACTGGAATCAAAAGAACCCTTTGTGGTATCTTGAATTTAAACGAGAGAAGGGACAAAAGGTAATGTCCGATGTAAAGTTTTTTAATGTTTACTTAAAATTTAAGCGTATGAGAACAAATCAAATGTTTATTAAACAGTCGGTGGGCATTGATGTTTCAAAAGACACATTAGATGTTTCAATATGCTGTTTAAATAACCATATTGAAATATGTAACATTGCCCAAGCAACCTTTGAGAACAGTAAAAAAGGGGTAATAGGACTTGAAAATTGGATTAGAAACCATTCAATTAAAGATTTAGATTATACAGTAGTGGTAGAAGCTACTGGAATATATCACGAGACTTTGGCGTATCATCTTTATGAGAAAAACATAAAAATAGCTATTGTATTGCCCAGTAAAATTAGTGCTTATTTTAAAAGCACAAATAAAAGGAGCATTAATGATAAAATAAGTGCCTGTTTGATTGCTGAGTTTGGGTTGATGCGAAAACTCGATACATGGACCCCTCCATCACCTTGTTTAAGAAAGCTTAAAGTTCTGGTTAGAGAAAGATTGAGACTTATAGAGATGAGAACTATGGTAAAAAACAATGAACATGTTTATAAATACGCAGCCAATGCAACTGGTACAGCACAAGAAAGGATTTGTGAGCTAAAAAACATGTTGAATAAACAAATAAAAGAAATAGAAGAAGAAATCAGAGTAATCCTAAGCGAAAATCCTGAACTTTATGAGAAGGTAAAAAGAATATGTACTATTAAAGGAGTTAGCTTGATAACAGTTGTAACAATAGTAGCAGAGACTAATGGTTTTTCGTTGATTAGAAATGCTCGTCAATTAGTATGTTATGCCGGCTACGATATAGTGAAAAAAGAATCAGGAACCTCCGTGAGAAAAGGCGGAAACATTTCTCATAGGGGTAATAAAAATATTCGAAGAGCATTGTATTTTCCAGCCATTACGGCTCAACAAAATAATACATTCTTCTCAAATTTTTATGATAGATTATATAATCGTCATTCAATAAAAATGAAAGCATATGTAGCAGTACAAAGAAAGTTATTAATATTAATTTACACCCTATGGAAAAACAATGAAGAATATAACCCAGAAAAACATCAAATCTATAAATTTTTAGAGCAGCCAAATCAGGCTGCCCTAATCGAGCTGGATCATTGTCCGCTCTTTGTTGATTAATCAATCGCTATACAAATATAATTAATTTTAAAATTTTAATACAAAATTTTTTGAATTTTAACACGGAATCTTTGCGGTTAATACCATATCTTCATCCGAAAATAATTTTATAAGTTGCTGACTTCCATTTGTTTATTTACCTTCTTTTATTAGCTACTCGGCCGGATGGAACTCGCATGTTTAAAATATTTTCAGCCGGAACGTGCTTTAGACATAAACACTTCCTTTTGGATTTACACTTGCGTTTGAGACCGCCGACATTATTAATTTCCCAACAAAAGTATCAGAATTTATGATGGCCCCCGAACGTAAAATTCTATATTTTAAGCCATCTGAGTTTATTTGCATTTTTCTGTGCTTTAGCACTATTAACCATATCTTTTTTCAAATGCCTTTAACTTGCAAAAACAATTTTCTTGGGATAACTTTAACCAACATATTAAAGCAATATTCCGGAAGACGGCAAGTTATGCTGATGGAAGATATGAAGATTAGTGACAGGATAGGAGACTACCGGGAAGCTCGGTTCTATTCCTCAGCAGAGGGTAAGGTTCGGTGTGGACTCTGCCCGCACAATTGTCAGATAACCGAAGGGCAGATGGGTCTATGCCGCAGCCGCGTCAACATACAAGGTAAATTGTATGCCCTGTCATACGGAAACTTATGTGCTATTAGTCCCGACCCCATTGAGAAAAAACCTCTGTATCACTTCCTGCCGGGTAGCCAGGCTTTTTCCATTGCCACTGCCGGTTGCAACTTTTCGTGCCTGAATTGTCAGAATCACCACATTTCGCAATTTTCCCCTGCTGAGATAACTGCTATTTCACTTTCGGCCGAAGAGGTTGTAAAACGATGTCTTATGGAAAAATGTAATACTATAGCTTACACCTATACCGAACCCACAGTATTCTATGAATATATGTACGATGTTGCTATGTATGCCCGACAAAACGGGATACGCAACGTAATGATTTCAAATGGCTATATCAATCCCGGCCCCTTAAAGAAACTCGCTCCGCTGATCGATGCCGCCAATATTGATCTAAAAGTCTTTGATGAAGAAACATACCGTACCCTCAGCGGCGGTGCATTAAAACCTGTGCTGAACACGCTGCGAATTTTAAAGGACTATGGCGTATGGATAGAAATTACCCATCTGATTGTTCCTTCCTATTCTGCCAACCTCGATATGATCAAACGCATGTGTGAATGGCTGGTCAACAATGAATTTTCTGAATTCCCCCTGCATTTTTCGAGATTTTTTCCTAACTTTCGGTTACAGCATATTGAACCCACCCCGTTAACCACATTAAAACAAGCATGGGAAATAGCTGTACAGACAGGCCTCCATTATGTATATCTGGGCAACATAACCGACGAAACATACAGCCATACCTATTGTCCCGACTGTAAAAAACTGCTGATTAAACGCCAAGGCTACAGGGTAACCCAAATGCTCATTACCGACGGAAAATGTCCCAACTGTGGGACAACAATTAACGGGGTGTGGAACTAATATTTTAATCAACGGGAAAACAATTCCTCAATCGCCTGTGGATCAACAGGTATACTTTCCGATAGGTTTACCACGCCGTGCTCAGTAATCAGCAAATCATTCTCGATCCGCACACCCATGTTTTCTTCCGGAATATAAATACCCGGTTCACAGGTTATGACCATTCCCGGCTGAAGTATTTCATCCTTGCCGCCAACATCGTGCACATCAAGACCCAGAAAATGGGATATACCGTGCATAAAATATTTTTTATAGGCAGGCATTTCGGTACCTTCCCTTTCACGAATCTCTTCCTCTGTCAGCAATTCGAGATCAATCAGCCTTTCCTCAATAAACGGAACTATCTCCTGTTGAATATTCAAAATCGACTTCCCTTTCCGGGTAATCTGCATAGCATGTTCCATGATTTCAAGCACAGCGGTATAAACCTGCAGTTGCCGGGGCGAAAAACGTCCATTTACCGGAAGGGTGCGCGTGATGTCAGCACAATAATTATTGTATTCAGCGCCAAAGTCAATAAGAACCAATTCATTATCGTTGCACACACTGCTATTTCGGGTATAATGGAGTATGCAGGCATTTCGTCCTGAAGCGATGATGGGGTCAAAAGCATGATGTATCACTCCATTACGGACAAACTCAGCAGTAATAGCGGCCTCAATCTCATATTCGTGGATACCCGCTTCCAACACATTAACAACTTCATAAAAAGCTTTCTTAGTAATGTTTATAGCCTGTTCAATCTGATTAATCTCTTCCTTCTCCTTGATCAGCCGCAAACGGGTAAGTAGAGGACCTGCATCCTGGTAGTGATATAAGGGATACTGTTCAATCAACCGGCGATATAAACGATAACCGGCTGTATTTAAGGTATAATGCGAACTATTACGATGCTGCAACGTAACAAAGACCGAGCTTACATGCATCATTATCTGTGACAACACATCGTCGAACTCTTCTATCCAACGGATATTCTCAATCCCCGAAATCTCATGCACTTCATCGGGCGAAGGTTTCTCTCCCACCCAGGTTCGATCATGTTCCGACGTCTTTTCAATAAAAATCACCTCGCGTAGCCGGTAATCGGGATGATCGGGACAAAGAATTACTATAATGTTGGGTACCGAAAGACCGGTGAGATAAAAAAAATTACTATCCTGCCGGTACGGAAAATATTGATCCCCATTTTTAGGCATGCGATCCTGCGCACACAAAATGACTGCCGACCGAGCAGGCAGCTGCCGGGCAAGTTTGGCCCGGTTTTTCTCAAACAGAAAATTTGAAACAGGCTGAATGCGCATATTTTAGAACTATTATAAATAACAAAAGTATCTCTTTGTTGTTTTAAGTGTTTAAAAAAATCAAAATAACTTTGGCGCTTCAAAATTTAAGAATGTTTTTACCTCTTAATTTTCATTTGTAAAGGTATGGCTAAATTTTTTAATTCATCCATTGGAAAAAAACTTATGATGGCCCTAATGGGTCTTTTCCTGGCGGTATTTCTGGTGGTTCACCTTAGCATAAATCTGTTGGTTTTGAGAAATGATGGAGGAGAAAGCTACCAGAAAGCGGTGGAATTTATGACCTCTAACATTTTGATCAAAATCATGGAGATATTCTTGTTTGGCAGTTTTGCACTACACATTCTTTACGGCATAGTATTGCAGATACAGAATTGGCTTGCGCGGCCGGTACGCTATGTCAAGACCAACCACTCGCAAACCTCTTTCTTTTCAAAATACATGATTCATACCGGACTGATAATTTTTATTTTCCTGATCATACATTTTATGAACTTTTATTTTGTAAAGCTTGGATGGGTATCGATACCCGAAGGAGCAACGCATCGTCACGATTTTTACAACATGGTCATTAATCTGTTCAAAAATCCGTTTTACTCGTGGCTTTACATTATCTTCATGATACTCATGGGTTTTCATCTGCACCATGCCATTCAGAGTGCTTTTCAGACCATGGGTTGGAATCATCCACTTTACACCCCGATAGTAAAATTCATAGGCGTTGCATACGCAATACTTATACCACTGGGTTTTGCATTTATTCCGTTTTACATTTTATATTTCTTTTAATCCACCGATAAATTGCCTGCACAATATGGAACTCAATTCAAAAATTCCCTCCGGTCCTCTGGAACAGAAATGGACACAATACAGGGCACATCAGCAGCTGGTGAGTCCGGCCAACAAGCGTAAGCTGGAAATCATTGTAGTAGGTACGGGTTTGGCAGGAGCTTCAGCAGCAGCTACATTAGGGGAGTTGGGCTTCAAAGTTAAAGTATTTTGCTTTCAGGATAGTCCGCGTCGGGCACACAGCATTGCTGCCCAGGGAGGTATCAATGCTGCCAAAAACTACCCCAACGACGGCGACAGCATTTACCGTCTTTTCTATGATACCATCAAAGGCGGCGATTATCGTGCCCGTGAAGCCAATGTATACCGTCTGGCCGAGGTAAGCAACAATATTATCGACCAATGTGTGGCACAAGGAGTACCTTTTGCCCGTGAATACAGCGGATACCTCGAAAACCGTTCGTTTGGCGGTGCACAGGTAAGCCGTACTTTTTATGCCCGTGGTCAAACAGGACAGCAATTGTTACTGGGTGCTTACGGCGCACTCAGCCGACAGATTCATCTGGGCAATGTAAAACTTTTCCCCCGCACCGAGATGCTGAACCTCGTAATCATCGATGGGAAAGCACGGGGTATCATTACCCGCAATCTGGTTACCGGCCAGCTGGAACGTCATTTTGGGCACGCAGTGGTATTGGCTACCGGAGGATACGGTAATGTATTCTTTCTCTCAACCAATGCCATGGGTTCAAACGGTAGTGCAGCCATGCAGGCATACCGCAAAGGAGCATGTTTTGCTAACCCCTGCTATACCCAGATTCACCCTACCTGTATCCCCGTTCATGGCGACTACCAGAGCAAACTGACACTGATGTCGGAATCGCTCCGGAACGACGGACGGATCTGGGTTCCAAAAGATAAAGAAGTAGCCGAAAAACTTCGGAAAGGACTCCTCAAACCCACTGAGGTAAAAGAGGAAGACCGCGATTATTATCTCGAACGTCGTTACCCTGCTTTTGGCAACCTGGTACCTCGTGATGTAGCATCGCGGGCAGCCAAAGAACGTTGCGATGCAGGCTATGGAGTAGGTAGTACCGGATTGGCAGTTTATCTCGACTTCAGCGATGCCATTAAACGCTTGGGACGCAAGGTTATTGAAGAACGTTACGGCAATCTTTTCCAGATGTATGAAAAAATTACTGCCGATAATCCCTACGAAACCCCGATGATGATATACCCTGCTACCCACTATACCATGGGAGGCCTATGGGTCGACTACGAACTGATGACTACCATTCCAGGATTGTATGCAATTGGTGAAGCCAACTTCAGTGACCATGGAGCTAACCGACTGGGAGCTTCTGCGCTGATGCAGGGACTGGCCGATGGATATTTTGTCCTACCCTACACCATCCAGAATTACCTTGCCCATGAGATACGTACCCCGTCGTTATCGACCGATCTACCCGAATTTGCAGAAGCAGAACGTGAAGCTCGTGAAAGAATCGATGCTATTTTTGCTGTCAAAGGTAACCACAGTGTCGACAGCTTCCACAAGCGGCTGGGGCACATCATGTGGGATTATGTGGGCATGGCCCGCAACCGAGAAGGACTGACCAAGGCCATTGAGCTCATTCGGTCACTGCGCAAGGAATATTGGAACGATGTATTTGTACCGGGTACACCCTATGAGTTTAACCCTGAACTGGAAAAAGCGCTACGAGTTGCTGATTTTCTGGAACTGGGCGAACTGATGGCTATCGATGCGCTGCACCGGGAAGAAAGCTGCGGAGGACACTTCCGCGAAGAATACCAAACCCCCGATGGCGAAGCACAGCGCAACGACTCGCAATTTGCCTACGTTGCTGCATGGGAATATAAGGGTGCCGATCAACCACCGGTATTGCATAAAGAACCCTTGCATTATGAAAGCATAGAAGTAAAACAAAGAAACTACAAAGAATAAAATTCCTGGATTTTTTCAAAAAATACCAAGGCTATGAATTTTACACTCAAAATATGGCGTCAGGAAAATGCAAAGGCAAAAGGCAGATTTGAAACCTACCACATCACCAACATTTCGCCTGACTGTTCTTTTCTTGAAATGCTTGACCAGCTCAACGAACAGCTGATACAGCAAAAACAGATGCCTATTTGCTTTGACCACGACTGCCGTGAAGGCATATGTGGCATGTGTAGTCTTTACATCAACGGTCGCCCCCATGGTAATGACACAGGCGTAACCACCTGCCAGTTGCACATGCGCCGGTTTAAGGATGGTGAAACCATATGGATTGAACCCTGGCGGGCCAAAGCATTCCCTGTAATCAGGGATTTGGTAGTAGACCGTTCGGCATTTGATAAAATCATACAGGCAGGAGGGTATATTTCGGTTAGCACTGGCGGTGTACCCGACGCCAATGCCATACCCATCCCCAAAGATAAAGCTGAGTTGGCAATGGATGCTGCCCAGTGCATTGGTTGCGGTGCTTGTGTTGCAGCTTGCAAAAATGCCTCGGCAATGTTGTTTGTCGCAGCCAAGGTGTCGCATCTTGCCCTGCTACCCCAGGGACAGGTTGAAGCCAAACGCCGCGTAAAAGCTATGGTTGCCAAAATGGATGAGCTCGGTTTCGGTAACTGTACCAACACAGGCGCCTGCGAGGCCGAATGCCCCAAGGAAATTAAAATTACCAATATCGCCCGAATGAACCGCGAATTTTACAAGGCAAACCTTCTATAAATATTACTATCAATGGCTACAGACAATGAACTGATTTCGATTCTCGAAACAATAATACATCCGGCTCATAAGAAAAGCCTTACTGAGCTCGGCATTGTTAAGCAGGTAAGTATACAGGAAAACGAAAAAAAAATTCACATCACGCTTGCATATCCTAAGCCGACAGATCCATTTGCTAACGCCATAAAAAAGGCCTGTATTCTTGCCTTTAAAGAAAAATTGGGACAGGATTATCAGGTAGAGATAGAAGAAAGCTTTTCTACGGCCCGCAAGATATCACCAGAATACGATAATCTGAAGGATGTTAAGAATATTGTAGCCATAGCATCGGGTAAAGGAGGAGTAGGTAAATCAACAGTAGCTGTTAATCTGGCAATTGCTCTTTCGCATCTAAATGCTAAGGTAGGGCTCTTAGACGCTGACCTATACGGACCTTCGATACCTAAAATGTTTGCCGCCGAAGGACATCATCCGGTCATGGTAGAAAAAGATGGCAAAGAATTTATTGAGCCCTTAGAACGATACAACATTAAGGTACAATCGGCAGGTTTCTTTTTTAATCCCGACGAAGCCCTTATATGGCGGGGACCTATGGCAACCAATGCACTTAAGCAGATGATTACCCAAACCCTTTGGGAAGACCTTGATTATCTGCTCATTGATCTACCTCCGGGTACCGGCGACATACACATTACCTTGGTACAGGAGCTACCCGTAACCGGTGCAGTTATTGTAAGTACCCCACAAAAAGTAGCCTTGGCCGATGTAATTAAGGGGATAAACATGTTTCGCAGCGAAAAAATCAATGTACCTGTTCTGGGGATTGTTGAAAACATGTCGTGGTTTACGCCAGCCGAACTACCCGAAAATAAATATTACATATTTGGGAAAGAAGGGTGCAAACAGTTGGCCGCAGAGCTTAACGTACCCCTGCTGGGACAGATCCCGATTGTACAAAGCATCTGCGAATCGGGCGATACAGGGAAACCAGTTGCAATGAATCCTTTCACGCTTGAGGGTAAAGCCTTTGCCAATCTGGCCGAGCAAGTAGTAGCTGAAATCGAAAAACGCAATCAGCTATTACCGCCCACCAAAAAGGTAGAAATTACGCACCGATAAATTTGATATATTTTGTTACTTTTGGAGCATGTTATAGAAAATCTACATGCTCAAGTTAAACTACAGTGGTAGTACTTTATTGGAAGCAGGCTGTGATGAGGCAGGACGTGGCTGCCTGGCTGGGCCGGTATTTGCCGCTGCTGTTATTCTTCCCCCTGATTTTCATCATCCCCTGCTCAACGATTCTAAACAGGTTACCCCTGCCAACCGGGAACTTCTGCGTACTTATATAGAAGACCATGCTATTGCCTACGCAGTAGCCAGCGCATCGGTCGAAGAAATTGACCGGGAAAATATCCTCAATGCCTCTTTTCTGGCCATGCACAGAGCTATAGCACAACTAAATCCTATCCCCCAACTCATCCTGGTCGACGGTAACCGATTTAAGGCATATGCCGGTATACCCCATCAATGCTTTGTAAAAGGCGACAGCCAGTATGCTGCCATTGCAGCAGCTTCAATTCTGGCCAAAACATACCGCGATGAATACATGAAGCAAATTCACCAGCAATACCCTTACTACAACTGGCAAAAAAACAAGGGCTATCCTACCCTGCAACACCGCCGGGCAATTGAAAAATCGGGACTTAGCCCATATCATCGAAAATCCTTTTGTACCCATTTTTTACAACTTTCAATATCCTTTCAGCCATGACCACCCAACCCCCTAAAGTAACCATCTACACCGACGGCGCCGCACAGGGTAATCCTGGCCCTGGAGGATATGGTATCGTTATGATCTCGGGACAACACCGCAAAGAACTCTCGCAGGGATACAAACTTACCACCAACAACCGAATGGAACTACTGGCCGTAATTGTTGCTCTCGAATCTCTGAAAATCCCCGGTTCCGATGTTACGATTTACTCCGACTCAAAATATGTGGTAGATGCCGTCGAAAAAGGTTGGGTTTTTGAATGGGCCAAAAAAAGATTTAAAAACAAAAAAAACGCCGACCTGTGGCTTAGATTTCTAAAAATCTATCCCAAACATCGCGTTAAGTTTGTGTGGATAAAAGGACATAACCATAACCCCGAAAATGAACTATGCGATCACTTGGCTGTACAAGCTTCGATGAGCAGTAATCTGTTGACAGATGAAGGATACAAACCTGAAAGTGAGATAGAACAAGAACTATCTGAATAAAAATATTTTGCGCATTTGACGTATTTTTTTGATATTTGAACGGAAATGTTTTTTATATTTACGTAAAAGTGATTAAGGTAAAAAAACAGAATCCGTCATCAACAGAATTAAAGGGCATGGAGAAGCTAACCCTGGGGAAAAATACTTTACTGAGCTATCAGGGACAACTTAATTTTGAAATAATCGGACATCTTTTAAACTCCTTAAAAGATGAGACCGATGCCCGTAATATTCCTCTTAGCCATTACAAAAAAATTCTATCCGTAATGATAGAAATCCTTGAAAATGTTTTTAAGTACAATGAATTTTTCGAGCATGCCAGTTACCTCTTCCCCAATCATGCCCCTATGTTTTACATCGAACAATCCGACGAAGGTTATCTGCTGGTATCAGGGAATCCTATCCTCAATAAAGACATTGAAAAACTTCAGAAACATATCGACCATATCAATGCATTGGATAAAGAAGGGCTTCGTCAGCTATTTCGAACCACTTTGACCAATGGCGAATTCTCCTCAAAAGGAGGAGCAGGTCTTGGATTTATTGAAATGGCTAAGGTATCGGGGGAAAAGATTGTCTATTCCTTTACCCCTATCGATGAAACCTATTCTTACTACACATGTAAAATTATTATCTCGAATAAAGCTTTGAGTGCAGAGTAAACAATAAGTTTTTTGCCATGAACGAAACGCTATTCATTGAATCTACAGAGTTTACTCCCGAAATAATTTTCAATCTTTCCCAAAGAAAACTACTTTTTAAAGGTGTGTCGCGCCCCGAGGATGTTATAAAATTTTACCAGCCTGCCATCCAATGGCTGAAAGATCTGGAGCAAAAAATACGTACACAGGCCGACATGCGATATTCTATTCCATCGTTGCACGTAGAATTTCGAATGAGTTACTTTAATTCAGCCTCGTCGAAAATGTTGCTGGAAATCCTGCAAATATTACGTCAAATCAGGGAGATGGGAGTCGAAATTCTCATTGACTGGTACTACGATGCCAACGACGAGGCCATGTACGAAGATGGAATGGATCTGTCCGATGCAGTTGACATTCCATTTACCTATCATCCCATTCCTTCGTGAAGTAAAATATTGCAGTTGAATCCGGTTTTTGCCCCCAGCAGAAAAAATATTACCTGCGAACGCTTTGCGTAAAAACGTTCGCAGGTTCAAAAAAAAAATATCCATCATTACACCGGAGGCAGTGTGGCACAAAGCTAACAAAGCCTGAACACCATTATAATGGATTGACCATCATATACATCTATCAATCAATAGTCTTGCCGACCGACGGCCCCAATCGATAAACTTACCGTTGCATCGCTACGAATGAGATCCCAGTTCGGCCAGAGAGATGATGTACTTACCATACTCGGTTTTTGACATTGCCTGCCCCAGTCGTCTGAGCTGGTCGGTAGAGATCCAGCCGTTTCGCCATGCAATTTCTTCAATACATGCAATGTAGAGCCCTTGACGCTTCTGGATAGTTTCAACAAAACTGGCCGCTTCGAGCATACTATCGGCGTTACCCGTATCGAGCCATGCAAAACCACGCCCCATGATTTCAACCCGCAATGTCCCTTCCTCAAGATACAAGCGGTTCAAATCGGTTATCTCCAACTCACCCCGGGCAGAAGGCTTAAGTTTTTTGGCTTTTTCGACTACGGTGCGATCATAAAAATACAACCCGGGAATGGCATAATTTGACTTGGGATGTTCGGGTTTTTCCTCGATAGATATTACGCGGCGGTTTTCATCGAATTCAACCACCCCAAAGGGTCGGGGGTCGAGCACAAAATAGCCAAAAATGTATGCCCCCTGCGTAAGCGAAGCCACTCTTTGCAACATCCCCGAAAACCCCGTTCCGTAAAAAATATTGTCACCCAGAATCAAACAGCTGGGACTATTCCCGATAAATTCCTCGCCCAACAGAAATGCCTGAGCCAACCCCTCGGGACGCTCCTGAACCTTATAGCTGAAATGCATGCCCAATTCCTCGCCACTGCCCAACAGATCCCGAAACATCGGCAAATCCCGAGGAGTAGATATAATCAATACTTCCCTGATACCCGCCAACATCAACGTTGACAAAGGATAATATATCATGGGCTTGTCATATACCGGCATGATCTGCTTGGATATAACTTTTGAGCTTGGATATAACCGTGTGGCCGAACCCCCAGCTAATATAATCCCCTTCATAAAAAAATAATTTTACTTGTTTCTGATTCTTTATATAGTTATCATAGATCACTTACCATGGACATTACCAATTGATTTCGATAAAAAAGAAACAATACAAAACTTTTTAGTTTTTCAAAAATAAAAAATTTACCGTCATACCAAAAAATAATATTCAGCAAAATGAAACGATGTTGTTTACGCGATAAGTGCAACCAAATAAAACTAAACTGTAAGTTCTATCAGACCGGGATGAAATTTTTTACATTATAACTAAATACAAGTCAGTAACTTATAAATGTATTTTCGGATAAAAACATTATCTTTGTCGTGTATGACAATACGTAAAAATCAATAAATCAGATCCATTATGAAACAAGCATGTTGACGCTGTAATCACAACAAACCAATGAAACGAACTTGCGAGTTCCATCCGGCCGAGAGGCGAATAAAAGAAAGCAAGTATAACCAAATGTAAGTCAGAAACTTATAAAATTATTGACAGATGAAAAGTTACCGTAAAGAATTGTGGTTTGAACTACCCACGCGACGAGGTTTTGTAAATATTACTCCCGAAGTACAGAAATGTGTTGAGGAGAGTGGGGTAAAGGAAGGTTTGGTACTGGTCAATGCCATGCACATAACTGCCAGTGTATTTATAAACGACGATGAGTCGGGGCTGCATCACGACTTTGAGGTATGGCTCGAGAAGCTGGCCCCCGAAAAACCTTACAATCAGTACCGACACAATGGGTTCGAAGACAATGCCGACGCTCATCTGAAACGAACCATCATGGGACGCGAGGTAGTAGTTGCCATTACCAATGGCCGGCTCGACTTTGGTCCTTGGGAACAAATCTTTTACGGCGAATTTGATGGAAAACGAAAAAAAAGAGTACTGGTAAAAATCATTGGAGAATAACCCCCGGTATTCACTTGGATTTTTTTCTTCCACGGCTTTCGGCAGGAGTGACCGAAAGCTTTTTTCCTTCGTACACAACATTACTGAGCCGACGGCATGTTTCTTCGGCAATGTCGTAAGGAACCTCAAAAAAAGAAAAATTATCCTGCAGTTGAATTTTGCCGATTTTTATCCGCTTCCCTGTAAATACGCTATTAATCATTGAAATAATATCGTTGGGATAGATTCCCGAGGATTTTCCAGCGTTGATAAAAAGCCTTACATAACCATCGGCATTGGCCACTATTTCCTGTCTTCGTTTTTCACGTTTTTGCGGAGGCGAAGGCGCCGAAGTTTCGGTAGGCGCTTCAATTTCCCGAGCATTTTTGTAATACTCAAGGAATCGGTTAAATTCGATGGAAACAAAACGTTTGATAAGTTCCTCCCTATCTATCCAGCTGAGTTTTTTCAAAATCAGGGGTAGATAAGGTTCAATATCCGAGTGTTCAACTTCCACCTTTTCCAGTCGGTCGATAAGATGAAAAAGTTGCTTTTCGCAAATTTCGCGGTTAGTGGGAGGCAAAGCCATTGTAAACTTTTTCTGCAAACTTTTTTCGAGTTCGCGGATACGGTATTTTTCGCGCAGGTTGATGAGTACAATAGAAACGCCCTTTTTGCCTGCACGTCCTGTTCTCCCACTTCGGTGGGTATACACTTCGGTGTCATCGGGGAGGGTATAGTGAATTACGTGGGTAAGATCTTCGACATCGAGGCCACGAGCTGCTACATCGGTAGCCACCAGTACATCGAGCTGACGCAGACGAAACCGGTTCATCACAAAATCGCGCTGCGACTGCGAAAGGTCGCCATGCAAAGCATCGGCATTGTAACCATCGTGCATCAGCTTATCGGCAATTTCCTGTGTTTCCTTACGGGTACGACAGAAAACGATACCATATAAGCCCGGATTAAAGTCAATAATGCGCTTCAGTAGCGAATATTTATCCTTAGCATGCACAACGTAGAAGAAATGTTGAACATTTTCGGCTCCGGTATTTTTTGTTCCGACGGTTATCTCCAGTGGACGATTCATGTACTTATGCGTAATAGCGGCAATTTCTGCCGGCATCGTAGCCGAAAACAGGAAAGTTCGTCGTTCTCTGGGAAGTTTGTCAAGTATAGCCTCAATATCGCTGGCAAAGCCCTTGTTGAGCATTTCATCAGCCTCATCGAGTACCAGATATTGTACTTTTCCGATATTCAAAGCTTTTCGGTTGAGCAAGTCAATCAGTCGTCCGGGGGTTGCAACGACAATATGTGCCCCGGCTTTCAACGCTTTGATTTGCACATCGATACTGGCCCCGCCATATACCGGTACTATCCGTAATTTCTCATAAAATTGTGCAAAACTTAGCAAATCATCAGTAATTTGAAGACACAACTCACGGGTAGGTGCCAGTATTAGCGCTTGAATAGCATGCACATGGTTATCAACAAGCTGTATAAGCGGCAATCCAAATGCTGCAGTCTTTCCTGTTCCCGTCTGGGCCAGTGCTACAATATCATCCGTTTGATTTAGTATTACTGGTATTACCTTCGATTGTATAGGAGTAGGATGTTCATACTTTAAGATGGTAACAGCTTTTAAAATTAAGGGCGAAAGCCCCATAGATTCAAATGACATCAGATAATAAGTATTAAATTATAAAATTTCTTTCAGCGATTTTAAAACATTTTGTTCAATACGATTGGAAAGATTGTCGGCACTGTGACGCTGAAATTTTTCGCCCGTAATCTTTTCATAGAGTTCAATATAGCGTTCGCTGATCTGTGAAACAAATTCATCGGACATTTCGGGAACCTGTTGCCCTTCCTTTCCCTGAAAATTATGCTCAATGAGCCATTGCCGGACAAATTCTTTGGACAATTGCCGTTGAGGTTCGCCCTTGGCCAGTCGTTCCTCATATCCCTCAGCATAAAAGTACCGCGAGGAGTCGGGGGTATGAATTTCATCAATCAAGACAATCTGGTCGCCGATTTTTCCGAATTCGTATTTGGTATCTACCAGGATAAGGCCATGTTGGGCAGCAATTTCAGTACCCCTACGGAAGAGTTCATAGGTATATTCTTCGATTTTATGGTAATCCTTTTCCGACACCAACCGCTGCGCAATGATTTCGTCCCGTGAGATATCAAGGTCATGCCCTTCGGCAGCCTTGGTAGTAGGGGTAATGATAGGCTGAGGGAATTTCTGATTTTCCACCATACCCTCGGGCAGTTTCACCCCACAGATCATCCGTTTTCCACTTTTATACTCACGCCATGCATGCCCGGTCAGGTATCCGCGAATGACCATTTCAACCCTCAGGGGTTCGGCCTTTCTTCCGATGGTTACCATGGGGTCGGGAGACGAGATTTTCCAGTTGGGAACAATATCGGCCGTTGCATCGAGAAATTTAACGGCGATTTGATTGAGTACCTGCCCCTTGTATGGTATGCCTTTGGGTAGCACAACATCAAAGGCCGATATTCGATCAGTGACTACCATTACCAAAATCTCATGGCCAATGATATACACATCGCGTACCTTGCCTACGTATGTCCCCGTTTGACCGGGAAAATGAAAATGGGTATGAGTAAGAGCCTGATTCATCGAGTTTGCATTTTTATAATCCCAGTTCCCTTGCAATAGCCTGAATCCGATCGGTTGCCTGCTTGTCGAGGGCAGCAAACTGATCCACGGAATTCATGGCAGATTTAACGCTGAAATAAAATTTAATTTTAGGCTCCGTACCACTTGGGCGCACGGTAATTTTCGAACCATCAGCCGTAACAAACTGCAACACATTGGACTTGGGAAGCTGAATAGTATCCAGGTTATTGCCTCTGGCATCCTTAACGGTCTTGTTGAGGTAATCATAAATCTTGACGACCTCTGACCCTCCCAACGATCGGGGAGGATTTTGACGGTAATTCTCCATCATACGGGCAATCTCTTCCTGTCCTTCCTTGCCTTTTTTGGTGACATTAATGAGCGATTCCTTGTAAAAGCCAAAATTTACATACATTTCGAGCAGCAGGTCGAACATGGACTTGTTTTGACTTTTGGCCCAGGCATATGCTTCAGCAATAAGTGCACAAGCCATTACCGCATCTTTGTCACGAACAAACTCACCTGCCAGATAGCCGTAGCTTTCTTCGCCACCGCCGATAAAGGTTCTCTTGCCTTCGTTTTCACGGATGATTTCGGCAATGTATTTAAAACCGGTCAGGACCTCGAAACATTCAACATTGAATTTTCGGGCTATTTCGGCAATAAGGTCGGTGGTTACGATGGTTTTTACCACATATTCCTTGCCCGTAAGTTTGTTGTTCTCGTGCCAACGGGTGAGAAGGTAATAAATGAGCAATGAACCGGTTTGGTTTCCATTGAGCAAGACAAAATCATTGTTATATTTCACGGCTATACCTACCCTATCGGCATCGGGGTCGGTAGCCATTACCAGATCGGCCCCCGTCTGACGGGCTTTTTCAATAGCCAGCGTCAAAGCAGCCGATTCCTCGGGATTAGGTGATTTTACAGTAGGAAAATTACCATCGGGGATATCTTGCTCAGGCACGTGAATGATATTGGTAAATCCGTACTTTGCCAACGCCATGGGCACCAGCTTAACTCCAGTACCATGAATTGGAGTATACACAATTTTAATATCGCTGTATTTGGCAACAATATCGGGAGAAAGAGAAAGGGATTTGATTTTATCGGTATAAATTTCATCGATCTCGTTGCCAACAATTTTAATCAAATGTTCGTTTCCGCTCCAGCGAATATCGGCAAATGTAGTCCTACCTACTTCTTCGATAATATTTTTATCGTGCGGGGGTACCACCTGACCTCCATCATTCCAGTAAGCTTTGTAACCGTTGTATTCTTTAGGATTATGCGAAGCAGTAATTACCACGCCGCTCTGACATCCAAGGTGTCGGATCGTAAACGATAATTCGGGAGTAGGCCGAAGGGCATCAAAAAGATATACCTCTATTCCATTAGCTGCAAATATTTTGGCGGTTGTTTCGGCAAACAGTCGGCTGTTGTTACGGCTGTCGTGGGCTACGGCAACCTTAATGGGATTTAGTTCCGGAAATGTCTTTTTAAGATAATTGGCCAAAGCCTGAGTTGCCCGACCGACTGTATAAATATTCATACGATTGGTACCAGCGCCCATAATTCCTCTCAATCCACCCGTGCCAAATTCCAGATCACGATAAAAAGCATCGATCAGCTCTTTCTCATCACCCTCAAGCAAGCGTTTAACTTCGTTACGGGTATCTTTATCAAATGCTTCGGTCAACCATTCCTGTGCTCTTTGTTTAACTATGTCCATGGTAGCATCCATAGGGCTTGTCCATTAAGATTTGTTCAACAAATGAATTGCTTTTCCCAGGCTATCTTTCCACCAGGGAATTTCGAGGTCAAAGGTAGTTTTTATTTTCGACTTATTCAAAACGCTATAAGAAGGCCTTTGGGCCGGTGTGGGATACTCATGGGTTTCAATTGGTCGGACTTTACAGGATAACCGGCTAAGATCAACCGTAGTACAGGCAAAATCGTACCAGCTACAGGCTCCCTCATTGGCATAATGATATATTCCCCCCAGAGAAATATTGAGCGGTTCAGCGGCAAGTCGCTGTAAAATAGCCAGCAATGCACCTGCCAGATCGGCTGCATAGGTAGGCGATCCTATCTGATCGCAAACGAAGCCAATGCTTTCTCGTTCGGCAGCTAAACGACGTATGGTTTTTACAATATTATGTCCAAACGTCGAGTACAGCCACGAGGTTCGGACAATGATCATTTTTTCAACCTCCGATAGCAGCTTTTCACCTGCCAGTTTACTCTTCCCGTACACCGAAAGGGGATTGGTATAGTCTGTCTCACGATAGGGGATATGATGGGTACCATCGAAAACATAGTCGGTCGACACATGAATAATCCAGCTATTGAATTTCTCGGCACATTGAGCAAGATTACCCACCGCATCGGCATTGATCAGAAAGGCTTTGTCGGGCTCGCTTTCGGCTTTGTCGACTGCTGTGTAGGCGGCACAATTTATTACAGCAAAGGGACGAATACGATCAAAAATATTCTCCAGCGCAGTAAGTTGGGTAATATCGAGCGTGTCGATATCATGGAAATGAAACTCAAAATCATGCAATGCCGGGGAAAGTACCCGAATTTCATTTCCCAGTTGGCCATTTGCCCCGGTTACCAATATGGGTATTGCCATAAAATCATAATTTTTATCCGAAAAATAATTCTATAAGTCACGAACCACTATTTGGTTATACTTACCTTCTTTTATTAACCCTTCGGCCGGATGGAACTCACAAGTTTGTTTCACCTGTTTGTTGTATTTACTGGTCAAAATGCTCGTTTCAATAGTAAAAATTCATTTCGGCCTGATCAAAATTGGGCCACATCTTATCTTTAGGCGATACCACAGCCTTATCGAGGGGTATTTGCCAATCGATGGCAAGCATCGGATCATTGAAATGGATACCGCGTTCCGACTGGGGATGATACAGGTTATCGCACTTATAATGCACAATAGCCGTCTCGCTCAGTACCGAAAAACCATGGGCAAAACCACGCGGGATAAGCAATTGCCGGAAATTGTCCTCCGAAAGCTCTACACCAAACCATTTGCCAAAAGTCGGACTACCTTTTCTCAGGTCTACGGCCACATCAAAAATACGCCCACGAACAGCCCGAACCAGTTTTGTCTGCGCATACGGTGCCAACTGATAATGCAATCCGCGGATTACCCCAAATGATGAGCACGACTGGTTGTCCTGCACAAATTGATAAGTAAAGCCGAGATCCTGAAACTTTTGCTGATTGAACAATTCAACAAAGTAGCCACGATCGTCACGAAAAACCTTAGGCTCGAGAATATACAGGTCGACAATAGGTGTTGCTATCTTTTCCATCATTTTTAAAATAATTCTTAAATTACTGACTTTCTTTTGGTTATACTTGTATTCTTTTATTCGCCTCTCGACCGGATGGAACTCGCATGTTGCTTACAATTTTTTCATTCGTTTGTTGTGTTTACAGCGTCAACATGCTCGTTTTCCATTTTAACTCCCGACACTTAAATTGCCCTTACTCGATTTTAAGTTTTTTCCTGAAATACTGAATGGTAAGTTCTAATCCCTGTTCAAGATCAAATACGGGTTTCCAGCCATCAAGTAATTTTCCGGCCAACGTAATATCCGGACGTCGCTGCGTAGGATCGTCGGCAGGCAGGGGCAAAAAAACCAGTCTGGATTTTGAACGGGTAAGCTTAATGATTTTCTCGGCAAGATCGATAATTCGGTATTCCTCGGGATTTCCGATATTTACGGGACCCGTAATATCATCGGCTGTATTCATCATACGTATCATTCCCTCGATAAGGTCGTCGATATACTGGAAGCTACGGGTCTGAGTGCCGTCACCATAGATGGTAATATCCTTGTTCTGAAGAGCCTGCACAATAAAATTGGAGACCACCCGTCCATCGTTGGGATGCATACGGGGTCCATAAGTATTGAAGATACGAATAATTTTTATCTTCACTCGATTTTGCTGATAGTAATTCATGAACAATGATTCGGCGCATCGCTTGCCCTCGTCGTAGCACGATCGTGGTCCCAGCGGATTGACATTACCCCAGTAGCTCTCGGGCTGAGGATGTATTGTGGGATCACCGTAAACCTCGCTGGTTGAGGCCTGTAAAATCTTAGACCGTGTTCGTTTGGCCAGCCCCAGCATATTAATCGAGCCCATAACCGAAGTCTTAATGGTTTTTATGGGATTATACTGGTAATGTACGGGCGAAGCCGGACAGGCCAGATTGTATATTTCATCCACCTCGGCAAAATAGGGCATTGTAATATCGTGCCTCACCAGCTCAAACAAGGGATGACTAATCAAATGCAGAATATTTTCCTTATCGCCGGTAAAAAAATTGTCCAAGCATATCACGTTGTTACCTTCTCTGATGAGCCGATCGCACAGATGCGAACCAATAAATCCTGCCCCACCGGTAACCAGAATTGATTTCATATATCAGCGTAAAAAATTTAGTCAATAATTAAGTTACTAATTCCCCTTTGGTTATACTTACCTTCTTTTATTAGATCGTCGGCCGGATGGAACTCACATGCATACTCGTTTCTTGGGTTTGCAAACAGCAAGGTATTTCAACTGGGAAACACAATACTTTTACGTCCAATGCTATAATAAGAAAAGCCAATTTCTTTCATTTCAGAGGGCTCGTAAATATTTCGTCCGTCAAAAATGACCTTCGAACGCATCAGTTTTGCCATGACCTGATAGTTGGGCAGACGAAATTCGGGCCATTCGGTAACGAGTACCATAGCATCGGCATCGATAAGTGCCTCGTACTGGTCCTTAGCATATATCACGCTGTCGCCCAGCTTACGTTTAGCCTCATTCATAGCCACGGGATCATAAACCTTGCATTGGGCTCCTTCCGAAAGCAACCGGTTAATAATCACCAGCGAGGGTGCCTCCCGCATGTCATCGGTATGGGGTTTAAACGATAACCCCCATATAGCAAAGGTTTTTCCCTGCAACTGATTATTGAAGTGTTTTTTTATCTTGTGGATAATGACTTCCTTTTGACGCTCGTTGACCTTTTCAACGGCCTTTAATATTTCAAGCGACCAGTTATGTTCTTCGGCCGATTTGATGAGGGCCTTAACGTCTTTAGGAAAACAAGAACCGCCATACCCTACGCCGGCGTAAATAAATTTATCGCCAATACGCGGATCGCTGCCGATACCTTTTCGCACCATATTTACATCGGCCCCAACAATATCGCAAAGATTAGCTATATCGTTCATAAAACTAATCTTGGTGGCCAGCATAGCATTGGCAGCATACTTGGTCATTTCGGCCGAGGGAATATCCATGAACAAAATAGGATGACCATTGAGAACAAAAGGCTTGTAGAGCTTTTGCATTATTTTTTTAGCCTCTTCAGAGTCGGTACCGATGACAATCCTGTCGGGACGAAGGAAATCATCAACTGCATTGCCCTCCTTAAGAAATTCGGGATTTGAGGCTACATCAAACGCTATTTTAACCCCCCGTTTATCAAGTTCTTCCTGAACAGCCTTGCGAACCTTCTCGGAAGTACCAATGGGTACCGTACTCTTGGTTACCACTACCAGATAATGATTCATGTACCGGCCAATATCACGAGCAACTGCCAGAACATATTTCAAATCGGCACTTCCGTCCTCGTCCTGAGGGGTACCTACTGCTATAAACACAGCCTCGCTTTCATCAATAACGTCTTTCAGCGAAGTAGAAAAACTAAGCCTTCCTTTCTCAATATTCCTCAACACAATTGGCTCAAGACCCGGTTCGTAAATGGGTATCTTCCCATTCCTAAGCTGATTGATCTTGCCCTCGTCGATATCGACGCAAACAACATTTAAACCCGTTTCGGCAAAACATGCGCCGGATACTAATCCTACATAGCCTGTTCCAACAATTACAATCTTCATTTATGCAAGTTTTTGTTTTTCAATCTATATCCAAATAAATAACTTTCTCAAATTTTAAAAATTGCGTAAAAATAATGGAAAAATTACATTGAACGATAAAATTCATAAAACATAAATCAACCCGTTAAACAAAGTTCAAGACAACTGCTGATTAGAATCAGCTTTTTATCAAACTACCCTTTCTGATGTGTCTGTAAAATTAAAAGCACGCTAAAAAGTGCTAACTTTGCAAAAATTAAAATACCCGAAAACCAACGTTCGTTTATTTTTGTTAAAGCCACAGAGGAACTAATATGTTAAAGACAGCCGAAGATTTGAACAGACTGTGTGAAGGGACACTGATTTCACACTTAGCGATACAGTTTACCGAGGTTTCGGACGAAAAGATCATAGCTACCATGCCAGTCGACCGGCGTACTATACAACCGATGGGTATGCTGCACGGAGGAGCCATACTGGCGCTGATGGAAACGGTTGGCAGTGCAGGATCTTATTTGTTCATCGATGAAACCAAATACATGGCTGTAGGGATAGAAGTAAATGCAAACCATGTAGCCAATACAACGACCAAGAGTGTTTATGCAGTAGGTAAATTATTGCATAAAGGCCGACGGACGCATGTCTGGAGCGTAGAAGTTTATGACAGCGAACATAAACCGTTGTCGTTTGGACGCGTAACGAACATGATAGTTGAAAGTAATGAATGGAAAAACAATGAGGCATAATAAAAGCTCGTGTATAGATGCGGCAGGGATTGGATTGCATGAATTTATGAATAAAAATGTTGCGATGGCTTGCTACCGGATGCCCAAAGAAGATAAAATCCGAATCGTAATGCAAACCTCGTCCAACCCCCTATTGATCCGATCGCACACGGAGATCAACCATACACAAGGCTTTGTTATCAAACCTTTTGAACAGAACAGTCGGATTTTTGCCTACCTTATCCGTCCCGAGATTACTTTTACCTATCCATTTACCGAACCTTTTCCCGACTTATCGGTCGTTAACAAACTGGCAATCAACAATGGTACTTGCAACACCAATATACCTGTAGAAGAAACCTCACAAGACGAATTTATCGCACAGGTAAAATCCATCCAATCGCATGAGCAAAAAGGATTAGTGCAAAAAGTAGTGTTATCAAGGGTCGCCATTGAACCCCGAGACCCGGCGCAGTCGCCGGATGAGGTTTTTATATCGTTGTGCCGGCTATATCCCGAAGCTTTTGTTTACTTCTTCCGACTTCCGGACATAGGCTGCTGGATGGGTGCTACTCCCGAACCTTTTCTGGTACTTCATCCACAGACAGGCGTGATTGAGTCGATTGCAGGCACCCAGTGGCTCAACGGACTACAACCCGAAGAGGTGGTATGGGGCCGTAAAGAGCTGGAAGAACAGGATATTGTCACACGTTTTATCGAAAATCGTCTGAATTTACTGGAAATAAATTCTTACCGGAAAGAAGGGCCGGTCACCACCCGTGCTGGTCAACTGGCGCATTTACAAACCCGGTTTAGTTTTTCACCTCAACTGGTTGAACATCGCATCGGGGAGTTTATCCAAAACTTTCACCCTACCCCTTCGGTAGGCGGATATCCACAGGACGAAGCCTACAAACTGATTGCATCACTAGAAAAACACAAACGAGAATTTTACACGGGGATTGTTGGCCCGCTTCGCATCGAAGGGAAAACAGCACTTTTTGCCAATATTCGCTGCATGAAAATTGTTGAAAATGCCTATTGGCTTTATATGGGAGCTGGCATAACCCAGGCTTCGGATCCTGTACTTGAATGGGAGGAGACAAATTTAAAAAAATCCACTATAATTGCTGCAATAAAGCATAGCTGATGAATGCCAATACCAGCAACAGGCGGGGAATAAGTAACATACCTTACCTCTGTAAAGAGTTAGGCATAAAGCACGTAGTTCTTTGTCCCGGTTCGAGAAATGCACCCTTGATAATAGCATTTGGCCGGCAGAAAGATTTCTATTTACACAGCATAACCGACGAACGATCGGCAGGATATTTTGCCATCGGTATCAGTCAGGCTACCGGGCAGCCCGTTGTTGTAGTGTGCACCTCGGGAACTGCTGTTCTGAATTTGGCACCCGCAGTAGCCGAAGCCTACTACCAAAACATCCCCATTATCGTTCTTACGGCCGACCGACCGGTGGAACTTATCGATCAGGGCGACGGACAAACCATCCATCAACGAAATATCTTTGGCCCGCACGTTAAATTCAGCGCAGATCTTCCTGCCGAAACTACCCTCGAGGCCGATCTGTGGTTCAGCAACCGACTGGTTAACCAGGCCATCACTACCGCAACCGAATACCCACAGGGACCTGTCCACATAAACATTCCCCTGAGAGAACCCTTATATACTCAGCTGCCGCCCCCTACATACCCCAAAATTATCCGAAATAGTCCCAAAACAACCATTTTGCCAGAAAAAGAATGGGACACGTTCATTCAGATATGGAACCGGGCAGAAAAAAAAATGATTATTGCAGGAAGTTTTAGTACAAAAAAAAATGTTCTAAACAAACTCCTGAATCAACTGTCACAACGTCCCGATACACTGGTCGTAGCGGAAAATATTTCCAACCTGTATCATCCAAACTATCTTTACGATCCCGAAAAGTTTCTGGCCGCACTGAGTACAACCGACAAAGCAGCGTTACAACCCCAACTGTTGATTACGATTGGTAACAGCGTAGTATCAAAGCGACTTAAGCTTTTTTTACGCGAATATCGTCCGGAAGAACATTGGTCGATTAGCGAAAATCACCAGTTTGTAGACACCTACATGAGTCTGACCCGGAATATCTCTCTTTCGCCCGAAACGTTTTTTGAAAAATTGGTCGCTACTTCCCCAGCAGCAGACAGTAATTATTCCGGCCATTTTCTGCATTATCACAATAACATTGAGGAACGCACAGAACAAATTGTACCACAACTCCCCTTTTGCGATCTCACTGCTGTGCACTACCTGCTTAAGCATTTACCGTCAGGTACTCGCTTACATCTGGCCAACAGCATGCCCGTCCGTTATGCCCAACTATTTCCGGTACGGGACGATATTATGTATTTTTCGAACCGGGGCACTTCGGGCATCGACGGCTGCACCTCAACCTGCGTGGGAATGGCAACGGTATGCGACGAACCTGTTGTTCTCATTACCGGCGACCTTGCTTTCCTGTACGACTCCAATGCACTTTGGAACCCGTCCCTGAAACCGAATCTTAAAATCGTCGTTCTGAACAATGGAGGCGGAAATATTTTTCAGATGATCGACACCTCGCCCGAAGCAGAAAATATACTTTCTTTCTTTACCACCCCGCAATCGGTCAATCTGAAATCACTGACTGAGGCCTACGGATTGCAACATTTTTATGCCGACAAATTCACACAGCTGACCGAACAGTTTGAAACTTTTAAAAAACTACCCGCCCCTGCAGTACTGGAAATAAAAACCGACCCTGAAATCAATGTACAAGCATATAAACAATTACTTAAAAATATAAAGCTATGAGTACCCGCAATTGGACACCCATTAAAACGTATGAAGAAATAAAATTTGAGTTTTTTGAAGGCATTGCCAAGATAACCATCAACAGACCACGCTACCGCAATGCATTTACCCCTCAGACAGTAGCTGAGATGTGTGATGCCATGCGCATATGTCGTGAAAATCCCGATATTTTTGTTGTAGTTTTGACAGGCGAAGGCGATAAGGCATTTTGTGCGGGAGGCGACCAAAATTACAAAGGACGTGCAGGATATGTGGATAAGAATGGGGTTCCACGGCTCAATGTCTTGGATCTTCAAAAGATGATACGTTCGTTGCCCAAACCCGTTATTGCCATGGTCAATGGCTATGCCATTGGGGGCGGCCATGTGCTTCATGTGGTATGCGACCTGACTATTGCCTCGGAAAATGCACGTTTTGGACAGACGGGTCCCAAGGTAGGCAGTTTCGATGCCGGTTTCGGTTCATCGTACCTGGCCCGCATAATAGGACAAAAACGAGCCCGTGAATTCTGGTTCCTTTGCGAACAATATACAGCTCAGGAGGCCTATCAAATGGGACTCGTAAATAAGGTTGTTCCGCTGGAACAACTGGAAGATGTAACAGTCGAATGGTGCAAAAAAATTATGAAAAAAAGTCCGCTGGCTCTCCGCATGATCAAAGCCGGCCTGAACGCCGAACTCGATGGACAGGCTGGAATTCAGGAACTGGCCGGAAATGCCACCATGCTTTACTACATGACCGATGAGGCCCAAGAGGGTAAAAATGCTTTCCTCGAAAAACGCGATCCCGATTTTAGCAAATTCCCCCGACTGCCCTAAAATACAATACTATGCAGCCCATTAAAATCAAGAGCTGGATCGTTGCAGCACGTTTGCGAACACTCCCATTAGCCTTCACCGGGCCTGTAACCGGAAGTTGCATGGCTTATAGCTCCCACAACTTTCGGTGGTCGGTTGCCATAGGTTCCCTTGTTACTACGCTACTGCTTCAGGTACTTTCAAACTTTGCCAATGATTATGGCGACTTTGTGAAAGGCACCGATCAAAACCGTAAAGGCCCCACCCGGGCACTGCAAAGCAACCTTGTGACGGTTACGCAAATGAAATATGCCATTCTTACCGTTAGTGTTCTGGCGCTTTTGTCGGGTGGCCTGCTCGTATTCTTATTCGCCAATCACCTGCCGATGTTAATACGGCTACTCTTTTTTGGAGTAGGTCTGATGGCTATCTATGCAGCAGTAAAATATACAGTTGGCGCGAAACCCTATGGTTACCAAGGCTGGGGCGATGCCATAGTGTTTCTTTTCTTTGGACTGGTAAGTACTGTAGGCACTTTTGTCCTGCACACAGGCACCTTCACATCTGCCATACTTTTCCCGGCCATAAGCATGGGTCTATTGAGTACTGCCGTATTAAATGTGAATAATATCAGGGACTACAACGAAGACCTGCAACACAATAAACGAACCATCGCGGTAATACTTGGTTTGCAAAAGGCCCGATGGTATCACCTGCTGCTTGTCTCCACAGCGTGGATTAGCCTTTTTATTCCTCCAGTGCTTCATTACCGGGGAATAGGACAGTTTGCTTTTGTGATTACGCTTCCGCTTTTTGTAAAAGGTATTCTTCAGATTTTCTATAGTTCCGATGCACAGAAACTAAATGCCGAACTCAAACGACTGGCTTTTTCAACTTTTTTGCTTGCCCTTCTATGGAGCTTCGGCCAAGTAATCGGATAACCCAAAGATGATGCGTTACAACGAATGCAAAAAACAATGAACTGTTTTGCCCAAAAGCAAGTTTAAAACGACTAAGGAATAACACAAAAGGATAAAGAAGCACAATTCCAGTGTAAATCAAAACCGTTAAATCGTCCACGGATGAGACTGTACTATGTCGCCCAAAATTTTTTTTTCAACTTTCCAGCCTATACGTCGCGAGGGACTTTGTACGAAAGGCAGTGCTGGTTTCTTGTCCTGACGGATGAGTCAAATGTTTACATCGGAGAATGTGCTCCTTTGGCCGGATTAAGCAGAGAACCCATTGAACAGATTCCTCAATTGCTCAGCGAAATTTGTGAGTATTTTAACACCCAACAAAGTTTTCCAACATTCTACTATACAGATTTTCCATCGGTAGCTTTTGCCATTGAATCCCTGCAGTTACAGCTTCAGCACCAACAAAACGGACTTCTTTTTCCGTCGGCCTTTACTGAAGGTAAAGCCGGAATTGCCATCAATGGCCTTATCTGGGCAGGAACACGCGACCATGTCCTATCCCAGATTGAAGAAAAAATACGCTTGGGATTCCCCTGCATCAAAATGAAAATTGGCGCCCTTCCCTTTGACGAAGAACTGAATATATTGGCAACTGTGCGCAAACATTATCCGCAGGTTGAGATCCGACTCGATGCCAATGGCGCTTTTGATGCGGATGAAGCATTACCGAAAATTGACCAATTGTCGCACTTTGTTATCCATTCGATCGAGCAGCCCATACGTCCCCGACAATGGCACGAGATGAAACGAATCTGCGAACATTCACCTGTTCCTATAGCACTTGACGAGGAACTTATTCCTCTTACCGATGAAAAAGAAAAAATACAATTGATCGACTTTGTCCAACCTGCCTACATTATTTTAAAACCCAGTTTATTGGGCGGTTTTTCTCAGGCAAGACAATGGATACAGTTGGCCGAAGAAAAGCATATCGGCTGGTGGATCACTTCGGCCCTCGAAAGCAACGTAGGACTCAATGCCATTGCCCAATGGACATACAACGTAGCCCCCGACAAAGTTCACGGGCTGGGGACAGGAAAGATTTATAAAAACAATATCCCCTCCCCCTTGCAGCTCAAGGGAGGAAAGATATACTTTTATCCCGAACAGCCTTGGGACATGAGTTCTATTCAAATCAACCGCTAATGCGATGTTAACCCTTAACGGTCAGAAATATTCACGGAACGAGTTGCAACAGCAATGCGATCGATACAGCCAGCAAAACGACTGGCAGGGAGATATCTTCAGATTCATTGCCGAATGGATCGATGAAGGCAACGATTCCATTCGGGTTCAAACCAGCGGTTCGACCGGCACCCCTAAGTCCATCCTGCTGAAAAAAGAACACCTCATTCAGTCGGCCATTCGTACCCAAAACTACTTGGGACTCCGTGCGGAGGACAACGCTCTGCTATGCTTACCCGCCCGGTATATTGCCGGAAAAATGATGATAGTCCGTGCATTTGTTACAGGTTACAATCTGATAACCGTGGCACCGTCGGCCAATCCTTTCAGCCAGCCGCTTCAACGTATTGATTTTACTGCCATAACCCCCCACCAGCTGTGGGAGTCGTATGAAAAACTTCGGCAAATGAATATTCGGAACATCATTGTGGGTGGGGCGGAAATCCCTCCATCCCTCGAGGCTAAAACACGGAACATACCCTCTGCCGTTTTTGCTACGTATGGCATGACCGAAACAGGTTCGCATGTAGCCCTGCGCAGAATCAACGGCACAGAGGCCAGTACCATCTACGAGGCTTTACCCGATGTCAGCTTCGATGTCGACACCCAAAACCGGCTGATTATCCGGGCAGATTATCTGACTTACTCCCCACTTCAGACCAATGATGTTGTAGAACTGTTAGATCATAAACATTTTCGTTGGCTGGGCAGGTACGACAATGTTATCAACTCGGGAGGTATCAAAATTTTTCCCGAAGAAGTGGAAAGGATTATCGCCCCTGTTATTCCTTTTGTTTTCTTTATAGGTTCACTCCCCCACGAAAAATTCTCTGAAATGGTCTGCCTTTTTATCGAACGAGCAACCCCTTTGACCGAGGATGAACAACAAGATATCATTCAACGAATAAGACCTCTGTTGTCCCCCCACAAGCTACCCAGAAAAACCATCTGTCTGCCACATTTCGAATATACGACCACAGGCAAATTACTCCGCAAAGAAACCTGCAGGAAAGCCATCATACATTGATTCTTCTATCCGAACTTTTTGTCACTTAACTCCAAACATTTTACTTGGCCCCACAATTGGCAGGAATCCGCATATTACGTATTTGAAGACGTTGGTTGCATTGATTCTGAAATGCCCATTTCATACTTTAAGTGTATTTTATTCTGCTCAACAAATCTATTATCTTTGCAGGCGCATTAAAAAACGGAAAAGTTATTATCAGACTAAAACAGAGATTCATGAAGGGAATTGATGAATTTTTTGCACAGCTAAATAATTCGACAGAAAATATTCTTACGCAGCTGGGGGTTAACTCCGATATAGCTCATCTGGTGAACGTGCTGGTTCTTTCGGTGTGTGTAGCCATATTGGCAGTACTGGCCAATTATATCACCAAACGCATCATAATTCGGCTTATCAAACGATGGGTAGATAAAAGCGAAAACCCCTACGATGATATATTTTACGAAAAAGGAGTTTTCAACAAGCTTTCCCATCTGGCACCGGCCATTGTTATTGCTCAGCTGGCTCCCATTCCGCTCAACGACTTTCCTGCCTTAATTGGTTTCATCATTACAGCAACCAATATTTACATGCTGGTAGTGGTGATAATGGTACTTTTTTCCACCATCAATGCCTTGCAGGAAATATACGACCAAACCCCCATGGGCAAGCAGCGATCCATCAAGGGATACGTACAGGTAGTCAAATCAATTATTTACTTCGTGGGCGCTTTGATGTTCATATCCATCCTGTTCAAGAAAGATCTCAGTTCATTGTTTGCCGGACTTACTGCCTTTGCTGCAGTACTCATGTTTGTGTTCAAGGATGCTATTCTGGGTTTGGTTGCCGGTATCCAGATTTCCTCAAACGACCTGATCCGGCTGGGCGACTATATTGAAATACCCAGCAAAAATATTGAAGGGAATGTGGTAGACATCAAGCTGAGTGTCGTAAAAATTCTTAACACCAATAAAACCATCAGCATATTACCGGTTTATTACTTTGTCTCCGACGCATACCACAACTGGCGAGGGCTTGATGCTGCTGACGGGCGCCGACTGAAACGTTCGGTTAACCTCGATATGCGAACCATACGTTTTATCGATGCAGCATTTATTGAAAAACTGAAAAGCAAAGGACTTTTACCCTCGAACTATATGTTTAACGCCACCGATACCAATACCAAACTTTTTCGCCTGCATCTCGAAGAATATCTTAAAGGGACACAGTTTTTTAATCTCAATATGACCTTTGTGGTTCGTTACCTGCAGCCTACCGAAAATGGTCTGCCATTAGAACTGTATGCTTATACTCGAGACAAAGATTTTGTTCGTTTCGAAACCATACAGTCGGAAGTTTTCGAATATATCATAGCTACTGCACCGGCATTTGATCTGGCCATCTATCAGCGTGCCTGACATGCAGGACATTCGATCGTAAGCAGTATGGGCAGATGATCGCTAAAACCTCCGGCATATTTCATGCCGTTGTAGGTTCGGAAAGGTCTTTTGGTGCCATATTTTTCGTCAGGAACGAGCAAAAACGCCGGTGCAAAAATTTCGGCCTTAAGCGTAGTGCACCTGTCTTTATTTGCTATCTGAGGTATAAGCGCTTTAGAGGTAATTATCTGATCGAAAATATTCCACTGATTTTTAAACTTATAGGTTCCTATCCAACTTATGTTCTTCTTCCACTGGGAGCTCCAGTTGTACAATAATACACTGCCCGAAATCTGCCCCTGAGCCCCCAGATATCTGGTAATGCTCACATTATCGGGTTCATCGTTAAAATCACCCATAATGATTATTTGGGCATTTTTGTTTTTAATCAAGATTGAATCGACTTTTGAACGCAAAATTTTAGCCACGGCAATACGATTAGATTCTTTATTGTCGCTGGTATTGTTACCACGACGCGATGGCCAGTGATTGAAAAATATATGCAAGGTATCGCCGGGGCACAACACACCTCTGAGATAAAGTATATCCCGCGACCGGAATTGTTCTTCTTTTCTTGCGCCATTCCCTACTCGGTAGTAGGTATACGCCAGCAACCTAAAACGAGAGGGGCGATATAATACTCCCACATCAATACCCCGAGGATCGGGCGAATCGTGATGTACAACTTTATATTGAAAGCGGGTAAGCCCCGTTTTGGCACATAACTGATTCAGTACAAAGGCATTCTCCACCTCGGCCATTCCTACTACCACCGGAGGTTCAGCACCCGTTGCAAGTATTACCTTGCTGATATTTTCAAGCTTTTGCTGATATTTTTGCCATGTCCAGTTGTGTCGCGATTGCGGCACAAATTCATTATCGCTGGTATGCGGATCGTCTATAGGGTCAAACAAATTTTCACAGTTGTAAAACATCACCGTAGAAGTAGCCCCATCCGCCGCAAAAAGCACACGACTACTCCCTCCCAGGAACAATAGTCCCATTAACAGCACAAATCCGGCGTTCATTTTATTTTTTATTGATTGGGATAATATTCATAGGCTCCCATATCGGGAGCATCATCAGCCAGCCGACTCCTACCACTCAAATCCTGAGGATATTGTTCGGCAATTTCCCTACTGCCTGATTCCCTTGCCAGCGAGGACTTGCCGATCCTAAAGTCGTACAAATATTCGTTGTTGTCAATTTTTTCGAAAACGCTTGTCCCTGTCTTATCGCTTATTTTCACCCGGACAAAACGATCGGCCGGTGAATTGGCCGGTGAAGTAGAAATCAAGTCATTAGTCCCTTTGATCAGGCAATGGTCAAACATAAATTCAAAGGCATACCCAGAAGCTGCAGCCATTTTTACGGCCGTTTCGACCTCGCCATAAAGAATACAGTTTCCAAACTCTGCTTTTTCGAGATTGCCATAAAAGGTTTTACGGGTTTTATCATCGCCGGGGACAGTATCAGCCACCAGATAATTTGACATATAAAGGGCATACCCGTTTTTAATTCCAAAAGAAGGATAAGCCGCAAAGGTACAATGATAAAAGCTGTAGTTTCCCCCCTGCGAAATCATCAGCGTAGACCACTCGCCCTGTGCCAGAACACAGTTCCATGCCTTGATGTATGCTCCTGTTGCAAACAATGCCGAGACATAATTATTGTATATCCGGCTGTTGGATATTTCTATCTCCGTCCGGCCCGGTTGGTTGTATATACCGGCCACAATACCAAAAGAAGCATTGCGAATAATCGCATAATCAATTCGGTTGCCTGTACTTGAATTGGCAAAGCGAATACCCTCCCACTGCCCCGGAATTCTATCGTAAGACACGGGAGGTGCATAATTGGACTTATCGAGCCTATCACCGCGGAAGGTAACCGGCTGATCGAAAGTGCCATTAACCACAAGTGTACCATAAACACCCATCCAGGCTTTGTTGTGAAAATAGACAGTACAACCCGCATCAATGGTCAGCACCTGATTGCTGTCGACAATGGCTGCACCGTAAATAACATACGGCTTATCATTAATCCATGTCTGCGTAGTAAGTACACTGTCGCGAATGAGATGTACATCCTGCCCCCAAGCAATAAGTTTAATGCTACGCATACGCCCTGCCCCTGTTTCTACTACAATCGAATCCTCTACCAAAAGAGGGGAATTTTGCTGCGTGGGATCAATCTTTACCTGCACAAAACCAAATACACTGTCGTGCGCCTCAATTCTTACATCTTTCAACGAAGTACCCGAAAGACCATCTATATTAATTACATAAGCCGACGAAGCCTGATTGGCCAGATATATATGGGGAATTATCACCGCCTTACTGTTGGGATTGTATATTTTTACCCGCTTGGTAGCACTGCCAATGGTAGTAAACACGGTATCAAACACAACCGTATCGGTCGAAAAACGCAGATCAAAATCCACATCGGTTAATACTTCTTCTTCCGTACAACTATACGCAATAAGGCAACCTGCAAATAAATAGCCTAAAATCCTGTTCATAAAAGCCAATCACATTATGAGTGCGAAGATAATGGATAAAGTTCAATACTTGCGATTATAAACGCACAAATGAAGTATAAAATTGCTTTTCGTTTGTTTACCTTTGTTGTAAAATTAAATTTTTATGCATTTTTCCCGATATCTTTTTTTTATTGGAATTTTTCCGGGCATCATAACAGGGGTAAGTTGCAACCGAACCCATGAAGCAACAAACAAAAAAATTCTGTATTACAACGAATCGAAAGGGGTGGCATCGCTCGATCCGGCTTACGCACGAAACCAATCAGCAATCTGGGTGGTGAATCAAATTTATAATGGCCTGCTACAGATTGATGACTCATTGAACATTCGTCCCTGTATTGCCTATCGTTACACAATTACCAGCGAAGGTAAAGAATACACCTTCTGGTTAAGGCAGGATGTATATTTTCACGACAGTCCGGTCTTTACTTCCGGTATTGGGCGAAAAGTAACGGCCTATGATGTTGAATATTCTTTCCGACGCATTCTCGACCCAAAGGTAGCTTCGCCCGGATCATGGATCTTTGCAAACGTTGACACCTCGCTCGGCAACGGCGGCTTTAAGGCTGTCAACGATAGCGTTTTCAGAATCTATCTCCGTTCGCCCTTTCCGGCCTTTGCCGGCATACTGACCATGCCCTACTGCTTTATCGTCCCCCACGAAGCAATTGATTTCTATGGCAAGGACTTCCGAAGTCATCCCGTAGGCACAGGCCCTTTCTTCCTCAAACGCTGGGTTGAAGGAGAAAAAATGATTCTGCTCAAAAATCATCGTTATTTTGAAAAAGACAGCAACAACCAGCCATTGCCCTACCTCGATGCAGTTGTCATTTCGTTTATTATCGACAAGCAATCGGAATTTATGCAATTTATATCGGGAAAGTTGGATTTTATTTCCGGAGTAAACCCTTTTTTCAAAGACGAACTGCTTACCCGGCAGGGTAGCCTCAATGAAAAATATGTTGGCAGACTTAATCTGTTAAAATCACCCTACCTCAACATGGAATATCTGGGGATGCTGGTCGATACTACCCTGCCCTGGGTCAAAAAAAGTCCATTGGCTCAGAAAACCGTCCGGCAAGCCATCAATATGGCTATCGACCGAGAAAAACTGGTAGCCTACCTGCGAAACAACATCGGTTACCCGGCAAAAGCAGGTTTTGTGCCCAGAGGCATCCCTTCGTTCTGCGACACTTTCCCGAAAGGATACCCCTACCTCCCCGACTCGGCCCGTAAATTGCTTGCTTGTGCAGGATACCCCAACGGCAAAGGATTATCCCCCATAACGCTGACCACTACTTCCGATTATGCCGATATATGCGAATATGTTCAGCACGAATTGTCGCAAATCAATATCCCGATAGAAATAGATGTGGTCAACGGCCTGAGCTACCGTGAAATGCTTGCCAATGCCCGACTGATGATGTTCCGGGCATCTTGGATAGCCGACTATCCCGATGCAGAAAGTTTTCTCTCCCTGTTCTACAGTCCCAATTTTTCACCCGCCGGATCCAACTACACCCACTTTCGCAATGACCAATTCGACCGATTGTATCTGCAAGCGCTTACAACTAAAAACACCCAACAACGATACCGGCTTTACCGGCAGATGGATCAGATAATTATTGAAGATGCTCCTGTAGTACCCCTGTTCTACGATGTAGCCATTCGTTTTACCCAAAAAAACATTGTCAACATGCGCATGAATCCGTTGAATCTTCTCATATTGAAAGAGGTCGATAAGACCAACAATATCCCATAAGACTACTTCTGACAGAAAGGCCATGTTTTTTAGGATGGTAGTTCAAAACAATCATTAACTTTGCAGCATGTTTATTGAAAAAGTTTGAACGGTGACAGACAAAATTATCATTCTTGATTTTGGGTCGCAATATACCCAGCTTATAGCCCGACGAGTGCGCGAGTTGAATGTATACTGTGAAATACACCCCTACCATAGGATACCCCCTTGGGATGAAAACACGAAGGGATACATTCTTTCGGGAAGTCCCTATTCCGTAAGGGACAAAGGTTCCCCAACCGTCGATGTACAACTGCTCAGTTCCCGATGTCCGGTGCTTGGTATCTGTTATGGTGCGCAGCTCATCGCCCATCTGGCAGGTGGCAATGTTGAAGCCTCGGCATCAAGGGAATACGGGCGGGCCAACCTGTCGTACGTAAAATCAGACAATCCCCTGTTTCAGAACATAACCCAACAAACACAGGTCTGGATGTCGCACGGTGACAGCATCCAGAATATCCCCGATAATTTCGAGATAATTGCAAGTACGCCCAGTGTAAAAGTTGGAGCATATCAGGTCAAAGATACCAGAACCTTTGGCATTCAGTTCCACCCCGAGGTTTATCACACTACCGAAGGAACCCGGCTGCTGTACAATTTTGTGGTAAATATCTGCAAGTGTAAACAAGAGTGGACTCCCGCTTCTTTCATCGAAACCACCGTCCACGATTTGCAACAAAAGCTCAACGGCGATAAAGTAGTGCTGGGTCTCTCGGGCGGGGTCGACTCGTCGGTGGCTGCCATGCTGCTGCATAAGGCCATCGGAAAAAACCTCACCTGTATTTTCGTCGACAATGGCCTGCTCCGTAAAAATGAGTTTGAGAAAGTACTCGACTCTTACCGTCACATGGGTCTGAATGTAGTAGGGGTCGATGCTCGAAATATTTTTCTCGGATCGCTAAAAGGGGTCACCGACCCAGAACAAAAACGAAAAATCATTGGCCGCTGTTTTATTGAAGTTTTTGAGGCCGAAGCACGAAAAATTCAGGATGTACGATGGCTGGCACAAGGCACCATCTACCCCGATGTAATTGAATCGGTCTCGGTCAATGGCCCGTCTGCCACCATCAAGTCGCACCACAATGTAGGCGGACTCCCCGAAAAAATGCACCTGAAAGTTGTCGAGCCACTCAGGTTGCTATTTAAGGACGAAGTACGAAAGGTTGGTTCAGCCTTAGGACTGCCCGATCATCTGCTGCAACGTCATCCCTTTCCCGGCCCCGGTCTTGCCATCCGTATCATTGGCGAAATTACCCCGGAAAAGGTACAGCTACTCCAGGAGGTCGATCACATTTTTATAGAAGCTCTAAAAACCGAAAATCTGTACAACGAAGTATGGCAGGCCGCTGCTATCTTGCTTCCTGTTCAATCGGTAGGAGTCATGGGCGATGAACGCACCTACGAAAGCGTAGTCGTGCTCCGCGCCGTAAACTCAACCGATGGTATGACCGCCGACTGGGCAAGGTTACCCTACGATTTTCTTGCCCGAATATCCAATGACATCATCAACAAGGTGAAAGGCGTAAACCGTGTCGTTTACGACATCAGTTCCAAACCCCCTGCTACCATCGAATGGGAATGACCGAAATTCTTAAATTACCAAAAAATATTGTCGAACACAAAAAAAATATTATAACTTTATTGGCAGAATCAATCAGTTGTGAATTGCTTACAATTTGTATCTTTGAAATATTGAATGCAGGATAGGATTCACATCGCAAAAGAGCAATTCGGAAAAAAGGGGCATGAACGTTATTGACAGCAGGTTGTTTTCATGCATTCGGAAAAAAAAGGATGGAAAGTTCAGGTTTATAGTTTAATGAAAATATTTCCGCATGGAATTGTTAAGAATCGAATCAACCAAATTTACGCCCGGCATATTGCTGGACCCCCATACTCATGTTCTTGAATTTTACGGTTTCTCTTTGCCTGAAAATGCGATAGAGTTTTATGATCCTGTGATTCACTGGATTGCAAACTACAAAAATAAAATACTGAGCATGTCTGCTTTTCCCAATATACATGTAATTTTCAAATTTTCCTATTTTAATTCTTCCTCTCTTCGAAAAATTATCGAAATCTTCGGTCATTTCAGCGAACTGTACCACAAGGGGGTACCCATCACTATTTCATGGCAATACGATAGTGAAGACCTTTCGATGGCCGAAAGTGGTAAAGAAATAGGCGAAATTGCCAAAATACCGGTTACGCTGGTAGCCTACAATTAATGGATAACCTTAACTGAAATTTCCCGAATTATGAACTATTGCATTCGAAAAAGTTTTTCCGCAGTAGCGGTCATATTAATTTTTGTATCCTCGGCGTCTGCCCAATTTTTCAACGAAAATTCCCTGAAGCTTATTCGGGCGCTCGATTATATCAATGCCATGTATGTCGACACAGTCAACCAGAAACAGTTGGTTGAAGCAGCCATCCGGGGAATGCTGGAAGAACTTGACCCCCACTCTACCTATATGACTACCGAACAGGTTAAGGAACTCAACGAATCGATGCAGGGTAATTTCGAAGGCATAGGGGTCAGTTTCAATATCCTGAACGATACCATTTTCATTGTAAACGTCATACCGGGCGGTCCCTCACAGAAGGTAGGCGTTCAGCCGGGCGATAAAATTATCCGTATCGATGGAAAAAATGTAGCCGGTCAAAAAATAACCAACAAGGAGGTAATGAGCAAACTTCGGGGCAACAAGGGTACCAGGGTCACAATTTCCGTTCTGCGCCGGGGGGTAAACGAACTACTCGATTTCACCATCGTGCGAGACAAGATTCCTTTAAACAGTGTCGATGCCGCCTATATGATCACCAACGAAACAGGGTATATCAAACTCGATCGTTTTTCTCAAACTACCGGGAGCGAATTTCAGAGAGCGCTCAGCAATTTACTTGCCCAGAAGGCTAAAAACCTGATTATCGACCTTACCGACAACGGAGGCGGAGTGCTGGACGAAGCCGTGATGTTGGCCGATCATTTCCTCGAAAAAGATCGTCTGATTGTGTATACCAAAGGAGCTCATACTCCCCGGCAGGAGTATCGTGCCACAGCAGCCGGTTTATTCGAAAAAGGCAAGGTTATCGTACTCATCAACGAAAATTCAGCCTCTGCCAGCGAAATTTTTGCCGGAGCCATACAAGACTGGGACCGGGGCGTTATCGTCGGACGCCGGTCGTTTGGAAAAGGACTGGTACAACGTCCGGTGGTTTTCCCCGACGGTTCTATGATTCGTCTTACCATAGCCCACTATTACACCCCTACCGGACGTGATATTCAGAAACCATACAAAAAAGGGGAAACCGAAGAATATGAGAAGGATATTCTTAACCGCTACAAAAGCGGAGAGCTCACTTCAAAAGATAGCATACACTTCAGTGACTCACTGCGCTACTTCACGCTGGTAAACAAAAGAACCGTCTACGGCGGTGGAGGAATTATGCCCGATGTCTTTGTACCGTTAGATACCACAAAAGTCACCAAACTTTACCGCGATGCCTTTCGTACCGGATCGTTCAACCGATTCGTGCTCAACTATGTCGATGTGAACCGTAAAAATATCACTACCCAATATCCCTCATTTGCCGAATATAAACAAAACTTTACAGCCGACTCCTTATATCCGCAGTTGATAGATTTTCTGCACAAAGAAAAAATTGAGATACAGGACCAGGATATTGAAAACTCTAAAACTACCCTGTGCCGACTTATTAAGGCTTTTATTGCAAGGGATATATGGGACTCCAATGAGTTTTATCAAATTTACAACGAAGATGATCCCATAATTCAGGAAGCACTGAAAGTACTCAACCAATACGATTCGATACTCAATAGTTCACCTGGCCGATGAACATGATTATCAACTGGCTGCAAAGCAACTGGATAGAGGTTTTTGGCAGTATCAGCGGGTTAGTCTACATTTATTTTTCGTTACGCAGGAGTATCTGGCTATGGCCGGTAGGACTGATTACCTCCGCAGCATTTGTCATAGTATTCTTCGAATCCCGACTATTTGCCGATATGGCGCTGCAGATATACTACTGTCTGGCAAGTATATACGGCTGGTTTTTCTGGATTTTTGGGAAAAAACGTAATACGTCGGTTCAAGGGCAAAAAGTACTTCCTATCAGCAGACTTACCCCGCTGCAGTGGTTAATTGCTGCCATTATAACGGCAATCCTTACGGGTGTGTACTTACCACTGGGCAAAGCTTTCCATGCCTCTTTTCCTCTGATCGACGGATTGGTTACTGCCGCAAGTATAGTAGCCACATGGATGCTGGCCCGAAAAATACTCGACCAATGGCTTATCTGGATTGTGGTTGACGCCCTATCGGCAGGTATGCTTGTGGCCAAGGGAAAATTTATGGCTGCAGGCTTAATGCTGGTATATACACTACTTTCAGTCATGGGATACTTTAAATGGTTGAACGATTTTCGCAAGCAAAATGGGTAAGAAAATTGCCATCCTGGGACCAGAATGTACCGGTAAAACCACCCTTGCCGCCCAGCTGGCACAGCATTTTCACGGTATATGGGTGCCCGAGTATGCACGGGAATATGTTGCCCGCCTGAATCGCAAATATACCTTTGAAGATGTTGAACATATTGCAAAAGTTCAGATACAACAAATACAATCCATCGATGATCAGATTACTTGGGCTTTCTTCGACACCGAACTGATTATTACCAAAGTATGGTTCGAAGTGGTTTTCGGTCACGAACCCCCATGGTTCGAAGAGGCTATCCTCAACAACCGATTCGACCTGTACCTGCTTACCGACACCGCCATCCTTTGGCAACCTGACCCCGTTCGCGAAAATGGTGGAGAAATGCGTGAAATACTTTTCAGAAAATATGAAGATTATCTTCGCAAATACCAGTTTCCCTTCCATATCGTAACAGGCCTTAAGCAACAACGTCTTGATCATGCCATTCAATGGATACTACAATATTTTAACCTGCCGTAAATTTCCTTACCTTTGCAGGCTTTCATTTTAATGAAACATTATTAAAAATCAGCCGATGGCAAATCACGAACTAACCCTTGTGGCCAAAACTTTTTATGGATTGGAGGATATTCTGGCCAAAGAACTCGAAAATCTGGGAGCCACTAATATACGCAAAGCAAACAGAGCAGTATATTTCAATGGTGACACACAGCTGATGTACATGGCCAACTATCACCTCCGCACGGCTATCAGTATTTTAAAGCCTATCGATACCTTCGAAAGCCACGATGAAAACGACCTGTATCAGCAGGTCAAAAACCGCATCGAATGGCATACCTTGTTCAGCAACAAACACACCTTTTCCGTTGAAGCTACTGTACATTCGTCGGTATTTCGCCATTCGCAATACGCTATTTTCCGCGTAAAAGATGCCATTGTCGACTATTTCAGGGAAAAAACCGGCAAAAGACCATATATCGATACCGAAAACCCCAATATCTTAATTAACCTACATATTGCAGAACGCCAGTGTACCCTGTCGTTCAACTCCTCGGGTGAACCCCTGTTTAAACGCGGCTATCGCATAGCCACCTCTGCTGCACCACTCAATGAAGTACTTGCCGCTGGTATGGTTATGCTATCGGGCTGGCAACCTACCCAAAACCTTATTGACCCCATGTGCGGTTCGGGAACCATCCCCATCGAAGCTGCCCTGATTGCCCACCAGCTACCCCCGGGAATATTTCGTAAAAAATTTGGATTTGAAACCTGGCCCGACTTCGATGCCCAACTCTTCGAAAAAATTACCAAGGACGAAAAAGAAGAACCCGACACCTCAAAATTCTGTTCTATTATTGGCATGGATATTGATGAAAATACCCTGACAAAAGCCCGTTTAAACATTAAGAATGCGTTTCTCCATTCTTATATTCACCTTAAGCATGGCGATTTTTTTGAATACGTTCCACCGTTCAGGGAAGGAGTAGTAATTACCAATCCCCCCTACGGGAAACGAATAAAAAACGATGATATGATAAGCTTTTACAAACGGCTGGGTGACAAGCTCAAAAAAGATTATACGGGTTTTCAGGTATGGATTATCTCGAATAATCTACAGGCTATGAAGCATATAGGCCTGCATCCTGCAAAAAAAATAAAACTGTACAACGGCCCCGATGTTTGTACCTTCAACTGCTACAACATTTACGAAGGCTCAAAAAAACAAACCAAACAATAGGCACGATAATTTGTTAATTATTTAAAACTTTGATAACGCAACATTACCAAAATAATGGTAAATTTGTATTCAAACCCTGAAACCAAACACAAAAACCTCATATGGAACGAAGTTACCGGACATGGTGGTTACTTACGATATTATTTGCCTTTAATCCGTATAGTTATGGTCAACTTACAAGGATAAAAGGTATTGTAAAAGATGCCCAGACAGGGGAACCCATAGCCTACGCTTCGGTATATGTAAAAAATTCCTCAATTGCCACGTATACCAACGACTCCGGAGCCTATGTTATTGAAACCAGACAAAAAATCGACTCGATCACTGTTTCGTTTCTGGGCTACCGAAGCCAAACCGAGCCTGTAGAAAGAGGCGTAACCCAGATTATCAATTTCAACTTACAACCCAATGTAATAGTATTTAACGAGGTAGTAATAAAGCCGGGCGAAAACCCGGCCCACCGCATTCTTCGTGCTATTCAGGCTAACAAAAAACGCAACCAGCTACAATCGGCCAACATCGAATACAATCGCTACAGCAAGGTACTGATCTCACTAAACAACATCGACGATAAATTTAAAAACCGAAAAATCTTACAGCCCTTTAAGTTTGTATTCGAAAATGTCGACACCAACAGTTATACAGGCAATGTGTATCTTCCCATCATTCTGGCCGAAAGCTCTGTTGATATATATAAATCGGAAAATCCCCCCTTGCACAAAGAAGTTGTCAGAGCTACAAAAATATCGGGGATACAGGACCAAAATATTCTGAACTTTTTTGGCGGCCTCGACCAGAGTTTCAATATTTACAACGATTACATGGATTTCTACACCGAATCGGGATTTGTCAGCCCCATCTCCCGCGATGGCTTGCTATTTTACAAGTATTATCTGGTCGACAGCGCATACCGCAACGGACACAAATGCTACAACATCTCATTTAAACCTCGCCGCAAACAGGAACGAACTTTTTTCGGCGACTTTTGGGTGGTAGACAGCATTTTTGCTATTCAGCAACTCTCTATGCGGATTAATCCTCAGGCCAACCTGAATTTTATTACCGACCTGTATGCCGAATATAACTATGCTCCTCTTAACGATAGCTTGTGGGTTATTACCCGCGAATTTGTCCAAGCCGATATCAATCTCACCGAATCAAAAAAACTAAAAGGATTACAGGGTAAAAAAACCATCATATTTTCCAATTATAAAACCACCCCTACCCTCCCGAACCAGATTCTGACCCAAAAAGAAGACATCATCGTTCCCGATTCGGCCATCAACTCGAACAACATAGAAAGACTGCGCCCCGTTGCACTCTCAACAAAAGAACAACGAACTTATGCCATGGTCGATTCCATTAAAAATGTCCCCGCCTTCCGATCGACGTATAATACCATTAAAACCGTTGTAGAAGCCCACTACTCGTTCGACAAATTTAAGATCGGACCCTATTTCTCGTTTTACAGTTACAATAAAGTTGAAGGCCACCGCTTCAGAATCGGAGGGGTCACAAGCGACGATTTCAGCCAACGCGTGCAGATAACTGGCTATGTAGCCTATGGCAGCGACGACAAAGAATTTAAGTATTACGGAAACGTAATGTATCTGCTCAGCCGTCAACCATACATTAAAATCACAGCACTCCACCGCCATGATGTAAGTCAGATATATCTGGCTCCCGGCGAACTTTTAAACGAAAATATAGTTTCCTCCTTCTTCAGAAGAACCGAATTTACCAAATTACAGATGATAGAAAATTCGGCGCTACTGCTCGAAACCGACTTACATCCAAACCTTTCGGCTAACTTTGGTTTCAGTCTCTTTAAAGTTCAGCCCAACCAATATATCCCCTTTATCCGGGCAACTGATTCAACCTGGGTCAACCAGCTAAATACCACAGAACTAAGTCTGGGACTGCATTATGAAAAAGGACAGAAATTTTATAACACCACTTTCTTCCGCTACCGGTACCTCAACGAACGTCCCGCCATTGATCTATCCTTTACAGGCGGTATAAAAAATATGTTCGGAGGACAATACAATTACGCAAAAATTAAGCTTCGCTATAGCCAATATTTAAAAACCAACCCTTTTGGCTACAACAAGTACTATTTCGAAGCTGGAAAAATATTTGGAAAGGTGCCATGGCCTCTACTTCAGGTTTATAAAGGAAACGAAACCTATGGATACAACAGCAACGCATTTAACCTGATGAATTATTACGAATTTGTTGCCAGCGAATTCATCACATTCTCCACCGAACAACATTTCCAGGGGATTTTCCTCAACTATATCCCACTCATTCGTCGGTTGAAATGGCGCGAAGTAGCCAGTTTCAAGACTACAATAGGACGTCTGGACAAGAACGATGAAAATATTTTTCTTCTCCCCTCCTACATGCATGTTGTCAATAGACCCTACACCGAAATTGGTATTGGAATTGAAAACATTTTTAAATTTATCCGAATCGACGCCATATACCGTGCCTCATATCAACAAAATCCCAACATCGAAAAATTCGGGATAAGAGCCAGCCTGCAGTTCATCCTGTAAAAATTTTTAAACCATTTCCTGATTTTGTTGTTATATTTGCTCGCATTACGCCTGTATAAGAGTTGTCTCTTTTATCAAAAGAAAAATATTATTCTTGTAAAATTATTTTTTTATATTTGTTGAAGTAAAACAACCTAATCCGGAAATTACAAACCTGGCACCTAAATTTATGCACTTTAATTTTGATGAGTATTACAATGATTTAAACAATGATGGCGAGGTTATATTAGCCTACCAGGGTACCATTACAGCAGACGGCATCAATGGAATGCTCGAAACTGTAGAAGCTAAACTGGACGGTATGGGCATCGATCCCAAGATAAAAAAGAAAGTTTACAATGTACTGGTGGAAGGTTTGCAAAACCTTTATCATCATATCGATGAGGTGCCCGAAGACTTTAACCCACGTTTTGCCCACAAGTTTGGAATGGTAGTAGTACGTAAAAAAGAAGGGAATATTAAAATTACCCTTGGAAATTTTATAAATGTCAAGAAAAAATCCTATCTTAAGGATAAAATTGATAAAATAAATTCGCTTTCGGAGGAAGAATTAAAAGATATGTATAAATTTATACTCAACCACCAAAAACTCTCGGTAAAAGGAGGAGGTGGACTGGGTCTCCTCGATATGGCCAGAAAGTCGGGTAACAAATTAGAATATTCGTTTTATGATTATACCCCCGACTTCAATTTTTACAGTTTGGATGTTAGCATTAATTATGCATAAAATTTAAAAAAATAATTATAGTAAAAGCAGTGTGTTATGGAACCATTGATTATTGAAGGTACAGCAAAAACTCCAACGGTGAATTTCAACGCATCGGAAGGACTCATCGAAATTAAAGGTCGTTCGATCCCCGAAAACTCTATAGAGTTCTACAAACCTCTGGTCGACTGGCTGGACGAATACGCCAAATCCCCAGCTCCCCACACCACCGTTAATATTCAACTGGAGTATTTCAACACCAGTTCGTCGAAATGTATTCTGGATGTGTTTAAAAAACTGGAAGCCATTTACAAAAACAAGAACGACGTAAAAATTAACTGGTACTACGAGGAGGATGATGAAGACATGCTCGAAGCAGGCGAAGACTATGAATCCATCATCCGGGTACCTTTTAACATGATTGAAATCGTTGATTAACCGAGGGTGTTTCCTTCACATATTATTAAACTGCTGTATTCCCTTGTGAAGCAACAACAGTCGTTTTAACGTATTGATTCAAGGTGAAAACGCTTAGCATTGAGCTAAGCGTTTTTTTATTGCCTATGGGGTATAGGCTTAAAAAAATACGTCTGGTGAGAAACTATTCTTATTAACCACTTTATAAGATGCTCTATCAAATAAATGGTTGCATTCGAACAGGCATTATTTACCTACATCCATTTTTATCCTAAAATAAAATTACCAAAGAATTCCCAATTCATCAAAATTTATTATAACTTGCCCCGTTTTTTGGAAAAAAGCAAATAATAATTATCTGTATGAAGGCTGATGTTTTGCTGGGACTTCAATGGGGCGATGAAGGCAAAGGAAAAGTAGTAGACGTACTGACCCCACATTATGATGTAATTGCACGTTTTCAGGGAGGACCCAATGCAGGTCATTCGCTTGAATTTAATTCTATCAAACATGTACTTCACCTGATACCCTCAGGCGTATTTCATGAAAATAAACTCAATCTGATCGGAAATGGTGTAGTTCTTGACCCAGTAGTTTTTCAGAAAGAAAATGCAGCCTTGCTTGCGTTGGGCGTAGACCTGAAAAAAAATCTGGTCATCTCGAAAAAAGCACACTTGATATTACCCACCCATAGGTTTTTGGATGCAGCCTCAGAAGCAGCCAAGGGTTCAACCAAGATTGGATCAACCCTGCGGGGTATAGGTCCCACCTATATGGATAAAACGGGACGTAATGGCCTACGGGTAGGCGATATCCTGCTGTCAGATTTCAAGGAACGATATGAGTTTCTCAAACGAAAACATATAGATTTGCTACGGCAATACACCTTTGAATATGACCTGCAGCAGGTTGAGCAGGAATGGATGGAAAGCATCAAGGTTTTAAAGGATTTCAATCTTGTCGACAGCGAATACGTAATTAACAATGCCCTTAAAGAAGGGAAGAAGGTTCTTGCCGAAGGCGCTCAGGGTACGCTGCTCGATATTGATTTTGGTTCCTATCCTTATGTTACCTCTTCCAACACCATCTGCGCCGGTGCCTGCACTGGACTGGGCATTGCTCCCCGAACCATTGGCGAAGTGTATGGAATTGTAAAAGCTTACTGCACACGGGTCGGATCAGGACCTTTCCCCACCGAGTTACTCGACAGTACCGGCGAATGGCTGCGAAACAAAGGAGTAGAATTCGGTTCCACCACCGGCCGTCCCCGTCGCTGTGGCTGGCTCGATCTGGTTGCCCTCAATTATTCCATTATGATTAATGGCGTCACCTCGATAATCCTTACCAAAGCCGACGTACTTACCGGACTGAAAAACATTAAAGTATGCACACAATACCGTATCAACGGTAAAGTAACCGACCAGCTGCCCTACGATCTCTCCCAGCCCATTGAACCTATTTATGAAGAACTACCCGGCTGGGATAACGATATTTGCACCGCCCATAACTTTGATGATTTGCCTGTCAACCTGAAAAACTATATCCAGTTTATCGAAAAATACACCGGCGTCCCCGTAAAAATAATTTCGGTCGGACCCGCACGCGAACAAATCGTGGTAAGGTAGGTGGGCATTTTCCTAAAATAAGATTGGGTTACTGATTTTTTTCTTTACCTACCATAGAATGGCTGAAGAAATGACACGAAGGCTGCAAAGTAAAATCCATTTGCAGCTTTTGTGTTTTAGTGTATGCTTTTAAATGTCTTTCCAATATTGGTTCAATTTCATAACCTATTTCATGGCCCACTCCTCACGTAATACTGATGACTTGTTGGGCCTAACTTTTTTTATTCAAACAAGAGACAAAACGCAAAGAATTAATTCACAGAATAATAAGAACTAACAAAAATTACATCGGGTAAAGGGATTTTGCTATATTTGCATAAGTAACCCATGATTTATGAAATTTTTTCTACATATTATCGTGGCATTGATATGCGCAACCCCACTGTTTTCGCAGAGTCGGTTTGAAAAAGAAACCTTTGACGACGCCGAATATTTTTTTGCCACCGAAGCTTATCGCGATGCCCTGCCCCTGTATTTGCAACTGTTAAAACGAAACTACCGCGACAATGCCAACATCCTGTATCGCGTGGGAATATGCTATCTGAACCTTCCCGGTGAAAAGGCACAAGCCATTGAATATCTTGAAAAAGCCAGTCAGAAAGCCAGTAGCAGTTATAAAAAAAGTAGTCTTAAAGAAAGTCATGCCCCACTTGACAGTTGGTTATATCTGGGCAATGCCTATAGAGTAAACACCCAACTTGACAAAGCTATCGAAGCATACGAAAACTACCTACGCGTCAGTACTAAAATTTCGAATCTCGAACGAGACTGGGTACAGATACAAATTGATGCCTGCAAAAGAGCCAAAGATGCTATAAAAAACCCGATAGCAGTAAGTTTTATTCCATTAGGCAGACCTTTTGGCACAAAAAACAATGAAAGCAATCCCTTTGTAACCCATGATGAACGAATGGCTGTTTACACGGTTCAGCAGAAATTTTACAATGCTGTATATTGGGTCCAAAAAAAGAACGGCAACTGGGGCACGCCGGTCCTGCTCAATCCGACAATTATGAGCGATGGCAATCTGTTTCCAGTTTCCCTATCAGATGACGGAAAAATATTATTACTCAATCTTATAGATCTGGACAAGAGCGATATATACATTTCGCGATGGAATGGCAAACGATATACACCTGCTGTGCCCTTTAAAGAAATAAACACAAAATATTGGGAATCACATGCCTGTATTTCATCAGATGGCAAAACCATCTACTTCACGAGCAATCGTTCCTCATCCATAGGTGGTCTGGATATATTTTTTATAGAACTTTTACCCGACAGTCAGTGGTCGGCGCCACGAAATGCCGGAAACATTATCAATACCCCACTTAATGAAGAAACACCTTTTTTGTCGGTGACAGGTGATACGCTGTATTTTGCCTCTCAGGGACACAATACCATAGGAGGGTTCGATATTTTTTACAGCATCCGGCAAAGCGATGGTTCATGGAGCGAACCCATCAACATGGGCTATCCTTTCAACACCCCCGACGACGACCTGTTTTACGTCCCTGTTAACGCTACTACCGGCTACCAGTCAAGATACATTCCCGAATCCAAAAGCATGCGCATTGTAAAAGTACTTTTCGAAAAAAACAACCTGCCATCTGAGCACAAGTAAATACAACATTAATACTTGAATGCCTTATTTTTTTACATTAAACTTCTACCGTACAGCAAGAATGCAACTTATAATATAACTTAGAAATGAAAAAGAAACTGTATCTTCACCTGATTATCATTGCCATATTAGGATTAATTGTATTATCTGAAAGCTGTACAGCTAAAAAATATAACCGTCATAAACCGGTACCCTGCCCATGCGAGAAAAACAAGTAAACCCGGATTATTTCTATATCAGAAACAATCCGGGCCTTTTCTGGTAACCCAACGCTGCCAGACACTGTTCGTCGAAGGTAAGAAATATTGTACAATTATAGTGATTAATGTCTGTTCATCAGTTTTTCGACAGGACTGATTTCAATGAATGAGGCGCCAAAATTACTACCATAGTTTCCTGCAATTACTACGACCAAATCATCGGATTCGAGCAGATTATTCCCCAGGCAATGGTTAAGCGCCATATTGACAAACTCATAACTATTTTTAGTTTCTTCAATATACTCAGCAAATACACCAAAAGATAGAGCCAACTCCCTAACTACTCTCTTGCTATAGCAAAATGCATAAATAGGTTTACGACCGCGAAAACCAGACATATTCCGTATAGAACGTCCGGTTTCACTATCGGCAATTATTGCACGGGCATTCAGCGTAATAGCTGCTTCCACTGCTGCACGGGTAAGATAAGCCGAACGTTGATTACTCAATACTACCAAAGGCACGTCGTTCATATCACTAAGTGATTTCTCGGCCTCGTAGGCTACTTTAGCCATGGTATGTACAGCCTCTACAGGATATTTCCCATAAGCCGTTTCACCACTTAGCATAATAGCATCGGTGTGGCTGAAGATGGCATTGGCAATATCGCTTACTTCAGCTCTTGTAGGCCGCGGATGCTCAATCATCGAATGCAACATCTGTGTGGCAACTATTACTGGTTTGCGGCGAGCAATACACTTGTTGATAATCATCCGTTGAATGCCCGGAATTTTTTCATAGGGAATTTCTATCGCCAAATCGCCCCGAGCTACCATTACACCGTATACATAGTCAAGAATTTCGTCAAGATTATCAACCCCTTCCTGATTCTCAATCTTGGCTATAATTTTTATTGCACTGCCATGTTCGTCCAAAATCTTTTGTATTGCCAGCACATCCTCCTTGTTACGAACAAAAGAATGGGCAATAAAATCAATATCCTCCTGAATGCAAAATTTCACAAATTCCCGATCCTTCTCACTCAGCGACGGCAATCGAAAACTTACCGATGGCACATTAACGCTTTTGCGGCTTTCAATTTTACCGTCATTCATCACCTCACATATCAGGCTATCGGAATCCTTCTTCCTGACAATCAGCTCTATAGCTCCATCGTCAATAAGAATATGGCTGCCTTCCGGTACATCGGCTACAAAATCGGGATAATTAACGTATACAAAACCTTTACGTGAATTTTCTTCTGCACTTCCACGCACCACCAAAGTGTCTCCTGCCTTAATCTCATACGGTTCATCCACAACATTGGTCCTAATTTCGGGACCTTTTGTATCCACCAAAATGGCAATTTTGTCCGACACCTGCCTTACACTATCAATCACCCGCTTGGCATCATCGAAACTCTGATGAGCGGTGTTGATACGCACTACATTCATTCCTGCTTCATACAATTCTCTTATAAATTCCGGCTCACATCGCCTGTCGGAAATCGTGGCAATAATTTTTGTTTTTTTCATAACTATTCACTTACACAACCTTTATTTCACTACTTTCTTAAATGGTTGACAGTCAAAACTTTTAAAAAATTCCTGCCAAGTTGCAAAGGTATTGGTTATTTTCAGAAATTAGTCCTAATTTTATAAAAAAAATAGAGATGACGTGGGATGAAGCCGTCAGGGAGTTTCAAACCTATTTAAAATTAGAACGTTCGCTATCACAAAATACCGTAGAAGCATACGAAGACGATTTAAAAAAACTCCAACAATTTGCAGAAGCTGCCCAACTGCACAAAAATCCCGAAGGAATCACTCACGAAGACTTGCAGCTATTTATAGACTGGCTGAATGACCTTGGCGTGAGTGCTCGCACACAGGCAAGAATACTGTCCGGCATACGAACTTTTTACAAGTTTTTGCTACTGGAAAACAAAATTGATGCCAATCCAACAGCACTTATTGAGATGCCCAATACCGAACGAAAACTTCCTACGGTACTTTCGGTCGAAGAAATTGATCTGCTATTATCGGCCATCGACCTAAGCCAACCTACCGGACGCCGCAACAAAGCAATGCTTGAAACCCTGTATTCGTGCGGCCTAAGGGTTAGCGAACTCATTGATCTACGAATCAGTCATTTGTATTTCGACAAAGGATTTATTCGGGTAATTGGAAAAGGGGACAAGGAACGTCTGGTTCCTATCAGCAACAAAGCTATCAAGGAAATACAAAATTATCTCCCCGACCGAAATAACTTGAGGTCAATCATCCCCCCCTTATACGAAGATATTTTGTTCCTCAATCAACATGGGAAAAAACTTACGCGCGTAATGGTTTTTACCATTATCAAGGACTTAGCCGCCAAAGTTGGGTTAAAGAAAAACATCAGTCCCCATACTTTCCGGCACTCCTTTGCTACACATTTGGTTGAAGGAGGAGCCGATCTGCGGGCTGTTCAGGAAATGCTTGGGCACGAAAGCATTCTTACAACTGAGATTTATACCCATCTCGACAGCGAGTATCTGCGCGATACCATTCTTCGCTTTCACCCCCGAAGCTAAAAATGCCCGACAGCAAAGCCATCGGGCACTTAACACCTATACTATAGTTTTACCAGTTGAGAATCTTTTTGGCCTCATTGTCGAACGCTTCGGTCATAAAGGGGATACCTGTAACCTCTTCGGTTTCCCGGTTGGCCGACATGAGATCGCTCCGGTCAATTGCAGAAAGCTTAAATTTACGGGCACCCGCCATAAATTGCTGCAATCCGCATTTCAGCTTGTCGGCATAGGTATACATTGCAATTGCACCGAAAGGTATATTCTCCATTTCAGCTTCACCTACTTTTGCCTTCACTTCTTCCCAGCCGGCAAAAATTTCTTCGGGATATTTACCCACAGCTGTAACCGAGGCGGGAAGCTCGTCCCAATGTCCATTCAACTCGGCCTTCTTTTCTGGTTTGAACACTCCCTCAATATTACTGCCCACAAAACCAGGTATCATAGGAGCACGGCCCATACAAACTATCTTTGAAAAAGGAGCAGCCAGAGCTAAGGCCTTAAAAATATGATCCTCGCGAGCAAAACCTCCTGCCAACGAAATATCAGGAACATACTTGCCTTTTTCCTGAAGTATTTTACAATATTCATAAGCCTTGGCATGCAGAACCAATGAGGGAACACCCCAATGCTGCATCATGTTCCACGGACTCATGCCCGTGCCACCGCCAGCACCATCGATGGTAAGCAAATCAAGTTTTGCCTCCGACGAACATTTGATTGCAAGAGCAAGAGCCTCATTGCCATAAGCTCCTGTCTTAAGTGAAATTCGTTTGAAACCCAGTCTACGCAGATAGGCAATAGAATCCATAAATGAACGATAAACCTCTTCGGCTGTGGAAAGATCGGTTGCTCCCAAACGGCTATGACGAGCAAAAGAGGTTATGGCCTTCGCTTTATAGGCAGCTTGAACTTTAGGATCATATGGATCGGGATCTACAAGGTAGCCACGATCTTTAAGGAATTTTGCATAGTCGATGCTTTCTACCTGAATTTCGCCCCCAATATCCTTGGCGCCTTGTCCCCATTTCAGCTCAATGATAACCTTATCGCCATATTTATTTATAATATACTCGGCTACTCCGTTGCGGGTATCCTCTACATTCATCTGAACAATGATAGCCCCATAGCCATCAAAGTACCGTAAAAATACATCGATGCGACGTTCAAGTTCTGGAGCAGAGGTAATCTTCCCCTGCGACATCACCGATTTTTTATCAACCCCAACAACATTTTCCCCAACAACAATAGGAATTCCGCATAGAGCCGCTCCAACAGCAAAAGAATTCCAATATTTCGCAGCAATAAAAGTGGAACCCAGCGCTCCTGTCATTATCGGAATACGACATTTAGTCTTTACTTCATTTCCGAACTCTGTCTCCACATCTACGTTAGTAAACAAACAATAATCGGGACTGTTGTTGGCTACACCATGCGCACCATAAGCATAACCCTGAATACGCAGGGCATGATAACCAATTCCCACCGAAGTGACATGATTGGCACCTGCAGTAACGTCGCCAAAATTACGGGGATATAATAATTTACGCCCCACTAGCGACGACATCCAGGTCTCACAGGTACCTTTACAAGACGATAAACACAGGGTACATAACCCCGATTCCGACGGAACACCACGATTAACGGTTCCTATCGCATCATTGTTTTTTAACCATGAAATCATAATTTCCTCCTTTTCTTGTTTTGAAAAAAAAATATTTCAGGGCTAATTTAAATAAATATTTTTAAATGTCATTTGTATAAAAATACCTTTTTGCAAAAATCAATGCTTTAGCCGTTCGATAACGTTGTCGTCGGGATACATGAGGTATAGCAAACTAAAATTACTCCGATACAAAAGAATTGGTCCCTACCCAATGCGTAATCATTTCTACAATCGTTTACAATAGTAAGAAACCAACTTTTGATTGCAAGCAAAAACAAAGAAATAGCCTGCAATAATGCCGTCCTTGTGCGATACAAGCCCCAAGACACAAAATTAGGGCGTTTACAAATTTGAATAAATATTCATTTTTAATAACAGCGCCTTAATCACTAAAAAAATAACAAAAAATGTCCGTTTTCCATTATATCAATCTATCTTTGTGGATATTTTTGTAATGTTGGATTTTTTGAGAACAAAATTTTACGCAAAAGATGAAAACCTATCTTGTATTTTTCATAGGGCTGATGGCTTCAGTAATCCTGAGCTGCTCCAGTGCACAGAGTGGAGAAAAGAAAGCCGGAAAGATGGTATTTGCAGAAACGGAGCACGATTTTGGAACGATAACCCAAGGCAGCGTGGCGGAATTTGCGTTTGTATTCCGTAATGTCGGTAACGAACCACTGATAATCAGTAACGTTCAAACCTCATGCGGATGCACGGTACCGGCATGGAGTCAGGAACCGGTGAAAAAACATCAACAGGGAATCGTAAAAATACATTACAATACCCATATTTTAGGCAGTTTCAAAAAAACTATTCAGGTACATTCCAATGCGGCCAATTCACCGGTTACACTCACCATTAAAGGAACAGTTGTACCTGCTCCAAAAGAAAACTAGAAAAACATTAACTGCTTAATTTGCTCATGCTATGCCTAAAATATCACAACGGGGACTCAGAATGCCCCAATCACCTATCCGCAAGCTTGTTCCCTATGCCGAAGAAGCCAGGCGTCGGGGAGTAAAGGTCTATTATCTGAACATTGGACAACCCGATATTCCCACCTCACCCTTGATGCTCGAAGCCATTAAAAACTATAACGCCAAGGTAGTAGAATACAGCCACTCGGCCGGAAACGAATCGTACCGCCGCAAGCTGGCCGAATACTATAAACGACTCAATATTAATGTCGAGTATACCGACATCATGATCACCACTGGCGGTTCCGAGGCTATTAATTTTGCCTTCCAGAGTACTATGGATCCTGGCGACGAACTCATTATCCCCGAACCTTTTTACGCCAACTACAACAGTTTTGCCACTGCTGTCGGAGTGCATGTGGTACCTGTTACCTCGTCCATTCAAAACGGCTTTTCACTTCCCCCTATCGAGGAATTTGAAAAAGTGATTACAGCCCGTACTCGGGGAATTATGCTTAGCAACCCCAATAATCCCACTGGCTGTCTGTACACCAAAGACGATCTGCTGGAGTTAAAACGCATCATCCAAAAATACGATCTTTACCTTTACGCCGATGAAGTTTACCGGGAGTTCTGTTACACCGACGACAAATTTTTCTCGGTCATGGAGTTAGAGGGCATAGAAGAAAACACGATCCTCATTGATTCGGTCTCGAAACGTTACAGTGCCTGTGGGGTGCGAATAGGAGCCCTGGTTACCCGCAATAAGCAGGTAATTAACACTGCCATGCGCTATGCTATGGCACGACTAAGTCCCCCTTCGTTTGGCCAGATTGCCGGTGAAGCAGCTATTGACACCCCTGCCGAATATTTCGAAACTGCTTACAACGAATATCTGATGCGTCGAAATTATCTGGTAGAAAGACTCAATAAAATGAAAGGGGTTTTCTGCCCTCTCCCCAAAGGAGCATTCTATACCATTGCCCATTTACCGGTAGATGATGCAGAAAAATTTGCCACCTGGCTCCTGAGCGATTTCAATTACAACGGCCAGACAGTGATGCTTGCACCAGCCAGTGGCTTTTATGCTACTCCGGGTCTTGGCAAAACCGAAGTTCGAATTGCATATGTACTCAATATCAACGACCTAAAACATGCTCTCGACTGCATCGAAGAAGGCCTAAAAGCCTATCCCGGCACACGAGTTCACCAAGCTCAACTGAAAGCTGCCCCTGTCACAGGATAAGCATGTTTCAGCACCAACCAGCAATTGTATTTTTATAAAAAATGGATATATTTACCAATGAAGTAAACCCACATCCTAACACTAAACAAACAAAAAATGAGAACGCTGGTTGTTATTTTTACAGGTATTTTAGTGCTTGCTACTTTGGCATCGTTTGAACGCAAACCCCGGGAAATTGAAATTCCCTGCCAAAAGGAAGGCCTTTCCGATAAACAATATTTTAGGGCAAGTGGATCGGCCAAAAGCAAAGACATGGCCTACGCCAAAGACAAATCCTTGCTGATTGCCATGCAAACACTGGCATCGCTGATAAGTTCTACCATTGAATCGGTATCAAGCAACTATTCCAGTAGTATTTCGGGGGAAAATAGCAACAGCTTCAAGGAAGCATTCGAAACCCTTACCCGTGAAACGGTGAACCAGCAGCTGAAAAATGTATCCATTACCTGCCAGAAAACCAACAAAACCAAGGATGGCTATGAGGTTTTTACAGCAGTGGAAATGTCGAAAGTCAAACTCATCGACGCTATCAGCACAAATATCAATGCCGACCCAAACCTTAAGGCCAATTTCGACGAACAAAAATTCCGAAAAATTTTTGACTCGGAAATGGAAAAATTTAAGGAAGAATAAAATCTGCCCCTTCCCCAACCGAAGAATGTATAAGTCGATGATATTGCTCCCCGAAAGGGTTGGTTTTGCCCCCAAGGAAGTCAGACAAATTCATTAGAAAAGTAGTGATTTATGAAAAAAATCTATGCTTTTTTATATTCGTTTTAAAATAAATAACATCATAATGAAATCTTTTACAAGATTGCCCGAAAGCAAATATCTTTTTTACTTTACTTTAATTTTAAACATAATTCTTTTATGTTTTACAAAATATTATCCCTCAATGGATGGCCCTGCCCATCTATACAATGCTAATATTCTTCTTCACTTACTAAAGGGCAATAATACACTAAGCGAATTTTACTCTATTAATGGTTTATTTATCCCCAATTGGACCAGTCATTTAATTTTATTATTCTTTCATAGTTTTTTACCTTCATGGATAGCAGAAAAAATTCTTCTAATCATATATGTATCTGGCATGGCACTATCATTCAGATATTTAATAAAAGCATTAAAACCAGATAATGAATATTTGAGTATTTTTATTTTTCCATTTATTTACTCATTCTTATTTCATCTGGGTTTTTACAATTTTTGTCTTTCTTTTATGCTATTCTTTTTGACGTTGGGATATTGGCTACACAACTATAACTCAAGTAATTTTTACAGACATATTATTCTTTTTCTCCTGATTACATTTACCTATTTTTCCAATGTTTTAATATTTGGTTTATTAGGCCTAACAATAGGGTTATATATTCTTTATTTTTCATTTACTAAATACCTGGAAGATAAAAACATAGTCAACACCTTACAATTTTGTTGCAAAGAATTATTGCTGTTGTTTATAGTGTCATTGCCGGCTTTGATATTGCTGATATTATTTTATGTAAAGGTTAAGTTTTTTCCCTCTGATGAAGCCTATTCTGTAAAAGAATTGATTAAATGGATTAATGATGCCCGACCCTTTATTGTATATGATTACAATGGCGAAGAAATAATAACAGAACAATTCTTTCATATTTTATTATTGTTGCTGACTTTAAGTTTTGTTGTAAAAACTAATAATAAGACCTATTACAAACCAGATAATGCAGACATCATTGCAATTCCTCTGTTACTTTCCACATTGTTATTTTTCTTTATTCCCAATGGTTCAAGCGCTGGAATGATGTCTGATAGATATTGTCTTATAATATATATTTTAGGCCTTATATGGATCATAGCACGATCGGTCAAACTGAAATTTAACAACATATTAATACTGGCTCTACTCATCTTGCACTTGGGTTTACTTTTTAAACATCTGAATGGTACGATAAAAAAGCTTGATACAAATGCAGTTACCATAAATAAGGTTAATGAATTAATTTTAGAAAATAGTATTGTTTTACCGGTAAATCTTTCCGACAATTGGTTGGAGCCTCATTTTTCTAATTATTTAGGGGTTGATAAACCGATGATAATACTGGAAAATTACGAAGCAAGTATAGGCTGGTTCCCCATTAAATGGAATTCGGATAAATTGCCCAATGTTGTTCTAAATGATAAAAATTCAATAACAGGAATACAATGGATGAATAACATAAATTCTACAGTCAAAAAACCAATAAATTACATCTTACTATATGGCAATTTGAGTAGAATTGATGACCCACAATGGAATGAGTTAAAAGAACAATTGTCAAAAGGTTTTAAGTTAAAATATAAATCAGAGAACAATTACGTGATGCTATATGAAAGATTATAGTATCTGATGGGATATTTTGTAATACACCCCAAAAAACCCACCAAAGGTTAAGTTATAAAAAGTTTAATTTTTTTCATTTTAACACTGACGGTAAACGATAAAAAAGAGAAATATCGTGATTGTATGCAAGTGAATCAACAATAGCTGTCGCTTTATCTTTTCTTCGAACAAAGTAACATATAAATTTTCTTATTTTACTTTCACCCACAAAAGTAAAATAAGATAGTTCGGACCCACAAAACCCTGCAGCATTTGTTATCACATATTGGATCAGCAAGTTGCTTATTTCACCAGTTCGGGGATAATGTTTCCATGGCAGGCATTGGGGAACGGAATTTTCAGCACAGCTGCCAGCGAAGCCGCCAGATCTTGCACATCGATGGGACGGATAATTGAAGCTCTATCCGTACGCCAACCATAAAAAATCAGAGGCACCTGTGAATCGTATGCATAACCTGTATTGTGTACAGCCAACGACTCGCCCATCTCAGACCAATTGGGCAACAAAGCATACATAACATCCCCACTTCGGGTAAGATAAAAACTATTGGCCAGCTGCCGATGGAGGCCATTAAAACTACCATTTTGCAATATCTGCCCCGATGTGATCACATAGCCAATACCATTGAAATCGAGCAGGAAACGGGCAATTTCACGTTGCATCTGTTCCTTGTCGATCTTAGACTGCTGCAAAAGCTGATGATTCAAATAAATTTGCTGTCCTTTCCAGAACTTAATCCATTCGCCTTCGCCATAGAGGGCCTTCAAATAGCTTTTGAGCAGCACGTAGGCCTGCCCGGCATTGAATTGTCCGGCCGGCATGCCCCATTCCTGCATAGCCTTATAGGGATACGACGCCCCATGAGGAGAGGTCAAGAAACACAATACATTGGACTTACCGAGATAGCTATCTATAAAACTCAGAAAATGAGCCAATTCCTTATCCAAACGCAGTAACGCATCGTGCATCTCGTACGATAAAAGCCCATACTGCTGGCCAATATACTCAGTTGCATTGAAATTGATCAGTAACAAATCCGGATAATCGTCCTTCCCCAGTTCCTCATTTACTATGAGCGTAATGGCAAAATCTTTAACCAGATTATTCCCCATAGGGGTATTTTTCAGAAGATAATAATCCCGGCCTCCGTCGGTTCGTACCGACAGGGTCTTTAGGTCATAGGGAAAGACTTTTTTACCTTTTATGCCATTTTCATACCGGCTATTATCGGGAAAATTCAATCGCTGATAAACACTGTCGGGTTTGAGAAGGCTCCATGTTTGCTGAAGATAAATATCGGGAAGTTTTTTGCCATTGAAATCCTTCACCCATTGGGGCAGTTCGGGCAGATATGCACTGCTGCTAATTATTTTTCCCGAATAATTATCGAGCCAGTAAACGGCATTAGCCATATGTCCGCCTAAAAGCACAGCAGGCATAGCATCGAGTGAAACGGCAAAAACTTTTGATTGTTTAAAGAAAGCCAGCCGCAATTCATCGCCAATGGTACTGGTTAGCAGATTCTTTGGCGAATGTTTTTCGTTCGTATTTTCACACCCAACGCAATAGGTATCATTATCACCGGTTGCAGCTACTATTTTCCCCGAAAGCTGGTCGTACCATTCATTGGCAACGATTCCGTGAGCGGAAGGATAGCATCCGCTAACCAATGTAGCCATCCCGGGGGCGGTTTGCGTATAAAAATAATTCAACTGCATATAATCAAACCGTGTTCCCTCATTTACCAAACGACGAAAGCCATTCTGTTCAAAACTGTCCCAATAACGATTTAGCAGATCGGAACGAAGATTATTAACAACAATCCCTACCACCAGGCGCGGTACAGCGGGTTTATTATCCTTCTGAGCCGCCAGACCCAAAAATTGCATACCACATAATAAGGACAGACTAAAAAATTTTATTTTTCCGCTCATTGAAAGATAAAAAATCCTAAGATATCGAACAATCATAATATAGGGATTACAAAAATACGGGATTACCATTGGAAGAAGTACATCATTATCTTTCCTTTTCCACGACAATGGTTACCCCTTTGAGTTTACCCCCCAGAGAAGGATTCATTTTTGTAATCTTAATTCTGGCCCTCTCGATGCAGGGGAAACTATAGAAGATACGATCAAGAATGCGATTGGCAAGATATTCGATCAGATTTACCGGTTTACCCATTTCTTCCCTGATAATATTGTAAATATTCTGGTAATCGATCGCATCGGCAATATCATCCGAGACGGAAGCTTTCTGCATATCGTAACTATATTCAAAGTTTACCAGAAAAGTATTGCCTACCATTTTTTCCTCGGGGAAGCAGCCATGGTAGGCAAAAAATTCCATTTCTTCGAGTTCGATATACGCCATTACGGGTAATATATTTGGGTATTAAGCATTCATCGAAATGAGAAATTCCTCGTTGGTGCTTGTTTTCGACATGCGGTCGATAAGGAATTCCATAGCTTCTATGGGATTCATATCGGAGAGGTAATTTCTCAGGATCCATATTTTATTCAGCATGGCTTTATCGAGCAGGAGGTCTTCACGGCGGGTGCTGGAGGCATTCAGGTCGACTGCAGGGAAGATACGCTTGTTGGCCAAACGGCGGTCGAGCTGCAATTCCATGTTACCGGTACCTTTAAATTCTTCAAAAATCACATCATCCATTTTCGAACCGGTATCGGTAAGTGCAGTAGCCAGAATAGTAAGCGATCCTCCGTTCTCGATATTTCGGGCAGCACCGAAGAAACGCTTGGGCTTTTGAAGGGCATTGGAATCGACCCCACCCGATAAAACTTTTCCCGAGGCAGGGGCAATGGTATTAAAGGCACGGGCCAGACGTGTTATGGAATCCAGAAGAATAACCACGTCGTGTCCACATTCTACCAATCGTTTGGCTTTTTCGAGAACAATATTGGCCACCCTCACATGTCGTTCAGCGGGCTCATCGAAAGTAGAAGCTATTACCTCGCCATTGACGCTGCGAGCCATGTCGGTTACCTCTTCAGGTCGCTCATCGATGAGCAAGATTATCAGATAAACTTCAGGATGGTTTTCGGCAATAGCATTGGCTATATCTTTCAGCAGTACGGTTTTACCTGTTTTGGGTTGTGCCACAATCAGTCCTCGTTGTCCTTTGCCAATAGGAGCAAACATATCCACAATTCGACACGAAAGGTTGGGATTGGTTGGAGAAACAAGGTTAAATTTTTCGTTGGGGAACAAGGGCGTCAGATAATCGAAAGGCACCCTGTCGCGAATAAAGTCGGGATCACGTCCATTGATTTCTTCTACCTTGATCAGCGGAAAATATTTTTCATTTTCCTTAGGAGGACGGATGGTTCCCTTAACGGTATCGCCGGTTTTTAATCCAAAGAGTTTGATTTGCGACTGTGACACATAAATATCATCGGGCGAATTAAGGTAGTTATAGTCGGCCGAACGCAAAAAACCATATCCGTCGGGCATTATCTCAAGTACGCCTGTAGCCGTAACAATGCCTTCAAATTCAAAAGTTTTATCCTCTTTTTTAACTTCCACGCGATGTGGAATGGGTTCCGGCTCTTCCATTCTTATCTGGGGTGACACTTCTGTTTCTGCAGTCTCTGCAGGTTTTTCATAGCTAATATCCTCGATCGGATAGTAAGTCTCAGCCGAAACAGCCACATCAGAAGTCAGATCCGAAGCATCTTCGCCCAGTGAAAGCAAAGGAGACTCTTCTTTTTCCTCCACCTGCTGAGTTGCAGTACCCGTACCCATCACTTCCGGGGTAGTTGTTTCCTCGGCTGTAGTACCTTTACGTCGCCTTTTACGAACGGTTATTTTTTTCTTTTCTTTCTCTTCTTCGGAAGATTTATTTGTCCTCGACTTTTTAAAGGTTGCCTGAATTGCTTGCTGATCCAGAATCTTATAAATAAGATCCTGCTTGCTTAAAGCATCTACCTTGGTTATCCCAAGTGACTGCGCAATTTCCTGCAACTCCGAAAGCTGTTTTTCATTGAGCTCAATAATATCGTACATACCTTAAAATTACAAATGATTTTTAATAATTACACATAAAAAAAACGAAAGGATAAAATCGGATGGCAAAGAAAGAACTGTTTGTTGAATTATGCAGCAAAATTAGGCAATTGTTCCAAAATTTCAAAAAAAAAATTTTTTGACGAAAATTTGACAAACGAATACGTTATTTCTTTCTGCATCCCTTAATTTAACCATGCAATGTAAATAAGGGGCATAGGGTTAGTAGAGACAAAAATTAATTTTTTAAATGTCTGATAACCAATAACTAACTATATGCGACAACTTAAAATAACCAAACAGGTAACTAACCGCGACACCCCTTCGCTCGACAAGTATCTGCACGAGATAGGCAGGTTAGAGATGATCAGTGCCGAAGAGGAGGTAGAACTAGCCCGGAGAATACGTAAGGGAGATTCAAAAGCCTTGGAAAAGCTTGTAAATGCCAACCTGCGATTTGTTGTATCCGTTGCCAAGCAGTATCAGAATCAGGGGCTGGCATTACCCGATTTAATCAATGAAGGTAATGTTGGTCTGATTAAGGCAGCGCAACGATTTGACGAAACGCGCGGCTTTAAATTCATTTCGTATGCGGTATGGTGGATACGGCAGTCGATTCTGCAGGCCCTGGCCGAACAGTCACGTATAGTTCGATTGCCGCTCAACAAGATTGGTTCCATTAGCCGTATCTCGAAAGTATTTGCCGAACTGGAACAAAAATACGAGCGTGAACCTACCATACTTGAACTGGCTCAGGCATTAGAGCTTGCTCCCGCCGACGTACTCGAAGCCCTTCGTACTGCCAACCGTCCGATATCAATGGATGCCCCTATTGGCACCGAAGAGGATACCAGCCTGTACGATGTACTTGGAAACAACGACTCGCCGAGTCCCGACAAAGATCTGATACACGACTCTTTACAGAAAGAAATTGCCCGTGTACTCACTACCCTTTCGGCGCGTGAAGCTAAAATATTACAATTGTATTACGGGCTAAATAATCATCCGCCCCTATCCCTCGATGAAATAAGCGCAGAAGTAGGACTCACCCGTGAAAGGGTAAGGCAAATCAAAGAAAAAGCCATTAAACGCCTCAAAAACTCAAGCCGTTGCAAAATGCTAAAATCCTATTTAGGTTAGCAATTGGTTTGTTTAAGCAGCGGACAGCTTACTGGGGAAAGCATAGCAACGACACTATCTGACCTGACTATGTGCCAGTAAGCTTTTTTGATTTATGCACAGACCGTTCAGAATGATCAACCCATTCAATCGGCAGGAGGAAACGTTAAAACAAACCGAGAACCTTTAGGTTGACGAGGCTCATATCGAATACTTCCTCCAATATATTCAACTATGCTCTTGCAAATAGCCAGTCCCAGACCGCTACCCGATGTTTTTGTTGTAAAATTGGGCTGAAAAAGTTTATCGCGTATTGTTTCAGGCACCCCCGTACCATTATCTTCGACAATTACCATCCGCTTATTTTGTCCCTGCACAATTATACCGACTGTCCCCTCTTCTCCGGCAGGGAAAGCCTGCACAGCATTATTAATGAGGTTGATAAACACACGCCGCATCTGCTCTTTATCGGCCATAATCCAACATCCATTTTCGTCAAGATTCAGTTCAAAGTTAATTTTTGAGTCCTGATACAACGTTACCACCTCTTCGATGATATGATTGAGGTTAATTTTGTCCTTTCGGGGTACAGGCATTTGGGCCAGACTCGAAAAGGCTGTTGCTATCGACGACAGATTATCAATCTGCTCAATGATGGCCTGCATCACTTTTTGAAAATACTCGATATCAACATTTTGCTCGGTTTGCATTCTCCGCTGCAATTGTTGAATGCTCAATTTAATAGGGGTAAGCGGATTTTTTATTTCGTGGGCAACCTGTCGGGCCATTTCGCGCCAAGCCGATTCACGCTCCACCCTCGAGAGTACCTCAACCGAATGTTCCAGTTCCTCAACTTTTTTATTGTACTCGTCAATCAGATTACCTAACTCATCCTGGCTGTGATACTCAATTTTGACATTACCTTTTCCTAACTTCATCCGGGCAATGCTCTCCTGAACAATCAACAGGGGACGTGTTAGCTTGTTGGCCGTTACAACAGCTATAGTTACCGCTATCATTATGAAGATGATATAAACATTGATAATGGCCAGCAAAAAAGTCGAAATTTCATCCGACAGTTTCGACTGCTGCGTAAAATAGGGCAAATTTACATAGGCTATAACCTTCCCCTGACGATTCACCAATGGCGTATAAATGGAGAAATATTTCTGCCTGCCTATCCATTCATTCTGCACAAATTCCGTTTTGCGATTCTTCGAAAGCTGATAATAAGCCAATGGATTAATGCGATTGCTACAAATACCCTTCTCAAAAATCTCGGAACGCGAACTGGCAATAAGCCGACCATCGATACCGTACAGATGTATGTCGGTACTGAAAAGACTCGACAAATGACGCAGCAAACTTTCAAGATTACTATACTCATCGGAATGCCAGATGTAGCTCAATTTCTGCTCCTGCGACAAATTGTTGTAAAGCTCCAGATAGATGCTCTGCAATTTCTCCCCAAAAGTCTCGTAATACTTACGGCTATACTGCTGAAGAATAAAATAAACAGTAATACCAGCAACAAACAACAGAGAAAACAGTAAAGTACCGATAATCGTAAGCTGAATCCTCATCCGAAACCCCCGCTGCAGTATGTTGAGTTTGATGGTTTTTTGATTGGCCAGCAGAAACATGAAATTAAACAAAAAGAAATTGATGATAAACAAATAGGAAAACGACACCAATATGTCGACCAACGTCGGACTTTGCCGGCTTAATATAATTAGCACTTCAGGATTGGGACGATAAAACAAATGATCATAGCCTCCAAATCGTTCGTAATGAAATTTACCCGGAAAATCGGGATACTTTTCGGTACTGGTGTTGTAAATAAAACTCCCCGATTGATACGAAATATTCCCCCGGTAATATTTTGCATACGAATATTTTTTCAGTTGGTCGTTATTATCGTACTGGCTTAACAATAGCTGCGGATATCCGAGCACATCGGTATTAAACCTCGACTCAAGCTGAAGGTAAACATTTACATATTGGTTGAGATGTTTATATGGAAATATTCCAAAATAACCTATTCTGCCATAATAATTTTTTAAAAAATAGAAATTGGCACTGATTTTTTCCGTATGCCGCTGAATCACAGAATCGAAAAATGCAAAACACGGACTGAATCGATATTCGGGTTTAATAAGCACCGAATCATCCGGTGTACAAATAGTCAACTGTAAATCATAACGATCGAGATAACCCGAAAAATAACGCTTCTTTACATACTTATATATCCATGGATAATCAATTCCCTGGGCAAACAGCTGTCGATAAAGGGTAGTATCGAATGCTATTTTTTTATTTAAATCCCGAAGAAGCAATTCAGCAACTTTATCACGCTCTACGGCAAGACTTTGAGCAAGCTGCTTCTCGGTGTTGGCAATTCTTTGGTTTCCAATTTTGAAGGTAACATACACCGCATACAGCGAAAATATTCCCAGAATCAGTACTATGTGGAAATAACCAAATTCACGTCTTAGAATTCGTCGGATATAGATTACCAATAATAGGGATTGCATAAAAACAAGAACCGACATCAAACGTTCTTGCAGCACAAAATAAGTTACGAAGCTATTGGCCACCACTATCAAAAAACAAAAAAGAACAAACTTCTGCCGGGAAGCCTGACGAATGCATAAATCGAGCAAAAGCAAAAACCCCGAAAAAAGCATGGTAAAAGAGGTGATAAAAATAATGGATACCATGCCCGATGCAAAAAGATCGGTAATATTGTAGGTTATATTGGTGTGAGTCAGGGTATGTTCAAATAAATAAGAGGCACCATTAAAAAAAAGTATTACAATAATACCCTGCAAAATTGACTGACCGAAAGTACGGGTAATATCCAACTGCTTTTGTCGGGTAAAGACCAGATAAATGGTAAGATAAGCAATCAGACTGAAAACAAAGATATCGGCCGGTACAAAGGAAATAGACCCAACCCCGAAAATTTTATCCTGAAACGAATGAAGTTCCATCAACAAGGTAGGAAAACCCGTCAAACGAATCACCAGATACAATCCCAACAACATGCTGGCAAATCCCAGGATAAGCATAGATTTTTTACCGGCATGTTCCTGTGTAAGCAACCGATAGCAGGCCAGAGCAAAGAAAAATACAGCTATCAGCAAAAACAAAGGAATAAGCACCAGATTGATACCCTTGTGTCGGACAGGCTTTGAAAAGTCGAGCGAGAATACACCAATGCCATGGATATTTTTAATCAAAAATTTCTCCTTAAAAACGTTTGAACGTACCCCTACCGATGCCGGAATCTGAAACACGGGATTAAACTCATTAGTAAGATATTGGTTCTGAATAACATAATTATCCTTAATCAAAAGCAAACCAATAACCTTATATTCTTTTACATTCCGGGAGATAGCATAAAACCATCCATTGGACAGTTGGATAAATTGTTGAAAATCGGTAATAAACGGCAGGATATCAATTTCGGGGATTCGATTATCGGACCATAGTAAGACACTGTCGGACTGATAGATGTAAAAGTAAATTTTCTGTTTGGCGGCCAAACGTCTAAAATCAAGATGTTTGGAGCTAGGGATAGCATCCGGCGACCGGTTATTGAGCAGCGAAGTAATCTCGTCGAGTTGGAGTTCAAGTTCATTTTCGGCCTGCAGAAAACGTTCCTGAAACCGCCGGTGCAGAAGCTGATGATAAGCCGGGGAGGTAAAATAAATATCCAGCAATGCGGCAATAACAATAAACAAGCAGGCATACAGAAAGTATGCCTGAGCTTGCCGAATATTGTCGGGCTTAGAAGCCATTGCTATTTTTCAACTATTTTTTGGGGACATAGTCGGTTCGTAAGACTTTAAATTCGGTCCGTCGGTTGATCTGGTTAGCAAACTCCTGCTGGTCGGGGGTAAGTGTTTTGATAAACGACTCGGTAAGGACGGTGCCCACGGGCAGGAAAGGATACTGGCGGTTAATTTTTTCGTCCACCATTTTCGGTTCCGACTCACCGTTACCCTTTGCCACCAGGCGGTCGGGAGCTATTCCCTTTTCTATTAGATAGTCTACTACGCTCTGAGCGCGACGCTGCGAAAGTTCAAGATTGGCTTTTTCGTTGCCAATATAGTCGGTATTGGCCATGAGCAGGATGGTAACGTTGGGATTGTCGTTGAGGGTTTCCACCAGCTTATCCAGAGCAGCCTTAGATTCGGGACGCAAAGCAGCACTAGCAAAATCGTACACGATATCGGGTATTTCAATAGGTCTATCAATGGGAGTCAGGTTGATAGAAGTCTTAAAATCTCGGCTTCGCTGCTCTCCTTTAGTGGTCACGCGTGCTTTGTTATTTAGGTAACCTTCTTTAAGCGCCACAAACACATAATCGGTGTTCGGCTTGAGGTTGAACTGAAAATCGCCCTCCTTACCGGTACGGGTTTCGGTGGTAATACCATCGCTTCCTATGCTCTTCACGGTAGCATCGGCAATGGGTTTCTCGGTACGGTCGTCGATTACACGGCCAGCAATAGTAAACCGTAGGGGCGGCAATACAAATATGTATATATCATCGTTGCCACCACGGTTGGAGGTCAAAAAGCCTTTTTCTTCGTTGGCCTGAAAAACGATTCCAAAATCATCGGCATTGCTATTGATAGGATAGCGCATATTTTCAACCTGCCAGGTACCATCGGGCTGTGGCTTGGCCTTAAAAATATCCAACCCACCAAGACCTATATGACCATCGGATGAAAAGTAGAGCGTACCATCGGGATGCACGTAGGGGAACAATTCGTTGCCCGGAGTATTAACCGTAGGTCCCAGATTAACCGGTTTGCCCCATTCATCACCATTTTTTGTAACCTTCCAAATATCGTAACCTCCTATTCCTCCCGGCATATCGGCAGCAAAATAAAGGGTTTGCTCATCGGGTGAAATGGCAGGATGCAAAACATCAACGCTATCGCCTGCCAAATCCAGAACTTCGCCCTTTGAAAACGATTCGCCCGAAAGCTGAGCCACCATAATCTGCGAGCTGGCTTTCTTCCCTTTAATGGGTCGGCAACTGGTATAATACATTACGGTGTAGTTGCTATTGATAGAGGGAGTACCCTCTTCAAACTCGGTATTGATCTCGCCGCTAATGGGTACTGGCGTACTCCACCGACCCTGTTTGTCGAGCTTGGTAACATAAATATCGTAGGGCAGCTCACCAGTCCCCTCCCGTACCGTACCCTTAGAACCATTGCGGTTGGATGCAAAATACAAAACCATATAATCGCCCCGACCAAAAGCAGGACATACATCGCTGGCACGAGAGTTTACATCCTTTAAATTCTCAACAATATAGCCATTGGGATTATCGATCCAGCGCTGCGCCAGCTGACACGACTGAATCCCGTTTTCACCCCGTGGATCATCGGGCACCAGTTCCTTATACCGACGATACATGGGTTCGGCCTCCTTGTACTTGCCTTGTGCACGCAAAGCATCGGCATAATAAAGATAAATCAACGGATTCTGATACTCACGGGTAATGGTTTTCTTGTACCAAAGTTCGGCATGCACAGGATCCTGAAGATGCCGATAACACTCGGCAATGTAAAATATTATTTCCGTCTTTTTGTTTTTGTCCTCCACCACTTCGTAGGCATCGCGATACTGCTCGATGGCTTTCAGCCACTCGCCTGCAGCATACGAATCATTAGCCTTTTTCAGTTTCCCCCCCTGAGCCATTAGCCATAAAGGGAACACCAGTAACAATACGGCAATGCTATAACGTCTCATCCGAAATTCCTTTTTTATCGGCCAACTGACCCATCTCGGAACAAATGCTTTAGCCATTCATTAGCTCCTTAACAGCAGGCCTACATTATTATTAAATGACAAATCTATGAAATTATTGTAACAAAAATAATATTTATTCCACAATGTAATCACCCATAGTCTGTGAGTTTATTCCACGACCAGTCCGACCAATCGATTCTAAAATTATTCGGGTATAAAGATTCTCAAAAAATACGATGAACATCCAAAGCTATACCGCAAATATGGGGTAATAATTGGTCCCTTTACATGGCGTAGTCTGTGACTTCGCCGCATCTTACAGGCAGTCCCCTGACTGCCTGTATTTTTATTATTTTCCGACCGTCCCCCTGAAATTTTCATTGGTTTGTTTGAGGCAACGCATCATGGGGGTTTCATCCGAAAATAATTTTATAAGCTACTGACTGTCTTTTGGTTATACTTGCATTTTTTTTATTAACTACTCGGCCGGATGAAACTCGCAAGTTCGTTTCATTCGTTTGTTGTGTTTACAGCGTCAACAGGGTCGTTTCGGTGAGTTATCCCACATATTTTTGCAAACAATTTTGATTTATATTTGTTAATTAAATATTAAAAACAAAAAATATTCATAAGACCCTATGATTAAATGTGTTGTAGAAAAACTAAAAATGTCTAACAAAATTTACAAACCATGAAAACCCTTACCCGTATTATTGCACTGTGGGGCATGATGCTAACGACTTGCCCTCAGCTGTTGTGGAGTCAATGCTATGACCCCACCCGGTATTTTGCCATTGACTCGGTCAATAAGGTAACAAAAAAGGTCTATTTTACCTTTAAAACCGACTCAGCTACAAGCGCCCACTTAGATTATAACTATTATGACAATGGCTATCAAGGTGGCTCTACGGACTTGTCGCTAGTCAACGGAGTGGTGAAAGATTCTTTCGAGTACCAAGGAGAACCAGACGTGATCAACGTCATGATCAGTTATTATTACAATTCTAATTACTGTGACACCACAAAAACTGTCGATCTAAGCTGTGCAGGAGTATCAGCCTATCAAGTCAATACAAAAAAGTGTGCTCAAGACTTTCAACGCAAGATACAATTAAATTTTTATAACAGTTATTCGGGAGATATCGTAACCATTTTGTTAACTGATAAAAATAATTCACCTATCGACTCATTTCAATTAAGCGACTACTCACTTACAACAGAATACCAATTTAATTATGTAGGATTTGACACCCTACGGGTAACCTACCGTAAACAATTCTGCGAACGCACCGAGCAAGTACCCATTCTGATATCGGGCGACTGTCGTAATTTTTCCTGTGACAAAGACCTACAAATAGAAGCAACAGGAATCAATAACCGAAAGATAACCATTAATCACCCTCAGGCTAGTTTATATCACTGGAGTTTAGATAGCCCATACGGTACGGACACAGCCACTACCTCTGCAAATAATCGTAATTTTTCGCTGGCTGCAAACACGCTATATTCGTTATGGGTTGCCGCTATCGATCCTACCCAATGGTGTTATGCCGATACGTCGATACAAATTACTACCTCGTCGTGCTATGCCGAGTTCGGGGGGACCACTTATTTTGGAACCACAGCTTATTTTTATCTGTCAACACCATCCACCGACTCCAATACCTATGTTTTATCCTTTGGCGATGGAAAAGATACCACATTGAATGGACCCTTTAGCTATACTTCTTTGACTTACACATATGACACGACTGGGGGAAAAAATAATTTTATTGCGGTGCTGAAAGTTATCAATCGCAATGGAGAAACGTGCAATGTAATTACCCAGGCAATATCCTTTAAATCATGCAGCACCAGCTTTAGCAGCTATATGACGGGTAACGACCCGTTGGAAAAAACATTTTATATCTATGCAAATACTTTCGGTCCCTATGATTCCATTCGCTTTGTGATCGATTTCGGAGATGGTCAACAATACGCCATTACAAGCGAAGGGGGATGGGCACAAGTTACACACCGATATCCCCAGAACGGAACCTATACGGTAAAGTTGTTGTCAGTATCATATGAAAATGATAGCATTGTATGCAGCGATGAATACACGGCTACTGTGATTGTGGGAAGCTCACCGTTGATGGCTGACTTCAGCTACTACGAAGATAACGGAACGTTTAAATTCTTCGATAATTCAGTTGGTGTGATTACCAACTATCAATGGGACTTTGGCGATGGAAGCACCTCAACTGCCCAAAATCCGAGCCATAGCTACGCTGCCGATGGAACCTATCAGGTATGTCTTACGGTCAAAGATGATGTTGGACGCGTGCATACCCAATGTAAGGAAATTATAAAAGGAACACCCGGTTGTCTTACTCGGGCAAACTTCATAATCTCTCGCAACCCTGCGCAAGCGAACAAAATTACCTTCAATAACCTTTCAACCGGTGCTACAAAATATTATTGGGATTTTGGCGATGGTAACGTTTCTACCGACGAAAGCCCTACCCATACCTATTCAACAATTGGAATTTATACCGTTAAGCTCTCTGCATACGCAAATGATTGTTACAGCACCTATAAACAAAAAATAACGGTAGGCGTTTTGAACTGTCTTGCACGCTTCGAACGGTTTGTTAATAGTACCAGCGGTGAAGTAACCATAAACAATACCTCAATAGCAGATAATAATAATGCCGTGTATTTCTGGAACTTTGGAGATGGTAGCTATAGCTCGTTTGCCAATCCTCCGGCCAAAACCTATACCAAAGACGGAAAATACACCATAAGTCTTCTGGTATACGATCCTAATACGGGTTGTTACGATTATGCTGAACAGGATGTTTACATCGACCGCACCTGTAAGGCACAGTTCAGCTACTACATCGATAGTGCTACCCACAGCATTCAATTGCAGAACTTATCGGTTAACGCCAATAAATATTACTGGACCTTGGGCGATGGTAGCATCTCGACCGATTTAAATCCCACTAAGAACTTCAGTAATGCAGGAATCTACAAGATAGCTCTCACCATTGCCAACACGGTTACCGGCTGCCTCGATAGCCATGAAGAATACATAACCATTGGTCATTCGTCCGACTGTGAAGCCGACTTTGTTTACAGGGTAGCTCCCTCAACCAATCAAGTATTCTTCTTCGACCGATCGAAAGGCAACATTACCAAATACCTGTGGAACTTCGGCAATGGTACCACATCGGTACAACAAAATCCTACGATAACCTACACCAAGCCGGGACCCTACAACGTATGTCTGACGGTCGTAAGCGCTGGGGGCATCAGTAACATCACCTGCAAAAAAATAATCACCTCAGGCAATACCTGTGTGGCCAATTACGATTACCTGGTAGAACCTGGCCGTAAGGTATACTTCAACGAGACCTCACTGGGTAACCCTGTCAATTATCAATGGAATTTTGGTGACAACGCACAGGCAAGCGGTCGAAAGGTCGATCACACCTATGCTGCAAACGGGTATTATCTGACCAGTCTGACAATTTCAAATGGTATCACCTGCAACAGCTCAGCATACCGGTTGATCAACGTGGGTATGCCAGGCAAAATCAAAGCTGGTATAGTGGTACTGAGCAACAGCAGTTCCAACAAAGCTGGCGGCTATCCAGTCGACTTTATTGGCGCTGGACTGGGCGATGATGTCCGTATCAAATGGACCTTTGGCGACGGTACTGAGGATACCACTACCACCTCGCCGACCCATGTATACAGCGCACCAGGTACCTACACTGCCTGCTACATTGTAAGCGACCCCATCACCGGTCAGGCCGATACAGCATGCACTGTGGTTACCGTTACCGATATCTCCCACCCCATCGCATCCAGCGACAACCTGCAGGTATATCCTGTACCTTTCAACGATTTAATCAATGTTACCTTGTCGCTAAAACAAGCCACAAAAGTGCAGATTAGCCTGTACGACTTGTCGGGTAGGAATATCGTACTGTCGAATCACAACGTTGCAGGCCCAGGAGATGTATCGATGGGTCTCAATACCACGCATATCAAATCGGGCACCTATCTACTCAGAGTCGATATCGGTGGACAAAGATTCACACGTCTGGTGATAAAACAATAAAATGCGGCAAGCAAACAGGGAGCGTTAAGCTCCCTGTTTTTTTTGCCCTAACCAACAACAAAACGGATTAGCCTTTAATGTAAGGATTGGCAATCAATTCCCTAAGCTGATTGATCTGCCGTCGGGTACCAATAACAAACAGCTTATCGCGTGGCGAAAGAGGGGTTTCGGGTAAAGGATTTATGACAAAAGTTTTACCCTGTTGCTTGATACCTACAATCCTTGCTCCCGTATCATTATACTGTTCCAGTTCACGAAGCGTACGTCCATTGAAATAATCGGTCAGATGTTCTAGGGTTACCTCGTCGAGGATCACATTGCCTTCGGTAGTCTGCATGAGAATATCTACAAATTCCACTATATCAGGCTTAGCGACAAGTCGTGCCATACGCCTACCGCTCATTTTGTCGGGTAATATTACATTGTTGGCCCCCGCTCTTCTGAGTTTTAACTCGGCACTATCGTCGCTTGCCTTACTGATGATGGAAATTTTAGGATTGAGCTGACGAGCGGTCAACACCAGAAAGACATTCTCGGCATCATTGGGCAAAACGGTAAGAATGGCCCTAGCCCGATCGATGCCAGCGCTAAGCAGCACCTCATCGTGAGTGGCATCCCCCTCTATAAAAAAAGTCTTCTTATTATCAATTATATCGTCTTTTTTGTTAGGATCGTGCTCAATTACTACCACGGGAATATTATGCTCCACAAGCTCTCTGGTGGCCTGAGATCCATTACGACCATATCCGCACACAATGATATGGTCGTGTAATTTATCAATTTGTTTCTGCATTTTTTTTACCAGATAATAATTTTGAAATACACCTTCGACAACAAACTCAGTAAAAGCAGTAACCACATAGGCAAAGATACCAAAACTTACAATGATGAGAAAAGAAGTAAAAATCATGCCTACTTCCGACAGGGGATGTACCTCCGTGAAGCCAACCGTAGCAATAGTAATAATGGTCATAAAAAAGGCTTCGACGAGGGTATAATTTTCAATCCACATAAAACCGGCCACACCGACCGCAACAATAAAAATCAGCAACAGAAAAGCAAAATATATTTTTCGGAATGGAGACCTAAAATGCATACAGTTTTTTCGTCATCATTTGGTTAAACACTTCACATTGCAAACAACGTTGTAAAAGACAATGTTTATTATAAATCTGCAACAAGGCTTGACTTTCGGAGGCATTGCGAGCTAAAATGCCAAAGTTACGCCATTTATCAATAATACTATTCTGCTCGGGTCCGATATCTTCCAAAATTCTGATGGCCTGCCCCTTATAGTCGTCCCTATCCTTTTCGTGACCATAGGCAAACAAAAGGGGAACCAGGGTATTAATAGCCAGCAATAGAACCGCCGATTGGGAGAGCTTCTTTGGGTAAAGTCGGGCCGGTTGGTCGGGCTGATAATGATTGTCCCAATAGGATGAAGCTGTTACGTCGAAAAGGCTAAAAATCTGATCGCCGGTATGTATATCGAGTAATTTTTGGAAAAATGCCGGATTTTTATGCAGGAAGGCAGCCAGTTGAGCTATTCGCACCGCAGGAAAGTTGGCAGGACGTATACGCATTTTTTTCCATAAATGTCCCTCCATTGGGGTAAGGTTATATTTTTTCCTGAGAAAAACATACTCACGGTACAACAGCTGCGGATAATCCTCATGAAAATTCTCGTGTAGTAATCCTGCCTGCCCCAGCAGCAGGGCTTCCAACGTCTGCAGGTTATGAGCAGAACGTTGTAAAACTGCAAGGGGTAACGAACGCATCAACATCTCGAACGGAGCCTCATTCACCTTAAATCCAAATGCCTTGCCCAGCCATATCATAGCACAATGTTCCCAGTCGTAATGATTAGCCTCCAAAATCTGGTGAATAGCATGGGCACGATCAATCAAACGCTCGGCAATACCTTTCGACAATAAGGCAGCTATGTACACCGGATCGACCATGGCGATAAAATCCTTACAACGCACATCGGTCTGTATGGACCGATATTTCTCATACCGCTGATACAATCCGTTATCGACAGGCAGTTCTATTGAGGGTATAACCACACCTTTTGAATTGATGGCCGGCTGATCGTTTTTGTAAACGACATGTAAAATTACATTATCAAACAACGGATTGGTATGATGTCCATGCCTGTACCAATCGGAAGCCACAACATGAATCTCGCAATTACCCACCCAAAGGGTGTCGCCAATTTTTATACGGGTATTGTAAAAATCAGGCCCTTCATCCATATTCCGAATGCCCGGCGATATAATTTCAATAGGTTCGCTCCCCTCTGGTGTATACACCGTTTGGTTGAACAGATGATGCTGCCATATATAGTGTAAAAACTCTTCCGTCATTTCCCGAATACCTTTATTGTTCGCTTCAGTTCTGAAGTAGGACAAAGAATAGATGCCTTACGATAATAAGCCCTGATGTAAGACATGCGCTATCAAATGTCAATGATGCAAACTCAGGAATGGGATAAATTTAGTAAAAGATTCGGTACGACCGTGTGTTGTATGCAAAAAATTATGGCAGCTGAATAATATTTTGCAACTTTATTCAGCAACCGTTTCGGTTGGCACAAATAAAATCTCCTTATAATTATTTTAGACAAAATAATACGTAAATCGCCGGTCAGGAAAGTGTCGGTAAATTCATTGTATCGATAACGATTAATGCGTTGTTAACATTTTACCCCCTATGTATTAACAAAACTTCCACTATAATTTGTGCTAAACTCCGCGACAAACCATTAATTTTGTATGCATAATTTTAGGTTTGCCAAGTTTACCCGCCTTATTTTCGGGTTTAATTGGTTAGTAGTTAAACGCAAAAAAGCTGCCCTTAGGGCAGCTTTTTTGCGTTTTGTTTGGGAAAGCGGTTTTATGCTTTAGGGCGCAGCTTGCGAACTTCAGCACCGGTAGCCCAAATTTCGCTTTCACGGAGTTCTTTAAGTTCTTTTTCGAGTTGTTCTTTGTAATTGGGGCCGCTGGTAGCCTCGAGCACGCGTTTGCATTCACGGCCATCTTTTACCCGCTGATAGAGATCTTCGAATACGGGCATAACAGCTTCTTTGAACCGAGGACGCCAATCGAGTGCTCCACGCTGTGCTGTAGCCGAACAGTTGGCATACATCCAGTCCATACCTTTTTCGTCGACCAGGCGGATAAGGCTCTGGGTGAGCTCTTCGACAGTTTCGTTAAAAGCCTCGGAAGGGCTGTGGCCATTTTTGCGGAGAACCTCATACTGAGCATCCATAATACCAGCCAGAGCTCCCATCAATACACCACGTTCGCCGGTAAGGTCGCTGTATACCTCTTTTTCAAAGGTAGTAGGGAACAAATATCCCGAGCCAATAGCGATACCCAGCGCCAAGGTACGTTCCAATGCCCTGCCCGTAGCATCCTGAAATACAGCATAGCTGCTGTTGATACCCGAACCAGCCAGAAAATTACGACGTACACTGGTACCCGAACCTTTCGGTGCAACCAAAATCACATCGATATCGGGCGGAGGAATAACACCGGTTTGTTCCTTATAGGTAATCGAAAAACCGTGTGAGAAATACAATGCTTTTCCTTTAGTCAGATGAGGCTTGATTACAGGCCATAGCGCACGCTGGGCAGCATCCGACACCAGATACTGAATAATAGTTCCTTTGGCTGCAGCTTCTTCAATAGGGAAAAGGGTCTTGCCGGGAACCCATCCGTCATTGACGGCCTTATCCCAATCGGCCTTAAATTCCGGAGCCTGTCCAACAATTACGTTAAATCCATTGTCGCGCATGTTAAGCGACTGCGCCGGTCCCTGAACACCATAACCAATAACAGCTATGGTTTCGTTTTTTAAAACTTCCAGCGCCTTACTTAAGGGAAACTCTTCGCGGGTTACAACTTCTTCTATAACCCCACCAAAATTAATTTTTGCCATGTGTATTAATTTGATAATTAATAGTTTAAACGAACTAACAGTTCTTTTCCTTCTTTTTCCGATACAAAGATAATTTTTTTTTTCATATTCAACATCCCGCAACCTAATGTGTAACATTATAATTAAATTTGTATGCTTTAGCATACAAGAATTATGGAAGATATTGCACGAATACTCATCATTGAAGACGAAAAAAAAGTTGCCGCCTTCATTCAAAAGGGGCTCGAGGAGCATAATTTCAGGGTGGATATTGCCCACGATGGGTTAACAGGCAAAGAAAAAGCTACAAAAGAGAACTACGACCTGATCATCCTCGATATTAAACTTCCCCTGATGGATGGTTTTGAGGTATGCAATGCTATCCGTAAAATCAATCATCAGGTTCCCATTCTGATGCTCACAGCGCTGGGGAGTCTTGAAGATAAGGTCAAAGGATTTGATTACGGTGCCGACGATTATCTACTCAAACCCTTTGAGTTTGAGGAACTGCTGGTACGAATAAGAGCCCTCCTCAAACGATCCATCCAAAGAATATCTAAGGAACCCGAGGTTATTATCCAGATAGCTGACTTAATTATCGACCGTAATGCCAAAACCGCCACCCGATCGGGGAAAAAGGTGGACCTTACAGCCAAGGAATACGCCCTGCTCGAATACCTCGCCCTGAACGAGGGTAAAGTTATATCGCGACTTGAACTTACCGAGAAAATCTGGGGCATTGACTTCGACAGCGGTACCAACGTGGTAGATGTTTACATTAATTTCCTGCGAAAAAAAATTGATACCGGATTTCCCAGCCGACTGATTCATACCCGTGTAGGCTTGGGTTATATGCTTAAGGCCGAAGAGGAAAATCAGTAATGGAGGATAAACCACGCGATAACAAAACCCGTCGTAACCACTAAGACAGATAACCAAACCTCTTCATGAAAATTTTAAACATGCGAGTTCAATCCGGCCGAGTAGTTAATAAAAAAATGCAAGTATAACATAGTCAGCAACTTATAAAATTATTTACGGATGAAGATATGGTACTCACCGCAAAGAACGCAAAGATATACGCAGAGGACGCAAAAGAATTTTTTTTGCGGTCTTTGCGCTATTCCTCGGCGTCCTCTGCGGTTTTTAGACCATAAATTAAATTTATTTTCGGATGAAACGACCCTGTAGACGCCGTAAACACAACAAACCGATGAAACGAACTTGTGAGTTCCAGCCGGCCGATGGGTTATTTTAAGCTCAAAAGTGAATCCAAAAGGAAGTCGGTTATTTGAATCAAATTCCGGCTGAAAATATTTTAAACATGCGAGTTCCATCCGGCCGACGAGCTAATAAAAGAAACTTAGCACAACCAAATGGTAGTCAGTAACTTATAAAATTATTTTCGGATGAAACGAGCATGTTGATGCAATAAACACAACAAACGGATGAAAATTGTAAGCAACATGCGAGTTCCATCGGGCCGATAGGCTAATAAAAGAAGGTAAGTATAACCAAATGGAAGTCAGTAACTTAAAAAAATATTTTCGGATGAAACGAGCATGTTGACGCCGTAAACACAACAAACGGATGAAAATTGTAAGCAACATGCGAGTTCCATCGGGCCGAGAAGCTAATAAAAGAAAGTCAGTATAACCAAAAGGAAGTCAGTAACTTAAAAACTATTTTCAGATGAAAGTTATGATCGAAGTACTGAAATATAAATAGTCATCGGATTTATCGTTGGTAAAACAGAAAAATACAGTTTTTTACTACCTTATGAAAATGTACAAATATCTATAAACCGAAATTTACAAATGAAGATCAAAACCAAACTTACCATAAACTTCACATTGCTGGTAGCTGGAATATTGGCCGTAGCGTCGATCAGTGTTTATCTTTTTTCCTTACGCTACCGACAGTACGATTTTTACCTTCGTTTGCGACACAAGGCGCTCAATACAGCTACGTTATTGCTCAATATTAAGGATATAAGCCCTGGACTGCTGAAAATTATTGATGAAACTACCATTTCTACCCTCAGAGACGTCAAAGTATGGGTACTGGACGAATCTAAAAACATACTTTACAGCAATACCGACTCGGCATCAACAGCCCACATTCTTCCAGCATTCTCCTACATGCGCTGGACCGATAGTAATTTCCGTACCAAAGACAACAAGGTGTACCTGTGCATAGTATACGATTACAACAAGCACAAATATTACGTATTGGCCACAGCCGAAGATTATTATGGGATGGCTGAATTGCGAAATCTACGTTTTATTCTGATCATCGTATTTGCCATTTCGTTGCTGCTCACTGTGCTGGCTGCTATATTAAACACCCGTCAGTCGCTGCAACCCATCAAGGATCTAATCCGTCAGGTGGATGAAATAAAAGCCTCGAACCTACACAGCCGTCTTTCGGTAGCCAACAACAAGGACGAAATTGCCGATCTGGCCAGAACATTTAACAAAATGCTCGAACGGCTCGAAAAAGCCTTTGAAACCGAACGGATGTTTGTCTCGAATGCCTCGCACGAACTCCGTACTCCAGTCACAGCCATCAAAGGCCAGATTGAAGTTACACTCCTCAAAAGCCGTTCGCCCGAGGAATATCAAAAGGTACTGCAATCGATTCTCGACGATGTGAACAACATGAGTACGATCATCAATGGGTTTCTCGAACTTGCCGAAGCCAATACCGAACCTGCACGAATAAAATTTGAAAAAGTCAGGCTCGACGAACTAATTTTTGCCGTTCAGGACGATCTGGCCCGGCAAAACAAGGGATATAACGTTTATGTCGATTTTGAAAAATTCCCCGAGGAGGAAGACAGTATTACGGTTTGTGGCAATCCACGCCTACTCAAGATTATGATTTCCAATGTTATTGATAATGCCTGCAAGTTCTCACCCAACCGAAAGGTAACTGTCAAAATTGACTATAACGACCATGCTGTTGACCTGAAATTTATCGACGAGGGCATTGGTATTCCCCCCGATGAGATCAAATATATTTTTGAACCCCTGTACCGTACCAAGAACAGTCGGGGTCAAACCGGCAGTGGTATTGGTCTGTCAATAGTTAACCGCATTGCACTGCTCCATCAGGCACAAATAGATGTCCATTCTGAGTTAAACAAGGGAACTATTTTTCACATTTCCATACCTCGAAAGGTATCCCTCGAAAAGACGGAAACAGAGAAAAGCCTTAACTGATCATTTGCAGAAACTCATCTTCGGTAATTACCGGGATACCAAGTTGTCGGGCTTTTTGAATTTTTGAGGGGCCTGGATTTTCACCGGCGACAATGTAGTTTGTTTTTGACGAAACGCTATCGGCCAGCCTGCCTCCATGAGCTTCAACCAGTGCTTCCAGTTCCTTGCGGCGTTCGGGCGTAGCATAGCTACCCGTGATAACAAAAGTTTTTCCGGCCAGCACATTGGACATCCGTACCTGCACCTGCCCCGATTCTTCCACTTGCATACGCACGCCATGCTTCCTTAACCTTTCAACAAGCAACTGATTATCGGCATCGCTAAACCAATCAATAACGCTTCGAGCTATGATTTCCCCTATTTCTGGCACTTGTGTAAGTTCGTCATACCGGGCATTACGTATAGCATCGATATTTTTAAAATGCAAAGCCAGTTTGCGGGCTACCGTCTCTCCAACATACCGAATACCCAAGGCAAACAACACCCTTTCAAAAGGTACCTGCCGTGAAGAAGCTATGCCTTTGAGGATATTTTCAACGGTTTTTTCCCGGAAACTTATTTTTTTTACCTTTCCGGATATAGGATCTTCAATCACCTTCTCCAGCCCATAAAGCTGATCAAAGGTCAACTCATACAGATCGGCAGGATTACGAACAAGTCCCTTGTCGAAAAGCAGTTCAACCTTTCCCTCGCCCAACGATTCGATATTCATGGCCTTACGACCGATAAAATGCTCAATTTTTCCCTTGAGTTGGGGCGGGCAACCTTTTTCGTTGGGACAAAAATGACGGGCCTCACCCTCATTGCGCTGCAAAGGCGTGCCGCATTCGGGACAATGGGAAATAAAAGTAATTCTTTGCGAAGTAGCAGAACGTTTTGACCGGTCGACATCGACGATTTTAGGGATAATTTCTCCACCCTTTTCAATCACCACGTAATCATGATCATGCAAATCGAGCAGGGCAATCTGGTCGGCATTATGCAGCGACGCCCGTTTAACGGTAGTACCACCGAGCGGCACAGGTTCGAGGTTAGCCACCGGCGTTATGGTCCCTGTTCTACCCACCTGAAATGATATGCTAAGCAGTCTGGTAGTGGCCTGCTCGGCTTTAAACTTGTAGGCAATAGCCCAACGGGGCGACTTGGCAGTAGCCCCCAACTGCTGCTGCAGGGTTATATCATCGATCTTAACGACTACACCATCAATATCGAAGGGCAAATCTTCACGTTCCTTGTCCCAGTGCTGAATAAAGGCATACACCTGATCAATATTATCGCAAAGGGCAAAATAAGGAAGTACATTGAATCCCCATTCCCGCAGGAGTTGCAGCGACCGGTAATGGCTGGTTTCGAAAGGAGGATCGGTAAGCAGATAATATACAAAACAATCGAGCTTGCGCTTAGCCACCTCGCTCGATTTCAGGAGCTTTAACGTTCCTGCAGCTGCATTGCGAGGGTTGGCAAAGGGTTCCTCACCATTATCGATACGCTCCCGGTTTAAACGCTCAAACTGTTGCCGGTTGAGCATAATTTCTCCTCTTACTTCAAAATTCTCGGGCGCAGAAGGATGATCAACAACTAACGGAACGGTTGGAATGGTTTTGACATTGGCTGTAACAATGTCGCCTTTTTCTCCATCACCACGGGTAACGGCATAGGCCAAACGACGGTTCTCGTATATAAGGCTGATCGAAGTGCCATCATACTTAAGCTCACACACATACCGATACGAACGATGTCCCAAAGAACGGGCAATACGGTCATCAAATTCGCGCAACTCCTCGTACGAATAGGTATTTGCAAGCGACAACATAGGATAACGGTGAGGCCGCTGCTGAAACTCATTACTAATATCACTGCCTACCCTTACCGTGGGCGAATTGGGGTCGTAAAACTGCGGGAATTGTTTTTCAAGATCTTCCAGCTCTCTTAACAAGCGATCGTACTCGTAATCGGAAATCAAAGGCTTATTGAGCACATAGTAATGATAATTATAGCGATGAAGTTCCTTACGCAAAAACTCAATTCGCTCCTGCGCCTGTTCAGCAGTCATAGGTGTAAAGCTTAGTATGTCCGGAATTCAAACGGAAGTTTCAGGGTATACTGATAATGCTGCCCCAACTCCATCACCGACTCATCATCCTCCTCATAATACCATACCACCAGACAGTCATGTCCTTTTTCATGTTGTTCCTTTGCCAGTCGGAAAATATCGAGCATTGCCTTTGAAGAACCGCTGTTGATGTACTCGAGCTTAATATGAAACTGAGTCAACGGCTGAGGCGATTGGTAATATTCCTTAAGCCATGTCAGCAACTTATCATAAAAAACACCGGGATTTTCGGGAATGGAACGTCCCTCTATAGTCATAATTCCCGTTGTGGCGTTAAAACTGGCTTGTGGTGTATTGGAGGTTTTTTCAACAAAAAGATCGGTCATGATTGAAAAGTTAGGTTGAGACAAATATAAGAAAATTATTCAATGTACATAGAAAAAATTTAGATTAAGTAATTGGCAATATGTACGTTCCGCTAGTGCAATAATTACATAAATTACAAACACTTACTCATAGCGCAGCGAGACAATAGGATCGACCCGGGCCGCTTTTCGGGCTGGCACAATACCCGACAACAGACTTACCAGCAAACACAAAACAACTCCTACCAAAATCCACAACCAGGGGATCAGAAATTTTCCTCCCATGATCAACGACACTACATTGCCAATACCTATTCCCAGCACTATGCCCACTACTCCTCCCAGCTGTCCGATGAGAATAGCCTCGATAAGAAACTGTTGAAGGATAGTAGATGCCTTGGCACCAATGGCTTTACGGACACCTATCTCGGTAGTACGTTCGGTAACCGACACCAGCATAATGTTCATCAGCCCGATAGCAGCTCCAAATAGGGTTATAATGCCAATGAGGGTTGCAGCAAGAGTAACCAGACGAATATTACTGATGAGCATCTGCGATAATGAATTACTTGCCTCAATATCGAAGTCGCTTTCGTCGGATGGACTTAAACGTCGGATAATCCGAAACAAGCCCTCGGCTTCCTGCATGGCAATATTGTAAAGCTGAGGATCGACAGGCTTGATATTAATTCGATACGATTGATCGGGAGTAGGAAAATACTGGCGTGCATTGGTGACCGGTATCAGACAAATACGATCCCATCCTCCAAAACTTGATCCTTTCTCTTTAAAAACGCCAATTACCCGATATTTTCCTCCGGCAATGGTAACCAACTGCCCCACCGGGTCGATGTTGGTTTTGAATAGTTTCCGGGCCACCTCAGCACCAAGAATGGTTACATGCTTAGCCATAGCAATCTCATCGGCAGTAAAATTTCTTCCAAGGCCTATTTCCCTGCCCGAGGTAATAACATCATTTTCATCGACCCCCCAGAGCTGGATATTGGGATTGGTTTTTTCGGTTCCATACTTAACGGTTGTCATTCCCGATACCTGAGCCGAAATAGCCACTACAGCAGGAAAATTAAATCGCTCCTTAAACTCTTTTGCCTGCTGATAGGTAATGTTTGGAGTATTAAGTTTCCGTTCCTGACGTTCTGCACGTTGCACCTGAACATCGCGCCGGATAATGGCAAAACTATTGGCACCCATAAGGGAAAATTCACGGGTAAGGGTATTTTTGATGGCATCGATTGCCGTAAGAATGCCTACCAATGCCATAATCCCAAAGGCAATAATAAAAATGGTCAGAAAACTTCTTACCGCATTGGCCCGTACCGAACGGACAGCAACACGGATATTTTCAATAAAAAGAGGTTTTATCCTGAACATTTACAGTTGCTTTCGTTGGGTCAAATGTAAAATAAAAAAAGGCTCCAGCCAATTTTTCAGCCGGAGCCCAAGAAATTTTTTTACCCTAAAAAACTATTCTATTTTAAACTTGCCAAGATCATTAACATTTGAGTAGCGAATGAATTCGGCACGTTGTTCATTCTGCGAACGGGCAAACTTCAGATATACCTCCAGGGTTTTCCAATAATTATGATCTCTGTTGGTATCCATGAGCAGCAGGTATCCCATGATAATAAATCCGGCCATTTCCACAAGGCGACGGGCGTGGAAGTCGACAAATTCATTATTGTTAGTGTCAACTACTTTTTTCACCGCCTCTTCATAAGCCTGTGTCATCGATACCAGAATCCGTCGGTAGGTTTCGAGTTCGGGCTTAATATCAGTGGCTTCAAATTCTTTGATACGTGCCAGATAAGCTCCTGTGGTTACGCCACGGATAGCAGCCACAACCTGAAGCTGGGTAGTACCCTCATAGATGGAGGTAATACGGGCATCACGGTAAATACGTTCAACCGGATAATCTTTCATAAAGCCCGATCCACCATGAATTTGCACGGCATCATAAGCATTCTGGTTACAGAATTCCGAAGCAATACCCTTAGCCAGAGGAGTAAACAGGTCAGCCCATTTCTGATATTTTTTCAGTTCTTCTTTCTCCTCTTTGGTTAGTTCACGTTCTTCAGAAATATGGATAAGGGTTTTGTAGATATCCACATAGCGGGCTGTTTCGTAAAGCAGTGCACGAGAAGCATCGAGCTTAGCCTTCATTACCGAGATCATTTCGTAAATAGCAGGAAATTCGATGATAGGCTTCCCGAATTGCTGACGTTCTTTGGCATATGCCAGAGCTTCGCGGTAAGCGGCCTCGCTGATACCAACCGACTGGGCAGCAATGCCCAAACGTGCCCCGTTCATCAAAGCCATTACATATTTGATAAGACCCAAACGGCGTTGTCCGCAAAGTTCGGCAGGAGCATTCTTAAATACCAGCTCGCAGGTTGGTGATCCTTTGATCCCCATCTTATTTTCAATACGCCGTACGGTAACCCCCCCATTGCGCCGGTCGTAAATAAACATAGAAAGACCACGTCCATCGGTGGTACCTTCTTCGGAACGGGCAAGTACCAAGGCAATATCACCATCGCCATTGGTAATAAATCGCTTCACCCCGTTGAGATACCACTGATTGGTTTTTTCATCGTAGGTAGCTTTGAGCATTACAGCCTGCAGGTCGCTGCCAGCATCGGGTTCGGTCAGGTCCATGGCCATAGTAGCCCCCTGACATACCCGTGGCAGGTAACGCATTTTTTGTTCTTCCGAAGCAAATTCATTGATCGTTTCGGCACAGTCCTGCAGCCCCCAGATATTAACAAAACTGGCATCGGCACGCGATACAATGTCGGCAGCCATGATATAAGGCACAATGGGAAAATTCAATCCCCCAAAACGCCGCGGTAACGACATACCCATCAACCCGGCCTGCTTCAAAGCATCGAGATTGACCTGTGTGCCTGTGGCATATTTTACCCGGCCATTTTCTAACTTCGGCCCTTCATGATCAACCGACTCGGCATTGGGCGCAACCACCTCGGCACAAATCTCTCCCACAATCTCCAATACCTTGTCGTAACTGTCCATAGCATCCTCAAAATCCTGAGGTGCATAATCATATTTATCTTTTTCCGTAAAATTTCTTTCCTTAAGTTCAACTATCCGCTTCATCAAGGGATGTTGCAACTGAAATTTAAGATCGGGATTATCGGTATAAAAATTGCCCATAATTTTCTGGTTTAGTTTGTTGAAACATTGTAGCTATTTAGTATTTTGCTTATAATACTTTATCATTTTGGGAATCACATCTTCGACATTCCCGGTAATGACATAATCGGCAATTTTGTTGATCGGAGCGTAGGGGTCACTGTTAATGGAAATGATCATGCTCGATTCCTGCATGCCGGCTATATGTTGGATTTGGCCGGAGATTCCACAGGCAATATACAATTTTGGACGAACGGTAACGCCAGTTTGGCCAATCTGGCGGTCGTGTTCGGCAAAACCGGCATCAACAGCGGCACGGGAAGCTCCTACTTCGGCCCCTAAAACTTCGGCCAGTTCGTACAGCATCTGGAAATTTTCCTTTGAACCTACTCCATAACCACCGGCAACAATGATAGAAGCGTTTTTGATATTCACCTTCGACTTTTCCATTTGCCGTTCGATGATGCGAACTGCAAAGTCAGCGTCGCTGATGTATTTTTTAGCATCAAGCTTTACGATCTGCCCTTTGTAGTTGGGATCCAGAATTTCCTTCTTCATCACCCCTTCACGTACGGTAGCCATCTGGGGACGACAATCGGGGTTAATAATGGTAGCAATGATATTTCCCCCAAAAGCCGGCCGAATCTGGTACAGCAGTTTATCGTAAGTTTTATTGGTCTTGGTTTCGGTATGCGAACCTATTTCCAGTTCGGTACAGTCGGCTGTAAGACCGCTGTGCAGAGCAGAAGAAACGCGCGGACCCAGATCGCGACCTACCGTTGTAGCGCCCATCAGGGCAATCTGAGGTTTCTGCTCCTCAAAAAGTTTGACCGTGATCGAGGCATAGGGTAAGGTAAGATAATGTTCCAACGAAGCATCATCAACCACATAGAGGGTATCCACCCCATACGGGAATATTTGTTTCTCAATCCCATCGAGTTTGTAGCCAATGGCCAATGCTTCTAACTTACAACCCAGTTCATTGGCCAGCTTACGACCTTTAGTAAGAAGTTCAAGGCTAACATCCTGAACCTTACCTTCCTCTATTTCACAAAAAACTATAATGTTGTTCATTACTTCAAAATTTTACATTTAACCAATATCAACCGATTGTGTGATTTTCGATCAACTCCTTCATCAGCTGATTAATGTCTGTATCACTGTCAGTAAGGCGCTTAGCCTCTTTAACCTGAAATACGATGTTGTCGATCTTTTTTACCTTGGTCGGAGAACCGCTCAGTCCCAATTGTTCACGATCGCATTCAATATCGTTGACGCTCCATTCTTTAATGTTCAGATAGGGTTTTTCACTGATCAGCGACAGATAGTCTTCCGACTTTTCAACCCGTTCGCTGGCAGTAGTTGCATGTTTGTACTTCATCAATAACTTGGCATTTCTGGGACGGCATGCAGGAGCCGATCCATTGACGGTAACCAGCAAGGGAAGTTTACCTTCAACAGTTTCTACGCCTCGCTCCAGACGACGTTTAACCCTGATTACCCCATCTTTAACAAAAAGTACATCCTCGGCATAGGTGATCTGAGGTATGCCCAGCTTTTCGGCCACCTGGGGTCCTACCTGTGCTGTATCCCCGTCAATAGCCTGACGACCGGCAAAAATCAGATCGAAAGTGCCTATTTTGCGGATGGCACACGAAAGTGCATACGATGTTGCCAGGGTATCCGAACCAGCAAAAGCTCTGTCGGTGAGCAAAATCCCATCATCGGCACCCCGAAACAGGCCTTCCCGCAGAATATCAGCAGCCCTTACCGGACCCATGGTTAATAACGTAACGGTAGTTCCGGGAATCTGATCCTTCAAACGTAAGGCTTGCTCAAGCGCATTCAAATCCTCGGGATTAAAAATGGCAGGCAATGCTGCCCGGTTAACTGTCCCATCGGCTTTCATGGCATCCTTGCCAACATTGCGCGTGTCCGGAACCTGCTTAGCTAATACTATTATCTTAAGTCCCATTCTATTTAAAGTTTATTTAGACACTACTTTTTTGAAAAAAATCGAGCAAATATAATAGTCGGTTTTAAATTAACCTGACAATCAGTATAGTTTGGAATGTTTTTAAATAAACCGGATAACAAGGAAAAATTCGCTGGCGAAATACCTTAAAAATCGATCAGCTTATTACACTCCAGTTTATATTTTCTTTTCTTGTTTTCGAGAGGAGGATTTTAAGTTTGATATTTTCGGAAGTCTCGAGAAGGGGGTCTTTGTCGACAATATTCATTGCAATATCTTTGGCCATTTGAAGTATTTGCTGGTCTTTAGCCAGATTGGCGATATGGAGTTGAAAGGGCATACCGCTTTGCTGTGTGCCATCGATGTCGCCGGGTCCACGTAACTTCAGGTCGGCTTCAGCAATCACAAAACCATCATTTGACGTTTCCATGATTTGCATACGTTTTCGGGCCTCTTCCGAAAGCTTGTGGCTGGTCATCAGAATACAATAGCTTTGTTCGGCCCCGCGCCCTACCCTGCCTCTCAACTGATGTAACTGCGACAGGCCAAAACGTTCGGCATTTTCAATTACCATCACTGAGGCATTGGGCACATTGACCCCAACCTCTATGACTGTAGTTGAAACCAGAATATGGTATTTACCCTCCACAAAACCTTTCATGGCCTCATCCTTTTCGGCTGCCTTCATCTGGCCATGTACCATGCAAAGATTGTAACGTGGCTCCGGAAACAATTTCTGTAGCTGATGATATCCCTTTTCCAGCGCCTTCAGATCGAGCTTTTCAGACTCTCTGATAAGAGGATAAACGATATATACCTGTCGGCCTAAATCTATTTCTCTTCTAATCAAGGCAACCACCTTATCGCGCTGTAAGTCGGTAAAATGTTTGGTAACAATAGGTTTGCGTCCCGGCGGTAGTTCATCAATTACCGACACGTCGAGGTCGCCATAGAGTGTCATAGCCAACGTGCGTGGTATAGGCGTAGCCGTCATCACCAGCACATGGGGAGGACAAATATTTTTTTGCCAGAGCCGTGCCCGTTGGGCCACCCCAAAACGATGCTGCTCGTCGATGACCACCAGTCCCAAGTTTTTAAACTGAACATTATCCTCAATGAGCGCATGGGTACCAATGAGAATATGGATAGTACCGTCAGTCAGTTCCTCGAAAATCCGACGCCGGGCAGCCTTTCGGGTTGAACCGGTAAGCAACTGCACCCGCACTGGCAGATGTTCCAACAACCGCATAAAACTTTCGTAATGCTGATTGGCCAATATTTCGGTTGGCGCCATCAGGCAAGTCTGAAAACCATTGTCCAGTGCAATAAGCATGGTCATGAGCGCTACCAGCGTCTTACCGCTACCCACATCTCCCTGCAAAAGACGATTCATCTGATGACCCGACCCCAGATCCCAGCGTATTTCTTTAATTACCCTTTTCTGTGCAGCCGTAAGCTCAAACGGCAAATGTTGCTGATAAAAGGTATGAAAAAGATTACCCACCTGCTTGCAAATCAGCGTCGATGGCATCTTTTGGCGAATCGATTTTTGATAAGCAAGATTGAGTTGAATGGCAAACAACTCTTCGAATTTTAACCTAAACTCCGCCTTACGTAACCCATCAACCGAACGGGGATAATGAATGTTCTGCAATGCCTCGCGGATGGGTGTAAGATTCAGGTTCTTTATCAGATAGGCCGGCAGGGTCTCTTCAACCTCTTGCAGATATTTTTCCAGCGAAACACCTATAAGTTTATGCAACCACCGCGAGGTCATAAAATATTTTTTCATTCGCTCGGTGGTATTGTAGTAAGGTTGCAGCGCAGGTCTGAAACTTTGGTCGTCGGGGTTATAAGGATCGATTTCGGGATGTGCAATGCTATATTTACCGTTGAAAAAATTAGGTTTACCGTACACTACATAAAGGGTATTTACAGTGTAGGTTTGCTGCACCCACTTAAGCCCCTGAAACCAGACCAGTTCAATAGCACCGGTATCATCCACAAAAGTAGCGACCAGCCTTTTTCTGGCTCCTTCGCCCACTACGCTATAACCCACAATTTTACCGATTATCTGAATGTAAGGCAAATCGGGCAAAAGCTCATTGATTTTGTAAAAACGGGTCTTATCTACATGTTTAAAGGGAAAATAAAACAACAAATCCTCAACCGTGACTATTTGCAAATCCTCAGCCAGAATCTCAGCACGCCTGGGACCAATACCCGGTAAATATTTTACAGGAACATCGAGTGAACTCATGGGTATTACTAACTCGTAAGCAAAGTTACGATTTTAATTTAAAGTTTTTCCGGGCCTGTAGAATTTCATCCCTGTGTCGCATTGCCCACTGCGAAAGATTATTGAGTTCCTCGAGCAGACTTGCCCCCATAGCGGTTAGCCGATATTCAACCCTTGGCGGAATTTCGGCAAAATACCGCCGTTCAACCAATCCATCCTCCTCGAGATGCCGTAGGGTATGGGTCAACATTTTCTGCGAAATACCCTGAATTTGATTTTTCAACTCATTAAAACGCAATACCCCCCTTGTTCCCAATGTGGTAATAACATAAATCGACCACTTGTCCCCTATCCTGTCCAACACATCCTTGATTGGACAAAAATGTTCCTCACTCATGATTGTTATTTATTCTGTTCGGTATCCTATGAAAAAAATTGTGTCAAAATTATAAACAAAAAAATTGAGGCCTTGTTATTATATCAGTATAAAAAATTAATTTAGTATAAAATAGTAACTAATGTTTAATCTCTTAATTGTTAAAGCTATGAAAAAAATGTTGAAGTTTTTCCGGGGAAATTTTTTCCGTCTGATGGTAGTAGGATTACTTTCAGGTTTGTTCTCACAGGGCTTAATCCTGGCACAGTCGAAATGGCAAGTCGATAAAGCCCATTCCAGTGTAAAATTTTCGGTGCAGCATCTTGTTATCTCTGAGGTCGAAGGTAGTTTCCGTAGTTTTGATGGCAGCATCGTAAGCAAAAACGATGACTTTACCGATGCGGTTATCGATTTTACGGTTGATGTTAACAGCATCAACACCGACAACGACATGCGCGATAATCACCTAAAGGGTGAGGACTTCTTCAATGCCGCCAAATATCCCAAAATGACCTTTAAAAGCAAATCGTTTAAGAAAGTCAGCGGCAACAAATACGAACTGGTAGGTGATCTGACCATAAGAGACGTAACGAAAACGGTTAAGTTTGATGTAACTTACGGGGGCACTGTAAAAGATCCGTATGGCAACATTAAGGCGGGATTTAAGGCCACCACGGTAATCAACCGTTTTGACTATGGGCTGAAATGGAATGCTGTCACCGAAGCTGGAGGAGCTGTAGTTGACAAAGATGTAAATGTTTCACTCAAACTGGAATTTGCAAAAGTACAATAACAACAACCTGATTCATTCATTGGCCGGCTTTCTCAATATTATACAGAAAGCCGGTTTTTTCTTTCTGACGGGTATTTACTGTTATTGCCCAACATTCCCAGAATCATAAGAAAAGCTGTAAAAACAATAAACGAATTAAAATTATAAGCAACTTGTGAGTTCCAGCCGGCCGACGATCAATAAAAGAAGATAAATACAACAAAATGGAAATCAGTATCTTACAAAATTATTTTCGGATAAATAAGTGAAAAGTCAAAATGCTCATCGCAAAATCCCCAACATAGTCTTGCGGAGCATATCGAGGGCAGCAATGGTAGTTCGTTGAATATTCCGCATGCGATTGTCGCCAAAAAGAAAATTTTTGCTTACCACTGCCGAAGAGGATGCAATAGCAATCCAAACCGTACCAACAGGTTTTTCGGGAGTTCCGCCATCGGGACCGGCAATTCCTGTCACAGCTACAGCGTATTGAGTGTTAAATTTTCTGATACAACCTTGTGCCATAGCCTCGGCTGTTTGCTGGCTTACAGCTCCATATGCAGCAATAATGGCGGGATCAACCCCAAGTTCGTTGCTTTTTACTTCATTGGCATAGGCTATTACCCCTCCTTTAAAATATGCCGAGGCACCAGCGACCGATACGATTGACAAGGCCAGATTTCCGCCTGTACAACTTTCGGCAGTCGCTACAGTTGCGTTTCGCTCGAGCAACAACCTACCCACCACACCCTCCAGCGTATCATCGTCGTAGCCAAAAATGTATTCTCCAATGATTGCTTGCAGACGCGTCTCAGCTGCATCAATCATCTCCTGTCCCCGCGGATCATGATACACCGACAGGCGAAGTTTAACCATGCCAGGGGATGGCAGATAAGCCAACTTTACTTCGGTAGGCAAAGACTTCTCCCAGTCAGCAATAGTTTCTGCCAATTTGGACTCTGCAATACCGGTAGTAAGTATAGTCCGGTGATATATGTGTTCAATCCCATACTTCTTTTTTAGTACAGGTATCACCTGTTCGTCGAACATTTTTTCCATCTCAAAGGGAACCCCGGGCAAAGCAAAATAACTTCGTCCCTCCTTCTCAAAAAACATACCTGGCGCCGTACCAATAGGATTGGGCAAAATAGTACAATTGTCGGGCACCCAGGCTTGGCTCCTGTTTAGTTCGTTGAGTACCCCCGCACGTTTTTCAAGAAAAACTTTAATTTGTTCAAGAATTTCGGGATTAAATTTCAGTTTTGATCCAAAATACTCACAAAGAGCTGGCTTAGTAATATCGTCGGAGGTCGGCCCTAAACCACCCGTTAGGATAATCACTTCACTCTGCTGATGGGCACGTTGCAGGGCACGCAAAATTTCGTCGCGACTATCGCCCACAACAGTAGCCTCTATTACCCGAATGCCATTAAGGTTCAACTTGCGTGCAATGTTCGCAGCATTGGTATTTACAACCTTACCTATCAGCAGCTCATCTCCGATAGCAATAATAGTAGCCTGCATCAAAATTTTTTAATGTTTACTGTATTGAGTCAATGTTGTAAGGCGTGCTTTGATATACGTAATAGTTGAGCCAATTGGCAAAAAACAAATTGGCGTGGCTACGCCAAGTAACAACTGGCCGCTGGGAAGGATCATCGTTAAGAAAATAGTTCTGAGGAATTTCTATATCCAGCCCCTTATTTTTATCCCTTACATATTCGTGATGCAGGGTGTGAGGATCGTATTCGAAATGACCGGTAACAAATATTTTGCGCCCGTTACGATCCATTACAACATGCACCCCAGCTTGGGGAGAGTATGCAACAATCTGTAGTTCAGGAATTTTTTCAATATCTTCACGACGAACCTCGGTATGTCGCGAATGAGGGGCCATAAATACATCATCGAATCCGCGTACCAGAGGCAACATAGGATCGGTTACTCTATGTTCGAATACACCAAACATTTTGGCCGGCAATTTATACTTAGGAATACCATAAAAATGATACAATCCCGCCTGTGCTGCCCAACAAATAAAAAGTGTAGACGTTACATTATGTACCGTCCAATCCATTATTTCCTGGATCTCCTTCCAGTAATCCACCTGCTCAAACTCAAGATGTTCAATGGGTGCCCCGGTTATAATGAAGCCGTCGTACTTATGCTGCATTATTTCGCGATAGTCCTTGTAAAAGGTTTTCAAATGTTCCTGGGGCGTATTTTTTGAAATATGGCTTGCTATGTGTACCAGCTCTAACTCAATCTGCAGAGGCGAATTGGAAAGCATACGGATAATCTGGGTTTCGGTGGTCTGCTTGATGGGCATCAGATTGAGTACAGCAATACGCAATGGACGGATATCCTGATGGATGGCCGTCGATTCGGTCATGACGAAGATGTTTTCCTGACGCAAAACATCTATCGCAGGAAGTCGATCGGGTACATTAATTGGCATAGTTTACTAAATTTGGAAAATTGTTGCAAAGGTAAGGTGTTTGGTAAAAATCGCAAAGTCAAATTACAATTGCAAGAAATTGTCGAGCATTTTACCCAGAATACGATTAATGTCGGTCAAAAGATGGGTTTTTGCTCGCATCTCTGCAGCCGACTGGATAAATGGACTATTCTCCTGCAATTCAGCATCGGCATTATCGAGAAAAAGTTCCAGCAAATCGGGGGTAACTTCAAGATGAAATTGCAACCCCAGTATCCTGTTTTTCCATACATAGGCCTGATTCTCACAAGCCTCGGATCGATACAACAATTGGCATTCGTGCGGAAGATCATAGGTGTCACCATGCCAGTGAAAAGCCGTAAAACGCTGAGGGAGTCCATCGATGAGGGGATGTTTTACACCCGTATGGTTCACATCGTAGAAACCTATTTCCTTCCAACGATTGCGATAAACCCGAGCCCCAAGCACATGTGCCAATAGCTGGCTGCCCAAACAAACCCCCACAATCTTCTTTTGATGGTCAATGGCTTCGCGAATAAATGCTTTTTCTACAGCCAGCCAAGGATATTTGTCTTCATCATGAACCCCCATGGGACCACCCATGATTACCAACATATCGTAAGCCTCATGCACAGGCAAAGTTTCCTGCATATGAAAACGAGTAAAGCTTACCGAAAACTGCTTTTCCTTGGCCCAATGCAAAATGTATCCAGGCTCTTCAAAAACCTCATGTTGTAATACGTGCAGACGCATTTCCTTGTGATATTTTTATATTAACCCACATCATGCCCAATTGTTCAGCTATTCATAAAAAATGATATTGGACTTTAAAACCCAACCATTTAAAAATATCAATGTTACCCATATTCTCCCTGCGCAATTTTACTAAAAAACAACATTTAGCTATAGCCTTTATACCCGTGGTATTTTACCATACACACTTGTTCTGAAAAAATATTTAAAAAGTGTAAAAATAACTATATCTACATATTTATTGGTATTAAAATATTTTCAAAGTATAGTCCAAACAGCAATGTAAGAAAAATCACTTGCAGGTTCATCTTTCAAATTAATGGAATGTGTATCTTTGGAAAATCAAAAACCACCCTGTTAGCATGCAATCATGGAAAAAAACTGGATTATAAAGGAACAAGGCCATCCTGCTGATGTTAAGCATATAATGGAAGTACTGGGGGTGGAATTTCCCATTGCCAATCTGTTGGTACAACGGGGAGTAAAAACATTCGATCAGGCCAAAGCCTTCTTCCGTCCCAGTCTTTCCGATTTGCACGATCCCTTCCTGATGAAGGATATGGATGCTGCTGTTCTTCGACTGGAACATGCTATCAAAAACAGGGAAAAAATTATGATCTATGGCGATTATGATGTAGATGGCACCACCGCTGTTTCGCTGTTTTTAACTTTCTTAAAATCCTACACCCCATTTCTTACCTACTACATCCCCGACCGCTATACCGAAGGATACGGAATTTCCATTAAAGGAATCGACCACGCCGCACAGTCGGGTGTTAGCCTAATTATTTCCCTCGATTGTGGCATCAAGGCAACCGAAAAAGTAGCTTATGCCCGACAAAAAGGAATCGATTTTATTATCTGCGATCATCACACGGCCGGAAGTACCTTACCCAAAGCCGTTGCTGTACTCGACCCCAAACGCCCCGATTGTAATTATCCCTACAAAGAACTATCGGGTTGTGGGGTGGGATTTAAATTGCTACAAGCCTACTGCATCAAAAACAATATCGATTTAGAATATTTATATGAATTTTTAGACCTTGTTGCAGTAAGTATAGCCTCCGACATTGTCCCCATTACCGGCGAAAATCGTATACTGGCCTATTACGGACTAAAAAAACTGAACACCGCCCCGCGCAGTGGACTTAAAGCTATCATCAAAATTGCCGGTATAGAGGGAAAAAATATTTGCATCGACGATATTGTATTTAAAATAGGGCCACGCATCAATGCAGCCGGACGAATCGATACAGGCAAGTCGTCGGTAGAACTGCTGACTGCCGAAGATGAGAAAATAGCCTTTGACAAAGGAGATTTAATCAACGACTTTAACAACACCCGAAAAAATATCGATGCCACCATTACCCGGGAAGCACTCGATATGATTGCCTCCAACAAGGAAAATCAAAACCGGTACACAACAATTGTCTATAAACCCACCTGGCACAAAGGTGTTATTGGTATTGTAGCCTCACGATTGATAGAGAGCTATTACCGCCCCACCATTGTTTTTACCGACTCCAATGGATTAATCACGGGATCAGCCCGTTCAGTTGCAGGATTTGATCTGTACCGGGCTATCGAAAGTTGCAGTCATCTGCTCGAAAGCTTCGGAGGACATATGTATGCTGCAGGACTTACACTCCGTAAAGAAAATTTTGCCGCCTTTCGTAAACAATTCGAACAGGTAGTGGCCGAAAATATCCTTCAGGAACAAATCATCCCATCGATTGAAATCGACATGGAACTAAAACTCAAAGATATTACCCCGAAACTATACCGAATTCTGAAACAATTCGAGCCGTTCGGCCCAGAAAATATGGCACCGGTATTTTTCACGGAAAATGTTGCTGATGACGGAACGGGACGTCCGGTTGGAGCACAGAAAGAACATCTCAAGCTTAATATCCTTCACGAGGACGAGCCCTTTAAACCATACGCTGCCATTGGGTTTAATCTGGCACACATTTACCCCCAAATCGCCAACGGCACCCCGTTCGATATTTGCTATTGCATCGAAGAAAACGAATACCGCGGGCAAAAAAGTGTACAATTACGCATCAAAGATATCAAGCCCGACAAAAGTGTAATCCCTGAAATTAATAAGTCTATGACAAAATTGAAGCAAAATAACTGAGAAACTTAAATTCACCACCTATGAAGTACGGATTTTTTGATGATCAATCAAGGGAGTATGTTATTACTAATCCTCAAACTCCCTGGCCATGGATTAATTATCTGGGCACCGAGGACTTTTTCTCGCTTATCTCAAATTTTGGGGGAGGATATTGTTTTTACAAGGATGCCAAGTTCCGGCGGATCCTGCGCTACCGTTACAACAATGTCCCCATGGATGCTGGCGGAAGATACTTTTATCTCAAGGATGGAGATACCCTCTGGTCGCCAGCGTGGAAACCCGTAAAAACTCCTCTCGACAGTTATGAGTGCCGGCACGGAATGAACTACACCACTATTACCGGTAGTAAAAACGGGGTAAAAGCCAAGGTGCTGTTCTTTGTACCGCTGAAAACATGGGCAGAAATTCACAAGCTTACGCTTACCAACGAAACCCATGAAACCAAAAAAATAAAACTCTTCACATTTGTTGAGTGGGCGCTCTGGAATGCAGCCACCGACATGGAGAACTTTCAGCGTAATCTCTCCACCGGCGAAGTCGAAATTGATGGATCGGTACTTTACCACAAGACCGAATACAAGGAACGCCGCAATCATTATGCATACTATGCTGCAGCCAACGTTGCAATCCAAGGCTACGACACCGACCGAGAAAGCTTTTTCGGATTATACAACGGCTTCGACGAACCACAAGCCGTGATCGAAGGCAAACCCCGCATGTCCGAAGCTCATGGATGGTCGCCCATAGCTTCGCATTATATCGAAATAGAACTAAAACCAGGCGAAAGCAAAGACCTGATATTCGTCTTGGGATATGTCGAAAATCCCGATGATGAAAAATGGGAAAGCAAAGGCGTTATCAATAAAAAAAGAGCAAAAGAAACTATTGCCCGATTCCAGACCCCGCAACAGGTCGACGCAGCACTGGTAGAATTGAAAAAGTACTGGGACAACCTGCTGAGCATATTTAACGTCCGATCACACGACGAGAAACTCGACCGTATGGTTAACATCTGGAACCAGTACCAGTGCATGATTACCTTTAATTTCTCCCGTTCGGCCTCATTCTTCGAATCAGGTATCGGACGTGGCATGGGATTCCGCGATTCCAATCAGGACCTCATCGGATTTGTACACCAAATCCCCGAACGCGCCCGCGAGCGTATCATCGATATCGCCTCAACCCAGTTTCCCGATGGAAGTTGCTACCACCAGTATCAACCTCTAACCAAAAGAGGAAATAATGATATTGGTAGCGGATTTAACGACGACCCCCTGTGGCTTATCCTTGGCACCATCAGCTATATCAAGGAAACTGGCGACTTCTCTATTCTCGACGAAATGGTCCCCTTCGACAACAACCCCGCATTGGCCAAACCCATGTTTGAACACCTGAAAGTTTCATTCGACCATGTAATCAACAACCTAGGACCCAATGGTCTACCCCTTATCGGCCGGGCCGACTGGAACGACTGTCTGAACCTCAACTGTTTCTCAACCAATCCCGATGAATCGTTCCAGACTACCGAAAATAAGACCGAAGGTTCAAAAGCCGAATCGGTCATGATTGCCGGCCTATTTGTTGTCTATGGCAAAGAATATGCAAAGCTGTGCCAGAAACTGGGTAAACACGACGAAGCTCAAAGAGCCATGTTGCATGTGGAAAAGATGATCCAAGCCGTTAAAAAACATGGCTGGGACGGCGAATGGTTTATCCGCGCATACGACTACTACGGACGAAAAGTAGGCAGCAAGGAAAACGAAGAAGGTAAAATATTTATCGAATCGCAGGGATGGTGTACTATGGCTGAAATTGGAAAAGAAGAGGGTCTGTGCCACAAAGCGCTCGACTCGGTAAAAAAATACCTCGACTGCGAGTACGGTATCGTGCTCAACCAACCCGCCTTTTCGCGATACTACATCGAATACGGCGAAATATCGAGCTACCCTGCTGGCTACAAGGAAAATGCCGGAATATTCTGCCACAACAATCCCTGGATAATGATCGGCGAGACCAAAATCGGCCGGGGTGACAGAGCATGGGAATACTACAGGAAAATATGTCCGGCATACCTTGAGGATATCAGTGATCTGCACAAAACAGAACCGTATGTATATTCGCAGATGATTGCCGGTAAAGATGCATACCGTCCGGGTGAAGCCAAAAACTCCTGGCTTACGGGTACAGCAGCTTGGAATTTCTATGCTGTTACCCAATACATACTCGGCATCCAGCCCGATTACGACGGCCTGATTATTGACCCATGCATCCCTTCCGATTGGAAAGGATACTCCATCACCCGTAAATTCAGAGGGGCTACCTACCGTATCGAGGTAAAAAATCCCGACGGAGTTCAAAAAGGCGTAAAAAAGATCCTCCTCGACGGAAAAGAACTAAACGGTAACCTTGTACCCATTCAACCAGCCGGCAAAACTTACCAGGTCGAAGTAATAATGGGTTAAACAGCTCCATTTTATAAACACCGACGGGCAAAAGTTTCTAACTTTGCCCGTCTTTTTTTATAGCTTGTGCTACCGGATAGATCATTGTTCTCTTAATAATACCTTCTGAACAAAATGGGATACCCTTTGCGCGAAGTCTTAATACGATAAATAATGCTAACATTGGTGTAATAGTAAATATCATTAGAACGTGAGACCTTGGTAGACAAACCATCGAGATAATCGGAGAAAAGATAACGCAAGCCGATTTCAGCACTGAAAGCATAACGATTATCGTAAATCATCTTTACCATGATCCCGCCCAACGCTGCAGCTGAATAATGAAATCCAGGTTTTACATGATCTATACGGGGTACATAATCTCCTGTTCCACGTCTGATATCGGAATAATATACCACACCCCCTAAGCCACCAAACACATACATTCCCTTATTGGTGTAAGTGCTCAGTAACCCCCGTCGGTTGTAAATAGCAAAAGACGAACGTCGTCGTTCTTCCTTAATCAGAGCATGCTCGTACTGCAAGGTATGCTCAAGACCAAATGTATTGAAACGATATTTTCGATAATCATTATCCCCCCCTTTATCCGTACCCCCAATCATCAGAAGTATCAAATTGAACTTAACAGCATTTACTTCGGAAGTTTTGTACCGGGCACCCACCATCAGGGCTGGACGTGTAGTGAGCAGGTTAATGTCTCTTAATCCAAAGAGATTATTTTTTGTTGGCGATGTCCCGCCTATGTCCCCAAAATAATTACTAAAACCTACCCCTGCAATGGCTTCATAGCGCGTAAGCTTCCACCGCTGCGCCATAGCTGTCGTGCTAAGCATTATCAGCAAAACTATGAGCCCGTATTTCCGCATGGGTAAATTTTTTCTTTACAAAGTTAACAAAATAATACATTTTTGGTTGGCAATCAGTTACGAATATCAGCTCCCCACATGAGTTTTTTCCGGATGGTCTGAAAAAAAGAGTGATCGGGCAGACAGACCAGATCCACCACAAAAGGCGCCAGACGCACTTCAATCGGATGTTCACAATCGAACACGCTGGATTGCGAATCAAGAGTAACCATATATTTCCCCGATCGTGAAGTGACCCGCAACCCAATGACACGATGATGCGGGATAATGAGCGGCCGTACCGAAAGGTTGTGCGATGCAATTGGAGTAATGATAATCGCTTCGACATCGGGCGAAACAATAGGCCCACCCGTACTCAGAGAATAAGCCGTAGAACCCGTAGGAGTGGACAATATGAGCCCATCGGCCCAATACCGGTTAATCTCTTCCCCATCAATTGTCGTTTCAATGGTTATTAGCGAAGTATCGTACTTCTGAACAGTAATCTCGTTTAATGCATAGGGAAAAGCCAAAAAGGGATTGTGTTCACAATGAAAACCAAGTAAAGTCCGACGATCGATACAATATTTGCCTTCCATGAGCTGCGCAATCGAATCTTCAAGCTCATCCTGTGCAATGTTTGCCAGAAAACCCAACCGCCCCGTATTGATCCCTGCAATAGGTATCTGCTTATCCTGTACATATCGGATCGATTCCAATAGGGTACCATCGCCACCCAAACTGAAAAAAAGTTTAAAATCGGCACTTACATCAGCTGCCTTGCCGAAAAGCTTATGGGCAAAAGATAAATCCACTCCCATGTCGCTGAGATGCTGAGCAAATTGCTCATGAAGGTACAGATCCAGATCGTATCGGGTAATAGTAGCAAAAAACATATCGACTCCCTTCCTGTACGATGGATTTATCCGGCGCCCAAAAATGGCAACTTTCATCTGAAAATAGTTTTTAAGTTACTGACTTCCTTTTGGTTATACTGACTTTCTTTTATTAGCTTCTCGGCCGGATGTAACTCGCATGTTTAAAATATTTTCAGCCGGAATTTGATTCAAATAACCGACTTCCTTTTGGATTCACTTTTGAACTTAAAATAACCCATCGGCCGGCTGGAACTCACAAGTTCGTTTCATCGGTTTGCTGTGTTTACTGCATCAACATGCTCGTTTCATCCGAAAATAAATTTAATTAATTAACTTACTATCAATTTGTTACATACATATTCCTATCTCTGACTCGCCCCCCCTGAAATTTTCATTGGTTTGTTGTGAGGCAACGCATCATGGGGGTTTCATCCGAAAATAAATTTAATTTATGGTCTAAAAACCGCAGAGGACGCAGAGGAATAGCGCAAAGACCGCAAAGAAAAATTCTTTTGCGTCCTCTGCGTATATCTTTGCGTTCTTTGCGGTTAACACTATCTTCATCCGAAAATAAATTTAATTAATTAACTTACTATCAATTTGTTACAAACATATTCCTATCTCTGACTCGGCCCCCCTGAAATTTTCATTTTGTTTGTTGTGAGGCAACGCATCATGGGGGTTTCATCCGTAAATATTTTTTAAGTTACTGACTTCCATTTGGTTAAACTAACCTTCTTTTATTAACTCTTCGGCCGGATGGAACTCGCATGTTGCTTATAATTTTCATCGGTTTGTTGTGTTTACTGCATCAACATGCTCGTTTCATCCCTTTTTATAGGTGACAGATTTCTATTTGACTATACTACCGATCGGCGAAGTCTGTGACTTCGTCGCGACCAAATTGCGGCTTCTGACCGCAAAAATTCTATTTTGTATCCTTATATGAACTACTTTTTGCAAAGCATTAGCATAAAAGTCCTTATAAAGATATACTTTTTTTGTGACATAAAAAATACCCGCAGAGTTTTTAGGGGTACAGGGGGAAAGGGGTGGGGAAAATTATTTATGCAATTTTCCCCGATAGTACGAGAAATATATGCCTAGTATACAAATGGCCGAGAAGAGTAAAAAGCTGTATTTAGTGATATTCAGGAATTGCAAGGGTGATGCCATATCGATGGCTTTGTTCCCAATAATCAGTGCAAAAAAGATGATGATGAATGTCATACTGATTATTTGCCCAACAACACGCATAGTGGAAGCCATGGCCGAAGCAACTCCGTATTGCGTTTTTTCGACCGAACTCATGATGGTATTCATATTGGGAGAGGAGAAAAGGGCAAATCCGCATCCCAGCCATACAAGAACAGCCAGGATTAGCCCTGTTGGAAAATTGGACGATAGAAATGAGAGAACAAATAATCCAATACTGCACATAAGCATTCCCAACGATGCCAGCAGATGGGGCTGTATTTTGTCCGATAGGCGGCCTGTTATGGGAGAGAAAGCTGCCATTATCAAGGGTTGCGTTACCAGTATGGCGCCGGCATCTCTTGGTTGTAATCCTTTGATCTTTTGCAGATATAGACTGAGCATGAAAACAATCGAATAAGTGGCGCTATAGTTAATTAATGCTGCAAGATTGGAGTAAGCAAAAAGACGATTATGGGTGAAAAGTCGGGTATCAAACAGGGGATGTGCCGAACGATTTTCAATGATCCAAAAAATAAGCAGGGTAATAATTCCTGCGGTCATCATAAGCCAACCGGCCATATGGGGTATTTTTGACGAACCGTATACCAGCAGGATGAGACCCGCCATGTATATCAGGCTTTCGGTATAACTGAATTTTTCATGGGTGGTCGGATGGTCTTTGGTTGCATCTTTGAGGATTCGGAAAGCCAAAAAGGCAATAATTATTCCTATTACAGCCGACATATAAAAGAGTATGCGCCAGCCGGCGTATTGGGTGATGATTCCCCCAACAAAAGGTCCTGTGGCCAACCCAAGGTATACGCCCGAAACGGATATCCCCAAGACTCTGCCTCGATATTGAGGGGGAAAGGCAGATACCAGAATTGCAGTACCAGTAGCATTGGTAAATGCCGCTCCGATGCCCTGAATGAATCTAAAGACGATAAACCAGAAACCATGTTGCACCCACCCGCAGGCCAAGGAGGCAAGTGTAAATATCACAATACCCGCTTTGTAGGTTTTAAATACTCCGTTGATGTCGGCCCAGCGTCCTATAGGGACTAACAGGATGGCAGTTGCAAGCAGAAACGACGTTATTGTCCAACTCAACTCGATGGCGGTTAGGTTAAACTCGTGTTCAATACGAGGAAGGGCAATATTGACTGAAGATATCAAAAAAGTACCCATAAAGGCAGCTATGGTGGCTATACTTATCAGGGCTATCTGTTGCGGTGTAAATTTCATGGTTGAATCATTTAGTAATGCATAAACATTGACCTGAAAAATACAGTTGAATGCAAAAATTGTTCAAAAAAAAGCTCAACGAACATTACATCCGTATAACATTCGTTGAGCCTGATCTTTTGCTTTTCGGACGGAGTCGAGGTTATTGACCTACATAGCGTGAATAATAGGCCTGGAATTCCTGTTCGATTTCCTGTGCCCGTTGTGCATTTCCGTATTGTTTTTCGATCATAGCCAATTGTTGCAAAATACGAAGGTTGACCCGAATATCGTAGTCCATCAGTTCTCGCTGGTCGGGTTTGAACTGGAAGATGTATCGTAGTTCAGAAGCGGCAATATCTTCCAGTCGTTTGCCGATTTGTTGTGCCTGTTCGGGTTGATTCAGACGGTAATAGATGTCTACATAGGGCAGTACAAAGTAGTTGAACGGTACACAATTGTCGGGCATAACCTCCATGGCTTTGTTGACAACTCGGCGTGCTGAGTCGAGCTTATTTTGCTGGATTAAGGCATCGGCCAGTTTGGCGAACATGTTACGCATATTGGATAACATCCGCAGGTTGTTTTCATCGAGATAAACCTTAGGATTGTTGATGCCACCCCAGCGGAACTTAAACATAAGGTTATTGTATGTAGTATCTACGTTGATGTTTTGCACATCGCCCATGGGAGCTTCTTCGTATATAGGCACAATCTTATAAGTGAGCCCGTTAATCTGCAGGTAGTTGTCGAGGTTAAGATAGTTATCCCGTGAAACAGTTACCGCAAAATATATCGGACGTTTCCAGTTGTTGTGAGCCAACAGGTCGAGTACCAGCAGTCCCGCTTTGGTAATATATGGCTGGTTAATTGTCCATCGCATCTGGTTAACTACCCGTGAACGTTCATTGGGAGCTACATATCCGTTGGCAAAAACAGCAGCCGTGTCAACATCGAACTTAAACATCTTGGTAGGAATATAATCGACACGTTCGGAATAGCCGGGGATAGTCTTTGTTTGTGGATTGTCGCTGGCAACAAACTCCAGTGCCTGTTTCAGATCGGTATAGTCTTTAATCCGGTCGATGAGATAAATAATATCTCGTTTCCCCTGTAATACCTGCTCTCGGGTGAACGAGAAGGGCAGAGGATCAGAGAGATATGCTTTCTGATGCATTTGTTCAAGATACCAATCGGCACTCAGATAGCTCAGATTGACAACCCGAACATCGGTTCGTATCCCCTCTACCTCCTGGGCGTACCACAGAGGAAATGTGTCGTTGTCACCATTGGTAAAGATGATAGCATTCCGCTCGCATGAATTAAGATAATTTGATGCAAAATCCCGGGCGGTATAACGATTCGAACGATCGTGGTCGTCCCAGTTTTCCTTAGCCATCAGTGCGGGTACAAATATTAGGCATACAGCGGTAGTGACGAAAACACTCAAGGGTTGTTTGATAAACTTGCTGAGCCATTCTATAAGCAACAGAACACCCAGACCAATCCAAATAGCGTAGGCATAAAACGATCCTGCATAGGCATAGTCTCGTTCCCTGGGCTGATAGGGGGTTTGATTAAGATACAAAACTATGGCTATGCCCGTAAAGAAAAACAGCAGCATAACCACCGAAAAATCTTTCCTGTGCTTTTTGTAGTGATAATACATGCCCAAAAGTCCCAACAGAAACGGCAGCATGTAGTAGCGGTTATGTCCTTTGTTCTTGACAATACTGTCGGGTAGATTATCCTGAGGTCCCAGTCGTAGTTCATCGATAAATTTAATCCCCGAAATCCAGTTTCCCTTATTAGGTTCGCCAAAACCCTGAATATCGTTTTGACGGCCGGAGAAGTTCCACATAAAATAACGGAAGTACATGTACACTATCTGGTAACGCCAGAAGAAGCGCAGATTCTCTCCAAATGTAGGTTTATAAACTGTTGTAGGCTCGCCACGGTTGTTTTGTACCTGTATGGGTATCCCTTTGACTTTTCCCCAGTATTGGTAGGCCTTTACATGATCGGGATCGGGGCTGTACATGCGGGGGAAAAACATCATGAACCTTTCGTCGTACTTGTATTCTACCTTGCGGTTGGTGATTTCGTATCGGCCATTCATAGGGGTATAGGTAGGCTTCCCGTTTTCTTCCATACCAATAGCCGGAGCATTGTAGGTGGGGCCGTATATCAGGGGGCGATCCCCATATTGTTCTCGGTTAAGGTACGATAGTAAGGAGAACATGTTGTCGGGGTCGTTTTCGTCCAGTGGGGGATTGGCCGCCGAACGGATTACGATCATGGCAACTGATGAGTAGCCGATGAGAATTACTGCCAGCATAGTAAGGGCGGTGTGCCAAGTAACTTTGTTTTTCTTGTAGGTATAGCTGAGCCCCCACACAATAAGCCCAATCAGCAGCAAAATATAGAAAATAACCCCGCTGGCATAAGGCAGGCCAAAGCCATTGACGAAAAGAAGCTCAAATTTTGAGGCAATCAGTACCAATCCTTGAATAATGCCGTACATGACAAGGGCAAGCAGAACAATTGAAATGATCGAAGTGGCGATGATGCCCTTGACCGAAACTTTATACTTACGGAAATAGTATACGAATACCAAGGCAGGTATGGTAAGCAGGTTGAGCAAGTGTACGCCAATGGAAAGCCCCATCAGGTAAGCTATCAAAATCAGCCAGCGGTTGGCATGAGGTTCGTCAGCCCTGTCCTCCCATTTTAAAATAGCCCAGAATACTATGGCAGTAAAAAACGACGATGACGCATAAACTTCAGCTTCAACGGCCGAAAACCAAAAAGTGTCGGAAAAGGTATATGCCAAAGCACCTACTAAGCCTGCACCAATAATGGCTATGTTTTTTGAAAAACTATATTCGTCATTCTGGATGATAATTTTACGGGCCAAATGGGTGATAGTCCAGAAAAGAAAAAGGATGGTAAAACCACTGGCCAGTGCCGACATGGAATTCATCCATATAGCCGCATGCGCAACATTACCTCCGGCCAGCATGGTAAACAAACGTCCCATGATCATAAACAACTGCGCTCCGGGAGGGTGCCCAATTTCTAATTTAAATGCGGTTGAAATAAATTCACTACAGTCCCAGAAGCTGGCAGTGGGTTCCATGGTAAGCAAATAGGTAAGACTGGCAATTGCAAAACTTACCCAGCCAAAAATGCTGTTTAGAAGTTTGAACTGACGTTTCAATGGATCCATACAGGTACTTTTTGGATTGTTATTTTTTTTAAAAACACCCAAAGTAAAGCAAATTTTGCCAAACTCAATAAAATATGCAGCGTATATTTTTGTTTTTTTAACGAAACGAGCATGTTGATGCAGTAAACACACAAACCAAATGGAAATTTCAGGGGGGCCGAGTCAGAGATAGGAATATGTATGTGGCAAGTTGATAGTAAGTTAATTAATTAAAATATTTTCGACTGAAGATATGGTATTAATCGCAAAGAACGCAAAGATATACGCAGAGGGCGCAAAAGAATTTTTCTTTGCGGTTTTTGCCCTATTCCTTTGCGGTTGTAAGACCATAAATTAAATTTATTTTTGGCTGGACAAATATGTTTGCTTCAAGATGATGTTTCAAATCATTACCTTTGCTTTCGGGTTGTGTTTATTAATATAAACCCGAAATTTCGGAATGTAAAAGTTTTGGTGTATCTTTATGTAAAATATTAATGAATGAACTTTCTGGCGCACTTGTATTTATCGGGATCAAACGAAGAGATACGTTTGGGGAATTTTATCGGTGATTATGTTAAGGGAAGCGATTACAGAAAATATCCTTTAGGTGTCAGAAAGGGGATTCTCTTGCATCGGCAAATCGATAATTTTACTGATAATCATCCGGTAGTGCGGCAGCACAAGGCCTTATTTTACCAGAAATATCATAAATACTCGGGGGTGGTAACCGATATTCTTTACGATCATTTTCTCTCAACCCAGTGGAATCGTTTCTCCGATGAATCATTGAACGATTTCATTGATGAAATGTATCGCTGGATTGAGAAGAGTGTTGAATTGATACCGGCCGATATGCAAAAAATTATCCCCTCATTACTTAAAAATCAATGGTTGCGTTCCTACCTTACGCTCGAAGGGATAGAAAGCGTGTTGATTGGGATGAGCAAGGGGACATCGTTGCCAGCTGAGCATGAGTTTGCGCTCTTCATCATCCGAAAGCATTACGAAGAGTTACGTCATGCTTTTTTGCCTTATTTTGAGGAACTAATTCTGTTTACCCACAAGACGCTATCGGAAATGGAACGACATGTGGATTAATTACCCATTTCGGAAATAAACTTGATACGCATCAGGCGAATTTCCTGTTCGGTATAGCTATCGGGTCCCAACTCTTCCATGGCATCCTCAATTGATTCTGTTTCAGCTTCACGGAAGTAATCGTATATTTCCTGCTGTTGTTCCTCATCTAAAATTTCGTCGATGTAATAATCGAGGTTAAGACGTGTACCGCTGTTGACAATGGCTTCGATTTCCGTTAGCAGCTCATCCATGCTGATGTTTTTGGCTTCGGCAATATCTTCGAGTGACATTTTGCGGTCGATACTCTGAATGATGAATACCTTCAGCCCCGATTTGTTGACGACGGACTTCACAATCATATCCTGTGGACGGATAATTTCTTTCTCCTCCACATAGGCTTTAATGACTTCGATAAACTCTTTGCCATATTTCTGAGCTTTCCCTGCTCCTACCCCTACAATATTCTGCAGTTCTTCAAGCGTAATAGGGTATTGGATGGCCATATCTTCGAGCGAAGGGTCTTGGAAGATAACAAAAGGAGGCAGGTTTTTCTGCTTGGCTATTTTTTTGCGAAGATCTTTCAGGATGTGCAGCAGCTCTTCGTCAACTGTGGTAGTTTTCATTGGTACTACCCCTTGTTCTTCATCTGTTTCTACATCCTCATAGTCGTGATCTTCGGTCAACATCAGGGGTTCGGGATGGTCGAGGTAATGAGTTCCCGCCGGGGTAAGCTTCAACAATCCATAGTTTTCAATATCTTTGGCAATAAGCTGATGTACCAGCATTTGACGTATAACGGCATTCCAGAATTTTACGTCGCGTTCACTCCCCTTGCCAAATATTTCAAGTTTGTGGTGTTTGTATGATTTAATGGAGGAAGTAATATTACCGGCAAGGATATTGGCAATATGTTCGGCTTTGAATTTTTCTTTGACCTCCAGGATACATTCCAGCACCATGAGAATATATTCCTGTCCGTCGAACTGGGTTTTGGGATTTTTGCAGTTGTCGCAAGCTTCGCAATTTTCGGGTTCATAGGTTTCGCCGAAATAGTTTAGAAGGAATTTTCGGCGGCACATCGAGGTTTCGGCATAGGCAACAGTTTCCTGAAGCAATTGTTTGCCGATTTCCTGTTCGGCTATAGGCTTGCCTTGCATGAATTTTTCCAGTTTCTGGATGTCTTGGTAGCGGTAGAAAGTAAGGCAATAGCCTTCGCCTCCATCACGACCGGCTCGCCCGGTTTCCTGATAATAACCCTCGAGGCTTTTGGGAATGTCGTAGTGGATAACGAAACGTACGTCGGGCTTATCGATTCCCATACCAAAAGCGATGGTGGCCACTATTACATCGGCCTCTTCCATCAGAAACTTATCTTGATTGAGTGCCCGAGTAGCAGCATCCAGTCCTGCATGGTAAGGTAAAGCCCTGATACCGTTTACTTGCAGTAATTCAGTAAGTTCTTCCACCTTTTTACGGCTCAGGCAATAGATAATCCCCGACTTGCCAGGATTGCTTTTGATGTATTTTATAATTTGTTTGGTGGCATCAATCTTGGGACGTACCTCATAAAACAGATTAGGACGGTTGAAGGATGACTTAAATACCTGTGCATCCAACATTTCCAGATTCTTCTGAATATCGTTTTGCACTTTCGGGGTTGCTGTTGCTGTAAGTGCAATGATGGGCGCATGTCCTATCTGATTGATGATGGGACGGATACGTCGGTATTCGGGCCGGAAATCGTGCCCCCATTCCGAAATACAGTGGGCTTCGTCAACAGCATAAAAGGATACCTTGATCTGCTTGAGAAACTGAATATTTTCTTCTTTGGTCAATGATTCAGGAGCAACGTAGAGCAATTTTGTTTTTCCGCTGAGTATGTCTTCTTTTACCCGGTTAATTTGTGTTTTATTTAATGAGGAGTTGAGAAAATGAGCTACCCCTTCCTCTTCGCTAAAGCCACGCATAGCATCCACTTGGTTTTTCATCAGCGCAATCAGGGGGGAAATAACAATAGCGGTACCCTCCATAATCAGGGCAGGCAACTGGTAACACAAGGATTTACCCCCACCTGTGGGCATAAGTACAAAGGTGTCGTTGCCCGCTAAGACATTTTTAATGATTGCTTCCTGATTTCCCTTAAAGCTGGAAAAACCAAAGAATTTTTTCAAATATTCGTGAAGTGCCACATCGTCAATCGTTCTGGCCATCTTAACCTCTCCCATTTATTGCTCTAACTAAATTTTAAAACGTTATTAACCCACTTTTTTATTTTGTAGTTAAAATTACAAATTTTCGGAGGAAGTGAAGATATTTTTTTTGATGATTTTCATCAATTTGTACCCAATTGTATCAGAAGTGGGGGAAAATTTTTGCGGAACAGCTATGAGCTTGCTGCAAGGCCTACTTTATCCTATTTTTTTATCATGTTTTATGCAGCCTTTTTGGCTCCACTTCGGCAAAAATTGGGTTAAAAACAACGGATTACAAATTTTGTACCAAAGGGGAAGATAATCCGGAAGTTAAGGTAACGGTTTTATGTTTTGGTTTGTATGCGTAGGAATAAAAAATTTACGTTATTACCGGATAATTGAAAATGTTATGGAAGAAAAGACCCGGACAACTACGACCGGGTCGGGTTTCAGTGGTTATTTTCTGGCACAATTTCGCCAATCAGGGTGGCTGAGGTGCAGTCTTTTATACGAACATATACATACTGCCCGGGTGCATAATTTTCTTTTGGAAAGACGACTACTTTATTCTGAGAGGTACGGCCAAAGAGTTCATCGGCAGATTTTTTGGAAACCCCCTCGATCAGCACCTCGAAAGTTTTGCCGATGTCCTGTTGTTTACTTTTTTCCGACAACTTGCTTTGCAGTTCAATAATTTCATTGAGGCGTCGTGTTTTGACCTCGTCGGGGACATTATCCTTCAGTTCGAGTTGAGCTTTGGTTCCTGGTCGTTCAGAATATTTAAACATAAAGGCAAAGTCGTATCCCACTTCTTCCATCAGAGAGAGGGTTTGCTGATGGTCTTCTTCTGTTTCGTCGCAGAAGCCAGCAATGATGTCGGTTGAGATAGAACAATCGGGCAAAATGTTTTTGATTGCCTGAATCCGATTAAGGTACCATTCTCGCGTGTAACGGCGGTTCATCAGTTGAAGCATCCGGTTGCTGCCGCTTTGAACAGGCAGGTGGATATGTTTGCAGATATTGGGATATTTTGCCATTACAAGTAGTAATTCGTCGCTCAGATCTTTAGGATGAGAGGTTGAGTAACGGATGCGTACCTTAGGATCGATAAGGGCAACCAATTCGAGCAGTCGTGCAAAGTTGATGGCTGGTTGGCCGGGTTGTTGCCAGAAGTACGAGTTAACATTTTGTCCCAGCAGGGTTATTTCTTTGTAGCCAGCATCAATGATTTCACGTGCCTCACGAACAATAGATTCGGGATTACGGCTACGTTCGACGCCTCGTGTAAATGGTACTACACAGTAAGAGCACATGTGATCACAGCCACGCATAATAGAGATGAAGGCCGATACTCGGTTTTCATCCAGTCGAACGGGACTGATGTCGGCGTATGTCTCTTCCTGGGAGAGCAACACATTGGCTGCCTTAATACCGCTTTCAACCTGCGAAAGCAACAAGGGCAGACTACGATAGGCATCGGGGCCGGCAACGATATCAACTGCTTTTTCCTGTTCCAGCAATCTCTCTTTCATTCGTTCGGCCATGCATCCCAGTACCCCTATCTTCAAGGCAGGGTTTTTCTTTTTTAGGGAACGAAAATATTCCAGTCGGTGAATAACCTTTGATTCTGCATTTTCGCGTATCGAACAGGTATTGACAAAGATAACGTCGGCCTGTTCGAGTTCTCGGGTAAGTTCGTACCCTTCCTTTTGCATAATGGCTGCCACGACTTCGCTGTCGTTTACATTCATCTGGCAACCATAGGTTTCGATATATAGCCTCGGTTTGTTGCTTTCGACCTGCTGTTTATTTATAGTAACTGTTTGCGGATTGACGGCAGTCATTGCTGTTGTGCTTTTATAAATGTATTACTTCTCCATAGGCCTGTGCAGCAGCCTCCATAATGGCTTCACTCATCGTCGGGTGGGGATGGATGGATTTAATAAGCTCGTGTCCGGTAGTTTCAAGGTTTCGGGCAACTACCAGCTCGGCAATCATTTCGGTAACGTTGTACCCGATCATATGTGCGCCCAACAACTCTCCGTATTTGGCATCGAAAATCAATTTAACAAAACCATCCTTATGTCCGGCAGCACTGGCTTTACCCGATGCCGTATAGGGAAATTTGCCTACCTTAATTTCCAGTCCTTTTTCCTTCGCTTCTTTTTCGGTCATGCCTACCGAGGCAACCTCGGGCATGGTGTACACGCATCCTGGAATATTCTGATAATTAATTGGTTCGGGATTGAGGCCTGCAATTTTTTCTACACATACTATACCTTCGGCTGAGGCAACATGTGCCAACGCAGGGCCAGGCACTATATCGCCTATGGCATATATGCCTTCTACATTGGTCCGGTAGAATGCATCAACCAATACTTTACCCTTGTCAGTTTTTACCCCAAGTTCTTCCAAACCAATATTTTCGATGTTGGCTGTAATACCCACCGCCGATAATACTATTTCTGCTTCTTTTTCGATTTCTCCGCCGGATGTTTTTATTTTAACCTTACACTTATCATTTTCAATCTTTACCGATTCAACGGATGAACTGGTAAAAATTTCCATCCCTTCTTTTTTGAATGAACGCTCGAGTTGTTTGGATACTTCTTCATCTTCGAGCGGCAGAATATTGGGCATGTATTCGACCAGTGTTACTTTTGTTCCCAGCGTATTGTAGAACCAAGCAAATTCACTGCCAATGGCTCCCGACCCTACCACAATCATCGAAGCTGGTAATTTAGGTAGGGTAAGCGCCTCGCGATAACCGATGATTTTTTTTCCATCCTGTTTTAATTGTGGGAGTTCTCGGGAACGTGCACCTGTAGCCAGAATAATATGGTCGGCCTGATATTCCGACTTCTGGCCCTGTGCATTGGTAACCTCTATTATCCCTTTTTGCTTGAGTTTGCCAAAACCCTGCAGGATATCTATTTTGTTTTTTTTCATCAGAAATTGTACGCCTTTGCTCATGCCTTCGGCTACCGACCTGCTTCGTTTGACCATGGCATCTAGGTCGGGCGCAACCTCACCGCCAATTTTAACGCCAAACTGGCTGGCTTCCTTTGCATACTGATATACCTGTGCACTTTTAAGCAGCGCTTTGGTGGGAATACAACCCCAGTTGAGACAGATACCCCCCAATTCGCTTTTTTCGACAATAGCTACTTTCTTGCCAAGCTGCGAAGCTCTGATGGCAGCTACATATCCGCCAGGTCCGCTTCCTACAATAATTATGTCGTACTTCATTCCGATTTTTTTTAAGTTTTGCAAAGATAATTGATATTTTACCAACAACGGGAAAACGAAAATGTTTAATACGTAATTTTGACTTTAATCATCAGATGGCTCGAAATACTTGTAGTGCAACTTGTTTTTAAATGTATTCGTGATGACATAAACCGGGGCAGCAGATAGTTTTTGTAACAAAAAATCTAAAAAAAAAACGACACTTTTTCGACCGGCGGGTAACTGGCAATGGATTTTATCTGTCTAACATCTGGTGATTTTTTGGGCAATGTGGCTTAAAAAGCAGTACTTTTGCTAAAAAATAATAAGGACATGTCCGATGTAATACGTTTATTGCCTGATTCTCTTGCCAATCAGATTGCTGCGGGCGAGGTGGTTCAGCGTCCGGCTTCGGTGGTGAAGGAATTGGTCGAGAATGCGATTGATGCAGGAGCTTCACGGATAGCCGTTTTGTTGGTTGATTCGGGTCGGACACTGATACAGGTTATTGATAACGGCGTAGGGATGAGTGAGACCGATGCCCGTATGGCCTTTGAAAGGCATGCTACCTCAAAGATATCTAAACCTGATGACTTGTTTTCGATTACTACCATGGGGTTTCGGGGTGAAGCTTTGGCATCGATTGCTGCTGTATCGGAGGTGGTGTTGCAAACCCGACGTGCTACAGACGAAATTGGGGTTGAAATACAAATACGAGCCTCGGAAGTGGTGGCTCAGGAATATGTTGCCTGTCCTCAGGGGGCAAATTTTTCCGTAAAAAATCTTTTTTACAATGTCCCCGCACGTCGTAAGTTTCTCAAGTCCGATGCATATGAACTTCGGCTATCGATACTTGAGGTTCAGAAGATTGCTCTTGCATTTCCCTCAATAGAAATAAGTTTCAACCACAACGGAAATGAGCTTTTTCATTATTATCCGGCAGGGAATGTCCGTCAGCGGATTGTGCAGGTACTGGGCAAGCAGGCGGCGGCCTCATTAATTGAGATAAAAAGCGATACCCTGCTGGCACGGATACAGGGTTATGTGGGAAAACCCGAGGCCGCCAAAAAATCGCAGAACGACCAGTATTTTTTCGTTAACCGGCGTTACATGCGTCATAGCCTATTTCATAAGGCAGTAATGCAGGCTTATGAGAAAGTGCTCTCCCCCGGCCTGCAACCTGCGTATATTATATTTTTTGAAGTAGATCCCCAGAAAATCGATGTAAATATTCATCCCACCAAGACCGAAATTAAGTTTGAAGATGAACAGGCACTTTGGCAGATCCTCAATGCTGCAGTTCGCGAATCGCTGGGCAAATTCAATGTCGTTCCTTCGCTTGATTTTGAAACCGAAATGGCTATTCCCATTCCTGTGCCGTCGAAAGATATCCCGGTGAAAATGCCCTCGATAAGACTGGATCCCGATTATAATCCTTTTCAACAAACTCCAGAAAACAAGAGGGAACATCAGATGCCATCCGCCGATCCCTATACCCGACACAATTTACCCTACTGGGAAACGCTTCTTTCGGGTTTTGAAAATGAACCGAAACAGGCAACTGTTTTCCCCAATGACCGGCAGGAGGTGGAAGTGGGGAGTACCCGAAAATTTATCCAAATCAAAGCTAAGTACATTTGCATCCCGTCAAAGTCGGGATTTATGCTCGTAGATCAACATCGTGCTCATGAACGTATCCTGTTTGAACAGTTTCTGTCGATATACAAGGGAAATCATCAACCTACACAGAAACAGCTTTTTCCGTTGACTATAGCCCTGTCGGCCAATGATTATATGTTGATGGAAAGCTATGCCGATATCCTGCGACAGTCGGGTTTCGAAATCAGATGTATCGAAGATTTTCAGATCGAAGTTTATGGTTGCCCGGCTTTTCTCGATAATGCCGATATAAAGCAGGTAATCGAACAGATGGTAGCCCATCTAAACCATATCCCGGCGAGCGATACCATCGAAGAAAGCATTGCGGGAATTCTTAGTAAGTCATCGGCTATTCCTTACGGGAAAATCCTTACAGATGTTGAGATGGAACATCTTATTGACCGACTGTTTGCTTGTGCTAATCATCGTTATACCCCTGACGGTAAGGCTATTATCACCCTTTTTACTATGGACGAGATAGAAAAGCGCTTTGGGTAGTCAAATTTCCTGGTTAAGTTGATGTTTTTTAAGGTAGGTGAAATGCAGGTATAGCTGTTGATACAGTTGTAAAATATTTCAACCGGTTCGGAGGTTAATTGTTTATTGCAACAGGGCAAAAAAAATTTTGCAAAATCTCTAATGAACGTATAACTTTGATAATTGTAACGGAAAATTATGGTCATGCAACAAGGGGATATTCGTTTCTCGTGGGGTAAAAGTGGTTTATTGCCTCAGGAAGAGAAGTTGGCTGTTGAAAGCAAGTTCAAAAAGCTGAAAATCGGCATTCCACGTGATAACGAGCAATATGAAACTCGTGTACCGCTAACACCGGAGGCGGTGGAAATATTGGTTAACGAGGGGCACGATGTTTATATTGAAACCTGTGCTGGTAAGGCTGCACATTACCTCGACAAGGATTACAGCGAACGGGGAGGTTTTGTGGTGCAGGATCGTTCGGCCATTTTTCAATGCGATATTGTGTTAAAAGTAGCACCTCTTAGCCCTGAGGAAATAGAAGGGTTACGGGGGCAGCAAACCATAATATCATCCCTTATTCTGAATACGCAGACTTTGGCCTATTTTCAGAAACTGATGGAGAAAAAAACAACGGCCATAGCCTTTGAATATATCATGGATGAAAATGGGAGTTATCCGGTAGTGCGTTCTATGAATGCTATTTCGGGATCGACGGCCGTCTTGATTGCTGCCGAATATCTGAGTAATGCGCATGGTGGAAAAGGGGTATTGCTGGGAGGGATTGCTGGCATTACACCTGCCGAGGTTGTCGTGCTGGGAGCCAATACAGCTACCGAATATATTATCCGGGCAGCCCAGGGATTGGGAGCTGTTGTGAAAGTTTTTGACAATAATATTAATGCGCTGATTCAATTGCAGAATCTTTTTGGATTGCATCTGCAAACATCGGTTTTCCATCCCCAGGTGTTGCTGAAAGCTTTAAAGAGTGCCGATGTAGTAATTTGTGCCTGCAACGGCCATGAAACCGATTTGCAGTACATGGTTACCGAAGATATGATACGTACCATGAAAAAGGGAACCGTGATCATTGATATAGGGGTGGCCTACGGACATGTGATTGAAACCTCCGAATGCAGGACCCTGCAAAACCCCTCCTATGTTAAACATGGGGTTATTCATTATAGTGTGCCCAATTTACCATCGCGTGTGCCCCGGACTGCATCCATTGCTTTGAGCAATATTCTATTACCTATTCTGCTCAAAACAGGTCGCCGTGGTGGAATAAGTGCTTTGCTGAAGGAGGATAAGGGCTTGCGTCAGGGAGTTTATCTTTTAAACGGTATCCTTACCCATGCCCAGATTGGTAAATTATATGATCTGCCTTCCAGCGATATCGACCTGCTTATGGCAGCATTCTGATAAGTCATTGGCTAAATCAGGTGATATATAGCGAACACAAGTTCCGGTTTAATCATTGATCGGGTTGTCATTCATTCCAATGCAATTAACTGATTATTGCCGATAAATGAAAAAGAGCCGAACTTTCGTCCGGCTCTTTTTGCCTAACCCTAAACCCTTATTAACCTAAACACCAATAAAACCTAAAAATAAATTAACCCTTAAATCAAACTATTATGAAATATCTGAGTACAAAGGTAAGCCGTTTTGGGATATTTCATAAAGATTGTCGGCGATTTTTATCAATGATTACCGGTGATTTTTGTTACCTTTCAGTACAAATGTTCTGTAATATGCGGTTGTACATTTCAGCTACGCTGATACCCATGGTTTTGAGCTGTTTGGGGATAATGCTGTTGGGGCTCATACCCGGTACTGTGTTAACTTCGAGCAGGTATGCCTTTCCGTCGGACAGTATGAAATCGGTACGGGTAATGCCCTTACAACCAAGCGCGTGATAAAGTTTCCGGGTAGCTTCTCTGACCTGTTTAGCCATTTTTTCTTCAATACGTGCCGGGGTTATCTCTTCCGATAAGCCTGCAGTATATTTGGCTTCATAATCAAAGAAATCGCGTTTGGATACGACTTCGGTAATGGGAAAAATGAGATCACCTTCAGGGAGCGCAATCATGCCACAGGTGACCTCAGTTCCGGAAATAAATTTTTCGATAATAACTTCACTACTTTCTGTAAACGCATGGGTAATGGCTTCGGTTAGCTGTTCTTCCTGAGTGACTTTGGATACGCCAAAGCTTGACCCCGATTCGGTTGGTTTTACAAAACAGGGAAGCCCAACCTGTTGGATGATATCCCTTGGGTCAAAGGTTTCGTTGCGACGGATCAACACCGATTCAGCTGTGTGAACCCCTACCTGTTGAGCAAAAAGTTTGCAGGCATGTTTATTAAAGGTTACGGCAGCGGCCATCACGCCACAGCAGGTGTAAGGGATGTTCAGCAGATCGAAGTAGCCCTGTAACCTGCCATCTTCGCCGGGAGTGCCATGAATCGCCATTACCACTGCATCGAAATGAACAGCCTCCCCCTTGTGCCGAAAACTGAAATCCGACCGATCAATGGGAAGAATTTCATCGGACGAGAGATGCACGCGCCAACCCTGCGGACTTATTTCGACCAGATAAACTTCATAACCTGCTTTCGCTACCTCCTGTGCCAACATCTGGCCACTTTGTACCGATATGGGATATTCCGAAGAATAGCCACCGGCTACTACTGCAATTTTTTTCATCGGCAAGAAAAGATTTGCTAAAATTTGACCTCCGGAGCTTTTTCTGCACCAGTGGCAGCTTCGAAATAGGGCTTTTCACGGAAACCAAACAATCGTGCCACAATGATCTGCGGGAATTTGCGGATGTAGGCATTATAATCTCGGGTAAGATCGTTGAATTTCATCCTTTCTACGGCAATACGATTTTCGGTTCCCTCGAGCTGCGATTGCAGTTCCAGAAAGTTTTGATTGGCCTTCAGTTGGGGATATTGTTCAACAACTACCAGCAGACGCGATAGTGCACTCTTCAGTTCGTCCTGGGCAGCTTGAAACTTTCTTAATGAGTTTTCATCGAGCTTGTTGGGATCGATATTAATGGAGGTAGCTTTCGAACGGGCTTCGGTTACCTGTGTCAGGGTGCTTTTTTCGAACTCGGCATACCCTTTGACCGTATTTACTAAGTTAGGTATCAGATCCGCCCGGCGTTGATATACACTTTGAACCTGTGCCCATTGGGCTGCAATGGCTTCTTCCTTTTGAACCATCGTGTTGTAACCACAGCTACTTAACAGGGGAACTATCCCTATCAAAAAAAGCAAATTTCTGAAATTTCTCATGGGTATTGATTTTAAGTTTTTGTTTTTACTGTCTGACTTTAAGTTTTACGAAAATAATTTTTAAGTTTTTTTTCAACCTACAATTGGCTACTATCATTCTGATCGTGCTATCCCTCTTTAAACTTGTCGGTCTTAAAATCGCATCGGTTGTTGCGTTTAAACAAAAATAAGATCGTTTCTGTGCAAATATACTTTTAAATTACTTTTGTGCCATAATACTATGCAAAACATGGGCCGAATTATTAAACCTACCGGCGATGGGTCGTTTACCATTTTCGATGAACAGGTAGGGGAGTGTTTCCATTCCATTCATGGGGCGGTTCAGGAATCGCAGCATGTGTTCATACGGAGCGGTTTTGATTGGTGTCAAAAGGCCTCGGTTCGTGTTTTTGAGGTTGGTTTTGGGTCAGGGCTCAATGCTTATCTGACACTGATCAGAGCCAATGAGACTCAAAAACGTGTCGACTACGAAGCAATTGAACTTTTTCCCATCAGTCCCGATCTTGTTAAAACATTTGCCCATGGGATCGAGGATATTGCAGTTTTTGAACGTATGCATGATCTTCCGTGGCAGGTAAAGGTGCCGGTAACGCCCGATTTTTATCTTACCAAACGACAGGAGAATATTTTGGAGGCTAAAATTTTAGGACCCTTCGATATTGTTTACTTTGATGTTTTTTCGCCCGAGAAGCAACCAGAGTTGTGGACCGAAGATCTTTTTGCACGAATATTCGACATTATGGACGAACCTTCTGCGCTGGTTACCTATTGCGCAAAGGGTGAGATTAAAAGAAGACTGCGACGGGTGGGTTTTCGGGTGGAAAGTTTGCCTGGCCCCCCAGGAAAACGTGAAATTACAAGAGCTATAAAACCGGCTAAATAACAACTCCTAATCCAAAAAAACTCTTCTTATCATCGATAGGGTGAAACGAAAAATCCAGCTTATGCAGGGAGTCCTTGGCAATGTTCAGAAATCCGAGACCAGAACTACCCGTGGAACTCATAATACCCGACGTCAGCGTTTTTTTGTAAACTTCAAGTAATTCATTCCTGTTTAGCCGATTGAGATAGTTGAGGTAGTTCCTGAGATTTTGAACTTTCTCATTTTCGATATAGTTGCCGGCATAAACAAGGAAGTGATTGTAACGACGTCCCAGCAGAAAAATTCCTTCCCGGATATTGTTTTCAACGTATCCGTGTTTACTGATGTTTTGTAAAATCTCTATCAGTATGTGTACAAGCTTTTTTTTGTTTTTGGCTGTCTCGTTCTGGTATGTCAGGTTGTCCTCAATCATTCGCAGAATGGGGATTATGGTATGGGAAGAAAAGTCACCCTTGTGTACAAGAAAAATGTTGTCTTCGGCCATTATGCGATGGAAGTCCTTGGCAATACCTATGGGTATGGAAGCTCCTTCCATATTGGCAGAAGGGGCGTGGAGTTTTATCTGTAGATAAAAATAGGAATGTTCATTATCTACTGTTTCAAAGTCGTATTCAAGTTTCTGCCCCGATTTACGGGCCATCTCTATCAGTCCTAAACCCGCACCTCCCCGGTTGGTCCGTTGATTGTTCGTTAAAACTTCGAGATATAGCTGCTTGAGTTCCTCCGGTGAAAGCTGGTTAAGCATCTCTATTTTTTCTTTCAAATCCGGAATGTCATTATTGTGTATAAGGTTGGCCGATGAAATGTAATAGGAGTTCCCTATGTTGCGTGTAACAAAAATACCGGCCGATCTTACCTCATGGCTAAAATCGCCGTGCCGGACAATATTCTGAAAGCATTCGGCCAAAAGCAGGGATACTTTTTTGCCAATCTTCTGAAGATCGGTCTGTTGGTTAAGTGAGGTTTCACTGATGTCAATTATGCGCTCAGTAATGTCATCGCTAAAATTACCCTGATAGAGCAGGCTAAGCTTATCATTCTGAAGATTATTGTTTAGCGTATAGAGGGTTTCGATTTTCATGAGTAACCAGTTTTTTGTTGTTAAAGTTGCTGATAGGCAAAATTTACTAGCCAGGCTACATAAATTTTTTGATCTCGAGGTTAATCTTGCGGTAAATGTTTTTTATATGCCTTGAATAGGATATTTGTATGTGTGTTTTTATTTTCAGTTTTTAACAAATTTATAAATATTTTTACATGTTTTTGCCACAACCTATATTTAACGAATTTTTAATAAAAAAGTTTATTTTCTACGGATGGAAGGTGTATCATTGCTTAAAATTGCAATAAGCCGTAAGAAACTTGAATTTATTTGATTTTCTAGATGGTACTAAAATGTGATCGCAAAGAACGCAAAACATGCAAAGGAATCATTCTTTTTGGTATTAGCGTCATTTCTCTACGGTTGATAAAGCCCAACGAAAGTGGATAATTTAATATTTATTTTTGGGAAAAATTAAGCCCTTAGTGCTAATTGTATTTAGTCACCGGTGCTTCAAACACCCTGAAAGGGTTGGATCGTAGTCAAAGGTAGCTAATAATAACAAAAATAGAATTTATGCGGTCAGGAGACCGCAATTGAGATGCGGCAAAGTCGCAGACTTCGCTGGGCGAGTGGGAATAATCCCGGCGAGATGACTATCTGCAACATAAAAATTATTTTTTGATGAGAATTGGAACAGTATTTTTGACAATCATCTTGTTTTCGGAGGGAATGGTAACCGGACAGGAAAAGGTATTTACGCTGCCACAGCTAATCGATAGTGCACTTTCCCGTCCGGTTGTGTTACGAATAGATAGTTTTCCGGTATCGCATAAGCAATCATGGCAATTTTGGCGGCCTGTTGAAATTTCTTACAGAAAGGGCTATTTGTATTCTTCGGAGGTGGAACAAGAGTGGAGGATACGGCAGGAGTTGGAATCCCCTGTTCGCTGGATCGACGGTGAAAGACTTGAGAAGGAAGCAGTCCAATGGAGTGCAGCGGATTCGGTGCTGCAGGTGAAGCAGTTTGTCGCCGCTTTAAAAAAGACATATTTTCTGTGTGTGTTCAGGTACGCACAGTATAGTCATTATCGCAGGGTATTGGATATGGTCGACCGCTGGCTCAACCAGATACCCATGGACAGTTTGGATGGGGAAACGGAGCGATTGTATGCGGAGTGGTGGTTAAAATTGCAGGACAGCTATTTCGACTGGCTTGAGGCACAAAATGATCTTCGTTATCGTGCTGGTCTAACTGTATCGCCGATTCCGGCCGATACTATACCCGAACTTTATCAGATCGAACCCATTCCCGATACGCTTACCCGAACTCCCGCACGATTGTTTTTCAATGTTTATGACGCACAGATGAAATATGAGACCCGTTATTGGCAATGGATGAAACATGGCCGCTGGCCATCCCTATTTTTCGATGTATCGCTCAGAAGTAACCCCAGCCACCACGACCTTATGGCATGGCAGGTGGGAGTGCGAATACCTTTAGCCTTGTGGATAAGTCCGGAAAAGTCCGATAATGCTTATCTTAGACTTAGAAAAACTGAATTGGGATGGCAAAAAAAGAAGGAATCTATTGAATATCAGTCGGAAAGACTTATTATTCTTATGAATAAACATTTTGCCCGCATAAATCATTTTCGCAATCGTGTATTGCCCCAAATGGAACGTGAAACATATCGTATCGTTAGCCAGGTGTTGGATGAAAAAGCCATGCTGACGGACGGTGTGGCTAGGTTTTTATCCTGGCAATCGTATTACAGCGACTATCTGAAGGCAATCTATGAATATAATTGCCTTGCAGCGGAACTAGAACTGTTGGCTTATTAGTTCCGGCGATTGTGGCTGCATTTAAAAAAGGCAACAGCATGTTTTTGGGCACGAAGGCTTTCCCTGAGCTGTTGCCGTGCAGTTTCTAAGATAATGAGGTTATTTTGATTTGTCAGGAGCTGTTGGAATCGGTGGCAATGGTTTGTATTCCTTCAGTTTTTCCTTTGCAATTTCGATAGCCTTGTTGAGCTGGTCATCGATGCCCAGATATTCGCGGGCAGGGTCATTAACAACCACAATATCCGGTTCAACACCATAACCCTCAATGATCCATTCGCTCGAGTCGGCTGAGTATGTAAAGTATTCGGGCTTACGCAGGTCGGTTCCGTCCATAAAAGGCAGACTGCCTGAAATGCCTATTACGCCTCCCCATGTGCGTTGACCAATGAGCGGACCAATTTTTAGCTTTTTAAAGGCATAGGCAAACAAATCGCCATCCGAGGCAGAATACTGGTCTATAAGCATAATTTTCGGTCCTGTCATCATCGAAGGTACCGGAAACGATACCGTAGCATTACGATAGCTCTTTAAACGAACCAACTGACGATTAAGCCGTTCGATGATTTGCGGCGATACATTACCCCCACCATTGCCACGGTCGTCGATGATCAAAACCTTTTTGGTCAGTTGCGGATAAAAATATCGGGCAAATTCATTGAGTCCTTCTGTCATCATATCGGGAATGTGGATATATCCTACCTCGCCGTTGGTTGCCTCGGACACTTTACGTATGTTGTTCTGTACCCAGTTGTAGTAGATAAGGTCGGCCTCGGAACGCAAGGGTACTACAATGACTTTTCGGCTTCCTTTGAAATCAGGCACCTGATTTACGGTAAGCTGAACCTCTTTGTCGGCCTTGTAAACCAATAGCTGGTAGATATCGGCATAGGATTGTGTGGAAATACCATCGACCGCAAGAATATAATCTCCCTTCCTGACATTAACGCCCGGTTCGGTAAGGGGCGAACGCAGATTTTTGTTGTAGTTTGCTCCTTTATAGATAGAATCGACGCGGAAGAAACCGGAAGCATCTTTGGAAAGTTTTGCCCCCAGTAATCCAAGGGGAATACGGTCGGCCTTAGGTTTTTGTCCGCTGTTGATATAAGCATGGCCAACGTTTAGCTCACCAATCATTTCTCCGATGATGTACGTAAGGTCATCGCGGTGACGAACATAAGGAACCAACACGGCATATTTGTCATGAATTGCCTGCCAGTTGAGGCCATGCATATTCTCGACGTAGAAAAAGTCACGCATCTGTCGCCATGCCTCGTCATATATTTGTTTCCATTCCTGAGCATAATCAACCCACACCTGCATTTCTGAGAGATCGAGGTAGGTTTTGGGACTTATCTTTGAGTCGGGCAAATCGATTATTGCCCATCGCCCTCCGTCTTTTACCAGCATTTTTTTACCGTTGGCCGAGATGCAATAATTCAGGTTCTTGCCCAACTCTGTTTCTTCCTGTTTATTCAGATCGAAACGCTTAAAGGTAGGAGCGCCATCGGGTGTCGAACGCTCAATGTAATACAGATTGTTGTTGACAAAAAATAAACTGTAATATCCCGAGGGCTTGATGGGTAAGGGAATTATCCTTTCGTTTATGCCTTCTATGTCGATGTTGACCTGAACTTTTTCATCCTTAACGTTTTTGCCTGAGTTTTTGGACGTATCGCTACTGACGACCTCATCGTTTTTGGGGCTGAAAGGAGAAGGGGTATCCTTTTTCAAAAGGACAAGGTAAATACGCGACATGTTTACATAGATGTGGTTCCATTCCGTTTCTCCGTAAATGGGATTAAAGTCACGGGCAGAAACGAAGGCCAGATATTTCCCGTTGCTCGAGAAAACAGGCATATCGGAGTCGAACCATGTGTCAGTTACAGGATAGTTTTTTCGTGTAGGGAGATGATAAACGTAAATTACGTTCATATTATTTTCGGCAGGCTGGCTATAGGTAATCCACTGATTATCGGGCGACCAGCTGTAAGCGTTGATGTTTCCTATATTCGATTGGGTCACCAGGGTAACCTGGCGGGTTTGTATGTCGACGTACTGCAAACGGAATTTCCGGTCGCTCCATAGGATTTTTTTGCTATCGGGCGACCATTTGATATCGAACAGATAGGTGTCGCTGTTTTTTGTGATTTGTATAGGTTCCCCATTACCGGCCTGATCCCGGATGAAAATTTCGTTATTTCCGGTGGCATCAGAAATGTAGGCAATGTATTTTCCATCGGGCGACCATGCAACGTTGCGTTCGTGTACACCGGGAGTACGGGTAAGGTTGAGGGTGATACCTTTCTCGGCCGGTACCGTAAATACGTCGCCTCGTGCACCGAATACCGCCCTTTCGCCATTAGGCGATATGTCGAACGAATGAATATTCTGTGATGCGTCCTTAAATTCACTACGAGCCCAAAGTCCATCATCGGCAATGCTGATAGAAAGTTTTTTCAAAGATTGCTGCTGAACATCAAAATAGTAAATGTATCCTGCATTTTCAAATACTATATTTTTTCCATCCGACGAGGGGAACTTCACGTCGTAATCGGTAAAGAAGGTTACCTGACGGGTCGTTTTATTATCGATGCGGTAAGCAAAGAGGTTCATTGTCCCGGTGCGGTCCGAGGCAAAATAGATTTCATTGCCAATCCACATAGGGATAATGTCTTGTGCGGGATTGTCGGTAATATTGATGCTGGACCGGCTCTGAAAATCATATATCCAGATATCGTCGGCCATACCGCCGCGGTAGCGTTTCCATGTGCGAAATTCCCGGAACACACGATTGTAAGCTATTTTTTGTCCATCGGGCGAAAATGAACAGAAACCAGCTACCGAAAAAGGCAATTCCTCAGAAAGGCCCCCATTTTTGCTAACCTTAAAGAGCATTCCTTTAAAATCATTGAACGATTGTTTGCGCGACCGATAAATAATATATTGACCATCGGGCGTCCATGTCATCACGATATTGTTAGGCCCCATGCGATCGCCAATATCATCCCTGTCGAGGGTTGCTGTATAGGTAAGACGCCTGGGTGTGCCACCTGCGGCGGGCATCAGATATACCTCTGTGTTTCCATCGTATTGACCTGTAAAAGCAAGCCAACTGCCATCAGGCGAAAAACGCGGAAACATTTCATAGCCCTTATGCGATGTTATTTTTCGAGCCATTCCGCCTTCGAGCGTGGTTACATACAAGTCACCTCCATAACTAAATGCAATTTTGTTCCCCCATATGGCAGGGAAACGTAATAAACGGGACTCTTCTGTTTTAGCTTGCAAGGCTACTGCACATGCAAAAATAAATACGGCAATCTTTCGTATCATGATTTTTGTTTTTATGACGATGGATAAACAAATGACTAAAGTAGTCAAATTTTGTAATTTTTAAAAGTTTTTCATCATTCCCCATAAAGAAACGGGAAAAAATTTTACTCATAACGTTAAATAAACTAATTATATTTGAAATTGTTTTTAAATTTTCCATAAAATGATTTTTAGGATACTACTGTTTTGGAGTGAACATCCTGTGTTTTTTACTTCTTGCGGGATATTACTGAGGTTGGTCGATCCGTTTTTGCGTTCATGCATAAGGTGATTTTTTTAATTCGAAGTTTGGTTTGTAAAATTTTATAACGTTACGCTCGTGGAAAAATGTTTAGCTATTTTTAGATGTAAATCAATGCGAAAAATTTATGCAGGATTTGTACTTGGGCTGTTGGGTCTGGTGATGCAGGCACAGCCATTGTCCACGGGTTCAAAGAAGGCAATACAGCTTTATGATTTGGCCACCCGCAGTATCGATGGCTACGATTATCCGACGGCTGTACGGTTGTTGCATGAGGCTACCAGTATCGACCAGCGTTTTACCGAGGCGTGGTTGCTCATGGCCGATGCTTACGATTTTATGGGAAAATACGACAGTGTAGTTTATGCCAGCGAAAAGGCATTGCAGGTGGGGGGAGACCGATACCCTATCATTTTCTTTTTTTGTGCTCAGGCATATTACAAAATTGGTCGTTACGATAAAGCCATGGAGATGGCCAATACTTTTCTGGATCGAAAAAAATATACATCCAGTCAGGAAAAGCAGGTAAAAAGAATTCTTCGGAACTGTGACTTTGCCCGTTGGGCCATGGCCAACCCCTTACCGTATAAAATCTCCCGTATGGACGATAGCATTAATTCGGCTTATGATGAGTATTGGCCGAGCCTTACTGCCGACGAATCAGCAATGGTTTTTACGCGACTTGTTCCGAAGGCTGAAACAAATCTTGCCTTTTGGGGTAACTGGCAGGAGGATATTTATATTTCCGAAAAACTGTCAAATGGCTGGGCTTTGGCAAGGGGCATAAGTCCGCAGGTCAATACTCTGCAGAATGAAGGTGCTGAGAGTATCACCGCCGATGGCCAGAAAATGTACTACACTGCCTGTAACCGGGAGGATGGAAAAGGCAAGTGCGATATTTATGTAAGCGAAAGAACTCCAGCGGGCTGGGGACCCGGTGTCAATCTCGGTGATCCAGTCAATACAGGTAGTAGCGAGAAGCAACCCTCCCTCTCAGCCGACGGCCGAACGTTGTACTTTGTAAGTAACCGACCGGGAGGAAAGGGAAAATTCGATATCTGGATTAGCCATTTGCAGGACGATGGGCACTGGTCGGAACCCGTTAATGCCGGTGACAGCATTAATACTCCCGACGATGAACAATCACCATTTATTCATCCCGATAACCGTACCCTCTATTTTTCAAGCGATGGATGGCCGGGATTGGGAGGGTACGATATTTTCGTTTCCCGAAAAAAAGAGGGTAAGGATAGTAGCTGGAGCACGCCGGTAAATCTTGGTTATCCAGTCAATACCTTTGCCGATGAGATAGGTTTTGTGGTGAATGCCCGGGGAAATAAGGGTTACTTTGCGTCTGACCGGGATCAAAGCCGGAGAAAGGATATTTTTGAAATAGATCTTCCGGCAGTTGTTCGGCCATTGGCAGTTTCGTACGTGAAAGGCAAAATTTTCGATGCCGAAACACACCAGCCGCTGGAAGCATTGCTCGAACTGGTCGATCTCGAAACCCGCCAGGTAGTGCATCGTTCATTTTCCCGAAAAAGCAACGGGGAATTTCTTGTATGCATTCCCATTGCCCATGAATTTGCTTTTAATGTTTCAAAGGATAAGTATTTGTTCCATTCTGAGCATTTTGCCATTACCGATACAATGGCTGTAGACAAGCCATTTTTAAAAGATTTTGCAATGGAACCCATCCGGGTCGGAAAAAAGACAGTGTTGAACAATGTCTTTTTTGAAACCAACTCGTATGAACTGAATCAAAAGTCAGCGGTAGAGCTTAACCGGCTCGTACAATTCCTCAAAAGCAATCCGCAGCTTAAAATTGAGATTATGGGACATACCGATAATAGCGGGAATGAAAAATTTAACTTATCTTTAAGTGAAAATAGAGCAAAATCCGTTGCCGATTATTTGATTCAACAGGGAATTGATGCGAAACGGATCACCTATAAAGGATATGGAGAAAAATTTCCTGTGGCCGATAATAACACCGCCGAAGGTCGTGCACTGAACCGACGGACTGAATTTAAAATTATAGAATGACCAAAATTCTACCAAACTATGAAAAAAAATTTTTTCATAATATCAGCAAACCATCAGATGGGCCGGAAAGTTGACAAAAGCAGGTTTGTGTTATTATAAATTAGTCAGAAACTTATAAATTATTTACGGATGAAGCGACTAAACCTAACCTTTATTTTTTCCCTTTTGTTTTTTATTCCGGCAATATGGGCACAGAGTCTCTCTTTCGATCAGTTTACTTTTCAGAAAAAGATTGAAGCAGGGGCGGTGCTCAATCAGTACCGTACCAATACGTGCTGGAGCTATACGTTGTTGGGCATGATTGAATCAGAGATCATGGCCCGTACAGGGAAAAGTGTATCGTTGTCGGAAATGTATCTGGTGTATTATGCATATCTCGAGAAGGCAGAACGATACCTTAGGATGCATGGCAAAATTGCTTTTTCTGAAGGGGGTATGCTTACCGACCCCCTAAGCCTGATTGAAAAATACGGGATAGTTCCCCGTGAGGTGTATTCGGGTTTACAGCCGGGCGAAACTTTGCCGGACCATCTTCAGATGGAGAGTAACCTGAAAAGTTATCTGGATGAGCTTTTGCTGAAAAAAATATTGCCCGCCGACTGGAAAAAGAGGTTTAAGGAAATGCTTGAGCTTTACATGGGAGAGGTGCCTGAAAGCTTTGAATATCAGGGAAGAATATTTACCCCCAAAAGTTATGCTCAATCGTTGGGGATACGTTCGGATGATTATGTTTTGTTTATGTCGTTTGAATACTTGCCATACTATCAGGCGGCCTTTGTCGAGGTTCCCGACAATTGGAGTCTTGCATACGCCGTAAATATCCCCATTGATGAAATGATGGGTCTTATGGATAATGCGTTGATGAACGGGTGGCCTGTTGCTATTACCTGCGATATTACCGAGGATGGTTTTATGTGGAATAAAGGATTGGCTTATGCTTTTAGTTCCGACATCGATAGGGAGCGGGTTAACGAGGCCTTAGGGCAGAATCAAATTCCGGATATTACCGAGGTTAGTGTTAATGCCCGGCTGCGACAGCAGGCCTTTGATTCGTTCGAAACTACCGACGACCATAGCCTGGTGTTGCTGGGGATAGCTCATGATAAGACAGGGCGTAAATATTATTATGCCAAAAATTCCTGGGGGGTTGTTAATAATCCCTACGAGGGTTATATGTTTCTGAGCGAGGCTTATCTGAAATATAAAATCATTACCTTGCTGGTGCGTAAACAGACTTTGCCGGCTGCACTTTTACAAAAAATAAAGAGGTAGGTTACGAATCGTGATGTTTCGGAATGGAAAGGAATGACAGACGGATAATTAATGCATGGTGCAGCTATGATGTGGCAAATTCTGCCTATAATCTGGTTATCACAGCAACTATTTTTCCGATTTATTATCAGGATTCCACTTCCCGTTTTTTTAAGGAAGGGATAATTACCCTTGGGGGTATATCGGTAGCGAATACTGTACTCTACGATTACGCCATCTCGCTGGCTTATCTGCTTGTTGTTGCTTTATCGCCTTTGCTTTCGGGGATAGCCGATTATGGGGGATATCGCCGGTTTTTTATGCGACTGTTTACCTATCTGGGTGGGTTGAGTTGCATTTTGCTGTATGGCTTCAATGGGCAAAATATCGGATACGGATTGTCAATGGCTGCCCTGGCTGTGGTGGGCTATGCCGGTTCTCTTGTTTTTTACAATTCATTTTTACCCCTCATAGCCTCCGAAGATCGCCACGATCGTATCAGTGCCCGTGGGTTTGCGTGGGGATATCTGGGTAGTGTCATTTTGCTGATTTTACTCCTGCTATTCATAACCTTTCACGATTTTTTGGGTATACACGACGCATTGCAAAGTGTGAGACTGGCTTTCCCTGTTGTGGGAATATGGTGGATTGGCATAGGGCATATTGCGTTTTGTTATCTTGAAGAACCCCACCAACCTTCTTTTTTTCGTAAAGAGGTATTGTTTAAGGGATATGGCGAGCTCATGCAGGTGTGGCATATTCTCAAGCATCAAGCTACGCTGAAAAGATTTTTATTGGCCTTTTTTCTGTTTTCGGTGGGTGTACAAACCATTCTGCTGGTAGCCACCTTATTTGGAAAAGCAGAAATAGGGGTTTCGGGGAATCAACTTATTGCAGTTATTATCATTATCCAGTTTTTGGGACTGGCGGGAGCTTTTCTGTTTGGGGAAATATCCACCCAGAAAGGGAATCGGTTTTCGTTATTGATCATGATTGGATTGTGGCTGATGGTTTGTATTGCTGCGTGGCAAATACGGACTTCGATGCAGTTTTTTATTCTGGCTGCAGTGGTGGGACTGGTGATGGGGGGCATACAGTCGCAGGCACGTTCTACCTATGCTAAACTTATTGCTTCGGAAAAGGATACCGCCCTATATTTTAGTTTTTACGAAATGACCGAAAAAACCGCCATTGTGGCGGGCATGTTTTTGTTTGGTCTGATGGAGCATTATGCGGGCAGTATGCGCATGAGTACCCTGATGCTGGCCGGTTTCTTTGCAGCAGCTTGGCTGATACTTGCTTTTACCCGTTTGCCCTCTGTCCGCAACACAAAAACAGCTATTAGCAAGCAGGTATAATCCAAAGGTTAATACTATTTTCGCATAAACGTATAAGAGAATTTAGCATTATCCCACTCTGTAAGGTTGGGATCAATACTTCATTTTATCATCAATGCGTGAATACTGAAACTGATTGACCTGATAAAGCCGATGAATCATTATATCCAGCCACTTAATCCCTGCGATCTTAATGATGGAAATTCTCTGGTAACGGTAAAATTGATGCTTGCGAAACCAGATTGGTTCGATTTTAAAAGCGTTGCAGTGCAGATTAAATCGTTAGTGATCAACGTCATCGGGTTGCCTAAGGAAAATCACCAGACAATTAGTGTATATCTGACACGATTGACTATACCTTTACACCAACATTAACCAACTAACAAAAACAATATGAAAACAACAGCAGTGTTGGTAAAGGGGACAAAAACCTTGCCGGCTGCATATTTTGAAGAGGGGCGGCTGGTGATCCGAGGGCGTGCTATTGAGCTAAATCAGCAGGAATGGTGGAACAGGCTAGTGCAGAATATAAATATGCTGCAAATAGCTTCCAAGGATTTTCGTGAACTTCATATTCAGCTCGAGTACTTAAACAGCGAAACCAATCGTATTCTCATGCATATTTTTTCGCTGGTCGATAAAATCAATGCGGATACAGAGGGTCAAATTGCCATAAAATGGCATTGTGAACCACACGACGAAATTATGCTTGAACATATTAGTATTTTTGCTTCCCTTATTGATACGCCGATTGAGATAGTGCTCGAATAATTCCAAACAGTTCGTTTTTGTCCACTGGTTTAGTTAAAAAAGCGTCGCAGCCCGCTTCAAGGGCTTCTTTTTGATCTTCGGGTGTTGAAAAAGCTGTAAGTGCAATCACGGGTAAGTGTGGCAGACGTTGCTTGATGATTCGGGTGGCAGTAAGCCCATCCATCTCGGGTAGTTTAATGTCCATCAGTACAAGATTAAAGGGCATGGATTTTATTTTCTCAATGGCCTCGTTTCCGGTTTTCGCCCAGCTGATTTTAGCCCCGTGTTGGGTGAGCAGTTGCTCAATCAGGTTGTAGTTGGAAATGTTGTCTTCGACTACTAATATATGCAGCATCTCAAAGCTAATGGGACTAAGGACTGTATTTTGAGTGACAGCTTTTGCCGGTCGGTAGGGAATAGTGAAGTAAAATGTACTTCCTTTGCCAGGGGCCGATTCCACCCAAATATGTCCTTCCATTAGTTCCACCAGGTTTTTTACAATGCTGAGTCCCAACCCGCTTCCGCCTTTGCGCTGGGCAATGGGTAGATTGGCCTGATAAAATCGTTCAAAAATTTTTTTCTGCTCATTTTCGGGTATGCCTATTCCGGTATCCTTCACATACCATACAATCTTGTCCCTTTCAATCTGGTATCCGAATTCAATGCTTCCTTCCTGTGTAAATTTAAGAGCATTGTTCAACAGGTTGGTGAGTATCTGACTGATTTTCTCCTTATCCCCTTCTACCATGGCTTCTTCGGAAGCAAGTGCACAATGGAAGGTGAAGTTCAGTCTTCTGATTTTGGGCAAGTACAATTGATGCAGTTCCTCTACCAACTGGTTGAGGTTAAATGTACTCAGATGCAGCAGCACCGTTTTACTTTCAAGACGCGATATTTCCAGAACGTCGTTTACAATACTCAACAGTTGTTTTGAACTGTTCAAAATAATATCGATGTATTTAGCCTTTCGTTCGGGTTCAAGTGCCTCGTTTCGCAACAGGTCAGCAAATCCCATGATGGCATTCATGGGGGTGCGGATCTCGTGCGATATATTGTGTAGAAAGGCAGTTTTAAGTCTGTCGCTTTCTTCGGCCTTGTTTTTGGCCTCAATCAATTGACTCTCCATTTCTTTACGGGCACTGATGTCGCGGGTGATGTTGAGAATATGGGGTACTCCTTTTAGCATAATGACTCTTGCCGACATCAAGCCTGTTAATATTTTTCCATCTTTACACCTGAAATTTGCTTCGAGATTTTCGCAATAGCCTTTCTCCTGAAGTTCCTTTACCAAACGTGCGCGGTCGTCGGGATTGACCCAAATATTTAATTCCAGCGATGTTTTGCCGATTACTTCCTCGCGGGTATAACCTGTTATTTTGCAGAAGCCTTCATTTACCTCTACGTACAGTCCATCCGACAGCCGGTTGATATTTATTGAATCCGGACTTGTTAGGAATGCCAGCCTGAACCGTTCATTACTTTCATCCAAGGCCAGTCGTATTTGTTTTTCCAGTGTGATATCCCGACCTGTTGCTATAACATAATCAGCATGTCCCATGCGGATTTTTTTCAGTAGTATTGACAGCCAAAAAACATCCCCGTTTTTCTTTCTGGCCATCCATTCAATTTGTTGCGGTCCTTCGTTGGCTGCTTTTCTAACCAGTTCAACTGATCTTTCCATGGTATAGCCTTGTTCGCTATCGCTTAATGTGCCAATGTTACATTGTTCAATCACTTCTTTTTTTGAATGGTAACCATACATCTTAACCACTGCATCATTGACATCGATGATTTTCCCCGTTTGGGGATCGTGCACGAAAATAGCTTCGGTGATTGAATTGAACAGTTCGGTGTATTTTTGCTCGGTAACAGCCAGTTCCTGCCGATATTTAACTTTTTCAGTGATGTCGTTGCCAATGGCCAGAAAAACCTTGTGGTTTTGTTCGTGCTGAATCTGTATTTGTACTTCAATAGGATATAAGGTATTGTCTTTCCGGCGATGATTGGCTTCGAAACTAATCGTTTGCTTTTCGCCAGACCTCAGAGGGAGTAACAATTGTTCAAATTCTTCCCTGGTAATGGCATCCAGTAAATCCAAAGGGGTCATTTCATTGAGCTCCTGCAACGAATATCCTGTATTTCGTGTGACTCCCTGATTGGCATACTCAAAATGCAGGTCGTTGTAGTCGAAAACATATATTTCGTTCACGCTTTTTTCAAGTATATTGAGCAATCGATAACGTTCTGCTTCGAGTAGTTTGCGTTCAGTAATATCTTGAAATACAGTTGCAAACTTGTTTTGCTCCGGACAGTAAACAGCGATATGGAAAAATTTATTCAGGGGAGGGAAGAAGGTTTCAAATTCAACGGGTTTTCCTTCGGTTGCTACTTTTGCATAGAGTTCGAGATAGGGGGCTTGGGGGGTACCATATAGGTCAGTAGCCAGGGCATTAATGATCTTTTCACGGGGAAGGTTGAGTATTTCTTCATATTGCTGGTTTATAGCAATTATCCGGTAATTGACTGGTTGCCCGGTGTCATCAAAAATCAATTCATGTAAAGCAATTCCATCGGGGATAGACTCAAAAAGGCTTCGGTATTGGTTTTCTGCAGTACGAAGTTTTGATTCCTGTAATTTTTCTTCCCTCTGGTCGCGAAAAACAAGTACCACTCCTTGAATATTCCCATTTTCATCAATTACGGGTGCCCCACTGTCAATGATGGGTATAATTTCGCCCGACCTTGCTATCAGTACGGTATGATTGGCCAGTCCTACTACTCTTTTTTCGCGGATGACTTTCTCTATTGGCGTTTCCACCGGTTCAAGGGTATATTCATTAGCAATACGAAACACCTCCGAAAGCGGCAGCATACGGGCTTCTTCTTCTTTAAATCCGGTCAGTTGTTCGGCAACCGCATTCATCATCGTGATTTTACCCTCACGGTCGGTAGTAATTACTCCATCCCCGATGCTGTATAGGATAGTCCGGTACTCCTTCAATTGGTTATTCCACGACTGCTCTTTTTCTAACAGTTTTTGATAATAGAATTTTTTCTGGTTAATCTGCAACAGCCGGAATAAAATGGTAACCAAAATGACTATAACTACAGCAATTGCTATGGATAGGTTCTTTCTTCCGGCCACAGGGGCATATAATTCATCCTGCTTAACTTTGGCAAGCAGGTACCAGCCAGTGTTATTGACGGGGATAGCGATTGCGGCAACTTTATTTCTGTGGTAATCGGTACCGTTTGTCACTAGGCCGGGATTGCAATACGCTTTAACCTCCGCATAATTACTATTGATGGGGAGTTCAAGCATGGCATCATTTTGGTGTCGATTGAGTATGAGCAGCTTTTTGCTGTCGGAAACGATAAGATAAAGTTCTGTTGAGGAATTCATGACCGGCCATTTGTCAAGCAGCGGGTAAAGAGCATCCTGCGGTCGGATACGAAATACCATGGTTACAAATGGTTGTTGTCGGGGTAAACTAATAGGTACCACAAATTCCAGGAAATATTGCTGAAGTTGACGGTGTTGGTATATGTTTACAAAGACTATTTCTTTCTTTTTTAAAGATCTTCCAATTGCATTGATCGTTACTGTATCAAACCGGCCTTCATCTTTTTCGAGCGAAACAAGAATATTGGCCTCAAGATCGGTAATGAAAATATTGGCGTATTTTCTATTCTGATTGGCCGCTTTTAATCTTTCCAATATCCGTTGTTCCAGAGACACATTGTGGGTGTTCATGGCATATTCTTGCAGCCCCCTTGCAAAAAAAGTGGTTTGCTGAAAAAACGATACTGCATTCAACTCTGCATCATACCATCGTTTAATTTCTTCTGCTTTATTTCGCGCAGTGTATTTGAATTCCTGCTGAGCCTGACGTATCAACGAATATTTGTTGGTTTCGTATACCAAAAATGAAATGCCTGTAATGAAAAAAAGTAATAAAAGGTATAACAACAGACTGTTATTCAGCACATGTTTATTATCGTTCATCTTGTGTTTCTTTTTTTATGTTAAATTTAAAAAAAAGTATTTACAATCAAATACAAAACTTTGATAAAGTAATGATATTTATACTATTGACTGATTAAAAAAACTTAATGGACAATATTCATGCTGACATGTGGAAAATTGTCAATCAATATCGAACTTTGATCATTTGAAAGCCTTTCTTTCGCTTGGCGAAGTCTGTTATTTTGCTGCATATCAATTGCGGTCTCCTGACCGCCGTTATTTTTGTTATTTTTCCAAGCGGCAGAACTCTGAATTTCACTATGCCGGTCTAATCCTTAGTGGGATTAGATGTTCATAGAACATTACGTTTGCAATCGTGTTCGACCCTTTGTTCGGTGACATCAGTGACGCTGAATCGCAAATTCGGTTTCTTGACCGCAGAAATTCTGTTTTCGCCTTTCGTACATATTAAGTTTCATTCAACCAATTCAAGCTTTTTAGGGTTGTTGAGGTAGTTGGGTTTAACTTTACCACCGGTTGTGCCAGTGGCCACTGACATTCATTTCTTGGGTCATTGATGTATATTTGCTTTGTTGCGGTTATCAGTTAGTACATGTTATTTTGTTGGATTTAACTTTATTAACTGGAGAATAGTTGGATTTGAAAAATATACCGATATTTGAAGCAAATACTTTTGATATGGATGGGATCGATTATGTTATTGAATTGAATGATGCTGTGATAAGTCACAACGATCATCTGGTGTTGACGGAGGTGAATTTTTCGGTTTCAAAGGGCGAATTTGTGTACCTGATTGGTAAAGTGGGGAGTGGTAAGTCGTCGCTCATCAAGACTATCAATGCTGAAATTCCTCTGCAGAAAGGAACCGGCAGGGTGGTCGATTTTTTGCTGCATAAGCTAAAGAAGAGGCAGATTCCCTATCTACGTCGGAAACTGGGAATTGTATTTCAGGATTTTCAGTTACTGATCGATCGAAACATTTATCATAACCTTGCTTTTGTTCTGAAAGCTACTGGTTGGAAAAATAAAAAAGAAATTGACCGGCGGATCGGAGAAGTGCTGGAAATGGTAGGGATGACCACCAAAGGATACAAGATGCCTCATCAACTCTCGGGAGGGGAGCAGCAACGTGTGGTGATAGCCCGTGCACTGTTAAACAATCCTGCCATTATTCTGGCCGATGAACCCACCGGAAATCTCGATCCCGACACTTCTTCCGAGATTGTTCAGCTTCTGCACGAAATTAGCAGTAATGGCTGTGCTGTTATTATGGCAACGCATAATTATACTTTTCTGAAAAAATTTCCTGCCCGCATTGTGCGTTGTGAGAACGGGAAATTGCTCGAATGGGCGAACAATAATCAGGAGATTGATTTTGAAACACTTATGCTGTAATTGGGGCTATGCAAAAGATACTCTTTCTGGCGTCGTGGTACCCTGTCCGTTTTGATGCTATGATTGGTCTGTTTGTCAAGCGTCATGCCGAGGTTGTTGCCCAAACCCACGAGGTGGCTGTATTGCATGTTACTGCCGACTACTCCAATCATAGGATGATAGAAACCGAAGTATTTAAGGTCAATGGAGTCTTCACGGTAATAGTATACTACAAAAAAAACAAGGGTAAGCTGCCGGTTTTTTCTCAGCTGATTAAGGCTATCCGGTGGTTATATGCTTTTTTGACGGGTATCAGGATTGTATTTCGGCAATTTGGCCGTCCCCAGTATCTTCATATCCATGTGCTGATGTTGCGCATTGGGATAATGACCTTTGTGCTGAGTCGTTTATTTAGCATCCCCTATTATATTACTGAGCATAGTTCATATTTTTTACCCGAAAAAAACGTTCGGCGAAACCGGTGGTGGACAATAGCAACTCGTTGGCTTGCAAGAAAAAGCAATGGTTTGTCGGCTGTTTCCGAAAGGTTGAAGCATGCAATGCAGGACAGGGGATATACCCATCCTCATTTCAGGGTGATCCGTAATGTGGTGCCCGATGTTTTTTTTCAAATCGATCCGAGATACCGGCCCAAGGACAGAATCATTTTCAGCAATATTACTTGTTTCGACGATTCGGTGAAAAATATCTCGGGATTGGTTCGAACCGTGGCAAGGATGCGGAATTACCGACAGGATTTTGAGTTGCGCTTAATAGGTACCGGCCCCGATAAACCGGCTATTGAAAAATTGGTTGCTGACCTGAAACTTGATGATTGTGTTCATTTTACTGGCATGTTGTTCGATGATCAGCTGGTTCAGGAAATTGTTGGGTCGGATTTTACGGTGCTGTTTAGCTATTACGAGACAATGGCTGTGGTTATTGCCGAGTCTATGGCATGCGGTCGTCCTGTTGTGGCCACGCGTACCGGTGGTATCCCCGAATTGGTTAATTCCTCTAACGGCTTGCTTGTTGAACCGGGCAATGAAGATGACCTGCTTCGCCAGTTGTTAAGGATGATGGACACCTACCGTCAGTACGATCCGGATAAACTCCGTCTTGAGGCCATGCGGTTGTTTAGTAAACAAAGTGTTTCCGAAGCATTTGATCGGTTTTATTTTCCTAACCTCTCATGAACAGGATTTTTAATACTGCCCTTACCAAGATTATCATGTCGTTAAGCGGCCTGATCATCCTGCTGATCAATTCCAATCAGCTGGGGGCAACGGGGGTGGGAACGGCAGGAATTATTGTGCTTACCATTACAATTATTTTAATGGTTAATGAAATAGTGGTAGGAGGTGCCTTGATATATCTTATCCCCCGCTTTCTGCCTCTTCAAATCATCATTCCTGCATATCTCTGGTCGGGGCTTAACGCACTGGGGTTTTATTTTATTCTCAAATATACGGCGCTTATCGATCCGGTATATCAACACGATGTAGTAGTTCTGGCTCTAATTCTTTCCTTATCCAATACGCATGCCATTTATTTGCTGGGACGGCAGCAGGTAAAGGCATACAATATTGTGCTGTTGGTACAGTATCTGGTACAGTTGCTGTCGTTGATTGTGCTTTTTTTTCTGTTACATTGGGTCTCCATTAAGGCATACATTGTTTCGCTATATGGGGGCTATGGTGCAGCGCTTTTAATAGGGGGGTGGTTGGTTTATCCTGTTCTTCGCCCTTTTTCGGCTAAAAATATCTTTGCTGCCCTGCCCATGCTTTTTAGTATGGGTTTTGTAGCTCAGATCAGCAATACCACGCAGTTGCTCAATTACCGGTTGAGCTATTACCTGATCGAACGATTTTGGGGAACCTTCTGGCTGGGACGGTATGTAGTGGGTATGCAGGTTTCTGAAAGTATTTGGATTATTAGCCGGAGTATTGCGCTGGTGCAATATGCAGATGTTTCCAATTCGGCCAATCGGCAGAAAGCCATGGATGATACCCTGCGGTACTTTAAATTCATCTTTCTGTTTGCCCTGCTGGCAATAACGGGAATAGCCTGCATTCCTCCGCAGGTATATCATTTACTTTTGGGCAAGGATTTTTCGGGTATTCAACTGCTGGTGTTGTTACTGGCACCTGGAATAGTTGCTTTGGCTGCAGCACATCCCGTCTCGTCCTTTTTTAGTGGTACAGGCAGAATCCGACTGAACATGTATGGTTCGTTGCTGGGGCTGGTGGTTACCTGTAGTCTGGGTTTCTGGCTTATTCCCCGCTGGGGGATTTGGGGCGCTGCGTTGACGCAGTCCTTGTCTTACCTTACTACTTTCAGCTTTGCCTTACTGATGTTTTTAAAGGTAAACCACCTAAATGTCCGAGCTTTGTTAATCAATAAAACCGATATTGTTGTCCTACGGCATGGAATAGGCCGCATGTTGGAACATATGTTATGGCGCCGAAAAAAGTAGGTTACTGGACTACACCTGCATTCAGGGCTGCATGCATGGTTTTTCCAATATCGGCCGGCGACTGAACCACATGGATACCACATTCCTGCATCATTTGCATCTTGGCAGCAGCAGTGTCGTTCTTCCCCCCTATTATTGCTCCGGCATGTCCCATGCGCCTGCCTTTAGGGGCTGTTTGTCCAGCAATGAAGCCTACTACCGGTTTTGTTCCATGATCTTTTATCCATGCAGCGGCCTCCGTTTCCATGTTACCCCCTATTTCCCCTATCATGATGATGCCCTCTGTCTGGGGATCTTCCATAAACATTTGTATAATTTCGAGCATAGAACTGCCAATGATGGGATCGCCTCCAATACCCACACAGGTCGATTGTCCCATACCCAGCTGCGAAATCTGGAACACGGCCTCATAGGTCAGCGTGCCCGATCGGGAGACGATGCCAATATGCCCGGGACGATGGATAAAACCGGGCATTATACCCACTTTACATTCGCCCGGCGTAATGATGCCCGGACAATTAGGACCTATAAGACGACTTTTTTTGTCGGATAAATAAGATTTGACCTTTACCATATCGGCAGTGGGGATTCCTTCGGTGATGGCAACAATGAGTTCAATCCCTTCACTGGCAGCTTCCATAATAGCTTCAGCAGCAAATGCCGCCGGAACAAATATTACCGAAACATTGGCACCGGTGGCTTTTCGGGCTTCGTATACACTGTTGAACACTGGAAGATCGAGATGTTTACTCCCGCCCTTGCCCGGTGTTACCCCTCCTACCACTGTGGTGCCGTACTCTATCATTTGCTGTGCATGAAAACTGCCTTCTTTTCCGGTGAATCCCTGTACCAAAACCCGTGAGTTGCGATCAACAAGAATAGCCATTTTTGTTATTTTTTTGATTAAACCACCAAAAGGGCAAAATGTTCGATACGATAAAATTAGACAATTTTTTCTAAAGTCTTCTTCAGACTACAATAAAATTGCCTTTCTGCAGGTTTGAAGGTGAAGTTATTTTATATTTAATCGCTGAAGGAACATGGATAATCTTTTTGTACACTTTTTGTTGTAATTTTTACATTTGTAAAAAATGAATTATGATTCGTAAGTCGATTCTGTTTTTGGCTTTTTTGTTTGTATTTCATAGGGTTTCTGCTTTAAATGCTATACAGAATGTCGAAATTATCATTAATGATTCGCTTAGTTTTTCGTTGAAATCGAATACGATTGTTTATAATGGTGAGAAATATCTTGCTTTTCGTTTCATACAGTCCCGTTTTGTAGCTCAGATCCGCATCTGGCCCGATGAAGAGGGGATTTCGAGGGTAAGGGTATTGTCTTCTCCCAATTGCCAACCTATTGATACAGCCGTTTTTGTTAATAATGAGTATTTTCTGCAATATTTACAGTTCAACGATATTATCAATAGCGGACAGTTGGTGTTGCGTATACAGGTTTATGACATGGCAGGTCGAAGTCGGATCGAGGAAATTAAACTTTTTCCGTATGCCACCACCCTGTTGCGAACTTATCTTACAGATAACGAGCTTTTTATCGGAGAGGAAAAGGCGATAGAGCTTTTTTCCAATCTGCCCGAAAATATCAGATTCCCTGTAGGTTGGATTACGGAACAGGATTTTGATTATCGGGTAGTGCAGTCGGGGAATTCGGTTCGGTTGCATCTGATACCCAAAACATTGGGTAAGCGGTCGCTTACCTTAAAGCTTTCTACCTACCGTCCTGATCTCATTGAACCTCGCACCCCAAATTTTTCCATTTCGCCACTTACCCTCAATTTTACCATTAAATCGGGGCGACTGGCTTTTTTGAATCTCGATCGTCAGGAGCTGACCTATGATGAGGTGTCCCGACGTGAAGGGATTGAAGTACAAATAGATAACCATCGTTTGCTGCAACTCAACAAAACTTACCGTATTGAGGATCAGGAGCGACCCGGTGGAGCTCTTATCGGTGAATTGTATACCCGGCAGAGCCTGAATAACGAGAAGGTGCTGTGCCGGCTGAGGCTGTACAATCTGCACCGGCCTACCGACGGGTATTTGTATATCAAGGATGGTGACGAGGCAAGGTTTATCACCAATTTTGGCATTAGTCCCAAAACTACGGTTCAGTCCATTAAAATCCTTCGCAATGGGGTCGACTGGACAGAAAGTAACGTGGTGTATCCGGGCGAAATGGTCAATGTCAGGCTCGAGGGGGTGGGGATGCAAAAGGCAAATTTTAAATTCGAAGAAATAGAATGGATAGTTAAAGATTCAATCGTACAGTCGGATAATGCTGTAGAATATCGCATGCAGATTCCGAAAAATATTTCCAAGAAAAAAATTTTCATTTACAATCATGGCGAAAATACGGGATCATTTCTTCAGGTGAAAGAATTTCAGACGCCCCGGGAATTTGATTTTGTTCATGTTAATTTCGGTAATGGATTTAAGGCGGTCAAAGATTTTACCGGCCCTGAACTGTATGATAAAACACTGAAGGATATTGTCATTAGCTTTGATCCGGATAAAATCGACGAACCAGACAAATTTTACGGGAAACAGTATATTCAGATTACGGTCAAAATCACCGGAAGCAATGGAACGCTGATCGAACTGGAAAATTTGCCGGTAGTAGTAGTGTGCCCCGGTGACCGGTCGGTTCGTCACGTTTTTTACGACCGTCAGGATTGTAGGAGCGAAGACATTAGTCTGAATAGTTTTTTGGACAAAAAAACCTATGATTTTGACGATTGGACCCGCATCCGTGTGAGCTTTAAGCATGTCAGGGAAAAATACGCAGATGTTCCTCAGGAAAAAGTGGTGGAAATAATTTTGCAGCGTAAAATCAAATTCGATATCGATGTTTCATTTCCCAGCTTGCTTACGAAAATTGTCAATCAGGAAGGGTGGCAGAATGGTCTGGCAGTGAGCATGGCCATGATTGCCCAGCTGAGTTTTTACCAGAAGGATAAAATAGCTCGTTTCAGACCCTATAAAATCGGGGTAGGATTTTTGGCGTTGAATGCTTTTAATTTTAGCAACAACAACAATGCAAGGGATTTGGGGATTGTAATTTTGGGCAGTGTTTATCCCACCCGCCGCGATACCAAGTTGTCGTTTCCTCTCTATATTGGCGGAGGATATCTGCTTAATACCGACAGTTGGTTTTGGGTATTTGGCCCGGGGATAAGAGTATCGTTTTGAAGTTCAACTTTCGTTAGGCTAATGGCAGATTCAAAGAAAATGCCTTTCAGCTTACACGTTATATGAAACGCTTCGAATCGAAGTACTTACGCCTATCAAAAACTGATAAAAAGGGACTTTGTATTCCTGAGGATATTTTGTTTTCGGAAGTGAGGACACACCTTCTTTGAACGGTATCGTTAGCCGTGAATAATCAGCATAGTCCCACCTGAGACAGGTAGAGGATCTGTTATTCGGCAAACATTTTTTCGCTCAGCGAAGTTACGTACTGATTGGCCTCGGCATACCCGCTTTCGCTCAGGACGAATTTGATCATTTGATCCAGTTCACGTACTTCGAAATGGTTATCCGCCCTGCGCATAATTTTTAATCGATACATGACCTTGTCGGCCAGATTCAGCGACAGTAACCTGTCAGCCTTACCCATGTACTGCAGCGAGGTGTATATAACTGCAGTGACGTCGTCGTGTTCCAGCGGAACAACCTTGCCCTGAGGGTTCCTTACAATAATGTATTCCATGTCTGCAACAAATTCCATAGGTGGTGATTTTTTTGTAATGTTAGCAACCCTTTTCTATATACTCCAAATTATTTTTTCAACAATACCCGTGAATAATTTCTAAAATGTCCTGTTTTCCTTATATTTACCTGTTGAAAACGTAATTGATACGCTTTTGTTAAGCCAAAAGTATAGCAAATGCCCTTATTTTTGCAAATAGTATGGGGTGACGTTAATCATTTATGTTGATTTTAACGTTTTTTTAACACTCGTTCGTTAATTTTTTATTGTGGTATGGGTACAATAGCGAACCTAATGGCAGTGTATTGACTGGACGGTGTGCGCGGAGCGGTTGTTTTTATCAAAATGATTATGTTCTGATTAAAGAGCAACCTGATAGTTAAAATCTTGTTACAACCAATGATTTAGGAGTGTACAAGGGCATACCAGGAAGACTCAAACCTCAATGTTTGATTTCTATCTAAATATTAGATAACCATGCAATAATCATTTTGATGTTTGAATTGTTGTATATTTGTCGTTAAAGTATAGAAGGTAATAATTTTTTATCTGAAAATCAGTTTGTTGCAAACTTTTGTTGGTAATTTTACGTATAACTGCGGAAAATAGGTAATGGGAGTATTTATCCATAAAACCTTTTATGCTGCTTGCCTACGATGGGCAGGGGTATTGCTTTTGCTTCTGGTGGCAGAGGTACAGCCTTTTTTTGCCCAGGGCCGAAAGTATATCTCTGTTCAAACTGGTTACTGGAATAATGCTTCTACATGGACTTCTATTCCATCGGGTGGTACTACTCCCGGACCCAATGATACGGTGATCATCTCGGCTACTCATACAGTGAGCCTTTCGGCTGATGCAAGCTGTAATAAGATAATGGTGTACGGAACTTTTCAGGTGGCAGACCGTAATTTCACCTGTAGCGACTCGGCTTTTATTAAATCGGGGGGTACAATTACCGCGAATAGTACAACGGGAAACAAAAATTTTAAACATTTGATTTTGGAGGGTGGAACACTTACTGGTACAGCTACAGAAACATATAATATCAGTGGACAGTTGCTGGTCAGGGGAGGGGTGGTTTCAATAATTAATGTTGGTACTATTAATGTTGCAGGAAAGACTATTATTGATAGTGGTGCTGAATTGCAATTTACCAGTACTTCAGGGGGCAAAACTTTCCAGGATACTATTATCATTTATGGTACATGGAATAGTACTGTAAGTGAAAATTATACTATTCGTAAGGGTATTTACAATTATGGAAGTTTCATTTCAGGAGGTGGTATTTATACCTTCAATACTAATAATCAGAGCATAGGGGGTACCCAGCCTGTTATTTTTAATGGGAATGTGGCCATTGCCAATGGAATTACCGTTACCAACCATACTTCGGTTACGGTAAATGGGGGCTTAAATAGCACGAATGCCACCTCCACATGGGTGAATGCTGCAAACAGTACATTAAGGTATAATAATACGGGTACTATCATAATGAATGCCAACGGAACACTTAATGCTTCCGCTACCGGAAATACTGTAATATATGGGGGATCTGGAAATCAGACAATCAGAAATACTACTTATTACAATCTAAAGCTCGATAACACAGGGATAAAAAGTCTTCAAGGTTCTACAACGATAAGTAATAATCTTACCATTGTCAACGGGGTAGATTTTAGTTTAGCAAATCAAAACCTTACCATTGGGGGTAATTGGGAGGATAATAATACAACTGACCGTTTTAATGAGGGAACAGGTACCGTTGTTTTTAATGGCAGCGGCCTGCAAACAGTTCACGAGGTTAGTCCTTTCAATAGCATCACAAAATCGGGTACCGGTACTTTACAGCTGCTGAGAAACACATCCTTATACGGAACCTTAAACCTGCAAGGTGGTTATATCGATGGGAATGGATATACTTTGACTGTTACCAATGGTTCGGGTGGGGCGGTTGTACGATGGGGCGGATGGTTTTACAACGGTACCTTTACCCGTACGCTCAATGGTGTTTCGCAGGATTACCTGTATCCTGTGGGTACCGGTTCCCAATATCGTCCATTGGTGATTAACTTTTCCGCTCTATCGGGTAGTACCGATGTAAGCCTGCAGTTCATTTCCCCAACTCCTACCGGTTTTGTTCCATACAACGATGGGGTTGATCTGGCCAATCTTTTTGATGAAGGATACTGGCGACTTAGCTGTACGGGCAGCCCAACGGGCACCTATACTTTAAGTCTGACAGGCAATGGTTTTACTTCCTATACCCTCGATAACAATTGTCGTATTTCGGGTCGGGATGCCGGCAACACTACCTGGCGGGCCATGGGTAGTCACGGTTCGGTTACGGGCAATACCATTACCCGCACCGGGGTAACCACGTTTAACAATACTTGGTTCGATTTTGCTTTTGCATCGCCCTGCCGTGTCAATCGTAATCTTGTTGTATCCGATCCGGTAATTTGTAGTTCGGTAAGTACCCAGATAACCGTGGCTAATTCACAAACCAGTGTTAGCTATCAGTTGCGTCTCGATGCCGATAATTCAAATGTCGGAAATGCTGTCAACGGTACCGGAGGTAATATTCTATTGCCCGATGTGCCGATAGCTCCCCCCTCGTCAACTGTATACAATGTACTGGCAACGGATAATGTTACGGGTTGCGCACATCAGCTATACGACAAGGCCAACGTTACCGTTTATCCGTACGGGGGAAATATCTATAGTATCGGCAGCGGTAATTGGAACGATCCTTCGGTATGGTCGTACACGCCAGGGGGACCGTCGTGTGGACTGGTTCCTGTTGCTTCATCCAATGTTTTCATACAGAATGGCCATGCCATTACTTTAAATACTGCTGCTACCATTGCCAGCCTGTCTATTGCCAGTGGAGGGTCGCTGCAACTTGCAACCTACGATTTTACCGTATCGGGCAGTACACAGATTAACGGCAACCTTTACGATGGTTCGGCTACAGGAAACAATGTTTTTGTCGGACCGCTTGTTGTGGGTAATGCCGGTCAACTGGATTTCTCTGCTGGCAATCCTGATGTGAAGTTGAGGGGAGGATTGCAGAATGATGGTGTAGTTAATTCTGGGACCGGTACATGGAGGTTTATCACCAACAATCAGACTATTTCGGGCAGTCAGCCTATTACCTTTAATGGCAATGTGCTGATTGAGTCGGGCATTACCCTTACCAATCAGAATAGTGCTGGGGGAACGGGAGTAACTTTTAAGGCTACCATTGATGGAGTTAATTCTTCATCAATCCTAAAAAACGATGGTATTTTAACTTTTGAGGGCAGCAATGCTCCCATGTGGCCGGGTACGCTCGATGCTACTACTACCGCAGGAAATATAGTCCGGTATGCTGCTGCATCGCCCCAAACCATGCGTTCTACCAATTATTATCACCTACAGATACTGGGATCTGGGGCTAAAACTTTTAATTCCAACATTCGAGTTTATGGCAATTTAACTATCAATGGGGCAACCCTCACCTATGGTACGATGGGCGAATATACCCTTGAACTCGATGGCAACCTGGATGCTGCTGCCGGTAATATTGATATGGATAATGGAACGCTAAATCATAGGCTAATATTAAAAGGTCAAAATAACAGTTGCGCAAACCTGACTGCCGACGATATCAGTCGTGTCGAATATCGTGGAGGCGATAATCAGCAGGTTTTTGCTTCCCCTAACTATCAGGTGTTGGTCTTGGCAGGTACAGGTACCAAAAAATTGATGGGAAATGTTTCGGTAAATGATACCTTGCGTGTCGAAACCAATGTAGACGTTAATGGCCAGGATTTGTTTGTCAATAATCCTGCGGGAGAAGTCGTTCGTTCCAATGGCAGTATCATTGGGTCGTTAAAACGGGCAATAGGTATTACAGGGAAAAACTATAACTTCCCTATAGGTACATCTTCGGAGTATCATCCCATGGAGATTAATTTTTCCAATCTTATTTCCGGAAATCTCACGGTTCAGTACGTTGCTGCTGATATTGGAAACAATGGGTTACCCCTCGATGATAATGGTAATGATATTTATGAGCAATTCGCCCAAGGTTACTGGCAGGCAAAGAGCAGTGCTGGATTAGCTTCTACTGCCTATACGGTTTCGGTCGATGCCAATGGCTTTGGTATTGACGCTGCTTCCCGTGTGATTCGTCGTAACGACGGGGGAAGTCTGTTTGTAGAGGGCACTCATGGAAATGTCATAGGCAACATCATCTCCCGTAATAATTTAAGTGGTATATCCACAAGTACAAGTGATTTTGCCGTTGCTAAAGGTCGTCCGAAAATTATTTGGCAACCCGCCGATACTACTGTGTGTGAGGCTACTACGGCATTTTTTGTCTGTAAGGCCACTGGACATGGAACTATTAGCTATCAATGGTATAAAGTACCGGGGATAACATTGAATGATGGTGGCAACATTTCGGGAGCTACTGCCGATACACTTCGGATTAGCAATGTTACCAATGCAGATGAGGGGCAATATTATTGTGTGGTAACCGATGGGGTAGGGCATACCCGTCAGAGCAACAATGCCAGCCTTACGGTCGATGATATGCCTGTGGCCGGAACGGTAATCCCCGATACTACTATTTGTTACAATACCAACAGCGGTGTGCTTACCCTTTCGGGTTATAGCGGCAATATTATAAAATGGCAATACAGCAATGCTCCTTATACGGTTTGGAACGATATTATACATACGGCTAACACTTATACTTCTGGTAATTTAACACAGGATACCCGTTTTAGGGCAGTTGTGGGAAATGGGGTTTGTTCGCAGGTTAATGCTGTTGCTGCCCAGGTAAGCATTGATTCCGAAAAGCCTGTAGTGATCTGCCCGGCCAATCAATCGGTCAATACCGATGTAAATCAATGTGCCTATACACATCCGGATAATAGTTGGGATGCAACGGTATCAGATAATTGTTCTGTTAGCCAGCTGACCTACCGTCTCGAGGGAGCTACCTCCGGTACAGGCAATACGCTCAATGGGGTTACCTTTAATCTCGGTACAACCATCGTTTGGTGGAGGGCTATTGATAATGCCGGAAATGCTGATAGTTGTAGCTTTACCGTTACGGTCAGTGACCATCAAAATCCTGTTTTAACGGCCATAGCGGATACGACCGAATCTTTAAATGGCAGTTGCCAGTTTACCCTACCAGATTATCGTTATAAAACCACGGTCACGGACAACTGTACCCCGACGGTCAGCATTGTCAAGACGCAGCGACCGTCAGCAGGGACCATCCTAAGTGGACATGGCACTACGCAGGTAGTATGGATAATAGCCGACGACACCCATGGGAATAAGGACTCTACGAGTTTTACGGTAACATTATCAGATACTATTCGTCCCACAGTTATTACTAAGAATATTACAGTATATCTTAATACAAATTCAGGGACTGTTTCGATTAACCCCGGAGATGTTGATAATGGGAGTTATGATAATTGTTCATTATTCTTGGATTCTGTTGTTCCAAATACTTTCTACTGCGATAATATTGGCAATAACATAGTTGCTTTATATGCATCTGATGGACATGGTAATAATAATTCTGCAACAGCAGTTGTAAATGTGCAGTATGCTATTCCGCCTTTGGTAACAGCTGTTGTTGATGATGACACAATTTGTAATAATCAACAGATTGATATTCACTTGTTAAGTAATATAGATTCGACAAGCTTTGTATGGACCGTCGAAGCTCATCCCGATCTATCGGGTTATTCTGGTGGCTCTTCAGCAAATGATTACCGTATAAATCAAACCCTAATTAATGGTGGTGATACCGTAAGATTTATTGTTTATACTATCACACCTACCATCTACAGAAGATGTATACTGCCTTCAATAAAAGATACCATCTACGTTAACCCCACGCCCCGCATCGTAGTCGCCGCCGATGATACTTTGTGTAACAACACCAGCACGACGTTTACAATCACTAAACCCAACACGGTTCGTGGCCTCTGGCGATACGATATCGATGTGACCTACCCGGCAGGGGTAACAGGCAGTTTAGGAGATTTAACCAACCAGACCAACCTCACGCAAACCGACAATTTAACCAACACCACCAACGATGTACAGGCGGTCACCTATCGATTTATCCCACACATAGCACCTGGTGATGGTGGGCCAGAGTGTACGGCTGGAGTAGAAACTACGCTGGTAGTATATGTCAACCCGACCATACATGTATTGTTCTCAGCGGAGGCTGACACTATTTGCAACAAGTCCCGTATTCGTATTAGGCTTTCATCGGCCGAAACGGTTGTACAGGCAATTCGTTACCGTTATCATCCTATTAATGTTCCCGACAGCTTACAGATATTTATGGGGCAGCAGTCAAACCTGGTGCCGGGGACATGGATTGTGGACAGTGTGGTTAATCAAACCAATCACTATAATATTTTCCGTTATGTAGTAGAGCCTTATATTATCAATAATCGAGGCATTGAAATATGTGCAGGAGTTCCCGATACTTTTACCGTTGTCGTTAATCCTACCCCCGTTTTGTATATCACTGTGAGCGAAACAATTCTGTGTGATTCCTCCGAGGTCTCATTTTCAGTTGTTTCGCCTACGGTTGCTACAGGTATGGTACGTTATAGCTTGCAAACCATTTATGGGGCGGGTACAGTTGATGGGGTTCAAGCTACAGGAGACTATGATTTGGGGACTTTTACTGATCGGTTGGTTAACAAAACTTTAAATTATCAGACAATAAATTATCGCTTCCGGCCTTTCATTGAGGGATATCAGCAAGGAGCAAATTGTACGGAAGCAGCTCTTTCGACTGTTGTTGTTTATCTAAATCCGACTCCACAGATATCAGTTACTTCTTCTGATACCCTGTATTGCAACAGTAGTGATATTACATTGAATGTATCGAGTCTGAACGGGTTGGTACTGGGAGAAAAGCAGTATTATGTGGATATGCAGTATGATACCGTAAAAATTAAGATTACTGGGTTTACTTCAGGATATTTACCCATTCAGTCATTGACACAGCATATTGTCAATACTACAAATCAATTACAGGTAGTTACCTATCAATTAACCCCTGTATTTTATAATCCTACCGGTAATTTGCCGGGCAGTTATTGTTCAAAGGGTAAGAAAGTAGTGATAAAGCGATATATTTTACCTTCTGTGGATGTTCAGCTAACGGCGAAAACCTATGCTGGAGGATGGAACGAACCTTGCTATGGCGATACTTTGGGAGAAATATATGTCAATCTCAGGGGGGGGATGAGGGTGTTAAATATGTCTGCTAAGTCAGCTGCCTATCAATGGCAAAGAAACGGGCTGGGATGGGCATTAGTGCACGACACTTTGCTTCGCAATATACCTATTGGTAACTATTGGGTACAGGTTACAGATACCCATGGCTGCTATGATACTGCCTCTATCGTTTTACGTCAGCCTGACAGATTAGAGGTATCGACTCAGGTCATTTCGGGTGTGGAATGTACCGGGATAAGCAATGGTAAAATTGTTGCCAAACCACGGGGTGGCACTGCCAGTTACTCCTATGTATGGACTTTTGGGCCAACAAAGGTGGTAAGTACCATGGATACGGTTTTCAATTGTGTGTTCGGTACGTATCATATTACCGTCACCGACCAGAACAATTGCAAAGCTAAAGCTACTCAAATCTTTGACCCAGCCGATGCTTTTCTTGCAGTGTACACCAATCCCTTATATTATGGAAATTACAATATCAGTTGTCCGGGCGCATCTGATGGAGGGTTCAGACCTACCAAGTTTGCTTCCGATACGGTAAGATATTTTTACCAATGGTCCAGAATAGAGAATGGTGTGCCTGTATGGACAAGGTCTACACCCAATGGCGACATTTTTGATTTGCCCAAAGGGGTGTACCGTTTAACGGTTACCAATACATTGGGCTGTTATGGCGAGGTATATGATACTCTAAAGGAACCCACGCCGGTTAATATTCAGGCTATCATTTCATCTCCCTATGGAGATTCTATCACTCTCCGATGCCATGATAGTCACGATGGAAGTATACATCTGAATGTTTCCGGCGGGCATGGAAACTATAAGTATTTATGGCAAGGTGCCCTACCGGCCAAAAATATTACTCGTCGTAATCAGGACAGCCTGGATGCCGGGCAATATATTGTAACAGTCATGGATACCGCTATACGATATACCGATTTAGCCATTTTGACTTACACATGTACCTATCGCGATACTTTCCGTTTGTTAAAACCCGATTCCTTACGGGTCAACTTTGAATTTTCCGATTATAATGGATACAATACTTCATGTAACCAGTCAAAAGATGGATATATTCGGGCAACTACCCAAGGAGGAAAAGGGGAATACAGTTATCGTTGGACATTACCTGCTTCTTCTGCGGTATTGTCTGATTCAGCAGTCCTTTCGAAGGTGGGGGCTGGAACGTATCGGTTAAATCTTACATACGGCAACAATTGTAATTATTCTTGGGATCTTTCACTTACCCAACCCGATTCACTTGCCAATATTCCCACCCTTAGCCGATATGGGAATTATAACATTTCTTGCTATGGCGATTCCAATGGATATATCCGTACTCAGATCAGTGGTGGTATACCTCCCTATCAATACGAGTGGTATAACAATGCCCGTGTAATTTCAACATCCGAAAATATAGTAAAGCTTCGGGAGGGTAACTACAGGCTGAAAGTGACCGATCAGAACGGATGCGAAAAAAGCTGGAATTATAGGCTTGTTCAGCCCGGACCTATTCGTATGGAGTTGTTCGCTGAATCTCCTTCGTGTTATGGGATGAGCGATGGCAGCGTAGGAATTAAAATGATCAGTGGTGGGGTCAGGCCGTATGCGTTTACATGGAATACCCCTGTTCAGCAACATGAGGATACGGTAAGGGGAATACCCAAAGGTTCCTACACAATCACAGTAAGTGATAGCTTAAATTGCACCATTACTCAAAGTATTGTTGTTAACGAGCCACCGAAACTCGAGCTTACCCTAGGCTTTGACACATTATATCATGGTAGGGCAATAAGTTGTTACAGGGCTAATGATGCACGTATTAAAGCAACTGTAAAAGGAGGCGTTGTTCCTTATTCCTACACATGGCAGGAAATTACGAACCACCGTAGTGATTTCCCCAATAAAGATCGGTTGGTTGATCTTAAGCCAGGGCAGTACAAGGCCATAGTAACTGATAAACATAACTGTAGTGCCGAAAGTGAAACCTTATCTGTGACTCAACCCGATACTCTGCAGGTTCAGATCATACCCACACATTTGCGTTGTTATAACGATAATTCTGGATCAGCTGTTGCAATTGTGACAGGGGGAACAAGACCCTATCGCTATTTTTGGCAGGATGTCCTATACGATAGTGTTATCCATTCACTTTCTGCCGATACTTATTCTCTTGTAGTTCAAGATATTAATAATTGTTCGGTAAAATCCAGTATTGTAATTAATCAGCCGGATTCATTATGGGTTCGTGTACAGGGGTTGAAGCAACCTTATTGTCCGGCAACTTATGATGGCGAAATAAAAATTCAGGCCAATGGAGGAATCCAGCCCTATGAATATACATGGGATAATGGTATGATCGGAAATCAGATAACTGGGCTTCGTGAGGGTACGTATATTTATGTGCTTACCGATGCGCATGGATGTATGGTAAGTGATACGGTACAATTAACATCTCAGATGCAGGATTGTATTGATATCCCCAAAGCTTTTTCACCTAATGGTGATGGTATCAATGATACATGGAATATTCTGGTAGGCGATCCATCCAATCCATTACCACTGTCGGCAGTTTATCCTAATGCCATCATTGAGGTCTACAATCGCTGGGGGGTATTGGTTTACCGTTCAGATCGAGGGTATACCAAGGAGTGGAATGGTCGCTCAAGATTTAAGGAACTACCTCCTGACTCCTATTATTATTCGATTGATTTGGGTAATGGAACAAGAAAACTCATCGGCATAGTATCGATTGTACGCTGATTTTTTATGGTTGAAACGAGCATGTTGACGCTGTAAACACAACAAACCAAATGAAACGAAATTGTGAGTTGCAGCCGGCCGATGGGTTATTCTAAGCTCAAAGGTAAATCCAAAAGGAAGTGGGTTATTTGAATCAAATCCCGGCTGAAAATATATAAACATGCGAGTTCCATCCGGCCGAGAGGCTAATAAAAGAAGGTAAGTATAACCAAATGGAAGTAAGTAACTCATAAAATTATTTTCGGATGAAACATTTTGAATGCCAGATATGTAAAGGAAATTTGGAAAAAAAATTCAAAAATTCTTTGGAAATAAAAAACAACCCACTATCTTTGCACCCGCTTTCAGCAAGGTTCTTTTCAAGGTTGATGCGGGTAAAAAAAAATAAAAGAAAAGTTTGCAGAAATAAAAATACACATTATCTTTGCAACCCCAATTCAACAAAAAACGTTCTCTGAAAAAAAATAATAAAAAAGTTTGGGAGATTAAAAAAAGTTTGTAACTTTGCGCTCCCAAAAATAAAGGGGCAAACGATAAAAAAATAAAAAAGTTTTGGTGAAATAAAAAAAACGATTAACTTTGCAGCCCCAAAACGAAACGAACTAAAGGGATCAGAAGAGTAAGGGTAAAACCTTACGAGATATAAAAAGGTTCATTGACAATATTGAAGAGGTAAAGGTTTGAAGAATTCAGTCAATTCTTTTGACTAGGTGAATCATGAGCTAAAGACATTCAAACTTCTTATTAACAATGAAGAGTTTGATCCTGGCTCAGGATGAACGCTAGCGGCAGGCCTAACACATGCAAGTCGCGGGGCAGCACAGGTAGCAATACTGGGTGGCGACCGGCGCACGGGTGAGTAACACGTATGCAACCTCCCTCTAACTGGGGCATAGCTCGGCGAAAGTCGAATTAATTCCCCATAATATCAATGGAAGGCATCTTCTGTTGATTAAAGCTCCGGCGGTTAGAGATGGGCATGCGTACCATTAGCTAGTTGGTGAGGTAACGGCTCACCAAGGCTACGATGGTTAGGGGGTCTGAGAGGATGATCCCCCACACTGGTACTGAGACACGGACCAGACTCCTACGGGAGGCAGCAGTGAGGAATATTGGTCAATGGGCGAAAGCCTGAACCAGCCATGCCGCGTGAAGGATGAAGGCCCTCAGGGTTGTAAACTTCTTTTGTACGGGACGAAACCCTTGAACGTGTTCGAGGCTGACGGTACCGTACGAATAAGCAACGGCTAACTCCGTGCCAGCAGCCGCGGTAATACGGAGGTTGCAAGCGTTATCCGGATTCATTGGGTTTAAAGGGTGCGTAGGCGGGACGGTAAGTCAGTGGTGAAAGCCTGCAGCTTAACTGTAGAATTGCCATTGATACTGCTGTTCTTGAGTGCAGCTGAGGTGGGCGGAATGTGTAGTGTAGCGGTGAAATGCTTAGATATTACACAGAACACCGATTGCGAAGGCAGCTCACTAAACTGTAACTGACGCTGAGGCACGAAAGCGTGGGGAGCAAACAGGATTAGATACCCTGGTAGTCCACGCCCTAAACGATGATCACTCGCTGTTGGCGACATACTGTCAGCGGCTAAGCGAAAGCATTAAGTGATCCACCTGGGGAGTACGCTCGCAAGAGTGAAACTCAAAGGAATTGACGGGGGCCCGCACAAGCGGAGGAACATGTGGTTTAATTCGATGATACGCGAGGAACCTTACCTGGGCTCGAACGTAGGACGACGTCCCGTGAAAGCGGGATTCCCTTCGGGGCGGCCTACGAGGTGCTGCATGGTTGTCGTCAGCTCGTGCCGTGAGGTGTCGGATTAAGTTCCATAACGAGCGCAACCCTTATCGTTAGTTGCCAGCGGGTAATGCCGGGGACTCTAACGAAACTGCCGGCGTAAGCCGTGAGGAAGGTGGGGATGACGTCAAATCAGCACGGCCCTTACGTCCAGGGCTACACACGTGTTACAATGGCCACTACAAAGGGCAGCTACCGGGCGACCGGATGCTAATCTCTAAAAGTGGTCTCAGTTCGGATTGAAGTCTGCAACTCGACTTCATGAAGCTGGATTCGCTAGTAATCGCGCATCAGCCACGGCGCGGTGAATACGTTCCCGGGCCTTGTACACACCGCCCGTCAAGCCATGGGAGCCGGGGGTACCTAAAGTCCGTAACCGAAAGGAGCGGCCTAGGGTAAACCTGGTGACTGGGGCTAAGTCGTAACAAGGTAGCCGTACCGGAAGGTGCGGCTGGAACACCTCCTTTCTGGAGCCTTGATTACACCTCCTTTATGGGAATTCTTCAACCTCTTCTCTTCAATTATTATATAAGATTACCCAGAGCGCATGCGGTAATCCCGCGACGCTAACAACTGCCAGTCCCGTAGCTCAGTTGGTTAGAGCACTACACTGATAATGTAGGGGTCCGCAGTTCAAATCTGCGCGGGACTACCAATAATGTCAAATGACATTATTTCTGGGGAATTAGCTCAGTTGGCTAGAGCACTAGCTTTGCAAGCTAGGGGTCAAGGGTTCGACTCCCTTATTCTCCACCAACTACGTTCTTTAAATTTATTGATCGGAAATTAGTTTAAGGTAAAACCATCCCCTTGGGGATGATAAACTGTCGTACAGTTTATTTCCGCAAATTTTTACCCACGCGGTAAAAATAGGTTCTTTGACATGCTGGTAAGAGTTTGACAATAATTTATTAAGGTTAACAAAGAAAGTAACTAAGAGCGTATGGGGGATGCCTTGGCTCTCAGAGGCGATGAAGGACGTGATAAGCTGCGATAAGCTTCGGGGAGGAGCAAATATCCTGTGATCCGAAGATTTCCGAATGGGGTAACCTACCAGGTTGATGACCTGGTGCGTAAGCGCTAACCCGGGGAACTGAAACATCTTAGTACCCGGAGGAAAAGAAAACAATAGTGATTCCCTGAGTAGTGGCGAGCGAAAGGGGAGCAGCCCAAATCATACTGATTTCGGTCTGTATGAGGTTGTAGGACTGCCATACGGAATTTAATCTCAAGTGGAAGATTCTGGAAAGCTTCCCCATAGAGGGTGATAGGCCCGTACACGTAAAAGATTAAATTCTAGGCAGTATCCTGAGTAAGGCGGGACACGTGAAATCCTGTCTGAATCTACGGGGACCATCCCGTAAGGCTAAATACTCCTGAGAGACCGATAGCGAACTAGTACCGTGAGGGAAAGGTGAAAAGCACCGTGAACAACGGAGTGAAATAGTACCTGAAACCATACGCTTACAAGCGGTCGGAGCTTCGCTTGTCGAAGTGACGGCGTGCCTTTTGCATAATGAGCCTACGAGTTACTCCTCACTAGCGAGGTTAATCCTGAAAACAGGAGGAGCCGAAGCGAAAGCGAGTCTGAATAGGGCGTATAGTTAGTGGGGGTAGACGCGAAACTTAGTGATCTACCCATGGCCAGGATGAAGTCATGTTAACACGTGATGGAGGTCCGAACTAGTAGACGTTGAAAAGTCTTTGGATGAGCTGTGGGTAGGGGTGAAAGGCTAATCAAACTGAGAGATAGCTCGTACTCCCCGAAATGCCTTTTGGGGCAGCCTTGGAGTTGAGTATTGCAGAGGTAGAGCTACTGATTGGGCTAGAGGGCTTCATCGCCTATCAAACCCAGACAAACTCCGAATGCTGCAATATATATCCAGGAGTGAGCCCGTGGGTGCTAAGGTCCACGGACAAAAGGGGAACACCCCAGACCATCAGTTAAGGTCCTCAAATGTATGCTAAGTTGATCAAACGTGGTGCGACTGCTTTGACAGCTAGGATGTTGGCTTGGAAGCAGCCATTCATTTAAAGAGTGCGTAACAGCTCACTAGTCGAGCGGTTGTGCGTGGATAATAATCGGGCATCAAGCATACTACCGAAACTGTGGATTCCTGTCGTAAGACAGGTCTGGTAGGGGAGCATTCCAATCTGCTGTGAAGGCGTGTCGTGAGGCATGCTGGAGCGTTTGGAAAAGCAAATGTAGGCATAAGTAACGATAAAGAAGGTGAAAAACCTTCTCGCCGATAGGGTAAGGTTTCCTGATCAACGTTAATCGGATCAGGGTTAGTCGGGGCCTAAGTCGAAGCCGAAAGGCGTAGATGATGGACAATTGGTTGATATTCCAATACTTGCATACGTTGCGATGGAGTGACGAAAAAGTGTAAGGACCGCGTACTTACGGATTAGTACGTTAAAGGTGGTAGGTATATCCTTGGGTTAATAGCTTGAGGGTGCTGAAAGCCGACAGTACCATGAGCCTTCGGGCAAGTGGATAGTGTCCCCAAACATGTTTCCGAGAAAAACTTCTAAGCTTCAGACGTATGCAACCCGTACCGCAAACCGACACAGGTACCCAAGAAGAGAATTCTAAGGCGCTCGAGTGATTCATGGCTAAGGAACTAGGCAAATTAACCCTGTAACTTCGGGAGAAAGGGTCCCCACTTCGGTGGGGCGCAGAGAAATGGCCCAGGCGACTGTTTAACAAAAACACAGGGCTCTGCTAAATCGAAAGATGATGTATAGGGCCTGACACCTGCCCGGTGCTGGAAGGTTAAGAGGAGAGGTTAGCCGCAAGGCGAAGCTTTGAATCGAAGCCCCAGTAAACGGCGGCCGTAACTATAACGGTCCTAAGGTAGCGAAATTCCTTGTCGGGTAAGTTCCGACCTGCACGAATGGTGTAACGATCTGGGCACTGTCTCGGCCATGAGCTCGGTGAAATTGTAGTAGCGGTGAAGATGCCGCTTACCCGCAACGGGACGGAAAGACCCCGTGAACCTTTACTGCAACTTTACATTGATTCTGGGTAAGTGATGTGTAGGATAGGTGGGAGACTGTGAAGTGGGGGCGCCAGCTCTCATGGAGTCGACGTTGAAATACCACCCTTTGCTTGCTTGGAATCTAATCCCCCAAAGGGAGACAGTGTATGGTGGGTAGTTTGACTGGGGTGGTCGCCTCCAAAAGAGTAACGGAGGCTTCCAAAGGTACCCTCAGCACGAATGGTAACCGTGCGTAGAGTGCATTGGCATAAGGGTGCTTGACTGTGAGACTGACAAGTCGAGCAGGTACGAAAGTAGGGCAAAGTGATCCGGTGGTTCCGTATGGAAGGGCCATCGCTCAAAGGATAAAAGGTACTCCGGGGATAACAGGCTGATCGCCGCCAAGAGCTCACATCGACGCGGCGGTTTGGCACCTCGATGTCGGCTCGTCACATCCTGGGGCTGGAGAAGGTCCCAAGGGTTCGGCTGTTCGCCGATTAAAGTGGCACGCGAGCTGGGTTCAGAACGTCGTGAGACAGTTCGGTCCCTATCTGTTG
>Ga0078972_1000199_pt1 | contig 245928 bp, 220 predicted proteins | sample YelNatPaOPGAMG01_FD_67568 | JGI IMG/M metagenome (GOLD analysis project Ga0078972, IMG submission 67568) | Hot spring thermophilic microbial communities from Obsidian Pool, Yellowstone National Park, USA - OP-RAMG-01 (SPADES assembly) (version 2) | ecosystem: Environmental > Aquatic > Thermal... | reverse complement strand
TCGGGGAGGCAGATGTCGAGGGTGGGGTTGGTGACTGGGGTGAAGTCGTAACAAGGTAGCCGTACCGGAAGGTGCGGCTGGATCACCTCCTTTCTAGGGATCGGTGATGGAGCAGACCACATAGCGGGCTTGCCATCCATCCAGTCCCATGGTCGAGACTCCTGCTGCTCACATCCCAGTTGCCGCATGTGCGGTGCGCTGGATTCGCGGGCCTGTAGCTCAGTTGGTTAGAGCGCAGTCCTGATAAGACTGAGGTCCCCTGTTCGAGCCAGGGCAGGCCCACCATTCGCACCTCAACAATTCGAAGCATCGCTGTCTTTGGGGGCGTAGCTCAGTTGGGAGAGCATCTGGTTTGCAACCAGAGGGTCAGGGGTTCGAGTCCCCTCGTCTCCACCACATGTCGCTTCATGTGATGTGTGATGCGCCTCTTGACAGCTACGACTCGAAACCGTATACTATCCAAGCTCGTGCCTGTACGTACGGGGAGGCTGGTGACTGTAGCGGAGGGGAAACACCCGTTCCCATCCCGAACACGGTCGTTAAGCCCTCCAGCCCCGACGATACTGCGGGGGAAGCTCCGTGGGACAATAGGACGTTGCCGGTCTCCCCGTGCGGAGGGGCGGAATTCAGCCCGAGCTGCCTGGCTCGGGCTTTTGTGTTATGGTGCACCTGACGGCGCTTAGCCTCGTCGTTCTTCTCGAGCGGGGTGACTATGCTTCGCGACAAGCATATCGTTCTTGGCGTTTGTGGAGGGATAGCTGCATACAAGGCAGCTGACCTCGTGAGCAAGCTTCAGCAGGCGGGCGCGCTCATAGACGTCATACTTACCGCGCATGCGCGCGAATTTGTCCAGCCGCTAACCTTCTCTACCCTGAGCCACCGCCCTGTATATGCGGACCTCTGGGAGCCGACCGGCCGCGCGGCAGCCTTGCACATCGAGCTTGGCCAGCGGGCGGATATCTTCGTAGTCGTTCCTGCCACGGCGAATACGCTCGCACGACTCGCCCACGGCATGGCTGATGACATGCTCACCGCTGTCGCGCTCGCAACCACAGCGCCCCTCGTGATTGCCCCCGCGATGGAGCACGCGATGTATATGCACCCTGCCGTGCAGGCAAACCTTCAGACGCTTGCTGTGCGTGGCGCGATCATCATACCTCCCGATACAGGCCATCTCGCTTCGGGAGAGACGGGCACAGGACGACTGCCCGATACACCTACCCTCATGGCCCATATTCAAAAGGCACTGGGCCGCCACGGAGATCTCGCGCATCGCAAGGTTGTTGTGACGGCGGGAGGCACGCAGGAGCCGATTGACCCGGTGCGCTTCATCGGCAACCGGTCGAGCGGGCTGATGGGGTGTTCACTCGCGGAGGAGGCGCGCGACCGTGGCGCGGACGTGACACTGATCGCCGGATCGGTAACCGTAGACCTTCCTCGCGGCGTGCAGTTGCGCACTGTCTCAACAGCGGAAGATATGCGCGAAGCCATACTTGAAGCCGTGGTAGGAGCGGATGTCCTCATCATGGCTGCCGCTGTCGCGGATTATCGCACAGAGCAGGCTGCACCGCAGAAGATCAAGAAGGGGTCCGCCGCTGAAAATCCCGATGGCTCGCTGACGCTGCGTCTCGTGCGTAATCCTGATATACTGGCTGAGCTGGCGCAACGTGATATGCCTGCATCCTTCATCCGGGTGGGCTTCGCCGCCGAGACCACGGACGTCGCAGCCAATGCGCGGGCCAAGCTGACAAGTAAGCGCCTTGATCTGCTGGTCGCCAACGACGTATCCAGGCCAGGCAGTGGCTTCGGCACCCTGACGAACGAAGTCACGATCTACCATGCCGATGGCCGCGTCGAGCAACTGGCCCTACTCCCGAAATCCGAGGTGGCCTCCGCCATATGGGATCGGGTAGCTACGTTGCTTGCATCGCGATCCGGAGGTAACTGAACCCGCTCGGCTCGCATAATTCCAGCGCGGTACTCCTCTCCTATCCGTGCGGAAACACCTTGCATGTTATGTTATTCTCGAGCTACGCGCACACACGTACAGCGCGCTCACCTACCGGAACGGAACAGACCATGACACCAGGCATGCAGGACTACCAGCGGCTGCGGCAGTGGCTGGAGCAGCAGGAACGCAGGATCGCTGAGATCGAAGCGGAGAACCGGGAACTAAAGCGACAGTTGCAGGAACTGCGCAGGGGAGTGGGAATTTCTGTTCTCATACAGGGGAAAGCCATTCCGCTCGCTGGTGAGGTGTCGCCCGGTCTCTTCGCTGCGACAGACGCCACGCCGCATCCACCCGCCCAGACCGTGCAGCGTGCCATGCACCCAACCCCGCCTGCCCGACCGGCCAAAGTCGCATTTCCGGAGGACGCCTGGCTCACAGGGCACGGTCCCGCCGCCCATCCTGGAGATCAGCCAGCCAAAGGTCATTCGACGCTTATGAGTGCCCACCGCGCGACACCGGCACCAGTCGCGCCGGAGTGGCTGCGTGATGCGCCGGAGCGCGCTTCTCGCGCGATGCCCTCCGCTCACGAGGCGCGGGCTTCCGTACCGCGGACGCAGATGCCGGAATACGCCCATACTGGACCGGTATCAACCCAAGCGGCGAGCGAAGCGCGCATGAGAATGGGTTCTCTAGCCAGCCACACCGTACCCCGGCTCGAATCTATCCCCCGTGGTGGTCTTCCGTCGCTTGCGCAGCTAACTGGCAGCCAGCCTGTTGTCCGGCCGCATCAAGAGGCGCGCAACCGGAACAGGAGTCCCTATTCGGATAGCTTCGTACTGGACTGAGAGCGGAATCGCTCCCATGTGAACCAGGCGTGACGTGAGCGCACCCTGCGTGTCGCCCGATCACCGCGCTGCATGGCAGCAAGCGCGGCTATCAACCAGCTTGAGATCATTACAGCGGCAAGCAACCCGACGTAGAGCACCCATTGAATGGTGTGGAGCACGCTGTCCTGTGGGATGGTTCCCTCCAGGTTGCCGAAATTGATGTTCGCCGCCGAAAACACGATGACGTAGATAATACCCAATGCCACCGCATACGCTGTGGCAAAGCGCTTTCGCCTCGTAAGCCATACTGCGAGTCCGGCCAGGCCGGTGACGATAAATATGATGTTGGTCAGCATGTTGACGTGCATGATATTGAACAGCGTACTGCCACGTGTGATGGGCGGAATGAGGCCAAGTATGCCAATGGTCAGCAGCCCGCCTCCTGCCAGGAATGCGAAATCTACGGCGATTGGCCGGCTGATGACGGCTTCTTCGTCGGGCGCTCCCAAGAGCGTGCTCGCCTCCACTACCTCGTCTGTGCTTTCCGTCGGATCAATTCCCGAACCGGGACGTAGCGGAGCGTCGTGATTCAGCGCATCCATGAGAGATGCCCCCTGCCTGACCTGCGAAATACAGCTTCATGTCATCACATGTGGGAAAGCAGAAGGTATGCCACATCGCACGGCGCACATGCCTGGTTGCTACTCTACTTCTATGCGCCGTCAAGATCTGCCCGCTACGAAGGGCCTTCAGATGTGGTTGGCAGCGAACGCGGATCGATAAGGGCGCTTGCTCGCAGCCGGTGGGATAGCCTGAATCGTCGGCTTCTGGTGGGAGTCGTCTCAGAGGCACGTGCCAGCAACAGGCGCGCAGCCAGAGGAAATAGCACGGCCTCCACAATGGCCGTGCACAGGATCGCGCTGTAGGCGCTTGTCGTCAGAGCGCCAACGGATATGCCGACTTCCGCAATGGCAACAAGCATCGTGAGTGGCGACGCAAGGAGAAATGCAGCTGCCGGCGTGCTTTGAATGCGAACACCCGCGAGAGTGAGAAACGGCATGGCGAGCAACCGGATCAGCAGGGTAATGAAAGCCAGAGAAATCACCAGTCCCACCATGTGACCGCGCGCGACATCCATCAGATTCAGTTGTAACCCGGTGGTGACGAAGAAAATGGGAAGAAAAAAGCCCTGCCCAATCGTCATAAGCTTGCGTGTAACCACCTGTTGTCGGCTGAACACGTAGCCAGAGATCGCGCCTGCCATGAAAGTCCCGAGAATCTGCTCGACGTTCATCAGCACAGCGACAGCGGCAAAACAGAGCATGAAAGCGAACGCCGCCCGTACTCCCACTTCGGTCGTGTCGCTCACGGCAAAGAGCCGCTGAAATCGGCGTGGATGTTGGTCAACCGCGACGCCGAGCAGTCGTAACACAAGTAATCCAACGACCATCAGGCCAAGCAATTTAAGCGTGGCGAAGGCTAAAGCCAAACTGAACCCGTGCCGGTGAATCAGGTCATAGCCCGTGATCAGCAGTATGGAGAGCGTTTCGCCAATCGCGCCAGTGATGAGCAGGGTCTGACCAAACGACGTCTGTGAATAGCGCCCCTCGTGCAGAATGACCAGCAGGACGCTGATGGAGACGGCGCCGGTGAGCAGCGCGTAGATAAAACTCCAGCCAATCGCTGTTGTCACAAGCCATGCCAGCACTTGCACAGCCACTGCCGCCACTCCTATACGCAAGAGTGACCGCATGCCGCGACTGCGCAGCAGCGTGAAGTCGATCTCCAGCCCGGCAATAAAGAGCAACAACAGAAATCCGAGATGGGCAAGGGTCAGGATGAATGGCCCGGGATCGCGTGCCCAGGGAATGAGAAGCGCGATGATCGTTCCATAGAGCATCTCGCTCGGCGCTGTAAACCAGCCAATCCGCTCGCTCAGTAATGGAACGATAAACGCTCCCGCCGCAATGAGAAGCAGCATGTAGGCTTCCTGAGTAGTCATCGGCGAGCATTCTCCTCATTTTCCGCAAGGGTTCATGAGGTGGATAATATCTGATGAGTCTAAGATAAACCTGAAAAGCGCCCTCGGAGTAAGCCGATTGGTGAACTCTTGTGGATTGAAGCGGAAATGGTGTTACAATCGGGGCGATTTGCGATAGCCCATTTGGTGGGCAGGAAGCCTGTTTCAGGCAGGAGCGACTCAAGCCAGGCGGAGGGAACTTGTGCGCGATCGGAGGTTCCGAACGAGTGTACGGCGTGGCCAACCTCGCCAGCGGGTATCAGCACTGCGCGCACGGTTCGCAACTGTGGTTAGCCTGTCGGGCGGGTGGAATCTTCCGGCGTTACGAGGCCAGGAGCGGGCAACATCCGCCGAAAGCAATCCTGCGCTCAGCTCTGCCATCGGACCTCGCCATGGTCATGCGGTCATAGCATGGATTCGTCGCCAGGACCCGCTTCTCTGGCTCGTCTTGCTGATCGCCGCGCTGGCGCTGATTCCGCGGCTGTACGGCATTAACTGGGACGCGAATAATCATTTGCACCCGGATGAGCGGGAAATTGTCTTTCGCTCGATGTGCCTGACGTTCCCCGGTACGCCGCGGCCAGGAAATTGTGATCCCGCGACGAGTGGCGCTGGATGGTTCTTTTCGACATCATCACCACTCAATCCGCATTTCTTCGCCTACGGCTCCTTTCCGCTCTACCTGCTTGCGGCCGTTGCCCACGGACTGAACTGGATTACGACTCTTACTCATGGACGCTTTCTGCCGCCTGATGGCGGCGTATGGGATGACTATAACCATTTCACGCTGGTCGGGCGCGCACTTTCGGCGCTTTTCGATGCCGGCTCAGTCTTGCTCGCTGGCCTGATCGCCCGCAGGCTTGGGGGCAGGATTGCCGGAGCCCTGGCGGCAGCGTTTGTCGCGGTGATTCCATTCGAGGTCCAGGTTTCGCATTTTTACGCAGTCGATACGGTGTTGCTGTTCTTCGTCCTGCTGACTCTGCTGAGCAGTATCGTGCTGGCAGGAAGACGGAGAGACAGGACAGAGTTGCCCGCTCTGGCGAGCACATGGGGCGTTGCCACGCTCACGGGGCTGGCGTACGGCCTGGCTCTGGCGACGAAGGTGAGTGCCGCGCCATTGGCCGCGCCGATCATGGTAGCGCTGATCATACGATGGCGACGCAGAGGTGCGGATGAAGCTGTGCTCGCGCTCCTGAGCATCATCTCCACCACGCTGATTGTCTTCCTGGTGACCAGCCCATACGCCATCATTGACTTCCACTCGTTCCAGACGCAGGTTGCGGAACAGACCGCGCTCGCTCGGGGCCAGCTAGATTATCCGTATGTGCGTCAGTTTACCGGCACAACTCCGTACGTTTACGAGATCCAGCAGATGCTGCTCTACGACATGGGAATACCGTTAAGCCTGCTGGGCATCGTGGGCTTCGTATGGGCATGCACGCGTGTATGGCGCAACCCCGGCAGCCGGTGGAGCATCCTCGTTGTTTGGCTGATCGTGTACTTTGGCATTATTGGCGAAGCGTACACCAAGTTCACCCGGTACATGTTGCCGGTTTTCGCGCCCCTGGCGATCTGTGGAGCGGTGGCGCTGGTGGTATTCGCTAGATGGGGAGTGGGGCTGCTCTGGGAAAGTTCGTCAGCAAGCGGCAGCCAGGATCGTCGCTGGCATGCGCGCGTTTCCGAGTGGCTGCTGACATCACCAGCGGCGCGCTGGCTCACGGCGCGCTGGGGCGTACGGTGGTGGCAGGCCGGATGCGTGGCAGTCGCGCTCGTTGTGCTGGCTGTGACCACCCTGCTCACGCTTGAGCTGATCAACATCTACAGTACACCGAACACGCGCGTGCAGGCCTCGCAATGGATGTACAACCATATTCCGCCAGGTTCAGTGGTGACGAATGAAATCTGGGATGATCCGCTGCCCATCGAGGTGCCGCCAGCGCGCGTTATCAACGGCGTTCCCTTCACAGCCGCCGGCCATGCCATCTCGCCTAATGAATATACACAGATCGGGTTGAACCTTTACGATACCGATACTGCCGCCAAAGCGCTGCAACTCGCGCAGCAGTTGAGCGACGCGAATGTTGTCGTTATCAGCAGCCAGCGACTTGTGCGCTCCATACCCAAGATGCCCGACCGCTACCCGATGACGACTCGCTATTACGATTTGCTCTTCGCGGGCAAGCTCGGCTTCAAGCTCGCGGCACACTTCACCAACGAGCCGCATTTCGCGGGATTCACACTCAATGACACGGGTGCGGACGAGAGCTTCTCGGTATACGATCATCCGCCTGTATGGATATTCACGAAAACTGGTCCAGCGCTCACCGTCCAGCAGATCGACGCGCTCCTTACCTCCGGCGTGAACTTTGCCACGGCATCGCCGCGCTCTGGCAGCCAGAACGCGCTTCTACTCCCGTCGTCAAGTATCGCGGCCAATGCGCAGTCGAAGGCGATTGGCCTGCAATTCCCCGCGGATAGCATCGCGAACCGCATTCCGGTCATCTGGTGGCTTCTCTTTGTGGAACTTCTCGGCCTGTTCAGCTATCCACTGGTATATGCGGCCTTGCCAGGGCTGCGTGATCGTGGCTGGGGATTTGCCAAGTTGCTGGGCATTCTGGTGATCGGCGTGGCTACATGGCTGCCCGCGAGCCTACGCCTATGGCCGTTCACTCACTGGGTTGTGGTAGGCACCTTTTTGGCGCTGGGCCTTGTCGGCGCGGCTCTCGCCTGGCGACAGCGTGACGAGATGCGCGCTTTCGTCCGGTCGCACTGGAAGCTCTTGCTGGTTGCCGAGGTTGCGTTTCTTGCCGCCTTCCTGTTCTTCCTGTGGGTACGCGCGCTTGACCCGGACCTCTGGCATATCTACCGCGGCGGCGAGAAGCCGATGGAATTCGCCGACCTGAATGCCATCCTGCGCAGTCGTTATATGCCGCCTTATGATCCGTGGTTCGCGGGCGGCTACATCAATTACTACTACTATGGCTTCTATCTCGGCGCAATGCTGATCAAGCTCACTGGCGTGACTCCCGCCATCGCGTTCAATCTGCTCATTCCACTCTTTTTCGCAATGACCTTTACGGGAGCTTTCTCTGTCGTCGCGGGGCTTCTGGGGCGCTGGTGGACGGGGCTGGTGGGCGGTATCGCCCTGGTCGTGGTGGGCAATCTGGATGGACTGTGGCAACTCATCGGCCAGTGGCAGGCTCTGGTCGCAGGTCTGCCCATTCCACCATTTGACTACTGGCGCAGCAGTCGCGTCATACCTTGCGAATTCGTTTCGAATCCAAATTGCGCCCAGACAACGATCAACGAGTTTCCATACTGGAGCTTTCTCTACGCGGATTTTCACCCGCATCTCATTGATCTGCCGATTGTCGTGCTGTTGATCGGAGTCTGCGTCTCAATCATTGTCATCGCTCGCAACAAGGCGCCGTCGTGGATGTCGCTCATCCCCTCGCTGGCGCTGGCGACGCTTGTTCTCGGCACGATCTGGGTCACGAATACGTGGGATCTGCCGGCTTATGGTCTCTTGTTCGCGGGTGCGGTTGGCATCTGGGCACTGTGGACGCACTGGATAGGTCCCGGCAGACGCCTCGCGGAGATAGGCTGGTGGCCACTCATCCGCAATTACGCTGCCGTCATGATTCTTTGCCTGGCAGGCGGGTATGCGCTCTTCGCGCCTTTTCACGCGATGTTTCAGGTGGACGTCTCAGGCATTGGCACGGTCACTACGCCAACAGACCCGAACCAGTTCGCGACGGTATTTGGCATCTGGCTCTTCCTCGCGGCGAGCTATCTCGTCGTAGGGGTGCGAGATCGTATCGAGCGAATGATGATTGCGCGCGGTGATGATCCGGAGCGTGTGGAGCGGTGGCGATGGCTGACGCTGGGCATCTCGGCGCTTGTGCTCGTTGTGGCGTATATCACGGGCGTGAAAATCTTGATGCTCGTGTTCGTCGTCGCTGCGCTCTTCCTGCTCCTGGACCGCGAAAATTCTCCGGTGCGGCAGGTCACCTATCTGTTCATCATGCTTGGGGCAGCGATTGCCTTTGGTGTGGAGATCGTCTATATCCGTGATTTTCTGGACAACACGCCCTATGAGCGCATGAACACGGTATTCAAGTTTTATTACCAGGTATGGGTGTTCCTCTCGCTGGGCGGAGCACTGGCGGCCGCACAGCTCGTCCCGCGCGTCTTGGCGGTACGCGCACCTCAGGACGTCTATGTAGAGCTTGCGCACGACGAATATGGCAACGTGCCCGAAAGATCTGGATCTGGCGGCGTGATGCAATGGACCTACCGGCTGCCTGGCACAAGTATCGTCCGGGCTGCATGGTTTGGCACGCTCCTGTTGTTCGTGTTTGGCTCGTCCGTCTTTCTCGTGGAAGGGACCGCCGCGCGTGTCAACGATCCCGCGATCTGGGCCGCCGTGCAGCCGCCTCCCGGCGGCGTGCAGCCGCAGGGACTCTCGCTCGATGGCATGGCCTTCATGCGCGGCTGGTACCCAGGCGATTATGCCGCGATTAACTGGCTCAATACACACGTCTCCGGGACACCTACAATCGTGGAAGCAAGCACGGGTGTCTATCACTGGCAGGGACGCGTCTCTATCTATACAGGATTACCAGATGTCGTTCAGCTGGGACATGAATATGAACAGCGCTACCCACAGGTCGTCCAGGCACGGCAGACGGATGTGGAACAGTTCTGGTCCACTGCTGATCCCGCCACGGCCCGCAGTTTCCTGAGGGAATATCATGTACGCTATGTCTATCTGGGACAACTCGAACGAACATGCTATGTCACAGCTACCACAGCGCAGGGCTATGATACGTGCGTGCCGATGCCCGCGGCAGCTGTCGCCAAGTTCCAGACGCTCACGCAAGACGGAACGCTCCGATCTGTCTATCAGAAAGACGGCGTCACGATTTACGAGGTCATCGGGTCATGATGGGTGAGCTTCTGTCCTGGTGGCTGGCGCTCGAACTGGTCGGCCTGGCGGGAATTCCTGTAACCGTCGCGGTTTTGGGCAACCTGCCCGATCGTGGATGGACTCTCGCCAAACCACTCGCGCTCATCCTGGCGGGCTGGCTGGTCTGGCTCCCGCTTGTAGTGTTCTCGGGCCTGCCCTACTCGGCTACCTGGATTGTCGCTACGTATATCGTGTTTCTGGCGGGCAATGTTGCGTTGCTGCGTATGGAACGCGTGCGCGCGCGTATACTGGACGTGTGGCGCCAGCAGCGAGCGGTTCTGCTCGCGAACGAGCTGGTCTTCATCTGTGCCTATGCGCTGATGGCATGGCTGCGCTCGTTCACGCCTGCGGTGGTAGATACCGAAAAGTTCATGGACGTAGCGTTCCTTTCCTCGTTGTGGCGTGCGCCACACCTGCCGCCGCCCGACCCGTGGCTTTCCGGCGAGCCGATAAACTACTACTATTTCGGGCACTTCCTGCTGGCTTCGATTGCCAAGGTGCTCGGCACGCAGCCCGGCACAGCTTTCAATATCGGTGTCGCCGCGATTTTCGCGCTGACCACGGTGGCAGTCTTTGGCGTGGCGCTCAATATCGTTGCCGCCGCGCAACACGGCAGATCGCTCGCGCTGCCGATCGTGGGCGGTCTGGTTGCCGTGATGCTGACGCTCGTGCTGGGCAATCTGAACGGCGCGCAGGTCTGGTGGCAACAGGCTACGGCACTCGTGGCGCAAGGCGGCCACATCCTCCAGAACCCGTGGGCATGGTGGACGCATCGCGACCTCTGGGTGCAATACCAGTGGTTCACGCCGTCGCGCGTCATCCCGAATACCATCAATGAGTTTCCCGCGTTTAGCTTCGTGCTGGCTGATCTGCATGCTCACGTGCTGGCGCTGCCATTTGATACGCTCGCTCTTGGCGTCGCGCTCAATCTCCTGCTCGGGCGGGGGATGGGGATGCGTCCGTTCGGCAGCGGCTGGCTGCGCTGGCTCTCGCTGCTCGTGTTCGCGGTCATCCTGGGCGGGCTGTACGCCATCAATGGCTGGGATCTGCCAACGTACCTGGGAATGGTCTTGCTTTGCGTGGGCATACAGCAGCTGTTCGCGCATGGCGCGCGGTTGAGCTGGCCATTCGCGTTCGATGTCGCGATTAGCGCGGTTCTGCTCGGTGCGCTGGCAGTGGTCGTCTACGCTCCGTTCTATCTCAGCTTCGTGTCTCCGGCCGAGGGGATCGCGCTGGTGCCGCCGGCTGACCGATCGCAGCCGGGTTATGAGCTTGCCATTTTCGGCTTGCCACTTTTCATCGTCGTGACGTTCGCGCTGTGGCGCTTCCTGCCATGGGCTGGCAATACACTGGCAGGTCGCGAAGAGGATCGCACTTTGTGGGAGCCAGAAGACGCGGCGGCGGCATCACGCGACAGGCGCAGAGTGCGGGTGGTGGGCATGCTGATCACAGGAGGCGTGCTGCTCGTGCTGCTCGTGGCAACCGTGCTCACCTCGACGAATTCCGGCTGGACGTTGTTCTGGTCGGTGGTGGTTATCGGTATCTGCGCGGTACTCGTTCTCGAGCGTCTTGGCTCGCATCCTGAGCAGACGGCGAAAAAGGATGCGCCGTTCGTTCGGCCTGAAATCTTCGTCTGGTGTCTGACTGGAACGGCAGCGGCGCTGGTAGCCGCGGGAGAGCTTGTCTATCTTCGTGACATATTTGGCATCCGCATGAACACCGTATTCAAGCTGTATTACCAGGCATGGCTGCTGCTCGGTATATCGGCGGCGGCCGCGCTGATGTGGTTGGCGCCGCGACTGTGGGCGCAGGTAAGCGCGTTCAGCTGGCCATTTGTGAGTCGCGCCGGAAGCGCAACTCCGCTACCTGCCGCGGCGGGCCATATGGAAATGGTGCAATCGGCAGCGGTCTCGCACGGCACGCACGACGCTCAGCGCGGCCAGATCACCGATCTGTTGACTGAAGCCGACGCTGTCCAGCGTGCTGGAACGCCCGGACTTCGCGTGATGCACTGGATGCGTAGCGGGATGGTGTTGCTCTGGCTGGTCATGCTCCTGGTACTAACAGGCGCCGCCGCGGTGTATCCTATCCTGGCGACGGCGGCGCGCACGGACAATTTCTCGCTGCCGCAGGGACTCGATGGCACAGCCTACATGGCGACCGATCCGATCGATGTACCTGCCGGATGCAATGGCTACGTCGGCGCGGGCAGCAATCACAATGACAATCAGGCCATCGCATGGTTGAATCGCCATATCACTGGCGAAGCCGTCATTCTGGAGGCACCCGGCTGCGAGTGGACGCACTATAGCCGGATTTCGTCGTTCACCGGGTTGCCGACGCTCCTCGGCTGGCCGGGAGGCCACGAAGGTGAGTGGCGGATGAACTGGGTAGTGAAATACCACGCTGAAAACATCTTCAATGAGCGGCTCACGGCGATCAACACGATCTATACAAGCAGCAACCAGCAGACCGTCATGGCGCTACTGAGGCAGTATAACGTGCGTTTCATTTATGTGGGGTACGCTGAGCGCGCGCTGTATCCGAATGCCAATCTCGATCGCTTTGGCGCTTTTTTGCCGATAATCTACAGGCATGGCGGCATAACCATTTATGCGGTACCGCAGGGGGCCGAATGAGAAAGTCGGGACAGCGAAACAGTAGACACCGGAAGGCATCATTCCGACCCGTACTTGGGCCGCGCTTCGCGCTGGCGAGTGAAGGTGCGCAGGCGACACATGCGGATACGCCGGGGCAATCTCTGACGGGAGGTTACATGCCAGAAATCGACGCACCCGACGCGAGTCCAGGCGAATACGAGACTGCTCGCCAGGCCCCGAACGCCTCATCCTTGTGGGCTGCGCTGCGCGATTCGAGTCGCGAGCGAGGTCAGCGCCTGTGGGAGCGAGCGCGCGGTCTTTCGCTTGAGTCGCGGCTGTGGATTGCGCTTGTCGCTCTCGCCGCGATACTGCGCTACTGGAACCTCGGCAACAAGCCGATGCACCATGATGAAAGCATGCACGCGTATTACTCGCTGGCCTTCGCCCGTGATCCAGCGAGTTACGCGTATAATCCCATTCTGCATGGACCGTTTCAGTTTCATGCCGAAGGGCTCGTATTCGCCATCATCATCTTTTTCGAGCATGTTTTTCAGCAGGCGCAGGCCTGGGGCGATCCGTGGATAAATAATACGACGGCGCGCTTTCTGCCGGCCGCCTTTGGTGTGGGCATCGTGGCGCTCGCGTATGGTCTGCGGCGTTGGCTTGGCCGGGAAGGCGCGCTCATCGCGGGCTTCCTGATCGCGGTCTCGCCTGCATTTGTCTACTTTTCGCGTTTCCTGCGTGAAGACATCTATTTCAATTTCTTCATGTTCGCCATAGCGATAGCTGCGCTGCAGTTCTCGCACGAACGCAGCACTAAACGCCTCCTCCAACTCGTCGCCGCTTTCGTCCTTGCCTACGCGACTTTCGAAGGCATCTACCTGACGGCGGCAATCTTCGGCGCATATCTCGGACTTCTATTCTTGTGGGAAATCGCGCATGGCCTGGCGAGCAAGCTCCCCACGGCCCTGTCGCCGCGCGAGCGATTGTTCTTCAGCCGGGCGGGCGTGATGATTGTCGCCGCTATTATCACGGGGGTGTTTGGCATCACGTTTCTGCGCACCCTCAACTCATTAAGCGCCGCTATCAACAAGAATCCCCAGCAGTCGGATGCGCAGGTGCTCCAGCTGGAGAACGCGACCGTCGGTGTACTGCTCTACCTCAGCATCTTCCTCGCGCTCGTGGTGATCATGACCCTGATCTGGCAGATGTATCGCGAAGACGTGCGCTATTCATTCGCGCAGGAACAGGAGGAAGCGGGACTTACGGACGAGGAAGCCAGATTCGCTGACGATGAGACTCTGGGAGTTGAGGAGCGACCGGAGCCGCGATCCCTCCTGCTCGTCGAGCGCGTGGACGCCATAGTGACAGCACCCGCCCGCTTCAAGGCTCGTGTGCGCAGCCATCTCGACCCTGTAGAGCAGCCATTTCTGTACCTGCTCCTTGGCATTACCTGGGTGCAGTGGTTCCTGGCGTTCGTCTGTGGCTGGGCGATCTTCGCCGCGTTGTACTGGGTCTGGCCGGGCGACGGGCATACGCTTGGGCAGGGATTCCAGCAGGGTATCGGAAGCGGCATCTGGCAAGGACTCTATTACTGGCTGACGCAGCAACAGGTCGCGCGCGGCGGCCAGCCATGGTATTACTATCTGCTGCTGCTGCCACTGTATGAGCAGATCATCTGTGTCTTCGCGCTGATTGGCGCGATCTACGTCCTGCGTCATCCAAATCGCTTCCGGTTGTTTGCCCTCTGGTGGTTCGCCGCGTCACTTATCCTCTACTCGTGGGCGGGCGAGAAGATGCCCTGGCTCTCGATTCATATTCTGCTGCCGATGGCACTGCTCGCCGCGATGCCGCTTTCCGCGTGCTACCGTGAATGCGTGCGGGTGGTCAAATCGCTGCGAATACGTGATATGGCGGCGCTCGCTGCGGCACGCTGGCGCGTGGCCGGTGGTGTGGCGGGGGCTGTGCTGGCGCTGCTGCTGCTGGTTCCGACCGTTCATGGGATGGCGACGCTCTCATATGTTGATCCCGCCAGCGGCCCGCATGAAATGATGATCTACGTCCAGACGACGCCGGACGTGACACTCATCATGCAGAAGATACGCGAAGCCGATCAGAAGCTCTATGGCGGGAGGCATCAGCTTCGCATCGCTGTTGGCGCGGGCGAAGAATGGCCTTTCTGGTGGTACCTGCGCAACTACCATAACACGATATTCGACTATGACGCCGCGAACCCGAAATCCCCGCCGGTAGATGTGCTGATCCTCTATCCCGCGGGAGACCCAAACAATTCGGATGCTCAGACCTTCATGAAATTGCATCCGACGCAATACACGGCAAAGCAGTACCGTCTACGCTCGTGGTGGGACGAAGGATACAAGCCGCCGCCATGCGTGGCCACGCCAACCCACACGTGCCCGGCCTCCGCTTCCTGGGGATCTGGTGTCGGCGTAGGCGCGTACCTCTCCTATGGTGACAACCCGCCACCCGGCGCCACCTTCAATCTTGGTCTGGCCGCGCAGCGAGTCTGGAACTGGCTGTGGTTCCGGCAGCCGTTTGGCAGCACCAACGGCTCGTATGACTTCACGTTCATCGTTCACAAAGGCGTGCCTATCAAGCCATAAGCATATGCCCATCGCTGATTCCTTGACGTGAGCCGTGCCCACGCATACCATGTGCGCACAGCATGGCTCGCGTCATCACGGTGAGGTGTTGACAGCAGGCGCGTGCCGCGAGAGCGAAACGGAGGGCGGCGGTGGAAAGCTCCATTGCTTCGGGTGCGACCCTGGATGCCCCGGTCACGAACGTCTCGATCCGTCGGCAGATCGCGATGAACCTGTTCTGGTTCGCCAATAACCTGCACTGGCAAGCGATCCTCGGCATCGTGATTCCGTCAGCCGTAGAGACACAACTGCCCTTCCACGACAAAGGGCTGAATCTGGCACTCGTTGTGGCTCCGGGGACTGTGCTGGCGTTCATCGTGAACCCGCTCGTCGGCTCTCTCAGCGACTACGCTCACTTCCGCCTCGGCCGGCGGCGTCCCTTCATGATCGTCGGCACTGTGCTCAATGTCATGGCTCTGGTGCTGCTTGCCTTGGTGGCCTACCGGGCGGACGGCAGCGCGCTCGGGTCAGCGACGCTCCTCATCAGCATGTCGCTTCTGTTCATGCTGCTGCAGTTCTCCAACAATTTCGCGAACTCGCCGTGGTCAGCGATCATCGCTGACCAGGTACCGCCGCGCCAGCGTGGGTCCGCGTCCGGATTCTACGGGCTGATGACTTTGCTCGGCACGATTGCCGGTTTTCTCATCGCGGGCATGATCATCAGCACCAATGCCGCTCCCGGGCAAGCGCCCGCCAACACACTGACGTTCCGGCGCGAGTTAGTGCTGACGTACGCGATTATCGCGGCTATACAGGTCATCTTCGTGGCGATTACCGTGCTGACGGTGCCAGAGCAGCCGCTCACCGAGCAGCGCCACTTCACACTCGGCGTATTCCTCTCTCGCTTTAAGCTGGAGGCACGCAAATATCCTGATTTCGCCTGGATTTTGCTCACGCGGCTCCTCATCATGACCGGCATCTGGTCGATCTATTTCTTCCTGCTGTACTACTTCCAGGACGTGCTGGGCATTACTGGCCAGGGGCATGGCGCCTCCGCCTTTGGGTTTACTGTGCAGAGCCCACAGCAGGCGCAGCTCTTCTTTCTGCCGATCACGATGGTGACCTCCGCGCTTACGGTATACACAGCGGGATGGCTTTCCGATAGGATTGGCCGCAAAGTCTTAGTCTATGTTTCCGGCGCGATGATGAGTGTCGTCTGTTTCATCTTCATCTTCTTTCAGACGTTTCCGGCGTCCCTCGTCGCTGCCGCCTTTTTTGGCCTGGGATACGGCGCCTATACCAGCGTGGACTGGGCGCTGGCGACGGACGTCCTGCCCCCAACCGATGAGGCGGGCAAGCATATGGGACTCTGGTCCGCGGCTGGCATTATCCCGCAGGTGGTGGGCGTCACGCTTGGCGGCTTACTGACCTACGCGCTTCAACAGTCACCGCACCATTTGGGTTATACGGTCCTGTTCAGTGTGACGGTGGTGCTGTTCCTTCTCGGCACGCTCCTCGTCGCCCAGGTGAAGGGAGCCCGGTAGCGCCGGACCATGGCTACGCATTGCGCATATCTCGACGCCTACTCGCGCAAGGTGTTAGAATGGCGTTGGCATCTGCCATGCGCAATTTTGCCGAGAAATGCGCGCAATTCTGCACTACCGGCGCATCATCGCGGCTGTGCGCTGATCCGTACTGGGTAGCGAGCACACAAGGACTGGGCATGACACGAACACGGCTAGTCATCGCGACGACGAATCCCCACAAGGTCGAGGAGTTTCGGGCAATCTTTGCTGATGTTCCCTGTGACCTTGTTACCCCTGCTGAAGTAGGCGTCACGTTGCGAATTGATGAAACCGGCATGTCGTTCGAGCAGAATGCCGTTCTCAAGGCTATCGCGTGCGCGGAAGCCACTGGGCTGCTCTCTCTTGCCGATGACTCGGGCCTGGAGATTGATGCGCTCGGAGGTGAACCCGGTATTTATTCCTCCCGGTGGGCAGGTGAGCACGTGAGCTACCCTGAGCGTTTCACCATGCTATTCAGCAGGCTCGCAAACGTCCCCGATGCGAAGCGAACCGCGCGCTATCGTTGCGCCATCGCGATTGCCGGAGCTGCACCGCTTGGTCTCTATGACGTGGTAGATGGCACGCTGGAGGGGCTGATAGCACGCGAGCCGCGCGGGCAGAACGGTTTCGGCTACGATCCGATCTTCTATGTACCGTCCGCCGAGCAGACCGTTGGCCAGATGTCCGCGGTCGAAAAACATCAGATCAGCCATCGCGCGCGGGCAGCAGCAAAGGCGCGCGAGGCTCTTGCTCACCTGCTGGAAGGAGCAACGGACGAAGACACCGTTCCGGCGCGGTAGCATGATGATCGAACGACGAACGCAAGGCGTCAGCGATAGCCGCCTGGGTGCCGCTGGCTGGTCTGGTATCCCGGGGCATGCCGCGCGCATGCTTCGGCACACGTGAATGGAGCGCATTGTGCGCGCTGACCCTGTGCGCGTAGCCATCGACCTCGAGACGACTGGCTTGCATCCTGAACAGGACGCGATCATCGAGATTGGCGCGGTCAAGTTCGCTGGCGACGAGATGCTGGATACCTTCGAGACGTTCGTCTCACCCGGGTTGAAGCTCCCGTATCGTATTCGCCGCTTGACCGGCATCACTGAGGCCGAACTGCGCGGGGCGCCGCCGCTGGCGAAAGTCCTGCCTGGGCTTCAGACGTTCATCGGCGACGTTCCCCTCGTCGGCCACAGTATCCCATTTGACGTGGCTTTCCTCAGAAGGGCGGGCCTTGCCCGGCGCAATCCGCAAATCGATACGTACGAACTCGCATCCATGCTCCTACCCGGGCTGACCAGTTATACGCTGGCGTCCGTCGGTGATGCCCTTGGCGTTTCGGCGCCAACGTATCACCGTGCTCTGGCTGACGCCATCCTCTCGCGTGATGTCTTTCTGGCGCTCATCCGGCGACTGGAAGACCTCGATACGAGCGTGCTCGAAGCGCTCAACGAACTGAGCGCGCCGGATGATTGGACACCTGGATATCTTGTACGTGGCGAACTGCGCCGCCGGAATGCGCCCCGTGCGCGGTCCCAGGCATTTGCCGGAACGCTGGGTGACCAGATCATAGCAAAGCTGGGCATTGATCCCTCCGTGCTGGGGTTTGCTGTGGCGGGAACGGCCGGTGGCCTCATGGACGTGGCTGAACAGCCAGCGCAAATGCCAGCGCCTCCTGCGCTGCCGCGCGCGGACGACGCGGTGGCGCGCTGTCTTGATGACGGGGGAGTGCTGGTGCGCGAAACCGAGATGGACGGCGACGGATATGACACGAGCCTTGCCGCGGCGGTGGAATGGATTGGCGCACATGATGACCCGGTCGTGGTGTGCGTTGGATCAACCGGTGAGATGATGAAGGTAGCGCGCGAGCGGTTGCCTCGCCTGCTCGCGGCTGCCGGATTCGCCGCTCAGGAGTCTATGATTGCCGAAGTGGCCGAACATGAGTCGTATCTCTGCCTGCACCGATGGTTTGGTTATGGACGCGTCGCTCGCGATGGCGTCTTTCCGCGCGAGACGGTTCGCGGGCTTGCGAAGCTGGTCGTGTGGGCTGGCAAGACATCCACCGGGTCGCGCGCGGAGTTAGCACTGCCGTGGGCTGAAGTGGCAGCGTGGGATCTCGTGCGCAGCGGACACGAATTCGCCGACTCCACATCAACCTGCATCTACCGGCGTGATGGATACTGCTTCGTCGCCAAAGCGATGGCCGCGGCAGCTGAAGCCAGAATCATCGTCACAACGCATGCCGCGCTCGCCGCGCAGCTTATGGGCAGGGATACCATCTTGCCCCCGGCCAGACGAACGCTCCTGCTCGATGCGCACTTGCTGGAAGACGAACTGCGCCGTGCGATGAGCTTCACCTTCGCGCGCGCCGAGGTGGTGCGCTTGCTGGGCTCGCTGGCAACGACCGAAGAGAATGGCAAGCGTGTGGGATTGCTGCATCTGGCTAAGGACTCCCTGTCCGCGCCAAATGCGCCTGAGCGCGAACGGCAGTGGTTTGGAGCGGTGGAGCGCGCAAGGCACGCGGTCGATGCGCTCTTCCACTCGCTGGCGCGCCTGCTGGTCGAGGCGCAGCGCCAAGCAGGTGGGCGCGGTGACCACGTGGATATCCGCAACCTGCCCCTAAGCCGGCGCGTGCGGGAGCTGGAAGCCTGGAGTGTGGCCGCGCGCGACTGGGCAACTCTGGAGAACCGTCTCCTTGAAATCGCGCAGCTCCTACGCGAGATTGCCCGCGAGACCTCCGGCAGAAAGGGAGAGCGCACGGCACGGGGCAGCGGGATGACGGCGGAACTGCTCGGCACGGCAAGGATGCTCGATCACCTGCGAGCGCAGGTCGGCGGCGTCTTTTCTGCTCCGGATGAGCGCACCGTCTACTACCTTCGCGTGCCCTACGAGAACGCGGGTGAGCAAGAGAGCCCGGCAAACCAGAACGGTCGCGGACGTCATCACGCACAGCGCGGCGGATCGGAGCAGCGGCACGGGCCGCAGCAAAACACGCAGAATGCTTCCGAACCACGAGACATTCCGGACCTCGTCTGTTCACCGGTACGCGTGGACCAGCCGCTCGCGAGACTCCACGGCGAGGAGAAATCGCTCATTCTCGCTGGGCCCGCTCTGGCAGTTGGAGGAGATTTCGCGTTCTTCAGCGGAACGTTCGCGCTGCCGGATACTACACAAACCATCAGCACGGCCAGCGATCGGGCAGAACAGACGTTGCTCTGCATGCCAAACGATGTTCCCGAGCCAAATGCGCCTCAGTATCAGCAGCATCTCGATGAACTGCTCATTGATCTGGCGCGGGCGCTGGAAGGCCGGATGGTCGTGATATTTCCATCGCATGCCGCCCTGCGGGCGAGCGCCAACTCGATACGCCGGGCGCTGGAGGCTCGCGATATTCTTGTTCTTGCTCAAGGGCTGGATGGCTCTATTCGCCAGCTCTGGCAGACGTTCAAGAACGAGCAGCGCGTCGTCCTGCTGGGCGCGGGCGCGTTCTGGGACGTCTCCACGATGGACGGCATGCCGCCAGCGTGCATCGTCGTCACCCGTCTGCCATTTCCGGCATTGAGCGACCCTTTGATGGCCGCACGCGCCGCGGCGTGGGTTGATCCGCAGAACCAGTTCGTGGTGCCCGTCGCCGCGCTCAAGTTGCGTCAGGCTCTTGGGGGTCTGGCGTGGAGCCACTCGCGACGCAATGCCGTCGTGCTCTTTGACCGGCGGCTACAGACTCGTGGCTATGGCCAGACCGTTCTGGGCACGCTTCCCCGGTGTACGCAATATCAGGAGCCCGCGGCGCACCTGCCCGAACGCATCGCCGAGTGGGTATCTGCTCCGTCGTACGGGTAACGGCACGGCTGATGTCGCCGGACCTCGACATAGAGGGACCGGTATTGTCGCTACAGACGGCAACGGCTCAGCGACAATACCGGCCAGTACGGCTGTGAACGATGGCTAATCCAGGTATGCGTATGCGGGCAGCGTCAGGAAATCGACGAACGCTTCATCCGTGGTGATGCGATCAAAGATTTCCGCCGCCAGCACGAACTTGCGCGACGCGAACTCCTCTGCCCCAAGGTCTGCCTGGATCTTGTCCATTTCTTCTGAAGCCAAGCGCTTGTACAGGTCGATGGTCACCTTGCGCCCGTCATTGAGTTGACCTTTGGGATGGTGAATCCATTGCCAGACCTGCGCGCGCGAAATTTCCGCGGTGGCGGCATCTTCCATCAGGTTGTAGAGCGGTACACACCCCTCACCCCGCAGCCACGATTCGAGATACTGGATGCCAATGCTGATGTTCGTCCGCAAGCCCGCCTCAGTGATCTCGCCGTCAGGGATTGCCAGCAGGTCCGCCGCCGTAACATGAACGTCGTCTCGCTGGCGGCTGATCTGGTTCGGCTCTTTCATGACGGCATCAAAAGCATCGCGCGCGATGTCCACCAGGCCGGGATGCGCCACCCACGTGCCGTCGTGGCCGTCAGTCGCCTCGCGCACCTTATCCGCGCGAACTTTCTCCATCGCCGCCTCGTTGGCGGCTGGATCACCCTTAATCGGAATCTGCGCGGCCATGCCGCCCATCGCCTGCGCGCCGCGCCGGTGGCACGTCTTGATGGTGAGCAGCGTATACGCGCGCATAAATGGCGTTGTCATCGTCACCTGCGCGCGATCAGGCAGGATAAACGACGGGTCATTGCGGCGCTTCTTGATCGCGCTGAAGATGTAGTCCCACCGGCCGCAGTTCAGGCCAGCCGAGTGATCGCGCAACTCGTACAGGATCTCGTCCATCTCAAATGCGGCCAGAATCGTTTCAATGAGCACCGTCGCCCGAATACTGCCGCGTGGGATGCCGAGCGTATCCTGCGCGTGATTGAAGACGTCATTCCAGAGGCGAGCTTCTTGATGACTCTCCAGCTTGGGGAGGTAGAAGTATGGGCCGGTTCCGCGGTCGAGTAGCTCACGCGCATTGTGGAAGAAGTACAGCCCGAAGTCCAGCAGACTGCCTGAAACCGGCATGCTGTCAATCTGGATGTGCTTCTCGGGCAAGTGCCAGCCGCGCGGGCGCACCATAAGGGTAGCCGTCTCATCATTCAGACGGTACGCTTTGCCCTCCGGGCTGGTGAATGTGATCTCGCGCCGGACCGCGTCGCGCAGGTTGATCTGTCCTTCAATCGTATTGGCCCATGTCGGTGAGTTGGCGTCCTCGAAATCCGCCATATATACTTTCGCCCCGGAATTGAGCGCATTGATGATCATCTTGCGGTCTACGGGACCAGTGATCTCCACGCGCCTGTCCTGCAGGTCGCGGGGCAGCGGCGCCACACGCCACTCTGCCTGGCGGATTTGCTCCGTCTCCGGCAGAAAATCTGGCATCTTACCCGCGTCAAGCTCTGCCTGTCGCTCGGTCCGTCGCTCAAGCAGCGTCTTGCGGGTATCATGAAAGGCTCGGTGCAGTGAGGCGACAAAGGAGAGTGCTTCGGGAGTCAAAATCTCAGCATACTCAGGAGTGATCGGTCCGGAAATCGTTACGCCGTCTGGCAGTGATGTGGATGACATCGGTGCCGGCCTCCTTCTGCACAGAAGATAGATCACGTGTCAGCAGCGTACCACGACAACAGCGCTTACTTCAACGCGGCAGGTCATCAGGCGCACGAGAGAATCGTTTCGCCTGGCACGCGCTGTCTCACGAGACACGCAGGGGCATGGATGGTCAAGTCCACACCCCTGCGCAGGAAGCGACTACATCATCGCCCCAGGGAACACGAAATAGTAAATCAGGCCGACGATGATCAGCCATCCAAGCACGACGAGCGTCCATCCCATGTTGTGGCGAATGACATCGCCCTCGTTGCGGACGAACTTCGTGGTGGCGACGCCGACACTCGCGGTTTGCGGTGCCACCGGCTTGCCGACTTCAGCGCCGACCGAGTTCAGTGAAGGCAGCAGAAACACCGGGAAGCCCAGAATTCTGCCTACCTGCACCTGTACGAGGCCGAACATAGCATTTGTGGAAGTGTTGCTGCCTGAGAGAGCGACACCGATCCATCCCAGAATAGGCGCGAGCAGGATAAACGCGGGGCCGATCTTCGAGAAGGCATAAGCCAGCGATGACGCCATGCCGGAATAGTTGAAGACGAAAGCCAGCCCGAAGATAAAGAACCCGACGATCAGCGCGCCCCACATTTGCCGGAAAGTGATGCGGAATACCTGTGCGATTGTCGCGGCGGATGGCCGGATGAAGAGCAGCATCAGCAACCACGAGATCAGGATCCACGTACCTCCGATGAACGGCGCGAATGAGAATGCCACTGCCGTCGACTTGCCGGTGACCGACGAAACCGCCAGTTCCTTGAAGGCGAAGAGGCTCACCTTCGGCAGCGGCGACCACGGCCCGGTACCCAGCACGACGACAACAATCAGTATCAGAAACGGCAGCCATGCCTGCGCGACCGAGTAGCCGCCACGGCCGCCGCCCTCCTCAGGTTCAATGTGCTCGGCTTCGGCACGTCTGATGTCTTCGTCCGAGAGCGGATAGCCGCCATATCCGAGCACAGTCCTGGGGCGCCAGAACTTCAGCAGCAGAAGCAGAGCGCCGAATGAGACGAGCGCGCCCGCGATATCTGGCAGATACGGGCCAAGAAACTGGGAGACCGGGAATTGACCAGCGATGTACGCCAGAGAGCCGACGATTGCCAGGGGCCAGCCTTCGCGGAATCCGCGCTTGCCAGCCACGAGGTAAATGAGCACCCACGGCGGCAGGAGCGCCAGCAGCGCCACTACTTTGCCCACCGAGGCGGAGAGACCGAGCAGAGGCAATCCCGTAACAGCCGCGAGCGCAATGATAGGGGCGCCGAGTGCGCCATACGACACAGGCGCGTTGTTGGCGATTGCGGCCACACGAATGGCATCCAGCTCGACCACGCCGAGGGTAATCAGGATCGGCGCGATGACCGCCCACGGATAGCCGAATCCTACGAGGCCCTCCAGCAGAGCGCCGAACGCCCATGCGAGGAGAATCGCCTGAACCCGCACGTCAGCAGTCGCCTGCCTGATTACCCAGCGCTTGAAGACGTCGAACAGGCCCGTCAGGATGAGCGTGTTGAAGATAATCACGCCCCAGAAGGTGATCCAGTCGACGGCCCAGATACCGTTAGCGCTGCCGATGAAATACGAGTTGAGCCCGTTCGTCAGCGGCACATGCCAGACAAGTATGGCGACCGCCAGGGTGATGATGGAGCCGATCAAGGTGGAAAGCCATGCGGAGAGACGAAAGACCGCAAGCATAACTAAGAGCGCGACGACGGGGATGAGTGCGATCAATGCCGTCAAGCCCAGATTGTTCGCTGGATTGAGCGGTTGATGGAACATCGTGGATAGTCCTCCGATCGGGAGCTAGGGCACGACGTAGAAGGACAGATACCATCGCCACTAAGGTGCCGCTCTTGGCCAAGCGGCTGAAATTCGCGTGTGATGCGTGGAATCCGGAGAGGACGGTGCCCGCAAGCTGCGATCAAGCGGAGGTGGTCATTGCATGCCACCATCGGCGAATACCTTGCGCTCGGCACACGTCATCGGGGCCGCGCATCCAGTGTTCGGGGTGATCACCTCGCTTTCTGTACTGGCGACCTGAACTCAAAAGCGGCGACCCTGTTACTCGCCCACGCTGGTGGCACGAGCAGGATGTCGCTCGCTCAAACTCTCCCTGCGTGTGTATGGCTCGTGAACCGGGTCCGTCTCGGAGATGTGATAAGGATGGGACTATCAAGTGGGGTGTCGGCTAGAAAACACGCATGATTATGTCGCAACAAATAGCATGCCAGCGGAGGAATGTCAAGCGACAGTATTCCCTGGCGCTCGCTATACACGAGTGCTGGCATTCTGCGGCGACACGCGGATAGCGTTCCCCTTTTCCCCGTGACAGAGGCCGTATGGAAAACGATGGTGGCCGTGCGAGGGTTCGACGCGGCCACCATTGCGGCTAGTGGAATTGCGCTTCTTCGGTCGAGCCCGACAGCGCGGTCGTCGACGACTGTCCGCCTGAGATGACCTGCGCCACCTCATCGAAATAGCCCGTGCCGACCTCTCGCTGGTGCCGGGTGGCGGTATAACCGAACTCTTCCAGCGCGAATTCGCGTTGCTGCATCTCCGAGTAGGCGGCCATACCGCGCTCACGATAGCCGCGCGCAAGATCAAACATGCTGAGATTCAGCGCATGGAAGCCAGCGAGCGTGACGAACTGGAATTTGTATCCCATTTCACTCAGTTGCTGCTGGAAGGTCGCGATCGTTTCTGCATCGAGCTTGCGGCGCCAGTTGAAGGACGGCGAACAGTTATACGCGAGCATCTTGTCGGGGAATTTCGCGTGGATGGCGTCCGCGAAATGCCGCGCTTCTTCCACGCTCGGCTCGGACGTCTCGCACCAGATGAGATCGACATATGGCGCATACGCCAGGCCGCGCGCGATGGCGGTCTCGATGCCGCTGTGGATGCCGTAAAATCCTTCTGACGTGCGCTCGCCAGTGAGGAATGGCTGGTCATACGGATCAACATCCGAGGTGATGAGCTTGGCGCCATTCGCGTCGGTACGCGCGATCAGCAGAGTGGGCACGCCCATCACGTCCGCCGCGAGGCGCGCGGCGGTCAAATTGCGGATCGCGGTGCTCGTCGGCACAAGCACTTTGCCGCCCATATGGCCACATTTCTTCTCGGACGCGAGCTGATCCTCGAAGTGTACGCCTGCGGCGCCGGCTTCGATCATGGATTTCATCAGCTCGAAGCAGTTGAGCGGGCCGCCGAATCCGGCCTCGGCATCGGCCACGATGGGGGCGAACCAATAGGTACTGGCATCACCTTCCGCATGCGCGATCTGATCAGCGCGCTGGAGGGCCTGGTTGATGCGCTTCACAACGCTGGGCACACTATTGCTGGGATAGAGGCTCTGGTCGGGATACATCTGGCCCGCGAGGTTCGCGTCGGCGGCCACCTGCCAGCCGGAGAGATAGATGGCTTCGAGGCCCGCCTTGACCTGCTGAACCGCCTGGTTGCCTGTAAGCGCGCCAAGTGAAGGAACGAATTTGCGGGTATGCAGCAATTCCCAGAGCCGCTCTGCTCCGAGGCGAGCCAAGGTATAGTCTATCATGATGGAGCCACGAAGCCGGATGACGTCGTGCGCCGAGTAATTGCGCGTGATGCCGCGCCAGCGGGGATTGGATTCCCATTCCGCGGCAAGTTCAGCAGCCTGGTCGTCTCGTACCAGCGTGGTCATCTCTACCCTCCGTAATATACTGGCCCAGAACCGCTCGGGCGCACCGTTGCGCCTGATACGTGCTGCACCGCTGATGTGAGCATATGATGGTTCGATATATAATATCCAATATCGCATCGTAATACTGCCGATAAGGAATCCATTATGGATATCAACCTCCACCAGCTCCGCATCTTTCAGGCTGTAGCGGTTCATGGCGGCTATTCTCGCGCGGCGGCAGTGCTCTATCTGAGCCAGCCGGGTGTTTCGCTACAAGTCAAATCGCTTGAGAAGAGCATTGGGCTACCGCTCTTCGAGAAAGTGGGCAGAACGCTGCATCTCACGGAAGCTGGACGCGAGTTGCTCAACTACAGCGAGCGCATCTTTGCGCTGATGGATGAAACGCAACTCGTCATGGAGGAGCTTGGTGGTGGCAAGCGGGGAACGGTGAAAGTCGCCGCCAGCACAACCGCGGGCATTTATGTCGTGCCGCCCGCGCTGGGCGCATTTCACCGTGAACTACCGGATGTGCGGCTGACGCTCGATGTACTGAACCGGTTTACCGTGCAAAAGCTCCTGCTCGATCATGAAGTCGACCTCGCCGTGATGGGACTGATTGAGGATTCGCACGATCTGGAAGTGGCGGAGTTCATCCCGAACGAACTGGTGGTAATCGCGTCACCACGTCATCCTCTCGCCACGAAGTCGCAGGTTACGCTGGACGATCTGAGCGCTGAGCTTTTCCTGATGCGTGAAGTGGGCTCTGGCACACGCATCGACACTGAGCGCCTGCTCGCCAATCGGGGCATGCACGTGCGTGTCGGGATGGAGCTTCGCAGCAGTGGAGCTATCAAACAGGCAGTCGCGGCTGATCTGGGCATCGCGGTGATGCCGCGCGCGGCTTTGGAGCTGGAGCTGGTGACTGGCCGACTCGTCGTGCTCGACGTTGTCGGCTTTCCCGTCCATCGCCACTGGTATCTCGCTCGTCGCATGGGGAGCCATCCATCTGCGGCAGCCACGGCGCTCTGGGATTTTCTCATTCAGTATCGTGATAATCTCGTCGAGCGAATTGATGAGGTGGCTCCCGTAGCTCGCAAGAGCCCGCCGGATGGACGTGCGCGCACGCGAAAAGATGCGGCACAATCTATCTGATGCCGGGTAATCATCTCGCCACACGAAGTGCTCGAATCGAACCACGTAACGGCGCGTGCCAGCGCGAGACATGTTTTCCCTGACGCAGAGTCCTGTAGCGAGACATCCGATATACAGCAGGAGGATAGAGATGGAGCAAAAGCAGCCCTTGCGTCTGATGGGCATCTGGGCACATCCAGACGATGAGACGTTTAGCATGGCCGGCTCACTGGCGCGGGCGACAATGAACGGAAACCTGGCTGCCATCGTGAGTGCAACGCGAGGTGAGGAGGGCAAGATCGCTGACCCTTCACTCGCGACTGAGGCGAACCTCGGCCATGTGCGCGAAAGGGAACTGCGTGCCGCCTGCGCTGCCGTTGGCGTTACGGACGTCTCGTTTCTCGATTACGTGGATGGACACCTCGCCGAAGCTGACGAGCAGGAGGCGATTGGGCGCATTGTCTATCAGTTGCGACGGTTCCGGCCCGATGTCGTCGTGACGTTCGCGGCGAACGGCGGCTATGGGCACGTCGATCACATGGCCATACACCGGCTGACGCTGGCCGCGATCGAAGCGGCGCCGGATGCCGCGCGCTATGCCGGGCAGATCTCGGAGGGGCTGGCTCCGCATCGTGTTCGCAAGGTGTACTACGGGGGCATGATCCGCGAACGGCTGCTAGAGATGCGGGCTGAGGCGCAAAAGCATGGGCGAGACTTCATTCCAGGCGGCGACGAGGCTACCATTCCAGTAGAGGAGATGGGCACACCTCTTTCAGAGGTTACGACTTTCGTCCGGCTGACGGATGAGGAATTCGCGGCCAAGAGAGCAGCGATGGGCGCGCACGCGACGCAGATGCCAGCGGATAGCCCGTTCGCGAGCGCGACTCCTGAGCAGATGCGGGAGTTCATGGGCACCGAAGTATTTGTGCTGGTGCCGCCGCCGGTTTCTGCCACGACGTATCCCGTACCTGAGGATGACCTCTTCGCCGGTCTCTAAGAGGATGGCCAAACGACGCGCGACACGAGACCCAGGGGCGCTATCTGGCGCCCCGACACTGTTACCCCTTGCACGAACTGAGTAACCCGCCAGGATGCTCTCTACAGCTTGCCTTTCAACACCTCAGCCATAGTGGCCTCCATTTCTTTGCTCATCCCCTGCCGGTGATGAAGCGGTGCTCTTGTCAACATTGACGTTAACGGCAACCTTTGGTAAGATAGAACACGTGTCTGCCTTATCGTGATGCCTCACCTTACCCAGTCACCTGAGAATCCACACTAACCGCGCGATGTGCGCAACGAGGAGGCTGCTATGACGGTGAGCGACGGGCTACGCGCGACAGAGGACAACAACGCGCGACAGCCAGTACGCAAGAACACCGAACGTCCTGAACTTGGGCAAAATTATAAGTGGGTGGCGCTGTCGAATACGACGCTTGGCGCCCTCATGGCGACTATCAATTCCAGTATTGTTCTGATCGCACTGCCCGCAATCTTCAATGGCATCGGGATTAATCCGCTCTCTCCCGGTGAAACCAATTACTTTCTGTGGATGTTGCTTGGCTATATGGTTGTGACGGCGACGCTGCTGGTCACGTTTGGCCGCATCTCAGATATGCTCGGCCGTGTGCGCCTGTACAATCTCGGGTTTGCCATCTTTACCGCCGGCAGTATTCTGCTCTTTCTGACGCCTGGCCGTGGCAATACCGCCGCGCTTGAGCTGGTCATTTTCCGCCTGATTCAAGGCGTTGGCGCAGGTTTCTTGTTTGCCAATAGCACGGCTATTCTGACCGATGCCTTTCCCGCGAACCAGCGTGGCATGGCCATGGGCATCAACCAGATCGCCGCCATAGCAGGATCCTTCATCGGGCTTATTCTCGGCGGTGTGCTCGCGGTTATCGACTGGCGGCTCGTATTCCTGGTCAGCGTCCCGATTGGTCTGTTCGGAACGATCTGGGCGTATATGAAGCTCCGCGAGACCGCGACGATACGCGCGCATCAGAAGATCGACTGGATCGGCAATATCACCTTTGGTCTCGGCCTGACCATTCTGCTCCTCGGCATCACCTACGGCATCGAGCCATACGGCCACTCGCCGATGGGCTGGAGTAACCCGTTTGTGATCGCCGCCATCATCGTCGGTGTGCTGCTTTTGCTGGCCTTCATCTTCATCGAGCTCCGAGTCGATGACCCCATGTTCCGGCTGGATCTCTTCAAGATCCGCATGTTCGCGGCAGGCAATCTCGCTGGATTCCTTGCCGCCCTCGCGCGCGGCGGCTTGCAGTTCATGCTCATCATCTGGCTCCAGGGCATCTGGCTGCCACTGCATGGCTATTCCTATGAGGTGACGCCTTTGTGGGCGGGCATCTATATGACGCCGCTGCTCGTTGGATTCATCGTCATGGGGCCGGTCAGCGGCTACCTCTCCGATCGCTTCGGCGCCCGGACCTTCTCGACGCTTGGCATGGTTATCCAGGCGGCCGGGTTCATCGGGCTCACGTTCCTCCCGGCGAATTTCAACTATATCTGGTTCGCGCTGCTGCTGCTGGTCCTTGGTATAGGCTCGGGCCTCTTCGCAGCGCCAAACACGACCGCTATCATGAATAGCGTCCCGCCGGAGACGCGCGGTGTCTCTTCGGGCATGCGGGCGACATTCCAGAACAGCGCCTCGCTGGTGAGTATTGGCGTCTTCTTCAGCATTGTGACGGCAGGCCTCGCCGCGACGCTCCCGAGCACGTTCTATTCCGGGCTGACGAAGTACGGTGTGCCCGGCGCGGCAGCGGATACGATTGCGCATCTGCCACCGACATCCGCGCTCTTCGGAGCGTTTCTCGGCTACAACCCAATTGGCGTGCTGCTATCGAAGCAACTGCTCGCACACATTTCGCCCGCCAACCAGGCCGTTCTGCTGGGCAAACAGTTCTTCCCGCACCTCATATCGAACCCATTCATGAATGGGCTGCATGGCGTCTTCTATCTCTCTGCGGCAATGTGTGTCGTGGCGGCAATCGCCTCGCTGTTGCGTGGCCGGCGCTACATCCATGAAGCATCTAGCAGGGGAGTGGCATCGCCGGTGGCATCCCAAGCTGCAACGGCGGAAGAGGAAGACGAGCTTAATCTGCCGAATGGCATGACCGATCTGGGCACGCACGGATCAAGCGAGCCGGCGCCGCCGGCCCGATAGACAAAAGTCCTGAGCCACGCGGCATAGCCCGAACGGCGAAACAGTCCGGTCAGAGATGGCCGGACTGTTCCACGTAGTCGCGACCGATACATCTGTGAAACGCGATGAATGCTGGTTTTCTCGCTGAAGATGGATGAGAAGTCCCAAGCCTGGATGTATGCTCCGGCGCGACATGGTATCATGTATGTACGCATATAGTGATGGTTACGCACACCCGCGCAGTACGTTATCTCGAACATGGCGCGCACTCATCGAGCCTCAATGCCGCATTCACACCTGGCGGAACTATCAATGTGCGCGAAAGTGGCATGTAGGTGGAGGAGAGTCTTGTGACAGTAAGTAAAGGTTATGTCCTGATTGTAGACGATGATCGATCCATTCGCGAGGCACTGCGATTAGCCCTCGAAGACGAAGGATACACGGTAGAGGAAGCGCGAGATGGCATCGAAGCGATCGAAGCGATGCGCCAGAGCACGCATCAGCAAGTTGTGTTGCTCGATTACCGCATGCCACGGATGGACGGCGCGGGCGTAATCGCAACAGCTCTGCACGACGACCACATGTTCACGTACAACGCATTCATGCTCATCACGGCCAACTTGCCTTCGCTGCCGCCCACGTTTGTGAGCCTGCTCGACCGCCTCCATGTGCGAATCATCTCAAAGCCATTCGATATGGACGATCTTCTGGAGAACGTCGCCATAACGGTGCGCTCCCTCATTCCAGATGATCCATCGTCATCGTCCACTATGCTCAATATCCCTCACTAGCCTGAGCAGCGTCATGCTCCCGCGCCCCAGGCGCTCGGTCCATGTGATTGGTCTCTTGCTGCCGCCATGTCCGGGCGAGCAGACGACTCCAGGCCATTTGCACGGATATACTTGCCGGTAGAGAGAAGCTGTACGGCACGTCGTGATCGCCAGCGTGGCCCCGCTCGCGTTCCCAGCGGAGACGGTCGATCTCATCCATGCTCATCGTAGTCTCATCCCTTGCGCCCACATGCTCCTCGGCAGTAGCGGTGCTCATCCCGGAGCGCACCATACGGCGCGTTAGCACCTCCAGCTCACTGATAGTTGACGCCTGAACGACCGTCACGTGTCCATTCTGGGCGCGTGCTTCGCGCAAGAGACGCATCGCGGTGAACGGATCTCGCGTTGGCGTGCCAAAGATCACCCAATCAGCGCTGCGAGACGTCTTGATCATGATCTGATATACCACCGGCGTCTCCTTTGATTCTGGCTTGCTCGCTATCCTTGCCGGTCGCCAGCCGGGCACGAGCAGAGTATCAGTTCAGACATGTATCGCTTGATTCGTCTTTCACACCTATGAGACTAGCATACATCCCATAAGAGTATTGGAAAACATGGTAGTACTTCCTGCCAGGCGCCTCCTGCATCTGGCGGATGGCGCACTGCCTGCCCGTTTGACGCTCCTACCAGCCCGGCGTACAATACAATGTCGATACAGGCCAAGATGGCCCGCGCACACGCAAGAGATGAGATGACATGGCACACGAAGACGTCGCGCGAATAGATGCCAGACCTACAGGACCCGCACCGATCCTCCCGGCGGAGGTGGAACAAAAATATGCTCACCTGCGAACCGTACTACGCGAGTTGGGGTCCGTTCTTGTCGCGTATTCAGGAGGCGTGGATAGCGCACTGCTATTGCATGTGGCGACTGATGTATTAGGCACGCAGGCTGTGGGTGCGCTGGCAGCCTCACCCGCCTATGACGAGTCGGATACAGCGGAAGCGTTGGAACTGGCACATGAGATGGGCGCGCGGTGCGTGCTGGTACGCACGAGCGAGTTGGACGATCCTCGCTACACAGCGAACAATGCCGATCGCTGCTATTTCTGCAAGACGGATCTGTTTGATCACCTGCTTCCGGTGGCGCGGGAGCATAACTGCGCGCACATACTCTACGGCATGAATCGGGATGACCGCGGCGACTGGCGCCCCGGCCAGCGCGCGGCTCGTGAGCGTGGCGTGCGCGCGCCACTCGAGGAAGCTGAACTCAGGAAAGACGAGATACGTTTGCTGGCCCGGCATCTTGGCCTGCGCATCTGGAACAAGCCCGCCGATGCCTGCTACTCGTCGCGCATACCGTATGGAACGCCAGTCACGGTAGAGGCGCTTACCCAGATCGGCAAAGCCGAGCGCGCGCTCCGCAAGCTGGGATTCGAGCAGGTGCGCGTCCGGCACCACGATCGCGTGGCCCGGATCGAGGTACCCCCGGAAGACTTCACGCGCTTGCTGGATATCGAGACACGCGAAGCGGTGATCGGGGCTGTGCGCGGGGCCGGATACGTGTTCGTGACGCTGGATTTACAAGGATACCGCACCGGCTCACTAAATGAGACATTGCTCCGGCAGAACCGGACGAATTCCTGAGCGCCGGGCAGATATCCTAGCAGCCCGCCCGATCCGAGTTCTCCAGGTCCGCCTGAAGCTGCTCCCGGCTTGACTGAAAGCGATCCAGCCGCGACTTCAGGTTTGCCTGCATCTCCTGCAAGCCCGCCAGCTTCTCCTCCACCAGATGCAGCTGATTACGGGTCAACGCCTCAACGCGGTCGAGCCACTGCAGACGCGTCCGGGGATCGCGTTCATGCTGCCACGCGGCCCGCACCTGGTCGCGCTGCTCTTCAGCCTGAGCAATCTCGCGTATTTCGCTAAGGGAAAAGCCGAGCAAGTCCTTTAACCGCTTGATGCGCTCCAGCTGGAGTATATCCGCCTCGCTATACAGACGGTAGCCGCCTTCCGTTCGCGTCGGCGGAGGAAGCAAGCCAATCTCTTCGTAATAGCGAAGAGTCCGCTTGGTTAGCCCAGTCCGAATTGCCACCTGATCGATGCGAAAATAGTCATCACGTGGACCTGCCGGCGTCCGCGGGCTGTCGGGACCGTCATTGGGCCGATGAGAAAGTTCATCTTGATGTGTCGTATTCGCTTGCATTGCATCTCCAGGCGTACCGGTCAGTAGCTGCCATGTATACCGCTCGGCCAGCGTGATGAGTCACACGGATATCAGGAGTTGCCCGGATATCAGCGAGCGCACGTAGCGAGCACTCATACACCAGTATACAACCCCGCGCGCACGACTGCATCACCAGCTTGCGGCGCTTCCGCTTCGATGTGTGAACCCGGCTGAGGATTGTCCGAAGGACGGGGCACATTGTTGCGCCGCGATGCGGTGGTGTAGAATCGGGATGTGTCATTCTCCCGAAGACGCGAGCCGAAGTTCCGGAAGCGAGGTACCTGCGTGCAGAGAATAGCGGACACCGGAAAACATGGTACATGCCATGCGATCCGGCGTGAGGCTGCGGCAAGCGATGATCTTTTCGACCGCCCTCGTGAGGCGTGTGGCGTTTTTGGGGTCTATGCTCCGGGCGAAGACGTAGCCCGCATCAGCTATTTCGGTTTATATGCGCTGCAGCATCGCGGTCAAGAAAGCGCCGGCATCGCAACAACAGACGGTTCGCAGCTGCACATCCACCGGCAGATGGGTCTGGTGGCCCAGGCATTTACCGAGGAGGACCTGGCAAGCCTTAGCGGTTTCGCCGCTATCGGTCATACCCGCTATTCAACTACCGGCTCCAGCCTGATACAGAATGCTCAGCCGCTCACCATCGAAACGGATCTCGGTCCGCTGGCGGTCGCGCATAACGGCAATCTCACGAACACTGATGGATTGCGCCAGCGGCTCACCGAGCTTGGCCGTGACCTTGAAGCGACGAGCGATACGGAGATCATCGCGCACCTGCTGGCTCTGGCGCCCGGCAACACGTGGGTAGAGAAAATCCGCCGCGTGATGCCATCGTTGCAGGGCGCGTACAGTCTCGCCATGCTTACGCGCGAGGGCGTAATTGCCGTGCGCGACCCGCACGGAGTCCGGCCGCTGGGAATCGGCAAGCTGCAAGATCACTGGATCGTCGCATCGGAAACGTGTGCCATCGAGACGGTCGGCGGCGAGGCCGTGCGTGAAGTGACACCTGGTGAAATTATCATCATCACGGATGACGGGCCAGATGGTTTGAAGTCCCACACTGGCATGCCGCCGGTCGCGACGGGCGCCTGCCTCTTCGAGTACATTTACTTTGCCCGACCAGATAGCGAGATTCACGGGCGCTCGCTCTACCTTGCCCGCCAGCGGATGGGCGCGCAGCTCGCCGCTGAATATCCCGTCGAGGCCGATCTGGTGATAGGCGTGCCGGATTCAGCGACTCCCGCAGCCGCGGGTTACGCCGCCGCCCGTGGCTTGCCATATGCGGACGGGCTGATCAAGAACCGATACATCGGACGCACCTTCATCCAGCCAGACCAGCGTCTGCGCCAGCTCGGCGTTAAGATGAAGTTCAATACGCTTGGAGCCGTGCTCGCGGGCAAGCGCGTCGTTATGGTGGATGACAGCATTGTGCGCGGCACCACCATCCGCCCGCTGGTGAAGATGCTGCGCGATGCCGGGGCCGCGGAAGTACATCTCGGCATCACATCGCCCCCATTCCGCTGGCCGTGTTACCTGGGCCTGGATGTAGCGCGGCGCAGCGAGCTCATCGCGGCGCGCCTTCCGGATGTGGATGCCATTGCGCGCGAAGTAGGGGTAGATAGCCTGCACTATCTCGCGCTCGATAGCCTGATCGACGCGATCGATTTGCCCCGCTCACTCTTTTGCACGGGATGCTTCACCGGAACATATCCCGTTCCAGTTCAGATGTCCCTCGAGGATCAGCTTTCGCTCGAACGTGAGCTTGCCACAGGAGCGAGCGTATCATGACAGCAGCGCCTGTGAGAGGAGTGCTGGCACATGTCCAGCCTGCGTGAGGAGCTCAACCGCCTGCTGGCGATTCCCGGTGTGCGCGCCGCCGTATTGGCTGGCCGGGAGGGATTGCCAATCGAAGCAGTGGGCCGGGGCGACACGCGCTTCCTGGATATGCTCAGCGCGCTGGGCGCAAGCGCCTTTGGCACCACTGAAGCACTCGGCCATGAATTGGGTAGCGGGCAGAGTGTCGCCACTATTCTTGAATTCGAGCAGGCACTCGTGAGTGTCGACCCTGTTGGCGAATTCGCGGTCATGGTGACGCTCGCGGATAACGCGGCCAGTCTCGGTGCCATCCGCCATACGATACGCACGATCCAACACGATGTTCTGCGCACACTGGACGCGCTAACCTAGCCCCGGAGGACGGATGAACCAACCAGCGGACGCCTACGCTGCGGCAGGCGTCGATCTTGATGCGGCGGAGCGCGCGAAACGCGCCATGCGCGACGCCGTACGTTCGACTCATGGGCCACAGGTCCTCGGCGCGATGGGCGGCTTCGGTGGATTGTACGCGCTCGGCGGCCTCAATTATCGCGACCCCGTGCTCGTTTCTTCGATCGATGGAGTGGGTACGAAGCTGAAGATCGCTTTCGCGCTCAACCGCCATCGTAGTGTCGGCAGTGACCTTGTTGCCCACTGCGTCAACGATATCCTTGTATGCGGGGCACATCCGCTCTTTTTTCTCGACTATCTAGCGCTCGGCTCGATGGATGATCGTCAGGCGGTTGAAGTCGTCGAGGGTGTCGCGGAAGGATGCCGTGAAGCGGGCTGCGCGCTCATTGGCGGGGAGACTGCCGCGATGCCGGGCTTCTATCCAGCGGGCGAATATGATCTGGCTGGCGCCATCGTGGGCATGGTGGAGCGCGATGAGATCATCACCGGTAAGGACATCCAGGAGGGCGATATCGCAATTGGCTACCCCTCGCTGGGTCTGCATACCAATGGCTACTCGCTGGCACGGCGAGTCTTCGCGGATGCCGACTTGCACGCCTATGTTCCCGAACTGGGGCGAACGCTGGGCGAGGAATTGTTGCGGCCTCATCGCTGCTATCTTCCCGCGATAGCACCTTTACGCGGGCAGCGTGCTATCACCGGCATGGCTCATATCACCGGAGGCGGCCTGGTCGAGAACCTGCCTCGCATCCTGCCGTCCACGCTCCGCGTAGACCTTGATGCCTCCACATGGGAGATCCTGCCGATTTTCCGGCTCATCCAGCGGCGCGGCGAAATCGCGTGGAGCGAAATGCAGCGTGTCTTCAATCTGGGACTGGGGCTGATCGCGTTCTGCCATCCCGGTGATCGCGAGCGGGTGCTTGCGAGCGGCCAGCAATATGGCGCCCGCCAGGTGGGCATCGTGCGCACGCGCGCGGCTGACGAACCGCAGGTCACCGTGGAGGGGCTGACATGAGCGCCCCGGATTTCCCACCCATCATCGGCGTACTTGTTTCCGGTCGCGGAAGCAACCTGCTCGCACTCTACCGGGCTATCGAGGCAGGCATACTGCATGCGCGCATCGGCATCGTCATCTCGAGCCGGTCGGATGCGCCCGCTCTGGAGATCGCTGCCCGCCACGGCACTCCCACACGGGTCATCGTTCCGCGGATGTTCGCCAGCCGTGCGGAAGCCGGGCAGGTCATCATCCAGGCACTCCAGGCCGCTGACGCCCACATCGTTGTGCTAGCGGGCTACAAACCCATCCTTGATGCGTGTGTGATCCAGGCATTTCGTTACCGTATCGTGAACATTCATCCGTCGCTGCTACCCGCGTTTGCCGGTGGCATGGCGCCGCGCCCGCAGCGGGAGGCGCTGGAAGCCGGTGTGCGATTGAGCGGCTGCACGGTCCATTTCGTGACGGAGGACGTCGATGCCGGGCCGATCATCGCGCAATCAGCCGTCCCCGTGCTGGACGACGACACAGTCGAGTCGCTCGCAGATCGCATTCTCGCGGAAGAACACCGGCTTCTGCCTCGCGCTATCGACGATATACTGACCACGCCATATACCATTGCCGGCAAGCGTGTTATCTTCTCGCGCTAGCCTGCCGCGCATCCGCTGGTGGATATAATGCGTCGGGTGCGCCCGGTTCCATCAAAGCAGCGGAAAAGCGTAAGCGAGAACAGCAACTCAGGAGAACACACGTTGTCAGACGCAAACGATAAAGACGATATTACGGCGGCTCTTTCCAGTGAGCGCTGTTTCATGCATCTTGATGACGAATATACCGGCTTCGAGCAGGCTCGCGCCGTCGTCATGCCCGTGCCATTTGACGGTACAACGTGCTACCGTCCTGGTACGCGCGAGGGTCCGCAGGCCATCATCGACGCCTCGCGCAATCTTGAGCTGTACGATGCCGAGCTCCGGCGCTCGCCATTTCGCGTAGGCATTCACACCCTACGTGCGGTCGAGATCATCAACGGCGATGCAGAGGCGATGGTCAACCGCATCGAGCAGGTCACAGACTACCTTCTGAGCCGCGACAAGTTTGTGCTGATGCTCGGCGGCGATCACCTGACATCTATCGGCACAATCCGCGCGCACGCGCGGCGCTATCCCGGTCTCAGCTTGCTCCAGATCGACGCGCACGCTGATCTGCGAGACGAATATGAAGGCGCGAAGTTGAGCGCAGCGACAATCATGCGACGTTCTCTGGATGTCTGCACGCGTACGGCGCAAGTCGGCATCCGCAGCCTGAGCGAGCCAGAAGCCGAACTGGTCTCCGCGCGCGGACTGCCCATGTGGTTCGCGGCGGACGTGCACGCCCGATCCCGCCATGGCGACGACTCCTGGATGGATGAGGTCATCGACGCGCTCGGAGACGAGGTGTACGTCACGGTCGATGTTGATGGATTCGATCCATCGCTCGTGCCCGGCACCGGAACTCCCGAGCCGGGCGGTCTCGACTGGTACGAGGTTATGAACCTGCTCACAGCGGTTAGCGCGCGCAGACGCATCGTAGGAGCCGATGTCGTGGAGCTTTCGCCGTTGCTTGAAGGACATGTAAGCCCAGTTGTGGCCGCGAAGGTCGCCTATAAGCTCATCGGTATGGCTTTGCGCGAGGAGTACGCGCGCTAGCCCGCCATCACCCTGTGCGCTCGTCCGCGACGGTATCCGCCTGTGGCGCATCCGTTGCGGACACCTCGCGTAATGCCATATAGTCTGTCGCGTCGTCTATGACAGGCGCGGATTCCACCATGTACTCCTGCTCGGGCACGGCTTCTTGAGGAGCGGCTGCCAGATGAATAGGGGCAATCGGTCCTGAATCAGCCGTGGATGGCGCTGCAGCCAGACCGCCGCGCTTTCGTAGCGGGCGCGCGTCGGCCAGCAGCATGCCCAGCGCGACAGCATCAGCAAAGACGTAGACCGGCGCCAGCCATTCGAGAAATGTGACCAGCTCAAGGTTGGCGTGAAGCCATGCGAGCGCAGTCTGCATGCCGAACGAGAGGGCTATCACGCTGGGAAGGACGAGGGCCAGGCCCGACACGACGAAGAGGCGCTGTCGCCGACGGCCCAGCAAGCCAGCTGCAAGCGCATTCAGCGCGAAGACCAGCGCGAAATAGCCGAGGCTGCACAATAAAACGTTGCCGGCAAGATTCGCCGCGTCCAGCCGGGCGGCCAGCAGGTCCAGACGCCAGTCATGCACTGCGGTCCACAACATTGCCAGAGAGCGCGCGTAGACCACAAGCGCCCAGATGCCCGCGCCAGCGAATACAGCTGCCGGCAGGAGCAGCATACCGAGAACGAGCCATACGATGCCAGTGCCAACCAGGGTATTGCGCTTCAATACAGAGCGAGAAGGAGTTGGCGGCTCACGGTTGGTCCTCACATGCTCATCCGGCGTGGACATGCGCTCTTGCTCTGGCGGGGAATCGCCGGCCAGCCTGTCCATACCGTCCTCACACTTCATGGAGCGCACGGTCAAATTCGCTCACGTGCGGCTGGGCGTACGCACTCGACGCGCCTCAAAGCCGTCTGGCCGCCTCATTCTCTTGATATAGTAGACGCACTGGTGTGCTACGATGTTGCAGGCACCACACAGGCAGCTACTCAGCATGTCTGAAAGATGAGAGGGTGACGTCCCATGACCACTGCTGATAGTACCCCAACATCTTCACATAACACACGGCACAAGAGCGCACAACCCGTACCAGAAGCACACGAACAGGGTGATTCTTCCACACAAAAGCGTGATTCTCAGGCAGGGGAAGAAGAGGTCGTCCTGCCGACTATCACCGATATCTGGCGAGCGCAGGATGTCGTGCGCCCGCATGTGTATCACACGCCGCTGCTGCCTTCGCGCACGATCGGGACGCTCGCGGGCGCCACGGTCTTTCTCAAAGCGGAAAACCTGCAGCGATCGGGTTCCTATAAGATTCGAGGCGCAACGTACAAACTCTCGCGCCTCTCGGCAGATGAACGCGCACATGGCGTCATTGCGGCCTCCGCGGGCAACCACGCGCAAGGCGTCGCGATCGCCGCGGCATCCTTGAACATCCCCTGCACGATCGTCATGCCAACGGCAGCTCCGCTCGCCAAAGTCACCGCGACGCAAGGCTATGGTGCGAGAGTCGTCCTGCATGGCGACAATTACAACGAAGCCTATCAGTGGGCCCGAGAGATACAGGCCGAGACTGGCGCGACATATATCCACGCGTTCGATGATCCGGACATCATCGCGGGGCAAGGCACGCTCGGGCTGGAGATACTGGCCGATCTGCCGGAAGTCGACGCCGTTGTGGCAGGCATTGGGGGCGGCGGGCTGATCTCAGGTCTCGCGACGGCGATCAAGACGCTCAAGCCTTCGACACGCATATTCGGCGTGCAGGCGAGCGGTGCCGCATCCATGCGCGCCGCGCTCGACGCCGGCCATATCGTCACGCTCGATAGTGTCAACACCATCGCCGATGGCATCGCGACCACAATGGCCGGTCGCTACACATACGAGGCGGTGTGCAGGCTGGTTGACGACGTGGTAACCGTCGATGATGAGGAGATTGTCCGTGCGGTGCTCTTGCTGCTGGAGCGCGGCAAGCTGCTCGTCGAAGGAGCGGGTGCCGCGGGAGTCGCCGCGATCCTGGGCCATAAGCTCGATCTCGCCGGTCAGCATGTAGCGGTCGTATTGAGTGGCGGCAATATTGACATGAACCTGATCAGCAAGTTCATCCAGCACGGCATGTCGATGCAAGGGCGGTATCTCGTGATCCATACCCTGTTGCCTGATCGCCCGGGCGAGCTGCTGCGCCTGCTGGCACTTATCGCAGAGCATAACGTTAATGTGCTCGATGTAGAACACCATCGCACGGGTCCGCGCCTGCCAATTCAGCAGGTGGAAGTGATGCTGACACTGGAGACGCGGGACCGCGCACACTGTGAGTCACTGCTCGATATTTTGCATGGTCGGGGGTATGCCGTGCGCGAGGCACAGCCGGCGTTTGACCTTGGCAGCGGAAGTGCGGTATAGAGCGCGGCGAAACGAGCACGGCCAAGCGTGGCCAGCGCCACATGGCAGCACCAGGCACAAGCAAGGCGGCTCCTTTTTTCATGAGGAGCCGCCTTATCCGGTCGGGGCGAGAGGATTTGAACCTCCGACCCCCACAACCCCATTGTGGTGCGCTACCAGGCTGCGCTACGCCCCGGACTCTTTTCAACATAGCACACGCCATGCGCCTAGTCAAGCAGTATGCTGGCCGGGCGGCGGGCGAGAGCACGACTTCTCGCGCGACTGCCGCGCGGCCGACTGCGTATAATCACAGGAGTGACGTCAAGCAGTCATCGAGATGGAGAGATACACGTATGCAGGTTGCGCGAAAGTGGCCAGAATTCGTCATAGCGAGCGCGGTGCTCCTGGTTCTGACCACTGCATGTGCCTCGCGCACAACATCCAAAGTTGCCTTACCCACCACCACGGCGACGTCGGGCGCTATCCAGCTTACCACCGGGAAACACACGTACTCGGTGAGCCAGCCAATCGGCGTCATCGTTACGAACCAGAGCAAGACCACCTATTACGCGACGAACACCTACTCTAACTGCACCATTGTCCAGTTGCAGTTTTACGATACTGCCAAAAAGACGTGGACCAATGTGGATAACTGTAATCAAGGTATCGAGAAGCAGACGTTTGAGATTGCCGGGTCCATGACGGAGCCATTCACTTTCGCGCCTGGCACGTCTAGCTCGAACCCGAACCAGTGGCAGCCCGGAGTCTATCGCGTCATGCTACGTTACAACACAAAATCTGATGGCAGCGGCACGACAACAGAGGCATATTCCGCCACGTTCGAGATTAAATAGACGAGGTTACATCAGACACGCTGTAATGTCGTCCGAAAAAGGAACTTGCCATGCAGGCACATCCTACGTCCTCTACCATCGTGAGCGATTTCGCCTTTAGCGATGCAGATCGCCAGCGGCTGGAAAGCGCGCTTGGCAGCGGCCAGTTGATTCTGGTGCAAAGCCATACCGAGCTGCCAGATGCACTCTCGGCTCACCCCGAGGCAAACATTCTCTGCACGTTTCGTCCCCCGGCGGATGCGCTGGAACGCGCACCAGGGCTGAAGTGGATCGCGCTTTCGAGCGCGGGCGCGGATGGCGCCATCCGGGCCGGTCTCGTACGCCCTGGCGGCATTCCCGTCGTGACTACAGCGAACGGCGTGCATTCCGTTGCGATAAGTGAATTCGTTTTCTCCCTGCTGCTGATGTGGACCCGTCACTGGCCAGAACTACTGCGCATGCAGAACGAGCGCCATTGGCCACAGCGGTCCGAATGGCAAAACCTGCGTAGCAGCGAACTGGAAGGAGCAACGCTCGGCGTGATCGGTCTCGGCGCGATTGGACGCCACATCGCGCGCCTGGGTCGCGCCTTTGGCATGCGGGTTATCGCAACGCGCCGCTCCGCCAGCCCGGATGCGCACGATAGCGACGTCGATATCCTCATTCCACCCAGTCGTCTGGCCGAGTTGCTGGCGGAATCAGATTACGTCGTGATCGCAGTGCCGCGAACCGGCGAGACGCAACACCTCATCGGCGAGGCTGAGCTGCGCCAGATGAAGCCAACCGCATTTCTGGTCAATATCGCTCGCGGAGCAGTCATCGACGAAGCCGCGCTGATTGACGCCCTACGAAACGGGGCAATCGCGGGCGCAGGGCTGGATGTCTTCGAGCAGGAGCCACTGCCAGAGGACAGCCCGCTCTGGACGATGCCCAATGTCATCGTCGCGCCGCATCTCTCAGGCAATACGGTTGCTTACAGCCGGCGCTTCACAGATCTGCTGCTCGATAACCTTGAGCGCTATCATCGCGGCCTCGCGCTACGCAACGTCGTTGATGCCGGGCGGGGCTACTAGCGCGGGGGCGCGAGAGCTCCAATTGCTGCCATATGCCCTGAATGCTAGAATGGCACGTGACGCTCATGACAATGGCCCATCTCAAGTGGTGGAAGTGAGACTCGTCCGGCAGCCGCCGACACATGCATAGGGAGGTTTTTCGTGGGTGAGCTTGAGGGCAAGACAGCGCTCATTTTTGGTGTAGCCAACCATAATAGCATCGCCTGGGCAATCGCCCAGAAACTCGCTGAGCAGGGTGCACGCCTCGCCTTCACATACCAGGAGCGTATGGAGCAGAACGTGCGCAAGCTCACCGCTCAATTCGACAACGCGCTCGTGCTCCCCTGTGACGTCCAGAGTGACGCCGATCTCGACGCGACGTTCGAGCGCGTCGGCCAGGAGTTTGGTGGGCTCGACGCGCTCATCCACAGCGTCGCCTATGCCCCGACGGAGGACCTTCGAGGCCGCGTCTCGCACGTATCACGGGCGGGATTCACTACCGCGCTCGACATCAGCGCCTATTCGCTGCTCGCAATGGGCAAGCGCGCGGAGCCGCTCATGCAGCAGCGCGGCGGCGGAAGCATTGTAGCGATGACCTACCTTGGAAGTGTCCGTGTTGTGCCGGGCTATAATCTGATGGGCATCGCCAAAGCGGCGCTCGAAGCCTCGATCCGCTACCTCGCCTGGGATTTGGGCCAGGCAGGTGTGCGTGTAAATGGCATCTCGGCGGGTCCGCTGCGCACGCTCTCCGCGCGCGGAGTGGGCAACATCAACGACATGTTCGGGCTGGTCGATCAGGTGGCGCCACTGCACCGCAATATCGCGCAGACTGACGTCGGTGATATGGCGGCGTTTCTGTGTTCAGAGCGGGCACAGAATATTACCGGCAACGTTATCTATGTTGATAGCGGCTTCCAGCTCATGGGACTGGGCATGATGGGATAGCCGATCTGAACTCCCGGGAGCGAACCAGGCAGGATGGCAACACTTCACCCACAGCACAACACGCATGAATCCCAACCGGACCCCCAAGAGAATGGCACGGCACGTCCTTCGCCACTCTGGAACCGCAACCGCATCATACGCCTCACGGCGATTGTGGTGGTGGTGGCGACAGTCGTTATACTCGGCCACGCGCTACTGACGCCAGCGCCGGCTCAGCCAGTTTCGAGCAAAGCGCTGCCAGCGGCGCCGGAAGTCGGACACTACGCGCCGCCGGTCGATGTGGTGACGCCTTCTGGCCAGCACGTGTCTCTTGCCAGCCTGAAAGGGAAAGCCGTCATTTTGAACTTCTGGTACGTTGAATGCGAACCGTGCCGCTACGAGATGCCCGCTCTAGAGAAGACATACCAGACCGACCAGAAACAGGGGCTGGTAGTTGTTGGCGTCAACATGACGGATAGCGCGCAGAGTACCGAAGATTTCGTTCACCGGCTCGGTGTCACGTATCCGATATGGATGGATACCAACGGCACCACCACTGTTACCTATCAAGTAACGGCCACGCCGACGTCGTTCTTTATCGATCGGCAGGGCGTCATCCGGTACAAGGTGTCCGGTGCACTGACCGAGCAGGTGCTCAAGCAGGACACCACGGCACTCCTACGGCAGTAGCCTCATGCTCTACCGGGAGCACCCGGTGTGTTATAATAGCGCGGCGCTTTTGCCTGGCAGCGGCGCGCCACGCCGGCCAGGCTGACGTTTTGACGTGTTTTCCAGTGGCAGACAGGTGCATGGTCGAAGACCCTGGCACGCTGAGGCCATATGCAAAAGGATGCTCGCTGCGATGGTGAACAAAGACCAGACGCTCGACAATTTGTGGCTGGCTCGCGTGCTATATGACCTCGGAGGTGTGTCATTCGGTGATTTCACCCTCGGTGAGACCACCGAGCATTCCCCCGTCTTCGTCAATCCGAAAGTGCTCATCAGCAATCCAACCGCGCTGAGCGTCGCAGCCAAGCTGATGCAGCAGGAAATCACGATGGCGCAATCGCTGCGCCGCCCGCGAGTGCAACCGTTCGATGTCGTCGCTGGCGTTCCAGTCGGTGGGTTGTTGCTCGCAACCGCGTTCTCGTTGGAGTCATCCACGCCGCTCATCTATCCACGCATGCAGCCCGAAGGCACGGGGCCGCGCGGAGTGGAGGGCCGCTACAGCGAGGGTACGCGCGCGCTCGTCATCGACGATCTGGTCACCGGCGGGCGCAGTCTGATAGACATCGTGCGATTCCTGAATGAGTATGGCATCACGGTGCATGACGCGGTCGTTCTGGTCGATCGCGAGCAGGGCGCGCACGCGCGACTGAAGCACGCGGGCATCAACCTCATCAGCATACTCAAGCTGGACGTCATGATGAACCTCTATCATTCCAGCGCGCTGATTGATGAGGAACAATATGCCCGCTATCGCGCATATGCCGCCGGTGCGCGCATCGCGACAGCCGAGCACAACGCATAAAGCGCAGTCATACGTTTCGTACGTCAGTCCCGACATCGCGACGTGAAGCGCCTTCGCATAGCGCCATAGCATGCGCTGCACCATCGCTGTGTAATATACTGGCCGATGGCCGGTCAATCTGGCCAGTGTTCCAATACACAAGCGCAAACGTGCGTGTTTCAGCCACGGTGCGCCTGGCGCACCCCTCTGAAATGCACACGCCCCCGGTTTGGCGTCTCGGGTACAGTGAATAGAGGAGTGACACGTGGCAGTGGAGCAAAACCAGTTCGACATCGTGGTCATCGGCGCGGGTATTGGCGGCTATGTTTCAGCCATTCGCGCGGCTCAGCTTGGCGCGCGCGTGGGCATCATCGAGAAACAGTATATCGGCGGCACCTGCCTCAATGTCGGCTGCATTCCATCAAAGGCGCTCCTGCACGTAGCGCAGCAATACGCTGAGCTCCGCAACATGAGCAAGCTGGGCATTACTATCGAAGGCACCCCCACGTTCGACATGGGAACGGCCGTCGCATTCAAAGATAAGGTCGTGAAGCAGTTGACCGGTGGTGTCGCGCAGCTTCTGAAAGCGAACGGTATCACTGTCTTCGAAGGCACAGCGGAAGTCTCATCGCCGACGCGCATCAGCGTCAAGCTCAATGACGGCTCAGCGCGCGAGTTGCAGGCGGGCAAGCTCATTCTCGCCCACGGCTCGGTGCCGGTCGTACCGCCGTTCCCTGGCATAGACGGCAAGAACGTCATCTTCAGTGAGCAGGCCCTGAGCATGCCGAAAGTGCCGGAAAGCCTCGTCTGCATCGGTGGCGGCGTGATCGCAGTGGAATTGGCGTGCATGTTCCATGCGCTGGGAACCAGGGTCACGATTGTCGAGATGTTGCCGTCCATCATTGCGAATGAGGACGAAGAAGCCGTCAAGGCGCTGACTCGCTCTCTCACGAACCGCGGCATCGAGATCAATACGAGCGCCAAAGTCGAAGCCATCGCCGACGCGGGTGACAAGAAGCAGGTCATCGCAAGCACAGACGACGGGAAAAAGACATTTGAGGGCGAGTACGTTCTGGTGGCCGTCGGTCGAAAGGCCAATCCGAACGGCATTGACGCGCTGACGCAGGCTGGGCTGGCGATGGAGCGCGGACGCGTGATCGCTAACGAGCGCATGGAGACCAACCTGCCGGGGGTCTATGCGATTGGTGATCTGGTGGGCCGCACGTGGCTCGCTCACGTGGCAGCCACCGAGGGAGAAGTAGCCGCGGAAAACGCGACCGGGCATGAGGCGCGGATGGACTACACCGTCGTCCCGCGCGTGATCTACACCTTCCCAGAGATTGCCTCGGTTGGTCTGACGGAAGCGCAGGCCCGCGAGCAAACCCCAAACGCGCAGGTCGGCAAGTTTCCGTGGGTCGCGAACGGCAAAGCACTCGCCACGAACGAGACAGAGGGCTTCACCAAGGTCATTCTTGGAGAGTATGGCGAGATCCTCGGCGCCACCATCTTCGGACCGGATGCCACCAATCTCATTACCGAGTTCTCGCTCGCGATGCAAAGCGAATTGACCGCCGATGAAGTTATCGGCACAATCCACCCGCACCCGACCTACAGCGAAGCCCTGCACGAAGCCACGATGGCCGCAGAAGGCCGGCCAATCCATATTTTCGTCCGCAGTCGCGCGACCGCGAGAAAATAGCGAGTCCGCTGCGCATGGGGGCCAGTTGTTCGCGGAGAGCGCGGCTGGCTCCTCTGCGCATTGCGCTAAAGGGGGCGTAAGAGGGCGCGCAACTTGACGAGCAAGCTCAGCGCATGATAGCCTCGGCCCATCGTCGTGCCCAGTACCAGTAGAAGTACGACGCGACACCAGGCAATCGCGGGGCTCACGTGCCAGGCGCTCAGCCTTTTCTGGCTTCTGTGTCACCTCGACGGTGCATGCCTCGTCTAATATAGGGGAGATATTGGCCGGAAAAATGCATGGTTGCCACGGCAACACACAATAGCGGGGTATCTGCTGAACGGAGGGAATACGTAGCCCATGGATGATGGCTTTGATCGGTCACGACGGCCCAGCCGTTCGCGCCGCGAGCCAGATGATCAGAATCGCACCCGTTCGCAATCCCCATCTGGAAATCGTGATACGACCCTGGATCAGAAGCGCAAGCAGCCGGGCGGGTTGCTCAGCCGGTTCACTGAACTCAGAGAGAGCGGGCGCCATACTTCCCGCCGCCGTCGTGATCCGGCTGAGCAGGCGAAGCGAGTCGCGCCACCCTATACGCCCGGAATTCCTTCCGAAGAAGCGCCAGCATCTCGCGCTCCGAGCGCGGCGGACTGGCGCGCTACTGACTTCGATTCACGCCAGCTGGAAGCCTGGGACGAACAGGAAGTTGTGCCTTTCCAGCTACCACCCCAACCCGACGAGTCCAGCGAATACCAGGCTGCGGCGCCACGACGAGCACGGTCGACCAGGCATCTGGAGCGCGACGAAGGATGGGAAGACGAGTGGGAAGATGCCGGATGGGAAACCGGCACATGGGACACCCGCTGGTCGCGGGCTATCGACGTTCCCAACGGCGCTGCCCCAGGAATGCAGACGTATCCCGGCGGGTATGACGACTATGACGATTACGATGCCCTTGACTATTCGCTCGATACGCTCGCTCGCCTCGGCAGCCTGAGCGAGCCACTCGGCCGGCTGGCGCGCATCCGGCTGCTCATGCGCCGTCGTCCGGCCGCGGCTGCGCTGCTGGCGCTCTTTCTGCTCGGCTTCATGCTCACCTGCTTCGCGCCGCTGATTCCGATTCTGCGGCTGGGTTATGATACGGTTGATATTGCGCGCCGCGTGACCGCGCTGCGGGGCATCATCTCTGACTCGAGCGCGCTCTTCAACACGACAAAGCTCACCGAAGCGCAGAGCCAGATCGACGGCATCACGCAGGATCTTTATGAGATCAATGGCGCGATGAATCTCGCGGGTGCGCCGCTCGCGGCGATCAATCCAGAGATGCGCAACTACCGTCTGTTGGTGCGCATCGGCTACGATACCGCCGCCTCCGCTGATGAAGGGCTGAATGTCGTGCAGACGCTGCTGGCGCCGTTACGGGGCGCCGCGCTCTCAGCCGGAGGCACCCAGGGCATCAGCGCCGCGGACATGCAACAGGCGAAAGCCGTTCTGGCGGATGCTACCTCGCGCATGCAGGATGCGCTCGCCGCGTACAACAGTCTCAATCCACAGTACCTGCCCTCGCAGCTACAGCCCGGTTCGAAGTATGGCAAGCTGCTGGGATTGCTGCCAACGGCAAACAGCGCCTTGCAGGAGTTGAGCAGCATGATCAACTTCATGCCGCAATTGCTGGGCGTTGGCAAGCCAGCGGGTTATCTGGTCGTCGCTATGGACCGTACGGAGTTGCGCGCAGGTGGGGGTTTTACCGGCAACTTCGGCTACCTTGTGCTCGATGGGGGCAAGGAAAGCAAGACGACGCCACTCTCGCTACACGACGTCTATCAACTGGATCAGCAATACTACCAGAAGAACATCACCGACCCAGCGCAGTGTTCCTCATCCGGACCGCAGCCCCCGCTCATCTACTGGTGGTGGCCCTATCGCGACATTCCCGCCTGCCAGTACGGTTGGGGACTGCGTGATTCCAATCTCTCGCCGAACTTCCCGACGAATGCCGCGATGGGTTTGCAGATCGCGCAGGCGTCGGGTGACGCGCCGAGCAACGTACAGATGCAGGGCATGGTGGCCATCACGCCCACCGTCATCGAGGAGATCCTGCAGGCAGTCGCGCCCAACGGCCTCTACCTGAAGGACTACAACCGCACCGTCACGGCGCAGAATCTCGAGCATACGATCCATGAGTTCCAGCTGGGCGCGAAACAGCCGCAGGACCAGAGCCGCAAGGAATTCACCCATGTGCTCTCCTCGGTCTTGCTAGACAAGATCAAGTCGCTACATGGCTCGGCGCTGAAGCCGGTGCTCTCCATTCTGGAGAAGGCGCTCAAAGAGAAGGACATCCAGATCTACTTCTCTAATCCAAACGCGGAGCTGGTCCTTCAGCAGCTTGGGTTGGCGTCTACTGTCAGCCAGGGCAACGGCGATGGCTTCATGGTGGTGGATACGAATGCCGGCGGCAATAAAGCGAATCAGTACGTCACCGAGACACAGACGGATGTCGTGACGCTGCTGCCCAATGGGGGAGCGCTGCACCACCTGCAGGTCTCGATCACGTATAACAAGACTGGCTCGGTCTACGAAGGCACGACACAATTCGAAGATTACCTGGATATTCAGCGCACGTACCTGCCGGGAACCGCCACCGTGCTTGGATACTCGGGATTCGCGCCGCAAACATTTGGATTCTCGCAATGCAATGGACTGTATGCGTCGCCGATCACCGACTGCACCAGCCCGGTCCACGCGATCACCGGCGTAAGCACGGCGAGTGATGTGCCGGGCCGGACAATGGTAATGGGAACGGTTCTCGTCCAGTGCGGCCCAAACCAGGACCCCGCCGCATACATGCAATCAGTTGACTACAACGCGTGCTACAACAACCCGACGCCACACACGCAGAACGTGTACATGGAGTGGTACACGCCGAATGCGTTTACGATGGATGCCAGCGGGCATGGCACGTACACGGAACTGGTGCAGAAACAGGCGGGAAGTTCCGACTTCCTGCTGGGTGTGGGCGACTACCTCACGGTCTATGTAGATACGTCCCAGCTGCACGCGAAGGCATCCAGCGTCAGCCAGAATACGCTCGTGACATCAGACGCGCAGTTCACGGCGCTGACGAAAAATCTCACGCCAGTGATCAATCACCAGCAGTTGCTCACCGATACCAATGTCACCTTCAACTTCTGATCCGCAGGGAAATCAGCCTGACCGGCAGCACGTAACAGTCGCGGCCGCGCTTCGCAACGCCACTGAGCGCCTGCGCGGTGCTGGCATTTCTGAGACACCCGCGCTGGACGCCGAGGTACTGCTCGGCAGTGTGACCGGCATGAGCAGGGCACAGCTACGAGCGTATAGCGAGCGACTGCTGACGGCATCCGAAGCAGAGACGTTTGGCACGCTGCTGACGCGGCGGTTAGCGCATGAACCGGCAGCCTATCTGACCGGCCACCGGGAGTTCATGGGGCTGGATTTTCTGGTGGACGCTCGGGTACTCGTCCCCCGGCCTGAGACGGAGTTGCTGGTGGAGGATGCGCTGCGCGAAATCAGGACCAGGCTTGATAGAGGGAGCGAGCCCGTTGTCGCGGATATTGGCACCGGCAGTGGGGCCATCGCGGTCTCCATCGCGGCGCTCGAGCGAAGGCTGCATCACCTCTATGCGACGGATATTTCAGCCGACGCACTGGCGCTCGCGCGGGAGAATGCGGAGCGGCTCGGCGTAGCGAAGCAGATCACCTTCCTCACGGGGGATCTGCTTGATCCCATACCAGCGCCGCTGGATATCGTGCTCGCCAACCTGCCGTATGTCGCCCGCCACACGCGAGCAGATCTGCCCAGGGATGTGAGCATCTATGAGCCAGCGATCGCACTCTATGGAGAGGATGACGGGCTGGGGCACTTTCGCCGTTTCTTCCAGCAGGCGCCCAACAAAGTGCGGCCGGGCGCCGTGCTCATGCTGGAATTCGGCTACGACCAGCGGCAGGGCATTGAATCTCTGGCGGTTGCGGCGTTTCCACAGTGCGGCTTGCGATTCATGACTGACTACAGCGGCTGGGATCGCTATGTCGTGATTCACGTGCCATAAATGCCTCTCGCGCGAGCCGCGAGCACCGAGCTGTTCCGGATCTCCCACTCGCTCATCCAGCGCCATTTGCGATGCGCATGCGTGCGATGTTACACTAAGATACCGTACTGAAATTGAGGCGGTAGCCCGACAGGCGTTTTCTCTATCAGACAGCGTGATGGCGAAGCGCAGATCATTCTCGTGGCGCGCCTGGACGGGTGGACCGAGGCACCTGAAGCATGAGCGAGCATCAATACAATTTGGGTCGGGTGGAACTGCTCGATGCTGAAGCAATTGGTAAGCCGGGCAACCGGCGCTTTCGGCTGATCGCCCGCAGTCCACGTGGCAGCGCAAGTCTCTGGCTGGAGCGCGGCCAGCTCGAAGCGCTTTCTCTCGCCGTCGACCAGATGCTTGCGCAGATCTCCGGCGGAGAAATTCTCCGTCTAGAGGCTATGTCGTCCATTCCTGAGCCACCGGGCGCGCCTGATGATTTTCCGTTGGAGCCGGAAACGGATTTTCACGTTGGACAACTTCAGCTCGGCTACGATGAGGATCACGACCTTATCGTCATGCGCGCGGCCCCGATGGAACTCATCGAGCAAGATGGGGAGCTCGTCGTCCGCGAAGATGTTGAGCCGCAATTCTCCGCTGACATCACACGGGCGCAAGCCTCACGACTGAGCCAGCATATCTTCGCTGTACTCGCCTCCGGGCGGCCGCGCTGCCCCTTCTGCGGCCAGCCGATGGAAGAGCAGCACGTCTGCGCAAAGCAGAACGGCTATCACCCTGCGAGCCTCAACTAGCCAGCATACGCTCGTGAAACGCACGCACCCGGTCGACATGCCCACCCGTGCCAGCGCTCGGTATTTTTGCATAAAACCCGCGCACGTGTGAACCATACGTGCGACATGTGCGTACTACCTAGGTAAGCAGGCAGGATGGCCTCCTGTCGCCGCGATTCACACCCTGATGCGCGCCAGCTCACTCATGTGGATCGTATGCCACCCAGGAGACTCAGATGTTGCGGGCTCTTTATCGCATGTACCTGTACGTCGTCTGGCTCGCGCTCCTCATCTTCGCTGCCGGCACGACGGTCGCGTTCCTGTCCTCGTTCTTGCGGGTCAATGTCCTGAGCAGTGGCATGCCCAATCTGGATCAGCAGCGTCAGTTGGTGCAATCCGGCATCTTTGTACTGGTCGCCTGGATCATTGCCGCCGGACTGGGAGGCCTGCACTACTGGCTCTCGCTGCGTGACATGCGCGAAGATCCAGGGGCAGGTTCAGGCGCGGTGCGCGCCCTCGCGCTTAACTTTGTGCAGGCATCGAGCACGCTGATCGCGGCCGTTGGCCTCAGCCAGGGCCTCACGGCGCTGGGCGGCCAGGACCCTACCGGTGCGGCAGTTCCGCTCGCGCTAGGTATCGTCTGGCTCGGCGTCACACTGCTCATCCAGTATGAACGGAAGCGCGTGGCGCCACGTGCAGGTGCGCCGCTGGTGTTGCAGCGGCTGCATCTCTATGGCGTGCAGTTCATCCTGCTGCTGGTCACTATTGGCTCGTGGCAGGCGGCGGGATCGAACGTCGCGCAGCACGCCCTCATTACAGGCAGAGGAGCACCGGTATGGTGCCTTGAGTACCCGGTAAATAGCCCGCTTCCCATAGAGTGCCTCGCGCTTGGCGAACCGGCCGTGCTGAAGCAGATCGCCTGGCAATGGATCGGCGTTGTGGTCATCGTGGCGGGCGTATTGCTCTATGGGTGGATGGCGCGCAATGATCACAAATCCACTTTGCGGCTGGTCGCCCACTACCTTGGTTTGGCCGCGGGAATCATCTGCCTCGCCATCGCCTTCCACCAGATGGTATTTGATCTGGGTAGCGCCGCACTGGGGTCCATTCAATCCGCGTCGGTAGATACGTGGAGCTTCATCTGGTGGGGCGCGGTGGGCGCGCTCGTCGTCACGCTCTATGCGTTCTGGCTTGCACGGGATAGCATCGCCGACCGCGCGCTCGCACCCGCAATTCTCGCGACTGCCCAGGCCCTGATCGCTGTCATTCTGGCGTTTCCCTTCTGGATGGGCTGGGATCGATTCCTCGTTGCGCTCGTGGACCGTCTCTCACCAGGCGCGCCCGCCCAACCAGGCACGACGTTTGTGGCGGCGCTAGCGCTCCTGCTAACGGGCGTGCCCTATATCCCGTTCGCCTTGCGTGTACGCCAGAGCGCCAGCAGACGCACCAGTATCTCTCCCCGCCGCGCGCTCGTGCTTGCCGGGCTGGCGGCGGGCGTCCTGACCAGCGCGGCCAGTTTCATCACGCTCATCTACACCCTGCTGACGGCGCTGCTTTCCGCGGCACTTCCCGACTGGCAAAACACGGCACGCTCATCAGCGGTCGCGCTCGTGGTCGGACTCGCCATCACGACGATCTACATCTGGCGCAGTCGCAGCGAACGGGCATTCGTGCGCCATGAGCCGGTAGCGGCAGCGAGCAGCCAGCCGACGGCTGAAACGCAACCGGCTACGGTAAGTGAGGACATCGAGCCACTCCTGCGCGACCTCATGGAGGGACGGCGTTCCATTGAAGAAACGGCGAACATGCTGCGCCAGCGCGGCATTCACTAGTGCGACTGAGACATCGGCGTGATGTTGTACGGTGGTCGCTAGCGGTGGCAGATGATATACTTTCACACGATCCTGCGCGAGGCTGTATAGGACGTTACTCCATACCATGCCGCTCAGGCTGTCGTGATTTGTCTGTCGCGCGCTGGGCCAGGAGTCGCGCAGCCCGCAATGCTGGCAACTTGCTCATGCGCCCGGTGATCAGTGTGTGCGATCAAGAGGTGATGACACATGGCAATGACGCGTGTGAAAAGACCGACCCTCAGCGAAATGGACCTCAATCCCGGCAAGCGTGCGCGACTGCATCGGCTGCTGTACAAGTACGGCCCGGGCAATGGCACGCTGCTGTTCCTGCCCATCGACCAGGGCCTGGAGCACGGCCCGCGTGACTTCTTCCCCAATCCGCCCTCGAAGGACCCTGAATTCCAGTTCCGGCTGGCGAAAGAGGGGGGGTTCTCTGGCATCGCGGTACAGATCGGACTAGCGCGCAAGTATTTCTCCCGCTATGCGGGTGAAGTGCCACTTGTACTCAAGCTGAACGGCAAAACCGAGATCCCTCCCGACAAGGCGCCCATCTCCCCGTGCAACGCCACCGTTGAGGACGCCGTCGCGCTCGGCGCAGATGCGGTGGGCTATACGCTCTATGTCGGCACGCCACTTCAGACGGAGGATTTTATCCAGTTCCGCAAGGTGCGTGAGGACGCCGAGCGCTTCGGCATGCCAGTCATAGTATGGGCGTATCCGCGCGGCGAGGCAATCGAGGCGAAGGGCGGTCGCGACAGCTTTTATGCCGTCGATTACGCGGCCCGCGTCGCCTGCGAACTGGGAGCCGACGTCATAAAGCTCAACGTGCCAAAGATCAATCCCGAGAAGGATACAGCGGCGCCCAAACCGTACAGTTCAATGCAGGTGACAGTCGAGGAAGCGGTACACCAGGTCATTGAATCCGCCGGGCGCACGCTCGTCATCTTCAGCGGTGGCGAGATGCAGGGCGAGGGCGATATCATCCAGAAGGCGCGTATCGGTATGGAAGCTGGCGGCACCGGCCTCATCTTTGGTCGCAACGTCTGGCAGCGCCCGTACGAAGAGGCGCTTGAGCTTTCGCGTCGATTTAAGGAAATGTTGCAGGAATACAGCGCCGAATAGGCACAGTCACTCGCGCGACATGGCAGGGCACCACTCACCGCAGTCGGTGCCCTGTGTTCGTTCCCGGGCATGCCGCACGCTCACAGTCGTACTACGGACTGTGCAGGGTTGCGCATGCCTTGTATACTAACGGCTGATGCGAGACCAGCCACAGCTGCACCCACACGAAACACCACAGGCATCCACAGGTCTGGTCCAGGAGAGGAGCGCATGGAATCAATTCGCGTGATGATCATCGATGAGCACCCGCTATTCCGGCAAGGGTGCCGGTGGGCGCTCGAACTGGCTGGCGACTGCACTGTCGTCGCCGAGGCGGCCGAGAGCAAAACCGGGCTGGAACTGGCTAAACAACATTCGCCCGATGTCGTGCTCATCGACGCGCTTCTCTCCACTAATGATTCGCTCGAGCTAGCGCGGCAAATCAGGCATATTTCACCCCGCGTAGCGATCATCATGTTGACCGCGTTCGAGGATGAGGAGCAGTTGTTCCAGGCCATGAAGCTGGGAGCCGCTGCCTATCTCCTCAAAGGCATTACTCCCGAGGAGCTGGTCAACGCGGTGCGCAAGGTCAGCCAGGGCATTTATATCATCAATGACAACGTGCTCTCGCGTCCGACGGTCGCAGGACGTGTCTTGCGTACGTTCCGCGAGATGACCGCCGAAGAGCCGCCCGAAGTGCAACCGCTCTACTCACCGCTCTCGCAGCGTGAGATCGAGATTCTCGACTACATCGCGCGCGGCAACAGCAATAAAGAGATCGCCAAATCGCTCAAGATCAGCGATCAAACTGTGAAGAACCACATTACTTCAATTTTGAAGAAGCTATCGGTAAACGATCGCACGGCGGCTGTCGTGCATGCGCTCAAACACGGCTGGATCAAAATGGACGTGGAGTAGAATAGCCTGAGATGGCCACGTGGCCATCTCACCATCTGGGTCTGGCACCTCGTCCTACGATCACGCGGGTGGATGTTAGTGCGGAGGGAAAGGGGACCGCGCGTGTCATCTGGCCCTATGGATTTGCCCGGACTGCCACCTCTGGATGACGATGGCAAAGCCGGAAACGACCCAACTTTCTCAGAAGACAACGATTCACGAGCGACAGCCGCGCGCATGCCCATCAGCGGCAGCGCGGCCGATCTGTTTGCGCGCAGTGCCAGCCTGGACGTTTCGCCCGGACGAACACAGAGTAATCTCCCGGCTATCTCACCCCATACAGAGGGAAATCTCTCCGCGCTCACGAACCGTGGCGCGTTCAGCATGACCACCAGCATGCGAGCGCTCATGGCCGCGCGTGAAGCCACGCAAGATGAGGGTCTCACACCTGATCCTTGGGATGCGCGCGCTGATTTCCTTGGCATCTGCACGACCGAGCTGGAGCGCATCGTACGCGAGCTTGCGGAACTGCGCCCACTCATCACGCAATTTGGCAAAGAGCGCGAGAAATTCAATCAACGGCGTGTGCTCGCGGCGGCCCGCCAGCGCGAGATGGAAGAACGGCTCGAACACTTCTCACGTCAGGAAATTCGCTCCATCTATCTGGAAGCTACGGAGTCTGACAAGCGCGCGTTCATGCTCTCCGAGCAACTTGAGCGGCTTACTTCCAAGGTGCAGCTGTATGATCGCTACGCGGAGCATCTCCGGCGCACGATAGCCAGTTTGCAGGGGCGGCAGGAAAGCATCGCTTCAGAATCCGGCTTTCCCGCCTCTTCCCATACGGCAACCGGCTTGCCCGTGGCGCGACCGGGCGTTCCGACGGGCGTTGCGCCGACCGCCGCTCAACCCCATCCTACAGCCACATCGTGGGCCGCTAATCAGTCGATGCAGAACAGCAGGCAGGTACTGCGCGTGCAGGAAATCACCCGCTCGTTGATGGCGGAGCGTTTGCATAGTGGAGCCGCTCAGGCGCTTGCGAATGTGGTACTGACGGCGGAAGTCGTCGACAAGCTGCTCGTGGCAAACCCGGCCCATGCCGCGGAAGAGATGCAACGGCTGAAAGATATGGTGAAATGGAGCCTGAATGAGACGCGCAAGCTCCTTTTTCAGCTCAGACCTGTGCAGATGGCCGACCTTGACCTCGCGGATGCTCTTCAGCGCTACAGCAAGGATGTGGAGACGCTGTTTGAGGTATCTATCATCATCTCCGGGGCAGAGACCATGCCACGACTTGCCGATGATACGCGTGACCAGCTCTTTCGGATCATGCAGGAGGCGATCCTGAACGCGGCGGAACACGCGCACGCGCAGCAGATCATCGTCTCGTGCCAGGTGCTCCCCGGCCAGTTGATTCTGATGGTGGATGACGATGGAACAGGCTTTGACGTTGAGCCAGCACTCACGAGTGCGCGCCAGGGCCATACACTTGGCCTCGCCAACATACAGCAGCGAGCGGATCTGGTGAATGGCTGGCTGAAAATCGAAAGTTCGCGCGGCCATGGCACGCACATTGAACTAACTGTGCCAGTGTAACAAACAGGCGTTTAGACGCAAAAGCACTACCCGAGTGACCAAGTGCGTTACCAATAGTAGGAGCCTGCGTTGTATCGACATGAGAAGCCCAGCATATCTGGCAACAGGCATTGCCGAGTGTACTGGGACCATCTGTGACGAGACACCCAGGCAGACGTGCCCGGGTCGCAGGCACAGAACCCTGATCGTTCCTGCTAGTGCGGCGCCGGTGGCCGCGGAACTCCGGCAAATCGTGTGACCTCCGTTTGGAGGGGTTGTGTGGGCGCGTGGCGGGCGGAGCATAGCACGGCCGAACGGCACCGCGCACTCTGTCAGAAATACAGAGGGGGAAACGTTCATGTTGGATCGCATGTTTGGCCGCGAGCGTGGCCAGGGCCTCGTCGAATATGCGCTGATTATCGCGCTCGTCGCGGTGGTCGTCATTGGCACACTCATCTTGCTTGGCCCGCAGATTTCTTCGATCTTCCAGAACATCAGCAACAACCTGTAAGGCCAGTAAGCTGAGTAGGTCGCCTGGCTGCCGGCCCGTACTCGCTGTACGCGGCCGGCGCTGTTGCGCTCATGACCGAATGCCCGGAGTCAGCCCACAGGAGTCGCAAAAAACTCCGTGCGCGCATCCTGGGGCGACTTGTCGCGCGCATCAAGGCGAGGCTGGCCGTTCAATCGCCATCCAACCAAGCCATTTGCTATAGGAGGTAACCAGCCTATGGCTACACCTCGTCCGCCGCGTGCACGGGCCTCCGGTGGGCGGACCCTGATGCTGCTGGGCGTCTTACTCGCGCTAGCCGCTGGCACAATTGTGGTGTACATCGTAAGCCAGTCGACATCGAGCAATACCCAGATGGTCACGGTTGTCGTCGCCAAACAAGATCTGCCTGCTGGCACGATATTGACCGTCGCGCCCACGGATAGCACGCACATGTCCATCTCGGATGCATTTGAAACCAAGGCCATCCCTGCGAATGATGTGCCGCCAAATGCCTTCCAGTACGTCTCGCTGGACGATCTGAACGTCAAGCTGAACAATCAGGTCATCGTGAGCACGATTTATTCGGGAGACGTACTGCGTACCAGTGATCCGCGACTCGTGGCGCTGGGAAGCGGCGCCGTCGGCAGCTGGACGAACAACAATCCGGCGCGCATTAAAACGGGGGACGTGCTCACATTCTGGAGTTTGTCTTCCAGCCCCGGTGGCAAGCCGCCCGCAGTTGCCGGTGACACGATCGACATCATCGTGACGGAGTGTAACTTGCAGGGCGCCAAGACGAGCAACGGATGTGAGACCCAGACGACACTCCAGAACGTGTACGTCTATGGTGTCGCGGGCAATACACTCGTGCTCGTGCTTTCGCATCAGGATGCGCTGGCCCTGAAGTATCTGAAAGAAACCGGCAACGCGGAACTTGTTATCCGCAAGCCGGGCGACACCGCACCCGCTGGCACGGTGCCGGTTGATGGCTCGTATATCGTCAAGAACTTCAATTTCTAGAAAACCGAGAGTACCGCGCTCCGTCCTTAAGCGCATACGGGCCATTGGTCCCATCTGATGCGAAGGCGCATGGAGCGCGGTATACTGGCTATCAGCTGCTGAGCTGTATACTGCAAAATCGCGGCGGTTACTTTCCTGCACAATTTTCGGAGCAGTGGCCCCGTTCGTCTTGTGCACTGCGTGAGATAGCAAGAGCTTTTGGCGACTGCTTGTACGGGATAGGTGAATGGGACATGATACAGCCTCCTGAGACACGCGCTACCAGGCAAATTCGTGTGCTCGTTGTCGATGACGTCCCCGATATGGTGCAGAGCATTCAGAAATTTCTGCTCTTCGAGCGCGACATCAAGGTCATCGGCGCCGCCAGCAGTGGTCGCGAAGCAATTGCCAAGGCGCAGTCGCTCACGCCCGACATCATCCTGATGGATATTAACCTGCGCGACGTCGATGGACTGACTGTCACCAAGCAGATCACCACCACGACAAACTGCATCGTCGTGATGATGTCCGTACACAACGAACCGGAGTTCTATGGCCGCGCCATGCTGGTTGGCGCTCGCGGCTACCTGCCCAAGCCGTTTTCGCAGGAAGAGCTGGTAACGACCATCCGCGCCGCCATGGAGATGGGCGGCAACGTGACTGGGACTGGCACCGGCACTCCACGGCCTCCCGCGCCACCACCGGATCCCAGCCGGTTGCGGCGTATCATCGCCATCTATAGTCCGAAGGGTGGCGTTGGGCGCAGCGTACTCGCCGCCAATCTGGCAATCGCGCTCAAGCAGGAGACGAACGCTCGGGTTATACTCGTGGATGCCAATCTCGTGGCCGGCGACGCGCACGTTCTCCTCAATATCAATACGCCCAACAGCATCGACGATCTGCGCGAGGCGGGTTCGCTCGATCAGGATATCATTGACAGCGCGGTCGCCATACATGAAGGATCAGGTGTTGGCGTCTTGCGCGCACCTGTCACGCCGGAGTCTTCCGAGCAGTTCACGTCAGATTCCATGAAAGCCATCCTCGTGGAGCTGCGCGATCACTATGACTACCTCATCATCGACAACGATGCCTCATTCTCAGACGCAAATCTGACCATCCTGGAGATGGCCGATGTGATCCTGGTGCCCACCACACTCGAAGTAACGACCATCAACCGTGTAGCGCAGTTTCTGGACGTAGTGGACCGTCTGGGCTTCGGCCGCGCCAAGATCAAGCTAATCTGCAACCGGGTGGATAGCATCTACGGCATCCAGCCCAAACTCGTGCAGCAGCGACTGGGCATCAAGTTCGTCGCCCTTGTCCCGGAGGATGCACGCCTGGTCGCCAGTTCGGTCAACCGCGGCGTCCCGTTTGTGTTGTCGAGCAAGAATGCCACCATCACCAAGGCGATGCAGAGCCTCGCAAAGCGAGTGGTCGCGCTGTGCAGCGATCCAGCGGGCGGCCCACCCGAGAAGGCGTCGTCGCGCTGGCCATTCCGCTAGCCAGGTAGAACGCGGCTGGCGATTGCTCTCCGTCTGAAAGTCCAAAAGCGGTTGACCAGAAATTGGCCAATCGCTATAGTGATGGTACTCTCGTTGCGGAGCACATCAACCGCATGAATCGGAAGGACAGCGACAGGGAAGGCGTAGTGCCATTGACCACATACGAGCGGCGCGCACGAGTTAGAGTCTTCAATCTGGCTTCCTCCACTCGATGGCAAGCATATACTTCGCATTCGTGAAGCCATTCATGTTCGACACGATGGCCAGGTACAGGTAGGGGGGCGGCAGTGGGTCTCTCGCGACGATTCGACGAAGCATCACGAGGCACGAACGGCAACTCGAGCAACGGAGGCGACCCGCGGCAGGGTCTGCTTTCGGGCCGGCTGGGTCCAAACAGCGGAAGCTTTCCGCCCGGGCCACCTGATTTCAATACATCGACGCCCGCACGGTCCGGCCCTTCGGATGGTCTTGGAGGCATCGCCGGACGCGCTGGATACGGCGGAATGAACAGCGCGGCAGCAGCCCGCGAAAACAATTTTTTCGACCTCAAACGCAAGGTGCAAAATGCCTTGATCGCCGAGCTCGATCCCAAACTCGATCTGAGCCAGACGGCGCAGGTGCGGCGCACGATTGAGGAACAATTCAACCGCATCCTGGAGCAACAGGGAGTAGTGCTCAACCGGCTGGAGCGCAATCGGCTGTTCGAGGCGATCACAGCCGAGATTCTGGGGCTGGGGCCGATCGAGCCACTCATCAGCGATGAGAGCGTCTCGGAAATCATGGTCAATGGCCCGCGCCAGGTCTATGTAGAGCAACATGGCCGGCTCTATCGCACAGATGTACATTTCAAGGACGACGACCACGTGATGCGCGTGATCGATCGAATTATCTCACCGCTTGGCAGACGCTGCGATGAGGCCCAGCCATACGTTGACGCGCGCCTGCCAGATGGCTCGCGTGTCAACGCGGTGATTCCACCCATCTCGCTTGTTGGACCGGTCATCACGATCCGGAAATTCGCGAAGCGGCCGCTGAAGGCGGAGGACCTCGTCCGGCTGGGCACGATCTCACAGCCGATGGTCGATTTTCTGAGTGCCTGCGTCGCGGTTCGGCTGAACGTCATCGTCTCGGGCGGCACTGGAAGTGGCAAGACGACTCTTCTCAACGTGCTCTCCAGCTTCATTCCCGGCGACGAGCGCATCATCACGATCGAAGACGCCGCTGAGCTGCAGCTACAGCAGGATCATGTGGTTCGACTGGAGAGCCGGCCAGCGAATATCGAAGGCAAAGGACGTATCTCTATTCGCGATCTCGTGGCAAACGCCCTGCGCATGCGGCCAGATCGGATCGTGGTCGGTGAGTGCCGCGGTGGTGAAGCGCTGGACATGCTCCAGGCCATGAATACGGGCCATGAGGGAAGCATGACCACGGTTCACTCCAACAGTCCACGCGATACACTGAGCCGCCTGGAGACGCTCGTGCTGATGGCTGGCATGGACCTGCCGTTGCGCGCGATCCGCGAACAGATTGCCAGCGCGATTCATCTGATCGTCCACCAGGAGCGCATGAAAGACGGCACCCGCAAGGTGACGACGATCAGCGAAGTGTTGCGCATGGAGGGCGATATCATTACTATGCAGGATCTTTTCGTGTATGAGCAAACCGGCATCGAAAACGGCCGGGTTGTCGGCCGCCTTCGCCCGACCGGCATACGCCCCAGTTTCATGGAGCGTTTCGAGCTAGCCAGCATCCACTTGGCCCCGTCGGTGTTCGGCTACGGTGAAGGCAGTTGGCGAGGCTAAAGTCGCCGTCTGTCTTCCCGCGCAGCGCTTATCGCGGCGGCGTAAACCGTCGCCCGCAGTGCCGGTGGACAGTCGCGTACGAAATGTGGCCAGGTGGAGCGGTGGTATGGCGATACTCCTGGGCTTGCTCATGGGAGCGGGCATAGCGCTACTCTTTGTCGGTTTGCAGCGCATTGTTGATACACGTGTCAATGTCGTCGCGAACCGTATCGATACGATTTTGCCAAGTCGCGCGAGTAGCGCCGAGAGGGCACCGCGCCGCGGTTTAGGGCTGCGAAACCGGCGCGACCGTCCGCGCGTCTACTGGCAAGAAGACGACGCATCCGGATCGCGCAGCTTTACCAACGGGCTCGCTCGCGATCTCGCGCGTGCCGACATCAAGATCACAGTTGGTGAATACACCGTCATTACGGTTGTGCTGGCGAGCGTAGGTGCACTACTGGGCTTCGCGCTTCCCATCGCCGGACACTATCTGCTCGCAGTGATCATGCTTGCGGTAGGCTTCTATGGGCCGCGCGTCTACGTAACACGACGCAAGCGCAAACGTCAGCAACTGTTCAACACCCAGCTGGCGGACGTCATTACGCTGATGTCCGGCTCATTGAAGGCCGGGTATGCATTGCTCCAATCCATGGAGCTGGTCGCGCGCGAGGCTCCGCAGCCAGTAGCAGGCGAGTTCGACCGCGTAGTACGCGAAGTGGGCCTTGGTCTCTCGCCCGAAGAGGCACTAGGCAATCTCGTTGAACGGATGCAGTCCGAAGATCTCGAGTTGCTAGTCACCGCCATTAACGTGCAGCGAGAAGTCGGTGGCAACCTTGTCGAGGTGCTCGATATCATCGCCAGCACAATCCGCGATCGTGTCAAGCTGCTCGGTGAAGTGCGCGTGCTGACAGCTCAGCAGCAATATTCAGGCTATATCATCGCGCTGCTCCCCGTCGCGCTTGCCTTGCTGCTGGGACTCATTAACCCCTCCTATATGCTGGGTGTCTTCCAGGAGACAACCTGGTGTGGCTGGACGATGCTCGGGTGTAGCGCGATCATGATTCTGGCGGGCTTCCTGTTAATCAGGCAGATCGTCAACATCAAGGTATAGGGAGAGGCCCATGCTGCTGCTGCAGATCAAACCATTCATGCCGCTCATCGCGGGCCTTCTGGCATTCACGGGTGTATTGCTGACGGTGCTTGGCGCATCCACCCCCACAGAAGCCGACCTGATGAAGCGCCGTCTTGAACAGGCGACGAGACGTATCCAGTCGCTCGATGACGTCGAGATGCAGGCACCATTCACAGAGCGATTCCTGAAACCACTGGCTAACCAGATGTCTCGCGTGGTTTCACGTGTGACGCCCGCGGGTGTGCTGGAGGGCACGCAGCGGCAACTCATGTACGCGGGCCTGTTTGGCCGGATGCAGGTTTCAGACTTCATGGGTATGAAGGGGCTCGCGATACTGCTAGGTGGCGGATTGGCATTCGGATTGGGCCTGCTGACCAAGCAGGCTACAGCGGGCATGCTGATCATCCTGATTATCTTCCTGACCCTTGGCTACTTTCTGCCAGATCTGTGGCTGCGCGGCCAGGTCTCGCGACGCAAGGAACAGATCGCACGCTCGTTGCCAGATGCGATCGACCTGCTTACCATCAGTGTCGAAGCTGGCCTCGGCTTTGATCTGGCGCTCGCCCGCGTCGTCACCAAATCGGATAATGCACTGACACGCGAATTCGCACGCGTCATTCAGGAGATGCGCATCGGTATCGCCCGTCGCGATGCCTTGCGCGCGCTTGTCGAGCGTACCGACGTTGATGATCTGAGCACCTTCATTTCGTCGATCATTCAGGCAGAGCAGTTGGGCGCGAGCGTCGCGAATGTGTTGCGCATCCAAGCGGATGAAATGCGCACGCGACGTCGCCAGCGAGCCGAGCGGCTCGCTCACGAAGCGCCCATCAAAATGCTCTTCCCGATGGCATTTCTCATTTTCCCACCCATCTTCGTGGTGGTGCTTGGACCTGCCATCCCCAAGATATTGAAAACGTTCTCGCCCAATCTGCCCCTGTAGCAGTTTGTGAGCGGCGACTGGTCGTCATTTGTCCTTGCCATGCGTGGGCTGGCCATGCGGGGAGCGCCCGTCCGTCCCATCGTTGGATTGCGGCGCCTTCGGTGGCTGGGCAGACGCGCCTTGGCCCTGAGGTGACCGCGTGGCGCCCGCTGCGGAAGCGGGCGGCCTCACGCCATGCTTTGGAGTGCCGCTATCCTTGCGGCTAGTCGCTTTTGGGTCGTGGTGTTCCTTCCCATGCCCATCATTCTTGCCGGGGTGACCGGCGCGCGGTACCTTCCCGTGTTTCTGGTTTGATTCTGGGGCAGAACTCTGCTTCGCCTTCGGAGTGGCTGACGGAGTAGCGGTCGCGCGGGGTGTTGTGACAACTGTCGGCGCGGGCGTAGGACCGCTCGCGGCGGCTGGCGAGAACGCGGCAGAAGCCGTGACAGGTATTCGTACATAGAGATGATGCAGCGCGAGATCCGCTGAGGCAGCGACGTGTGATGACGTCCTCTGCTGATTCTGGGCAGGATGCTGTTGCTGCGAAGTTCGCGCTGATGGCTGTTGCATGCTATGCGCGGCGCCAATCTCGGACTGGTGGGCGGAATGTCCAATGTGTTGCCCAGCCGCGAAACCAGCGATGCTGGTCGAGAGCAGAAACGCGCTCAGGAGGCGAATCTGACGCATATCGAACTGGATCTGGATCCGGCGCATCCGAAGAGTACCCTTCCCTGGCGAATGGTGGCAATTGTCCGTGCGTGGAGGTGCTTCAGTACTGAGCTCGCACAGGCCATGCCAAGCCACTTCGCCAGAGAATCGCAGAGCCCTATGGCAGTCGCTCGATGATGGTCGCAATACCCTGACCAACACCAATGCACATCGTCGCCAGCCCGTAGCGTCCGTTGCGTCGCTCCAGCTCATGCAGCAATGTGGTGAGGATGCGCGCGCCGGAGCAGCCCAGCGGATGGCCTAGTGCAATAGCGCCACCTTGTGGATTCACTTTGGTGGGATCGAGTCCTAGCTCGGTGACGCACGGCAGGGTCTGCGCGGCGAATGCCTCATTCAGCTCGACGGCATCGAGATCATCCACGCTCAGATGGGTACGAGCCAGCACTTTACGTGTCGCGTAGATCGGGCCAAGGCCCATGTACGCGGGGTCCACACCTGCGACAGCCGACGCCACGAATCGCGCGCGTGGATGCCATCCGCGCTCTTCCGCGCGCCTTGCCGACGACAAAACCAGCGCGGCGGCGCCGTCGTTGATGCCAGAGGAGTTGCCTGCTGTTACCGTACCATTCTTCTTGAACGCGGGTTTGAGGCGCGCCAGCTTCTCCACAGTGGTGTCGCGCCGGGGATGTTCGTCCGTGTCAACGCGGCGCGTGCCTCCAGCACCGTCAGGGACGTCCACTGGCACGATCTCATCGCGAAATCGCCCACCGTCGATAGCCGCAATGGCCCGCTGCTGACTCTGCGAGGCCCAGGTATCCTGTGCCTCTCGTGTGACGCCATAACGCTCGGCCACATTCTCCGCCGTCTCGCCCAAGCTATATGGATAGTACATCTCCGCAAGGCGGGGATTGACCATCCTCCATCCTAGCGTTGTATCGTAGAGCTGCGTGCCGCCACGCTTGAATGGTGAGTCCGGCTTCATCATCACGTAGGGCGCGCGTGTCATGCTTTCCACGCCGCCCGCTACGATGGTCTCGCCTTCACCAGCCTGAATCGCATGCGCGGCGCTGTTCACTGCCTGCAGGCCGGAGCCGCAGAGCCGGTTGACCGTCTGGCCCGCTACTTCCGCTGGCAGACCTGCCAGAAGGAGCGACATGCGGGCGACATTGCGGTTATCCTCGCCCGCCTGGTTCGCGCAGCCCAGCACGACATCTTCGATGTCTTCACCGTCCACTCCGGCGCGGCGTATTGCCTCGACAATAGCCAGTGCCGCCAGATCGTCGGGACGTATATCCTTGAGCGCGCCAGCATAGCGACCGATGGGCGTTCGAACAGCCGAGAGAATGACGACGTCTTCCATTCGCGAGAGGCCCTCTTTCTAGCTGCTTCGCCCGCCAGGGTGGAAACGCTCAGGCGGGCGAAGCGGAACATCAGCGCCCCTGGAAGTGTGGTGTTTCTTTCGTCATGAATGAGCGCATGCCCTCTTTCTGGTCTTCACTGGCGAAGAGCAGGGCAAAAAGGCGCTTCTCATAAGCAAGGCCGTCTTCAAGCGGCATCTCGAATGCCTTGAGCACAGCTTCCTTCGTAAAGAGCGTCGCAAGCGGCGCCTGCCTGGCCACTTCAGTGGCAAGCTTCTTCGCCTCAGTGAGATGCTGTCCATCCGGCACGACACGGTTCACGAGCCCCCAGCGTTCCATATCCTGAGCGCTCACCCGTCGCGCTGTCAGGCACAGTTCCATCGTGCGATACTTGCCTATCGTGCGAGCCAGGCGCTGCGTGCCACCCGCACCACACATGATACCCAGCAAGATTTCGGGCTGGCCGAACTGCGCCTTTTCGCTGGCGACGATCATATCCGCGTGCATTGCCAGCTCATTGCCACCGCCCAGCGCGAAGCCGCCGACAGCCGCGATCATAGGCTTGCGGATGCGACGAATGCGATCCCAGCTCTCGAAGCCGCCGGTTGCCATCTGGATGGCGCCAGCGCCTGACATTTCAGCGATGTCGGCGCCTGCGGCAAACGCGCGATCACCCGCGCCCGTGAGCACGATACAACGCACCGCGTCGTCTCGATCCAGCGCTTCCAGCTTATCCGCCAGCTCAGCGACAAGCGCCCAGTTCAGCGCGTTCAGTTTATCCGGGCGATTGATCGTGGCAATCGCAATCGGGTCTTCTCGCTCGATGAGAATGTACTCTTGTGGCATCGTCGCCTCCTTAACTGTGTGCGGTGAGCGGCACCCCCTCGCAATTCGCCGCGCGGGGCGCCATCCGGCTTAGTATAGCATCGGGAACATGGAACTTCTGCCCTAGCGAGTCCAGAATCCCTGCGGATCGCATTCGCGGATGATGCGCAGCTCATCAGGTGTCGGCGGCAGCGTCTCGCGCGCGTCACTGGCTACCTGAAGATCCCAGCCCGTGTGCGCACGGACGATATCAGGTGTTGTACCGGGATGCCATGACCGCAGTTCCATCTCATGTGTCTGCGGTGCGAAGCCGAGAACGGCGAGCGTTGTGATCACCGCAGATGGGCCGCCACGCGGCAGGCCGACCCGCTCACGCCAGTTGCCGCCATCACCATAGCCGGGGCTGGTAATGTAACTGACGCGCTCTGGAAAGCGCTTGCGGTCATGCGCCATTATGATCGCCAGTCGCTGTGCGAGCGAAGCGATATCCGCACCGCCGCCACTCCCCGGCAGCTTTACGCTGGGGTGAGCGCGGTCGCCGACATAGGATGTATTCAGGTTGCCGTAGCGATCAACCTCAGCTCCGCCGACGAAGCCAAGCGCGGCATAGCCTTGCGCCAGCAACCCCATGAGCTTGCCCGTTCCGGTAGCCCATTCCGCGCCGGCAATGTTTGGCGCATCGCCCATCGTGAGCAGCAACTCAGGCGATGGCGTATCGCGCACGACGCCATTTTCAAACAGTCCAGTCGCGTGTGGTGCGTGGGTGCGCTTGGCCAGCGCGAAAGCGATCAGCGGCAGTCGCATGCCCACAAAGACGACATCCTCATCGCGAATTTCCCTGGCAGCGCAAACGACCATCAATTCCTGCGGAGTGTACTCGCGCTCGCGATTATCCATCACACCATCCCCACTGATAGCCGCGCGCTGACGCGCGCTTCTACGCTAGTATCCATAGTCGACCTGCGCCGCGTAGAGATGAGCGCGCGGGGCCAGCGCCCGAAATCGCTCCATACCGAGCCGCGCAATATATGCCTCACGATCCGGCACATCGAGCACCCATTCGCGCAGCCAATCGCTGAATCCATCCGCCGTCCGGCTGCGCTGATGATATTCGGCGAACATCGCGTGATCACGATTGTAGTAGCCTTGCACGGGCGATGGATGCGCACCGCCGGGAGCATGCACGACAGCCAGCGTCTTCATCGCAGGCGCAAGCACCCTGTTGGGATCGCTCAGTATGACCTCCGGCGCTACCACCTCTTCCGCGACATAGATCACGCCGCGAGCCGCAAGCGCGGCCTCTTCGCAGATGCCTAGTCCGCCCCAGACGTGCGCGCGCCCTTGGGCATCCGCGCGCTGCACGTGGACAATAGCGACATCCGGCTGGATTGCCGTAACCAGCAGTTGCGGGGTGCCGTCGAATGGAGACGGCATGAGGCGCATGTGAGGATTGTCGCGTGCGATATCGCTGCCCAGCAGAGACTTCATCGGGATGTAGGGAGCGCCAAGCGCGCCGGCATGAAGCGCGAGCGAAATGCTGTAGTTACTGTGGTCGATAACTTCGATATCATGGGGAAGACCGTGCTCCACAGCACGCCGGTAGTTGTGGCCAAGCCCCTCGCTCACATTGCCGATCCAGGCCGCGATGACCCGCCGCACGCAGCCAGCGCCGATCATCTGATCAAAGAGAATATCCGAGATCGGCCCGATCAGCGTCAGATCGCGCTTGCTTTGCCGGATAATCTCATGCCCAGCGGCAAATGGTATCAGTGGTTCGAGTGCCAGGCCCAGAGCCACGCTCGCGCCATCCGGCACGTATCGGGCAATGGCGTCACTCATGCTCATGACGAGATTACTCATCTCCGTTTTCCGCTCCTCATCCGCAAATCGCGCATCTCGCTGCCATCACTGCGCACCGCCATACATCAATTGCCACGAGAGCGCAGAGCCGGGAACCCACTGTTCGATGCTGCCGCACGCGCGGAAGCCGAGCAGCTCGTACAGATGACGCGCTTCAGGCGTAGCCGTGAGCGTTGCAAGGGTGCAGCCAGCGGACTGCGCATCGCGCAGCGCCAGCGCCATCAGGTTGCCAGCGAGTCCGCGCCTGCGCGCGCGTGGCATCGTCGCGACATGGTAGAATCCGATGGTTTTCCCCTGGCGCAGTGTCGCGAGCGCAGCCGCCACGTGATCTCCCAACGTACCGATGTAGAGTGTGAAGGCAGGATTCTGAATCGTCCAGCGGGCCATCGGACCAGCGGGCACGGAAAAGACCGTACAGATGACGTCGAGCGCCTGCGCGCCGTCCTCTACGCTGCGCACCGCTCTCAGCGCCGCGTTTGGCACGAGAGGTGGCGGCGTCGCCTGCCAGGAGGTGAGGTTTAGCGTCATCGCAGCCGATCCGCCCCAAGTCTGCATGCCAATCGCCCGCAAAGATGAGCGCAGGTCCGGCGGGTCAGTGCCTGGAGTCAGCCACCATTGGAACGGCAGGTTATTCGCGCGGAATGGCTCGATGGCCTGCTCAATATCCGCGACATGCACTTCGCTCGCGGAGCGAAAGCGCATCACGATATTGAGGAGCATCTCCGGCGCGCCAGGCGTCCATACCCGCACGTACTGGGGGCAAGCCTCCGCGTGGGTCTCCGGCACGACGCGCAGCCGTCCCAGGGAGAGCCACGCGTCGCACCAGTTATCCTCAACCGCGCTAGCCAGCCGGCCTAGATCATCGAGCGCCATGCGTCATTCCTTGTCGTCTGGTAGGATATCGACTTGCGAATATCCTCCGCTCCCTCGAACATCAGCCGGTCCGCCCTATTCCTCCTCGCTGGCGCTGGTGCGCTCGACGGCGCGCCCGCCCACCCTCTCTCGCAAGCGGTAGCGCTGGATCTTGCCCGTCGCGGTCTTGGGAAGCTCGGGCACGAATTCAACCCACCGGGGATACTTGACCGGCAGCAATGTTGCCTTGACGTGCTGCTTTAACGTCTCAGCCAACTCCTCAGATGGCGCGACACCATCCTTGAGCACGACAAACGCGTATGGCTTGATGAGGTCGTCAGCGTCCGGCCTGCCCACGACCGCGGCTTCGAGCACGCTGGGGTGCGACACCAGGGCGGATTCGACTTCCACTGGGGAAACCCACTGCCCGCTGACTTTCAGCATGTCATCCGAACGGCCGCCGTACCAGAAGATGCCCTGCTCATCCTGATAGTATTTATCACCGGTCTGGATCCACGGCCCGATGATGGTCGTCCTCGTGCGTTCATGCTTGTTCCAGTATTGTGAGCAGATGCTATCGCCCGCCACGAGCAGATTGCCAATTTCTCCTTGCCTCACAGGTTCGCCCTGCTCATCCACGATGAGCGCCGCATAACCTGGGACCACCTGGCCGGACGAGCCCGGTACAACATGGCCCGGACGATTCGAGACAAAAATGTGGAGTATCTCCGTGCTGCCGATGCCATCGAGAATCTCTACCCCGAAACGGTCACGCCAGCGCAAAAAGAGTTCCGCTGGCAATGCCTCGCCCGCCGACACGCAGACCCGAAGTGACGACGTATCGAACCGCTTCTCGACGTCCGGCAGAGCAAGCATAGCGGCATAGAGCGTCGGAACACCAAAGAAGATCGTAGGATGAAAGTCATTGATGACCTGGAACGCGGCTTCAGGCGTTACGCGCCCGGGATAATGCACGGCGCTGCCGCCGACAGCCAGCGGAAAATACAGACCATTGCCCAATCCATACGCGAAGAATAACTTGGCAGCAGAAAAGGTAATGTCTTCAGGGCCGATCTCCAATATCGGCTTGGCATATAGCTCAACACAACAGTGAATATCATGCTGGAGGTGTACGCATCCCTTGGGAAATCCAGTGCTACCAGAGCTGTACAGCCAGAAAGCCGCATCATCGCGGCTCGTCTGCGCTACCTGCAAGCGCGGGCTGGCCCCACTGAGCAATGGCACATAGTCAATCGTGCCCACGTGTGGAGCGCCAGTGTCATCACGACGGACGACGATTACGTGCCGGAGGTGCGTCAGTTCCCTGCGATAAGGAGCTATCTGCGGCCAGATGCTGTCTTCCACCACAAGAACGCGCGCGCGACTGTCATTCAGGACATACAGATAATCCTGTGGCCGCATGCCGGTATTCATCGGGATAGGCACAGCGCCAATCATGATTGCGCCAAAGAATGTACATGCATGTTCAGGTGAATCAAACAGCAGCACCCCGACACGCTGCTCCATCTCCACGCCCAGCGCGAGCAAGGCGTTGCCAAGCCGGTGTGTCGCGTCCGCCAGTTCCGTGTACGTCCAGTTGCCTGCAGCGCTCCTGAGCGCGATGCGATCGCCCCAGCCTGCGGTAATCGCGCCGTCTACCAGCGCCTGAGCGACGTTATACGTCTCTGGGAGATCAAGGGTGGGATTGGAGCGATCAGTTGCGGGCATTGTGAGCAACGGATGGGAAGCTGTCATAGCATCACCTCCAGAGCGAGCCGCCGTGGCTCGCGGAGCCGACTGTCTTCCAAGGGATACGCGAGGCATCTAGGCACAGGGGTGCTCTTGCAGTATAGACACATGATGATGCACGGTCAACGGAATACTGCCGCGTCGGCATGCCCTTACACATGGAGTGACGGCGGCAGGGGCCACTCAAGAGGTGGCGTGCTTCTTGCTACGTCGCTCTGTTGAGCTTTACCGTAGAGCATAGGCGGTAAACTCTGCGCGCACGATGTGCGCAGTCTGTCAGCGAGCCGGCCAGTTGCACGAAGCGCAGTTCGAGCGTGGGAGCGCAGTATCCGAATGGACGAGCGAAACCCAGGCCGGACTGGCCGGCGCATCATAGTGGATGCACCGGATGGTTCCGGGCATGTGGAGGATCAGTACGATGGCATCTGAGAGGAAAGGTCACGGCCGGGGATTCGCTTCGATGGATCCGCAAAAGCAGCGTGAGATTGCCAGCAAGGGGGGCCGCGCTGCGCACGAGCATGGCACAGCCCACGAGTGGACAAGCGACGAGGCACGCGAAGCTGGCCGCAAAGGGGGCGCGTCAACCCGGTACGAGGCGCAAGCCTGATCTCGGGCCACCAGCATGTCTTGACCGCAGGGCGGTATATCATCCTCTCGCGGCAGGTGCGGTGGCTGCCTGCCGCGTTTCTGACTGACTTCTACGTCAGTGCTGGCCCCAGCACGCGCTCCACGGGCGCGGCATACCGCTCATCGAGCGCGGCCAGCGCACGCAGCAAGCCAAAACATCCAGCTAGCATCATGTCGCCGTGCGGAACGGCCTCATAGGGCTGAAGCGCCGACCCGCGCAGTATCTCACGGCGTGGACCCGTGACGGCAAGAAACGGCACCCGGCCCTGACCGGACGCGAATGCTTCCCTCGGCTCAAGTATCAGCGCGCCATGCCCGCTTTCCTCGAAGACGCGCTCGTTGGTGAGTGAGCCATCAGTCAGCGCGGCGAGATAGTCTTCCAGCCGGACACGATCCAGCAGACCGGTATGGTGCTCGAAGAGCGAGAGAATGCGGCCACGACGCACGTGAAATGCTAGTGTGTGGAAATTGCCGATATTCACTATGAGCGCGTCATCATGCGCGCGCACCATCTCGTCATCCAGCGCGCCCAGCAACGCCGCGGCCCCGGTATCCATCACATAGACGGGTAGCAGGTAATCCGCGCCCGCCATACGATATGTAGCGGCATCTTCCACGATCGCGGCAAGCCGCGTGAGATCAGGCGGCAACGCCTGCGCGGGGTATGCGAACGCAGCCGCGTCAGGCCGCTGTCGTACGGCTTCTTCGATGTACTCGAATCGGAAACGACGGTCGCTGTATCCTGGCGGCGCGGCTCCATGGTCGAATGCCGCCACTGCTACAACGTCTACTGCCGTATCGATCCCGAAGACGGCAAGCGCAGATTGCAGCGCGGCGCCGTCGAAATCGCGCATGACGATATGCTCGATCTCTGTGCCACGCATCGCAAGCAGGCGCTGGGCCTCGGCGTCATCTACGATGGTCAGTCCAAGATCAGTGACCGCTGTGAGATCGTCATCCAGCGTGCGCGCAGCGTCCGCTGTCGCGTAGCACGGGAAGCCCGCCTGTGCGTGATCGCGTGCGGCCCAACCGCTCGGGCCACCACCCATCGTCCTGCCTGTCAGCAGAACGGGCCGTCCCTGCGCGGTTGCCCGGTGGATGCGCTCGGCGACCATCACCGTAGGTGAAGGCATGATGAGCTGGAAGCAGTTCTCGATCGTCTTGTCACTGTCGAAGAGCAGGATATCCTGCGTCCCCGTGCCAACATCCACCGCGAGAACACGGAGCCGCTCACCCACGGCGCAGCCCTCCCCTTAGCGCATAGCCGGCGCGTTGAGCACGGCATCGACGATGGGATGTGCCCGGTTGAGCCGCAGATTCTCGCTACCCGTGGCATCCGTCGTGATGATCAGAATGCCCTCATCGATGCAAATGCGCAGCAAGTCACGCGCGGATTCGCGTGTCAGCCGGCCGCGGAAGCGATTCTTGGGATTGAACGGATCGCCGATGAAGTTCGCCACGCCGCCAACCGTGCGCCAGGACCAATGCCGGTCGATATAATCGAGGAAGTGGATGAAGCCGGCCTCGTCGTACTCCACCGGCCCCATCGACGGACCATAGCCAGCTTGCTGGGCGGCCACATAGCCATTCTGCAGTGGCCCGCTATTGGCACCAAGCGGAATGAACTGTTCTGCGGCACTGATAAGATCCCGGCTCACTGTCCCAGGAACGCCCACCACGACGACCCGCTTATTCAGGCGCAGCTTGAGACGGGCGCAAATGCGGGTGAAGTCGCGGTCGCCGCTCATGAGCATGAACGTGTTGATGGTAGGGCGATCGAAGACGGTTTCGATCATATCCATCAGCATGTTCAGATCGACTGTGCTCTGCGTAATGACCGGCTGCGGAGCCTGATATACCCCACCATTCCCGTAGCCATAATAATCACCACGCGGGCGGCGCTCTTCCGATTGCTCTATTTCCTCTTGGATGCAGACGGCCTCTTCGTTTCCGTCCTCATCCTGCGCGACAAACGCGGCTTCCTCGGTCGTGATCAGGCGCGTAGTCTGTTCGCTCTCCTCATCTTCCATCTCGCCCCGCTCATCCACGTCTGGATATGCATCCTCTGGGAGGTCGTCGCCGGGCTGGCTCATGGCCGGACTCTGATACGAATAGGACTGCTGCGGCAGATTACGGAACCGTTCACGCACTTTTGCCGGGCAGTCAACCCGGTCGATCATGGCGGCTGTCAGGCTGCCTTTGAAGAATTCCGGCTGTCGCGACCAGTCGGCATACGCGCGCGCCACCATGATGGTGCCAAAGCGACGTGCGAGGCTTATGAGCTCCTGAGGATCAGGCTCGCGATGCTGAACGTTGATAAGACTGTAACGAATGTTCTCGAAGTCAATGAATAGTGCGATTTCGTCGTTCACACAGGTGCTCCTGCTTGGGACTGCCCAAGTGATCTCCAGTGAATAGCTGAGTAAAATAGCAATGCAGCCTTAAAGGCGCCTGTAGAACCCGGATCATAGACTGATGCGAACGCTCCATTGCGCCCGGACGCCACACGATTAGCCAGTCAGGGATCACACGTGAGTTCAGTTCCAATTATGGGCCAATACAAGTTAGACATCTGCAACATAACACATGGGTAGCTAAACCTCAAATGAGGCGTATCCACACATCGCACGCCGCGCTGCCAGCGACAGCCCAAGCAGCTGCGCGGTTCTCGTGTTACGGCGCTGTCTTGCTGTTCCCGCTCCTGCCTGCCACGGGAAAACGCAGCCAATAGCACGGGGCATGAGAGCTCCCCGCGCATGCCAATAGCTCCTGGCTGAGTAATCAGAGACAAGCGCTCCCGAAAACAGCAGAGCAATCGACGAGCTTGCGACAGGTCAGAAAGTACCAGCCTCGGACGGAGGCATGACGTGTCCAGCACAGCGGAGAACAGAATCCAGCCACAAGCAACTGCAACGCGGAGTCCGGGAATTCACTGTCATCCTGGTGGCAACAAAGATGAGTGTTAGAGCGTGGCGCGCCCGGAGGGACTCGAACCCCCAACCCTTTGATCCGAAGTCAAATGCTCTATCCGTTGAGCTACGGGCGCATGGCTCCGGCTGCCGCGCCGGAAGACCTGAGGCAAGTATACTCCGCGTGGCCCTGGCCCGTCAAAAAGCGCATCCGGCAAGCTGGAGACTATCTCCTCCAGCCTGCCGCATACCGCCTACCAGCCATCATCCTGCGGATCGTTCCACGGATCACGCGGAGGTTCGGGATTGCGCTCTTGCGGTGGACGCTGAGACCAGGGATCAGCGGGAGCGCCCCAGTCAGCAGCGCCGCTCGCCTGATCCCATGGATCAGCGGGGGAGTAGTCTCCTCCAGATGGCCGCTGCACGTCACCGCCTGCTTGGCCTTCTGGACCATAAAGGGTGGTCGCTGGCGGATTGGAATATGGCCGCCGGTTGCCGGTCATAGGGCGCGGCTGCCAGTCTGGTCCTGGTTCCGCTGGAGGCTCATTCCACTGCGAGACCCTGCTGGGTGGCATGGGGAACGGCTCCTGCGGTCCGTATTCATCATTGGGGCCAAAGAATCCCGGTTGCGCCTGCCTGCCAGTGACACCCTGCAGGTAGCGCGAATCGCCCTGGCCATAGGCGCCATAGCCTTGCGGGTTCTGTGGATCATAGCCGTACCCGCCGTCGGGGCCTCCATCACCATCGCGCTTGCGCAACAGGAAGAAGGCGATCAGGCCCAGCAGAGCGAGCAAAACCAGGCCAATCGCGACCACCAGCAGGACGATCAGGCCAGTGTTATTACCGCCGGCTCCCGTGTCATTAGCCTTGGGCGTGGGAACCACCTGCGCCGTTGGCGAGGTGGTTGCCGTCGCCGTTGGCGCGACAGTCGCGGTCGGCGTCGCGGCAGCCACGATGTTGAGCTGCACGGTTGCCTGCAGCGCGGCTGGCGCGCCGCCTTCGGACGCTGATTGCGCCTGGATTGTCACATTGCCAATCGTCGCAGTGTTCGTCGTGTATTGCAGCGTAAAGGAACCGTCGCCACCAGGATCAGCCTGCCCGATACTCGTGGCATTCCCGTTGGCCAGCAGCATGACCGATACGCTCGCCCCACTCGGAGCGCCAAAGAAGTTTGTGCCGGTGATCGTCACTGGCTGACCGGCCTGCACGTACGCCTGGGAAAGCGAGAGCGCCGGTGGAGAGCCGGAACGCACAGTAAATGTCTGACTCGCGCTCACGCCCGGCGTTGCGGTGGGCGTAGAGGAAGTCGACGTATCCGCTGAGATCGCGCAGAGCGCGTACTGGCCGCTAGAGAGCGAAGAGGGCCAGATGAACGTCGCGGTAAAATCACCACCGCTCACCTGTTGCGTAGTGAACGTCGTCTGCCATGTACTCGATGAGGCGCATGAGGTGGCCGATTGCGCCGCGCCGACGGAGACGCTCGATGACGTCCAGCCGCTGCCACTCACCGTGACATGCGCCCCTACCGGACCTTGCCCGGATGAGGGACTCACCAACTGCAACGACGGCGTTGAGGCCGGAGGCGGCGCCCCCGCGGTTTGCGCCTGCGAGCTCGCCGCGTACGCCTGAGGAACGAAGCGGGCGGCAGCCATCAGACAGATGAGCAAGGCCACCATTCCCGCCAGCATCAACCCGGATGCGTATCGCAGGCGGCAACGCATGCACCGCTGAGGACGATTCCGGGTTCGCAGACCACGCATTCTCTTCACCAGCCTCTATTCTGTATGGCGCGCGCCGCCCTTGCGCAAACCAGTCGCGTAGACATTCATACCGTCGCCCGTATCCTGACCACCACAAGCGAGCGTATCGGAGCCATGATACTCATGCGACTCCCACCCGTCAAGCAGAGGTACCGCGCCGTCTGGCACAATCACTGCGCTACATGCTATACGTACTGAAGTATTGTCTCGATAGAACGGGGAGATTTTGTTATCCCACTTGTGTATACGTCTGGAGGACGCTCTACCTCATGTCGCAGATTCAAGATGCGCCCGTTTCACATTCATCTCGTCCGTCAACGCGCTCTCGCGAGGGGCAAACCACTCATCTGTTTTCTCCATTGACCTTGCGCTCCATCACGATGCGAAATCGCGTTGTGGTCTCACCTATGTGTCAGTATTCGTGCGAGCAGCAGGATGGCATGGCGACCGCTTGGCATCAGGTCCATCTCGGTGGATACGCGGTAGGTGGAGCGGGCCTGGTATTTACGGAAGCCACGGCGGTGGAAGCGCGAGGGCGCATCAGCCCGCAGGACCTCGGCATCTGGAACGATGAGCATATCGAGCCACTGGCGCACATCACGCGATTCCTGCGCGAGCAGGGCGCGGTTCCCGGTATTCAGCTTGCGCATGCCGGACGCAAAGCGAGCACGTTCCGGCCGTGGGAGGGCAGCGGCGAAGTTCCTCCCGAGCAGGGTGGCTGGGAAACGGTCGCGCCGAGCGCCATTCCATTCGACACGAACTATCCCTTGCCACACGCGCTGACCACCGCTGAGATAACACAGGTCCGGGAGGCATTCGCCAAAGCCACCGAGCGCGCGCGCCAGGCGGGCTTCCAGGCAGTGGAAATCCACGCCGCGCACGGCTATCTGTTGCACGAGTTTCTCTCCCCGGTCAGCAATCGCCGGACGGACGAGTATGGTGGCTCGTTCGACAATCGGATCCGGCTCGTGGTCGAAGTCGTGCGCGCGGTACGTCGCCATTGGCCGGCAGAGCTACCACTCTTCGTTCGCGTGTCCGCGACCGACTGGCTGGAGCACGACGCTGAACCCACGGGGTGGGAGATTGATGATACGGTCGCGCTTGCTCGTGTACTTGCTGATGAAGGCGTTGATGTGCTCGATTGTTCGAGTGGGGGCAATGTTGCCGGTGCCCGCATACCGGTAGGTCCGGGTTACCAGACGGCATTCGCCGAGCGCGTGCGCCGCGAAACGCCGCTCGCGACAATGGCCGTAGGGCTGATCACCGAGCCGGCTCAGGCGGATCACATCATTCGCTCCGGTCAGGCGGACCTCGTTGCGCTGGCGCGGGCGCATCTGCGCGAGCCACACTGGTCGCTTCTCGCCGCAGAACAGTTGGGCCAGCCCTATCCCTGGCCTTCCCAATACGTTCGCGCGCGCTTGCGCTGACCTCCTCACGCGAAAGATGTCGTCATGTTCGCTGATCAGCCCCGCACGCAGGGGTGGCCAGCGGGCGTGGGGAAAATGCATGTGCTTGCAGCACATCGCATGCCGGTGATACTCTTAAATAAGATGCAGGTGCTCACTGTGAGCATCTGCGAACCGGTCTTCACCGCTCATACGGGCGGTTAGGGTGCCAGGCAGGGCAGGTTCCGAACCTGCCCTATGATTGCGCGCGAACTGCTGTCTTAAGTTGATGTCCATCCACAGCGCGGATAACATCAACGCATGAGGCTTGAGAGTGTGCCGCTGAGTCACGATAATAATTACAACCGTCCCCTGCAACTCCATGAAGCTTCCACTGATTCTCGTATCGGCGCGCAACGGAATCTGCTTATCGTAGATGACAGCCCAGATATTCTGGATGTGCTGACTGCCATTTTCACGGAGGAAGGTTACTCCGTCTCGACTTGCTCAAACTACGACGAGGCCATCGCATCCTTGAGTACCGAGAAAGTTGATCTGCTCATCACCGATTTGCGTCTGCCACACGGTGACGGTATCGGCCTCATTCGCCACATCGAGCAGCACATCTCCCAGCCGCCCAAAGTCATTCTACTGACCGCCGCGCGCGTCTCACTGGAAAGTGAAGAATTCCAGGGCCTGGTGGATAAGGTACAGATCGTCCTGGTTACCAAGCCGTTTGATGTGGATGCGTTACTGACGACGGTGCATGATCTCCTGCACACGGCGCGATAGCCTTCAGCCTAAGCCAGGCGCCCGGTTGTCATTATGTGCCAGGCCACATCCGCCGAGAAGCCCACGCCCCCGGTCGGATCGCGCATGCTGAAAAACAACACGGCTGCCACGAGGCAGATCAGCAGTAGCGCCAGCACCAGGATAAGCCAGAATCGCTGCCCGAAGCTGCCCTCCAGCGGAAACGACATAGCAGGGTCCTCCACCTCACGTGCGCGCTCCACCTGCGACGGCAGAGATGCGGGTTGCGCTCCAGCGTCAGAAGCGGGATACGAAAGTGCTGGACCCGCCACAGGTGAGTGATGGCTGGACGCCATGGGCCGAGGCCCACTCTGCGCGGCAAACGGATAGACGGGGGCAGACGTTGCGACGGGAGGGAGCTGCGCCACGGGGTATGGCCCGCTGTGCCACGGCGCTCCGGTACTACGGGGGACACCCGTCACGCGCGATCCCAGGGCACCAGGAAATGTGCCCTGACCTGCTGCCGAATGCGCAGAATAGGTCGAGAAAACACGGGTCGCGCGCACCATAGCGGGGCGGGGCGTGACGATCCCGGGAAGAGATGGCGGCGGCACGGCGCTGCCAGGCATAAAGGGCAGTGGCTCCGCATCACCAGCCACGAGCGCGCCGAGAAGCGCCGCGCCCAACTCTGATGCATTCTGGAACCGGTCGTCGGCATGCTTGGCCAGCGCGCGTAGTACAACAGCCTGCAACGCAGGGCTGATGGCAGGGTTTACTGTGCGAGGCTCCGGCGGCAACCGATACAGATGGCTTTCCATCACGGCGGAGGATGTAGGCCCGCTGAACGGCAAACGGCCCGTCAGCAGCAGGTAGAGCACGACGCCGAGCGCGTAAATATCCGAACGTTCGTCCGAACGCCCCTGAATCTGCTCCGGGGCCATATATTCCGGCGTGCCAGCGTCAGGATGCGCGCGCGCGTGGACCGGCCTGCCCGTAGGCAGAAGAATCTTCGCCAGACCGAAATCCGACAGCATCAGGCGGCCATCAGCATGTACGAGCATATTGGCGGGCTTTACGTCACGGTGGACGACATGCCGCCTGTGCGCGTAGTCAAGCGCATCGGCCATCTGCGTGCCAAACGTGACGACTTCTCCAGCCGGAAACGGTGACTTGCGCAAGCGATCCTGCAGGCTGCCACCGCTCACGTATGGCATAACGAGATACAGCAGCCGGTCGGTCTCGCCAAAATCATAGAGAGGAACAATATGGGGATGATCGAGAGACGCGGCAAGACGCGCCTCCCGTGAGAAGCGCTCACGAAAACCCGGGCGCTCCGCTAGCCGCTGGTCGAGCACCTTCACAGCCACATCACGGCCCAGGCGAACGTCACGCGCAAGATAGACTTGCGCCATTCCACCTTCACCCAGGGGACGGACTATCTCATATGCCCCTAGCCGCTGCATCGTCCCAGGACCTTTCCTCGTCCCAGTGGCCTCCAGCCAACCGGTCTGCTCTCACGTCCGCCTGCCACGGCAATTATACTATCGCGTGTACACTCTTGCAGCCGAGTGTACTATGCCTGGGCATCCTACCCAGGAATGAAGAACGCGACAGCCGCAACAATTATGTAGAATGCAGCAAGCAGCAAGCCTTCCAGCCAGGTAGATTCGCCATCCAGGCTGACCAGCGCATACAATCCCGCGATCAATCCAAGCGTGATGAGCTCCAGTCCGTTGAAGTCAAGATCAAGCGTCTTGCCCATGAACGTGCTCACCAGCACGAGAACAGGCGCCACCAGAAGCGCGATCTGGATGGACGATCCCGCTGTGATCGCCATGCTCGCTTCCATGCGGTCTGAAAGTGCCATCGTCAGCGCGCTGGTGTGCTCAGCGGCATTTCCTACAATCGGCAACACGATCAGACCGACAAAGAACGGACTGAGGCCGATACTCTGCGCGAGCGGCTCGATGGTGCTGACCAGTGATTCACTGACAAGAGCGGTGAAAGCGGTAGCGACCCCCAGAACGGCAATCGGCAGCCAGCGAGTGGTCATCCAGGCGGAGGCAAGGCGCGCAAGCGGTGAATCTCCGCCTCCGCCCTTGACCGCCGCGAGGCGTGCCGAGCGCATGCCGCCACGCGCTTGCGTCGGGCGGCTGGATATGCCTGCGGGGCGTCCCCTGCGCATGGGATCACGCCGCGAAGCCCGGACGCCGAATACGGAAAACGCGATATAGCCCGCGTATGCGACAAGCAGCACAATAGCCACGGCAAGGCTCAGCTCATGGAGCGGCAGCCCGTGCACGCCAGACGTCGAGATGCCCAGCTTGCCAGAGGCTGCACCAAGAGAAGGCAGTGACATGCCTACCACCGCCAGCGCAAGCAGTGCGGCATACTGGCCCGCCGTGCGCGCATCAAATGTCTGCACGCCATAGCGCCATCCGCCAAGCAGCATCGCAGTCCCCAGAACGAGTAACGCGTTGCCAATGATCGAGCCGGTAATGGAGGCGCGTACGACCGACGGCAGGCCCGCGGCGATGGCGGTAATGCCGATAATCAGCTCGGCAGCGTTCCCGAACGTGGCATTGAGCAGACCCCCGAAGCGCTCGCCCAGATGTTCCGCCAGCGCCTCCGTAGACATCGAAATCATCCCGGCGAGAGGAATCAATCCGATCGCGGATAGCACGAACACAGTTATGCTAGACATTCCCACCGCACGGCCAATCAGCGCCGCCGGTACAGCCAGAAGCAACGGATACAGCCAGCGCGGCACGGTTAAACTCCCCTCTCCCGTTTCCCATGCCTGGTGCGTCCACGACGCCATACGCGCGGAAAACGCCCGCTATCGACATGGTAGCCGACGCGGGCGAGGCGCAACAACCGTACCATCGCTGAAAACCTATGGGCGAGACGATTCCTCCGGCGCCCGTGCCTCCGGCTCATCACCCTCCGCGCTCTCTGGTGTCAGCGTATCGCGTGTATGAAGCGCAAGCACGGACTCGCTTTTCTCTCGCGAGGTGACATGCTCTGGCACTGGTGGCGCGAGAGGCACGATGGGCCGCGTGCGCGCGCTGAATCCGATCCGCAGGATGCGTTCGCGATCATATTCCTCCGCCTGACGAATCTTCCACGCCTTCAGCATATCGTCCGGCCCGAGAACGCCGATCAACTGATGCGGCTCCATCGCCTGAACGACCGGCAACAAACTCTTCCCTTCCGCCAGCATGCGCGTGAATGCCGCGAGCGCGCTCTCAGCAGGTGAGAGAGGCTCTGGGGCAGGTTGCGCGATGGCGCCTACCGGCATATTGCGAAGCGCGTGATCCCGAAACGCATGGAGCAGATCATCACGTGAAATAAATCCATGCAAACGACCATCCTCACCCACTACGGGGAAGTTATTGTGCCAATGGAGGGTGTTCGTGATTCGGCTCGCGGCGCCATCTTGAGCGCCAGCGGTCACCGTCCCATCTTCACGGGACATTTCCACGACAGGAGAGTTCGCGTCCAGATCCACGGAGGCGCGCCCATTTTCCGGAACAGCCTCCGACAGTGCGTTGCCGAGCAGCTGGGCAAGCACATCGCGCACGCGCAGGCTCGCCTGAACGGTATCGACAGCGCGTGTCATGATCTCGCCGACCTGCACACCCTGGAGCATCTGTGCCTCATAATCCTGCCGGATGCGCAATCCTCGCCGCGCGAGGCGCTCCGTCATCACGGATTCACTCGAAAGCGTGCGCGCCACGACATCAGCGATCATACAACCCACCATCAGTGGCAGGATGGCACGATAGTCGCCCGTCAGCTCGAAGGCGAAAAGGAACGACGTCAGCGGGGCGCGCGCAGCTGCGCTAAAGAGGCTGCTCATCGCGACAATGCCACACAGCGATGGCGAGAGGCCAGCCATCGGGAAGAGGACGTGCATACCACGGCCGAAGCCCACGCCGACTGTCGCGCCGATCAGCAGCATAGGCGCGAGCAACCCTCCTGATGTGCCCGCGCCAAGCGAGAAAACCAGCGCGATGCTCTTGCCTACCCCCATCGTGAGCAAGGTGCCATTGGCATAATGGCCTTGGAGCGTCTCGGTGATGTAGGTATAGCCCATGCCGAGAACGCGCGGCTGAAAATAGGCGACGCAGCCGAGCACGAGCGCGCCAAGAGCAGGCTTCAAAATCATGTCGATATGCAGGCGATCAAACCACTCCTCGATGACAAAGAGAGCTTTGCTGATGACGACGGCCAGCACACCGATGATGATCCCAAGCGGCACAAACCAGAGCAGATCAAGGGAGCCGTTGATAGCCGGCAGATTTCCGAGACCAAACATGGGCTTGCTGCCGAGCAGATAGACCCTGCACGCGGCAGCCGTCGCGCTGGCCAGCACCACTGGCACGAGCGAGCGTGCCCGAAACTCGAAAAGCAACAGCTCAATGGCAAGCGCGACCGCCGCGATAGGTGTGTTGAAGATGCCTACCATGCCCGCGGCGCCGCCACAGGCGAGCAGGATCCGACGCTCGGAGGCGCTCATCTTGCGCGTCTGGCCGATTAGTGAGCCAATTGCGCCGCCAGTTTGGATGATCGGACCTTCCGCGCCGAAGGGACCGCCAGTGCCGACGGCGATAGCCGCTGAAATGGGCTTGAAGATCGCGACGCGCAGGCTAATCTTGCTCTTGTGCCGCAGAACGGCCTCCATCGCCTCCGGAATGCCGTGCCCGCGGATGCGATCCGTGCCGTATTTTGCCATCACGCCGACAATCAGCCCGCCAATGACCGGGACCACAATCGTCAGCAGGCCAATGCCCGCGGGCGGCGGATACAGCGGTGACCGTGTCGTGACACTTCCGTACCACGCGAGTCCGGTGAAGATATTGATCAGATGGTACAGCGCCCACGCGGTGACGGCGCCGATGATCCCGAGCAGAACTCCCCATATCGAGAAAAGCACGAGCTGGCGGTTCTCCGGAGTCAGTGCGATCTCGTGGCGAAACGTGAACGGTCGCGCGTGTCGCGTTGCGGCGCTTTCTGACATAGCTATCCTTCCTGGCAGGTGGCGCGGCGGCAAGTCACAGGCTGTGATCACCCGGTGAGAGCATGTGCCTCGTGTACAATATATCGCAGTACGATGTAGTTGGCAACATGGCTCGATGATCTCGCTCCAACCCGGAACGACAGGGGAACACATCCATACGCAGCGGGACAGGCTTCAGCATGGTGTTTTGCTCAGGTGAAGGCGTATGTCCGTGCAGGCTTCACACAGCGCGTGCATGCACCCGGACGCAGCGGCCTTACAGGAGATAGCCCGTAACGCCGCTGTGCTTGTAGGCCACGCGGATGAAAGGGATTGCGTCGGCTCTAGCCAGAAACCTGTTGCGATTGCCGTTCTGTAGATGTTGTGGAATATCTACAGCCGAGCGCCATGCCGCTTCGTGGCCGTCGGCGACAAGCTCAACTGGAATGCGGCACCACGATACGCAGACAGTGGGGTGAAATGGAAGCCGACACACCCAGCTGGTGCGGGGAGAGCCGCCGTGAGCACTGACGCTGATGATATACTACTAGCCACCACTGGGCATGAGACACAGAGGTCTGCATGCTCCGAAACGCCGAGCCAGGCAAGGTCCTGCTGTGAAGCGTGCGGACCACATTCGCACAGGAGAGCACGATGGACATGCGCGCGCTTGAGGCCACCGACCCCGAGATCGCTGAAATCATTAAGCGTGAGGAGCGCCGCCAGTTTGAGGGCATCGAGCTGATCGCTTCTGAAAACTACGTGAGCGATGCCGTCTCCGAGGCCATGTCAAACATCATGACGAACAAGTATGCCGAAGGTTTGCCAGGAAAGCGCTACTATGGCGGCTGCGAATTCGTCGATCAGGCGGAAACGCTGGCCATAGAGCGGGCAAAGCGGCTCTTCGGCGCCCAACACGCGAACGTGCAGCCACACTCTGGCGCGCAGGCCAACGCGGCAGTTTACCTTGCGCTGCTCAAGCCGGGAGACACCGTGCTGGGGATGGCGCTCGATCAGGGTGGCCACCTGACGCACGGCAGCAAAGTCAACTTCTCTGGCAAGCTGTATAATTTCGTCTCCTATGGCGTGCGGCAGGATACCGAGACCGTCGATTATGATGCCGTCGAACAGCTTGCGCGGGAGCACCAGCCCAAGCTGATCGTCACAGGTTTTTCCGCGTATCCGCGCACGCTGGATTTCGCGCGCTTCCGCCAGATCGCTGATAGCGTCGGCGCGCTGCTCATGGCGGATATCGCGCACGTCGCGGGTCTGGTCGTCGCGGGGCTGTACCCGAATCCAATCCCCTATTGCGATGTCGTGACCACCACGACGCACAAGACGCTTCGCGGTCCGCGTGGCGCCATTATTCTGTGCACGGAGGAGCTGGCATCCAAAATCGACAAAGGCGTATTCCCCGGCACGCAAGGCGGCCCGCTGATGCACATCATCGCCGCCAAAGCGGTGGCCTTCCAGGAGGCGCTTACTCCCGAGTTCAAGGCATACCAGCAACGCGTCTTCGATAACGCCCAAGTGCTGGCGGGCGCGCTACAGGAGAAGGGGTTCCGCCTCGTGTCTGGTGGCACGGATAACCACCTGATGCTTGTCGACGTGCGCCCCCTGGAAGTTACCGGCCGGCAGGCCGAAGTGGCGCTCGGGGCCGTCCACATAACCGCGAACAAGAATGCCATTCCGTTTGATCCTGAGCCGCCAGTGCGCACGAGCGGCATCCGCCTCGGCACACCTGCCGTCACGACCCGTGGATTCGGACCAGACGAGATGCGCGAAGTCGCGACTCTGATTTACGAGGCCATTCTTCATCGGGATGACCCGGATGCCGTCGCGCGCACGCGTGAGCACGCGATAGCCCTGGCTACACGCTATCCACTGCCAGGGGTCCATCTGACCCCTGGCCTCAAGCCGCAGCCCCAGCTGACTCGCTGATCTATCTGGCGTTGGCGGCGCGCCGGCATGCGGCATCCGCACGGAGCATACGGCTACCCGGCGCGCCGCCACAGCAGTCGTAACGTTGATCAAGCAGGCGACTGAAAGGACAACCGCTATGAACGTCTATCGCGCGGAGCAGATTCGCAGCGTTGCAGTGATCGCCCACCAGGGCTCGGGGAAGACGTCACTGGTGGATGCCGCGCTTTACGACACTGGAGCCGTCAACCGCATCGGGCGTGTGGATGATGGCACTTCGATTTCTGACAGCGACCCCGATGAGATGAAGCGTCACATGTCCATCAACCTGACTGTTGTGCCGGTCGAGTGGCGCTCCACGAAGATCAACTTTCTCGACACTCCCGGCTACGCCGACTTTATTGGCGATGTGATGTCGGGCCTGCGTGTAGCGGATGCGGCTGTCATCGTGGTCGCGGGCGACAAAGGGGTCGAAGTCGGAACAGAGCTCGTCTGGCGCTATGCCGATGATCACCAGCTGCCCCGCGCCATCTTCATCAACAAGCTGGACCGCGACAATACCTCGTATGAGGGCGTGCTGACGGCATTACGATCAACCTTCGGCAACCGCGTCGTGCCGTTGAACATTCCGGTTGGCGCGCAAAGCTCGCTTTCGGGTGTAGTCGATCTCGTCACCGGCAAGGCATTCACCTTCTCTGGAGCGCGGGCCCAGGCGACGGATATGCCGTCCGATATGGCCGAAGTTGCGGCCCGCTCGCGCGAATTGCTGATCGAAACCGCTGTCGAGAGCGACGATGAACTCATGGCGAAGTACCTCGAAGGCGAAGAGCTGACCGAGAACGAACTTCGCCGGGCCATTCAGCAGGGCGTGAAAACGGGCTCGCTCGTACCCGTGCTCTGCGGGTCGGCAGCCAACAATATCGGCATCCATACGATGCTGGATGCCATCGTGGAGTACCTGCCACCGGCAAGTGAGACGTGCGGCGATGCCAACGACGCACCGGCGGCTTTCGTTTTCAAGACCATCGTGGATCCGCAGAAGGGCCAGCAGAGCTTCTTCCGTGTCTACCGGGGTACGTTCAATACCGATGCGCATGCATTCAACGTCCGCACTAACACGGATGAGCGGCTAGGCCAGATATTTAGCGTGCGGGGCAAGCTGCAGGAGCCCGTTACAGCCGCTGCGGCGGGCGATATTGGGATGGTCGTGAAGTTGAGCAACACCCATACCGGTGATACGCTCGGCACGCGCGATACGGAGCCGCTGCCGCCTATTCATTTCCCCACGCCAGTCTTTACTGAAGCGGTCACGGCCAAGACCCAGAGCGACCTCGACAAGATGAGCGTAGCGCTGGCCCGCCTCACTGAAGAAGATCCTACACTCCATGTCGCACGCGATCCGGAAACCGCTGAGACGCTGGTTTCGGGCATGGGTGAGTCGCACATCGACATCGCGCTCGAGCGCATGCAGCGGCGGTTTGGCGTCGAAGTCATCAAGCACGATCGCAAAGTGCCATACCGCGAAACAATCAAGAAGAAGGCGCGCGCTGAAGGCCGCCATAAGAAGCAGACCGGCGGCCACGGCCAGTTCGCGGACGTCTGGCTGGAGATCGAGCCCCTAACCGACAGCGCTCAGAGCTACGTTTTCGAGAACAAGATTGTCGGCGGCGTCGTGCCGAAGGAATATGTGCCGGGGGTGGAAAAGGGCGTCGCGGAATCACTGCGGCAAGGCTTCATCGCGGGCTACCCGATGCAGCATGTTCGCGTGGCGCTGGTTGACGGCAAGTATCATCCGGTTGACTCGTCATCACAGGCATTCGAAGTCGCGGCGCATCTCGGCATGAAGGAAGCTGTGGCTCAGGCGAATCCCACGCTGCTCGAACCGATAATGAACGTGGTGATCGAGACGCCCGAGGCGAACATGGGCGATGTGAACGCTGACCTCAACACCAAGCGCGCGCGCATTCTCGGCATGGAATCGGCTGGCAACGGGATGCAGCGCATTACCGCGCAGGTGCCTATGGCGGAGATGCTGCACTACGCGACAGATCTGCGGTCGATCACGCAGGGGCGCGGTTCCTTCACGATGGAGCTGGCGACGTACGAAGAAGTCCCCGCGCACCTGCAGCAGCAGGTCATCGAGGAATACAAGAAGGAACGCGCCGAGAAGTAACTCGCGCAACGATACGGAACGGCAGGGGGATGGGCGCTGACCCATCCCCATTTCTCTTGTGTCTGGCGGAGGAGGTGGGATTCGAACCCACGGTGCCCTTTCGGGCACACGCGATTTCCAGTCGCGCCCACTAGGCCTCTATGGGACTCCTCCATGATGCAGACGCGTGAAAGATGGCGAGCAGGCGCAAGCCCACTCGCCACTCACGTTCGACCACACCTGGCGGAAGGGGTGGGATTCGAACCCACGGTGCCCTATTCAGGCACACCGCTTTTCGAGAGCGGCACCATAAACCACTCGGACACCCTTCCGCGCGACAGTATAGCATACGCGCTCGGGCGTGGCAACGGTGGCTAGAGGCCTGCCCACGGTCTTTTCAGGCCTGCGGGAGCCCCAGGAGAGCAACAGCCTGGCGTGGATATATCGCACCGCGCCACAGTGCTACGACATTGGCACTCCAGCCTGGCGGACCAGGCTGAGCCTCATATTGTGGCACGTGGCCGCCACCTTCGCCGCTTGTCACAGGCACACGAGCAGCACAACACTACGAGCCGATCTGGGATCAACGCCAAATGCCTCAGGCCGTCGGGGATCACCACTTCTCGCTTCAGGTCACCGCCATATAGATACGATTGCGCTCAGCATATCCACCTGCTTACGCTGGTTGACACGGCTGCACGCTCTATGGTACGCTCTTTATCGCCGTCTGGAGCGAATCCATACGGTGTGGACCCGTAGTGTAGCGGCCTAACACGCCGGCCTGTCACGCCGGAGACCGCGGGTTCGAATCCCGTCGGGTCCGCCTCGGGTCGTGCGGTGACAGCGATTAGAGCGTTATCTCACGACGTTCGGAATCATGCGTGGCTGGCTGATCGCACTTGATCAGCCAGCCATCGTTTTGTACGTGCCACTCTTTGAGTGCGAGTGCCATCACAGGTGCAAAGAGTGGCCTCGCTCGCAGTCCCACGATCTCCTTGCGCAAGAGGTCGTAGCGCAGGCCTTCGGGGAGTAGGAGCAGACGCACCAGCTCCGCGCGTTCATCTGGCGCGGCCTGTTCCCAGTAACCCTGGAGTGACGCGATCGTCTCACCCGCTTTCACGAGTCCTGCCGCTTCCGTCTGCTGCGTCTCTGGCAACGGTAGCGCTTCGAGCGCCTGTCGGATGCGTTCCGCTTCACGCAGCAACTCCTCGTCCGTCACCAGTCCGTAGCGGTGCTGCGTCTTGAGCCGTTCGCGTTCGGCCTGCAGCGCGCGTCGCCGGTCTTCTACCGAATCCCAGTTCACCGACTGATCGAGCGACGTCGCTAGTTTCGCGATCTGCTCGCGCCAGTTCTGTGGCAGCGGGCGTGTGAGCAGCGCGGCGAATTGCTCATCGAGCAACTCGGCCCGGATTGCGCGAGATCCGCCATTGGTACACTCCAGCCCGCGCATGCGTGCCGTGTCGCGATAGCCCGGACGTAAGCCGCGCTTCTCAGCCTGCGCGCGTAACCTGCAACCACAATCCGCGCAGACAATGATGCCGGAGAACGGCCAGACACGATACGGCCGGTGCGCGGGTGGTGCATCCTGCTCGCGTGCGTCTCCAATGGCAGGCGCCACCTGTCCACGTGAGCCGCCTCTGCCGCGCAGCGCTCGCTGTTCATCTATGCGATGCCAGAGATCCCAGCTCCAGGCGGCAGGATGACGTCCCTCGATGCGGGCGCCATCCGGAGCGATTACCGTGCCCCGTCCACTGCCGGGAGCGTACTCACGCGGGAACGCCCGGATGAGCATCGCTCGCACCGTATCTTTTGAGAAGGGACGTGGTCCATGTATGTGATCGTGCGCAAGCTGCGGCTGGCCATCTTCATCGTCGCCGGTGTAGTGCAGCCGCGGGCCAGCGACCTTCTGGGCATCCATGCGCCAGCCATTGACGTTGCAGCGATCGGCGATCTGCCGGTCGGTCAAGCCACCCGCCGCCCATTCACCAATCTGCATCAGGCGTGCGAAGTCCTCTGGGTGACGGATCGGTGCCTGACGTGGCGGTTTCCACGTAAAGGGTGCGCCAGCCGGACGTGGCGGATCAGGCGGTCGCAGGTAGCCGAACATCAGGTCGCCATTGTGGAAGCCCAGGTGGGCGCGGGTGTTCTTGGCGTCGCGGAACTTCTCACTGAGACGGCGTGAGTAGCCCGCATTGAGACTGACCTCGACGGCGAAAGCGACATCCCAGCCATCCTCCTCCGTGCGATCGATCGTCCAGCGACCATCCGAGGTAGCCCACCAGATGCCGGCACGCCGTAGACGCGAGAGCGAGCTGTACGCGACAATCTTGTTGCGCGCCCAACGGTCGGCCATATAGCAAAGGCTGATGGCTGACTCGTGCCGTTCGAGCGCTTCCAGATGACGCCGGAACGCGGGCCTGCGCTCGATCTCCTCGTACTTGGCAGTTGTTGCCGGCTCGGTATCCCAGCCATCGCAGATCCACTCGCGTGCCTCAGCAAAGGACAGGATATGTTTGCGCTGGCTCTCAATCGTGAGACCATAGTGGCCAGCTTCGTGGCTGAACCGCAGGTAGCCGCGGTAGTGGGCGCCTGGACCAGGCTCTCCCACTTTCCGCCACAGATCGTCCGCGCGAGCGATCGGTATACCTTCAATGCGCCGGCGCGGCATGGATCTCTCCTTCCTGTCGCTCGCATTGCGGATAGGCTCTCGGAGCCGACTTCAATCTGCGCAGCTCGATGCGTGCGCACCAGTCGAGGAATTGTCGCAGCAAGGCTTCATCATGTGACGATCGCGCTCCGATGTCTCTGATGGATGTGGTCATTGAAAGGCCTCCATCTCTGGCGCTGGTAGCGGCTCCATGCCATCATGTGTATGTGCGACACGGATATGCGTGCTGACGCGTCCGCTCTGCTCCAACCGTGCGAGTGCCGCGCCAACGGCATGGACATTCAGCCCGAGACCGGCGGCGATCGCCTGGATCTTAGGCGCTTTGCCATGAATGTGGTGATAGACGCGCAGGAAGCCGAGCACACGGTCATCTGTCGATCGGCCCGGCTCGGAATAGACTTCAACGATCACGCACGCACCTCCGCAACATGAGCCATCGGAACGACGGAAACGAGCTGATCCTCAAGATCGGTTGGCGGCGTCCAGTCCCAGAGTGACAAGGCGCCCTTCGCCGGAATCGGCTCTCGCAGTGTGCGTACATTAGCCAGGATCCACGCCGCACGCCCCTGGCTGAAATCACCGAATGCGCGTTCCACTTCCGTCAGGCGTGCTTTCAGCACCGGTGGCGTATATCCGTTAATGCTGGTCGGGACGACGCCGATGAGATCGGCTACTGCGATGACCACGCCGCGCGGGAGATCGGACGGACGCAGATCGCGAGCGGCGAGTACCTGGCGAAACGGCTCTTCGAAACACAGTTCACGAGCATCTCTGGGCATCGTCTTGGCGGCATGGATGGCGATCGGACCACGATAGCGAGTCATCCAGCCGCGTGTCTCGATGCGCTTGGCACCTACGGCGATGAGTGTCGCCCACGGCTGGGTAAGAGACAGCGTCTTCAATATGCACCTCTATTCTAGTGGAAGCTCAGCCTGGGCGAGTTCGCCTACCGCTTTGCGTATGCGTGTCGATGCCGCTCGCACCTTTGTAAGGCATTCGCCGATCGAGTTCTCTGCCTGCGTTCCACCTGGAACACTGGCATATAGGGTTGCGAGATCCTGGCGAGCCGCTTCCACATTTTCGCCGATACGTCGCATGATGCGGAACGCTTCCTCGTCGGTCGTAATGGCCAACGGTTTCATGTTTGGCAGCGGACTGGACATAGCGGGCGTTCCTTTCTACTGTTCCACTGCCCAGAGGACGAGTATCCAGACAACCGCGAGCATGATGGCAAACATCAGCGAATCAGCGGTGATGCCGTAGAAATGCTTGGTGATGGAGCCAGTGACAGCAGCGCCTGCACGCACAGCGATGGTGTGCGCGATTTGACGATTTCGGGCGCTCATCGCGGCACCTCACTTCCGGCCCTGCGCACCTGTCCGCACGCACAACTCTGGTAGCGCGCATCACTGCCCCACGGCTGCCACGCGTGTGTGTGAGACGACAGGCCGGTCCCGCAGCGCCGGATGTGCTCGCGCTCTCGGCGCTCACGTTCGGCGCGCTCGCGTGTCTTGCCTTGATAGAGCCGATGGCCGCACGGCATGGCATAGACACACCGCCCGACCTGCTTCTCTCGCTCGACCTTCGCGCCGCACTCTGGGCAGAGATTGGCTGCCAGTCGCTCAAAATATCGCGTCGCGGCCTTGTTGAACGCTTCTCGTTGGGTCACCAGCTGCTCGACGAGTGTGGGGTCATCCGCGAGCGCCGCAAGGATCTCCCCGTGACACGTGTGTCCGTTGATATCGCCACCGATGCCGCCTTTCGGTGCGCACCAGCAGCCCAGTGTCTTGCCGCGCAACTCCGGCAGGCGCGCCAGCAGCTTGGGGTGATCGAGGAGATACATGCGGCAGTTGTTAATCGCGTCCACAGTGCTGTGCGCGTTGTAGCCAGACTTGAATGGATTGCCCCAACCGAGATTTGTGTGGCCCGGCATATCGCGCCCGATGTAGATGTCGTAGGCATCAAACTTGACGTTGACGACGCGCGTCGCTGGCGTCGGCGTAAGCACTGGCACGAGGCGCACCTCGACGCGCTCCAGGTGGACGCCGCGCACCCAGTCGCGGCCGAAGCCGTCATCGAAGCGAATATAGAACCGTGGATCGTCTGCCAGGTTGCCCACGCTGACCTCATCGACGATCACGCCAGTGCGGCGCCGATGGAGGCCATCGCTAACGCGCACGTGTTCTCCGATAGCGAACTCGCTCACTGGCAACCTCCCTTCGCCCATGTTTTGGCCTGAGGGCATGTCACGAAATGATTCAGATAGAGCGCGTCCGGCGGGATGGATGGCATCTGGCCATCGAGCACCATCCGGCGTAGCGTCGGGCCGAGAACGGTATAGGTCCCGTGGTCCAGACTGATGACCACGTTGCCCCGCTCGTTGGGCTCAGTTTCAATCGGCGCGATCTTGCCGGTAAGGCCATTCTTCAGCCAGTAGACGGGCGTGTTGCACGAACCGAAGTGCGAGATCTTCGTCATGGCAGCGCCTCGCTCTCGTCCTCTTCCACGAAGTAGCCGGGAAGAGCGGCTTGCGCCTGCGCATGACGCGCCTCCAGATCATCGAGGTAAGCGCTGACCTGGGCGAGATCTCCGTCGGTGAGCGCCGTCATGTCGTTCTTGCCCGTCACATCGGCGATGACATCCTCGAAATCGTCCTGGCTTGCGATACCGACCTCCGTGGCCCGACGCCGTAACGTCGCGAGCGGATTCGGCTTTGCGGCTTTGGGTTTTGCCTGCTGCTCCACTCTGTGCTGCACCTTGTCGAGCCATGCGCTGACGCCTGCCGTATTGCCCTTGAAGGTCGCCTTGGCCTGGCTCCAGCGCTCCTCCGAGACTCCCAGTTTTGTCGCCCGTTTGTGCAGGGCCTCGAAGGCGCCGGTCTCGTCACGCGACTCTGCCCAGCGCTGCTCCAGCTGCTGGTCCAGATCAGGATTGTCGGCCTGGCCCATCTCATCGTCGGTGTAGATCCCCGACAACTCCTCGGGAAAGCCCTGGCGAAGCGCGCGTGCCAGGGCGCACTTGCCGAGCATGGTGTACGGCATGCGATCCCACATCCGCGTCGGGTGCCCATCCTTGTTGACCTGCACGTACTCGCGCCAGAATGCGGTATAGGTGTAGGGGATGCGCTGGCCGTGGCTCCAGCGATAGACGGTCGCCGTCGCGCGATTGGGATGATCGGCATCCTCGCGGTCAAAGCGGATGTCATCGACGCCGGCGAATTCCTGCGAGCGCTGGGCGATCGCGAGATAGCCGTCAATGCCGGTCTGGATGACCATGCGCTTGGACTTGCTCTCGCTGTCGTAGCGCATCACCGCGTAGATCTGGCGTGCGAACGGATCCAGCCGTCGGCGCCTGGCGACCTCAATGAACAGCGCGAACTCCAGATCGCTGGTGCCAGCCGCGACGGTGTTGCGAATGATGTCCAGTTGCTCGCGGGTAAAATCCATCGCGGCGGCTGCGTTCTGCGTCGGCAGCGAGACGTCTGCGGCTGATTCGGAATTGACAACTGCGAGATCGTTACCGCCCATTTACATCACCTCCCTCAGTCCAGCCGTTGGACCCGCCTTGCAGCTGTGTGTAGCCATGACCAAGTATGGTGAGCATCTCTGTAAGTGCATGACCGTACGCGACACCGGTAGGCTGTGTGACGAATCCGGGCCACTCAGTGAGCTTGCCGGTCTGTACTTTGAACCGCGCGGTATTCAGGCGCGCACGCTCTTCGAATCGTGCGCGCAGCCACTGGTGCTGGCGTTCTAGTGTCTGACGCAGTTGTTCGAGGCAGGCGTCACAGATGAGGCGCGCTGGCCCCCACACGCTCTGAAACATCCGTCCACAGTTGGCACACATCACCATGTCGCGCCGCCATTTCCATCCTCACCATCTTCTGCATGACCAGAGTGCGTACCGTTCGAACCAGAGCTGATGAGCGGGTTACCAAATGCCTGGAGTGCGGATAGGCGTGTCCAGTAGTCGCCGATTTCGCAGAGGATGACGTAATCGAGTTCACGTGCAGCAGCCACGGCACCGAGGTCCAACTCATGCCCATCAGGTGCGCGGAGGAACCAGTGGAAAAGGTCGTCCGCGAAGCTCTCGCTCTGCGAGAGCGACCAAGTTTGACCATCCAGCCGCCACTGTGCGATCAGGTCATCATCGGCTGGATCGTCGGCTGGCGTGATGCCGAGCTGCTCGATCAAGGACGTGGAGAGAATACCGCACACGTCCTCCATATGACGCTGTTTCTGCTCTTCACGATAGCGGCGCTCAGCCTCCTGGCGCTCTCGCTCCTCTTGCTGCTGGCGGATCTGCCGCTGCTCCAGCGCATCGGCCACGAGCCGCGTCAACCGGGGATGCTCTCGACTGATGACATTCGTACCGTTCGAACCAGGGGGATCGAAAGCTGTGATTGACATGCCCTATCTCCTTAGATAGCCGGCCGTTTCATTGTCGTTAGCGTCCCGCGCGTGCTATGCTGAGCGTGACGCGCGGGAGTGCATCAGTCCCGCAATCCTGCGTGTTGGGTTGAGTCGGACCGGTCAGCCTCTGCAAAGGTTGGCCGGTTTGCCTTACCAGTCGCTCTCGTCCTCGACGCGATCTCCTTTCGCGTTCGAACCGCTATGCTGCCGCTCGATGTCCTCACAAAGCATTTCATAGGCGAGCTGCTCGCGCGCAACCCGTTCGGCGCGATCGCCACACAATTGCTGAAGCTGTCGCACCAGAGAAAGGACCGCACCAGCATGCTTGCAGGGCTTTGCCCAGATCCCCGCTTCACAGTCACAACGGTACGTGTCGGTTGTGGCGTCGTAGGTGACAGTGTGCCGCATCCAGTCGCGCGAAACTGAGGGAACATGGAACTGCTCGACGCCGTGCGCGCCAAGTGGCTCGGAGAGGTCGTGCTGGGTGAGCCAGGTTGCGCGGTAGACGAGGTGCGCCTCCTCGGCGAGAACGAGTGCGGTAGCCTGCCAGATATCGCCGTGTGCCGCTTCCAGATGACGGGGTTCGATCCGTACGGACGCTGATCGACTCTGATGAAGCGATGTGGCGAGCTGCTCTTTGGTAAGCGTCTGCGTCTGCTGATCCGCAAGGGCTGGAGTACGTGTGGGAAATGGGGTAGCCATATCGTGCTCACTTTCGGCGGTGTAATCATTCCAAAAATCGCTGGCTAGGCATGAGCTGATGGCGGCGGTGCACGTACTCGCTGCTCTCTAGCATGAGATCCACGGCGTGCAGGAGCCGGGCTCTCGACGAGACCGAGGGCTTCGCGCGCCTGCTTAAGCCATGTTGCTGGAGGCATGCGGTAGCCAGAGAGGTAATTGCTCACTGCGGATTTGCTTGTCTGTGTCTTACGAGCCAACCAAGCCTGTGTACGTTCATGGCGTATGAGTGCTTCCTTGAGTTCGTTCAAGGCTTCTGGCGGCACAGCAACCCTGTCCACAGGTGCCTCACTTAGCATCACTATCTACAATGTGAACTAATTGTCCACGTGTGGACAAAGTGTATCACCAGCGAAACGTGATGTCAATGCGCGGAACGGCCGATTGCAGTGGTCGGATTGTCAACATGCGGGGAATACTGGAGAAATTGCGAAACAACTGTTTACATTGTGGACAAAATGTTCACAACATGGCATACTGCTTAACAATCAGGGATACACGGATGATCACTTGCTAGTCATAGATGATGTCTGTCAAGCACTCGCACGTACACGGACTGCGGTGCGACGGATCTGAATCCAGAGGTGCTTTGATGGCAGAACAGAAGACTCCATTCGCGGAACTGCTGCAGGAATATATGTGGCAGCAGCGGCCGCCGTGGACTGTGACGAAGCTGTCACGCGTACTGGGCGTTGCGCGCACCACCATCTGGAACTGGCTCAATGAGGGTCGTGTACCACTACCGACCATGTTGCCTCAGATCAGTGAGAAGACTGGAATTCCCCTCGCTGACCTGTATCGTGCAGCGGGCTATCCTGTGCCGGCTTCCCAGAGCGAGGATGCTATTGTCGAGACTCTCGTGCATATGAGTCCCGAAGAGCGCCAGCGCGTGCTCGATCGTATGGATGAGTGGCTCGCGGAAGTGCGCCGTACGGATGAATCCCCAAAAGCCGTCGCCGGAGCGGTGTGGTAAAGCCGGACTCCGGCGAGACCGGCAAATCGCACGACTAATCCTCATCTGTGCTCCCGCGCAGTCGTGTGCCCCTATCAGTCCACGGCTCTATCAGCTTCCAGGCGCGTGCCAGCTCAGCATGCAACTCCATATCCGAATGCATCGTTTCGCTGACCTCCTCTAGGCGCTCGGCCGCGTGCAAGCATTCCTGTCCAATCACCTCCAGACGTCGTTGGAGTTCCACGAGGAACAAGCGCAATTGATCCATACCGCCTCATCCTGGCTCGGTTGAAATTTAGAACTTGTGTTCGATTATACGTGAGCCGCTAACCTGCTAGTACCCCAACCCGCGGTCGAAAGCGGACACGGATTCTTACTGGCGAATTGCACTGTCAATAGCAACAGGACGTTACATTTTGCCGCAAGCTCCGTTGTACGAAGCAAAAGCAGCTACAGCAAATTTTGCCGGAGAAGTCGAGGGTAGGCGCGTGGCGATGGCAGTGGACGCGGAAAAAATCGCCGTCTTCGAGGATATTTTCAGAAATCCATCGATTGATCGAATGCTTGAGTTGAGCGATGGTGTCCAATGGTGTGTGGGAAATAGCTGGCGGTTGACGAGATCGGCCAGCAGGTGATTCTCATCGGGTAATGAAAGCAGCCCGACAGAGGAGGATCACCAGATGGCCGATGAGACCAGCATGGCACTCGACGAACTCGTACGCAAGGCGCAGCTGAGCGACGACGTGGACTTCTTGCGCGAAGGCGTGCGCGCGTTGGCGCAGGCGCTCATGGAGGTGGAAGTGACGCAGCACGTGGGGGCCAGCCGCTATGAACGCACCACCGAGCGCACCGGCGAGCGCAATGGCGCGCGTGAGCGGCGCTGGGATACCCGTGTCGGGAGCATCACCTTGCGGGTGCCACGGGTGCGGGATGGCAGCTATTTCCCGAGCTTGCTCGAACCACGGCGCCGAGCGGAACGCGCGCTGGTGGCCGTCGTCCAGGAGGCATATGTGCAGGGCGTCTCGACGCGCCGGGTGGATGATCTGGCGCAGGCGCTGGGCTTAAACGGGATTAGCAAGAGCCAGGTCTCCCTGGTCTGTGGGGAGCTGGACGCCGAGGTCGAGCGCTTCCGCAGCCGTCCGTTGGGGGAGACACGCTATCCCTACGTCTGGTTGGATGCCACCTATGTGAAAGCCCGCGCGCAGGGCCGGGTAGCCGGACAGGCAGTGGTGATTGCCATTGGCCTCAACGCGGCGACCGGGCAGCGTGAAGTGCTGGGGCTCGATGTCGGTCCCAGTGAGGACGGCGCGTTCTGGCTCGCCTTCTTGCGCGGGCTGGTGACGCGGGGCCTCTCAGGCGTCCAGCTCGTGGTGAGTGACGCGCATGAAGGGCTCAAGACGGCGATTGGAGCGGTGCTGCATGGGGCGAGTTGGCAGCGCTGTCGGGTGCATTTCGTGCGCAACGCGCTCGCGCTGGTTCCCAAATCGGCAGCGCAACTGGTGGCCGCCACCATCCGCACCGTCTTTGCCCAACCGGAACTGGGGATGGCGCGGCAGGCGTGGCGGCAAGTGGCGGATGGCTTCCGCTCACGCTACCCGAAGCTGGCGGCGCTTCTGGATGCGGCGGAGGCCGATGTGCTGGCCTATCTGGCCTTCCCGTCCGAGCACTGGCGGCAGATCTGGAGTAATAACCCACTCGAGCGGCTGAACCGGGAAGTGAAGCGGCGCACCGACGTGGTCGGCATCTTCCCCAATGAGGCGGCGATTGTGCGGCTGGTGGGGATGATCCTGGCCGAACAGCACGACGAGTGGCAGATTGGGCGGCGCTATTTTAGCGCCGAATCGTTGAGCAAATTGGCGTCGGAGGCGCCGACAACGGTAGAAGCTGCACGCGCGTTGACAGTGGCGGCTAGCTAGCCGCCACTGTCAACGCCACAGGGTAACGGGAGAATCACCAAAACCCACACTTCTCTGGACACATACTCGTATGGGATGACGTACATGTATTCTAGGATAGTCTCCACAAAATCGAGAATAATGCTCACATCCTCTTTGGTTACGTCCTGGTCTGCGGCATGCGCTCCTAAATTCCTGAGTAATCGAACTTGCTGGGCCATTTGGGAAAGTGAATGAGGTATTCGACCGCTCTCGGCAAGTTTGGAAAGCTTAGTGGCCAGATTTGGCCCACTTACCTGCTCCTCATCACACATTGCCTCCAAGGTCAATCCTGCCATTATCGCGCACGCTCGCGGCGACGAAAAGCTAACTGCGACGGTCTCCTCAAGTGCTCTAATTACTGGAGTTGGCAGGTTCATGAGCCCGGTTCCCGCTTGGGGATAGAGGACACCTCCGCTGGTTCCCATTACGCTGTGAGATTCACGGTCAAACAGTTCTGATCCTCGATAGAATGACATGCCATTGCAGGATGCACATTCAAGAATGTACCAAGTATTTGTTTCAGAGTTCGCGGACACGCTATTATCCACGTTTAGCATATCGATTGTTTTCGAATATTCGGCACGAATGTGAAAACATGTCCGGTTGCCGCAATATCCACATCGCATTATCTGCCAATCATGCATGCTTCTTCTTCTCCTGTGCGATTGTGGAATCTGTTAGTTCTTCAGCATAGTCTACTGCCAACAACTCGTGAATCCGGGGATGCTGCTCTAGCCACCTGATGACGAACTCCTGCCGGCTGACACCTTCCTCGGCAGCGGCCGCATCGACGCGCCGGATGAGATCGACGGGCCACGCCATCGTAAGATTGGCGCGTGCGCCCTCACCATATTTGCGCGGTCGTCCCGCTCGTTTTGGTTCGTGTTTGTCGCCTGGCATTGCTCGTACCTCCGAGCCGTAGTTTACGTGAGATACATACGTATGTAACGTAGCACAAAAGTCCTGATGTCAAGACGTTGTTACCTTGCAATAATTACATACGTATGTTATTATAACAACATGAGGTACACATTACAAGGTGTGGTACTCGCATCCAATTGAATAGCGCTCCTGGTCGCGAGGCCAAGCCGCCAGGAGGCATGTAGGGTCAGGTATACTGCATGAGACCAAGAGACCTGACGGGGAAACGGTAAGCTCAGTGTTTCTGTGAATTTCTGTGGCGCCTGGGAACGAGCGATGGGACCACTCGCCCCAGGCTGACCGCATCCTGAAGGTGGCTCAGGAGCGGCTACCACTCATGGTAGCATCTCAGGCCACCTCCACATTAACGGAGGTGTTTCCCCATGCACAGGCTTCTTGAGCGTCTCGATCGTCAAATGACGGTCCTGGTTCCCCTTACCTATCTGGTGGGTCTGTTCCTCGGGACGGCAGCCTACTTCTCCGGTCTGATTCTCAACGCTGGCGTGGCGGTAGGTATTGCCCTGGCGTTCGCCGTCGAGGTACACGGCTTCCTGGAGCAGCGGCGTGTCCGGCTGGCATGGACAACCGTGAGCCGGATCGCTGAGGATGATCCCAAGCGCGAGGTGCTGGACGTGCAGCTCCGGCTGCATATTGGCATTCTGGTGGGTCTGGTGCTCTTCAGTATCGGCAACGGCATCGCGTTTTGGGCGAGCGTCATGCATCCCTTGTCGGCTGGCACGTGGGTGCAGGTTGCCATTCGCGGCGCGGTCATCCCGCTGCTGTTCCTCACCACGGGTGCTCTCGCGCCTATTTCGAGCGATGCCGCGGCGCTGCTCTCGCAAGCCGCCGACGACATGCTTTATTCCACGGTACGTACGTCCGTTCGGCAGTGGAAGCGGCGTGTCAAGCAAGCCCGCAAGTCCGGCGTGGATCTCGCGCCGCTCGCGGTCGCACTGATGCTCGATGCCGGTGAAACGGATGCCGCGCGTCGCATCCAACTCATCGCCGATGGCCTCGTCGCTGCCGAGCAGGGCAGGCCACAACCACCTACGGGTGGCGGCACACCGCTGCAAATGCCGTCGGTCACTGGAGGCGAGGACGATCTCCTGCTGGGCAACAGCCGGACGATCAAGTCGATTCCAGCGGGCTGGCCGGATGTGCTGAATCTGCCGTCAACCGCCGCAACCGGCACGATGGGTGCTCCGGCTCCATCCAGCCAGTCAATGTCGCCGGAAGAGGTGCGCGTGCGCGCGGCGCTGCGTGAGCAGCCAGACCTTTCGGTCGATGAGATCGTCGCCGAGACGGGTGTCGCCAAGTCAACGGCATCCAAGATCCGGCGCATCGTCCTGGCTGAGCGCGCGGTTCTCAACCCGAGCCAGCGTATGGCTCAGTAACTCACGGTTCTATCGTACTCCGCCAGGTCTCTTGGTGCCATGCAGCGCCTACCCGTAGCATAGATTGGCCACCATCCGCACTCGAGCCCGACATAACATGGATGTTATGTCGGGCTCTTTCCCTTCTCCCTACCGCTCGCCCCCGCGATAAACGCGTCCAGATCACTCGCACGTGTCCGCCACCCACTCTTGCGACCGCCGAGCCGAAACCCTTTGAGCGTGCCTTTTCGCAACCACCGCCGCACGGTTTCATCGTCAACTTTGAGCATCGCCGCTACATCACCTACATCCAAGAGGCGATCGTCCTCGCTACCCATTACACATATCCTTCCCGTCATCAATTTATCCAACTTCATACAACTTGTCCATATTTCTTTCCGCTTTTTGCAATCACAGCCGGAATAGCATTATGTAGCATGAAGTTGCAACAATATCCACAGCCAGGAGGACTCATCACGGTGAAAGACATTCTTACGCCGGACGTCAAACGCCAGCTGGCACGCGCTCTCTATCGCGCCTTTGATCAGAACGTCACGATAGCGGCACGGGGCCACGTGAAGGCGACGGGCGAGCGCTTCTTCATCGTCAATAGTGCCGGCGGCAACGGCAAGCAGTACGTCGTCGCGGTCGCGGATGACCGTCTCGTCTGCTCCTGCCCGGCGGGTGAGCACGACCTGATCTGCAAACATCGAGCGCTCGTTCACGACATACTCATTCGCGAACGCCGCGTTCGCTAGAGATATGGCGGCATGGGGGTGAGATCACTTCACCCCCATGCCGCCGGAGGGATGACACGATGACTCTCGCGATGAATGACGGCATGCGCTCAGATCGCGTGCGTGGTGCACGGGGCATTCTGCGGCAGTGGACGCTCGACGACGGGCGCATCCTCACGACGCCAGCGGACTTCGACGCCGCCCTTGCCGGCTGCCCGATGACGACGTGGGGCGATTACGATTTTGACGCTCTGTGCGCCGCTCTCGATCATCTGGGGCAGCGCTGCACCGCTATCGGGTTGTGGCCCACTGATGAGCCACACGCGACGGTCCTGGTCCGCTTCGATGACGGGTGCGAGCTCTACGTGATGGGCGCCGACTGCTGTTTTGACTAGCCGGCATTCGCGGAGGAGTATATGCAACCACATGTCCGTCACATGGCGGTTCTCTTCAAGTGCGTCGCCTGCCTGAACCTGTTCACTCGTGTAGGCGAGGTAACGGCATGTGGCGTGATTGATCTGGGTCGGATCGTGCGAGTCGATCCGACCCAGTGCCCGCGCTGCGGCTCACGCGATACTGTACCGTGGGAGGTCGGGCCCTTCACTGGCTGAACACGTAAGAATGGGCCAGGGAGAGTGTTTCTCCCTGGCCCATTCTGCCATTACACTCTGTTGTGGCTTTCGTCTGCTAACTAGCGGGCATCTGCACCGTTGGCGCGGAAGTGATGGCCTCGGGGCGTACCGGTGTAGACGCCTTCGATGACTTGGCGCTATTCATGCTGTACACGGCTGCCTCGATCAGCCGGTCGAGATCCTCGGCGTTGATCGCGATATGTGCTCGCTGCGCAGCCAGCGAGACGAGCTGTGTCGCGAGCTGTTTCTTCTCCGGGCCGGCCATGCTCGCGTTGGCCTGCTCTACCGCCGCTACGGTCTGCGAGACCAGTTGCTCCACACGTGCCCGCTGATTCGCCGGCAGCCGGCCAAGCACTGCCTGATAGGCCAGTGCTACGCCTCCGCTGGCGACCGGCGCCAGAATCGAGACGAGCACCAGCACCAGGCTGATATTCTGCTGGTTCACGGATGTTCCTTAATTCAATGCCGCTTTAATAGCTTCGACGACCGCAGCACCCTTCGCGGCCTCAGACAGCTGGGACTGGGCCTGCTGGAGCTGCTGGGTGAGCTGCGTTACCTGATCGTGTGCGGACTGGAGATTGTCATCGGCGGTCTTGAGTTCCGCCTCGTACTTCGCCATGTCGCTGGCATGCGCCTGTTGCTCGGCCTGTAGCGCGCTTGCCGCCTGAGACGCCTGGGCCTGAACTGTTTGCAGGTCCGACTGCGCTTGCTGCAGCTGTGCCTGCGCTGAGGAGAGCGCCTGCTGAGCTGCTGCGAGCTGACTCTTCATAGTCGCGTCGAGTACCCCGAGCACGACCGACGAGTCGATGTGCCCGACGTAGCAGTCTCCGCTTGCGCCTGGCGGGTTATCGAGCACGCGCTTGGGATCGTAGAAGACCGCACCGCGCTCGAACACCTGGACTGCCGTACCGGATTGCGGGTAGATCTCGCCGCTCACGGGCAACCCTAAGAACGTGAGGCCGTCGAGTCCCGCCTGACCGATGGCCTGATAGAACGCCAGAATGCCATTGGCGATGTTCTGATTGGTCTGCTTGCAGTGCCACGCGCCCGACGTAGTGAGCGTGAAGAACTGCTGCACGGTGAGATCGGAAATGGAAAGCATCGAGGTTCCAGCTCCTGCGGGCGGTGTCTGCGTGCTACCGCCCATAATGGACACGATCTGACGCACGGCACCGGGGTTGTTCAGCGCCATCTGGTACTCCCAGATCCACACGCAGTCGTGACCGCGAGATCTGGCCAGTTGCGCATTAGCGACCGGATCGTTGCCGCTCGGATTAAGCGACAGCTCCGGCTGGATCGCCGTCAGACCACGCGAGGTGAACTGACTTTCCTGGGTCGCGAGCCAGTTGGTATATTCCTGTGGCCCCCAGACGTTGACCGCAGGAGCCATCGCCGTCAGCACACCACCCCAGTTCTGCTGGTCAGGATCTGCCCAGGTCGAAACGATAAGGATGCCCGGCACAGGCTCCAGCGCCTGCCGCAATTGTGTGCCCCACGCATCCTGCCCGTTCCATTCGACTTCGAGGTCGGCGCAGACAATGCCATAGGTGCGCATAGTGTCGGCCAGCAGTTGCAACTCACTGGCGAGCGCGCCATATTTGTTGCCATAACAGTAGGCATACGGGATGACCTGCAGGCCCTGAGCGGCAATAAGACCCGTGATGCGCTTGAGTCCCGCCCCTCCGCCGTACCATTGGTTCGTGCCGTCTGTGAATTTTACGGCGATCGCGCTGCAGCCGAGTGAGGCGGCGAATTTGGCCGCAGCGGTAAACTGGGGGTCAGACCAGTTCGCGGTCTCGACCCCCAGAAAGAGAACGACGCCTGTCGGCGCTGAGGTTGCCATGCGTTCGTACGGTCTTTCGTACTGTTAGAGGATGAATGCCACACCCGCGCCGGCGTGCGCATAGCGATACGACACGACACCGAAGCCGCCGCCGTTCCAGTAGAAGTTCATCTCCGACACCAGGAACCAGCCGTTGGGATAAACGGCAACGACGTGGGCGACATGGCCTAACCAGCTCGCGCCCTGCACTCCGGGCTGAAAGACGGCCGTCGATCCGGCGACGGGAGTCAAGCTGATACGCAGGCCACGCACACGGGCACTGGCAGTCCAGTAGCGCGCATCGCCGAGGAACGAGACATTATCGACAGCAGCATATGCCGCATACCATGTGCACTGGCCAAACGGGTAGGACAATGCTGATTTGTTACCGCCGATAGCCGCCACATCCCACATGCGCCACGCGGCATGTCCAGTGTAGGCCCACTGTGAAATGCCCGTCGGTGCGCGGCTGACCGCCGGTGCCGATACCGGTGCGGCGTTCTGGCTCGCTTCACCTGGCAGCGCGATGCGCTCGTTGACGAGGATCAGATTCGGATTATGAATCTGCGGGTTCGCACGTTCGAGCGCCAGGAGTGTCGTGTGATGTGCCACTGCGATGCCGCTGAGCGTATCACCATTGCGGACGATATAGCCTCCGGCTGATGCATGGGCTGACGCCGCCGGCCCGGATGCGGGTTTTGCTGGTTTGGGCGCTGGTGAGATGACGTTCGGCACCCAGCTCGGCGAGTCCGAGATCAACTGGCCATTGGGCCCGCGATGCCAGTTCTGGGTACAGTGCAGTGTCTGATAGCCGTTGGCGCTTACCCAGTCGTAGCAGAGCCAGCCGCTTTGCACGGAATACCCCGGGATGTAGCGAAATGACGGCGCTGCATGGACTGTCGTGGACGCGCTAGGAACACTGACGAGCGCGCTCGCGAGCGCGAGCGCGGCGAGACCACCAAGCACACGCCGTGTGAGAGATATCACGTGAGGATCCTTCCTTCGTCGTGGAGGTCATGACCAGTGAGCACGACGGTAGTATTCGGCTCCTTTCCAGGTGCTCAGATAGCGATCGACGATTGCGCAGTGACGGGCGCCAGACGGGGAAGGCGCTAGCTGGCGGCGAGAACCGCCGTGACCGCCCGATGGAGGGAATTGGGCGAGACGAGCTCGGGGGAGTCGATGAGCTCCGCTGGCAAGGGGAAGCCAGCGATCCAGAGGAAACGCGCGGCAAGGTCGGAACAGTCAAGCCGGTTGCGTTCAGTGAGGAAGGGCGCTTTCGGGTCGAGCCAGGTCGCGCCCTGAGCGAGAATATCGAGCACGCCGTACTCATTGCCGACGCGCTTCTGTAGCCACGCAAGGCCAGCGGGAAGACGCGCTGCAATGCACTCGGCGCTCGTGTTGATCAGAATGCCCCCAGATGGCAAAGGATGACGCACGACGCCGCGGGCGAGCGCGCCGATTGTCTCGATCGCGGATGTCTTGGCATCGACGCTCACCACGATTTCTACGTGGGTATAGTCTTCAGCTGGATCGCCGGGGACCTTCGTGCGGAGCAGGATAAGCCGATCGAGCAGGTTGCCATGCGAGGGGAAGAAGACGAGATCTCCAGGTCGTGGCATTTTTAGTCTTGTTCCTTCTGGGGTCCAGGCTGCCGCAACCAGAGCGTGACTACCCGGCGCTCCTCGCCGCTACATCCACTAAATGGCTCAGAGACACGCACAGTAAAACCCTGTTCGTGGAACTCGGCGGCAAGCAAATCTGCATAGTCAGACGGGACGCGGGCACTGGCGAAACCGACGGGATAGGAGAGCGCGCGCTGAGCAACCAGCAGGCGCCGCCAGTGCTCCAGGTCTTCACCACCAACGTACACGACTGGATTGTCCATCAGCGCCTCGACACTACGGATTGATGGGTTGTCCATGTGCTGCCCCCTTGCGATGAATTGCGCTGGACTGCGTCGAATGCAGGGACGAATACAGGCTCTCACTTACCGGTGAACAGTGAGAGGGGATGGATGATGCCGGTCGTGGTGAGGAAGCCGAGTACACCCAGCGCGATGAATGAGACCTGTTCCCACGCCGTAAGACGGAGCTTATGGATGTTGCCGACGATCGATTCGACGTCAGCTTTCGTCGCGAAGCCAGCCGTCGCATCCTTGACAGCCTGGCTTACATCATCTTTGGTCGCGGTAGCCTGAAGGGAGCGTTCGACTGCAGTCTGCGCGCGCGTCAGTTCGTCCAGCTGACGATCGTGCTCTTTGAGGCGGGCATCGTCACGCTTCCAGCGGTCCTCGATGCGTTGCACGGGCATGAAATCATGTCGCCACGTGTTGAGGTCGTCACGTAGCTCACCAATCGCGCGCGTCGTACGTCCTTCACTTTCCCCTACTGCTGCGCGGATGCTCTGCTCTACCGCTGTCATATCCGGGCTACGCCCTGATCCCCACATCACCACCACACCCTGCCTCTCGTTCCCACTAGACAAATTGCTGCCTGGCCACTACACTGCAGCCACAATCTCTACCACTGGAGTCAAACGATGGTCACGGACGGAGAGAGCATTGTTGCTGCCGAGGTGAGCGCCACCCAGGCAGACATCGCACGCCTGCGTCATCTGTCCGTGTTACGCCACCCGCTGCCCTGGCGCTATGTACTGCTTCGCGCCGGCGTGATCTGGCTGGTCACTCGCCTTCTGAATGTCGTCTTGACGCTGGCATTCACCACCGGTACAGCGACACAGCGACTCTGGCACTGGTATTTCTGGGACGCGGGCTGGTACATCCATATCGCCGCAGCGGGCTATTCCTCGTCGTTTGAGCCGATACGCGCGGGCTACTTTCCGCTCTATCCCATGCTCATGCACATCGGCATACAGATGTTCCCGCATGTCGATGTCATGGTGATTGCCCTGGCCGTCTCCAACCTCGGGACATTGGCCGCACTGGTCACCGTGGGACTGCTCGCGGCGCAAGAGCGGCGTTCGACACAGTCCGCGCTACAAGCGATGCTGCTTCTAGCGGCGAGTCCACTGGCTGTCTTTTTGGGGGGCGCGTACAGTGACAGCCTACTCATCGCGCTGGTTGCCCTGGCTCTTCTCATGGCGCGCCGCAGGCAGTGGGCTGGCGCTGCGCTTGCCTCTGCTCTGGCTACTGCTGATCGCCCGTTTGGCATGATCCTAATGCCCGCGCTGCTCATTGAGTATGGGAGCCAGCACACCTGGTGGTGGAGACTCCGCACACACGCCTTCACGCTGGCACGTCGCCTCACATGGATGCAACTGGGGATGATTGTGCTCGCTCCATCGCTCACACTCGGATCATTCATGCTTGTCGAGTGGCAGACCTATGGTGATCCGCTAGCTTACGTACATACGCAGGACAAACTCTTCGGGCACGCGTTTCGCTGGCCCTGGCAGACGTTGATCCTCGCGTTCCAGCAGCTCCTGAAGGCGCCGCACTGGTCATACACCACCGGCCATATGTTCCTCGACTTGCTGCCCGTTCTGTTTTGCCTGACAGTATCCTTGATCTACGCACGCCGGTGGCCACTCTCCTTTACAATTTATGCGCTGGCGAGTATCGCGGTCTGCCTCACCTCACCAGTCATTTCGGCGCTGGGCCAGTTCGCCGTGATCTCGGATGGCCGCTATATGTATGGTCTCGTACCGGTATTGCTGCAGATAGCTGCCTGGACGCAGCGCTGGCCCCGCTGGCTGACCGCAACACTGCTCATTACCTCACTCACACTCCAGGCCATTCTCACCGTGTTCGAGCTGCGTGGCGGCTGGCTGGTGTAGGGGCTACATTAACCGCTCGATCACGACGTTCACATAATCGTTTGGCGTGCCTGCGCCGTCCTGGTACTGCACATTGATCAGCGTTCCAGCTTTGGCATAGAACGTCACGGGAAGGCAGGCGTACTCGCCGCTGGCAAAGGTAGGACCGTTGCCGCCGAGGAGTGGTGTATAATTTGTCCCCACATTCTGGTTTGGTATCGCGCTCAGCGGGGCATATGCAACAGACCCGGTCGTCTGCGCGGTATAGGCGACACGAAAGAAAATGGGCTCAGGCGTCCCGTTTCCCACGTAAAAACTGGCGGTAACACGGTACAAGCCCTGAGTTGGTACTGTAAACACCAATGGCGAGGCGGGACCGGTGCTGTTTACGTAATATGCGTACACCTGCGCTACGATCACCGGCACGCCGAAGTTGCCCGTTGCCGCCTGTCCTCCGATGCCTGCTACATACGTCGGACTGATGCCGCCATCAGAGGCGATGACCGGCGAATGCTCGGAGAAACACTGGATCGCGGCGGTTCGCCCGTTGGTGGTACTGTCGTTCAGCCGGTAGTAGCGTGTGGGAGCGTCAGCCAGCACAGTTGCGGCGTAGGTGGTTGTGGCCGATCCGGATCTACCGACAGCGTAGTGATTGCTAACCTGCGTAGCAGAGAGCACCGTGCCATACAACGCCACCTCGGCGACGCTCCCATTGAATGGTGCCGTGCCGCTCATCTGCAAACCGATGAACGCGCCGCCGTAGGTGATATTCGGTATGAAACCCGATGCGGTGCCATTGGCCACACCGTCCACATAGCACCGCATTGTCGTGCCGTCCCACGTCCCAACCACATGATGCCAGGTGTTGAGTGCAATCGTCTGGGTGCCGTTGGTTTGCGTATCGCCGTATAAGCCGAGCGCAACGTGGCCTACGCTATCAACCTGGAGTTGCCAAGCCTCACCTGCGCTGTTTGTGCCAATGAAGACCGCCACGGCGCTAGATGCCGGAAAAGCTGTCACTTTCAGCCAGCATTCCAACGACATGTGGCCGTTACTCGTTGGTAAACCTGTCGTCGGGATGCCGATATATGAATTGCCTGTGCCGGGAAACGACATCGACTTGCCGTTCTGTGTGCCGGCCAGCGGCGACGGTCCGCCCGCGGTCACCGCGCCATAAATTGTGCCCGTATAGGCGCCCATTCCCGGCGCGCTGATAAGTACTTCGCTCTGCGGCGCTGGCGTCAGATTACCCTGCATACCTGGGAACTGTTGTGCGGCAGTTGTGCGAGCGTCTGTGACGGTGGAGATGTTCCCGCTGGCATCCGTCGTAACCTGGGCTACCGGCAAATACCCGCTTTGCGCGCTGTGGGCGGTTCCCCAACTCCACGACCCATCCGGTTGCAGATCGAGATAGTAGGTCGTGCTGACGACCGTGGTTACAAACGTCGTCGCAGCCGGTGCCCGCCTCCGCAGCGTATTGTCCCCCTGGAGAAGAAAGGCGACGCCTGCCGTCACATCGAGCTGCGTGGGCGTTGCCGCGTCCTTGGATGCCACCAGACCAGCAAGCACGAACGGGGAGAACAAATCCTGCTCAAAGCTGTTCGTCGCTTCGGTGTACTGTGTCTCCAGGTTATTCATCTCAGGCGCATCGGTCGGGGTTTGATAGGCAATCCACTTTGTGGGCGAGTATGGCATCCGTGCCTGTCCTGACTGTGGTTAAATCGTGCCGTCGAGTTGCAGGGTCGCGCTGTCCCGTCCCTGACTATGCGGCCACCAGATGACGCCGCGCGCGATGAGAGTTCCGGAATTCGCAGCCGACGTGGCGCCTGCACCGCCGAACCAGCCCACTTCGAGGTATGTGCCTGTGGGTGTAGACGTCGGATCACAATAACCAGAAATGAGGGTTTCACCGGCGCCCGTTCCGGGTGTGCCGCCGGAGATGCCAGCCCGGACCGTCTCAGCCTGCAGTTGCGTATCGCCTGACGCAGGCTGATTCACCAGGCCACTGCCGACGGGGAAGGCAAAGGCTGGGGTCCAGCTCTCAATTGTCAGCGTGACGTCGCCGGCGTTGGCCGCCTGAGCCAGCGTCACCAGATCGGTATTGGTCTCGTACACGATGACGAGTTGCTGACCAGCGGGGAGACCAGCGGGAAGCGCGTTTACCGGCAATTGCGTATACGCTTGTCCAGTGACAAGCGTGCCGTTACCCGCGAGCAGTGCCGCGCCCGTCCCGATCGCCACATAGGTGACCTGCGCCGAGGGGCCACCAATCTGCGCGCCAGCGATGAGATCCAGGCCGACGCTGGTGTAGGTGCAGAGCGTAGGTGTAGCCATGAGGTAAGTCTTCCGTTAACAGACGACGGTATTGGGCCCGCAGAGGGTATTTGGGCCACAGATCGGGCAGGCGGCTGTGGTCGCCGTGACGGTCGCCGCGGGCGTACGTGCGAGCTGCACCTGGAACAGCGTGGCGAGGATCGCCGAGCCGTCCTGGTTTGCGGGATCCGTCGTGTCCGCCGCGCCATTCTGGTTCAGCAATGTCTGGAAGAACGTTTGCCACGAGACGTCATATGGGCTGCCAATGCAGGTTACGATGTACCAGACGTTCAGATTGTCCGTGTTATCGGTGATCTCAACCGACCGCACCAGCATCTGCTCTGACAGGTCGAAGTCGGCAAGATTCACGTTCAACAGCTGACCCGTGGCGAGTCCATTTGGAATACGAGCGGCTGGCGCCGCCCAGACTAGCGTGGTCATGCTCTGGCCGTAGTGGGCGAGCTCGGCCTGCGCGATCTGGAAGCCTGCCGCGAGTGTGTGGATCTTGGTGTTGCTCTCGCGGGCTTCGACGTAGCCGGTGCCCCCACCCTCCAGTTGACGCTGATGTGCGATCAGAGCGCTGTTCTGTGCAAGCGCGACGACTGGATATTCGCCCTCATACCAGATATCCAGCGCATCCGTGCTTTGCAGTACTGGTTGCGATGGGTCCTGTGCCAGGACAGCGTCGGCAATGGCGTAATACCACTGCGCGGTAGTCGTCTTGGTCTTGCTCGCGACCGTTTGCTGTACGCCGTTGACGAAGATGCCGCGTGGCTGCTGCGTTGTCTTGTCTTTGCCGGTGAGAATCGCCACAGGATAGCTCAGGGTGAATGCACGTGTCGTCCCATCGCCATGTCGTGTCTCGTGCTGGAGACTCGTTCGATCCTTGCCGCCGACCAGGAACTGTCGATTGCGATACTGCCGGTTCCCCCAGGTGATCGACAGCTTGTCATTCTGCGCTACTTGTGTCCCGTCGAGTGTAAAGGGCGCGCTCAAGCCACCGTAAGGCTGGAACCAGAGCCGCTTTTGCTCATCGATCTGCCACCAGTAGCCGCATTGCTGCGCGAGCCAGTCCAGCGCCTTGCTGACCTGCGTACCGTTCCAGATCGCCTCTGGAATGATGATGCCCGCCGCGATAGGGCCAAGCGTCACACCCTCCGGTTGGAGGTAGTTCTGCCAGAGCGACTGGACGATACTCCCTGCGCTCACCGTCAGATAACTCTGGAACGCCAGCCGTTTGTCGGCGAGATAATGGTTATCCATGCACGTCACGGCATGGTAGAGTATGGGCGCGAAGCCCGGTTTGCTTGTTTGCGAGGTGTCGATGAAGCCGCTATAGCGCAGCGCGCCAGTATCATCGTAGACCTGCACTTGCGTGCCCTGGTCCCAGTGGATGCCGGTACCGGTACACGCGGTAAACGTGCACTGACTGCGCTGCCCGATCTCGTTGGTAACGTCAAGCGTCCCCGCTTCGACGTCGACGGCGGCACCGGCGATTTTGACCACGTAGCTCATCGTCTATACCGTGTCTATACCGTGTCTATACCGTCCTGACGCCGGTGGCGGTGGAGATGATGCCGGGCAGATAGGGCGCGAGGACACGGGCGAGTGTGCGTCCATCTACCTGGAGCACGATCGGTTGGGTTGACGCAGCGGACGGACTGGTGCTTGCAGGTGTCCCCGTGCCAGACGGCAGGCCCGTCACCATTGATGACGGGTTTGGGATGACCTGCGCGCCGCTTGGCAATCGGACCAGTTCCGGCCCGCGCTCACCGACAAGCGCCAAGCCAGCCTGGGTCATCGTGCCGCCGTCGGCAAAGTGCGGGATGATGTGCGACAGATCGCCAACCACTCCACCGATGAGCGGAACGCTCTTCAGAGCAGAGGTCACGTCGCCCGCCGCATTGCGGACACCCTGGGCGAGCTTCTGGATAAGCTGGTGGCCTAACGCGAGTAGCTTACCCGGCAGGCCTGCTACGGCCTGCTCGACCCCGCTGGCCAGATCCACAAATCCCTGGATGGCCCGATCTTTGAGCGAACCGATGCCGCCGAGCGCGTTGCCCACCAGATCCTTCAGATGTCCGAGTACCCCGAGCACCATACCCGCGAACGCCAGTGGTGCCTTCACTTCAATATCGAGAAAGAGCCCGATGGCCGTCTGCACCAGGTTGCCCAATTGACCAAGTGCGTTACCGACAAATGACCCGATCGCACCAGCGACGGTGCCGAGCATGTCCTTGAAATCGCCAAGGACTGTCGTGATCTGCCTCCAGTGCGTGACTGCCAGAATGATGATGGCGATGACCGCGCCGATCGCCGCTCCGACCAGAATGAAGGGAGCTGCCGCGGCAATGGTCGCAATGGCCGCCGCGCCCGCCGCCGTCGCCTGTGCCCAGAAGGCCGACACCGACGCCGTAATAGCCGTGATAGCCGCAGGCACAGCCGAAGCGGCAAACCCCAGCATGGCCCCACCCAGGATGATGAGGATACCTTTGACGACCGTCGCGGCGGGCCCTGTGTCGTGCAGAAAGCTCACGAACCCCTGGCCGATGTGGACTGCAGTTGTGAAAGCACCAACCACCGCGTTGACCGCTCCTGGCAGGTCGCTGGCAAACATACCAGCAAGCTGAGTGGCGACCGGCAGCAGCTTCTGCCCGAGCCGGATCATCAGCGTCTGCACCGTCTGGTCGAGCACGGCCATCTTCTGATTGAAATCGCCCTGGACTTCAGACCAGCCAGTAATGCTATTTCCACCCTTTTTGACGGCGTCAGTTATCCCGCCGACATTGCCCTGAAAATCCTTCATATGGCTGCCGGTCAGGTCAAGAATGCCTTGCATCTGGCGGCTGCCGCCGGAAATATCTTTCAGTGCCGCGACATAGCCGGCACTCCCCTCGGGGAACTTCTTACCGACGGCATCGGTAATCATCTTCAGAGCGCCGGGCAAGCTCTTCTGCATTTCGGCGGACACCTCGGCACTGGACAGTCCCACGGACCGCAATGCCTTCTGTGCCGCAGTGCTCGGAGCGTCCAGCGCGAGCATCGTCTGGCGTAGGTAGGTGGCGGCGTTGGCGGCTGGCACACCTTCGCCGGTCATGGTCGCCATCGCGCCCATAACGTCCTGCAGGCCAATATGAGCCGCACTGGCCGTCGGCAACACCTGCGCGAGCGCGCCCGACAGGTCAGCCATGTGCGTTTTGCCGCTGGCGACGGTCGCGATCAGGGTGTTGACCGCTCCGCTAGCGGTGATCCCAGTGTTGCCAAAATCCTTCAAAATCGTGGTCGTGGCATCGGCGACGGTACCCAGATCGGCGTTACCAACCTTTGCGCCTTCCGCAGCCGCCTTGAGGATGTCGAGGCCAGCTTTTCCGTGGTAGCCGGCAGACTCGATCATGTACATGCCGTCGGTGAGTTGCTTGGTGCTGGTGCCTGTATCGACGGCCATCTTGAGGATGCCGTCACTCACCATCTTGAGGTTGGCCTGTGACTCGCCAGCGCCGGTGACCAGCGACGTCATTCCTGCCTGGAAATCACCGGCCATCTTGACTGAGGCAACACCAACGCCCGCGACGGCCGCAGCTGCGGCTGCTGCTCCCAGTGCCAGGACACCACCACTGCCGAGCAGACCGGCCAGACCGCCGATACCCTGCTGTGCTGAGGCGGTGTCGGCATTGATACGCACGAGTAACTGTGCGGCATTGATCGACATCCGTGCGGCTTCCTTCGGCAGTAATACACGCGCGTGCCTGCGCTCGTATGGGGGCTAGTTGTCGTTCGAACGCTTGGCGAGTTCGGATTGCGCCTCGTTTTCAGCGCCCTCCGCTGTAATGGCCCAGCGCATCCACAGCGACGATTGTTCAAGCAGGTCCCAGGGCGGCACACCGAGGTAGCGCGCCGCCCGAATCAATGGATACCAGTCGGGCATTTTGCCCAGACCGCCATCCGTCAGGAGATAGCGCCGGAGGTTGGCGCGTTCGCTGAGTCCGCCTTTTGAGCCTCCGGCGCCCTGGCTTCCCCCGCCTGCGCTCGCACGATACCGTTGAGGATGGCCCACTGGATCGAGAGACCCAGCGGCTCGATGTGGGCACGGTCAATGGGAAGCACCGTCTCGGTCGTGCCGTCGGGAGCGGTGTCGGCGAGATCCCAGGAAGCCAGAAGCGTAAGTAGTGTATCCGTGGCGCTGCTCATGACGGCGAGCGCACGTTCATTCGGCAATTCAGCAAGGCGATCGGTGTCGGCGATCTCGAGAAGCATCTTGCTGGTGATGCGTGCGGGGTAGTATTCGACGTGAAGCACATCGCCTTCGCCGAAGTCAATCTCTGCCTTGGCGCGATTGGCGATGAGCTTTGCCAGGGTAAGGGGCATAAAGCATCCTTGCGTTTGCTGTGAGAGGTGACTAGAGCGCGCTCAAGAGGTTGGTGAGCGTCATCTTCTGTGCTTCGCCTGCACCCCAGGCCGCATCTTCGGCGATGGCGAGCGTGTACTCGATGGCGTAGACCCCATCCACATCGGAAAATTCAGCCATGCTGGTCACGAAGCAGGCCATATCGTGTTGCATTGCCGCATTGATGGCGTTGGCGCCATCGATCACAGGCCCCATGCCATCGATGCGCACGTAGCAGCGATCACCGGTCTCCAGATAGTTGCCTTTGACCGCAATGCCGACCGAATTCGCCTGCAGCGTGATCTTGAGCTCGTGCTTCTTTTCCTTGTCGATCAGGCTTGTGTAGCTCGCGTTTGAGCGGTTGATGGGCCAGTAGCCGTCGTAGTAGCCCGACGCCTTGAAATCGACTTTCAGCGGATCAGTGAGCTGGGTGGTGCCGATGTTGGCGCTAGTCGGATCGAGATAAATGTTGAATTGCGCGCCGGTCATGGGCAGCTGCTCGACCACCGTCGGCGCGGCGGTGAGCGTAATGCCATCCGTAAACGTCTGGGAAATCAAATCACCACTGATGGTGATGTCCTGCTTGCGGCTGAACGAGTAGCCGAAGCCAGTGAAAGCCAGGTACGCGTACTGCTCGGCATCGATGGCATCACCGGCCTGGACGGTGAACGTCTTGGCGTTTGCGGCGTACGAGCCGACGATGGGCGGCGTCCAGACCCAATCGTGGGCTGTGGCAGATGCCCCATGCGCGGCGATTGCTGCTGCGCCCCACAGACTCGATAGCGGATAGACCAGCTGAACGAAATCGCCAGGCCCGGCGATCTTGCCCGCGCTCATTTCGGTGAGCAAAGCGCTTGCAGATGGATATTGTCGGCCGGTGCCGCGAAATTGCTTGGTCGTCGGTTTGAGGCCGAGCGTCCAGGTGAAGGCGTCGAGTAGACGATTGGCGGCAGCCGGTGTGCCAGAGGGCGCTTCCACACCGATCTGGATTTGTTGGTTGACACTTGCTCGTGGTGTTGTGCCCACTGCTTAGATCTCCACGCGGTACAAACCGCCGTAGTTGAGCCATACTGCGCCGCCCACCAGTTCTGCGATGGACAGCGTTTGTTCGCGATAAACTGCCAGCGTGCCACCCATGTTGCGCAGGGGCTGGCCATTGGGCATGAGGAGGGCATCGGCACGCGCGTAGGCTGCGCGCAGGCTTGCCGCGTTCCCGACAGGACCGACAATCTTAACCTGGAAGAGCAGGCTTGACATGATTCTGACCGCGGTGGCCGAGTTCACATCCTGACCGGTTTGAAGGATGAGTAGCGCGTAGTTGGGTGTGCTACCAGGAGGAGCCATGACCTGGTAGACAGCTGCCACATAGCTCATGAACGTGGCGTCACTCGTGAGCGTGTCGAAGAGCAGCGCGAAGCCAGTCGAAACGGGATCAGGAGTTGCCATCTAGTTGCCACTCTCTCCACTCCCGCCAAGCCCACCTGATTTCAGGGCTTCCTCCATGCGGGTGAGCGCGGCGACAAGCTTCGGACGCTCAGCCTCGGCGGCGGGAATAAGGTATGGCTGCGCGGGTGCGTGTGCCGTTCCCATTTCGACGTATACGCCGTAATTTGCCCCTACGCCTACCACGGCTTCGGTGTCGCTCTCAGGTGGCGTTACTTCGTCGAGCAGGTGGCTGCCGGGTGAGCCATCCACGATACCTTGACCGTAGGTCGATTCCTTGTTCGTGACAGTGTAGATGCTGGAGGCCAGAAAGCCAGTATCCACAGGAGCACTATCGGCGGCGGCTTTCTGGATGTCGAACGCCGCCTTGCGCACTGCCTGGGACACGAATTCCCGCATCGCCGCCGCGAGCTCTGGCAGCAGATTATAGAGCACCTCGTACTCTTCGCTCATGTGAAACTCCCAAGCGCCCGCATCCGTGCGGACCAATCGCGATTCCGTGCGTCTGCTGGAGCGTGTAGCTGCATTAGCGGATCTCGGTGGCGAGCACGCGCTTGGCCGTGGCATAACTGCGCTGCGAGAGATCGGCCTGCACCGTCAAGATCTCGCCGGTTGGCATCACCAGCCGGTAACCGTTGCGGCAATCCTGCCCGTACGGCAGACGCACGACCCACGCGGCGAGGCTGCCAATGAGGCCCGCAAACTGCTGCATGACTGACGCTGTGGGTTTGGCCCAGCCTCCGTTGACCGTGGCGATGGTTGCCCACGTTTCCGACGCCGTTCCATACGCGTCGGGAGTGCGCGTGACACGCTGGACCTGGATGCCGGACACGTCCAGTGAGGCGATAGCGGCGGCACGCGCGGCGGCGAGCACGTTAGCGGGAATCATCGAGCACACTCTTTCATAGGTCAGCGGGTGATGATGTCGTCGTTATTGCCGAGCAATACGACCTCGCTGGTCGTGTCAGGTGTATTGACATCACGGCGCACCTGTTTGGCGACCGTCGGCAGGGCGCGCCTGCGGAAAATATCTGCCTGCTTCAACTTGCCAGCGGACAGCTGTGAGAGACGGAACGTCTGCCCGTCGCTGGTCACGTCCACGTTGGCGAGAAGCGCGGCAGACCACATCTCCAGGAGGTCAGCAGCAGCGGCATAGATGTCGTACACGCGACCAGTGATGAAGACAGGTGGATACTGCCCGGGCGTCGGCAAGTTGAACGTCCAGTGGCCTTGCAGTTCGTCGGAGGAGGCGGGCGTGAGCGTCAGGAAGTGCCCGTCGGTCAGCACCTCACCCTGTTCCCACCACTTGTAACTGCTGTAGTAGTCGGTCCAGTTGTAGTCAGCGTTTCCCGGATTAGCAGGCGTGCCGGTATTGTAGAGCGTTGGCGCCGGTGTGAGCTGCTCATAGCGCACATCCTGTCGCCAGTCGTCCAGCGCGTCCTGGATGGAACCGTCGTCAAACTGCTCGCCGGTTCCGCTTGGGTCGTTGATCAGTTGACGTACTTTGGTGATGAGGCTCGCCATCGTCGGCCGGGCCGGATTCATGCTCATGTGCGAGGTCTGCCTCTGCTAGTGCCTCGGTCTCAGGCGATGTGCGTGGATCGTCGACGAGCTCGCAGCCATCGGCCAGATGCCAGCCAAGGTGCGCATCCGCGACGATCCACAGCACGCCTGTGCGCGGATTACGCACCCAGGCCATAGGGACTAATCCGCGAGCGTGCGCGGAACGCGCAGCGCCACAATGGTACCGGTCATGCCCGCGCCGAAGTCGACGTTGAGGCTGCCATCACTTTGCGCGAAGCGCGCCGTCTCAAATGGGCCAATGAAGGCGGTACTGCCAGCCGCGACACTGACCGTAAGGTCGCCCAGCGAGGCGCGAAAGGCTGGGACAGGGCCGGCGCCCGCGCGTACAATGACGTTCTCGGCCCCTGCGGCTGTGTTGTCGACGATGAGAATCACGTCCTCGGCTTCACCCTTGGCGGGGATGGCTTCGGACGTGACGGCCACATTCATGCCGTTGGCGACGTCAATCGCCGTGGTGCTTTCCACAACGCCCGCATTGCCAGCGAGGTCCGTGAGTGGAAGATTCGTGCGTGCCATGTGTGTTCGTGTACTCCTTGATGTGAGAGTGCAACCAAGCCAGCACTCTCACATTAGATGTTCAATCAGTCAGACCGTCCGTCAGATGACGGGACCGCTGGCTACGGGTGCTGGAAGATGCCGGTCGCCAGCGCATACGGCCGTGTAACCTTGCTGCCATAAAGGTGGAGGCCTTTCACCGCGTCGGCGAAGCGGTACTGGGGACGGTAGGCTTCGACCTTGGAAATGCCTTCGGCAAAGGACAGCGCCATCGGGTGGCCGCAGAGCACGACATCCACCGAGCCGGCCTGACCGTTGGACCCGGAGAGGTGCGGTGCGTTGTTGGATTCGTACATGTCGAGATTATTGATCTTGCCCAGGTATGCTTCGTTGGCCTGGCCCTTCGAGGCATCCAGGTTGCCGGTGAGGATGGTGTCACGCGCCTGCGCAGTATTGAACGATGTGAAGCGGATGTCCATCATCAGGTGGGTCTTGATCCACGGAGGTACCACGGCCCAGCGGCCCTGCTTCGGCACGTTGTTCTGCGTAAGATACTGGTCAAGGATGACCAGGTAATCGTAGACCGTCTGACCTCCGCCAACGTTGGCCTGTGTCGGCACGACGGGCGTAACGGGCGCGCCGCTCGTACCAACCATGTTGGCGGCACTCGTGTCGGTGTATTTGCTGGCGACAAATTGATCAACACTATCGGCCAGCTTGTAGGCTGCCCACTTCATGGCCTCTGCCATGACCTTGGGGTTTTGCTGCGCAGCATCCACATCGTCCACCGCAAAGTTAAAGTAGTCCGCCTGCGTGATGGACAGCGTGGTCTGCGCGTCGGCGAGCTCCTGCGGAGGCGCGATGTCCGTATCCTTCGCGTAGGCGCTGATAACGATATCGCCGATAGCGTTGATGCGGACGGTGTCGCCCATGCTTTTGATCTCGCCCTCATAGTCATGATTGGCGAGCGCGGCATAGACGTGGCTCTTTTCGAGCGCGACCAGGAGTTCACTGCTCCAGATCGTGGGAATGAAATTGCTGAGGGACATCCTTGTACGTAGCCTCCAGATGCGGCACGCTCATGCGCCGCATGGTCTACCGCTGCTCTTGAGCGGGTGTGTGTGAGGTGAAAGTGCGAAGTGGCGGGTGCCGGGGGGTAGGAATGCGCGCGGTAGCTAGCGATTGGGATTGGCGGCGAGCCACGCCATGACTTCGGCTCGGCGCTGCGCGTACTCGCGTGGTGTCATGCGTTCGATCATCTCACGGGTGAGACCACCGGACGCCTGTGTGCTGCTACGCGGTGGGCTGGCGGGTGCGCCGGCACTGGCGCGTGGCGTCTGCTGCGGTGGGGCTGCTTGAGCCGCTTTTAGCTCGGGATAGTCTTCCGCCAGCTTCGTCAGCAGCAAGCTGATGTTAGTCGGCTCTCCGCTCTCGCTGTCGTACTCGATGGACGCGAAGTCGATCAGTCGTGCTGCCAGCGCTGGCTTAATGCCGACTGCACTCGCGGCGGCTTTGACCTCCGCGCGAACGATCCGCTCCTGCGCCTGAATGGTTGCGGCAGCCTGCTGCGACTGTAGATCTGCCAGCTGACGACGCAGTCGTTCCGTCTCGTCGAGTTTGGCGAGTTCAGCCGCTTTGTGGGCATCCTCGTATTCGCGCAACTTGACTCGATGGGCAGCGGCCTCTTCGCGGGCTTTGCGCAAGGCTTCGCGTAGATCCTCTACACTGAGTGAGTCGCGATTTGGAGATGCAACTGGATCCGCTCCCGCCTGGGGAGTAGACTGGGACGATGGTTGCTGCGCAGCGTCGCCCGCCTGGGACTGAAGCTGCTGGTTCTGGCTGTGCTGGCTGTGTTGCTGTGCCGCGTTGGGCGCCTGGCCCTGCGCACCGGATGACACCTGGCCACCGGTCTGCATGTCGTCTGGCATGAGGAAAATGTCTCGTCTTTCTGTGGACTGATGTCGTTTGGGGAGCGCGCCGATTGGCGTCGCTGACTAGCTCGCCAGTCGCTGGAGCGAACTGGGCGGCGTTTCCTTGCGTTCACGGTACAGCGCGATGAGCTTGCGGGCGGCTTCGCGTTTCTTTGCCGGCGGCACGCCCGTCAGGCCGCCCATACCGCCTGCGAGCACAGCCGCGATGGTATGCATCGCGTTGACATTGACCGCGCCATCAGGCTCACGATAGGGCAGTTTGCCGTACTGGAATTCCTTGGGCTTTCCAGGAGGCGTGAGGTCAATGAGGCAATCCTGTACATAGGCTGCGGCGTTTTTCCAGCGCGTCTCGTCGCCGTTCCAGGGTTTGTCGGTGAATGTGGCCATTGAAGTATGAGATCTCCATATAGGGTTTCGACCAGAGTGCCGTTAGCGCATCTCGCCGGACGGATACATGTACTTGGGCATCTCGCGCAGGACGTCAGGAAGCAGGAACTTCGCAATCTCGCGCGAATCGAGGAAGAGATCCACGCGCAAGCCGCCAGGCTCGCCATCTGAGACGGTACATGTGGCGGACTTCTCGATGACGTGGATGATCGGCTGCCCGTCCGGTTGGATGTTCAGATTGACGCGCACCGTAAGGGACGTTACATCTGGCGTTGGCATGTCATTCACCTGTTTTGCGCGAGTAGCGCGGCCACCTGCTTGCGGGAATATCCCAGCTCCTTGAGGGACTTTTCGCGAATGCTGGTTCCCCACTGCGTGCTGTGCTCCACTGCCACCAGGTCGGAGAGCTTCAAGCTACCAGCGGCGTATGCCGCCTGTTTTGCCTTGCCGAGGATCTGGATCTGCGTTGACGTGTCCTGCTGGGCGAACCAGTCAGCACCCGACAGGCGCGCACTTGCCTCGTCATCGGACACATCAAGTTCGCTTCCATCGATGCCGAATGGCGCGAGGATGTCCGACCAGCTTTTCGTTACCGGTTGTGCTGAGCAGCGACACATCACATGCCCATCCAGCTCTTCATCGAGTGGATGCAGCGTGCCGTCCATCGCGAGACATGCGCCGCAAGTACGTGGTCCTTCGTCACAGACCCATTGCCACTGCTGGACGACGTCACTGTTGGCGCGATAGTTGTCGAGCTGACTGCGTCTGTAGGTGCGCAGCATTTCAGTTCGTGCTATGGTGCGCGCACGAGCGAGATTATTCCCAACGCTACTCCAGAGGAGATCAGCGACGTTGCGTGGATTCTCTCCACTGGCCAGTCCTGCCAGCAGACCGCGATAGATGCGATCGGCTGTGTCTGGTGCGAAATTCGAGAACAACCCCGAGATCGACGTGCTTCCCGTCAACCGCGAGGTCAGGGCGAACTGTGCGTCACTGCGCGCGACCGGTGCTATCAGATCAGAAGGAGAGATGCTCGCGGCCTGAGCAGCTGACTGCACGACGGCATGAAGCTGTTGCTGGGCATGCGCGCTGCCCAACTGCGCGGCATCCTGCACGCCTGTCGTGACGTGTCTCTGAGCAGCGTCCGCGAACTGGCCCACGTGAACCTGCACGTAGCGCTGTAATTCGGCGACGGTATCACTGCCGCCGGTCGCGCCGCGCTCATGCAGCCAGTGGATTGGCACGGTCGCCCGCGGGTTGCCAGTTGCGGCGCGTACTTCCTGCAGCTTATACGAGTAGGCATCAGTGACGGACGTGATGTGCGCCGAAAGCAACTGATGGTGCAGGATGTGGTGGTAGGCGGCGTCAATCCGCTCGGCAACGGTATGCTCACTTGCCGCAAGTTGCCGGCGGTGGAGCTGGGTGAGCAGCCAGAGTGGACGGTTTTGCATGCGCGATCAGTCCAACTCGTGCTAACGCGGGCCATGTAACGCGACAGCCGAATGCGGTGGCATTGCGCGGGCAACTTGAAGCTTTGGCTTAGACATCTGCAAGCGGGCCTCCTCGATCCGCTGCAACGTATTGGCCAGCATCTCATAGAGCAGTTCGAACACTGTGCTGTCCCATTCGTCCTGTGTGCAGACACCTTTCGACACGAGAAGTGACGCCGCGGCTCCCGCCTCGACGGTCGGCTTGAGATCCATCAGTTTAATCTTGCCACCGAAATTCACCGAGACACCATACTCGGCGATCTTGTTCGCGAGCTGCTGGCAGAGTGGCACGAGTGGATGCATCTGCTCAGGCGTGTCACCTTCAAGGGCCTCAGCAGCCAATTCGCCACTGTTTTCAATGTGCTCGAGCATGCGATACCTTTCAGCCAGCTAACACTTTATGGTCGAGTAGCTATAGGTCGCAAAGTGGGATTTGCGCAGAACGCGTCGTAACATGCGGCCAGCAGCATCGTACAGATCAGCCTCCATGACGATGCATACCGCGCAGCAACACGACGATGGTGCCAATGTAGATTATGAGTCCCGCGAAGAGTGCGCGTGCGGACCAACTGGTCGTCGACAGCGCACTCGCTACAAAAACGACGAGCGCCAGTGTGACAAGTAGTCCTGAGATGATGCGGGAGATGGCGTACGCCACTGGGCTTTTCATCCGTGTGCCCCCCTTACATGCCTGTCGGCGTTACTGGTTTGCCTGCGGCAGCTTGTGCCGCCTGGCGAGCCTGGATAGCAGCCGGATGATTGATCGGTGGTGGCGTTGAAGCGTTGGGAGGCTGCGCGGCATCAGTCGTACCGGACGGCTGGGTTGCCTGCTGCTGAAAAAGTGGAGGCATTCCGGCACTGACAGGTGGCAACGCCTTGCCCTGGTAGACTGCCTGGACTTGCTTTTCCTGCTCTTCGGCTGCCGCATCGGCAAGTACATCAGGATCGAAGCCCAAGTACTCCCAGATGATCTTCTGTGGCACGCCGACAGCCTGATACTGCACAGCCGATTGCGCGGCGAACAGGTCATCCACTGGCAACAGATCGGGCCAATGTAGCGTCACCTCGATGCCCTCGCCAAAACCGGCGATCCACAACAAGCGCATGCACAGATCTTCCAGCATCGCGCCATAGAGAAGGCGTTTGCTCTCGGTCTTCTCTGTGAGCGCCTCGAACAGCATGCGCATCGTCGTGCCGGAAACCGCCCCCTTGGGCAGATCTTCCAGGCGGCCGAGCGCGACGCCAGGAACACGTGAGAGTTCGTCCATGCTGGCGCGCAGGTCGGTCGCGAAGGCCATGCTGGAGGCCAGATCACTCTGCATCTCTAGGTTCTGCAGAGAAGCGTTCTCAGAGGGCAGGCCGATGAGACCATCGACACCGATGTCTACCTGGGCCGCACGCGCACCCTTTATCCACGTCTTCGGGTGCGCGTGGTATTTGATAATGCGCGCGGTGTTACTCTGGACAAAGTTCAGCACTTTGTTGAGCGCAAGCAGGTCAGGTGTCAGATCCGGCGCACCCCAGTATTCATTTGGATTTGGCAAGTTTTGCGTATCGACAACCGGCGGGAACGGATACGGCCACTCACTCGTGCCAACCGGCAGCCAGAACGTCCCGTTTTCCGCGCGGGTATAGTCTGTGATGCGCCAGATATCATCACGATCGTAACCGGTGACGCTCTTGCCGGCAAGCCCATCGGGATCGATCCTTTCGATCACTTTGCGCCGCCAGCCGGTTGCGGATCCCGACACGATACGATACTCGATGACGTAGGCCAGCACGAGATCCACGTCGTCTGGTGAGGTTCGTACGCTGACGGTGGCGGGATCAAGCAACGTGATGCGCGGGTAGTCGTTGCCCTGTGGATTGGCGAGCGGGTGATCGGGATGCAACATCAGGAACGTGTGCCCGCAGACTCCACCATTGGTAGCGGCCTTCTGCAGACGCGCCTGAAGCCGGTTGGCTTTGAAGCAGCCGTCAAGCCAGTCCTGAGCGCGTGCTGTCGCGGCATCAGCGATCGTATCCCCTTCACCGGTGGCGCTGGATGACTGCGTGCCGCTATTGGGCGCGATGCGAATGGTGACCGGCTTGCCGAAGAGCCAGCTCACTCCTTTATCCACGATCGGCGCGCACCGATTCGTTTTCACGTTGTCGTTGGGCTGGCCGGGCGCGACCTTCAGCGGGTCAGCGAGCTGACCCCGATAGGCTTGCCATGCCTCCACCATCGCCTGAGCGCGCGCCTGGTCCTCCTGCGTGCGTGCCCAAGGATCATTGGATCCAGCCGGAATCAGCGGCATTGCAGCGGTGACGGCGGTATCCTGGTTTGCGTCGGCGAGTCCGCTGGACATGGCCGCCTGTGCAGGTGGGATCACCGATGGCGTAACACCTGGCATACTCATCGGTCGTTAACTCCAGATGTTTGGGCCATAATCCACGCCCATTGGATGCAAGTCGACCTGTGATACGAGATACCTCGCACAATCCAACCCGTGATCGTTGATTTTCAGAGGCTCTTCCAGCGGTTGCCCGTCAGGGCCGCGACGCCAGACGTAGCCTTCAACTTCCTCGGCAGTGCAGGTCGGCGCTTTACGCTCGACCAGTAGCGGATCACGCTCGAGCAGGCTGTCGCGCAGAAGCATGAGCCGCGGCTTCCCGTCGCCGGCTGCTGTCATCCGCGCGGCGACGGCCTGAATGCCCTGCTTTACTTCCTTGTGTGCTGGTGTGATCGCGCATCCGAGGTAGCGCGTGAGCTGAGCACGTCCCTCGGCATCTTCAGGATCGGCAATGATCTGGTAGGGTAGCGGATCGCCATCGCTGCGCGCGAGGCTCAGCCGGCCACCGGTGACTGACCAACCCGCCGCATTCAGAATATCCTGCGCGTGAGTCTGGATCAGTCGGTTGGACATATAGATTTCACGGTAGAGGTACAATCTGCCGTCCGTATCTTGCGCCCACCACTGACAAACGAAAGGATGGTTGAAACCAAAGTCGATCGACAGATACCGTGGCCACGTACGTGGCAACTCGTGCCGGCCAGTGTGGGTATTGCGCACTTCTACAACGCTACGATCAATGAGGTTCCGGCTCGCGTCCCAGGCGTCTTGATAGACCATACCTTCGGCGGCAGCCCAGAATCCTTTGCGCAGTCGGAGATAGCGGACACCGGTCAGGCGATCCAGCGTGGCGATGTACGAGAGGCCATCGGTGGTGTATTCGCCGGTCTCGACGTTGTAGATGGCAGGGTTGTCCTCGTGCGTACTCACGAACATCACCAGTTCGCCCGTATCGGCACGTTGTCGCAGCCAGTGTGTCGGAGCGTCCGGGTTGCAATCACCCATAACCTGCGCAAATCCCAGCGCCTTTGGACGACCTGGCCGGTTTGTGCGTGAAAGGAGCGACTCCCAGTCCCGAAGACTCAGCTCGGTGCATTCGGGCACGTAAATCAGGTCATATTCGGCGCTCATGACCTTCATCGCGTTATCGAGTCCGCCCACGACGAGCGTTGAGCCATTTGGATAGACGTACTGTGCCGGGCGTTTCTTGGTGTCTCCCTGGAACTGGACACCGTCCCACTCGGGATGTACCTGCTCATCGAATGTGACGATCGCCGTCGATTTGAGCGCCGCGAACGTTTTACGCACCATCAGGGCGCGTAGACCAGGGGTTGTGGCGAGCCGGTAGTGGAGCAGCTCCAAGGCCCCCCTCGTCTTACCGGTGCCTGCCGGACCACTGATTACGACTTCTGGCGCGGTACAGTTCCACAGTTCCGTGACAGTGCCCTGCGTCCGGAACGCGATGGTGCGCTCGTCTGCCACTTCTGAGACGCTTGTGACGCTAGCGGTGTTCATAGATGCGTCTCACGTTGGTCTGCGGTACGTCGGATGGCTGCACATCCAGCCCGAGCAGCTCGCGCCGTGCTTTCGAGATGGCGAGCACACGGTCTACCGCGAAGAGATTGGGTCCGTTGTGGCGACGTTTGCGCGGCCCACTCTTCTCACCGCTGGCAGCACTTTCGTCGTCTTTTTCGTCGTCTTTGTCGTGTGCCTCGGTCGATTCGTCGCCAGAAAGTGCGTCCGTGACTTCGCGAGGACCAACGGCAACTGGATAAATCGCCGCCTGGAGGTCGTCGTACATGCGAGCTTCTTCGCGACGAAGATCAGCCACGTTCGTTACGACAACGCGATTGAGCTCGCGCTGGATGGCATTGCGACACGCGCCTGCACTGGCATAGCCGACACGTTCGGCGATCTGAGCGAACGTGAGCTTCTGGCAGCGCAGCTGAACGGCTTGTGCCGCTCGCAAGGCTGCATTCGCGTCCCGATTTATTACCCTCTGTGTATTCGGTTTAGCGTCACGACGCGCCATGCTATGACCTCAGCAGCTAAGAGCGGAAAATCAGTGGGAAAGTGTGGAGTGGGAGGATTACTTATGGCTGCGCGCGCTCGAGCAGCCAGCTCACGACAAAGATGACAGCAAACGCTGCCCCGAACGGGACGATGGAAATGCCAAGTGAATCACGGCGGCGAGACCAAGGCAAATGACAATGAGGCCCCAGCATGGCGAGTGTGAGTGGGATCAGGCTCGCGCATTATCGGGTGCGAGAGCGTGTTCAATCTTCCTGGACATCATACGCGCCTCTCTCTAGCGCCTCGATGTATGGCGACGACATGTGCGCGCAAGCAGATAGAACAGTCCGCCTATGCCGGCTATCTCACCGAAGACCGCGATCGTCTCCAGCGCGATCGAAAACATCTGTGCCATGTGACGTCCACTTCTCCTTACGAGAACTAAACCGAGTGACCGCCGAGCGACACTGTCTTGTGATGGTGTTTGTTGCGGTTCAACTAGAATCAGCGCGAGCACGTGCGACCGACCACAGATCACGGATGCCAGGTAGCGATGATGACCGTCGAGAATCGTGAAGAGGCCGCTGTCCGCCTCGCCATATGGCATGAGGTGGATGAATCCAGGGTAGCTGTTGGCATGCGCTGGATCGGAGAGCAGTCGCACGTAATGCTGGACGCGCTCCGGATAGCGCGGTTGGTGCTCGGTGATGACGATCTGCTGGACTGATATCAGCGCCATGCTGACCTCTGTCCCCGGAACGATCATTGCCGTCCCACCGATAGTACATAGCGGCGCGCGCCGCAGTTCACGCAGACCAGCTCGCGGGCGCCATCTTCCGTCAGGTCTGGTTCGACCACCATACGGCCCTGACAGCGACCACAGGTGAGCAGAGACGCGACAGGCCAGCCGCCGATACCCGCGCAACTGGTGCAGACCGTGAACGCCGGTGTCATCCCGATTCCATTGCAGGCATGACAGATGGCACGTGATGGTGAGAGCATCGGGCATCCTTCGTGGGCGTGTCTTGCGGGCAACACGATTCGTCGCGCCAGGTTCCGGATTCCTTCCGGCATCGGCTTCCTTGACGGTGATACAGTTGTTGGAATTGGACTAAGCTGACTTCGCGAAGGCGAACCGGTAGGCCAATGAGCGCTGACGTACGACCCAGTTCGCGGTATGGCCGCACTGCTCAGCGAGATCAGAAATACAATCCGGATCGAAAAGAGTTGCGAGCGCGACGAGGCACGCTTGAGCACCGCGTTCCGGGCCGTATTTGGCGACAAATCCGTTGGCGACGCGTCGGCGCGCATAGGGCGTCGTCCACCATTCCCGCAGCTCGCGGTCGGCCTCTTCGATCTCCCGGGTACGATGCGAGCCGATGTATCGAGTGAACTCGGGCGTCCAGCAATGACCGCCGAGACGACCTTCGACGCGTGCGGTATGCATGTTCCAGGGAATCGGTGTCGTCTCAATTCGCTCGCCAGAGGCTCGTTGCGCGGGCGTTGGGATCCGCTCCACACGCTCCTCACGCACGGAAATGTAGTAACGACCCGCGGTCGACAGGATCACACCATTCGCGTCAGTGAGGATCTCGCCGGTCACGGCATCGCGCAGAGGTTTTCGGGATTTTACCGCCACATCATCACCGCCATCCCTGGCCCGTCCATCGCCGCTACGTTTTACCGGTGGGCAACTCTCATGAGAAGCATCCTTGCGAGAGTTGCCCCCACCCATGCCATCCTTAGCTCGGTACAAGACCGCCAACTCGTTGCCCCACGTCCTTGCGGAGCATCTCGCATCGAGTCCAGGCGACGCTTCAGTCTGGCCCCAACCACCCTACGTATATCATTCAGTATCGCTGGAGCATGCGACCCTGCATAGGGGTAATTACTAGGCTTTTACCAGCTTCTCACTAGCCAGGCAGACTGCGTGTTACCACTCCCCCAGCACCGGCCACTGATCGAGATCGAGAATCTTGCGAGCCATGTCCTCATAGTCGCGTTGCATTTGCTGACGCTGCCGTGCATCGAAGACGAGGTCGAGGATGCGCTGGAAGAGATCCTTGGGAATAGGATGAACGTCGTGCTCCCAGAGTGACACCTGTTGTTGTGAATAGTTGAGGAAATGGGCCAGCTCGGCCTGGGAGATGTGCGCATGTCGTCGAAGTCGACGGATGAGCGCACCGGTCGTTTCGTTCGATTTCGGCTGCAGATCTGCGGCATCCGGCGCCTCGGCTGATGATACCCTGTGCATTGCGCGTGCCGTGATAGTGGTCATCGTGAGCCGCGTCACCGCGTGGAAGTCATGAGGAAGACTGTAGCGAGCGCCAATCAGGTGCAGAGTTGCCTGCAGGCTCGCGGCTGCCATCACTTGGAGCACGATGGTACCCGTCGCTCTCTTTCGTAGGAGATGATGAAGGAGGATGATGGAGGATTGCCGCTATGGGTCGCACTTCGCATAGTTGGCGGCCGCACTACAATCGAGCGGTCACGTTGCAACAAGTATAGCAGAGTTTTAGTGCAAAGTGGTACTTCCCGCATGCTAGATAACATCAGCGACCTGCAAGATCGCTGGCCAGCGCCGAGCGCTCTCCCCACGACTGCCACCGCGATACGCTGATTCATTTGTAAGGATCTCGCTCACACCGGTATGACGCCACGCTCCACCGCGCGGACCTGGTCCGTCGAGCTGATCGGCGATCGCACGAAGTGATAGGCCGGAAGCGCGCAAAGCGAAGATCTTGCGCACAACTGAGGCCGCATGACGATCAACAGCTATGCCACGCTCGGAGCGAACGTAGCCATACGGTAGGCGTCCGCCGCGCTCGCCATCTCTGCGTCCGTGCTCAGCGAGCGCCGCGCGCGTTCGCTCGGCGATGAGGTCACGTTCGAGCTGGGCGAGGGCGGCAAACATCGTAAGCACGAACTGGCCTTGTGGTGTGGTCGTATCCAAGCTTTCCTTGCAACTGACGAGCGAGACGCCACAGCGCGTCATCTCCTCGACTAGGTCGAGCACGAGGCGTGTTTTGCGTGCCAGCCGTGAGAGGTCCAGGATGATGATGGCCTGCAGCTCGCCGGATGCGACATCGCCCATGAGACGAGCGAGCTGCGGCCGTTTACGCGTCTCTTTGGTGCCTGAGATCCCTTCGTCGGCATAGATGATCGGCTCCGGCCAGCCTTTGACCGTGGCCATTGCCAGCACGCGAGAACGCTGAGCGCCAAGGCCGAGACCAGTACGCGCTTGTTCGTCTGTAGAGACCCGTAAATACGCTGCAACTCGTGTGATTTCAGCCGGCACGCCGGCATGCTGAACTGCGGATTTCTTGCGGCTTCCTGCCACCTCAACCACCACCCAAAACTGTACACTCACCGCAATCTGATGAGGTCATCCAGTAACGGAACCGTTACTGGACAGATGATTCCGCTTTCCCTGCGACTTTCGCACTAGCTGGCGTGACGGCCGCTCCCACCAGCCTTCAGTGTCGTCTTCTTTCATGATACTACGTGTCTGCTACATGCGTGCCGTCCCGTCCTCCCGCAAAAATATCCGGGGAGTGATCCAAACCAGATCACTCCCCGGGTGCTGTGCCTGCAGAAAAGGTACCTTTTGTCGCTGATTGAGTGAAGTGAAACCACACACGCAGGCAAGAACATTCTAGCAGAAAAGTAAAGCCCTTGCTTGACGTACAAGGGCGGAGCTGCTGTCTTCTTGGCAGGATGCTAGCAACGGGACGAGATATCCTCATCCTCTCGCCGGGATGCCGACTGCGACCGTCGGATGCTATTTATAAAAAGGCATGATGCCGGGCGACGGACTCGAACCATCCACCGCGAGGAGACCGGAACCGGTGGCAGCTCAGCCCCTGAGCTTACCCAGCTGAACCCATAACGCAATTATACCATACTGCCTATGTAGCGTGTACACTGATTATCACCCTGCTATAGTGCCTCAAGGACGTTTGCTAGTTTGGAGGGAACACCTGTGACGACAGATGAGTCAGATGCGTCGCCAGGGCGAAGGAAACCCGGACCTCGGCCTGGTACGGAGGCAGCACGGCGCGGCGGAGTGGCAGCGCGAAACAAACGCGGGCCGCAATTTTATCGGGAGATCGGCAAGAAGGGCGGCACCACTGTACGGGAAAAACACGGATCGGACTTCTACACCCAGATTGGCCAAGCGGGTGGCATGACCACACTGCAGCGGCATGGGCCTGACTTTTACGCACAGATTGGCAGGCAAGGTGGCTTGCGTTCACATAGCGGACGCAAATCTCGAAACAGCCTCGACGAACACGTGCAAGGATGAGACCTGATTGTGATGTGACAAGGATGCAGTTTTGGGTATGATGGCCGCATACCCCCTGGTATACTCCGCTGGCGACCACTCCAACTTGTAGGTTCCTGGTTGGAGTGGTCGCCAGCCCATTATTCTCAGCCGTGCCTCAGTTATCTCTCAGCGATGCAGTGGACCAGTAATAGCATCGTGCAGAAGATATTCCCACTGTGGCAACAACTGCCAGGGTCCCCGCTGCGAATACGCTTTCGCGCGGACGCTGCACACTTCCGACGGGCAGGCCACTTCGAAGTACGGCGCTTCAGTTATGGGGTAATGCCAGCCACTGTTCGGTAACATGATGGCTCCGTGCAAAGGGCATCGCCCCTGTCTCAGCCGCACCATACGTTCAGCGCAGACAGCCTGTACTGTGCGCATAACGGATCCTCCGCTCCGTAAGAACAAACAAAGTCGGTCGGATTGGGATGAGTTACAGCAAGGGGTGAACCACGGTGAGATTGAACGCAATGAACATGCTGAAGAAGTTGACATCCCAAAGGAACTAGCCGGAATTTCTCTCTTGCCGAGATTGCATCAGCGAACATACGCTTCTAGCGCTGGAACATTTGCTCTGGTGTTTCAGGCCAGTATATCGAGAAACCATAAGCTAGAAAGGAGGAATGTGATGAGCGGAAATGATCTCATCAAAAAGTACGTTGTACCGGCTGTCATCATGCTGCTGGCACACGCGTTGATCGTCTATGTCCAGGACAACATGTAACCATGCGGGCTCTGGGATGGAAGTCGGCATCTCAGAGTGAATGTACTGCCGTCACTGGTGTGCCATCCGGCCAGTGTAGCCGCCGGATTGGTTGAGGACGTTTCTCCATGTCGCATCAGTACCGGTTGCCTGTCCACGTCGCGCCGACTCCAGAAGGTCCGCCAACTAGATTTGACTGGCGTGGACAGTGCTTCCGAATCACCGAAATCTACGGAACACGGCATTACCTGAGTGAATAAGCATTGCTTGCATCTGCGCGCTCCTGGCATCCCCGATCTTTGCGAAATGAGTGGAACCGGCCGTCGCGATCGAAGAAACCTACCATGTGATCATATCTGGTCTTGTAGATCTCGACTTCCCTCGCGCCCCTACTGAATTTTGATTGCCGCTCAGTCTCCACGAGGGTCGCCTGTGCTATCTGCCGGCTCAGCTCGCGCCGCCTTTCCAGCGCTTCCTGAAGGTGACTGGCCCAAAGTAAGCTGACCACGGGCCTATCGTCTGCATGATGCTTGCCCTCTGGATCGTACTCAGGGAACAACTCACGTTCGAGACGCCGGATACGCGCATAGTCTGGCCGGTGGAGGCGACGATCACGGAACGCCAGCCATTGGTAGCCGCAAAGTGCAAAGGTCACAGCAGTGACAGCAATCTCGACGAAGGGCACCCAGGACAACCGCGACAGGATATTGGCAACCAGGAGCAGCGTGTTCATCACAGCGGCGCCCATGAAGACCTGGTATTTCAGCGTGCGCACGTGCCCCTCCTACCCAGCGAGTGAACCATCGACGACGCTACCGCCGAGCACGCCTGCCGGTCTGACATCGGTGAAGCACCAGCGAAACCAGCAGGTTGATTTCACATCCCACGCATTGAGGTCCTCGGCGATGCCTCCGTACGGCCAGCACGTGATGAGATGGCATTCAGAGTTGCCCTGCTCGGTGAGATGGAGACCATCGTACCCCGCGGCGGCGATGCGCTCGAAGTCGATCGTGTGAAACCACAGCGAGTTCACCAGGCTGAACGGCACACGTTTTCCCCACTGATGGAGCACCGCGTAGAAATCTGCCACGCTGTCAATGATGACCAGCTTGACATCGGAGTACGGCGTCACCAGCCAGCCCTGACGACCCCGTTCGTACTCACTTCCCAGGTTTTCCCGTGCCCAGTTTGACCAGGCGGAGTTGCGCACATCTGGTATCCAGGTGGACGTCTATAATCCGCCGCTCGGCTTCTGGATGCAGGGATGCTCGTTGCGGATTGGCTCCATAAGGACACGCCGAGGTTTAGAGCACGTCATGCACAGCTGCTGGCCGAGCGGTTCAGTGCATGCGCGATTCATCACCTTCCCCTTCCGCCTCGTGTGACCTGGGCGTGTACTCGAACACGAACATGGGATACCAGCCGTCGTAGTTGTCGGTGCCGAATCGCAGCCAAATGTGCCCGTCCGCGACGTCTACTAGCTGATAGCCCTCATCCGTGTCCCAGCTATGTTCACGACCGGTGTCGTACTCCTCGACCCGGACCGTAGCAATGGGCTCACGACAGAAGACAGCGGTAGAGTCACGTTTCTCCACGGTCTCCAGCATCGAACGGTAGCCATCATCCGGATCCTCGACAGCGCACCAGACGGTATCACCGAGCTTGAACTCAGTTTCGCAAACGCCGTAGAACGACAGTTCTTTCCCTTTGACAGCCTCGTCGAAGTCGAAGACAGTCTTGTCATCGCTCATGTACGTATCCTTGCTAAACAGCGGTGAACGCCAGGATCCAGAACAACATCAGCATCACCAGCAACATCAGACTCAGCGCGCGATCCAGCCAGGAGTCATAGCGCCATCGACTGCGCAGCCACATCTCTCGCCAGGGCACGGTGCGGTCTGCTCCAGGGCCAAACGGCCTGTTGGCGTGATCGACGACCCACGGCTTTACCCAACTAGCGAAGGCGTAGAACAGTGCCGCGATCGTCATTGTGAGCAGCCAGAGCACGGCAAACACTGGCATGTGGTCAACTCCTCTTCGGCCCTGGTGCCTTCGTCTCAGTGCGGTATGGCTTCCATGCGGCGTCGTGCAACGCTTTACCGATCTCGTGGCGCAACCGTTCGTTCGTGATTGCCGGCTGGTATCCAAAGCCACTTCCAGGTCTCGCCGGTGCGGGATCTGCCGGTCGCCACCGCTTCTCGTCGGCTCGTTTCATGTCCGTACCCCCTGCTCAGGCTGTCGCTGGCGAGATCAAGCCACAGGAATCACAGTGCGTTGCCCCGCGTGGGCGCACTGATCCACAGCCTGGACAGTGACGCGCAAGCCACGCTCGTATGGCCGCCATTTCCTTGGCCGGATGCACGTTGTTACCTTCCGTGCAGGTTGGACAACGCGAGATCTCGTTGCCAGCCGGTTTAGGTGTCCGCACGAATCGCATGCCGCAGCAATGTGGGCAGACAACCCCATCTCCCGAGCAGATCCGGCATCGATGTAGCGGGCAGAAGCCATCCGGGCGTGAGTTGCAGTCCGAGCAGGCGCGTACCTCCGGCGCATGCCCGTACACGCCTGTCCCTTTGCAGGCAGGGCAAAGCGCACGATCAGTTGCCAGCAACCGCCGGGCGAGGGTTGTAGCTGGCAGCCCAATCGCCGAGGAGCTCGCGCGCGAGCCGGTGTTTCTCTGCTGCCAGCCGGTCGTCTTCAGCACGTCGCGCAAGGGTTGCGTCATAGCTGGAACCTCCATGAGTTGGCGAAGCGAACTCGCTCCAATGCTCGACTAGGGCTTTGGGAGTAAGTGGAATGTCAGGACCATAGCGCTTGCGGTATGCGGTGCAGCGCGCGGCAATGTCGGCGGGAGAAGCGCGTGCCTCGTTCAACTGACGCAGCCAGTTCTGCCAGCCCACACGCTCCGCTCGTGTTGCTGGTTCATGGCCTATCCCTGCAACAAGTGCCTGCCAGAGCTCGTGCTCCACACCTGGCGGCTGGTCCACGTCCGGTCGTACTGGCCTTGGCTTTTCTGCAAGAGAGACAGAGACGTGAGCGTTTGCCTGAGCCGCTTGCTGGCCATGCTTCTCCTCATGCGTACGCGCGCGCGATTTCTCTCCCTCTGAAGAAAATTCTCTTGACGGGGAAGGAGAAGGTGAGAGTGTAGGTGAAGGAGAAGGAGAAACGATACGCGGTTCTGCGGCGTTCTGCGGCGTTTTACGCTGTTGCGCGCTGTTATCCGCTGAAAGGTGCGAATTTGCGGCGGGTTTCGCTGTCGAGCGGCGTTTATCGGCTCCGATGTAACTCTGGTAGGTATAGAAGGTGGTCGGCGGGAATTCGACATAGACGTTGCCGGGTTCCCGAGACCACGTGATGAGTCCCAGAGCCTCCATCGCTGCGAGCGCTGTCGAGACATCCTCGACGGACTTATCTCGCCGTCCAGGTATGACGAGCATTAGCAGCTCTTCTGGATCGCCTGGAAGCCGGCAGTCATCCTCTGCATGAGGAATCATCCACGTGTAGAGTAGAGCGGCAAAGTCTCCGGCCTGGAGCGCAAGTTTGTTGATGCGCGCATCCAAGCTAAGCTTGGTAGAGATGTATCGGCGTCTGCTCATGCGAGCCATCCCATCCAGCCGATGGGCATGACCGCCAAAGCCCCAATAGCCCCATGCGCGTTATGGTATAGTGGACGCGGGTTGGCAGTGTCCATACGAGCAGCCTTTTCCAGGCTGACTCCGCACTACCCAAAGCGGTGCGCAATCCCGTCGGGTCCGCCTCGCTTGCTTGTCAGATAGCTTGAATGCCGAATATTCCTCACTCGACGCTGCCTGTCACGCCTCCCGCTTTCTCTACGCAACGACAAATCACCTGACGCTCCGCGCGCTGACCTGTATATTTGACGTCGCGTGCTGAATTGCAGGCCAAGACACACCTCCCCTTGCAGCAGATTCATGTCAGTACGATTGGCATCGTCCACAATCACCCCTTTTCGTGCACTTCTATATATAGGTTGATCATGTGCAATTTCTGACGACCTGACATCGTATGGGCATTTCTGATCATCCGGATCGATGGGACGGTCAGTTTTAACTCTGCGCGAGTGAAACCCTGCAATGTAGAGTGTCATGTAACGTATGTTACACTGGTGCATGTTCGCATCTGCCGTGGCTGGTGGGCGCGGCGATTCGGAGCCGCATGGGTCCGTGCCGAACGTGCCGCGCTATGATCGTATCACCAATCGTTATGTCCGTAGGTGGAGGAAGACCGCTGTGCCCAGAGACTTCTATGTGCAGCCGCATGCACCTGATCCTGTGCTGTCAGACGATGTGATCCTGTCGTTGGCGCGCCGTCACGTGCCAGACGCTCATAGCGTGACCGGCGTGGACGAGAGCGGTGGTGAAGCGCGTACGTATGCGCTCGGCGATACCTGGATCCTCAAGACGCAACGGCCACAGCAACTGCGCCCGCGCACGAGCCTGGAAAAAGAGGTATTCTTCCTTCAGCAGTTGGCGACACAAGCGCCAGAGTTGAGCGTGCCGCGCGTGCTTGGGCATGGACGCGAGCGAATCACTCATGGTGCGCTGGATGGCATCACGGTCGAGTACACGGTGATGACCCGCATGCCGGGTGTTGCCATGCGGCATGCCGTGCTGGAAGATGGCGCGCGGCGCGAGGTCCTGCTGAGGCTGGGGGCCGTGCTGCGACGCATCCACTCCGTGCCCGTCGAGCCATTCGTCGATAGCGACCTCTTCCCCGGTGACCTCTCGTTCGTGGATACCCAGATCCGCTTCGGCGCCTATATTCACGATATGGCCGACAAGATCCACGCCGAGCAACGGCCATGGCGTCTCCCGCTCACACCCGAGCAAGTCGGGGCGAAGGCGCTCGCGTCCCTGCCGCGCTCGAGTGAACGCGTCGCGCTCCATTCGAACCCGTATCTCGAACATGTCTTTGTGCATCCCGAGAACGGCGTCTACTCCGGACTTATCGACTTCGGTGACGCCTACATCAGCCATCCCGCGTTCGACATGCGACGCTGGAATCGCCCAGCCGACCGGGAGGCATTGCTGCAGGGCTATACATCGGAGCAGCCGGTCAGCGATGCTTTCCTTGCCACATGGCATGCGGTGATGATCCTCGGCGATATGGCAACGATTGCGTCGTACCCAGAGCGGGCGGCAGAGGCCGAAGAGGATCTGCTGGCTCTACTGGCACAGCTGTAGTGGCCGTTACAGATGCGCGGAGGAGACGGCATATATAAGACGAATGACACCTGGGGATTATGCCACGGATGACACCGATGACGGGTACCGAACACGATATTGTTCACATCGAGCACATCACCAAGACTTTTGACGGAGTCGAGCAATCGCTGCGCGGCACCAAGCTTGAATGGAAGGGACCCGCGCTCTGGCTGCGCAATGTAGCCAAGGCGACGCGGCTCACCAGCAGCGGCGCGCCGCCGGTCCAAGCCTTGCGTGACGTCTCGCTCGCGGTGCGACCAGGGGAAGTGTTTGGTCTGGTGGGTCCCAACGGATCGGGCAAGACGACGCTCATCAAGATCCTCGCTGGCCTCATCCGGCCCACCTCCGGAACAGGAGAGGTGGCTGGCATCTCTCTGGAACATCCCCAGGAGATTAGTAAGCGTGTCTCCTATGTATCCACGACCGGGTGGATGGGATTAGAATGGCCACTCACAGCTGAAGAAAACGTGCGCTTCTTCGCGACGCTCTGTGGTATGCCGTCGACGCTGGCTCGCGTGCGGACGGAAGAGGCCCTGCGCGACGTGGCGTTGTGGGACGATCGTGGCAAATATCCCTCAGAGCTCTCCAATGGGATGCGCCAGCGCGTCATCCTCGCGCGCGCGCTGCTGTTCCGCACGCCACTCGTATTGCTCGACGAACCTACCGTTGGCCTGGACCCCATAACCGTGCGCGCGATGCTGGAACTGATTCGCGGCCCACTGCGCGCACGCGGCCAAACGATGTTGCTCACCGACCACCAGTCGACGGAGATGGAGGTTGTCGCCGACCGCATCGCCGTGTTGGGAAGCGGCGAGATCGCGCTTCTGGGGACGCCCGCCGAGCTCCGCGCGCGACTAGGCAACCTCACAGTTATCGAGATTCACACTGAAGAGATGGACCTGCCAGACGGCTCAGCGCCAGACTGCGTGGTGGCGAGCGCACACACAGAGCGCCCGGGCGCTTTGGGAATCCGCGCATGGCGCATCCACGTGCGTCGATCGCCCACAGCGCTGGAGGACGTGCTTGCCTGGGTGACGCAGCCGGCGGGCCGCATCGTATTGCTGGCAGAGTCCGCGCCCACCCTAGAGGATGTGTTGACATTGCCGCCGGATGAGCAGCAGTGGCCAGATGGATTGGCTTATGATCAAGGACACGACGGGGAGACGGGGCGTGACGCGCATGGTCCCGCGATAGCGCGTCCCACAGCGAAAGAGGTTGAGGCGCCATGAACACATCTTCCGGCTCCTCGCCTGATTCCATCCCTGGAGCGGGGAACGCCCCGGTGAGGGTCGACAGGCGACGTCACTCTTGGTGGCGCGAAGTCGCCGCGCTCTGGGCCTTCGGGCTGCGCGAATACCGTATCTGGCAGTCCTATCGGGTCAATCAAGTGCTCTGGCTTACCAACCTGTTCGTGACCACGCTGCTCTTCTTCCTGCTCGGTAAGACGCTCGCCGGGCAGGCAGCACAACTCCTCGGGCCGGCATATGGCACCAACTATATGTCGTTCGTCGTCGTCGGTGTCACTGTCAATGTCTTCATCAACACCAACCTGAGCGATCCCTACATCCGCATCCGGCGCAGCTACTTCAACGGCACGATGGACCTCTTCCTGCTCAGCCCGATGTCTATCTACACGCCGCTGCTCGGCCTGATGACCAAATCCATCCTCGACGATTACCCACGCCTGTTCTTCACGTTCGGATTCGGCATGCTGCTCTTCGGGGCTGCATTCAACTTTACAGCCTGGCCGCTGGCACTGCTTTTCACCGTGCTGTTCCTTGCCGCAGGATTCGGCATCGGGTTGCTCAGCGCCAGCTCGTTCTACCTGCTCAATATCAAGAACGGCACCGAGCCGGTCCAGTTCATCGTGCAGCAGGTGCTGGCCACCCTGCTCGCCGGTGCCTACTACCCGATCACCGTGCTACCCAAGCCCCTGCAATGGGTGGCATGCCTCATTCCGCACACCTACGCCTTCGACGCGCTGCGCCGGCTGCTGGACCCCGGCGCGCACGTGGATGCGCCCGTACTACCAATCCAGTACGCAGTGCCCGGTCTCTCACCACTCGCGGTGGATGGTATAGCGCTGCTGGTTCTGGCGGCGGTTCTGCTGCCGCTCGGGTTCCTGGCCTACGGTCGGGGCATCGAGCTGGCGCGTCGCAATGGAACATTGACGCGATGGCAATGACAGGAGGCGGGAATACCCGCAAACAGGCGGACGGCAATATCATCGCCGTGCGAGGCATCGGCAAGCAGTATCCCCGATCGGGCGGCGGGCGTACGCCAGTGCTGCACGACATTGATCTGACGATCCCACCTGGAGCCATCCTGGGACTGCTCGGGCCAAACGGCGCCGGCAAGACGACGCTCATCAAGATCCTCGCCGGGCTCCTGCGACCAGATAGCGGAGGTGGGACCGTCCTCGGCTTCGATCTCCTGCGCAAGCATGCCGAGGTGCGCGCTCGCGTGAGCCTGGTCGCGCCCACCGCCGATGTCGGCATTGACAACAACCTGACGGTGCGGCAGAATCTCGCCTTCTGGGCACCCATCTACGGGCTGAGGGGTGCGCAGGCACGGGCGCGTATCGACGAACTGCTCGGCAAGCTGGATCTGGTGGACAAAGCCGATTTCTGGCCCATGCACATCAGTGCGGGACAGCGCCAGCGCCTGGCACTCGCGCGTTCGTTGCTGGCTGAGAACCAGCTGGTGTTTCTCGATGAACCAACCAACAAGCTAGACCTGGAAGGCGTGCGCTCAGTGCGGCAAATGATCACCGAACTGAATCGCGAGCAAGGCGTGACTATCGTCCTGACGACGCACGTCATGGAGGAGGCCGAGGAACTCTGTGACGAGATCGCGCTCTTGCGGCAGGGAGAGCTTGTCGCGCACCAGCCCACGGTGGAACTGACTCGCTCGCTCCACCTCGCGCGGCCGATCGCCCTGACCGTGCGCCACATGGAGTACCCGCCGGAACGGCCACGCGATGTGTTGACAGGGTCATCGTGGGAAAGCGAACTCACGCGCCTGCCCGGCGTAATCAGAGCTGACACAGGCGCGACCCATGATGGGCTCATCAAGGTGACAGTCGAGTCGCTTGACGTGCGCGCGACGACGCCGGCACTCCTCGGCTGGGTACGGGCACACGGGTTCGCGCTGGCGAGCATGCGGGCCGAGCCAGTGACGCTTGCTGACGTCTTCGCCGCCCTTGCCGGTCGACAGCGGCCCCTGACCCAAGCATCTGGCGACAGCATGACGCGGGAAGAAGAGCGATGAGGAGCAAGTCAGTGAGCAGCATGGACACGATGGAAAGCGCAACGCCGGTGGCTGTCGAACGGCAGCAGGGCAGCGCACTCGCTTTCATCCGGGCGTGCGCCGTCGCGGCCTGGCTCGCCTACCGCAACCTGCGCTACTACCCGTCAAACCTCGTTCTGGCTGGCGTACAGGAACTGACCGCAGTGGGAGTCTGGTATTTTACGGCGCGGTTCCTCGATGCGGGCGCCAGCGCGTCCGTCGCCCAGTACGGCGGCAACTATCTCGCCTACGTGGTCGTTGGCGTGCTCCTCAACCAGATCTGCCTGGCCGCATTAAGCGGCCCGTTTACCACCATCTCCGAGGCGTTCTGGGACAAGCGGCTCGAGACCTATCGCCTCTCCATCCATGGGATCTGGGCAAACGTATTGGGGCGGCTAGGCTGGGACGTCGGCTTCTCGGTGCTGCTGCAGGGCCTGGCACTCGCACTGCTGCTGCACGTCGGTGGGCTGGGCCTGCGCGCAGACATCAACTATCCGCTGGTTTTCCTCGCCTGTGCCATGCTCGTCGTGGCGAATGCCGGCCTGGGTATCGCGGGCGCGAGCCTGTTCTTCTTGCTCGAAGTCAAGAGTGGCCAGGACCCGATCACTTGGGCGTATCGCTATCTGGTGATGCTGGTGAGCGGCCTCTATGTGCCCTTGACGATCCTGCCAGGGTGGCTGCGCGCCATTGGAAGCGTGCTGCCGCAAACCTATGGTCTGGCTGCCGTCCGGGCGTTGATCCTCACGGGCGCGAGCGCCAACCTCGTTACCGTGAATCTGCTGGGATTACTCCTGAGTTCACTCCTGGCTCTCGCGGCTGGCTGCGGTATGTTCACCTGGGCGCTTCGACGGGCAGAGCGGCACGGCGGCATCGGTGTCGTCGTCTAGCCATGTTGAGACAGAGTTGGCTTTGGTCTCACAGCGTCTTCATGACTGCATGTGACCATGCATCCTCCCGGTGCCACGATCCGTCCCAGGCACATGCAATGCCACGTGCCACTAAAGGCTGTACGCAAAGGCCGTCCCATGCCGGTTCACGCAACCCGGCGATAATGGAAGGCCGGCTGGACCTGTTCGTGCGCCAGGCGTTTGAGCATCAGCCGCACCATGCTCAGATACACCCACGCTTCGCTGGTAGCAAGTACGAATTCATACTCCTTGCTCATCCACCGGTTGCGCGCGATCCACGCAATCGTGCGCTCAACAATCCAGCGGTGTGGTACGGGGTGGAAGCTCAGCAGGCGCACCGGCGGCTCCTGGTCCGCGCGCAGCCCCCGCCCCCGCTCTCCACGGTGCGCCACGATCTGCAGCCGCCAGCCGAATATTTCCCATACCCAGGTCTGCAGGTGCTCCACCTACGCACTATTGGCCCAGATCAACTCCAGGCGCGGCAAGGCGTCCGCGAGCGGCAGCAGCAGTCAGAAGGCGCCGACGCGGTCCTGCACGTCAGCTGGGTGGACCAGGATGCGCAGCACCAAGTCAAGCGTATCAACAAGCAGGCGTCGTTTGCATTCCGACAGCTTCATCGCGCATCGTAGCCGTGCGGGGCCGCCACGCGCGAAAGTACCCGTAGACCGTTGGACCACGGACCGTACTCGCGTGGCAGCAGACGCCACTGGCAGCTGCTGCGCAGCACGTGGAAGATGCCGTCGAGGATCACCCGCAGGGTTTGGGTGGCGGGAGCAAGGGCGCGAGGATGGCTCACTCGCGCTCGCTCAGATCCGAGGCGGGGTAGGGCACAGAGGCTGCAGCTGTCATGGCACACCTCCTTGGTACTGGGCATCTCCCTACTACTCTACCCTACCACTCGTCCCTCGCCTCTGCCGTCTCAGCGGGAATGCGGGTCGGCCCAAAAGCCTTTACGTACAGCCCTTAGCTGTGGTTGTCGGTGCGGACAAACCTCAACCGGCTCTATTCCGACCCCGTCGCGACGACTGAACTGCACACGATACGGTCCTCGCTCGATATGACGGCCCCGGGATTTCGCTGTGATGGCCGCCACACTAGCTGACGGCGTGGTACTTCCGCTGACAAAAGAACGAGTGGTCGATGGCGAGCAGACGTGCGCTGTGCTTGCCGTGATGGCAACCGCCGGACTGCATGAGACGTCAGGTGAATGGCTATAGATGATCGAGTTGTCAGACAAGGGCGGTATCGGCGCCGGCACCAGTGTCGTCATCGCGCCCAGCGACTGGCCGACCGCGTGCTCCGCCGTAGGCCAGGCGGTTAGATGACCAGTTCAACCTTGATCTCGACTGCTAGCGCGCTTCCGCCTGTGTTTGGGCCACCTGCGTGCACTGGAACGGGCAGTAGAGATGGGGCCGAGGGGATGGCGCATCTCCTGGGATAGCCTCGCGGCGCGTCCCATCACCTGGTACGGAATACCGCATCCGTGGCGAACCATCGATGCCTTGTGCCACCGCCAAGCCTCAGGAACTGCGTCGTGAGTGCACTCTAGCGTACATAACCAGGACCGTCAGCGCGAGAACGCCCAGTAGCACGTAGAACCGCGCGTCCCACATGGACATGACGGTGAACAACAGGAGGAGAGCGGCAAACACCACAAAAAGCTCGTCCAGACGGCCATTCATGATGTCCCCCAGTCTCGTATGCCGCGGATGCGAGCACAAACCGTCCAGGCACATGCCACCAGTTTCACTGTCGCGCGCCGCCCTCACGTCGGGGTCATCGCGCTTCAAGGGGATGTCACAATCGCATCACCGGGTTGCTATACTGCCACTGCTCAGGATGCGCAGGCGTAGCTGACTAGTCTGCTAGCTGGCCGGCTCGCCACCAGCTAGCTGTATCCTCCTGGAAGAGCGCCACGTCACTATCGCTCGGGCGATTGCGTTTATCCGGATGGTGGCATTTATGGCCTGTGGAATGCGGGCGTGTAGGTGGCGGGGCTGCGGCTGGCCTACCCGATCTTTATACAGCGTTCATTGGGCCGGAGATATGCAAGCTCGCCAGTGACCCGGAAATGGCGCCGCTTATGCCCGCGGTGGCCGCTATCGAGCTACCGTACAGCGTATGCACCATGATAACGCTAATGGAGCACGCGGGCTGTCCCGTACCTCCGCCGCCTCGGTCCACAATCAGATGCGCTCGTGCCCACGCGGGCGAACATCCGAGCGCTGAAAGGAGAGGGTACGCACATGCGGGCGGTTGCTGTATTCCCCTACTCGCGCGAGGTGAAACTCATTGACGTGGAGGAACCACAGATTACGCACCCTACCGAGGTTAAGCTGCGCATGCTCGACGTGGGGATCTGTGGCACCGACAAGGAGATCTGCTCCTTTCAGTACGGCACGCCGCCAGACGGCTCGGACTATCTCATTCTCGGACACGAATCGTTGGGCGAAGTGGTAGCAATTGGCCCGGAGGTGCGGGACATCGCGGTGGGCGGTCTCGTTGCGACGATGGTGCGTCGCCCCTGCCCACACGCGGAATGCCACGCCTGTCGTGCTGGCCGCCCGGACTTCTGTGTTACCGGCGACTTCACGGAGCGAGGCATCAAGGGCCGACATGGCTTTCTTGCCGAATATGTAGTGGATGACGCGCACTATATGCACGTTGTTCCAGCGGTGCTGCGTAAAGTGGGCGTCCTCACCGAGCCGCTTACAATCGCGGAAAAAGCCTTCTCCCAGGCGTCGCACATCGAGCGCCGCATGCCCTGGCTGGCCGACATCACGCCGCAGAGTCCGGAACGCGGCGAACTGAGCGCGGCCATCCTGGGCGCGGGCGCGGTGGGATTGCTCGGGGCAATGGCCTTGCGCGCAACGGGCATTGAAACATACGTGTACGACCGCGTGCCGCCGCCCAACGCGAAGTCGCAACTCGTGGAGTTGATCGGCGCACACTACGTCTCCCCGGCAGACAGTTCGACGAGTTTCACTGATCTCATCAGCCACATCCACTTCATCTATGAAGCGGTCGGCGTCTCCCAGCTTGCCTTCCAGGCCATTATGGCGCTGAGTCCCAATAGCATCCTGGTGTTTACCGGTGTGCCCAGCCTCGGTGCGCATCAGGAACTGGATACCGACACGCTTATGCGCAACATGGTCCTGAAAAATCAGGTCATTCTGGGGACAGTGAATGCCGATGCGGCGGCCTTTGCGTCAGCCATACGGCACATCGGGACGTTTGTGGAGCGCTGGCCAACGGCAGTCGATGCCGTCATCTCTGGCCGCTATCCACTCGACGCCTATCGCGATCTGTTGTTGGGCCAGACCAGCGGCATCAAGAACGTGCTCACCTTCGAGCCAGCGTAACGAGCGTAGGGGAAAACACATGACACGCGCATCCATGCAAGGCAGCCCCCGCACCAAGCATCAGGGCCTGTTTCATTCCCCAGAGGACTATCTACCCATCGAGGACTACGGAGTCATCGGCGATTTGCAGACCGTTGCGCTGGTCGGCAGGAACGGTTCAATTGACTGGTGCGCCATTCCTGATTTCGATTCGCCCAGTGTCTTTAGCGCATTGCTCGATGTGAAGAAGGGCGGCTTCTTCCGCATCGCTCCGCCCGACACGCGAGGCATGGACCGGAAGCACCTATATCTTCCGGAAACCAACATCCTGGTGACGCGTTTTGTCTCGGCGGATGGGGTCGGAGAAGTGACCGACTTCATGCCGGTGAAGACACACCCTGAACGCCCTAGCCTGACCCATCATATTGATCGCATGGTACATGTGGTGCACGGCACGATGCGTTTCGAGATGATCTGCCGGCCAGCGTTCAATTATGCGCGCGATACCCATTCCGTTCGTGTGGTGGATCAAGGAGCGGTGTTCGATAGCTCTCACCTCAGCCTCGGCCTGGCGGCATCGGTTGACCTTGAAGAAGACGGACAGGGAGGTGTGCGTGCCGCGTTCACCCTGGATGAAGGCCAATCAGCCTACTTCGAGCTGCACAGCGGTCCATCGGACAAAGTCATGCCGCGGCTTCGCAGTCCACAGGAGTATGACGCCGCATTCCTGGCGACAAGCCGCTACTGGGAGAACTGGCTTGCCCAGTGCCGCTACCAGGGCCGCTGGCGCGAGATGGTGCAGCGGTCCGCGCTCGTCCTGAAGCTCCTCACATACGCGCCCACCGGGGCGATTGTCGCTGCCGCCACCACTAGCTTGCCAGAAGCCATCGGCGGCCAGCGCAATTGGGACTACCGCTTTGCGTGGCTGCGTGATGCCGCATTTACCCTCTATAGCCTCCAGATTCTTGGGTTCGCTGACGAAGCCCGCGCTTTCATGAACTGGGTCCTGGCGCGCTGCCGCGAGCTTGAGCCGGACGGCTCGCTGCAACCCATGTATACGATCCACGGCGGCCACGAGATGACCGAGCACGTGCTCGACCACTTAGAGGGTTACCGGAAGAGTGGGCCTGTCCGTATCGGCAACGCCGCCTATCAGCAGCAACAGCTCGACGTGTATGGTGAGCTATTGGACTCCATTCACCTGTACAGCCGCCACACCGACCTCTCCTACGATGCCTGGATCTATATCAAGCGCCTGCTCGCATGGCTCGGCGCGCACTGGCGCGACGCCGATGAAGGCATCTGGGAGGTGCGCGGCGGGCAGCGCGAGTTTGTGCATTCGCGGGTGATGAGCTGGGTCGCCTTCGACCGCGCGATCCGGATCGCGCGTATGCGCGGCTTTCCCGCGCCGCTTGATGATTGGACCGCCACGAGCGCGACCATCTACGAGGAGGTGATGGAGCGGGGGTGGAGCAAGGAGAAGGACAGCTTTGTGCAATACTACGGCGGCGACGCGATTGATGCCAGCGCTCTGCTCATCTCACTGACGCGCTTCACAGGGCCGACCGACCCGCGGATGCTCAGCACCATTGCGCGCATCCAAGCGGAGTTGACCCACGACCCGCACGTCTATCGCTACGATCCACATCTGGCCGCGGACGACGGTCTTGGCGGCGAGGAGGGGATGTTCAGCATCTGCAGCTTCTGGCTCATTGAGGCCTTGACACGGGCAGGGCGACTCACCGACGCGCGACTGCTGCTTGAGAAGATGCTGTCCTACGCGAATCCGGTCGGACTGTATGCAGAGGAAATCGGCGTGACGGGCGAGGCGCTGGGGAACTTTCCACAGGCATTTACCCACCTCGCCCTCATCCGCGCATGCTATCACCTGGACCGCGCGCTGAATCGAGCAGCGCGTCGCGGATAGGATGAGGCAACGAGAGCAAGAGCGCGGTCGCAGTATCGACGCTCACCCGCGTGCCTGACATGACCTCTCCCGGAACTGGGTGATATCGGCCAGCGAATGCTGGCTGGATGATAGCCTTGACGGTAGCTGTACCTCCGCGACGAGTCCCGGCTGGCCCAACTGATGCAGATTTCAAGTGAACCGCTCGGATTGGGATGGGGGCGTTCTTGTCCTTCCATACCTGGCACGATACAATACTCACGGTTCAGCGGACAGGATCTGTGCGACCGTGTGCTGAACACAGAGAAGATCACCCGGCCGGTAGTACTGCTGTTGCTAGGTCACACTCGCTCCTAGGGCGAACAAGAGAGGCTCAACGATGGACGACGATCCGAGTAGCATGCGCACTTGCAACGACTGCTGGCCGAGGTATGCGCCCATGTAGACCCATCCTGCTCGACGATAGTGGCTCACTTTCCCGCGCTCCTTCCGGCCAGCCGACTTTCATTTGTTGGCCTTTGGCAGTCTGCTCCGGCAGAAGGCAGAGAAGGAGAGGTAGAATGAGCCAGGTGTATGCTCCCGTCCCCAAGCCACGGGAACGCGACGCCAAGCCGGTATTCTCGTGGTGGGCGGATGTGGTCGTCCTGGCAGGTCTGGTCACAGTCGCCTATGTCATTGTCCTGGCAGCCTCACGATGGGTAGCTCCGCTCACGCCAGTGACCTCGATCACCCTCTCACCGCAAGCACTTCCCCTCTATGCCGGGCTTTCGACGATGCGGATGGCAGGCGCCTACCTGCTCGCGCTAGTCTTCAGCCTCGTGTACGCACGTACCGCAGCGGGAAGTCGCCGGGCAGAGCGGGCCATGATACCGGCGCTTGATATCCTGCAGAGTATCCCGATCCTTTCGTTCCTACCCGGCGTTGTACTGAGCCTGGTCGCCCTGTTTCCGCGCAGTAACTTCGGGCTGGAGCTTGCGGCAGTGCTACTGATCTTCACCAGTCAGGCCTGGAATATGGCCTTCGGCTTCTATCATGCGCTGCTCGCCATTCCCAAGGAGTTGCGCGAAGCCGCGGCAATCTTTCACCTGAATCCGTGGCGACGGTTTACACGCCTGGAACTGCCCTTTGGTATGATCCCGCTCATCTGGAATTCGATGATGAGCTGGGCCGGTGGATGGTTCTTTCTGATGGCGGCCGAGCAGTTTACCCTCGGCACCCACAGCTTCGCATTGCCCGGACTGGGTTCGTACTTGCAGACAGCGGCCAACCAGGGGAATATAGGTGCTCTTTTGCTTGGGTTGGCTACGCTCATCATTGTCATCGTCCTGATGGATCAGCTCCTCTGGCGTCCCTTGATCGCCTGGGCTGATCGCTTCAAGATTGAGCAAACGGGCAGCGGCACGTCCCCTTCATCTTTTATGTTGCGGATCCTTCGACGCTCAGCACTTGTCCATGCGATAATGCGGCACTTCGTCATCCCGGCAACCGAGGGCATCGATCGCATCGTGAATCAGATGTTTTTTGCTACGCCACAGGCGCCGCCACGTATGGCCCTCGGCTCAACGCGACCTGAGCTCCCTATACGGGCCACTTCAGCAAAGGAGGGTGAGATTACTCGCTTCAGCCTCCGACGCGCTGCTGGTCTGCTCATAGGGCTGCTGCTCGGCGCGGTTTGCCTATGGGGTGTCATAGCTGCGGTTCGTCTGATGGCTCACCTGACACCAGACGAATGGCGACTCATTCCGGTGAGTGCTCTGGCTACGCTTCTGCGTGTCACCGCGACACTCGTGATTGGCGTGCTCTGGACTGTGCCGGTCGGTGTGGCTATCGGGTTACGTCCACGATTGGCACAACGCGCCCAACCAGTCGTGCAGATCGTCGCTTCCATCCCGGCAACGGCGCTCTTTCCCGTGTTGCTGCTCCTGCTTCTTAACGCACCAGGGGGTCTCAATTTGGCAGCCATCCTGCTCATGCTTCTGGGCACCCAGTGGTATCTGCTCTTCAATATCCTGGCGGGCGCAATGGCTATACCACACGATCTACGAGAAGCGGCGAGCGTCTACCACCTGCGTGGCTGGCGGCGCTGGCGCATCCTCCTCCTGCCCGCCATTTTTCCGTACCTGCTGACAGGGCTGATTACGGCTTCAGGAGGGGCATGGAACGCCAGTGTCGTTGCGGAGTATGTCACCTTCGAGTCGCACACGTTCAGCATTGTCGGTTTAGGCGCGCTCATTGCGAGCAGTGCTAATGCGGGGAACTATGCCCTCCTTCTTGCTAGCACGCTGACCATGTCCGCCCTGGTGGTGGTGCTCAACCGGCTCGTCTGGCGTCGTCTTGATACGCTTGCGCAGCAACGCTTTCATCTGGACTAGCAACGAGAGGACTCTCACATGACTAGCAACTCTGACTCTTTCCCTGCCAATGTCGTTGATGGCGTTGCTGGTGAGGTCTTGCTCGCGGCACGTCATGTATCTAAGACCTATGGCGATGCGGATGCTCAACTGCTGGTACTGGACGATATTACGCTCGACCTGCACGCCGGTGAGTTCATTGCTTTGCTCGGGCCATCCGGATCGGGTAAATCAACTCTCCTGCGCATCCTTGCCGGGCTGGTTTCACCTACACGTGGCGAAGTACTCGTCCATGGAGAATCTCTGCGAGGCCCCAATACACGGGTGGCGATCGTGTTCCAGAGTTTCGCGCTCTATCCCTGGCTGACGGTGCTGGAAAATGTGGAGATGGGTTTGCTTGCCAAAGACCTGCCGCCTCAGCAAAGACGCGAGCGAGCGCTAGGCGTGATCGATCTCATCGGACTGGATGGCTTCGAGAGCGCCTACCCGCGCGAACTCTCGGGCGGCATGAAACAGCGAGTCGGCTTCGCCCGCGCACTGGTCGTGGAGCCAGAAGTGCTGTTTCTTGACGAATCCTTCTCCGCGCTCGACGTATTGGCCGCCGAGAACCTCCGCCATGAACTGCTCGACTTGTGGCGTCTGCGCAAGATTCCTACGCGCATGATCCTGATGGTAACGCACAACATTGACGAGGCAGTCCAGATGGCTGATCGTCTCCTCGTGCTCAGTGCCAATCCCGGGAGAATCCGGGTCGATCTGCCGGGTCTTCCGTGGCAGCAGCGCCAGCAACGGACGGCGGAGTACTCTCACCTCGTGGATACGGTGTATCGCATCATGACGAGCCCACACGAGGATGTGAGCACCCTGATTCCCGGCGCACATGTGATTCAACCGGCACCTCCTCCACAACCATATCAGACGCTCCCGCACGTCAACGTCGGCGAGTTGACAGGGTTCATTGAGCGGCTACATGCGCGTGGCGACCGGGAAGACCTCTACGAGTTGGCGCGCGAGTTGCAGATGGAGGCCGACGACCTGCTTCCTCTGGCGGAGGCGGCGAACCTGCTGGGATTCGCGGATCTGGAGGCGGGCGATGTGATACTCACGGCGGCTGGGCGTCGCTTTGCCGAAGCGGATATTCTGGAGGAGAAGGCCATCTTTGCCGAACAGGCTCGCATGACTGTCGCCATCTTGCGCCAGATCCTGCGAGTGGTGACGGAAGCCCCTGGCCACCGAGTGCGGGAAGACGCACTGCTGGCCGACTTGCGGCGATTCTTTAGCGAGGCTGAGGCGCGCCGCCAGCTCGATACCGCCATTGACTGGGGGCGCTACGCCGAGTTGTTTGCCTATGATGACGACGCCGGTGAGTTCTTTCTCGAAGAGGACGTGTCGGGCCCCGCCGTCACCTGAAACTCCGGTAGGCACGAAGCGCCGCTCGCGTAGTTCGACCAGTGGGGCCGGGACGTGGCAGCATGTCCTGTGTAAGCGGCAGTCTATGGAACCGATAACTCGTGCGTAGACGGCGATGCTCAGCACTGTAACATGCTAACCATGCTTCGGGTTGGAGGTGATCTTGAGCCACGTTGCCCGCCCGCCATCACCATCGCAGAACGGCGGTTGCCAGGAGTGCCGAATCTGGCGTTAACCAGCAACAAGCGAGTGCGATACAGTAGAGGAATCTCGGGTGACAGCGTTTCCGTAAGCTCTGCTGCTCGCGTGCGGGTGTCAGCTTCGCTCAGCATAGCAGCCTCTTCTGATGTGGAGGCATGCTCATCTATAGGGTAATGGTATTCTACCCCGATCGAATGAGCGGGCAAGCAGTAGAGCCAAGGTGAAGATGATTGCCATTCAGTTGCAGGGTGTCGTCCCAACTGGCAGTCGCGCTCTCTCTGCTATACGGCAGTGACATATGTAGCGCGAAGAATTCTTTACTGTGGTTTCCGGTCGTAATGTGCTATATCCAAGTAGCATAGCAGCACCGGCAGCCCCAGTGGCGTGGGATGCGCGGCAGCTCGCCTAGTTCAGTCCAACGATAGCAATGCTTGCCGCCACTACATATATGGCATCCATCATTTTTGTCGTGGATGATCTGGACTCCATGACCGACATGGTCCGCACGCAGATGCTGCAGTTCGGTGACACCCGCCGCCTCGGCATAGAGGGTATGCGCATAGATGTCAGCCAAGTGCTTGGGGGTAAGGTCAATTTCGCTATGAATACGCTGACCGTGGGGTTGAGAGCGCAGGTAGCCGTCGAGGGCCGGGCAGGTGAACCAACCGCCTGTCGCCCGCAATACGCGCTGTGCGACCCGGTTGTACTCTCCGAGGGTCAGCGAGACAACGAGTGCAGCGGCGACAGCCCGCCGTGTTGCAGTCTCTACCGGTAGGTCGGGCTGTGGATGTGCCAATAGATATGCTGATTGGTCATGTGTACTGGGAGTGCTTCGCGGCCATCTCACAACGTACCTGTATGTCCTCTGATATGCCACCACAGCGACTTCCGCTTTCTCGAGGTCTCCGCGCAGTAATGACTCCGTAGCCTGCACTTCCATGGTAGTGTAGGCGTCATGTTCCTCTTGCCGGTAGAGCTCAATGACGGTTTCTCCAAGAGAGGTGGCGCGATACAACCGAATGTGGGCGGTCATCTCGTCAGTCATAGCGGGTGGTAGCAGGGATGCGAGCCTTTCTCCCAGCTCGGCCTTTGTCCCTGATGCAGCAATGCCATGTTCTCTGGCTAGCGCCTGAAGTTCTCCAAGGCTGCGGGAACTCAGCTTCTCGGAGGCAGTCGCACTCTCTAACAGACCGTCTTGAATAAATCGGCTCACCACGCGCTCAAGCGAGCCGACATGTGGTTCCCATACATGCTTGAGATAGTCATCTATCGGCTGCACGGTAAGCCGCATGAGAAGCTGGCGTTTGGCAGTAGACAGAGTAGTCGTGCTATACCTCTGTCCCGTCAGTCGCTGCCACCAGGCTTGCCGTTTGTCCATCTTTGAACCTCCAGCGAACAGGAACCCACTGTCTGTTAGCTTCAGTGTAGCGAAACCGGCAATGGGACAACCGACAGGAGTAAAACCGATGGTCTCTACCGACTAAGGAACCTTTGGGTGAAGGTAGCGATGAAGGTGATTTCGACCAGCAACCCTACGATAGCCTCAGCTGCCGCTAGCCTAGCCAGGGTGTCTCCCAGATGGGTGTCCGTCGTGAAGAATCCACGCCCGTGAAACGAACTGACGCTCAAGACCACAGCCTCATCCCAGTGCAGATGAGGAGCCGCGAACTGACCGTTGAGCAGATAGAGACCGGCGAACGTCAGAATGATGAAAATGTAGGCAAGCAGGCTTCGGCCAGGCCGATACCCGTAGCCTGCGATCAGATCAAGCAGGCCAGAGCCGAGATAGGCCATCAGCTTACGCAAGCGGTACCAGGGGTTGATATGAAACTCCGTCTCTTGCATGAAGACCTGGTGACGCAGAACGAGACGCTGCATCTGTCGTGCACGATAGGCAAAATCGTCCGCCTCATCTGCCATTCCTTGACTCCTCAAGGCTGTGGCAAGCTGTCGATTGGCCCGTGCCGCTTCCACGCAGTTCTTCAGTGCCGCAGGCGTACTTGGAGCTGGAAAACGAGCTAGATGTTCGTCGCCGAGTTCGCGAATCTGCCTCCACTCGATCTGCGAGAGCGGCACCCCGTTCCAGAGCACGTCGGCGACTTGCGTCCATTCGTCCAGATGAATGCCAATCAGAGCGGTGTCGATGTCGAAGCGTGCTCTACGGAGGTTGGTGGCGGCGAGATCGACGGCTGTGAGCCAGGCTCCGCTGAAGTTGGCATCCATGGCCAGCGCGCCGGTGAGGTTGGCGTTCTGTAATCGGGCGGACTGCAAATTCGCTGCTTGCAAATCTGCATGGCTCAAATCAGCATCAAGGAGGTGTGCCCCAGCGAGGTTGGCATGCAAAAGTCTGGCACCCGAGAGATCGGCCCGAGCGAGAGCAATCCTTGGGAGATGGACGTCCTCAAGGTTTATCCCGCGGAGGTCGGGACGGGCGACGCTAATAACGTAGTTGGCATCCTGAAATCCGGCGAATGCGCCTCCAAACCACTGCCTTTTCTCCATCACCCAGCGCAACTCACCGCGTGTCCGAATCCTGACGCCCTTGTACGGTGGATTGCCTGCTGCAATATTCGCCTCGTACGCCTTCTCCAACTCCGTCTGCCGCTCCGGACTCGGTTCGCTATCGTCTGGTAGTTCTTGATCTTCACCGTCATCTTGCTCGACATCGCTCATGCCCGTCTCCATTCGCCGTCCGCTCACGCAACCTCTTCTAGTATAACGAGCTAACGGCACTGCGGGTTGGAGGCGATTCCGAGCCGCATTGTCCGCCCACCCTCACCATCGCAGAGCGGCAGGTATTGCAGAGCCATGGTCAGTGTTAGCTAGCAACAAGCGAGCATGGCAGGGAGATAACAATCCGAACGCCTAGCAGCGTTGATGGGTGCTCCTGTGCTCGCGTGTGGGGCTTACGGTGTGCTCAGGATCGGGCAGACGGCAGCAAGATGGCAGCGCCGATCAGGGAAAATAGCGAGATGGTGGCCCGACGTGGTACAATAGTCTACACAAAAGTTGTGGTTCAGACGGTGGCGAACGTTAACGGTTTCGACGAAGATATACTGTCTGCTTGCCGCTTAAGGGTCCCGAGAGCCTTCCTGTGATCGTCCCACGAAGGCGGAACAATGCGGGGGTAAGGCGCTGGCAGAGGCGTATGGGAGTCGAACCCACCCACGACTAGTCGGCTAGCCGCGCAACGGTTTTGAAGACCGCGAGGCCCACCGGGACCCGTACACCTCCATGAGTGTGCCGCAGAGCACGTCTGATAGCATACCCGCTTGTGAGCTCATCAGGCAAGAGCGCTGATCGGCCAGAGCCGACGAGATGCCACCATGGGAGCACTGTATGCGCCAGCGGTATGGCACGGTCACACGCGCGGCATCTCCCCACTGAGCAGATAGGCACCGTCGTTCGTCTCATCAGCAAGAGCGCGTCTCCGCCGTGCATGGAGCCAGGCGAACATGCTCAATCCGAAGATCACGATGCCACAAAACCAGTCGCTCACCATGCACAGCAGCGACGACGTATTCTCGATTCCCAGGCCCAGAATCGCTGACGAGAGCACAAGCCACAGGGCAGCCGCGCCAGTCACCCACTCAAGCTGCGGCTTCTCAGGTTGCGCGATCGCCCACACCGAAACAAGGAATACCACGATGGCTGTGATCCAGGTATCGGCAGAGATCATCCCAATCTGAGCGGCCGGCAACACTAGAAGCCACGGAGAAATGAACATCCATATCGCGATAGCGGCATTCGCCCAATCCTGCCCGCGCGGCTCTTCCCACTGCCACGACTGGCGAATGAGCCGGCGCGTCACAAATTCGTCCAGTTCGCCTCTAGCATTAGTATCGACATCATGCCAGGCCGAGGTATTGTCCACTCCATTGCCTCCATGTGCACAGCAATAACCGGGGATCAGCAAAACGAAGACGGCACTGCGCAAGATCCCGGTTAGCCGCGAAGGAGAGGGTGCTCGCGCGAGCTCAACGGCGGGACTTTTCGTCCGCGTATGCGAGCGGCTGGGGACGAGCATGGCGCTCAGGGCGTTCCTTGCAGGGAACTCCATGACGAGAATTCTCTTCGACGGCTACTCCCGTCTCTCTCGCAGAACGTGTACCATATGCCAGGTGGGCACAGTGGAGTGCTGCCAACTCTGTACGCGGGGGAGTCACGATCTGGAGGAACGGGCCGTCGAAGCGATGAGATGCTCCGACGGCCAGGCACATACCGCATGATCCACAACAGCGCGACTATTGAGGCAGCGGCACCTGATCCCGCGGCGCATACCCGGTCGACCCAAGACTGCGTCTCCTCACACTCAGCCACGACCACGCCGACAGCACGAAGACTACCGCGCCAACAATCCAGTAATCCCAAGCGGCGCCAGTATTGCTGTGGCTTCCTGTCGTAATGCCAAGTACCCAGGGAGAGATAAACAGCCATGCGCCCGCAATCAGCGTAATCAGTTCAGCCCAAAGAGCACGCGGCTGCATAATGGCCCACGACGCCGCCAGAGCGATGACTGCCCCCGTAACCCAACCGTCCCAGATGGTTGCTTTCGGCGCAAATGTCATCCTGAAGATCCACGGCGAAATGAAAATCCATAACCCAAGCAGCAAATTGATCCAGTCCTGCCAGCGAGCTGCACGCCAGCGCCCGTATGATGGCGTCGCTCGGTTCGCATATTGCCCATAGATAGGTTCTTGTGGACCGACAGGGTTGTCTACAGGAGTCTGTCTCATGATGTATGGTTCCTCCTTGACCATCCCGATGCCGCGCATCCCGCGCAATCGGACACGAACCGTGGCGTCGTGAAAGCGGCCTCTGCCAACTGCGCGGCACGACTTTTTTCGCTGACATCACCCGCATGCCCGGTCATCCAGCCACGGCCGCGCACGCGCGAGACTCGCCCACGTTTCGAGACGTATTCGAGACGCAGATGCGCTCACATGCATCTATTCATGGTCGTTGCAGAGGCCATGCCATGCGCATCCACCCCCGCGCGGCCAGATACTACGCGAAGCGCGCCGGAACATCACAAACCTGTGACGAAAATCATTGACATCCAGTCGATGTGACATGCTACAATATGATATACCCCCACCCAGGGGGTATGGGTAGAGAGGGCGGCAAAAAATGAGAGCAGACAAGCAGGATATCCTCAAGCGCCTGAGCTATGTGGAAGGACACCTCAACGGCATCAGGCGCATGGTTGAAGACGATAAATATTGCGTCGACATCCTCCGCCAGACCTATGCCGTGCGCAAAGCCATCGAGAAGATCGAGGCCAACATTCTCGAAAACCATCTACACGGCTGTGTGCCAGAGGGCATACGCGAAGGCCGCGAAAACGAGGTCATCGACGAGTTGGTGCAACTGTATAACCTGGCAGGCAACCGATAGCATACAGCACGAATCAGAGGCATCGTATGGCAGAAATTGAAGAGCGAAACGCGCCAGCACCTTCGGAGACGACACCGCCCGCGCCAGTGCGCACGGCCACGACGACTCTCTCGCTAGAGGGCATGACGTGCGCGTCGTGCGCGCTACGGATCGAGCGTGGGCTGAAGAAGGTGCCAGGCGTCGCGGGGGCGACAGTCAATCTGGCGACCGAGCGCGCCATTGTGACATTCGACCCAGCGTCCGCCTCCATCGAGGACCTCCTGAAGAAGGTAGACGCGGTTGGTTATAAAGCGTCGCCGCTCGTAGAGCCGGCGCCTGCGCCAGTCGCACAGCCGAGCTCCCCCACGGAGCCGCGCGAGCGCACGACTGAATTTGCCATCAGCGGCATGACCTGCGCTTCGTGCGTCAGGCGCGTTGAGCGCGCATTGAACAAGGTGCAGGGGGTCTCATCCGCGAACGTCAATCTGGCGACCGAACACGCCACCGTGACATTCGATCCGGAGGCATCGGGAACCGCAGATCTCATCGCGGCGGTCGAGCGCGCGGGCTATGGCGCGGCAGAGATCGCGCCCGAGCCACTCGCGAGCATCCAGCCAACCACCGGCGTGTTCGACGCAGAAATGCCCGAGACAACGGTCGATGCTGAAACCGCGCGTCGACTGCGTGAAATCACGCACAAGCGCAATACGCTGCTCGTGGGCATAGCGCTCTCGATTCCAGTGGTTGTGCTGTCCATGTTCTTTATGAACCGCTTCCCCGGCGAAAACCTGCTGCTGCTGGCGCTCACCATTCCGGTCTGGGGATATGTCGGCTGGGATTTTCACCGCACGTCGCTGCGGGTAGTGCGGCACTTCGGCGCCAACATGGACGTGCTCGTGTCGCTCGGGTCGACCGCGGCCTTCCTGATGAGCATCGTTGCCACGTTCTTCCCACAGGTTGTTGGCGACACGACGTTCTATGACACGACGGCGCTGATCATCACGCTGATCTACCTTGGCAAGTACCTTGAAGCGCGAGCGAAGGGACAGGCCAGCGAAGCGATTCGCAAGCTCGCTGGATTACGGCCAAGCACGGCGCACGTCGTGCGCAACGGCCGCGAGCAGGATATCCCCGTGGCGCAAGTCGTCGCTGGCGACGAGTTGATCGTGAGGCCGGGCGAAAAGATCCCGACAGATGGCGAAGTGCTTTCTGGCAACTCGGCAGTCGATGAATCCATGCTCACGGGCGAGAGCCTGCCGGTTGACAAGCACGAAGGCGATGCGCTCATCGGCGCCACTGTCAACCAGACGGGCATGCTTCGCGTGCGCGCGACACGCGTCGGCAGCGAAACGATGCTGGCAGGCATCATCCGGATGGTTGAGCAGGCCCAGGGATCCAAAGCGCCGATCCAGCGGCTCGCCGATACGGTGGCGGGCATCTTCGTGCCGGCGGTGCTGGTCATCGCGCTGCTGACGTTCATTGGCTGGAGTGTGGCAGGGTACGTTTTCCAGTTCGCGCCGCAGGGCGATACCACAGCAATGCCTTGGGTTGTCGCGCTCGTCGCGGCAATCGCCGTGCTGGTGGTGGCATGCCCGTGTGCGCTTGGTCTGGCGACTCCGACGGCGATCATGGTCGGCACAGGTCTGGGAGCTGAACTCGGCGTTCTGATCAAGGGTGGCGAATCGCTTGAGCGCATTCAGGCAGTCAAGACCGTCGTGCTCGACAAGACGGGCACGATCACGCGCGGCAAGCCCCAGCTTACGGATGTGCTGCCCGCGCCAGGCGCGGAGATGAGCGAGAACGACATGCTCAGGCTGGCGGCCAGCGCGGAAGCGGGATCGGAGCATCCACTGGCGCGAGCCGTCGTCGAGGGAGCAGTGGCGCGAAGTGGCGAGCAGGTCAGCACGCCAGACGCGTTCGCGGCGATCCCTGGAGGTGGCGTGGAGGCGCGGGTCTCCGGACATACCATCGTGATCGGCACGCGTCGGCTGATGCAGGAGCGCGGCGTGGAGGCACGCATGCTCGAGGCACTGTCCGAGCAGCTGACAGCACTCGAACATGCGGGGAAGACGGCCGTCATCGTCTCGATTGACGGAAAACTCGCGGGCATCCTTGGCATCGCCGATACAGTAAAAGTCGGCTCGGCCGACGCGATAGCGCGGCTGCGCGCTCGCGGGTTGGACGTCTGGATGATCACCGGCGATAACCAGCGGACGGCAGCCAGCATCGCTGACCAGGTAGGCATCGCGCCGGATCACGTCCTTGCCGAAGTGCTGCCGGACCAGAAGGCAGACAAGGTGAAGGAGCTGCAGGCGCGCGATACGGTCGTTGCCTTCGCGGGCGACGGCATCAACGACGCGCCAGCTTTGGCCCAGGCGGATATCGGCGTCGCTATGGGCACCGGCACGGATGTCGCGATGGAGACGGCTGATATCGCGCTCGTCAAGGGCAATCTTCGCAGCCTCGCCACGGCGTTCGAGCTTTCGCGGGCAACTATGCGTAAGATCAGGCAGAATCTGTTCTGGGCGTTTGGCTACAACGTGATCCTGATTCCGCTGGCAATCGTATCGCCGGCGATACCCTGGCTGCATGCCAGCGCGCCGATCTTCGCCGCCGCGGCGATGGCGTTTTCGTCGGTAACAGTAGTGAGCAATTCACTCTCGCTACGCAGATTCCTGCGCACGCAGGCATAGCGGGAACTGCGGCGGTATTTGTGTGTCGCGGCGGTGACTGGCCGCGACGGGATGAATAGTCTTTCTATCGTTCCGGATAGATTCCGTGGACGGGCAATCATGAGGGAGAGCAACATGGCTCAGACACAAGAAACGGTACTTTCCGTTCCTGACATTAGCTGCGAGCACTGCGTCAAGACGATCAACGGAGCGTTAGGTGCGCTTCCCGGCGTGGAAGAGGTGCAGACGGATATTCCGACAAAGACGGTTCGCCTTCGCTATGATCCGGCGCAGGTGACGATGGAAACCGTCGAAGAGACGCTCGACGACGCCGGCTATACTATCGCCAAGTAGCACGGCTTGAACACGCAGGGCGGTGAGAATATCCTGGTCACCGCCCTGTTGTGGGGCTGTTCAGATCCCCGCGCCGCGGCCCTCAATTACGTCCCGGCGAGATTGACCTGCCAGTAGTTCTCCGGCAGTTCACATACGAGCTGCTCGCTATCGCGCTCCCTGGCAACGATCGAGACGAGCAGCGTCACAATACCAAACACAACAGCCCAGAACCCAATGACGGCAATAACCCAGATGACATTCCCCAGCATGGCGCGCCACCCTTTCGCCCGCCGGGGATCCGTCCAGCCCTCCCCATTGTACTCGCTTTCGAGCGACACGCAAAATGGATACGCGAGTCGCCCGTTTACCGTAAGCGCTGTGTATGGCGTTAGGCACACAGCAAGAACGTTACTCCTCTTGACGAGGATGCTCGCTATACGCCTGGGCGGGCGTGTGGATCGTATCAAATCCCGTATGCACGGGTAGTGCGGTTCCCAGCACGATCAGCAGGAGCGCAGCCACCAGAACCGGCAGGAACGCCACCGCTGGCAGGCCGAGCAGATCCCACAGGCTGCCGCCGAGCAGCGGCCCGACAAATGCCGTCCCATAGCTCAGCGTAAGCGTCAGCCCGGTGAGCCGCGCGACATCGCCATGGCGGGCCAGGAGCGGCGGCAGGGCGATCCCGAGCACGAAAACGAATGCCGAGCTGCCGCCTAGCAGCGATCCCCACAGCGGTTCAAGAGTACCGGGCGTCACAACCCAGCCAAGCACGGAGATGCTGGCGAGCGTGCCCGCTGCGACGAACGGCCAGCGCTTTCCGGCCAGCCGCTGGGCAAAGGGCGTCATGCCCAGACTCACGGGAAGTTGCGCGCTGTTCAGGGCGACCAGCGCGACGGCGGTCTCCGCCGAGCGGCCAGTGGCATCGTTAAAGGTAGCGATCCAGCCATTCATGCCAAAGAAGATAAGACTACCGGCGCCCAGCAGAACGCCCAGGTGAAGCGCGCTGACCTGGCGGGATCCGCCTGAGCCGGTTCCACGTATGAATGTGCGCCACGCGCTTCCCAGGTCTTTCCACGATTTCGGCGCCACGTCATCAGCGCGCGGCGCCAGCCAAAGCCAGAGAAACACGGTAACGGCGACTGGTATTCCCCAGACGACAAACGATGTAGCCCATGCGTCCGGTCCGAATATGCCGAGGATCAAGGGTACCGTGATACCTGCCGCCAGCGCCTCGCCAATGATCAGCCCATCACTGAACAGGGCTGACACCAGGCCGATATGGCGCGGAAACCACTGGCGCGCCAGAATGGGCATGGCGGTCTGCGCTATCGCGATGCCACCACTCAACAGTGCCGTGAAAGCGAAGACCGGCAACTCCTGTGGGAAAATACCACGCGCAATGGCCGCGGCCGCCAGCACAAGCAAGCCTAACGTCACCATGCGGCGCGCGCCAAAGTGGTCGGCTAATAGACCGGAAGGCATGGCGAAGCCAGCCATTACCAGAACCGGCAGCGACGTCAACAATCCGGTGGCTGTATAGGAAAGTCCCAGATCATGCTTGATGAGCGGCAAAACCGGAGGCACGCCCAGAATGACCGAGCGAAGATTGATACCCACCAGCGAGAAGAGCAGACAGGTGAGCACAATCCGCCAGTTTATTTGTGCGCGAACGCCTGCTTTCACAGCGGGCTCCCTTCACGCGAACTCTACGCCATCATGTACTGGCCAGCGATTGACCAGAAGCGTACTCTAGCATACCGCATGGGCAATCCAGCATGGCCGGTTTGACAGCCTTCTCTCGCTTCCGTACAATCGCCACGCGAGCACCCACATGTGTGATGAACGCCGAAGGCACGGCATCGCATTCATTGGCCAGGATGATTCGGGGTGTGTGGAGGGGCATTGCATGCCAAGTCACCGAGGAACTGCGCGCGGCCGTACGCGGATGCCGGGGACGCAGTCTCGTCAAACGTTTCGCGTATTCTCTCGAGGAGTGTTGTCGTTACTCGGATTGCTGCTCTTCATTCTGAGTGCCTGCGGAACGCAGCAGAATAACGGTCCAGCGCTGGCGAAAAGCCAGGTCTTTGTATGGCCCTTTCAGAAGTCGATAACGCAGATCAATCACGGCGAGGTATTTGACCCTGCGGTTGTTTCCACCACCTATGATATGACGACAGCCAGCATGATTTACTCAGGGCTGGTTACGTTCTCACCAGCGATGCAGGTCGTTCCGGATGCCGCTACGTGGACCGTGGATAGCACGGGCACGGTCTACACCTTCCATTTGCGCCCGAATCTCCGCTTCAGCGACGGCACGCCGATCACCGCGGCCGACTATGCGTATTCGATTGACCGGGCGTTCGATCCGACGCTGTGTACATCGCAGGATGCCAGCACATACGGTCCAGTAACGACCGCCACAGGCCAACCCGGCGGCACTGGCGCCTGTAACTGGAGCGCTGGGGAAGCGCCGCTCGCATCAAGCTATCTTTCCTATGTCGTCGGGGCCAACGATCGCTATACCGGCAAGATACCGTCGATGATCGGCAGCGGCGATGACACGACGCATGGCTTGGATGTCATCGACGACAGGACACTGCAAATTCGGCTAACCAAGCCAATCGCGTTCTTTCTCGAGGCGCTGACGTACCCCGTCTCATGGCCGGTCGAGCAATCGCTCGTCAAGAAATATCCGGGGGGCCTCTGGGTTGATCACCTCGACGAAGGTGGCTGCTCGGGGCCGTTTAAGATTGCCTCATACGGCGGCGGCAAAGAGCTGAAGCTGGTACCCAATACATATTGGGAAGCTGCCTGGGGCAAAAAGCTGCACCTGACCGAAGTGGACCGCCCGCTCGTGCTCAGCATGGACGACGAGTATCAGGCGTATCGCCAGGGTCAGTATGATTACACCGACATACCCGGTCAGGAGTATTCACTGGCCCGCGATCAGGAAGATTTCCATGAGATTCCGGCGCTGAAAGAGCGTTATTTCGGTCTGAACTTCGACAAGCCGCCATTCGATAACCAGCTCGTCCGTCAGGCGCTCGATCTCGCGCTCAACAAGCAATTCCTCGTCGATAGTATTTACAAAGGCGGGGCCGCGCCGACGAATCACATTGTACCAGCCGGCATGCCCGGCTATTACCCGGATTTGCGCAATCCGCCTCCCGACGGCACGCAATCGCTCACCGGCAACCAGACGGCTGCGGCCAATCTGATGAAGTCCGCGCTTCAGGCCTGCCAGACCAGCGGCGCGACACAGCCGGACTACTGTCCCTACATCGATAATGGCGCGAACTCCAAGGAAATCGACATCTGGTATCCAACGAGCAACACGACCACAACCCAGATCGTGCAGCGCGCCGTCAGCACGTGGAACACCGTGCTGAATCTGAACATAAAGGCCAAGGGCGAGTCGGACGATACGACGTACTTCGGCAATGTGACGATTCACTCGACGTACCAGGCCTGGGCAATTGGCTGGATCGCCGACTATCCCGACCCACAAGACTGGCTATCCCTTCAGTTCATGTCTGGCGCGAACTACAACGCGTCGGATGTGAACGATCCGAATCTGGACAAGATGATGCGCGCGGCAGACGTCGAACAGAACGCTACCGTTCGGATGCAGGATTACAACCGCATCGAGCAGTACGTCGTAAACCTTGTGCCGTGGATACCCTACGCGCAGGAAATGACATACTGGCGCCAGCGCACGTGGGTGCATGGGTTCAACTTGAACTCGCTTCAGGTCATGGTGGATATCGCGTGGCCGAATGTCTATATCAGCCCGCACTAGATGAAACCCGGCGCATACAGCGCTCAAGTTGGTTCACCAGAGAGGCCGGCGGGATTCCGCTGGCCTTTCTGCATCTCGGATGACGCGGACATGAGCATATGTTGACGGCGTGATTGGCGGACGCCTACCATACGGAGCAGAAATGGCGCATCGTTGCCGCTTCGCTATCCGGATGAGTGCGAGTCATCACCGGCACGGGCGCATCAGTCAGCGGCCTGCAATCGGAGGCATACGTGGGCACCAACCCCTTTGATATTCAGAATCCCCAGCAGAGTGACGAACATGCTTCCGGTCAAACCAGACCAGACTATCTCCCTCCAGCACAGGGCGCGGCGCAGATCGTTATCACAGCGTTGCTCGTCGTGATCGCGTTCGCCTCGGGGTGGTTTGGCAATTCGTACGTCAATCGCAACAACATCGCGACGGGGAATGCAAGTCTTATCCTGCAAGCATGGAACGATATCAATCAGTATTATGTCGTGACAGGCGCGATCAACGACAAGAAGATGGCTTACGACGCGATCAACGCGATGGTGAACAGCCTGGGCGATACGGGGCACAGCCGCTTTGAAACTCCGGAGCAACTGGCACAGGAGCAACAGCAGCTCCAGAACGCGCCAACAGTCGGCATCGGCGTCTACCTGAGCGGCGGCGGCAGCCAGCCCATCCGCATCGACGCGATCATCCCAAACTCACCAGCGTCAAAAAGCACGCTTCGCCCGGGCGACTTCATTGTCGGGGTAGATGGCAAGAGCATCAAGGGCATGACGATAGATCAGGCTCGCCCTTTGATCGTCGGCAAGAAAGGCACGCCCGTCACGCTGACGATACAGCGCACAACCGCCGGCACAGTCACCACGTTTGACGTCAAGCTTATACGTGAGGAGTTTACAGCTCCTACTGTCGTCAGCTACATCATTCCCGGCCTGAATATCGCCCACATCCAGATTCTGCAATTTTCGAGCGACGCCGATACCCAGCTACGCAAGGCTCTGCAACAGGCAAAAGCGCAACACGTCAAGGGAATTGTGCTCGACCTGCGCGACAATCCCGGCGGCTACCTCGATCAGGCGCAGGCAGTGGCGAGTGAATTCATTCCTGCGGGCAAGGGGAAAAACGTGCTCATCGAAAGGAGCCGGTCAGGCCAGCAGCCAGTGCCGGTTGCCACTGGTGGCATCGCTACCAACATTCCCCTGGTCGTCCTCGTGAACCAGAATACGGCCAGCGCAGCCGAGATCGTCGCGGGCGCCATCGCGATCAACCGGCCAGACGTGCATGTCGTTGGTGAAACGACATTCGGGACGGGCACCGTGCTCAAGGAGTTCATGCTGAGCGACGGTTCAGCGATCTGGCTAGGCACAGAAGAGTGGCTGTTGCCAAACGGGCAATCCATCTATCACAAAGGCTTCACGCCTGACCAGAAGGTCGCTCTTCCAAACAACGTCGCGCCCGTCTCGCCCTTGATCTCAAAGGAGCAGCATCTAAGCGCGAAACAGATCATCGACCTGGGTGACACCCAGCTCAACCAGGCGCTCAATGACCTGACAAACGGACAGGCGGCAGCGGCGGCATAATGGCGCATGACCTGCGCGTCGCGCGGCTACAGAGTTGAGAGCCAGGAGCGCATGGCGGCGGCAAGTTGCTCCGGCTGCTCCAGAGCAAGGTAGTGCCCGGCATCTTTGATGACCACGAGGCGCGCAGCAGGCAGGTGATCGCGCAGATACTCCGCGTACTTCGGCGGCGTCAAGCGGTCGGAATCGCCCACGACAACCAGAGCTGGCTGAGCGATACGCGCCAGTTCGCCCATGACATCGAAGGCGTCGCAAGCGGCAAGATCACGATAAAGCACACCTTCCGCGCACGGAGGGCTACTCGCGATATACTGCTGCCGCAGTGCCGCATTCATGTCTGCCGTTCCCAACTCCACCAGCCGGGCTCTCGTGCGTTCCGGCTGGCTACGCGCTTCTTCCAGCAGAGCGGGGAGCACGCGCAGCCTCGCCCCCGCGCCAACGAGAACCAGCGCGCTCGCCAGCGATGGGTACTCCAGCGCCAGCCGGAGCGCAATCGCGCTGCCCAGCGAATGCCCTATGACGCAGGCTCCCGTCAGTTCGCGGCGCATGAGTTCTGTGCGCACAGCGTCGACGTAGTCACTTACGGACATGTCAGGGGGTCCGGAACGGTCTACCAGAGTCCCATGCCCCGGCAAATCCAGTGCGACGCACGAATACTCCGTAAGTCGTTCAATCACGCCATCCCATACCCGCGCGCTATCGCCTGAACCGTGGATAAAGACCAGTGTTTGCGGAGATGACGTGCGACGATCAGAAGGTTCGGCCATGCAGTGTGCTCCTCAAACGGGTGAAGTCGCGGCGAATGACATATCGCCATACTGGCTCATCCGCATGGGCCGCGCCGGATGTTCCGGCTCACGCGATCACGCCAGCGCAACGAGACATTCTTTCGCCTGCTCAATGGTACACTGAGATAAACGCACGGCAGGTAGGTCAGGTATTCACCTTGCGACCTTTTCATCCGTATGCATGGTGGAGGCAACTATGCCGGATTCAGGCGCTCGCACACATACACGCGGGCACAACACTCTCGGTGCGGGTGGAGAGCGGCTGGCCGCAACGTGGCTTCTGGCGCGCGGCATGCGTGTTCTCGAACGCAACTGGCGCTGCTCGTACGGCGAGCTCGACATCATCGCGGAAGACGGACCGGAAATTGTGTTCGTGGAGGTGAAGACGAGACGCGGCCAGGCAATGGGCACGCCAGAGGACGCCATAACGCCAACCAAGCGCAAGCGGCTGGTCGCTTCTGCGCAAAGCTATCTGCTGGAGCACGGGTGGGAAGACCGGATGTTTCGAATCGACGTGGTAGCGGTGCAGCTAGACCCATCAGGACGTCTGCTCGAAATCCGGCACTATCCGCGCGCGGTAGGACAGGAGGACTAACTCATGCAGGATATGTTTGAAAAGACCAAACGCATGGCGAACGCGGCGATAGAGCGCGCGGCATGGGAAGCAGACAAGATGCGACGCACGACGGCGCGCCAGCGTGACATCGAACTCGCGCAGCGCGAGCGCGCTACCGCTATGGAGCAAATCGCGCACGTCGTGCTGGACCTTGAGCGGAGGGGCCAGCTTCCACAGGACGCGCTCAAAGCCCTTGCCCAGCGGCTGCGCGCCCTGGATGATGAAATCGCACGCGGGAACAAAGAGGTCGATGCCATCAGGCAGGAAGCATACACGCCGGGGAGCGTTTCCGTGGCAGTCACTCGTCGTGATAGCACAGCCACATCCCCGTGCCCCACCTGCGGCACGGCAAACCGCACCGATGCGTCATTCTGCTCGAACTGTGGCGCCCGGCTTCGCTGAACCGGCATGCGGGCGTGAAGCATTGTATAATCTTCGACGTGTTCGCATGCCAGGCACGATCCGTGTGTGTATAGAGGTCCTTGAGTAAACTGGTTCCTACCTGTCAGGAGTCCCCGGTGCAGTCGGCGCTAGACCTGCAATCACATGGTGCAGACCATACACGAGCGATTGGCGCCGTGCTGGGCGCGCTGGTTCAGCCGGGAGATATCATTCTGCTGTACGGCACGCTTGGCGCCGGCAAGACGGCGTTCACCCAGGGTATAGGCCAGGGCCTTGGCATTCCGGGTGTCATCAACAGCCCGACGTTCACCCTGTTGAAAGAGTATCAGGGACAACTGGCACTCTATCATTTTGATCTGTACCGTATTGAAACTCCAGATGAGCTTCTCGGTCTCGGCTTCGAGGACTACTTCACCGACGACGGCGTGTGTGTGGTCGAATGGGCGGAGCGAGGTGAGATTGATGGCAAAGGCATCGCGTGGCCGGAAGATTACCTGCGCATCGAGTTCGACGTTGATTCCATCGAGGGACGAGTGCTACACATCTCAGCAAAGGGCGAGCGTGGCAATGAGTTGCTCGCCGCTCTGATCAACATAGTTCAGAGTCAGGAAGGCGAATAGACGGATGCTCGTTGCACTCGACACTTCCACGCGTTTCGCCGGCCTGGCGCTGGCTGAAAACGGGAATATCGTCGCCGAGCTCAACTGGGAGGTTGGTCAGCGGCACAGCACCGAGCTATTGGAGCGATTAGAGTGGCTGCTGAAGCTGCACGACATCCAGCCAGGCGAGCTTACAGGCATTGCAGTCGCGACTGGGCCTGGCTCATTCAATGGGGTACGTGTGGCAGTGACTGCCGCCAAGGCACTGGCACTGGCATGGGAGATTCCCATTTACGCGCACTGCACACTGGATTGTATCGCATGGGGAGTGGCTTTTTCCGACCGCACGGTATGGGCAATCCTTGACGCCGGGCGCGGGCAGGTCTACGCGGCGCGCTACCGGACTCCGGCCCATTCCGCCGCAGACTGGCACCCGGAGGATGGATACCACGTGCTCACTCCGGCAGAACTGGCCAGCCGGTTCGATCAGCCCACGCTTATCTGCGGCGAGTGGCTGCCCGTGACCCAAACGACATTGGAGCATACAGCGCAGGATGTACGGTTCGCATCCAAGTTCGCATCGCGACGTGCAGGTTGGCTGGCGGAGCTCGCGCTGGCTCGCGCCTCCACAGGTTCGCATGCTGACCCCGCCACAGTGGAGCCGCTGTACCTGCGCAAGCCTGCCATCACGCGAAGCAGCAAACCTGGCCTTGAGCGCAAAGAAACCGGGGGCGCGATAGATCATTCACATCCGGGCGAGTCCATGCAATCCATGCGGAGCGCTCGGCAAGGAGAGGGGACGCCACATGCGCTTCGAAGTTGACCGCATGACAATGGCCGACGTGCCGCGAGTGATCGAGATCGAACGTCTCTCGTATTCGTCGCCCTGGCCTCCAAGCGCGTACAAGAAAGAACTTCAGGAGAACCAGTACGCCCATTACATCGTCGTGCGCGACGAACTCCTGCGCGCGACGCCCTCGCCTGCGGTGGAAACGCCTCGCAGATCCTTCCCGCTTTCGCTTCTGCCATCGAAATCGCCGGCAGTGCTGACGAGCGATGCGGCCAGCGTGATCGGATTCGCGGGGCTCTGGCTGATGGTGGACGAGTCGCATATTACCACCATAGCGGTTCACCCCAGCTATCGCGGGCTTGGCATAGGCGAGCTCATGCTCAGGTCGCTGATCACCATCTCCTACGAAATTGGTGCCCGTGTGGTGACGCTGGAAGTCCGCGTCTCAAACACCGTGGCCCAGAATCTCTACGAAAAATATGGATTCAAGCGCCAGGGTATTCGCCGCCGGTACTACAGCGATAATCATGAAGACGCGTATATCATGTCAACCGATAACATCACTGATTCCGCATACCGGCAGCGATTTGACGCGCTGAGCAATGCGCTGGAGGCGCGTATGCAGTCTCAGAGCGCGGCGACGGAAACGCAACAGTGACCTCCCCGGCATACCGTACGGGCCAAGAATGAACACATCAGGTAAAGCATGCGTGTATTGGGAATCGAAAGCTCATGCGATGAAACCGGAGCAGCCATCATCGAAGATGGGCGCAGCATACTGGCGAACGTGGTAGCGTCGCAGGCAAGCATTCATGACCGCTACGGCGGAGTCGTGCCCGAAGTGGCGTCGCGCCAGCAAGTGAGCGCCATCGTCCCGGTCCTTGAGACGGCGCTTCGCGAGGCAGGCCGCGGATGGGACGACATCGACGCTATCGCCGCGACGTATGGTCCTGGGCTGGCTGGCTCGCTGCTCGTTGGGTTAACTGCTGGCAAGACGCTCGCGCTGGCGCGGGGGCTGCCCTTTATCGGCATCAACCACCTGGAAGCCCATATCTACGCGAACTGGCTCCGCACTGAGCCATCCAGCCAGTTGCTGGATGGCCATGACGACCAGAACGAATGGCCCGGCGATCCACGATTTCCGATACTCGCGCTGGTTATCTCCGGCGCGCACTCTGAGCTCGTCCATATTCCTGCGCATGGAGAGTATCGATTGCTTGGCCAGACGCGTGACGATGCGGCAGGGGAGGCCTTTGACAAGGTCGCGCGCATCCTTGGCCTGGGCTATCCTGGTGGCCCCGCCATTGAGCGGTCTGCGGCAGAGCGTGACACCTCACGGCCTAATCCCTATACCCTTCCGCGCGCGTGGTTACATGGAACGATGGATTTCAGCTTCAGCGGACTCAAAACCGCTGTGCTGCACATCGTCGAGGGCGCGCAGCACGGTGCGGCGATGCGCGGCGCCAGCCGCTACACACGCGAGGGGGCCTCTCAGCAGGCGCTCTCCATTCCTGATCTCGCAGCGGCGTTTCAGGAGTCCGTGGTAGATGTGCTGGCGACAAAGGCCGTGCGCGCGGCACGGGAGCTCGGCATCCGGACGCTGCTGCTGGCTGGTGGGGTTGCCGCCAATTCGGCGTTGCGTTCGCGCCTCGCACATGACCTCGACGGGCAGGCGATCGAACTGCGCTACCCGCCGATCGCCTTCTGCACGGATAACGCCGCGATGATCGCGGGCGCGGCCTATTTTCATCTCCGCCGTGGCGAGCGCCACGGCCTGGACCTCGACGTGCGGCCGGGGCTTGCCCTGCCATTTATCCACGTCCCCAAGAGCTGACCCTCCATACACTCATGCACTCTTCCGTCCTGAACACTGGACGTACGCTCTACTCATGCGGTAAACTCATCTTTTGGGGACGGCGGCCGGCTGTCGCCGCTGCCGGGTCCGGGCAGCTTATGCCGGACCAGATGCACTCATAGCCGTGCAGGTTATTCCCCCACATGCCGAAGCCATCTCACGCCACACAGCACGCAATGGTGGCAATTGAAAACGGGCGCAAAGTCCTCCGAGTTGGAGGCGTCATCCAGTCCGTCGCCGTCGATTTCTCCTATACGCCTGATGTCTGGGACGCGCTCGTGCCGCCACGGCCCGTCCGGAACGCGCTCATTCTTGGCCTGGGCGGCGGAACGGTCGCCGCGCTGCTCACTCGCGCGTACGGCCCAATTCCGATCGTTGGTGTGGAACGCGATCCCACGGTGGTATGGCTGGCTCGCAAGGAGTTCGGGCTGGAGGCACTGCCGAACCTGCGCATCGAAACCGCAGACGCGTTTGAGTTCATGCGGACGTGCCACGAACAGTTTGATGCCATCATTCTCGATCTCTACACAGCTGGCAAGATCGCACACGGCGTGTTGAGCGCCGGATTTCTGCGGGATGTTACGCGAGCGCTATCCCCGGGCGGGTCCGTGCTATTCAATCTCTGGCGTTCAGCCTATCTCGACGATCAGGTGCGACGCATCAGCCGTCATCTTAAGCCGCTTGGTTTCACTGCGGTGGATGATAACATTGTGATGCGCTGTGGCGCGCCTACCCCTGACATCCCTCCTATTGTCTCTTGACATGGTTTTGCTCAGGCCCGCTTGCCGCCGCGCAGGAAATCTGGCCCAAAATTGCTCTGAAAAACCATTACAACTACGCCACAAAGGTGATAGTGTAATTGGGACAGAGCACTTCGCCGCATGCGTACGCCCCTCCTGGCAGGGAAGATGCAATTGGGAGCGGAATGTTCCTTGCGAGGAACACACTGTGAAGAGCACACTCGCGCAGTCCAAGCGCCAGCAAGGCTGCTCGGTAGTGTTTTTGGCGAAGGTCCGCGCGACAACCGCGTCGGGCTCTCGTTTCGCGCCAGGTACGTATGAAATCCGGCGTGATCGATTTGAAGTTCGGGCAACCGTAGTGGGCACTCTTGTGAGGAGTCCTGGCAGATGCAGGAAATTCGTACCCCGGGAATGCAAAAAGTAGCGCTGGCGAACAAGTCACTCGCCGATTATGCATCAGTCGTAGGTGAGGATGTGGTCGCCGAACTTCACGAACTCGCACGCTCATTGCAGGGCGCGCGGGTGGTGCATATCTCTTCAACCGCCTATGGTGGCGGCGTGGCGGAAATGCTTCATACCCTGGTGCCCTTGATGAGGGATGCCGGTCTGGAGGCAGAGTGGCGCATTATCACTGGAACCGATGAGTTCTTTGGCGTCACCAAAAGCATGCACAATGCGCTTCAGGGCATGGGCCTGGAGCTGACACCCGCCATGCGAGCCGCGTATCTCCACGCAAATGTGGATAATGCCGTCTATTTTGAAGACGAATTTGACTTCGTCATTGTTCATGATCCGCAGCCCGCGCCACTGCGGGCACTGCGCGCCTCTGATCCGGGGTACTGGATCTGGCGCTGCCACATCGACCTTACAGCCGCCAATCCCGCCTACTGGTCATTCCTGCGATCATTCGTTCAGGACTATGACGCGGCGATCTTTACCATGCCGCAGTATGCCAAACAAGATCTTCGCATCGGCAAGATTGCCATTGTGCCCCCGGCAATCGATCCGCTGAGCCCGAAGAACGCGCCAATGAGCGAAGATGACGCGCGCCGCATCACGCAAATTTACAATGTAGACCCAGACCGCCCGGTACTCGTGCAGGTCTCACGGTTCGATCCGTGGAAAGACCCGCTCGGCGTCATCGACGTATATCGCGGCGTAAAGAGCGAATACCCCGAGGTCCAGCTCGTCATGATCGGCTCGATGGCGCATGACGATCCGGAAGGCATGGAGTATTACCAGCGCACGCGGGACTACGCGAATGACGATCCGGATATCCATCTGCTCTCAAATCTCGATGGCGTCGGCAACGTCGAAGTCAATGCCTTTCAGCGTATCGCCGCGATCATCTACCAGAAGTCGCTGCGCGAGGGCTTTGGGCTGACGGTAGCGGAAGGACTCTGGAAGAGCCGGCCGGTCATCGGTGGCAATGTCGGCGGCATTCCGCTTCAGATCGAAGATGGCGAAACAGGCTTTCTCGTGAACAGTGTTGAGGAATGCATCGAACGCTCGCTTGAGGTCATGCGCAACCCCGAGCTGGCCGAAACGCTGGGTGAGCGCGGACGGGAAACGGTACGCACCAAGTTTCTCTCCACTGCCAACCTGCGTAACTATCTGACGCTGTTCAATGAGCTTTCGGGCGCGCGCGTGCAACAAGAGCAGGCGCTCTCTCGCGCGTAGCTATCACCATGAGACAGTACGTGCGGCCGCGGTTCGCTTGGAAGGTTGACCGCGGCCGTTTCGTGCGTTTGGTCCGCGCCAGCTCGCGTATATCGTGAGCATGGTGGCATGAGCGGCCGCGCGCAGACGGAGGTATGAACGATGCGCATCGTGAGTGTCGCGGAAATGCGTGCCATTGAGCAACGCGCCGAGGAGGAGTACGGGCTTGCCTCGCCAATCCTCATGGAACACGCCGGCAAAAGCATCGCGGAGACGCTCCTGGCCCACTATAGCGGCAACGTCGCTGACCGTGAAGTGCTCATTCTCGTCGGCCCAGGCAACAACGGCGGAGATGGGCGGGTCATGGCGCGGTATCTGGCGCAGTGGGGAGCGCGCGTCACGCTCTACGTGTGGCGAGATCGCCGGCTGGAGCAGGATGCCCGCTACATTCCCGTGAACGATGACCTGGCGGCTGTGCGCGAAGCCATCGCGCATGCGGACGTGGTAGCGGATGCCCTGCTGGGAACTGGACACGCCCGTCCGCTCGACCCCACGATGGCCGCGCTGCTCGATCTCGTGCGCCAGGAAAAGCAGCGCCGCCCACAGCTCTTCGTCCTCGCGGTAGACGTGCCCTCCGGTCTGAACTGCGACACCGGCGCGGTAGACGACGGGACGCTTGCCGCGGATATGACCGTAACTCTGGCGTTCCCCAAGACAGGGCAATTTCTGTTTCCGGGAGCAGCCTATACGGGAGATTTGCGGGTGGGCAGCATCGGTCTGCCACCTGAAATGACGATAGCGCCAGGACCGGAGCTGCTGGATGACGAGCTGGTGCGCGCGCTCTTGCCTGCGCGACCGCTCGAAAGCAACAAGGGCACATTCGGCAAGGTGATGATCCTCGCTGGCTCACCACCTTACCCGGGATCGGCTTCGCTGGTGGCTGGGGCAGCCGCGCGCGTTGGGGCAGGGCTGGTGACGCTCGCGACCGTCTCCTCGCTTATTCCTGTCTATACCGCGCTTCTACCTGAAATCACCTATCACATCCTGCCGGATATATCCGCAGCCGCGGAAGATCGCGCGCAGTCGCTCGTGAGCGGACTCGAAGGCTATCGCGCGCTGGTCATGGGTCCGGGACTGGGCCACGACGCAGCCTCCCGGGCGCTCGTCGAGAAGGTACTTGCGGGTGTACGTGAAATGGATGAAAGCGAGCGCCCCCGCATGATCGTGGATGCGGATGGTCTGAACAACCTGGCCCAAATCGAGACCTGGTGGGAGTTGCTGCCGCCGGAGACCGTTATTACGCCCCATCCACGCGAGATGAGCCGGTTGCGCGGCGGGCAGCCAGTCTCTGGAGGAGGCATGGACCGGCTGGAGGTCGCCACGCGCGCGGCGAAGCAGTGGCGGCAGATTGTCGTATTGAAAGGCGCCTGCACGCTCATCGCTTCTCCCGATGGTGGCCTTCGCGTCAATGGGCGCGGCAATCCAGCAATGGCGAGCGCCGGAACGGGAGATGTGCTCGCGGGCACTGTCGGTGGCTTACTGGCGCAGGGGCTCGCGCCATTCGACGCCGCCGCCGCGGCGGTCTATGTGCATAGCGCCGCGGGATTTCGGGTGAGCGCTGAACTTGGCGACGCGGGGCTGCTCGCGGGCGATCTCATACCACAGCTACCGCGCGCGATACACGCCATCAAGCAGCGCTAGCCAGCGGCGCGCTCACTCGTTTTCGATCTGCGTACGCTGCCGCTTGAGCTCGGACGTGCGCCGCTTGGAACGCAGCCGTTCCTCTTTGGCAGCGGCAGGGGTATGCGTCGCGATGCGCGGCTTGACTTCGCGCTGCATCTCTTCCAGGCGCTCCGCCATACGCTCGAACGCGATCTCGCGATTCAGGCGCTGGGAGCGGCGCTCAGTGGCCTCAACCGTCACTCCACTGGGTCTATGGCGCAGGCGCACCCCCGTCTCGACTTTATTGCGGTTCTGCCCGCCCGGCCCTGTGGCGACAAAGAACTCCATATCGCAATCGCGCTCCAGTGACTCACGGTCGGTTGCGTAGTGTGCAGGCATATCCCCAGTTTCTCCCCGCTTGAACGAACCGTGTATGATAGTGATTCGCCGGGATATCGGACGAAAACCAGACTGACGTCAAGCCATCAGTACAGGCATGCGAACGACAGCAAAAATGCGTTGCTGGGTTGGCAGACCTGGACAATCTGGCGAGGGCCCCAGGTGGCACTATATCGCATTGGGTGAGAATCCGTCTGGCAGCAGCCGTATAACACACCGTGGGGCGCGATCACGCGCCAGACAGTCGCCAGACAGTATGGAACGCATGGAGTGAATGGGTGGGACGTAGCAGCGTCACAGAGGACCGTACCGCACACGATGCGTTTTTCGCTCCGGATCGGGCGAGTCCGTTGGTGCCCATCCGCCTCTTCGCCTGGCGGTTCAGACATCGCGCCCGCCTGCTCGCCGCAGCGGGAGCAGGCATGCTTATTGCGGTGATCCTGCTCAGCGCCGTGCCAGTATATCTCACGCTCGATTCAGACATCCAGGTGCAGCAAGTGCTCGCCGCTCAGCCACCCAGCGATGTCAACGTCGAGCTGATCGCCAGCGCATCCACGATCTCCTCCACGACGGCATCCAGCATTACATCGCGCATCGCACGCTACGAAAAATCCACAATTTCCAGCTTCGCGCCGAGGACTAGCCAGTACCTGGAAGTGACGCAGATGCCGTATGCCACGGTCAACGGTAAGCCGGTAGGCGAGACCACGTTACCAATCTACAAGGCGTACGCGCAGTTTCTTTCCTACGACATGACACAGGCCGCTGCTCATATGCATCTGTACGCTGGCAGGTTGCCAGAAGCCACCGCGACCGGAGAGCCTGTGGAGGCCATGGCAATCCCGCAATCCGGACTGCGCGTGGGCGATGTTGTCACGGCGTACGAATTCGGCTATCACGATCAGGTGGTCAGCGTTCGGATTTCCGGCCTGTGGTATCCCAAAGATGAACACGATCCGTACTGGAACGGGCGCTCCTTCAAACCGCAGATCGTGAAGGATCAGTCGCCGGTGCCGCCGGTATTTCCGCTCTTCCTCTCTCGCGACGGCTTTTTCTCTACGCTCGGGGCGCTTAACCCTTCGCCGGGCATGGAAGTACACGTCGTGGCATATACGCAGCCAGCCGCGCTCCGCTTCAACGACATTCCTCAGGCAACCTCAAACCTGAAAGCGCTTCTTGCACACGTTAACGGCGCCATCGCCGGGCAGGATTCCGTTGAGCAGGTCGCCATGAACACAAACCTCAATAATCTGCTCACAGTCCTCACGCAGCAGCATGCTATCTCCAGCCTGCCGCTCTTCATCATCGTGGCGCAAGTCGTAGGGCTGGCGCTCTTTTTCGTGATGGCGATGGCAGGGATGCTGGTCGAAAGCGATGGCGGCGAAATTGCCGTGATGCGCAGCCGTGGCGCAAGCACAGTGCAGCTCGTAACGACCATCGCGCTGCAGGGCGCGCTGCCAGCACTCATTGCCGCTTTGGCAGGTCCATTCCTGGCGGGGGCGCTTTCCATCATGCTGATCCGGCTGTTTGTCACGTCGGCGAGCGTCGCGAGCGTCCAGGCGCCCTCATTCAGCCAGGTCGCCGTCTACGCAGCCAATCGCTCAGCCATCCTGGCAGCGCTGGCCGGCGCGATGCTGGGCATTCTCGCCCTGGCGACGGCAAGTTTCCAGGCGTTGCGCAAGGACGTACTGGCTTTCAGACGCGAGCAAGGGCGCGCCAGTAGTGCTCCGTTCTGGCGCCGTTATTACCTGGACATCGTGCTGGCCGGATTGTGTGTGGCGGGCTACCTGGAGCTAGGCCAGTTCGGCGGGCTAACGCCACGTCTTCAGTTCAGCGGGTCGGGAGGCGCGTCGAGTCCCCTGCTGCTCGCGTCTCCCGCGCTGCTCCTCGTGGCAGGTGGGCTCATCACGCTGCGTCTCATACCGGTGATCGCCGCTGCGGGCATGCGACTCGCTGCGCGCCGCCGGGGGGCGACGGGCTTGCTGGCCTTCGCACAGGTCTCGCGCAGCTCCAGCGCGTTTCTTCGCCTTACGTTGCTGCTCATACTGACCGTTGGCATGGCTATCTTCGCCTTGACGTTCCAGGCATCTCTTGCGCAGAACGCACGCGACCGCGCGGCATACCAGGCGGGCGGCGATGTCTCGCTGCAACTGGACAATTCCATTGAAGGCACACATGCCGCCGCGACCATCCAGCAACAGCTCAGCCATATCCAGGGCGTCTCGGCGCTGACGCCTCTCGCCCGCTTCAATGTGAACGGGGGCCCCGGCGTCGGCGCGACCGAGTTCACCGCGCTGGGCATAGACCCCGCCACGTTCGCTCACGTCGCGTACTGGCGCAGTGATTATGCCAGCCAGCCGCTGCCAGACCTGATGCACGAGATGAGCCTGCACGCGGGCAGCGCCCAGGCCGGTGAATCTTCTCATCCACTCTGGGCCATCATCAGCCAGTCGTTCGCCGATAGCATGAAGCTCAGCCCCGGCGATCTGTTCACGTTCACGCCTGAGATCAGCGGCCAGAACTTCGTACATTGTGTCGTCGGCGCGGTTGTCCAGGACGTCCCGACGATGTACCCTGATGGCACGCCTGGCTATATCGTGATCGATCTCAACGACTTCATCACGGCATTTGCTTCCATACCAAACGGCACGGCGCAGATGAATGGCCCGAATGAGTTCTGGCTGCGAGCCAGCGCATCGCACGCGACAACTGCCGCGATCCAGGCGACGGCAAGCAATCCAGACCTGTTCATCCGCTCTGTCACCTTCCGGCAGAACTTGCAGCGTCAGTTCGCTGACGACCCGCTCTCGACGGGCATGACCGGCCTGCTGCTCGCAGGAGTCGCGCTGGCCATCGCACTCGCCATGCTAGGCACGCTTGTGCAGGCGAATGCCGCGGTCTCACAGCGGTTAGTCCAATTCTCCGTGCTGCGCACACTTGGCGCTGGACGAAAGGAGCTTACGGGTGTGCTCCTTCGAGAGCAGGTTCTTCTGTACCTTATCGGCATTCTCGGTGGCACCGCTTTGGGCGCGCTGATGACGACGGCAACGCTCCCACTGCTGGCATTCGGCAGCGCGCTGTCGGACCCGAACACCATCGGAATTCCACCGTATCGCATCACCGTCTGGCCGTTCACGATCGCGTTGCTCTACGCGGCACTGGCGATTGCATGCACTCTCGCGCTGATCTGGCAGCGTGAGATTACAGTGCGTACGGGACTGGGGCGAGCGCTTCGCCTCGGAGAAGACTAGCCAGAAAAGGCGGGGAGCCAGGCATGAGACACAAACTGAGGGAGCGGCCCGGTGGCTCATCGCACAGACCCCGTGCCGAGCCTAATGCCGACCGCCAGCGGCGTCTGGATGCGCTGCATCAGCTCGCACTCCGCCAGATGGCAGCTTCCCCACCGCCGTTTGCCGGGCATCCAGCGAAACCACGCTCACCAGCCCGCCGAGCAAAAATTGCCACCGCAACTGTGATAGTTTTGGCGCTTCTGCTGGTGATTGTAGCCGTGCCCGCCACGCGGAATATCGGGCTGAATCTGCTGCGCCGATCAGGCCACTCGCCCATCCACACCAGTTCAGTGGCCAGTATGGCGGTATATATCGTGCCCGATTTGCCCTGGTCAACCATCAGCGTGGACTCGAAGAGCATACGGCCCGCCATTCCTGGCCAGCAGACTCCGTTGCTACTACCCCCCGGAAAACATCTCATCACCTGGCAAGCAGAACCGTTTCAGATTCAGAATTGCTCGATTTCCGTGCCTTCAGGCAGGAGGGACACGTGCCTGATCGAAAGCGGCTCCGTGCAGTTCAAGAGCCAGCCACTGGCAAGAGTCGTTGCGCTCCCCGAATCGCTGAACAATCTCGCTTCACCTGAAAGTATCGGCCTGCTTCAGATGATTCAGCGCTCCTTTGCTACCGCGCCGGCAACACTTCATGCGGGCGAGAAATTCTACTCAGGTGTGCCGCCCCACACTGGGGCGAATGGCCCGATCTATACCGCAAGCCAGCCTTTCAGCGTGAGCCTGTCGGTTATACCGGCGTTTGGTAGCGGCACGCCTGGATTTGGTCTCTGTCAGCCAACATTTCCCGATAACGGCCCGCGCCCATGCAGCGTGAGCGGAGAAAATTGCTTCGCACTCTGCGCCGTGCCCTGGCAGACGCGTGCCGCGGAAAACAGTCTGACCTACGGGTATTGGGATGCTCTTGTGGCGGTACGACTTACGCGCACCTTTACTTCTCTCGATGGCAACCTGACCTTGCCTGATTCGACGCTGGACGCGACTCAAGGCGGCGCATTTACTCATCTGGCGCGGGTGCACATAGGATGGACCAATGGGAAGTGGCAGGTATACGCCGTCCGAGGCCCGGACTCGCTTTTTCCCGTTCACGCGTCTGGGATGCAAATCGCCTACGACCCCGGCTGCACGGATGCGCTTGACCTCTTTTCCGCGAGCGCCAATCAATTCAGCCGCGTGCAGTTCATCTCAGGCAATAGCGCCGCCAACGGTTGCCTGGTGATCGCCACGCCCACATCGGTAAGCACCCAGCAGCGCTATCTCGTGCGATTCGGTGTCGTTGTCTTACTTCAGACGGATGAACAGCGGGTCTTCCCAAGCGCGCCGATGGCGGATGCGTATGCCCGGCAGATCGCGAATCAGCTGAATGCAGGTACGGGGCAGTCGTTTACGTGATCATCCTGAGGCACAGGCCCTGCCTAAGGTACTGAGAGAGCGAAATAACACACAAGCAGTGCTATACTAACCGGGACCTCGAAGTGAGCACATGCAGGTCAGCGTACGGCACCGGAAGAGTTGGGCAGCGTGGCATATCTCGAAATTCAGACGCGTGACGGCACGCATCGCGTCGAGCTGAATCGCGACCGCCTCAGCATCGGCAGGCTCTCCTACAACGACGTCGTGCTGCCCTATCCGCAAATCTCGCGACAGCACGCCGAGTTGCGGTTGATCTCGGGTCGCTGGTGGATCGCCGACCTGCAGAGCACCAATGGAATACAGATCAATTCTACGCGCATTCAGGAGCATATGCTCACGCATGGCGATGTGCTGGTGCTCTCACCGGGCATCACGGTGCGATTCATCGGCGATGCACCCAGCCAGGCGGCGCCAGCCGAATCTCCACACCCAGCGGCCGACGACTGGGTAGCGCGTGCGCGTGAGCGATTTTCCGCGCACAGTGACGTGGCTGGCGAGACGATGGAGCCCACATCACGGTTTGCCCCATACAGAGGTATGCCACCGGCTGATTCCGGTGCGGGGCTGCCCTTCTCGCCGCCTGACGATGCGCGCCCGCCTGCGTCCGCGCCCGTGGACCCGACGGCCCATACCCGTCGTGACTGGGAGTCATCCGGTCCTCCCGCACCACATGCATCTGTGCCGAATTGGATGCGATACGACCGGGCAAATGTCCCGACGTATGGGCCGGTGCCGGGCCGGGTGCCTGGAAGTGGCATTCCTACCCACGGGCCACCGCCGGGTGGTCCTGCTCCGGGCCATCGTCAGCCCGGCGGTGAATCAGTGGCCAAGCTGCTACACGTCTGCCAGACCTGCGGCCAGCTCACTGCGCCTGACGCCATCTATTGCCAGAACTGCCAGCATCCCATAGCAGAACCATGCGTGCTTTGCGGGGTAAACTTGCTTCCCGTTCAGGATCACTGTCCACGCTGCCAGACGCCGAATCCGTACTCCGTACGGCGCGCGCATACACGTGGAGCGGAGTAGCGCAGCACGCGCGATGTCTTGACGGATAGGGGCTGCGATCTGCACAATACCGCCATCACGCATGAATGACCGATCGGACGCGTAGAAATAGCTCGTGCGTGTCCAGTGAATGCAGATAGACAGGAGAAGAGGCATCCGATGACAGACGCCGGAACTGATCCAGAGTCGTATCTTCCTCTACCATTCGCGCTTCTCTCAGGCCCTCAGCAGTCTGATGAAGACGAAGAAGAAGATGATGAGGATTTTGAGCTCGATGACGAGTGGGAGGACGATGACGAGGATGAGATCGAAGACTGGGAAGATGAGGACGATTTCGACGATGACGAACTAGAGGACGACTAAGGGCAAACCGGGAGCGCGCCCCGCCATGAAATAGCCGCGCTCCCGAAGCGCGCACGTCCGGCAGTCCATCGCGGCATGCGACTGCCACGGCTGTGGCACCACCGGATGGAACGCGCGATGCGCCCATCTCTATTCTCCTCGTCCACCGGCAGGAGGAACGCATGAGCGATACACCGCCCGCGATACTGATTCGTCTGCGCGAGGCGGATGTCGTGCGCTTCTGCGGCCTTGAATCGGCGGCGGCCGGTATCGAAATCGTACGCCGCAGACTCGTTGGCGACTGCCAGAGGCACGGAGCGTTACTCTCCGCGGTGATCCATGATGCTGAAGAATGCCCTGTGAGGGCCACCCTGGAGAGCGCGGGCGGTCCGGTTCAGCTACAGTGGCACTGCAAGGCGCATAGCAGCAGTTCGGAGATATCTTCAAGCGAGCAGGCATGCCCGCATGTGGCTGCTCTGCTAACCATGTGGATACGCACGCCAAGCGACTTTCAGGTCGCCAGCGCGACCGGCGCGATCTCGTCCGAGCCGAGGCCAACCACACCGCACGCGCGGCTTCACCCTCCACTGCAGCAAGTGCTTGTCCAGGCGGAACGCCCCAAGCGCCCGCATACGGTCTCTACGCTGCGTGAGGAGCTTGCCCACATGCCCGCGCAAGATGTCACGGCCATAGCGCGAAGAATCTCCGGTGCCGAGCTGGATGAGCACGAAGCGCGACGTGTGCTCGGTGTGCTGCTCGCTGATCCCGCGCAGGTCGCCACCATAGCCGGGCGACTTGATGTAGGCGCACATGCCATGCTCAACGATCTCCTGTGCATGGGCGGCGCGATAACCGCTATGGGCGTCGATGATCTGGCCGCGCGCACCGGCAGGACGCCCAGCACCGTGCGCTCATGGCTGAGCGTCCTGGAGCGGCATGGCTTGGTCTACAGGGCGACACAAACCACGCATCGAGCGGGTACCTCGTGGCGCGATCTGGCAGGCTGGCGAATCCCACCGGAAATACGTGACGCGCTGCCAAGGAAATTTCCAGTCGAGCCTGCGTCCCAGCAGAGCGGCATCCCGCAGGTGCCGGATACCGGGCATCCTCAGCGCCGTGGCCGATTGCGGCCAGCATCGCCGCGTGCGCTGGCATTAGCAGTGGCGCTGCTGATGCGCGCTGGACACCTGTACCGAGTAGACGATCAGGCGCACAGCGGAAGCAGAGAGCGCGGTGCGCCTCCATTTCCACTGATTCCGGGTGATCTCACGATTTCACGCGCGCGTGAGTTCTCACGCGCGGCGGGGGTCCCGCCGGGTCTGGCACGGCTCGCGTGGCGGCTTCTCCTCTGGACACGCGACGCTACCACGGCTGGAGCGGGACACAGTCTGGCGGATATCAACGCCGTTCCGAGAGAGGAGCGGTTTCCCGTTCTGCGCGCCGCGTACCGCGCGTGGTCCTCGGCAGAAGCGCCAGTAGAGCTTGCCGACGTGCCTATCCTGTGTCCAAACATCGCGATCCATTTTGATGCACAACACCAGTCGCTACGTCCGGCCATGCTCTCAGAGGAGATGCGGAACAGCCGGACGTTCTTGCTCGGATTGCTCGCGCTTGCCCAGCCGGGTGACTGGTACCTGTTCGATGACTGGCTCGCCGCCATCTGGAGAATCCAGCCCTCCTATCTTCGCTCGCGGCAGAGCGCGCTCAGCACACCATCCTGGTGGATCGAGCGCGCTGGCTCGCACCAGCGGCTTCGCACGCATCAGCGCGGCGAGTGGCAGGAGGGAGACGGGGCAATTGCACGCGCGCTGGTGGAAGGGCCGCTACACTGGTGGGGCGCCATTGACCTCGCGGTGGATCAGAACGGACGGGCCTACGCATTTCGTCTCACGCCTCTGGGCGCGTATCTGCTTCAGTCGGGCAGCGAGCAACCGCGTGCGCAGAGCGTGCGGGAGGATACCAGCGCGGGTCCAGCGATACTGGCGACCAGGGATGGCGCCTTCGCCGTGCATCCTCTAGCGACTCCGGCGGACCTGCTCCGTATCCTCGACCAGTGGGCACGCGTAGCATCAGTAGCGGGCGGGCGGCTCATTTATCGTCTCGCGCCCGACCTCGTCTGCCAGCAGTTCGACAGAGGCGCTCAGGTTGATGCGCTGCCCGCGCTGCTGCGGGCCACCCGTGAGGAGGGCATCGAACGCGTCGCCGCGGCAGCCCAGACGCAGCTGGAACGCTGGAATGCGGCATACGGGCGAACGAGCATCGAATCCGGCTGGACGGTGGTGGACGTGGACGATCCGGTAACGCTCGTTGAGGCGCTCTCACTGCTACCCGAGCATGCCCGTGGGAGCATCGCGCTCGGCCCCACCGCCGCGCTCATTCCCGAACAGGTCACTACAGCGTTGAGTGCCGCTCTTGCCAGACGGGGATACCTCACATGAGCGATGCGCCATTCACCGACGAAACCGGCTCGCCCACTCCAGATGCCGGTCTCGCTGAGCTAGTACGTTTCCAGCGCGACCTGTATCTCTACTGGCGCGCCGTACGTGACCTCGGCCTGCTTCCGCTCACCAGTCGTGGCTATGTGACACGACCCGCCTTGCGCAGAGTCATCGCTGCTCTCGGACCAGAGGCAACACTCGCGAAATCAGATATCCAGGAGTACGATGACCAGCGCCTTCTGTTTATACGCCGGCTGCTTCAGCGGCTGGGTCTCCTGCGTCCAGAAGGCGAATCAGCGGCTGATGACGCAGGCGCAGTTTCGCGAACGTTGCGCGACGCTTCACGTGTGCGTATCGTCGCCAGTGCCAGTGACCTCGCGATACGATACTTCAGCCGCACCCTCGATGATCGTCTGCGGCTCTGCCTGCGTGTGTGGGTTGCTGGCGGATGGTGGCCCGATCAGTTGGATGAGCGCGCGCCGCCGCCGCGCCTCTTGGCGCCCCTACCGCCTCGTGTCGCTGTGGCGCGCCGCAGGCTGCTCGATGCGCTGGCACGCCAGGAGCCAGGGCAAGCGCTCATCCTTCCATCACCAGACCATAAAGCGTCACGGCCAGCGTACTCGGCCCGCAAGAATGGGCGAAAACAAGCCATCGCGGCAATCCCTGATATGGATCACGTCGCTGTTGCCGCGTGCAGCGGACCGTTGCGATGGCTTGGGCTCGTTGTGCCAGCAGAAGGCACAGTGCCAGCCGCGCCACAGCCCCGCACTGGCGTACCCGCCGTAGCTCAACGTCAAGGCGGTATCGCGCTCTTCGAGACGCCTGGGCGTGTCGTTCTGCTGCCGGATTTCTCCGTCGTCGCGTATCCGCCACTGACCGCTCCCGAACTCGTGCGGCTCGATGCATTCGCAGAGCACATGACCATCGACCAGGTGGCCAACTACCGCGTAACACGCCAATCGGTCGCAAGGGCGCTCCGGCACGGGATGACGATGGGGAGCATCGAGCGCGCTCTCGAAGAGCTGACGCACGCGTCGCTGCCTCAGAATGTGCGCGCGAGCCTGCTCGATTGGGAGCGCCAGGGAGAGCGCGTGCGTTTGACCACGGGGCGCGACGTGTTGCGTGTCGAGGATGCAAGTCTGCTCAAGCAACTGCTGGGAGACGAGGCCACCGCGTGCTGGATCGAGCGCCAGATCACCCCAACCGCGGCGTTGATCACGCCGGGGTGCGCAACGCAGGTGCGCGCGTGGCTGCTGCGACGCGGAGTGTTGCCAGCCATGCCGCAGCGCGAGCAGAGCGATGAATCCAGTCAGAGTTGACGCCTTCGACGGACCTACCGTACACTGCCTGGCAGTAGCAGGGAGGTACATGTGGCAGTGAGTGAAGCGGCGATTAAGCTTGCGTCTTGCTTTCTCTGCACTCTGGCCTCGACGCGATGTGACGAGATAGCCGTTGAAGGCGTGATCGCGGGTCTGGAGTGGAATAGCACGACGCGCGAAGCTGTGCTCACCCTCACGAATTCACAGGCCGGACCCGTCCAGATCATTGTTCCACAGACCTTTCGCGATACCATCCGTGTTCTGCGTGCCCTGCCCACAGAAATCCTCACCACCATCCGCGCGCGAGCGCTTCACGTGCGACACACCGGTGAGCAGATGCCAGCTAGCGCGGCGGCAGTCCTGCTTGAGCCAGATACCCTCTTCAGTATCACCGATATCAACTACGCTGAATACTGCGCCCGGCACTATCCACTCCGGCGCATGGTCCCTTCGCCGCCGAATCTGGCGACGTTGCGTGGCACCATCGTACACGGCGCATTCAAAGAACTGCTCAAAGGCACCGCGGATTCACGAGAAGACGCACTCACTCTGGCAATCAGAACCTACGCACCTGACCTCGCGCTCCGGCATATCGCGGCTGAGGAACTCGCAGCCGATGCCGAGCCACACTTGCGCGCTCTGCAGAAGTGGGTAGAGCACTCATTTCACACGCACCAGCCAGACCGGTCGAACGTTCGCGCGGAGACATTTCTTTTGGCGCCGCAGGTGGGTCTCAAGGGCCGGCTGGATTTTCTGCTCACCGGCGAGGAGGGTCACGCACTGCTTGAACTTAAGACGGGGCGAGCTACCAGCACTCTGCCCAAGCGCGAGCATCGCTGGCAGGTGCATGGCTACCAGACGCTGCTTACCGCACGCCAGAATGCCGTGCATGCTCTGCCACGGGCAACAGTGCTCTACAGCGGCACACCCGATACGGCTGAAGGATACGGAGTGCCATTCATTCCACGCGACCTTTGGCGCGTGCTGGATCTGCGCAATCAACTGGCAATCGTCCATGCGAGCGGTTGGGTGCCACATCCGCCCAGTGAATCGCGCTGCGCCCGCTGCAGCCTGCTGCCAGAATGCTCACGTGCGTCGCGCTTGCTTGCATGGCCCGAACCATACCAGGCGGATTCCCAACATTCCGATGCGGAGGTAGATGTCGCATGGTTTCGCACGAGTTATGAGCAGTTGCACCTCGAAGGCAACGCCGCTGAGCAGGAAGCGACAGGACTCTGGCGCAAGTCTGCCGGCGAACGCATGGCGGACGGCAGCGCCATTGGCGATCTGCGCATATCGAGTGGGCCACATGTAACTGCCAGCGGCGAGTGGGAATACCAGTTCACATGCGACAATACATCCGAGCTTCGCGAGGGTGATGAGATTTTGCTGAGTGATGGTGATCCCATTCAGGGAGAGGTCGTAACGGGCACAATTCTGAGCGTTCAAGGTCACACGCTTACCCTCTGGACGCCGGAACGCATCACACATCCGCGAATGCTCGACCGCTACCAGAATGACATCGTGCAGACCCGCACCGTCCGTAACCTCTGGCGCTGGCTTGATGTGGACCCGCGCCTGCGTGGTTTGCTCGCCGGCCGCATCGCGCCGTCCTTCGGCGCGGGCGACATCGCTCCACTACCCGCCGACCTCAACCTGGATCAGGAACGGGCGATTCGGCAAGCTTTGCGCGCCCGCGACTTTTTCCTCGTGCAGGGGCCTCCGGGCACGGGCAAGACACGTGTCGTGGCAGAGATCATCATGGCGGCAGTCGCGCGCGGGGAACGCGTGCTCCTGGCCGCTTTTACCAATCAGGCAGTCGATACCGTGCTGCGCAAGCTACGGGCTTCCGGCTTCGAGCGGTTCATCCGGCTTGGTCATGCGCTGAGCGTTTCCGCCGAGTTGCACGAGCACCTGCTCATCCCCCACGGAGCGGCACCTGCGCAAAGCGACCGGCAAGCGGGCGCGCAGGTCGATCCTTCCCATCTCTACGAGCGGTTGGCTGCCGCGCCTGTTGTGGCGGCGACGACGGCCACATGGAGTTCGGAACGGTATGACAGCGTGGGTGAGGCGCTGCGTTTTGATCTGGCGCTGGTGGATGAAGCAAGCCAGCTGACGACTCCGGCGATCACGGGCGCGTTGCGGTTCGCGCAGCGGTTCATCCTGGTGGGGGATGAACAACAGCTCCCGCCACTTGTGATGAGCGAAGAAGCGTCCCGTGCGGGCCTCGGGGAGTCGCCTTTCGCCCGCCTTCGCAAACAGTGGGGGTCTGAGGCGAGTGCGACGCTGCACACGCAGTATCGCATGCATCCGGTCATCTGCGGATTCCCTGGCGAAGAATTCTATGGCGGCAAGCTAGTAGCGGCAAACAGCGTGTCATCACGCACCATGCGCTGCGAAATACCGCGTTCAGACCCGATGTGGCCGATCCTCTCACCGGAGCGGCCAGCGGTCTTCATCGATGTACCGCAAAGCGATATGGCCGGCAAGGCAAGTCTTCTGCAGGCCCATGTCGCGGCGCATACCGTCTCAGCGCTGCGCAAGGCGGGTCTGCGCAGCGAGCAGATCGGCGTCATCGCGCCATATCGGGCGCAGGTGGCGGCCATTCGCCAGCGGCTCAGCATCCAGCAGGAGCAGGTGGTCACGGTTGACACGGTGGATCGGTTTCAAGGAGCTGAGCGAGATGTCATGCTGCTCGTTCTTGGCGGCCGGCCTGGCAGTTCAGGCAGCCAAAGAGAGGATTTCGTGGCCGATCCGTACCGCCTCAATGTGGCCCTCACTCGCGCGCGCCACAAACTGATCATCATTGGCCATCAGCCAGCGATGCGCCAGCATCCACGTCTTCAGCGTCTTCTGACCTACTATGCGCGTCTGTATGGGGGACGTGGCGGCATAATTACAGCGCGCATCGCGGAGCCCGCGATATCCTGAAAGGCAAAGCCTATGCAGGCATGCCATCCACAATATGCTGCACTTCCGCGGCCATGACGAGTGCCTGAATCTCTTTGCGGAGCGTCTGAATCGTCTCAGGAGATTTCAATGCCGCCGTGGATAGAAGGCCCGCGGCTTCATCAAGCACACCACTCTGGAGCAGAAAGCTCTCGTATGCGCCGCTGTCGAGTGGCAGCGCGGAGCAAATGGCCACTGCGAATATCCGCGCAACATCACCCTGCCGACGGGCGGGACCAGCGCTGGTGCGGGCGACACGTGAGCGCATCACTGGACGTACAGGCTTCCACCGCTCGACTGGCTCCTTGCCGGATTCACGCGTTGCGTCCTGCACAAGCTGGAACGCGATCGTGTACTCGCGGATTCCGAACCCCACCACAAACACCATGCCTTCCCGCACTCACCCCTAGGTAAGTGTCCACCCTCTACACCGAAAACGACGCAGCGAAAGCGAGGTAACAGGAAAGCGATTGGGCTAGCCCACAGCACCCCTGCTCTGTCGCTCAAAACGCCGGCATCACGGTCTTTGTCGCAAGATCAATGCCTCCCGAGATTTATGCTTGCTATATGTACGTTTCCGCACAAGCTGCCGTTATATGGAATAGTACTGTGTGAAGCAGGTCAGGATGGCGGCAACCGGGTGGGGGGATGCGGAGTGGTAGTAGTTCAGACGCCAGTAGCGCGCGGTAGCCTTTCCTCGGGAACAAGCCCGATATCCACGTCAGGCAGCGGGGTACAGATCGAACGCCTTATCCTTCATGGACTAGATAACCACAATCACCAGCTACGCCTGGTGGATGCGCCGGTCGAACTGGATGAGGCGGGCGAGGCATTCTTCGCGCACTACGCAGGGTGGGCACACGAGCATGCCGACTGGAACGCGACGTTCGTCGAGCCTGGTGGAGAGGTGGCAGCCCTCTGCGGCTCCCTTCTCGGCAGTGATGACGACTTTGTCGCGGCCTCGCGCGCGCTGGCCCGGCGACTCTTCGACCGCATGCAGTCTCGTGCCATCGCGCCAGGAGATTTCGTCGCGGCGACATATGTTACGGGCGAGTCGGGCTTGCGGCATATCGCGCTGCTGAAGCTCGATCCAGACCGGCGGCTCGCTCGCAAGTTCACGCGCTCCGGCAAGCACATGCGTGCTGAGATCCGGCCCGCCAGCAACCTTCTGCCGGATCCACGCCGGCTCCAGAAATGCGCCATTCTTCCGGTCGCTGGCACAGCCCCATCTGGCGATATCCTGCTGCTCGATACGCAGGCTGGGCCTCGCGCTAACAGCATCGCCGCGTTCTTCTACCGCGACTTCCTCGCGACGTGCCTGGCGCCCTCGCCTCGACGGTTGCGTCAGATCGTCATCCGGGCAATACACACCTGGATGACGCAGTGGGGCGACCAGCTTGCACCGAGCGAGCTGATGACATTCTACTCCACCTTACGCGCAGCGGTCGATTCGGGCATGATTGAAATCGATGTGTTCGCACGCACGGCACTTCCTGCTCGGCCCGCACTCCAGACGAGCCTCGCCGGGCAGATGAGAAGCGCGCTCCGCCGCGAATATGGTGATCCTGCTTTCTCGACTGACCGACTCAGCCTGGAGAGATCAGACGCCGCGCTGCTGACAGGCAAGATCACTATCGAGCTGGATGGCGGAGCAAAACTCGTCGTGTCTGCCGAGCGCTTCGATGAGTTGGTCCAGATCGCGCCCGAGCGCACAAGCGACAACAAGTGTCGCGTCATCATCGAGTCGCTGACGTTGCGGGAGGTGTACGACCGATGAGTGACCGATCCATGCCCGCTACGCCACCAACGCGCCTCCTGAATGCCTCCCCGGCGATACGCGCGACACACACGGAAAGGGAGATCCTCAGCGCCCTCGCGGCATGCGGCGAATCCATGCGCACGCTCGCGGTAGCGCTGGAAATCCCGCTTGATCGCCTGGCACGAGCCGAGGCTATCGACCGTGTGGAAGTGGAGGCCCTTCTTCCGGTTGAGTCGCTGCGCACAATCAATCTGGCAACCGTCAAGACCTGGTTCGAGACTTTGGGCGCAGATCTCGCGCTGGACTTCTTCCTCTATGGTGAAGTGCCCGAGGAGCCGGCGCCGGTCGCATTCCTCCGGCATGACACGCACCCCGCCGAGATGCTCGCCCATTTCATCGACGAGGCATCTCAAACATTGGAACGCTCCGGGCTGGATCTCTACGCGCAGGTCAGACTTGCGGCCGGAAAATCCAGACTACGCGAGCTGGCGCGTGCGCTCGTCGATGCGCGCGATGCACCGGATGAGGCACAGAAGCTGGCCGAGGTTACGGATATTCAGGCATTCTATGCCAGGGCAGCATGGCTGCGCCTGCTGCGGATCGAAGCGCTGGCGGATTGGAAGCGACTGGGCATCCTTGCGCCGGATCGCCGTACAGTCGTAGTAATCTGTGACGGCGCGGGCTATCTCGCCGGAAATGCGTTGGAGATAATCGGGGCGCGCACAGAGTCTCCGCCCCGCGCCAGATTCCTCACTGCCTCCGCCTGGCGACACGCATGCATGCGCGCGCGAGCGGCACGACAGATCTGGGCCAGCGAAAGCGGCGAGAGCGGCGCTGTGCCTGACCTGGCGCTCGAGAACCTGAATGTGACGAACAACGGCACCGGGTTAAGCGACATCAGCGACCGGCTCGCTGCTCTGCTTGGCGCGCTGGCAGCGCTCCACCTCGCCTCTGCCGTAACGGCATCGAAGGACGGAACGTACACGCTGCGATTCAGTGGAGCGCGCCCATGCTTCTGCGAGCTGCCCGCTCGCGAAGACGGCACATCTCCATGCGACGCGATTGTGTCCCTGGCAAAATGGGCGCTCACAAGTGATTCCGCGGATCGCCTGCTCATCGCACGCGAAGCGCTGGCGCGCGAGCTACCGGCAGGCCAGCAAGTGACAATGGGCCAGATTGATCGTGCCGCACGACTGGCCGAGGATACCGCACGCACCAATTTCGCGCTCTTCTTACGCCGGAATTCAGATCAGTATTTCGCTTCACGGCAACAGGCGCTCGATGCGCTGGCCGGTTACGCGGCACAGGTCCGAAAGTCGGTCAGCGAACTGACAGCCGATGTCGTCGCGACAGCCTACCGGACAGTCGGACTGCTTGCTGGAGTCATCATCGCGGGTTTGATCCAGCCTGGTCTCTCCCTGGGCATCCAGCGTGTCGCGGCGGCGCTCTACAGCGTCTATGTGCTCGTTTTCGCGCTGGCATTCGTAATGAGCGCCCGCTGGCGCCAGTATCAACTCGATGCCGCCGATCTCAGATTGCGACTGGATGCAATGGAGGAACTGAGCGCGCGTGAGCGCGAACGCCTGCTGGCCCAACCCGCTCGCGAGCACACCTATTTTGAGACGTACTTCCGCTGGTCGTGCGCCATCTATGGAACACTGGGCCTGATTGGCCTGCTCTATTTCGCCTTGCTGTGGAGTCCACTTGCCGTGAGATAGCAATCCCCCGTGCTGCGCCCAGGCACTTGCGTCGAATGGACAGATATGGTACTATTCTATGGCCGTCGCGTGAACGCGTGATGGCGCTTCGGGCCTGTGGCGCAGCTGGGAGCGCGTCTGCATGGCATGCAGAAGGTCAGGGGTTCGAATCCCCTCAGGTCCACCACGTGCGGTTCCCACGACGTAACCACAAAGGCTGTCGTGGCGAGACGTACACAAGGCTATTCGCTCCAGCCTTTCGCGTTTTAGCGGAAGGCTTTTTGTTGTATACGGACCGGAGCGGCCAGGGAATCAGGAGTTAGCCGGAGGGGCGCGCAATGATGACCCGAACGAAATACCGCCCAGTCGAGATCGAACAGAAGTGGCAGGAACAGTGGGCCGCGCAGCACATGGGCGTGGCAGCCGATAACGACCCTCGCCCCAAGTTCTACAATCTCGTCATGTTCCCTTATCCCTCCGGCGATCTACACATCGGCCACTGGTATAACTACACCGGCGCGGATATCTACGGGCGGTTCATGCGCATGCATGGCTATAACGTGATGCAGCCGATTGGATTCGACGCGTTTGGCCTGCCAGCCGAGAACGCGGCCATCAAGCGCAACATCCAGCCACGCACGTGGACGATGGATAATATCGCGAATATGCGCAGGCAGTTGCGCAGGCTGGGAGCGGCATGGGACTGGCAGCGCGTCGTCGTCACGTGCGAGCCGGAGTACTACAAGTGGACGCAGTGGATCTTCCTGCAGTTCTTCAAGCACGGCATGGCGTACCGCACAAAGGCTCCGGCGAACTGGTGCCCGACCTGCAACACTACGCTGGCCAACGAACAGGTCGTCAATGGCGCCTGTGAGCGCTGCGGCACGCCCGTGGAGCGGCGTGAGATCGACCAGTGGCTGATGCGCATCACCGCATATGCGGATGAGTTGCTACGCTACGATGGTCTCGACTGGCCCGAAAAGACGAAGATCATGCAGACAAACTGGATCGGGCGCAGTGAAGGCGCCGAAATCCAGTTCACCGCGCGCACAACGGATGGCGAGGATGTTACCATTCCCGTCTTCACGACGCGACCGGACACGATCTATGGCGTCACGTTCTTCGTGCTGGCGCCTGAGCATCCGCTTGTCTCGCGTCTGACCGCACCTGAGCAGCGCGAAGCTGTCGACTCATACATCGAGCAGACGCGCCGTGAGAGCGAGATCGAGCGGATGAGCGCTGAGCGCTCGCGAGAGAAGAGCGGCGTGCCGCTGGGCACTTTCGTCACCAATCCCGTGAGCGGCGAGCAGGTGCCAGTCTGGATCGCCGATTACGTGCTCATGGGCTACGGCACGGGAGCCGTCATGGGCGTGCCCGCGCACGATCAGCGCGACTTTGAGTTTGCCCGGCTATTTGGTCTGCCAATCGTCGAAGTGATCCGACCGGAAACAGAAGAGCCGACGGATACCTCGACGTGGAGTGAAGCGAGAACTGCCCACGGTGTCATGGTCAATAGCGGGCCGTTTGACGGCACGCCCGGTGACCGTGCCATACGCGCGGTGATCGACTGGTGCGAGCAGCATGGCGTAGGCAAAGGAGCCATCTCATATCGTCTGCGCGACTGGTTGATCAGCCGTCAGCGGTACTGGGGCTCTCCGATTCCGATCGTCTACTGCCCGGAGCACGGCACTGTTCCCGTACCGGAAGATCAACTGCCCGTGATGCTGCCGGATGACGTCGAGTTCAAACCGACGGGCGAGTCGCCACTGCGGTACGTGCCGGAGTTCTTGAACACGACCTGCCCAATCTGCGGCAAGCCGGCGACACGCGAGACCGATACGCTGGATACGTTCATCTGCTCATCGTGGTACTTCCTGCGCTACGCGGACCCGCACGACGCCGAACGCGCATGGACCTCGGAGGAGATCGACCGCTGGCTGCCAGTGGACATGTACATCGGCGGACCGGAACACGCGACGATGCACCTGCTCTACGCGCGTTACTTTGTCAAAGCTCTGCGCGATATGGGTCTGCTGTCCATCAGTGAGCCATTCAAGCGCCTGTACCATCAGGGAATGGTATTGGGTCCGGATGGACAGAAGATGTCCAAGTCACGCGGGAACGTCATCGCGCCAGATGATGTCGTTGGGCGTTACGGCGCCGACACTGTGCGGGCATACCTGATGTTCATGGGGCCATTCGATCAGGGTGGTCCATGGAACAATCAGGGTATCGAAGGCGTCTGGCGCTACATGAATCGCGTGTGGACGCTCGTGACAGACTTCATCGAGGCGCGTCAGGCGGGGCCGTCACAGGAAGTGCCCACTGGTTCGGCGGCGCTGCGTCTGCGTCACCGGATCGTCGAGCGCGTGACGCAGGATTATTCCGAACTGCGCTTCAATACCGCCCTAGCCGCCATGATGGAGTTCGTGAACGGGCTGAATCGTCTGCGCGAGGAGGACGCTGCCATCCAGCGCGATCCACGCTACGCCGAGGCCATCGACATGCTGCTGACCTTGCTGGCTCCCATGGCGCCACATCTCGCCGAAGAGCTGTGGCACGATATCGGACATGAGGAAAGCGTACATGCGCAGCAGTGGCCGGCCTTCGATCCGGCGATGACGGTGGAGGATGTCGTCACGGTGGTCGTGCAGGTCAACGGTAAAGTGCGCGACAAGATGGAATTGCCACCGGAGGTGTCGGAAGCGGATGTCCGGTCGCTCGCGCTGACAAGCGAGAAAGTCCGAGCCGCAATAGGCGAAAAAGAGATACGCAAGTTCATCTATGTCGCTGATCGTCATCTCGCAAACATTGTCGTTGGCTAATAGTCTGGTTGCTACATGCGGCTTGACTTGCCTGCGGGTGGCGGCCATAATACTATGAATGCGCGTAGTCAATGGCGACAGGTGGGCGCGCGGGTGGCGAACGGCTGCCCGCGCGTTGTGTTTCCTGTCACTCGGACAGGGTTCTATTGTCCCTCTCACCATCCACGGTGACGCTCGCCAGCCGGAGGAGCTAGATGCGCGCCACACCGGCCACCGACAACCCGAAACGTCCCGCCAAAGCAGGATCGCCTCACCCCAGGAAAGACCCGCCGGTTGTCGCTGCGGTTGAAGAGCGCGAATCGCTTGCGACGCTGCTCCAACTCTGCGGAACGTACATGCCGCCTGATGATATCGAACTCATCCGTGCCGCCTACCGCATCGCTGATGACGCGCATCGCGGGGTGTTCCGCAAGTCTGGCGAGCCGTATATCGAGCATCCTATCGCCGTGGCCTGCATTCTTGCAGAGCTGGCGATGGATGCGCAGGGCATCGCCGCGGCGCTTCTGCACGACACAGTCGAAGATACCAAAGTGACGCTCGAAGAGGTAGACGCGCGCTTCGGCGCTGTGATCGCCGGCATCGTGGATGGTGTGACGAAGTTTGCCGCAGTGGAGGAACTCAAGCCCGAAGGCACAGGCACCGCAATGGCCGACGTGGGCGCGCAGCGCGAGCGCAAAGCCCGCCAACAGTCGGAGACGGTGCGCAAGCTGTTTCTGGCGATGAGCAATGACCCGCGCGTCGTCATTCTCAAACTCGCGGACCGCCTGCACAACATGCGAACGATGGACGCGATGACACCAGCACAGCGTGAGACCAAGTCGCGCGAGACTCGTGAACTCTACGTGCCTCTGGCTTCCCGCATTGGCCTTTACCTCATCAAAAACGAGCTGGAAGATCTGGCGTTTAGTTATCTGGAACCTGAAGCATTCGAGCATACCGTCCAGCGGCTCCGCGAAGAAGCAGCGCGCCGTCACGAGTGGGCGCAACGCATGCGCTCGCGGATAGAGGATGAGCTGGCCAGTCATGGCATCGTCGCAGCGGTCAACTGGCGACTAAAACGTCCGTATCGCGCGTACCAGGAAGCGCGAGAGAGCGGCATGCCGCTTTCCCAGCTGCATGACCTTATCGCGCTACGCGTGCTGGTAAATACACCCTCTGAATGCTACGCCGCGATGGGCGTCATCCATCAGCTGTGGCACCCCTACGATAACCGCATCCATGACTACATCCAGTATCCCAAGGTCAATGGCTATCAGTCGCTTCATACGGCCGTCTTCGCGCTGGATGCCCAGCTTGCCCAGATTCACATCCGGACCCACGAGATGCATCGCGCATCTCAGCATGGCGTCACGTTCCACTGGCTTGAGTATGCCGCTCGCTATGGCAAGCTGGATAGCCAGACCAGCAACAATCTGCTCCGTACGGAAGACACGCTCGACTGGGCAATGCAGCTATCGGCCTGGCATCGTGAACTGGGGCTCAGCGCGTCCGCCTTCGTCAGCGCCATCCAGGGCGACCTCCTCAATGAGCAGATCTTCGTCTTTTCCCCGAAAGGGGACATCTTCGAGCTGCCCGCTGGCGCGACCGTGCTGGACTTCGCCTACAAGATCCATACGAAGATCGGCGACCATGTGACGGGCGCGCGCGTGCAGACGAACGACGCGAACGGTCTGCTCGTCACCCATCTGGCTGGCCTCGACTACGAGCTGCATACGGGCGACGTGGTAAACGTGTTCAGCGATCCAAATGCGGAGCCAAAGCCGGAATGGCGTCAAATAGCGCGCTCACATTACGCCTCCGAAAAAATCGCGCGCACGCTGCGGCAACAGGAACGCGCCCGCGCACAGGCAGCCGAGGTCGCCATCGCGGAAAGTCAGCAGGAACCCTCGCGAGTGCTCACGCACCCATCAGGGAAACCAGCGGTGATCGAGCTCTGCCGCCGTTGCTATCCCTATTTCGGCGATTCCATCACGGCATTGCCACGTGGCTCGAATATCCTGACGATTCACCGCACCTGCTGCAAAGCGCTCCATAGCACACTCGCCCGGAGGAAGACGTCCGATTCTCACCTGCCGCCTCCCCAGCCCATCCACTGGACGGATCTACCACCGATGACGATGGGAGTTGTCCTGACTATTGACGGACAGGACCATAAAGGATTGATGTATGAACTCTCCAAATGCGCCCTTGAGCTTGGCTTGAATGTGGCCGCCACGACAGCATATGCTAATCAGGATCGACATAAAGCCGCTGTCGCTATGACGCTCGACATCCCGCCAGATGTGCGTCTGGATCACGTCGTGCGCCAGTTCCAGCGGCTGCCAGGAATAGTAAACGTGCGACGGGATACACATCGAGGCTGTGACGAGGCATGAGCATAACGGACACCGGGTCAGCGACGGGCATGGCGGAACACGCGGGCACCGGAGCGACTTCCCAGGAAGAGAGCCGCCTCCTGCGCGCAGCCAGCAAATACATGCCCGCTGAGGATCAACAGCACGTGCGCACCGTATTCGCATACGCGCGCGCGCTTCGCGCTGCGCAACGCAAGCGCACGCACGTGACGCAAACAGATGATTCCGGTCGAGATGCGGGTTATGTGCTCTCGGTCGCGCGCACGCTCGTCGAATCCGTACACATTGACGCCATCAGCCTCGCCGCGGTGCTGCTGTATCAGTTCGTCGAGAGCGATCAGGCCACACTGGATGATATTCGCGCGCGCCTGGGCGAAACGTTCGGTGAGCAGGTCGCGCAGACCATTTACAGCATAGAACGGTTCGATACGCTCCAGCGTCCAGGCGCGGATCTGCGCCGCAACGCGCTGGTCGATACTGCCGCGAGTGAACGGGATACATCTCGGGAGCGCCGGCGCGGGCGAGATCGACAACGGCAACTGGACAAGGAAAACATTCGCAAGATGTTCGTCGCAATGGCCGAGGACCCGCACGTCGCGATCTTCAAGGTCGCGGACTTTCTGCGTACCATGCGTGCCGCTAGTGAAATATTCGAGCATCTGGAGCAATCCACGTCCAGCACGAGCGACATGGAGGTCGAATCCGGCACAGCGCGCACCTGGACGGCCGAGGAATGCCGCGTGCTAGCCCACGAGGCCCGCGAGATTTACGCCCCCCTGGCCGGGAGGCTCGGCATGGGCCGTGTGGAAAGCGAGCTGGAGGATCTGGCATTTGCCGTGCTGGAGCCGGAAGATTACCACTGGCTCAGCGCGGCTGTTGCGGAATACGCGCAGGAGCGCGGTAGTTATATCGAACGTGTGACGAATGTCTTGCGGCGGGAGATGCATAGCATCGGCCTGCGCGCGGAAATCTCCGGCAGGGTCAAACACCTCTATAGCATCTACCGCAAGCTGCAGCGAACGGGAAGCCGTGATCTCGCCAGCCTGTATGACATTCTCGCTTTCCGCATCCTGGTCGATACCATTCCTGACTGTTATCTCGCGCTCGGCCATGTGCACGCGCTCTGGCGTCCGAAGGATGGTCGCATCAAGGACTACATCGCGAACCCGAAACCAAACGGGTATCAGTCACTTCATACGACCGTCTTTTGCCTGGATGACCGGCTCGCGGAGATCCAGATTCGCACGCACGAGATGCACGAGCGCGCCGAATATGGCCTCGCTACCCACTGGTATTACAAGTCGGCTGGAGACGGCGCCACAGCGGATGCGGGCACACTCCAAGGCTGGATGGCTCAGGTGAAGGAATGGCAACAGGAGTTGCAGGCTTCACGCAGCGGGAATACGAATCGCGTCGCCGAAGCCGTCGGGAGTGAGACGCTCAAAGAGCAGATCTTCGTGTTCACTCCCGCCGGAGACGTCAAGGACATGCCCGCGGGGTCCACGCCCATTGACTTCGCATATCGCGTGCATACGGATGTCGGCAATCATGTGGCTGGCGTGCGCGTTTCATCTACGGACAGCACGGGGCGGCTGGTAAAGAAGCTCGTCCCGCTCGACTATGAACTGAAGAATGGTGATGTAGTCGAGATCATCAAACGGAAAGACGCGCATCCTACGCGCGACTGGCTGCACATTGCGCAGACCAAGCTCGCCCGCGACCGCATCCACCGCTTCATGAAGGAGCACGAGCGCGACATCGACCTGCAAATGGGACGAGACCGGCTCGACCGTGAGTTGAAGACGCTAGGCCTGCGCAAAGGCTACGATGATCTCTCCGAGGAAGATATCCTCTGGCTGGTCGCTGCTCTGGACCAAAGCAGCGAAGATGCCTTGCTCACTGCGATAGGCTCGGACAAGATTCGCGTATCGACCGTTCTTACCAAGGTGCGCGAGCGACTGCGGCCCGTCGCCCAGACGGAAGTCGCGACTGAACAACCGGTGACGACCACGCCACGCGAAGCTGAGACCAGCGTCAACGTGGAGGGTATGGCGGGCATGCTCACCCGGCTGGCGAACTGCTGCAATCCGCTTCCGGGCGACAGGCTGAAGGGCTTTATTACGCGAGGCCGAGGCGTGGTGATCCATCGGGCCGATTGCAGTAACCTGATCCACCTGCTGCAGCGCCAGCCCGAGCGCGGTGTAGATGTGGACTGGCCCCGGCTGGATGGCTCGCAAGTCTTCCGCGCGCCCATCGTAATCGAAGCATCAGACCGAACGGGACTGCTTGCGGATGTCACCGGGCTAATCACAAACATGAAGATCAACATGCTCAAGGTGCAAACGGTGACCAAGCCAGCCCAGCACCGTGCGATCATCACCGCGACGCTGGAGATTCAGCGACCGGAGCAACTGAACGCGGTCATCAAAGAGTTGCAGCAGATCGCCAGCGTGCAGACGGTTGAGCGCAAAAAGCCGCATCATGCAGAGGAGAGCCGGCGGGCACATTAACTCGCGGCTCAGCGACCGAGCGTTACCGCTTCCCGTGCCTCAGCGAGCAGCCGCTCGAAGCTGGCAAACCGCGCGGGCGAGATGCGTCCGGCTTCTAGTGCGCCACGGAGCGCGCATCCTTCTTCATTGGGAGTGTGTTCACAGTCGTCGTACTGGCATGCGCCAACGAAAGGCCGTAGCTCCACGAAGGTGTTTGGAAGATCTTCCGGCAAGACGTTCCAGAGCGCAAGCTCACGGATGCCCGCGGAATCGGCCAGCCAACCGCCGCCTGGCAACGGGATAAGCCGTGCTCCCGTCGTGGTGTGCCGTCCCTTGCCGGTTGCCTCGCTCACCGCACCGATTCGCTGCTGGGCCCCCGGAATGAGATCGTTGAGTAGAGATGACTTGCCGACGCCGGAAGAGCCGGTCAGGAGTGATATCCGCCCGTGCAACCGTTCGCGCAGTGCATCCAGCCCCGCACCTGTCGTGGCACTGGTATAGATCAGGGTGTATCCCAGATCACGGTAGAGACCGATCTGCGTCTCCACCTCATGTGGTATGCCGAGATCGACCTTGTTCATCACGATCGTCACATCCACCCCGGCGCGCTCACAGATCGCGAGATAGCGATCCAGCAGACCCAGGTGCGGCGCCGGCTCACGCACGGCGAACACCAGCGCGGCGTGGTCGGCATTGGCCAGCAGGACGTGCGCGGCTCCCGTTTCGCTGCGCGCCCGCGTGATGGCACTGCTGCGTGGCAATACATCTTCGATCACGCCCTGCCCAGGCGCGACGATGCGAAACTTCACACGCTCCCCCACAGCGATGCGCAGAAGTTCATCCTCGCCGGCAAGCCGCTGCTCCACTTCTTCTCGTCCGCGAATTTCGCGCGCACGCAAGCTCACGGGTTGCGCCACGCGACGCTTCGCGGGCATCGCGGCAGGCGAGGGCTTCGAGCGCACGAGCCGCTTGCGAATCGTGCAGAGGTAAGGTGTGTCAGTCTCCGCTGACCGCAGCCGCACCACGTGGAAGAAACCGTGTGAGATCGCGATAACGAGTCCATCCATGAGGAGAGAGCGTTCGTCCTGGCCCTCATCAGTCAGCGACAGCCTGGCCAGCTCGGAAACGTGCGTGCGGATATCTGCCTCGGCCGGTTCGGGCATCAGTGCTCCTCAAAGGATGAACAATGGGGTCGAGCGAAATAGCCTGTGTTACCGTCACAGTACCGCTCAATCCGCTCTACCGTCAAGTCGCTCTGGTTATCTGAAAAACACGGATGGGGCCCGGCCAGGAGAGACCGAACCCCATCACCCACACCGCCCCACCAGAGCATAATGCCGTTTCTGCGCCTGACTCATCGCGCGCGTCGCATTCCCCCGGGCCATCTCACGCGCCACCACGACACGCGCAACCATCCCGTCACAGATCGCGGCCCTCACGCACCCCACACCGTATCGCCGGACCCAAACCTGCCACGCCACATCGCCAAGCCACAGAGGATTCCGGCGCCCCTACGAAGTACGCGCACCCGCACACCCATCACCCGCACACCACGCGTGGGCTTCGCCCTGCTCCACACCACCTAGCGTTTCCCCGGCGCGACAATGCTAAATAGTCCGATCCGCATCGCGGGGGAGTGTTGCTGGAAATCTGGCCGCCAGCAACAGCTCTGCCGCTAGTCTAGCATGTTCGCGGGACGTTGTCTCGGATAGCATGACCGATTTTATGACAATTTCGTCATATATGAACGCCATTTGCTCGTGAGCGCCTGTTACACATGACAGTATTGTCATGTGCCTTCGCGCCTGGCTGTTTTGCGCGCTCAACCACACACATGACAGGTGCCAGTCGTATATTCTGGTATCGTGGAAGCATCTGTACGGCTCGCTGAGGAGAACTCCATGCAACCCACCAGGCCACTCGCAGCGATAGATACGGGCAGCAACACAATTCACCTGACCGTAGCGCGACCAACCGCAGACAGGCGTAGTCTCGACTATGTGGCTGACACGCTCGAGCTAGTGCGCATCGGCGCTGACGTCTCGGCAACAGGCGCCATCGGAGCGGAGCGCATGGCCCGCGCGGTCAGTGTGATCGCCACGCAGGCGGAGCGAGCGCGTGCCCTTGGCGCTACCGCAGTCATCGGCATCGCCACCGAAGGTATTCGCGCCGCCGGAAATGCGGATGCTTTCATCCAGCGCGTCGCTGAAGAGGCTGGTGTGGTTTTGCGGGTCATCTCGGGCGATCAGGAAGCCGCGCTCACGTACTGGGGCGCGACGAGCGACATGACCGGATCAGACGCGCGGATTGCAGTCGTCGATCTCGGCGGTGGCAGTGTGGAAGTTGTCGTAGGGGAGGCCACGCACGTGCTCTGGCGCGTATCACTGCCACTCGGATCAGGCACGCTGCACGACCGGTTTACGCGATCTGATCCGCCGACCGAGGCGGAGTTGCGAGCCGTGGGCGATTTTGTGGATGCAGCGTTGGGCGGCCTCGGGCCGCCACTGCCGGTCAAAGAAGTTCGCGCGTGCGGCGGAACGGCGACGACGCTGGCCGGCCTTTCCCTTGCCCTCTCGGGTCCGGAGCATCCCGGGGCAACGCGCCTGAGCGGATTGACACCTGAGCGCATGCGGGCAGCGCTCGACCTGATGCGAGCAGAGCCCGCGAGCGAGGTGGCGCGCCGGTTTGGCCTTGAAATTGATCGGGCGCGCATCCTTCCCGCCGGAACGACCATTCTGGTGCATATCATGAGGTGGCTTGATACAGACATCCTTCGTGTGACAGGCCGTGGCATCCGGGAAGGCGCGCTGCTCGCCTATCTGCATGCCGGAGAGCGCTGGCCGGAGCTAGCCGAGGCTGGCGCAGGGTGGTAGAGGACGCATCTATGCGATTTGGGTTCATCATACCCGGCGGCGATCTTCACACGATCATTCAGCTTGGGCGCGAGGCCGAGGATGCCGGCTGGGACGGCATCTTTTACTGGGACGGCATTTATCTCTCACCGACCTCGGAGGTCTTCGATCCGTGGGTCACGCTAGCGGCCATCGCGAGCCACACACAGCGCATACGCCTTGGCGCGATCATCACACCCCTCGCACGGCGCAGACCGTGGAAAGTGGCACGCGAGACCGTCACGCTCGATCACCTTTCGCGTGGACGGCTGGTGCTGCCTGTGGGCCTCGGAACGCTCGACGACGGCGGGTTTACCAGGGTGGGCGAGCCAACGGACCGTTCGACTCGTGCCCACCTGCTCGATGAAAGTCTGGAGATCATTACGGGACTCTGGTCTGGCCAGCCTTTCAGCTACAGCGGCAAGCACTACCATCTCGATGAGATGACCTTCCTGCCACGTCCAGTGCAATCGCCGCGAATTCCCATATGGGTCGTTGGCGCGTGGCCGCACGCGAAGTCCATGAGACGCGCACTCCGATACGACGGCTTGCTGCCGGAGAAGCATACCGGCCAGGGGCCATTCGAGGAGATCCAGCCGCAAGACATCATGGATATCGCGCGCTACGCCGCGACCAACCGGAGCGATCCGGCGCGCTACGACATCATCATGCAAGGGGAAACGCCGGGCGACGAGCCGGCGCGCGCCGCGAGCATCACACGCGCCTACGCGGAAGCCGGCGCGACGTGGTGGCTGGAGAGCATGTGGACCAACAGCGGCGGCTCTGATGCCGTTCGCCGGCGCATCCGGCAGGGACCTCCACGCGAGTAGCGGGTGAGCGTCAGTACACGATGATGGGCGCGCCGAGGGGGGTCCAGTTGTAGATCCATGCCATATTGTCCTCCGGCACGTTCACGCAGCCGTGCGAACCACCATCGAAGGCGAGCGGATCCCAGTGCGGCAGATTCGAGCCGGGACCAAACTTGTAGCGCCACCAGGCATCGTGAATGAAGAAGCCGTAGTTGGCGAAGAGAATCCCGTAGTTGATCGGGGTGGGCGCATACCAGTAAGGCGATCCGGGCGGATAGGGCGACGTGAATTCCGTGTGATAGATCTTCTGCATGGCGTAGTGCAGCCCCGGCGGTGTCGGAAGGTCCGGCTGCCCGGTCGTTACATAGGTCCAGTTGACGAGCTTGCCGTTATCGTAAAAGCGCATCGCCTGTTCATGCAGTGAGACGACCACCACCTTGCCGCTCATGACGTGATAGTAGTTCATCAGTGTCAGATCTGTGGCATGCGGCTGCGAGCTGGGCGTCGAGTCGTGCAGGTCATCGTTGAGAGCGCGCAGATCGACCATCAGCGACTGGACGTCCGCATCAGCCGCCTGATAGTCTTTGATCGTACGAGCGGAATCGACCTCCTGCTGCACGCTGCCAATGCCCTCAGCGTTGTTGGCGTATTCATACGCATTGTCGCGGTTAGCAGCCTGCACAGTGTTGATGAGGCGCCGCAGCTCATTGAGATCGTAGCGCGCCTGTCCGCGCCAGAGTGGCAGCGCCATCGCATTCATCTGCTGGTCGATCCGGCGCCCGATGCCAAGCAAACCGGCGGACGACCGCGCGGCAGCCAGATCGGCTTTATCCTTGTCGTGCTGCTCTTGAAAGACGCGCGTGTTCTCGCCATACTGCCTGAGGCGGTTGATATTCGCCTGGAACACATCGAGCATGGTGGCGCCGATGTAGGGCAGTGCCTCGGTTTCGTCGGCCATCAACTGCATGATCTGCCCATCGATGACGGTTTGCAGCGCATTGTAGCGGGCCGCTGGCGCGGCGCTGGCAAGCACAGCGAGATCCTGATTGTATTCCAGCTGCGCGAGCCCTGAAGTGATCCCGGCGGTCCGCGTGGCATCCAGAGCGGCGCGGAACTCCTGCAATTTTTCGTACGCCGGCCAAAGGCTGTTGAGCGCACCTGTCTGCTGGCGCACGGTCGTGTCTACCGCGACGAAATCACCAGGAGTCCGGGCTTTCGCGAAATCGCTCAACGCGAAATCGAGCCGCGCCTGGTAGGCATTGGCCTCGCTGAATCCCTGCGCTCGACGGGCGGTCAGCGCTTTGGTCAGCGCGTCAATATCCCGCGATGTCTGCGCCTTAAGGGTCTCCGCTGCGGTCTGTTCGATGCCAATGAGCTGGCCGTAGAGCAATTTGTAGTTGGCATCAGCGTTGGCGGCGTTGTAGTTCCAGCCACCAGCGCTAGTAGCGATGGATCGCTCCTGTGTGATGATGGGGCTCAGCAGAGTATCGGGAATGCCAAGAGACGTCCGGGCGCGCTGCAGCTCACCATCCAGGCGCGCCTTGTCGCGTTGAGCCGCGACCGCAGCGGGGTCCGCGCCACACGCGTTGAGGATAAGCGTCAACGCCATCAGCGCGACAGCAACCGCAGCGAACCAGCCGGTAGACCGGCGGCTGAGATGACTCGTCCGCTCAGTCCGTTGCTGCATGCCCCATCTCCATCCGCGCCAGCCTCAGCCCACGCAGCGCACCCTCATCGCAGCGCGAACCAGCGATCTGCCCGACATCCACTCTTGTATCACGGGCAGGCTTCGAATGGAGTAACACGCGCTAATCGAAACGGATGCAGGTGAACCCGATCAGCCCATGCCCAGAGGTGGCATGCCCATCCCACCAAGATTGCCCATGCCTCCCAGACGCCGCATCCGCCTGCTGCCTGGTCCCTGTTGCATCGCCATCATCTGCTTCATCATCTTCTGCGATTGCTTGAATGACGTCAGCAACTGATTGACATCCTGCGGTGTGGTGCCGCTTCCGCGCGCGATGCGCCGCTTACGGCTGCCGTTGAGCATATCCGGATTGCGCCGCTCCATCGGCGTCATCGAGAGGATGATGGCTTCCGCCGTCTTGAGATGATCGCTTTCGAGTGCCTGCTTCATCTCAGGGCTATTCATGGCTTTGCCCATCCCTGGAATCATCTCGAGCAGCTGGCTGATCGGTCCCATCTTGCGCACCTGGCGCATCTGCTGCAGGAAGTCTTCCAGATCGAATGAGCCGCTGCCCATCTTCTTCTGAAGCTGCAGCGCCTGCTTTTCGTCGATTTGCTCGCGGGCGCGCTCGATGAGCGTCATTACGTCGCCCATCCCAAGGATGCGCGTGGCCAGCCGGTCAGCGAAGAACGGCTCAAGCGCGTCTGTCTTCTCGCCAGTGCCCATGAACTTGATTGGCACGCCAGTGACCTGGCGGACGGAGAGGGCCGCGCCGCCGCGCGCGTCGCCATCCATCTTTGTCAAAATCAGCCCCGTCAGCCCGACGCTCTTGTTGAACTCGTCGGCGACGCGAACCGCGTCCTGGCCGGTCATCGCATCCACTGCTAGCAGCACTTCCTGTGGATTAGTGCGCTGGCGAATGGCTGCCACCTCATGCATCAGCTCCTGGTCAATGTGCAGCCGTCCAGCAGTGTCTAAAATGAGGACCGTGACAGCCTGCTCGCGCGCCCATTTCACCGCGCGCGTGCAGATATCGACCGGCTTGTTGCCTTGTGGCTCCGTATACACCGGCACATCGAGTTGCCGCCCAAGCTGCTGAAGTTGCTGCACAGCCGCCGGGCGCTGCATGTCCGCGGCCACCATCGCGGGCTTCTGCCCCTGCTTGCGAAAGTAGTTGGCAAGCTTGGCAGCGTGTGTCGTCTTGCCCGACCCTTGCAGACCGACCAGCATGATGATCGTCGGCGGCGCGCCCGCGAATGTGATCTTGGATGCGGTGGTGTCCTCGCCTCCAAGCATCTCGACCAGCTCATCATGGACGATGCCGATCACCTGCTGCGCTGGCGTCAGGCTCTGGAGCACTTCCTGCCCCAGAGCGCGCTCCTGCACGTGATTGACGAACTGCTTGACCAGCTTGAAGTTGACATCAGCTTCCAGCAGCGCCTGGCGCACCTCGCGCATGGCATCCGCGACATCTTTTTCAGTGATTTTCCCCTTGCCTCGCAACCGCTCAAAGACGGTATCCAGGCGTTGGGACAGGCTTTCAAACATTATTGGGAACCTCCAGTGGAGGGGAATACTACGGGGAAACACGAGACGAATTGGCTTATCGCAGTATACCACGCCTGCCCGCGCCGCTTGCCGTGATGTGTCCTCTTTTGGATTGACGGACGTCGCGGGATGGCACACCACGAAAGATGTTCTGGCATGCTAGCAGTCTCAACTTCGCGGAAGGCGCTCTCGTTTCTCACCCTCGTGCCTGTTGCTTATCCTCTTGCCTTTATGTTTACCTCTGCTGTTCTGCGGCGCCAGCCGTCCGCATAAGGTCTTCCGAGTCGCGCACAATCTGTGCAGCCCATTCCCATACGTCAGCGCAATAGCGTTCCGCTGTATCGAGCCGCACATCAGCGATGGTACGCGTCCAAGCAATTGATTCTACTCCAGCCAGCTTCAGACCTCGGGTAAAACTGTATGCTCGGTTCCCGCTATCGACTGCCTCGCGAGCAGAGCGCCGCGCCTCCGCAGGAGTTAATCCATTGAGGAAACGTACAAGCATCCGTCTCACCTGGATCCAGCCGTCACGGGAGTAGCGATTGTGCTGGAGCATAAAGCAGGGGATAGACAGGTGATGAGCCGCGAAGAAGGACGCATCCGCCATTTCCAGTGCCTGGCCAGCAGTAAAGCGATCCTCGCACGTCTCATCGGTACTGTATGTTGCCCCGCACTGTGGGCAGGAGTAGGACATTGGCAATATCTCCTGTAGCTGCCATTTCGCTGGTGTACTGAAGGTTGGCGCCTGTCTCATACGGCGTCAGTACACGCAACTGACCTCAAGTCTTTAACAGATGCGCATAGCCCTGGAGGCCCACCATCGAGGATGAAGATAGAAGTGCCTTCGGATGGGGGAGCTGCGCTCCTTTTTCACATCAGGTTCTAGCGGGCAGCTATTGCTGCGAGCGGAAGATCGAGATGGGCCGGTTATCGCGCAAGGGCGGAGCCGACTCGCGTGCGCGCGCCACAACCGCATCTGTCTCGAAGTGTCGCATCCATTCATCTGGCGCGTCTTTGCTTTCGCCTCCATGCGGTGTCAGGCGCGTGCGCACACGGCAGATGACCGGTGTCGTCACGGCGCTGCCCGCGATGATCGCCTGTCCTTTGGAGAGCGCGGGCAGGTTGTCGAGCAGCTCGCGGCCCACGCCTTCGACGGCAGTCGCCACGCTCTTCTGGTCCACTTCGTTGACGATGCGCATGATGCACTGCGTCATGCACTGGCTCAACACGTCCGCGTCCAGTTTGCCCGGCCGTTGACTAATCAACCCGACACCAACGCCGAACTTGCGCCCTTCCGCGAGCACCTGCTTCAGGATGCCCGTCGTCACGGCTTCGCCATCGTGCGGGGCGAAGTGATGCGCCTCCTCCAGCAGCACGAAGACGGGATACGGCAGGTAGCGCTCGTCGCCTTTATCCGCCTTGCCGCGCTCCGTCTCCACCCGTGCCTGAAACATGCGGCGCAGCAGCGTCGCCACGATCACCTGCTGGTCGCGCTCATCGATCTCATCGAGTTGCAAGACGGTACACTGGCCAGGACGGAGGATTTCCGTTAGTTCCAGATGCGTAAACGGATCGAAGACGAAATTGTTGCGCTCCAGCCGCTCGTCGATCTTCCAGCTGAGCGCCGCGACCGTGCTATTGCCGCTGTCGTCGCCGCTCTCCTCGTTCTTGTCGCGGGCGACGTCAATGACCGCTTTCTTCAGTTCAGCGGCTGTCCAGGGCTGCCCCTTCTTCTCCTTGCGCACAGCCTCGAAGGCACGGCTGAGAAAGTGATTCTGCTTTTCGGTCAAACCCGGCAGAAGATACCGCAAATCCCCGAGGGTGAGCGTGCTCAGGCGAACTTTCACCTGATCGTGCAGGTAGACCTTTGCCTGCGGCCGGTAGCGCGGACGGCGGCGGGCATTGCGTTCACCAGCGGGCGGCTCCGGCTCGGCAAACGCCTCGATGTTCGCCAGCTCCTGCAACGTGCTGTATTCGCCATGCGGATCAACGATCAACACGGCCGCGCGGTTATACGAGCGCATCAGTTCTTCGATGATCACGCTCGCGAGGTAGCTCTTGCCTGAGCCGGTGCTGGCGATGATAGCCAGATGCGTGCTTGCCACATCCTTGACATCCAGTACGACGGGCACGGCGCCTTCGGGTCGTGTCAGCAGGGAGCCGATCTCCGCGCTGCCGATGCTGCCGGGCCTCTTGCGCGAGAGCACCATACTCAACAGCGCATCGTCCGCGAGAAAGATAGGCGTCCCCGAGCTGGGTGGGATCCACGGATTGACGAACGTGCCAAGCGGCGCGTCATAATACCCCATAATCGCCACATGCAATTCAAAGAGATCGCTCGCTCGATCATCATAGCCAACCAGAGCCGCCACCTGGCTCGGCGGCACTTCCGGTTCAGACAGGAATGTATCGGGATACAGCTGAACGGGCACACGCCGCAGGATGCGACCGAGCACCTTGCGCGGATTGAACGGGCGCGCGCCATTGCCGCGAGATTCGCCCGGCGTCTCCAGCTCGTAATAGACGTACTCGCCGTTCTTGAGCAGGCTCTGCTCGTCGCGCGAGATGAACGTATACTCGTGTGTTGTCTCGCCAGGCCCTTTCGTGATGCCGACGGGGCGGTTGGTGTCATTGCTCATGCTGGTCTCCCGGTATCACGTTGCGTGAAGTCATCCAGTCGCTTCGACTTTCAAGCGCCAGGCAAAATTGCGTTTCACGATGGCGAGTAGCGCGGTATTCTCGGGCAAGAGCCTCTCCAGGCGCTCGATGGTCTGCAACATCGCGGTTGGCAGAAGGGGGTGGTTCTGGGCGATGGCATGCGGCAGATAGCCCATATGCAGGTACGCGCGCGTGCCACCAGGGCCGGATTCGTCGGCGAAGACGTGGAAAGCGCGCACCGCATTATCCGGAAGCCCCGTCACTTCAGTACCGAGATCGGCAGCGAGCGCGGGCACGCCATGCGCCACACGGAGAGTGCCGGACGACTGCCGGCTGATCGTGCCTAGCAACAGAATAGAGACCAGAGCCGCGCGCTCGGAGATGTAGTCCGGCGAGAAGAGTGTTACCTGTTCGTCATTCGAGAGGCGCGGACCCAGCGTGCCAAATGCCGGATTGACTAGAATCGTGTCATAGATCAGACCGACCGCCCACGTTTCGCCCGCGGCGGGCAAGCCATCCGGGGCAGCATTCGCCGCCAGCGGCGCTGGCAGGAGCGCTCGTGTCGCATCATCGACAGTCGCGCGCAGCGGAATGCCGACAAAGCTCCCAAACGCGTAGTCAACCGGCTGTGGAGGCGTGGCGACTTCTCCAGGAGCATAGATCTGGCAGGTATAGCGCACATGGGATTCCGAGCGCACGATCTTCCCGATGGCTGCGCCAGCCGTTGATATCATAGCGGTTGCCCCTGTCCTGTGCTGTGGTCTCTTGCTGCCCCAGTATACCATGCGGAACGGGCGCCACCGCTCTGCGGAGACCATCTACGGTACGGACAGCCACTTACTTGTGCGGCGTAGCGGACTTCTTCGCGGTAGCCGTCGCCACTGGTGTATGCGTCGCCGTCGGCGTGGGCGTGCTCTGTAAACTGTGTATGGCGATCTGCCCGTAATGCACGAGCTGGAAACCTCCAATCACACACGCTACGATGAGCACGATAACCGCGGCGAGCACGATGCCACTTTTCATGCGCGAAGGTGGCCGCGTTCGCTGGTACCGCAACGCTTGGCCCGGGTAATCCCGATCGTAGGGCGAACGACCGCCAAGCGCGGCATGCATGCTCGTGTCCCAGTCGCTATCTTCACGGACCCAACGGTCAGGCGTTACGGTAGGGGCCAGCCCGTTGGCATCCTGGGCCGGCACGACAACGTGCTGACTGGAAGTCGCGTGCTCATCAGTCGCGTCATTCTGCGCGGAGGCCGCGCCGGGCAGCGGCGGGAAAGGGGATGCGGTGTGCCGGGATGGCGCGTGTGCGGATTCTTGGGACTCAGTTTCAGCGTTCTTTCCCTTATCTTCTGGAGCGTCTGGCATCCCGGCCCTCCTGCTGATGTGAGCCTTAGGTGATCCAGATTCAGCTATCCGCTCAGGAGACTCCTAACCGAACGCTGACTGAACATCCTCATACGCGGTCACCAGTGACCGGTATTCCCGCGCGCAATGCGCACAACTCTGCGATTACCCTAACATGCCATAGGATCAAACGCAATCACCTCAGCAAAATTGCTGGCTGCTCACTCTGCGTGGACCGATACTCAACGCGATGCCGGCACGTCACGTCACTACGAGACCACCCACACTCATGCGCACTGCACATGCGGTGACGGGCCCGCGGCTGGGCCGGGCTCACCTTTCCGGGTCACGCATTCAACTCAGCGCGAGTGCAGGGATGCACTCAGATACGGGGATTCGTGCCAGACGTGGTGTGCCGCTGCTTCGTCCTCCACTACAGCCAGGAATGCCATCGCCGCGGGAAGCTGAACCGTCTGCCGGAGCGTGATCAGCGCGCATTCGCGCATCAGTTCGTCCCGCGGTGCCAGCGGTATCTCAGCGATCAGGCCGTCGCGCAGTTCGCGCGCGACTGCCCCGCGCGGGAGAAAGGCCGCGCCGATGCCGCGCAGGAGCAACTCGCGGATTGTTTGGATGGGCAGCTCCAGCATGCGGCCCACGCTATCCCCCACGCCCGCGATCAACTCGTTGAAAGCTGGCCCCCATCGGACAAGCAGAAGCGGATCGGCGGCAGCGACAGCCTGGCCCACCGTGATGTCCCGCTCTTTCGTGAGCGGATGCGCCGGGGACGCTACGAGGATGAGCGGCTCGCGGAATCGCACCAGTGGGATAACGCGGTCATCGAGCAGCGGCCACGTGACCAGCCCCAACCTCGCGAGGCCATCGTCCATCATCTCGACGATCTGGTCGCTGTGCCCTGTGTGAACGAAAAACTCGATCCGCGGATGCGTCGTGGTGAAGCGCGCAATCGCAGACGCGAGGAAGCCTCCGGCAAGCGACTCGGTCACGCCGATGGTAATCCGGCCGTGTTCTCCGCGCTCACTCGCACGGGCAGCTTCCACACCCTCATCCAGAATCGCCAGCGCCCGCTGGACGTACGGCAGCAGCGATTCCCCGAAATGGGTCAGCGTCGGACCCCGACCGCCACGTATGAAGAGCGGATGGCCGACCTCCCGCTCAAGCTGCTGCATGCGCGCGGTAATCGCTGGCTGCGAGATGCCGAGCGCCCGCGCCGCGCGGCTGAAGCCGCCCTCGCGAACGATGCGGTCAAACGCCTGTAATTGCGCCCGGTCCACTTAGCCCCTCATATCGAAGTATTCGATGACGTATATAAGCAGTATAGCATTGATTGATGTCAGGGCAGCGCGTACCATAGAGCAGGACATTGCTCACTGTGGGAGGAACAGGGTGAATTTTCTGCGAGCGCTGCGACAACGGCACATCAGCGTGCTCTGGCTTAGCCAGGTGCTTTCCGCGGTTGGAGACCAACTCTACGCTATTGCTGTGATCTGGCTCGCAGTGCAGGTGGCGGGGAGTGGCGCTGGCTTTGTCGCGGCGGCGCAGTCCATTTCGGCCCTCGCATGTGGCTTGCTGGGAGGCGTGTACGCGGATCGATGGAACCGGCGCACGACGATGATTATCGTCGATATGTTGCGGGCGCTGGCGGTCGCGGTGCTGCCCGTGCTGGCGACGCTCCACCTCTTGCAGCTATGGAACCTGGCGGTGGTGGCCGTGATCATCGGCGGACTCGGTGCGCTTTTCGGTCCGGCATTGCAGGCCAGTCTCCCCGCACTGACGAGCGACACTACGATGTTGCAGTCGACGAACGCACTGATGGATACTACCAGGCGGCTGGCGCGGGCCGTCGCGCCGAGCCTCGTCGGGCTGCTGGTGGTGCTGATGCCCATGACCCAGTTTTTCACCTTGGATGCCATTAGCTTTCTCGTCTCGGCCGGCGCCGTACTCTCGCTAGGCAGTCGCTATGCCTGGAAGCCAGAGGCGCAGGCGAAACATGCGCGTGGTATTCGCGGTATCGCGCGGGAGATGTGGAGCGCGGTACGGCTTGTTCACAGCCACCGTCCGCTCCTCTGGGCGCTCGTCGGGCTGCTGGTGATCGCGATGGCCTGGTCGCTGGCCTTCACGGTTGGCGCGGCATTCGTGGCGGAGCGCGTGCTACACGCGGGCGCGGGAACCTTCGGCCTGATCGTGGGCGCGTACGGCATCGGAAATATTCTGAGCAATCTGGTCATCGGGAGCATCACGATCCGGAGGCGAATCGCCACGATCTTCTCGGCGAAGATCATCCTGGGCCTTGGGTTCATGATAGTCGCGCTGTCGCGCTCGCTGCCGCTTACGCTCTTCGGCTCCGCCTTTGCCGCCATCGCCGGACCCATGGGTGACATCATGCTCATCACCCTGATTCAGACGGGCCTGCCGTCCAACCAGATCGGCAAGGTCTACGGGTTGATGATGACGCTGGGCGATGGTGGCACGGCGCTCGGCTTACTGCTGGCGGTACCGCTCTACGCGCACTTCCCCGTTCCGCTGGTCGTGGGGGGCGCGGCGCTGTCGATGATCGTGACGGGGATCATTGGCCTGCTGCGGTTCGGGTTCACGGAACCCGCCGACAGTTTTAGCCTGCTCGCCACGGATAACGCCACGCCAGAGGCAGCCCCTACGGTCTAAGTGCGCGCTACTCCTGCGCTGCTGGCTCGCGGTGGCTGAGCGCGACGGCACACTGTCCGGCAATTGCTGCGTTGTTCAGCAAGAGCGCGCGATTTGTCCGGACGCTTCTGCCATCGCTTAGCTCGGCCACGCGCCCCAGAAGAAACGGAGTGACCGCCTGACCAGTGACGTGCCGCTGTTCCGCTTCATGCAGTGCCCGCTCAATCGCGTCCTCGATGGCTTCGCGTGGGAGCGCCTCATCCTCCGGCACGGGACACGTCAGCAGGATGCCGCCGCCCAGCCCTGATGCCCACTGCACCTGGGCCACAGCCGCGGCTTCCTCTGGCGTCTCAACGCGATGCGGCACCGGCAGTCCGCTGCTCCGGGTGTAGAAGGCAGGGAAGTCATCTGTCGCCAGCCCCAGTACGGTTACCCCGTGCGTCTCAAGATATTCGAGCGTCAGCGGCAAATCGAGAATCGCCTTCGCCCCGGCGCAGACCGTCATGACGGGCGTACGTGCAAGCTCGGGAAGATCAGCCGAAATGTCGAATGACGTCTGCGCGCCCCGATGCACCCCGCCGATACCTCCTGTGGCGAAAACGTGGATCTCTGCAAGCGCAGCGCATGCCAGCGTTCCCGCAACAGTTGTCGCCGCCAGCCTGTGCTGGGACAGTGCAGCAGCGAGATCGCGCCTGCTCGCTTTGAGTACACCGCGCGCGGTGCCAAGCAGCTCGATTTCATCGTCGCTCAAACCGATCACGATACGACCGTCGATGAGCGCGACAGTCGCCGGAACCGCGCCAGACGCGCGCACCGCCGCTTCCATCGCCCGCGCGACCTCAATGTTCTCAGGATACGGCAATCCATGCGCGATGACGGTCGATTCGAGCGCCACAACCGGCCCACCTGCTTCCAGCGCCGCGCGCACCTCGCCTGTGACTCGAAGATACGCTCGCTCCCCGTCACGCCTCATCATAACGGCCGTCCTCCAAACCGCAACCGATAGATCCGAGTCCCTAGTATACCGGCTCAGTATACGACTCACAGCATGTGCGCGGGCACTGGTCGAAAAGATGAGCATCCTCATCTCAGCCTTAACCACCGGGCTGCGTCGATTCCGCGGCTGCTACGCGCTCATCACCGATCACCTGCAAGGCGACGGGCAAAGGTCCATATCTCATCCAGGCAGCCAGGTTCTGAGCTGCCGTGAGACTGGCTATGCCTATGACCTCCGCCTGATTGTCTATCTCGCTCTGGATTGTCGCTGACTCAATAACCGTATCATCGAGCGCGATGGTGAGGTACTGCCCAATTGACGTACTCCCCAAAATCCGTACTGCCATAGCATCGATGCGTCTCCTGCGGGGACTGCGCTTGGCAACAGAGTCTGACTGCAAAAAGGGGTAACGCTGCGAGGAAGAGAGGCTGGCATTGCTTGCCATCGGCGACGATTGCCGCCACCCCTGGGATAAAGGCTACAGAAGCCGGACACAGCGATGCGCCGGCAGTGTGCCAAGACACGAACCGGCGCACTCAAGGAGTGCCCTGCATTACTCACTGCGGCCAAGCGCGCGCATCACGTCGCGCGGCCCGTTGAACATATCCGCTGGCAGCACACGGATGGCATCGAGAATATCGTCGGGCGCATGGTTGTGTTCCGCCTGCCGCACCAGATCATCCTTTGAGGCGGGATAATTGGTCCCCTTGAGATGTTTCTGCATCGCCACTGGCGAGACGCGCTTCCCGCTACTCCCGCCAGGCGCGGATTGACCTGTCATGATGCAATATCCTTTCTGCGCGTGCCTGGTTCGGTGTCCGAGCCACCAATTCCAGAGACGCCACCGGCATACGTCGTCGGGACAGGGCAAGCAAAACACAGGCCACTTTGCCAAACGGGGAACAATCCGGAATACAAGCGGGTTCAGAGTGTGGGTATGGTATCGAGAACCGGCATCAGCAAGCGCTCCGCCGCATCTCCCACGGTCTCGCGGATCGCCTCACGAGCGACGATGCGAATGCGTCGCTGGTGCTGCTCGTAGATCCCCAGGTCACTTGCACGCTGGCCCGTCGCTTCCGTCCAGGACATGAGTGGACGCATGCCGAGCGGCGGATGGCCAAATCGCACCTGCACATCCATCTCCCATTTTTCCGGCTTCGGGATGTCGATGAGCACGTCGTGATCGGCAACTATCTCTCCCACCGTCTCGCGCAGCGCACCCGCCAGCGCGATCTCCACCCGGCGCCGCTTCGACTGGTCCCAGAAGAGCGCATCGAGTTGCTGAAAGATCCGGCCCGCTCGCTGGCTCACCTCCAGCATGACCTTATACGGACGGCGCAAACGCAGCCCTTCTACGATCTGACGTGTGGATGCGGGCATACGCTCGCCGCCGAGCAGCGCCAGAAACGACGCATCGTCATGGCCGGAAACGTCCGTGGGAGCGAGCTGCTCTTGAAGAAGCGCATCCTGTACGGCACGCAGGAGCATCGCCATCATGGCGCGATTTGTATGATGCCAGTAGACGTTATCGAACATCTCCTGCCGCGCGTGCAACAGCGAGCTAAGCGGGCTGATACCCTTGTCGGTCACGCCGAGACGCGCCCCCTCTGGTGTGGTGTAGACGTGCAGTGAACCGAGCAGCCGTGTCACATCCACACCACCATACGGCACGTTGCAGGCGCGCGCGTCACGCGGGAGATAATCCAGCTTGTCGACATCGAGCGGGCCGCTGAGCAGCCGCATCAGCAGGAAATCCGCGGCGGGGATCGTATGGTCGCGCGGGGGATCGACCAGATCCGCGACGCGACGCGGCGAGAGCCCATGTCGCTCCAGCACAGACGTAATGCCGCTACTTTCGATGAGCATTCTGCCCGCCCGCTCGTGTGGCGTTATGGGGTATCCCAGTTCTTCGATGGCATGCGAAAATGGATAGTGCCCGATATCGTGCAACAGCGCCGCCGCAAGTGCCGTGCGTATATCGGTCGCGTCCATCGGCGGAAGATCACGATGTCGAGCGCGCAGCGCCCGCACGCCGCGCAACATCAGATAGTACACACCGAGGCTATGTTCGAAGCGGGTGTGTGTCGCGCCCGGCCAGATCCGATACACGAACCCCAGCTGCTTTACGCCCTGCAGCCGCAAGAACTCCGGAGTGCCGATCAGATCCAGTTCGACTGCGCTCAGGGGAATGAGATCATAAAGGCTATCACGTATCGCCGACGCAGGCTCATCGCCAGCCAGATCAGCCAGGAGCGGCTGCTCTACCTTCTCATCCCCCCACAGCGAAACAGGCGGCTGGGTTGCCGCTCGCGCAAGCTCGCCCGCGCCACGCGCCCCGTGCGACCCGGTAGCTTGTGCCTGTGCCTGACGGCGAGGACGGGAGCTATGTGGATGGCCAGTCATACTACTCCTCTGGTTCGAACTGGTTCGCCGCGCGAGCCCGATATACTATGACGTAGAATAGCATCAGTACTCTATTCTCTCTCATCGCCATCCAGATGGATACACCCGCAGGGTTACACATGCGGTTTGAGGCAAAACAGGGAACTTTACGCATTACGCCGGCATATGGTGTCTGGAGCAGCCAGGCGCGCGAAGGGCAAACAGCCGTAGAGAGTGTGAGCAGGTGCGACGTGACGAAAGTAGAACCCGATGACAACGCGACCGCGCGACATGCCAGCGCCACCGAAAACGGCAAGGCCGTCGATGAATCGCGTATTGTGATGGCGCGCACGATGCAGCCGCCCGATGCGAATAGCTGGGGGAACGTGCATGGCGGCGCGATCATGCGCATGGTAGATGAAGCAGGGGGCGCGGTTGCCATACGTCACTCACGTAAGCGCTGCGTGACGGTCGCGATGGATTCGGTGACATTCAAAGAGCCGGTATATATCGGTGATCTGCTCACCGTGACGGCATATCTTACCTACGTCGGCCATACGTCGCTGGAGGTCGAGGCACAGGTCGAAGCGGAAGACCTGCGCACCGGTGAGCGGCGCCATGCCGGCACGAGCTACCTCGTCTATGTCGCGCTCGATGACAACGGCGCTCCCACACCTGTTCCCCCGCTGATTCTGAGAACTGATGAGGAGCGTGAACGCTGGAAGGCGGCTGAGGCACGACGTGCGCGTCGCGCGCGATAAGGATGGTGGTGTATGAAAGATCAGCCGCGACGTCCCAGCCTGACGGGAATCAATGATGCTGACGCTTCCGCGCGTCTCATCGAGCGGGTCGAGCTGGATCATGTGCGGTTCATCAATCTCGAATTCACTGATATCGTCGGGCTACCGAAAGCCATCACGATTCCCGCGGAAGAGCTCGCGGACTGCCTCGAACACGGCAAATGGGTGGATGGCTCCGCGATCGAAGCTTTCGCGCGTGTCGCGGAGACAGATATGTACCTCCGGCCCGACACTTCAACCTACACTCAGGTACCCTGGCGAACGACAGCCGACGCGCAGGGGCAAAGTCACGAGCGTGTCGCGCGGCTGATCTGTGATGTGCTCATGCCGACCGGAGAGCGCTTTCCTGGCGACCCGCGCGCGCTGCTGATCGGCGCGCTCGAAGATGCGAGCAGCATGGGCTACCGATATGAAGTCGCGCCCGAACTGGAGTTTTTTCTGCTGCGCGAGAATGCCAACGGCATGCGAGAGCCTCTGCCACATGACAGGGGAAGCTACTTCGATCTCACCACGGACCAGGCGGAGGACGTGCGCCGCGAAATTGTCTCGGAACTCGGGCGCATGGGCATCCGGATCGAATCTGCGCATCACGAAGTCGCGGCGGGCCAGCATGAGCTTGATCTGGCGCGTGCCGATGCGCTCGAAATCGCTGATGCCGTGGTTACCGCACGCTACGTGATCAGAGCGATCGCTCACCGGCATGGCTTGACAGCGACGTTTCTGCCCAAGCCGTTTTTCGGCGTGAATGGCTCCGGCATGCATTCCCATCAGCATCTGGTCAACGCACGTGACGGGAATGAGCTTTTTGCTGATCCCCAGGACCAGCGATACGGCTTGTCACAGACGGCCCGCTACTTCATCGCGGGTCAGCTCGCCCACGCGCCCGCGCTGACTGCCATCGTTGCGCCGCTCGTCAATTCGTACAAGCGACTGGTTCCCGGCTACGAGGCGCCCGTTATGATTAGCTGGGGACGGGTGAACCGCGAAGCGCTGATACGCGTGCCACGCACCACTGGCAGCGGCTCGCGCGGCGTCAGCGTGGAATTACGCAGCCCCGATCCCAGCTGCAATCCATATCTCGCGCTTGCCGTCATGCTGCGCGCAGGTCTGGACGGCATCGCGCGCGAAATTGCGCTGCCCGCGCCGGTGGAAGAAGGACTCTATACGCTCGATGAGCAGTCCCGGCTGCGGCGCGGAATCGGCCTGTTGCCTTCCACGCTCGGCGACGCTCTGGATGCCCTACAAGCGGATGAGATGATCCTCACCGCGCTCAACCAACAAATCGCCACCTGGTTTCTGGAGGCCAAAACGCGCGAATGGGACGAGTTTCGGACGTTCGTGCATCCGTGGGAGCTTGACTACTACTTGCCAGCGTTTTGAGAGGCGAGGTCCAGGCCGAGAACGAAGCCGCGAGGCTCAACCCGCTCGAAGCCGAACCACTCGTAGAGCCTGTGGGCACGGGTATTCGTTTCCTCAGTATTGAGGACAATCTTCCAGACGTGATGCTGCTGGAAATAGCGCACTGCCTCCGCCATCAAACGTGTGCCGACGCCCATTCCTTCCGCGCGCGGATGCACGGCGATACGCACGAGAAAGCCCATCTCATTTTCCACGGTGTTGAATTGATATCCCAAAATGCCAGTCTCATCTTCTGCCACGACGAAGTATGGATAGGTTCTGGTGACGTCCAGAAAGCTGTTGGCATCATGCCGCCATAGCTGCGGAAAAGCGCGGTTCTCAATCTCAACCAGTTGATCGACATCAACTGGCCTGAACGGCCGCACGCGAATCGATTGATTGCCGCTGTCGGGAACCCGATAATCAGCCTTATCGTAGGAGCGCAGCACCGATACCAGCCGGAACCCCCGGTTGCTAAACGTGTTCGCCAGCCAGTCCGAATCGAGATCCGCGCCAGAATAATACAGTATCCTCGCGCCACGCGCCTTCACACGCTCAACGATATGCGGCAGCATGAGATCAAGATATTCTTCATACTGCGCGCTCTCGCTCCAGGTCACCCCAAAGCCGCCTATCCACGCGCTCGGCGGGACGATCCAGTTGATAAGCAGGAATGCGCGCGTGGCAGGTTCAAGCACGCGAGAAAGCCTGCCGCCTGAAGCAGAGAATACCCCGACGGCGGGCAGTTGACCGAGCAATCTGGGCAGTTCCTCGTCGCTGAACCGGCAATGAACGTACTCAGACGTTTCAAGTATGCGGCGAATGCGAGCGACGTCCTTGCTGCCCAGATCCTGAATGGTGATGGCGTCGTGTTCGAGCATTGTACATGCTACCAGTCAGAGGGCCAGCGCATATGCGCGCGACAAGAGTTCAACTTGCGCAGCAAGTGTATGTCGCGCTGATGACCTGTGTCAACGTGCGGACAAGCGGACGATGCGACCACGAGAAACACTGTATGCGAGACGCCGCGCATCAGGACAACTCCCGATACGCGGCGCTGCTACGCACGGTTGGTATATGATAGTACGACTCAGGACAGCTCTGGTTCGCTTCCCAGATAGGAGGTGTCAATGGGCGCATGCAGATCGTGCAGATGGGCAATGGCGCGCGTTGCCTGGGTGCGCACGTCAGTGGCAATCCTGCTCGTCGCCGGCAAGGGGCGTAGCTGCGCGGACTGCGGCGTGGCCGGCGCAAGCGTGATCGTCTTGCGCACACGCGAAACTCCAGCGCGCATCAGGTGCGCGATCTGGCGGCCCAACCACAGATTGGCGTCCTCTTTCTCCAGCACGTCGCGCACGTGTTGCGCGAGATTGGCCCGCTCATCCTTCGGCATCGTCAGCGCCCGATACAGCGCATCCGTTGTCTCGCGGACGCTCGCCGGGCTAATGCCCAGCACGCCCTTGCGAAGCTGCGAATACGCACCGGCGCGCTTCGAGAGCACGATGACCCCGTTGCGCGAATTCAGGATGCCACCCTCTTTGGCAACCAGGTTCATGCCATCGGCGCGCGAGTTCACGAGCAGCACATCGTAGTAGCGCATGCAAGCGAGCGCCCTCGCACGGTCGTTGCCATAGATCGCGACGACCGGCTGCCAATCCGGCGTGCCAAAGCGCGCATTGATCCGGTCTATGCTGGAGCGCACCTTCGCCGCATAATCGCGATAGAAGCGCAAGCCCTCGCGTGACGGCACGAGCAGCGCCAGGAACGTCACCTTGCGATGCCATTCGGGATGTGCCGCGAGAAGGCGCTCATATGCCTGAAAACCACGCACGATGTTCTTCGCTGGCTCCACGCGGTCTACACGCACGATGAGCTTGCGCCCCTCATCCAGGCGGAGATCCTGCCGGATGCGTTCAGCCGTGGCTTCCGCTTCCGGGGTGCTGGCATTCGCGCGTACTGTCTCGGGCGTCAGGGCTATCGGGTAGGCGCGCACTTCCGTCCGGTGCCAGCGCCACACGAGCTCATCGGGATCGCGCGAGACAACCGATCCCGGCAGGTGCCAGCGCGCTCCATCGAGGAAATGACGAACATCGCGCGGAGTCTGGAATCCAAGCACGTCGCACGCGGCAAGCCCCGAGTAAATATCCCGCAGGATGTCATCATCGACATGAGCCCATCCCTCGGCTGCCGGCCACGGAATATGCGTAAAGTGGAGCAATCGCGCCTGCGGAACCTGAGCGCGAATCATCGCGGGCGCCAGGTAGAGGTGATAGTCATGCAGGATAACCGGAGTGTCTTCGCCCACGGCATGTAGCTCAGCGATGACTGCTTCGGCCATAGCAGCGTTCACCGCGGTGTACGCTTCGCGCCAGTCGCGCCGTATCGTCTCGGATCGTGCGACCCGCCGGTGTGGCAGACCGTGTTGCACGAACCAGAGCAGTTTATTGCTGACGCGATCATAGTACCGGCGATAGACATCCGCTGGAATATACACCAGCCGTGCCGTGAGGTTCTCCACGCCAGCCGGCTCGTCAATCGTTACGCCTCGCCGCGCAAGCGCGCGGTCGGCATCAGTCATCGCGACTGATATCCAGGTGACAGGGCGCCCACGAGATGCGGCGAGCAGTCCACTCACCACACCGCCGGCCCCGCGCCTGGCAATGGGAACACCGCCTGAGCCGAAGGTGTGCTCGACAGGTCCCCGATTCGTTACGAAAATCAGGTGGCGTGCCCCCGCTGATTGCAGAGACAGCATTGAAGCGGCACCGTTCCCTAATATAGCAGGGTCGTCCGCTAAACCTCCTCGTCCTAAGATCATGGTGTCTTCCTCCTGGCATCCGGCGGTATCAGCGCACAGATGTGGCAAGAGTAAGCGTGTCATACACTGCTAAGATTGACGTGATACAAATCTGAAATGAAGTTAAGAGTGGAACATGACTAACCTCGAATCGCTTCACGTTTGGCTTTTGTATTCGTACTATCGCATCAGCCGCGGATGTATCAAGCTTGGGCGTATTTCTGCAGGTTCGGCCCGGCATACGATAGAATGGAAGAACGTCGTTGCGCGCGACATGCACGCATGGCGCGGGGAGATGCCATGAAAGCACATATACTGATGGTAGACGACGACCGTCACATTACGGAAGTGATGCGCCGTGCTTTAGCGTATGAGGGCTACTCGGTGGATGTCGCCTTGCGTGGCGACGAAGCGCTGCAAAAGGTCGTGGAACATCCACCGGATGTCATCGTCCTGGATATTATGATGCCAGGACTCGATGGCCTTGAAGTCTGCCGCCGGATCCGGGCGTCTGGGAATCAGGTGCCCATTCTGATGCTCACCGCGAAGGATTCTCTGCCCGATCGCGTGGCTGGCCTGGATACGGGCGCCGACGATTATCTGCTCAAGCCCGTGGAACTGGATGAGATGCTGGCGCGCATCCGAGCGCAGCTACGCAGGCGCAATCCAGAGCAGAATGAGATCTTGCGATTCGCTGATCTCGAACTCGACACAGGCACGCGCGTCGCGCGACGCGGTTCACGCGATATCACGCTCTCGACGACGGAGTATGAGCTGCTCGCCCTGTTCATGCGAAGGCCGCGGCAGGTATTGACGCGCGACATCATCATGGATCGCGTCTGGGGCTACGACTTTGAGGGCCGCTCAAACGTGCTGGAGGTCTACATCGGCTACCTTCGCACGAAACTGGAAGCGGAAGGCGAGTCGCGCCTGCTGCATACCGTGCGCGGCGCGGGGTATGTCTTGCGGGAGAAACCAGAATAGCTGATCTGAGAGGCATTAGGGCATACATACATCTCCACGGTTGGGAGGCTTTGGGGTGACCATACGATCGCTTTTTCGTTCCGCCAACGAGTGGATGCTCGACCATCTCTCGGTGCGTGTTCGTCTGGCACTCTGGTATGCTGCCCTCCTGCTCATGACGCTGCTCATCTTCAGCGCGGTCATCTTTACCGTTACCGCCAGCCAGCTGCAATCCAGCGTCGACCTGGTGCTGGCGAATCGCGCCCAGCATATCGCGGGCATTATGGGCGAATTGAAGACTGCCGACCAGCAGCCGGTGCTCCCGACACCCCTGCCCACGGCGCCGGGCACAGCCACTCCCGGTGCGACGGCCTCACCATCAGCCACGCCGAAACCCACCGCGACGCCTAAGCCGCAGCCAACGTCCAGCGCGAGCGCGACCAGTACGGCAACCGCAAATCAGGAAGCGACGCCAACGGTACAGCCTACGCCAGTGCCGACAGCAGATGCAGCCAAGAGCCAGGCCATCCAGAACGGCTTGCAGGTCAAGGTTCCTGGTGTGCTCGGCCAGCTCGATCTTGGCTTTGAGGTGCTGGATAGCCACAATAACGTGCTCTACTACGCGCCGAGCATCTCCAGCACGGGGCTTCCACGCAATCAGGCGATTATCAATGCCGCGATGACCCGTGGCAAGTGCAATGGCTACACCGTCCGGACCCGATCTAATACACTGCTGCGTGTCTGGGTCCAGCCGATCACCTATCCACTGACCGGCACCCCGCTGCATACGCCGACGAATACCGCGCTCTGCCAGTACAATGGTGGTCAGATTGGTGGTGTCGTGCTTGTGGCCAAATCCATCGACGACGTCAATAGCACGATGCAAACGCTCGGTCGTCTGCTCGCCATCGCAGTCGTCATGGCACTCTTCTTCGCCTCCCTGGGCGGCTGGCTCATCGCCAGCAACGGCTTGCGCCCGATCACCAGTGTCACCCGAACGGCGCGCGCGATTGCCGTCAATGCGCACGCGGCAGGTCTGGGCAGACGCGTCGGCTATCGTGGCCCGCGAGACGAAGTGGGTGAGCTGGCATCGACGTTTGATGATATGCTCGCGGCCATCGAGCGCGTAACCAACGCGCAGCGACGCTTCGTGGCGGATGCCTCGCACGAACTGCGCGCACCACTGACCACGATCAAGGGCAGCCTGGAGTTTCTCCGTCGTGCCCGAGATTTGCCGGAAGAGGAACGTCTGGCCGTGCTCGAAGACGCATATACCGAGTCGGAGCGCATCGCGGCACTGGTCAATGACCTGCTCCTGCTGGCACGAGCTGATGCGGCGGCAAGCAGTGGCGCTGGCTCGCAGGGCGCGCGGCTGGACGATCAACTGCGGGCGCGGCGTGAGCTGGTGGAGCTGGATCAGCTTGCGCTCGACATTTTTCGGCATGGACGTGCCCAATTGCAGGCACGCAATCAGGGTGGGCCACAGATCAGCATCGAGACGCTGGAACCGGCCTTCGTCATGGCTGACCCAGGTCAGCTACGTCAGGTGATGTTGATTCTCCTCGACAACGCCATCAAGTACACGCCAGCTTCTGGCCAGGTGATCATCGCCGTGCGGCGGCAGGGGGCACGAGCGGCCATCAGCATTTCGGATACGGGCATCGGCATCGAGCCTGAGTTACTGCCCCATATTTTCGAGCGATTCTATCGAGGAGATCAGGCACGCGCACGCGATGAGCATGGAAGCGGACTCGGCCTGGCCATCGCGCGGTGGATTGTGGACGCGCATCAAGGCATGATATCGGTCGAGAGCACGCCCGGCAAGGGCAGCACATTCACCGTGCTGCTCACAGCCGTCAAACGTCAAGGTGAACATACCGCGGGACGTATGCCAGCGGTGGCACCACCAGCGAAAAGGGTTGGCACGCCGTCAACGAATCCGCTCTCACGCCTGGCTACAGCCGTCTCGAGGCCGCGCACGACCAGTGAGGACGGAGCCCTCGGGCACGATAACCACAAATCGCCGCGTGCGAGCAAATCGGCATCCGAGGAAAAGCAGCCGGCGCGTTCACGCTCGCGCAACAAGCGGACGCGCAAAGAGCCCACGCAGTAGGTGGCCACGCGCCCGGGCATGACACCACGCGGCCGGTGTCCCACCGGGTGCTAAAGGCCTCCTTTGCGGTGACTGGCCTGCCGTATGTGCGTGACAGGTGATCCGGCAGGCACGACCTCCGGCGCTTCCACGGCTGCCTGATCGGGCACCAGCTCTGACCGCAGCACGAGCACATCCGCTGGCGCGTCTACGCCGAGCTTGATGCGGTCATGCTCAATGCTGAGCACATAGACTTTGATGTTACCGCCTAGAACGATGGCTTCTCCCGCTTTCCGGCTCAGTACTAGCATTGGCCTGACTGCTCCTTCCGATGTCCATCAGCTCTTCCTGTCGCACTAGTGTTGGCCGTGACGCGGGCGACACACCGCGCTCTTCTTCACTGCCGGCCACCCCATTCGGGCCAGCCTGAATTCGCTGGAACGCCATTGTAATCCTGTCCGCCGCGGGCATCCCGCCCATACAGATCACCGGATGCCTGTGACGAACCGCCATACAGCCCGTCGCTGCCACCCGAGCGCTGCATCTTGCCCCAAATGCTCGATGGAGGCTGGGGGGATTGCGCGCCACGCCAGGCATCTCCACCAGCCGGTGGCATAAGCTGGCGCGCCGCCCCCTGAGATGCGCCAAATCGTCCTGCCCCAGCATAGTTGTCATAGGCCGGCGCCGCAAGCGCCGGCAGCCGGGTCTCTACACCCGAATCGATGTCATCGCTATCGGCAGCTGGCTCAACCACACGCGGCACACGCCCACCAACGACGCGCTGCAAGTCCCCAACGACCTGTTCCAGCTGATCCGCGCTCGTCGTCGCCGCAGAGGCACCCGCCACCAGCTGATCAGATACCTGCATCGTCACGCTAATTGCCTTGCCCAGCCGCTCGCTGCTAGTCTGCTGCCGGCGCGCGGCTTCATCGATATAGTGGGCCAGATCCAGCAAATGCTGCACGGTGCGACGCGCCTGCTCCTCGGTCAATCGGTCCCAGTAATCGCTAAACCAGTTGCTCGCCTCGATGACACGCTGGGCAGCCTGATTCATGGCGTCGGAAAGATAGCGCACGCTTTCCAGTCCAGTCCGGCAAGCATCCACCACCCATTGCTGTTCGCCTGCTGAACTCTGCTGGCGTGAGGCCAGTTGCTTCAGCGAAGTCGCGGCGCCTTGCAGGTCGGTCACTGATGAACGCACGGGAACAGTGAGCCGGCGCCCAATGAAGAGACCGATCAGGACCGCGAGCAACGCCACAACAGCCGCGCTTATGAGCGAAGTCCGTATCTGGTTGTTGGCGACTGCCTCGATGGTTGAGGTAGGACTCAAATCATAATACGTCCAGGGAAGCGCTATTTCTGCCGGCGCAACCGGATCGATTGTCTTGAATGGATTCGCGATGTGCACCTGCTCACGCACATACTGATAGCTCGCTGGCAAGCTCTGCTTCGTGAAAAGCTCAGACGATTTGGCAGAGGCGATACGTGTGCCAGACGCGTCGGTGATGAACGCGTACGAGCCGGTACCATTGGCTCCATTTTCACCATTCACCACGCCCCAGATGTAGTCCAGCCGCAGCTGTGCCTGCAAGAAGCCCAGCACCGTGCTGGCGCTGGCGGAGGAGCGAATCGGAGTATACAGGTTCATATAGGCATAATTGCCTGACTGATCATAATGGACCGCTCCGGTGAACGGCTGCCCTTTCTGCGCCAGGGCGAGATCTTGCGTAGGCACAACGGACGTCTTGGTGGCGGCTTTGCACGGGTTCTTCGGATCATTCGTCAGGACGTACGAAAGCAACGCGTTCCCGTGCGCGGTATAGAGACTCCACTGCATATAATTAGGGTCTCGCTCAAGGCCAACGCACAGCGCGCGCTGGTTAGACCCCTTGTAGAAGTCGATGCCAAGCTGCGGATCGAGGCAGTTCGCCTGCGCGTTGATCACCGCAGCCTCCTGCGCGGGCAATTGCGTTGCCTCCGCACACGCAAGGAATGCGGGTGCTGTAGGCAAGGTCGCCAACGCCACACCATCCGACAGGCGCTCATAAATATATCGATCAACGAGGCTTACTTTTGCCTGCGCATCGGTGGTCAGGGCTTGATGACCCTGATTCACCAGCGCGTTGCGGGCGAAGTAGTCATTGATGCCGAGGACCGCAATGAGAGGGACTAGAGCGGCAAAGAGTACGAGCAAAGACAGCCGCACAGAGAGCGACAAGCGGCGGCGCGAACGGTTGCGCCCTTTCACATTGGCCATTCAGGTGTACCTCGCTATATCGTCAGTTGGATTGGTGCATTTGGCCCCGCCAGGCTGAACCCGCGTGCGGCATCATCAAGCACGCCATTTTCCGGTGCGAATCACTCAACGTCGCGGCAAGCTGCTGGTGCGCGCCGCGCAAGTTGACATATGTGTTACATGATGTGCTCTCAGGACTCCAGTGCCGGAGCACAATGGTACTTCTTGGTATTACAAGATGCTCGAACACGTTGGCATCCGTACCAGACCGCACCTTTCGCTTACGTGTAATAGTAGATGAGTCCGCGTGCTTCCAACTCATTCAGGAGCAGAGTGATCTCCTCGATGGACTTGGAAGACAGTCGGGCCAGATCTAACACCGTATGTTCCCCATCCGCCAGCAGCAGGATGGTTCGGTGGCTGCGGGAGAGGTTATAGGTCGTGACGACCGACATGAGATCACGCACATCAGGGGCACGCCTTGGACGCCGCTGCAATTCGCGCGTGTCTCCAGAAGCTAGATCAGGCGGCGTGCGCACGCCGTTGGCGCCAGGCACAATGCTGCGCGACGAGCCAAGATAGCCGGATTGCGGCCCCAAATATCCAGACGTGTGGGGTTGTGAGTAAGAGAGCGGAAAGGATTGAGATGGACTTCCGTTCGTGCCGGGTAACGGGCTTTGCGGACTAATAGGCCAGACGCCACTGCTCGCGCCACGCTGTGGAAAATATCCGCTCGGCTGGCTGTTCATACTTGGATGGGGTGGAGTGCGCGGCTCGGACGGCCTGTCGTATGGCCCAGATTGACTCATGATATTTGGCGCTGGGGGCGCCACATCGCGGTCAAACGCGAAACGGCATGGTCCCCAACGGCTAAGAGCGGCCAGAGCCTCACGTCCACGCAAGCCTGCCAGAGCGGCATATATCACGCGCCCAGAGACGAAGTAGATCTCGCCCTCTTCCAGGACGGACCCTGAGCCACGCTCTGCGGAGAGCAGACCGGTGCGCTGGCCCAATTCCACGACCTCTATGACATTCGCCAGACGGTCGGTGGCTGTTACGCGTGATTTGGACATCGTCTCTACACGTGCCTCTTCTGTTCAGATGAGAGCGACCTCACGCGCCGCGCGCGCACTATCACCTGCCCGGCCAGCTCTATCAGCACTTGCCTCGTCCTCTGAAACCCGCCTATCTATGATCATTGGTGCCCAGTATAGCACGGCTGAGTAGAGTCGCATATGCGCGATAAGTCCTACTTCGTGGTAACGGTTTGGTGGAGATCCAGCCGTGAGCATGTGCGCGAGGCATTGAGCCGCGATATTACGCCTGTTCCAGCTTCTTGATGAACTCCACAATGTCTTTCACATGTTGCGCGTGCTCCTTGGAGCACACGAGCACGTAGTCGCCTGTATCGACGATAACCAGCCCATCCACACCCGCAGTGGCGATCACCCTGCCGGTCGTACTATAGACGAGTGTATCCTTCGTCAACACACCGATGTGTCGCCCTTCCAGGCCAACGATGGCGTTACCGTGCATATCCTGCGGGAAAAGCGCCGCAACCTGCGACCAGCTGCCGATGTCGTTCCATCCAACCGAGACGGGGATGACAGCGATGCGGCCAGCCTTCTCCATCACACCGGTATCAATGGTTACATTCTCGTGCAGCCGGGGCCATGCGGACCACATCACCCGCTCGACTTCTTCCGTCATGCGGCCACCCGAACGCGCGGCTGCCGCGCCAATCTCATCAAGCACGGCGCCCACTTCCGGCACCCAGCGATGAATTTCCTCCAAAATGCGGTCCACCCGCCAGACAAAAATACCCGCGTTCCAGACGTAGCACCCTTGCGCGAGGAACTGTTCTGCCACCTCGCGCTGAGGCTTCTCGATGAACCGCTCGACGTTGTAGGCGCACAAGTCATCTTCACTGGCGTATTCTTGCCCGTATCGGATATAGCCATAGCCCGTCTCTGGATAGGTGGGCTGGATGCCGAGTGTGACAAGATACCCGTCGCGAGCGATCTCCTCGGCGAAGCTGACAGCCGTACGAAACGCGGCGACGTCAGTGACGACGTGATCCGCCGGAAACGACCCCATCACGGCCCGCGGATCGCGGGCGGCAATCAGGACAGCGGCGATACCAATCGAAGCGGCGGTTCCGCGCCCGGTTGGCTCGGCGACGATATTGCCGAATGGCAGGCCATCAAGCTGACTGGCTACGACATCACGATAATCACCCGAGGTAATCACGTAGAGGTGGTCAAGCGGCACATTGGTGGAGATGCGCTCAACCGTCTCCTGTAACATCGTGTGCGGCCCTGGCAGCCGGAGAAACTGCTTGGGAGACACGGCCGTGCTCAATGGCCAGAGACGCGTCCCACTACCTCCAGCCAGGATAGATGCATACATCGTATCGCCACTCCGCCATCTGTTTTCAGTATTCACGCGCATGCGCGGTCACGTGCGCCGGGTTCGCATGTGCAGCCGGGCCAGGCGCAGTCGTGTTCCTCCGGCAGGCTTTGCGCATTGTAGCGGAATCTCTATCCGCTGGGCAATGCCCATAGGCATCCGTTCTGCCACCTTTCGCATCCGCTTCGCTCAATGGCCGCATGCCTTGCGCCCGCAATGACTCCCACCGTGAACGGTTCGACATCCTCGGACGCTTCCTGGACACTGATTCTACGCTGGCACTATACTACGCCGGAGCGTTCATCAGTAGGACGGGATGCGGAGCGGGTCTTCGCACCACACGGATAGCAGATATGCGCACCAGGTCCAGAAGCAGCCTGATGCGAGGGAGAACAGTATGCGGATCGGTCTCCTCGGTGTGCCGATGGATCTCGGTGCGGACCGTCGTGGCGTGGATATGGGACCTAGCGCGATACGCTATGCGGGGCTGAGTGATAAATTGCGCGCGCTGGGACATGAGGTCACGGATCTTGGCTCTGTGCATGTTTCCGAGGCGGAGGTGGGCCATCCTGGGAATCCGCGGCTCAAATATCTCGATCAGATCGTCGCCGCCATCCGCGAAACAGCCACCATTGTAGAGGAGCAACTCAGCCAGGGCAACGCGTCCATCATCCTCGGCGGCGATCACAGCATCGCACTCGGATCGATCAGCGGGGCCGCGAACGCGCTCGGCAAGGTAGGCGTGATCTGGATGGACGCCCATGGCGACTTCAATACCAGCGAAACGACGCCATCCGGCAATATTCATGGGATGATTCTTGCTGCTCTGGCAGGGTATGGCGCGCCAGAGCTGGTGAACGCGACCGGCCAGGGTCCACACGTGGATCCTGGACATATCGTCATCATCGGTGCGCGCGACCTGGACGAGGGTGAGCGCGTGCTGCTGCGTGAGGCCGGGGTACACGTCCGCACGATGACAGACATCGACCGCCGCGGCATGGATGATATCACCCGCGAAGCCATCGCGCTCGCCACCACGGGCACCGTCGCCCTTCATGTCAGCTTTGATATGGATGTGATGGACCCGTCCGAGGCTCCCGGCGTGGGAACCGCAGTTCCCGGCGGCATTACCTATCGGGAGGCTCACCTGGCAATGGAGCTTATCGCGGAATCTGGCAAGCTTCGCAGTCTGGATCTCGTCGAAGTCAATCCGATTCTCGACCGCGAAAACCGTTCGGCCATTCTGGCAACCGAACTGGCGCTTTCAGCATTCGGCAAGCGAATATTTTGAGTCGAGGCGCGTCGGGCGGCCCGCCGATTTCTTGACACACCGCTGGCTGTACGATATCGTTGGCTTGCAGGTAGATGTCGGGTAGGCGGCATCCGAACGCGGCTCGTGGCGTACGTACCATGCGGCGGGCGAACGTCCGCTGCCATGCTGTGGCAATGAAGCCACAGCGAGGAGGCATGAAAGCGTGTCTAACCCTGCGCTATCGCAGCGATCCGACATGGTCGTATTCCTGAATGGAGAATACGTCCCGGCGAATGAGGCTCGTGTTGGCGTTATGACACATGGGTTCTCATATGGCACAGGCATCTTTGAAGGACTGCGCGGCTACTGGAACGATACGACAAAGGAGACGTACGTTTTTCGCGCGCGCGAACACTTCGAGCGTCTGCATCGCTCCGCCCGCATCACGGGTATAACAATTCCCTATACCGTCGATGAGCTTGTCGAAATTTCCGTTGAACTGGTCCGCCGCAACAATCTCCGCGAGAACTGCTACATCCGCCCATTCGCCTACACGGCGGATGAGATCATCGGCGTGAAGCTTCATGGTCTGCAAAACCAGTTCACGATGTATGCGATCCCGATGGGCGAATACGTCTCGACCAGCGGCCTGCGCTGCGCCGTATCTTCTTGGCGGCGGGTTGACGACAATATGATTCCAGCTCGCGCCAAGATTTCCGGCGCCTACGTCAATAGCGCATTTGCCAAGTCTGAGGCGCTGCGCAACGGCTTTGATGAAGCCATCATGCTCACCGCCGAAGGGCACGTGAGCGAGGGTAGCGCGGAAAACATCTTCATGCTCACTGGCGGCGAACTAGTCACTCCCCCGCCATCGGAGAACATCCTGCTTGGCATCACCCGCGACACGGTGATCCAGCTTGCCCGGCGTGAGCTTGGGCGCATTACGCGCGAACGCTCGATTGACCGCACGGAGCTCTACACAGCGGATGAACTGTTCTTGACGGGCACAGGCGCGCAAATCGCCCCCGTGGTTGAGGTGGATCACCGGCCAGTGGGGACGGGCAGCATCGGCCCCATCGGGGCAGAGCTACAACGGCTCTACGGCGAAGTTGTGCGCGGCAAGAAAGCGGAGTATCTGGAGTGGTGTACGCCGGTTTTCGGCTCCGAAAGTCAAGCCGAAACCAGTCCCAGTGCTTCCGCCGCGTCGATCTAGCGCCCGGCAATCACCATATCCAGCGACATCGCTTGTCTACGCACCCTCCCGCACCGGCCATGCTGATGCGGGAGCGCTTCCCATCTGTCGCGGCAGAAAAGCGCACAGATCATACTCAGCCATTTGTCCTGCTCCTGTGAGAGAACGCGCCGTGTTAACGTATCTCTCTCTGGCTGTGAGGCAGCAGGGGAGTTGTATGGTCGCACGGGAAACCTCGTGTGCTGGGAGGATTTCAACCAGCCGCCGATGTTTCTCTGCTTTTGCCTCAAGGCCGGCGCACGCGCCTACTCGATGTGAGCGGGCGCCACGGGTCCACAAACAGCACGGTCGCGCCATTCTGAGGCGGCAACAGGGCCGCCACATGGCGATGACCGCTGAACTGTCGGCGAAGGAGAGAGTCCTCATGCCACGCTTGCGCTTGCGCTATCTTGCGGCTAGCGCGCTCATTCTGCTACTCGTGCCCGCGATCGCTGCATGCGGCACGAGCAGTGCGGGCGGCACGGGCAGCACTAGCACATCCACATCGGCAAATCACAGCAATATCAAAATTGGTCTCGTCACGGACATCGGTGGACTTAACGACCGCGGATTCAACCATCTGGCCTACGTAGGGCTGATGCAGGCCAAGAAAGACTTTGGCGTCACCGTATCGGTCAAAGAGTCCAAGAGCGGTGATGACTACGTGCCAAATCTGACGGCGTACGCGACGCAGGGGTATAACCTCGTCATCGCGGTCGGCTTTCTGATGCAGCAGGCGGTAGGAACGGTTTCGGGCCAGTTCCCAAACGTCCACTTCGCCATCATCGACGGCGCCGGAACCGACGCTAATGGAAACGACCTTCACCATGCCAACGTGGAATCACTCGTCTTCAGGGAGCAGGAAGCCGGCGCGCTCGTCGGCGTGATCGCGGGCATGATGGAAAAGGATAACCTGACCAAGACGCACAATAACGTCCTGAGCGCGGTTGGCGGCGTCAGCATCCCCCCGGTGAACCATTACATCGCAGGCTATAAGTGGGGCGCGGAGCAGGTCGATCCGTCGGTGAAGGTTCTCGTGGGCTACTCGAATGACTTCTCCGATCCGTCCAAGTGCCTCGGTGTCGCCAACGGCCAGATCGCCCAGGGAGCGGATATCGTGTTCCAGGTGGCGGGTGGCTGCGGCCTCGGCGCGCTGCAGGCGGCTGGCCAGAAGGGTGTCTACAGTATCGGCGTTGATACAGACCAGAAGACCGCCGATAGCTCCGTTGTCGCCAGCGCGGTGAAGCGTGTGGATGTTGCCACGTATGACGCCATCAAGGCCGTCGTCAATGGCAAGTTCCAGGGCGGCGCCGACACCTTCACGCTGAAGAATAATGGCGTGGGCTACGCCCCCGGCAACATTCAGCTGCCGCCGGACATCGTGAACCAGGTGAAGGCCATCGAACAGAAGATCATCAATGGTAGCGTGACGGTGCCGGATTCGCTCTAGACCCGCTTCACGTTACTTGACGAGCTAAGCGTTTTTCAGCTACTGTGCTGAGTGCGCGGGGCGGGTGCTGTATTGCGCCCGCCCTTTCTCCTGTATCAGGGTCACTTAGCCCGCCGGAGGATTGCCCATGGCAGCCCCAACATCCAGCGCAGAGCATGCCCGATCTCGCATTCCACCCGGCATGATGGCACAATTGGGACGCGCGGGGCGCGCGCTCGGCACTCCTCTCGGCGCGGTGCTGTTTGCTTTTTTTCTCGGAGCTATCGTCGTCGCGCTCACTGGAGGCAATCCGCTTCTCGCGTACCAGAGTCTCATCTGTGGCGGCATCGGAGTGCTCTGTTCGGGCACGGTCTACCCAGCCTTGCAGATTTCCGAGACAATCGTCTACACCACTCCGCTGATTCTCGCGGGCGCGGCGGTCGCGATCAGCTTCAGGGCAGGTCTCTTTAACATCGGCGCGGAGGGCCAGCTCATCATGGGCTCCATCGCCGCCACGATGGTAGGAGTTCACTTCGCCGGTCTCGCGCCTATTCTGCTCGTCCCTCTGGTCCTGATCGTCGGGGCAATCGCGGGCGCGTTCTGGGGCGGCATGGTAGGCGTGCTCAAGGCTACGACGGGCGCGCATGAAGTGGTCACGACGATCATGCTCAATTACGTCGCGCTGTACATTCTCGAATATCTCCTGGTTGGCGGGCCGCTGCAAATGAAAGGGACAAGCTCAGTCTCCGAAAGCATCGGAGCTAATGCCCAGCTTCCCTATCTCATCCCGCAAAACTCAACGTTCCTCGGCTTGCCCGGCTCGGTGTATCGCGCAAATTTCAGTATTCTTGTGGCGCTTGTCGCCTCAGTCGTCTTCTGGTTCATCATCCAGCGCATGGCATTTGGCTATGAGGTACGCGCGGTCGGCCAGAGCCAGCGGGCGGCACGTTACGCCGGCATCAGCGTGCAGCGTACTGTGATCATGACGATGCTGGTCTCCGGTGCCTTCGCCGGACTTGCCGGCGCGGCAGTGATCTCCGGGCTGCGTCACAACCTGACCTTCAACACATATCAGGCCGATACTACCGGATTCGACGCGATAACGGTCGCGCTCCTCGGGCAGAACACCGCCATAGGCGTTGTCTTCGCGGCCCTGTTGCTCGGTGCCCTGCATGTCGGTGGCCAGTTTATGCAGAGCAACGCCAACGTCTCCGCCAATCTTGTCGATATCTTACAGGCGCTCATCCTGTTCTCCATCGCGGCGAACTTCCTCCGCTCGATGAAGCTGCGCCTTCCGGCGCTCCGCCAGTCACCAGGGGGCGCTTCCGGCGTGGCACCCGGTCTGGAGGTAACTGAAACTGATCTCGCTCCGCCCGGCACTACGTCGCTCTCGTCGCCACATGCGACTGAAACGGGTTCCATAAGCGCGGGGGATCAGTAACCATATGAACGTAGTGCTCGATATTCTGCATCTGCTCACGACAAGCGGCCTCTGGCAGACGGCGCTGCAAGATAGCATCCTGCTCCTCCTGCCAGCGCTGGGCGGCGTCATCTCGGAGCGCAGCGGCGTGGTCAATATCGCGATGGAAGGCATGATGCTGACTGGCGCGTTCACCGCTGTCGTGTGCGACCTCGCCTGGCACAATCCCTGGCTCGCGACCCTCACCGCGATCCTCGCGGGCGGTCTGATGGCGTCTCTCCATGCCGTTGTCTCGATCCACTTCCACGCTGATCAGATCATCAGTGGTATCGCGATCAACGTCTTCGCCGCTGGATTGACCACCTTTCTCGTCAACCAGCTAACCAACAACCAGGGAGGCACCGATCATGTCCGGTCGGCTTACCGCCTTCCTGTGGTCAATATTCCCCTGCTGGATAAGCTGCCATTCGTGGGAACAGTCTTCTTCCAGCAGAATATCGTCGTCTATGTCGCGCTGCTCCTGCTGGTGGGCATTCACTTCATGCTGTTCCGGACACGACTCGGACTGCGTATCCGTGCAGTGGGCGAGCACCCGCAGGCAGCCGATACAGCGGGAATCAATGTCTTCCGGCTGCGGTATGGCGCCGTAATCGCGAGTGGTCTGCTGTCCGGTCTTGCGGGAGCATTTCTCTCGATTGGCGTACTCAACGTCTTTAACCCGAACATGACGAATGGTCGTGGCTACATCGCGCTCGCCGCCATGATCTTTGGCAAGTGGACCCCATTTGGCGCCTTTGTCGCCTGTCTCATTTTCGGCGTGGGCAACGCGATCTATGATTTCAACTCGACGATTCGTATCTCACCCTATCTGCTCAACACCTTGCCGTACCTGCTGACGCTGCTCGTGCTGGCGGGGCTGGTCGGCAAGAGCCTGCCACCAGCGGCAGATGGTGTGCCGTATGAGCCGGGCAGCGAATAAGAGGGCACCACTCGTATGAGCGACGGAGCAATTGACACATCTCTCGCGCTGGAGATGCGGCACATCACGAAGACATGGCCTGGAATACTGGCCAATGACGATGTCTCGCTCGCTGTGCGGCGGGGCGAGATTCACGCGCTGGTGGGTGAGAACGGCGCGGGCAAGTCGACCCTGATGAACATCCTCTACGGTCTGCTGCGGCCGGATTCGGGTGAGATCTCTATCAATGGCAAGCGGGTGGATATTCGTGGCCCCCGCGATGCCATTGCGCACGGTATTGGCATGGTGCACCAGCATTTCATGCTCATCCCGCCCCTGACCGTCGGCGAGAATATCGTGCTGGGACGCGAGTTTGTATCGCGGGGTGATGTTTACGACCGCGCGACGGCGAATGCCGCCATACGGGATCTGAGCGCGCAATACGGCCTCGCCATCGACCCAAACGCCAGGACGGGAGACCTCCCCGTGGGGCTGCAACAGCGGGTCGAGATCCTGAAAGTGCTCTACCGTGGCGCGGATATCCTCATCCTCGACGAACCAACAGGCGTGCTCACGCCACAGGAAATAACCGACCTTTTTAAGGTCTTGCGCGGATTGGTCCAGCAGGGCAAGACGATCATCTTCATCACCCACAAACTGCGTGAGGTACTGGAAATCTCAACTACAGTGACCGTTCTCCGCCGTGGGCGCATCGTCGGAGAGGTAGCGACCGCAGACACCAACCAGGAAGACATCGCGCGGATGATGGTCGGTCGCGATGTGTTGCTTCGCGTGGATAAGCAGCCTGCGCACCCCGGTCCAGTGGCGTTACGTGTCGAGGATTTGACCGTAAATTCGGAGCAGGGTATTCCAGCTGTCCGCGGTATTTCGTTCGAGCTGCACGCGGGTGAGATTCTGGGTCTTGCGGGGGTAGAAGGCAACGGACAGAGCGAGCTTATCGATGCGCTGGCTGGCATTCGCGCTCCAAGTGGCGGCCGCATCTTTCTTGGCGACCGTGACGTTTCCGGACTGAACGCACGCGCCTCACGCGAAGCAGGCATTGGCCATATTCCGGAGGACCGGCGGGGCAGCGGTCTCGTACTGAACTACTCGATAGCCGATAACCTCATTCTCGGTCGCCATCGCTCACCCCGGTTTGCCTGGCGGGGGCTCGTCTTACAGCTGAAATCCATCGCTGAGTGGGCTACCACGCTCATCAAAGCGTTCGACATCCGCCCACCGTCACCAGAAGTGATGGTTCGCGCGCTCTCGGGCGGCAATCAGCAGAAAGTGATCGTCGCGCGAGAGCTTTCTAACCAGCCGGCTGTGCTACTGGCATCGCAGCCAACGCGTGGCGTAGATATCGGCGCCATCGAGTTCATCCATCGCCAGCTCATCGCGCAACGGGATGCCGGCATGGCTATTCTCCTGGTATCAGCTGAGCTGGATGAGATCCGTTCACTTGCCGACCGGATCGCCGTCATATACGAGGGACGCATCATCAGCATTGAGCCAGCGAATACGTCCGAGGAACGGCTTGGCTTCCTCATGACGGGCGGCCAGCGAGAACAAACCTCCGCATAGCCGCTGGCGCGATCATCACCAGTCGGGGTATGCTTCAGGCTGAGAGCTGCGCCAGCACATGCGCTCTCCTATTACCCTGCTGCTATATTTCTCAGGAGCGACTCTTCGTGAACCGGACGTACCGATTCGAACTGAGCACGGCGGTGATCGCGCTGGCTCTAGCACTTATCGCAGGCATTTATCTGGCGGCCAGCACATTCGCATCGCACGAGACGTGCTATGGCATATCCAGCGCGCGCATCCAGTGTCACCCGCTGGCGCCTGAAAGCGTTGGGCCGACGCTTGGGCGGCTTGCTGTTTCGCTTAGCATCGTGCTCGTGCTCTATATCGGCGGCGCGCTTGGCGCCTGGTGGCAGACCCGCGCCAGCGCACCAGATGCGCGCTCTACCGCATTTGGCGTACTGGGCACATGCGCTCTAACCGTGCTTGGCCTGACGATCAGCGCAATCGACGGCGTCGGCTTCTTCTTTCTGCCAAGCGCCATCGTACTCGCCATCGCGGGTATCGCCGGTCTCGTCGCGATGGTGCAGGGACGCAAGTCCGTACCTACGACTTGACCCGTCGAGAACGACCAGTACAGCGCTGAAAAATACACCGTCGCCATCGTGCCGCCGGGAGAAGTTGGAGAGACACGATGAGCGAACCCACATCACTGCCCGCGAACGAACCGCCAGTGATACGTGTCGTGGCGGGTCAGGACCGGCTGGGGACCATTTCTTCGTGGGTCCGCGAGTGCCAGACCAAGCTTCGATCCAGAGTCCAGCGGCTAAGCGTCGATCTGCGCGCGTTGCAGCTTGCCGCTGTAATCCACATAGACGGCTTTCCACTCAGTGAAAAACTCCAGCGCCCCCAGGCCAGCTTCACGGTGCCCGTTGCCCGTTCCACGAACACCACCAAACGGCAGGTGGATTTCCGCGCCGATTGTGCCCGCATTGATGTACACGATGCCGGTAGCGAGATCGCGCATGGCCACCTGAGCCGCATTGATATTTGACGTGAAGATCGAGCTGGAGAGGCCATAGCGCACATTGTTATTGACCGCGATAGCTTCTTCCAGACTCTCCACCGTGATCATCGAGAGCACCGGCCCAAAGATCTCCTCCTGTGCCACCCGCATGTTCGGCGTCACATCTCCCAGCAAGGTCGGCCGGTAGAAGTTTCCCTGCGCGAGCGTGCCCTCGCGCGCAGACTCTCCGCCAGTCAGGATATGCGCCCCATCGCTTCGGGCGACGTCCATGTAGCTATGCACGCGCTCCAGCTGAGAGGCATTGATCAGCGGCCCGACGTCTGTATCGGCCTCAAGACCATGCCCAAGACGCAATCGTGATATCCGGTCGAGCAACCTTCCGGTGAGATCGTCGCGGATGCCCTTCTGCACGATGAGGCGGCTGCAAGCGGTGCAGCGCTGCCCTGTCGTGCCAAACGCGCTCCAGATGATGCCATCAACGGCGAGATCGAGATCGGCATCATCCAGCACGATGATGGCATTCTTGCCGCCAAGCTCAAGGGCAACGCGCTTCAAATTGCGAGCCGCTTCGATGTTGACATCGCGTCCCACCTCGTTTGAGCCGGTGAAGCTAATGCCCGCGACATCGGGATGGCGAACAAGCGGCATCCCGACCTCTGCCCCAGACCCACACACGAAGTTCAGCACCCCTGGCGGCAGGCCAGCGTCGATGAATACCTGCACCAGCTTCAGCGCTGAAAGCGGCGTGTCAGTCGCAGGCTTGAAGACGATCGTGTTGCCAGCGATAAGCGCGGCCATGATCTTCCAGCTGGGAATGGCCACAGGGAAGTTCCACGGCGTTATGCAGGCGACCACGCCAAGCGGCTCGCGTGTGCCATACGCGGCCTTGTTCGGCAGTTCGGATGGCACGACCGCGCCAAAGAGCCTTCTGCCCTCACCCGCCATATAGAAGGCCATATCGATGCCTTCCTGAACGTCTCCCCGCGCCTCGACGAGCACTTTGCCCATCTCGCGCGTCATGGTGCGGGCAATATCCTCCTTGCGCTCAGCAAGCAACTGCCCGACCCGAAACAGGATTTCACCTCGCTTCGGCGCCGGCGTGAGTCGCCATTGGTGAAACACACGCTTTGCCGCCGCCACAGCGCGATTCACATCGTCTTCGCCAGAGCGGGGGAAATAACCAATCAACTCGCCATTCGCAGGATCACGATTTTCCGTAACTCGGCCGCTTGCCGGAGCAACCCATTCACCCGCAATATAATTCTGGTACGTTGTCACCGCTTCTTCATGCGCGACCATAACATGCTCCCTTCTTTGGCATACGTCCTTCGCGGTCCGCATTATCCTCGTTGTCGCATTCAGCGTATCAGGTACGCACAAGCCATCACAGATCACCAAAATCGTACCGAACAGGCAGAACCGGCACCATTCATGCATGACGAAATGCGCAGAGAACAGAGCAGCCTGAGGAGCCACATAATGGACCGCACATCGATCTCGCCTGACGGAACGCACGCGTGTGCTCATGGCCGCGCTACGCCGCACACAGGCGTTCTCCGTGTCCCAATTGGAAGAGATCGACGGTCGGTAAGTCCTCGAGCGACGCGTCCAGTCGCGGGCGTCGCCGCCGAGCATGCGACTCAGAGGCGGCTTCGGCTGCGCACACATGTCAGCCGCTACCAAGTTCTACTGATACTGGGCGCTTTGCAGTTACTGCTGCTTGGGACGGTCGCCTGGGCGCTCACAAGTCCGGTTTTCACCGTCGATGCCCTTGAGATCACAGGAACTCACGATGCACGCATCATCAGCTCAATACGGGCAATGTCGCTGACGGGCTGTAACGTGTTTCGCTGCGACATACCGGCCATCGTGGCGCACGTGGAGGAACTTCCTGCGGTCGCCGATGCGCATGTGAGCGTCGCCTTTCCCCGCACGCTCGCGCTTTCAGTCGTGCTGCGCCAGCCGGCGCTCGTGTGGAGCACTCCGGGCGGAACAGCGATCATCGCCAGCGATGGTATGGTGCTACAAGCAGGCAATGTCTCACATGTCGACGCGCGCCTTCCCGTCATTCAGGACCAGACGGATGCGGCTTTTGGAGGCAAAGCGCCACAATCCGGCACGCGATTGTCACCAACTGACGCCGAAATGGCAATCCAGTTGCATCAGCAGCTAGGGACTGTAGCACGCGACACATGGACGATTCAGTTTACCGCTGATCGCGGATTTGTGGCCAGGAGCAGCTCAGGCATGACGGCCATCTTCGGTACGCCGTGGGATGCCGCTCAAAGCGTGACAAGCCAGCCATCGCCGGAAAAGCTCGCCGCGACACCGGATGCCGCGACGCTCCAGCGAGGCGTGGTGAGCCAGGTCGCTCAGGTTCGCGCCATACTTGCGAACCTGAGCAGGAGCGGCACATCAGCGTCACTGATCGACGTGCGGTGGGGATTGCATCCGTATTATCGCTAGGTCAGCAGCACAGCCATGCAAGGAGTCACAAAGGATGGGACCCAGCCCGGAGCATTTGATCGCGGCCGCGGATATCGGCACCAGCAAGATTGCCATCATCGTAGCCGAGCGCAGCGAGAGCGGCGCTGTCACCTGTATTGATAGCGTCGTAGCCCCCATGCATGGGATGCGTGAGGGCGTCGTCGTCGATATTCGCGCTGCCTCCGGCGCGCTCGCTGCGGCGTTCGAAACCGTGGAGCAGCGCCTGGGACTGCATCTGGCGTCCGCGACGTTCAACATTTCCGGTCAGCATATCCGCTCGCGCCTGGCCTATGGCAAATGGCCGACGAATGGGCGCGAGATCACCGATGACGATGTGGAGCGCGCGACGCTTGATGCCCGTCACCGGTTGGATGTCGATGATAGCCGCGAAATCATCCATGAGATCCCGCGCGCGTATCTCGTCGATGGCCAGCGGGGCATTCGCGACCCCAGAGGGCTTTCTGGGTATCAGGTCGAGGCGGAAGTCCATTACACTACGGGCGCAGCCGCCACGATCACCAACCTCGAGCGGGCTATCCGCGGCGCCGGGCTGTCTCCGGAGATGTTCGTCGCGTCTCCGCTGGCGAGTGGAGAGGCGCTACGCGCGCATATTGGAGATGACGAGTGCATCATCGTCGTCGATATCGGAGCGGAAACGCTGGGCGTGGCGAGCTACGTGGATGGTGTTCCCTGGTCGGCTTATGCGCTCGCAACAGGTGGAGAAGATATTGTTCGGGATCTGGCTCGCCAGCTCCATCTGCCGCCAGAAATCGCTGCGGCGCTGCTGTACGAAAGCGGCAGCTGTAGTGAAAACGCAGCTTCAGAAGCGGAATTTGATCTGGTGACGCTGCCCGGCGCCAGGGACGGCAACATTCTTGTTCCACGGTCAGATTTGACGACGGTCATTCGGCAGCGTGCCGAGCGTTTCGGTGCGGCCATCTCTCCCGCGGTGAACGACCTGCGCAACGCGGGCTACGAACCTGACGCATTGCTGCTGGTCGGCGGCACGGCGGCACTCGACGGACTGGACCGGCTGCTGAGCCAGATATACGCGTTACCCGTCCATCGTGGTCTGCCCGATAGTCTGCAAAATCTGGCGCCAGAGCTTGCCCTTCCGGCGTTGACTGCCGCTGGGCTGGTTCTCTGGCACGCGCGCTATAAGCCGCCCGCGAATAACGAGCCTGTCGCCGGGCCCGGGGGATTCTTTTCCGGTGTAAGACGTCTGTTCAAGCACAAACGGTCGACATATGCAGGCGTGTGAGGCGATGGTGAACGCGAAGTATCCCGCGACACCGTGCACGTGCAAGAGAATGAGAGGCAGAGGATGACAAGCATGGATATGGGCAACATCATCGGCGAAGCGCGCCTGCGGCAGATCGGCCCGAATGATGATACAGAGCGGCAGCTCCTCGATGACGTGGGCATGGCCCGACTCGTCGCGGTGGGCGTGGGTGGAGGCGGCTCCAACGCCATTAATCGCATGATCGAGGCAGGCGTGCAGGGGGTCGACTTCATCGCGATGAATACCGACGCGCAGGCGCTTCGATTGTCGCGGGCACCAAGGCGGCTGCGCATCGGCGAGCGGCTTACGCGGGGTCTGGGCGCTGGCGGCAACCCGGAGATCGGGCGGAAGGCCGCGGAGGAGAGCCTCGAATCCATCAAGGAGTCGCTCGCGGGCGCCGATATGGTCTTCGTTACCGCGGGCATGGGCGGCGGCACGGGAACTGGGGCCAGCCCGCTTGTCGCACGAGCCGCCCGTGAGCTGGGCGCGATAGCCGTGGCAATCGTGACTACCCCATTTGCATTCGAGCGGCAGCGCAAGGTTACTGCGGATCGTGGCGTGCAGGCGCTGCGCGAGGTGGTGGATGCCGTCATCATCGTGCCAAACGAACGCCTCATGAAGCTTGCCGGGCACGATATGAGCGTCTTCGAGGCATACCGGCTGGCGGACGACGTTTTGCGGCAGGGGATCCAGGGAATCAGCGATCTGATTACCGTTCCGGGTCTCATCAATCTGGATTTCGCGGACGTGCGAGCCGTCATGTCGAACGCGGGCACGGCACTCATGTCCGTCGGGCAGGCCAGTGGCGAGAACCGGGCCGAAGAAGCAGCGCGTGCAGCGATCACGAATACGCTGCTGGATGTCGATATTTCGGGCGCTCGGGGCGTGGTGTTCAATATCGCGGGAGGAGACGACCTGACACTCAGCGAGGTTAACCGGATCGCGGATATCGTCAGCGGCGCGGCGCATCAGGACGCCAACATCATCTATGGCACCGTCTACGATGCGGCGATGACCGGCAACCTCAAGGTCACCGTCGTGGCCACTGGGTTTGAGCCGCGGGTGCGGTACGACCGTGAGCGGGCGGCACACATGTATCCATTCGTGCTGCAAGCGCGACAGGAGCAGCCCGCTGGGCAGATGACACAGCCAGATTCTGATGCCCCGGGCGCGCCGGTTCCTATGCCAGCCAGCCTCGGCACTGAAACGCCGCAGTACGAACCGGCGTACGCGCAGTCGAGTGTGATTCCCGCGCAGCCACCTGTACGAACCGGTCCGCGGAATGACGTTTACCTCGCAGATGAGGCGCCGCAGGCCCCTGGCGCGACCGTCACGGCATTTCCGTCACAGGCTGGCCCCGCGCCGTATCACACCGGCGCGGTCGTGGCGTCAGCTAACGGCCAGCGAACGCCACGACTGGGCTACTTTGGTGATGAGTTCGCGGCCACCGAACCTGAGGAGATCGAGGAGGAACAGGACGAGCATCACCGGCGGCACGGGCTGGAACGGTTCTTCATCCGTCACTAAGGACGAATTCGCCCTCGGCAAGCCGCAGGCCGTCCTGATTGTCGCACCACGCATGAATCAGGATGCGACGCTGGATTTCGTCATACGCGGTGAGTTCGGCGACCGCCGAAACCGTATCGTCTGTATAGGCAGGAGCGCGAAAGTGAACAGTCTGGTGTTCCAAACGCACCGCCTCCGGCATGGGAGCCAGACGAGCCGCAGCCGATGCCATAACGGCAGCGAGCAGAGCGGGCGGGACGATCTGGCGAGGTTTGCGGGTCGGGGCCGGAGGCTCATCGGCGGCGATGACGATATCTCGTGTCACCAGCTCGAAAAGCGCGATATCCGCCTCAGAGACCGTCTTCGCCATTGTCGTTTCGGTGCCAATACCGTGAAGGCGCTCCTCGCTCACCACTACTCCCCGAGTCCGAAGCCAGATCTGGACATGAACACGAATGGCACGAGTATAGCACGCACGACCCAAGCGAGCAATTCACCCGACCGAAGCATTTGCCACCGGTCATGGTGCAGTTGCGCGGAAACGCGCCATGCCCCTCATGCCCGTCACTACCGGACTTTTCTGTCAGAGGAAGAATGATGCAACAGAGGACAAGTTAATCACGGCGTGAGGAGATATGCCGGTATGGGACTAGATGATCAGCTCAATGAACTTCTGGCGGATCTTGGTGTCGAGCTAGAGCAGATGCCAGAAACACCCCCTCTCGAAGAATCACCTGCTCAGGATGAATCGCTTTATGACGAAGAGCAGGAAATCGAGTGGTCAACCGTCGACAGCGAGCCTGCGCTAGGCGAGCTTATTGCGCGACTGGCAGTTGCCTCAGATCTGTCGCTCTTCCAGTCGTCGCGCGAACACTATGGGGTCTTTTACCGACTAGACCTGGTAGAGGATGTTCCGCAGCTGCGCGTGTTCGTACCGGATGATGTCGGGCCAGTAAAGATGCGCTGTTACGCCGTTCGTGCAGCCGTTGCGGGTCCGCTGCGCACGTGGTTCACGTCCACCAATGCCCATAGCGGCTCTGAAGCGTACGGCGCGACACTCGAAGCCACGCGCCAGCATCTGCTCTTCGCGGCGGGTGAGCTGATGAAGAGGCTTTTCTGGTCCGGTGATCTCGACAATATGCGCTACCCGGACGAAATTGACGTGCTGCGCCTGCTGTAGAGCGACCTGAGGTTTGGGCAACTACGCGAAAGTTCCTGCCAGATTCGGCTTCGTGCGGTTTGTGTGCGAAAATGGCTGCTGACGGTGAATGTACGCAAAGCGTGCGCAAGAGCTATTCCTTTCGACGACGGGAGGAAAGGCGGGGCAAAGTAGCGTGAAACGATCAGAGACGAAACAGGACGCAGCAGGCCACTCACTCATTCCCCAAGCGGAACAGCCACTCACAAAGCAAGATCTGGTGCAGCTCGCGAATTTTCGCTATATGATCCGGCTGCTGGCGCGCCATACCGAGCTGGAAGCGCGCAAGGCAGGAATTACTCCCCAGCAGTATCAACTGTTGCTAACCATTCAGGGATTCCCCGATCGCGAGTGGGCAAGCATCACGGAGATTGCCGAGCGCCTGCAAGTACGGCACAATGCGGTCATCGGCCTCGTCAACCGGGCAGAAGCCCAGGGATTGGTCCGTCGCGAATACGAAGCGCAGCCGCATGATCGACGCGTCGTGCGCGTATCCCTCACTCCATACGGCGAAACCATCATCCAGGCGATGGCACAGGCGCTCCGTACGGAGCGCGAGCAGGTCGTCCGTGCCGCTCGCGTCTTCGTGGAGCAGCCAGCCGCTAATATACAGTAGTGCGCATCGCCTCGTGCGAGAGCGATGCAGCCGATATGTCGCGGCCCCTCACTCAGTTCGAGTCATTCGTTGTGTCTGGAATAGTCTCCACGACCGGCGAAGATGTCGCCCGAGTCCGTCCTACCTGAATGGCTTGCCGTCCTGCGCGCACGCGATGCACCATCCTGACGACGCTATCCGCGAGCAGCACAACCACAAGAAAGGCGAGATGCACGACAATGCCGTAGCGCGCGGCCAGATGCAAGGAGGATACAAACTCGTGGTCAGCCATGACGAGATTGGCCGCCGTCCAGCCGAGCACAAGCGCCGCCACATCGATGAGCCAGGGAATGACAGCTATCAGGCGCGCGATCACCGCGCTCGCGACAAAGAGAAGCGACATGCTGAGGATCAGGCCCCCCGCGAGCAACGGGATGTTGCCGTTCGCTAGCGCGCTGACTGCCAGGACGTTATCCAGACTCATCGTCAGGTCGGCGATCATGATTGTGACGATCGCGGAGAAAAAGCGTCCTGAGCGGTGCGGCTGGACGTCCTTCTCGGCCTCAGGCAGCAGGAGCTTCACAGCGATGCCGAGAAGTATGACGCCGCCCGCAGCTTCAAGGTAGGGCACACGGAGCAACTCAGTTGCCATCAGTGCAAGCGCCAGGCGGAGCATGATCGCCCCGATACCGCCCCAGCCAATGGCCAGCAGGCGCTGCGCCCGTGGGAGCTGACTCGCCGCGGCACCGATGACGAGGGCGTTATCGCCACTCAACACCAGATCTACGAGCGCGATGCCCCCGATTGCCGCGGCAAATGCAAGATTCATCCAGGTACCTATGCCTCACGTCGTCAGCGCATGCGGGCAGGTGATGGTCGGGCCGCGCCGCCACTCTGATTCGCTTTCCTAGTTGTATAACGGGCGCGAAACCCTGAAGTACCTGTGACATGCGGTGTCGCGTGACGTACTCCCATGCGGAACGCCGTCCGGCTCGCTTCTGGAACCTGGCATGGCAGTTGCTGCAACGAAGCCGACGTCAAACAAACACGACAGACGTGTCCAATTGGACATAATCGGCTTGAACGTGAGCAACACTGGACATCGGGACGGGGGAAAGCTGGAGGTCACATGTCCTGGAAGGAATCATCCCTGCCCACCAAGGTAGCGACAGGCCGGCGCGTACTGTTTCTCCGCACAGATGTAACCTCAACCATGACGATTCTCTGGCTCGTGCCATTTCTGGTGTGCGGGCTCTGGACCATATCGCCTACCGGTATCGCAAATCGCACACCGGAGACCATTGCGACCAATGGCTCGGAACAATGGACAAATGATACTCGTGTGACAAAGCCCGTCGCGGAGCGGATCGCTGCTCAACAGACACAGTTTGCCGTTGACCCCACATTTGCGTCCTACTACGCTGCCCACTCCGGCAGTTTCTTACTTGGCAATGCAATCACTCCCGCATATCCAGTTGCTGCCGGCTGGATACAATTTTTCGCCAGCGGGGCCTTGCTCAAGCCTTCCATATCTCCCGCTCATGCGCTATCCAGCAGTTCATCCACGGATGCCGGCCTACAAGCGCTTGCCGCTGAGGGCATGCGCGATCCGGCTACAGGAATCATCAAGTTGCCCCTGCTGCATGTGCTGCTAAGCAAAGGAAGTCTGATGCCAATTGCTGGCCAGGGCAGCAGCCTGACGTTCGCCAGCCTGCGCGCAGCCGTGCAGCCGCTCCGCATGGTCAGCGCGCCCAGCACATCGCACCAGAACAGCGCTTCCAGCACAGTATCCCAGCAGCCCGTCTTCATCGCGGGAGGCAAGCGAAGCAACGAAATTGTGGGCCACTACATTCCAGTAGAGATCTGGAACGCACTACAGGAGCCATCTATCTCACCGGATGGCTGGAAATCTGACTACGGACCGCCGCTTTCCGAAGCTATACCCTTTACCCAAAGCGTGAACGGGGTGTCGCATCACTTCCTCGTCCAGGTGTTCGGGCACGGCGCGCTCATTCTCGATACGACCCAGCGGCCAGGGGCTGGCGGCGCGGCAGTACAGCGTCTAGCCACTGGTACCGCCTATCTCACAACGTTCGGTCTGCCACAACCAGCCATTCAGGCACATACTCCTGTCTGGACGGCAGGCAACACGGGTATCTTCGCAAGTCCGAGCGGCGCCGAAATCGCACACACCGGCCAGAACTTTCCAGTGGCATTAACTGGCATAAGTGAGTGGCAAGGCACCGCGCTCTGGTATCAGGTCACATGGTCCGCGGGCCACCAGACGGCAAGCGGCTGGATTCCCGCTGCGTCAGTCACATTCGCCTCGCCCGGAAATCAACCGGGATGGGCATCGTTCGACGCGTTGTCGCCCGCGCTCCAGCACTATCTGACGTCACAGGGCACTGCGGCCGGTGCAGTCGTGTATGATGTGACGCATAACATCTACTACACCTACAACGCCGACAATGCGTACACTATGGCAAGCTCGGCAAAAGTGCCCATCATGCTGGCGTTCATGCGCATGCTGCAGCAGCAGAATCGCGGGCCAAACGATCAGGAGATGTACTGGCTCACCACGATGATCGAGAATTCAGACAATAACTCCGCGCAAGCCCTCTTCGACGAAATCGGCGGAGCGAATGGAATGTCCAGCCTTATGCGGGCGGCAAACATTGCTGGATTGCAGCCGAACCCTGATGCCTGGGGATGGAGCACCACATCGCCAATGGCGATGGTGCGCCTGCTGACAGCGCTTGAACAGGGCGGCATCGTCAATGCGCAGAACAGAGCGCTCGCGCTGCAACTCATGCAGAACATCGAGCCTGATCAGCGAATCGGCGTAGGCGACACAGCGCCTCAGGGCGCGACTGTCGCGCTCAAGGACGGCTGGGTGCCAGCTCCGAACGGACTTTGGGCTGTGAATAGCTCTGGCATTGTCACCGTCGGCCAGCAAACCTATGTCATCGCCGTATACAGCCAGGACCAGCAGGATCTTGGGGATGGCTGGAACATTACCCGCACGGTCGCTGACGGCGTGGCAAAAGCGCTCGGCTGATCTATGTGCCGTGAGCCACGTGACCAGCAAGACGCACTAACTCACTCCCGGCATACCCTGACTGTTATGCAATATGCGTTCAAGATCAGGGCGGAAGATTTCCGCGAGCGTTTCGCGCAGCCGTTCAAGACTTGACCCCCGCAAGACATAGACCGGAACACCAGCCGCCTGAGCAGCATCTACGCGATCCGGCTGCTTGCGATACATGCTTTTGAGGACGAGCACCACATCGGCATCCGTGTCATCGCGCGTCACTTCAACGGGAAACCCCAGCTCACGAATAGCCTGATCGAGTCGCGTGCGGTTTATGCCGAGAGCCAGCAGTCGTTTCGGTGGCAGCGTGGCGCCCGGCCCATCCTGCGCGGCCGGTTCGCGGGTCGCCTGCTCTTCATCTTCCATGAGTGCCGCACCACGGGCTAATTCTGGGTCCAGCCAGCGCACTCCCGCACCGGACCTGCCGGAACGTGTGGGGGAGCGATCGGTGTCTTGTGCCCACCAGGCCGTATCTGGACGCGGGCCCACCAGCGCGCTTGCCTGACCAGCACCTCTGCGCGTGCCAGTCTCTACACGCTGAGGGGTCCTTTCGCGAGCCGGCAGACCGACACCTTCTCCATGTGTTTCACGGGTCGCATGCTCCACCCACCGGCGCAGCGTACCATTTTCCGTTCGCTCGCGCATTTCGCGCAATGGCGCGTCGCCCCGCAGAATCTCATCTACGGCTTCAGCGACATCCAGGTGTACGCCTACACGATTGCGCTCTTCCTGCTCGACGAGGACGTCGAAGGTAGGGGGCGCCTTGCGTTCGAGCACCGTCTTCTGCGTTCCCCGCCGCCGCGCCTCCTCATCCCCCAGCGTCACCGCCTGCACCCCGCCCACCAGATCG